>Ga0153996_1000001_pt1 | contig 549289 bp, 489 predicted proteins | sample TSNC080MetaG_FD_104728 | JGI IMG/M metagenome (GOLD analysis project Ga0153996, IMG submission 104728) | Attine ant fungus gardens microbial communities from North Carolina, USA - TSNC080 MetaG | ecosystem: Host-associated > Fungi > Mycelium > Unclassified | place: USA: North Carolina, Lumber... | reverse complement strand
GCTAACAATAGAGCATATTATGCCATTTATCATGCAATTACTGCTGTTCTTGCAATTGAATCAGTAGCATTTAAAAAACACAAAGATACAATTGCACATTTTAATAAATTCTATGTAAAAACAACAGTTAAAATAATGTCCTGTCGGCTTTTTGTTGGGATTAAAAGGTCAATAGATAGGGTAAGAAACAGAAACGTCCTGAGCAGTTGTCAGAAGTGGACAGTAGCACACATGTAACTCACAAATGACCGCAAAAGCCAGCAAGAATCAGCCCTCACAGTTTCTATCGAGGTTGCATCAAGTGAAGGGAAATTCTAAGTAAACGGCATAAATACAGGAGAAAATGAGACTGTCTCAATCTTTCATGGTTGAGGCAGTTTTTGATAATAGGGGGATGGCTTTTCTCTTTTTCTTGTGCTACAATCTGGTGTATAAGTATTAGCAACACAGGTTATTTAATATGTGGTTGTTAATATAATTTATATACTGTAGGAGGCTATAAGATGCAAAGATTAATTACAGAGGCTCTACGAAATCAGTTTGACTCCACGTTTCATATGGTGCGTGCTCTTGTGAAAGTTTGCCCAAAGGAAGTCTGGGGTGCTTCCTTTAATGGAGTACCCTTTTGGCAACAGGTATTTCATTATGTTTATTTTATCGACTTCTGAATGCGCAAAAGGTATGATGACAGCGAGTGGCGTACAATGATTTTTGATGATGCCTATACCACTGACTTGTATGCCGACAGCTATGAAGGATTGCTTGTTTCGCAAGAAAAAATGCAGAAGTATCTTGATGTAATTCAAAGGGCAGTTTTTGATAATAAGGGTATGGTTTTTATCTTTTTCTTGTGGTACAATGTGGTATATAAATATTAGCAACACAGGTATTTTAATATGTGGTTGTGAATTTAATTTATATAACATTCGTTTGAAAATCGGAGAGTTGAAAATGAAAAGTTTTGAACAAAAATCCATAAACAGTTATAATGAAAAAGCCGATAATTATGACAATACATTTGATGGAAAGTTTACAGTTAAGTTTAAGCAATTGCTTTACTATTTAAACGGAATATCCAAGGGGAACAAATTATTATGTAAGATCCTGACAGTCAGGTGTTTTAGATTATCATAATTCCGTACCGAAAATTATTGTTTTTTTTACAAAATATTGATATTATCGTTTGAAAATAAAATATGAATACCGGCATAAGAGAAAGAAGGAGTATCTAATTTTTGATTGTGGAAGATGGGTTATCTTTGCGGGTAAAATTAATACTTAATAAAAGTTTTTATAAAGGAGAAATATGTTATCTATATATATTTGTGAGGATGAGGAAGAACAATTAAATAAGTTGAGATATATGGTTAACAAATCAATACTTATGCATGACTTTGATGTAAAGATAGCTCTCAGTACTATGGATCCTTCTTTTTTGCTGGAAGAAGTCAAAAAAGCGGGAACAACAGGATTATATTTTTTGGATATAGACTTCAAACAGGAAATGAATGGATTTACTCTCGCAAACGAAATAAGGAAATATGATCCCAGAGGATTTATAGTATTTGTTACTACACATAGTGAGATGAGCTATATGGCTTTTGAATACGGTGTTGAGGCATTAGATTATATATTGAAAGATATGCCGTCTCAGATGGAAAATCGTGTGTATCAGTGCATAATAAAAGCTTATGAGCGTTATTGTCATAAAAGTAATAAAGATGCTAATGTAGTACAGATAAAATATGAAGATAAGATAATATACTTAAGTTATAATGAGATTATATATATTGATAGTTCGGTTACAATTCATAAATTAGACATTCATACAACTACAAGTATCATTAGTTTCTATGGCAGTTTAATAACGTTTGAGGATAAGCTAAATAATCAATTTCAAAGATGTCACAAATCATTTATTGTGAATTTGGAATATGTTAAAGAGATAGATTCGATAAAGAAAGAAATTTTGCTTACAAATGGTCATGTAATTCCTACATCGATGAAATATATAAGATTGATACATGGAAAATTAAAGAGTAGTTAGGGGCATATTTAAATCCCTGTTAAAAGCCGTTAAAAGCGTAAGCTTCTAGCGGCTTTTTAATGAATATAAGATATGTGGAAATTGCTAACTGGTAGAAAATATCTCTAACGATTGAGTGAAGTAATAATCAGAATGTGAAGTTTTCGAAACTACATTTTTATACTTTGAAAGTATATCACGTGCATTATATAGACCGATGCCTCGTTCGGAACCTTTACTTGAGTAGCCTTCTTCATATATCTCTTCTAGAAGTATATTATTTGTCTTGGTTGAGTTACCTATTATTATTAAAATACTAGATTCCTTACGAATAATTCCTATGTCTAAATGTTGATTTGAAGACTCCTGGGCTGCTTCAATTGCATTATCTAAATAGATTCCAATTACACGTGAAAGATCAATTATATCAATAAAGAAATTATCAACTGATTTTATGATGTCTAGTTTTATTTTTAAGTTCTGTAGAGATGCGTATAATACCTTTGCTGCAATAATACTCTTAACTTCCAGACAATTAATTTTTCCTAAATCATCAAGTGTTATATCTGAATCATTTATAGAATGATGAAATGGCATTATTTTTTTGTAGAAATATTCTTTTAGTTCTTCTGAATCACTTATTTCTATATAATTATAAAGAGTAGACAGTATATTAATATAATCATGTTTAAATGAACGCATTCCCTTATAAAGCTTTTCTAAATGTAACGCATAGTTATTAATTGCAGTGTATTGCTCTAATATATTTTTCGCATGTTCTTCCTCATTAACAGCTTTAATGATATAAAACATAATAACAAATGAGAATATAGAATAGGTGCAAAAAATGACACCATTAAAGTTAATAATATTTGAACTATAACCTAAAGTCTCACCATATGTGATGTTTAATAAAAATAGTGCAACGCATAATATTAAATTTATTAAAAGATAGATTAAAATCCGTTTTGGTATTTTGATAGTCATCTTTCTTAAAGCGTTTCTCAATAAAAGTCTCCATAGCTTAGTGGTAAAAAAGATGAGTATGCAATAGAATAACATAAAAAGTATGGAGTACTCTGCCTTAATAGTAGCTACATCGATTGATAAAAATCTGTAAAGGATAATTAATATTATATGATTTAAACATACGGAAATAAGATATCCCGTTATGGCTGAAATAGTGTTTAGAATCTTGTTTTCGGAATGATAGATGATAATTATAAAATATCCTATAAAAATGATATAACTGGTTCCTTGCTGAAGGGTTTCAGAGAATATTAATAACGACAGAAATATGTATATAAATGTATAAACTTTGACTTTTATTCGTAAAGGATAGAGTAGTGCATTTGTAAGTTGAAAGAAAATAATTAATGCATTTAATGATAAACTCAATATGTTAACAAGATAATTCAATAGTTATTCCTCCTGTCAATACATAAAGTGACTTCACATCATGAGTTAAAACTCATTTAACAGAGAGGTTATGACAAGTTAATCATATGATGTGACATAAAAATTTGTATAGAAATTATTATGTTACAATAATATCATAAGTGGGAAAAAAAGGAAAGGAAATGATATGAAATATTTAGATATTTCAGGATTACTGTCAAAAAAGATAATTGTCTGGATAGATGAATATATAGAATCAGATAGCTATTATGAAACGATGTGCTATGGGATTAATTTAATAAAGGTACTACTTATTATATGACTAGCTGGGTGTATGAAAACGGATATAAATATGCACGAATTGGTGCCAGCCCCAATTATTCTTATAGTTTTACAGCAAGCGGAGTTTGGAGTCCAGATAATTATAACAAATATTAATTAAGTTTAGTGGAGGGTGTCACAGATGAATGGTAAGACCTAATCTATTAGTGGCATCCTTTTAAGGAGATTAGATTATGAAAGATGGCAGAATATTAGTTGTTTTATTAGTATTAATTTTTGTGTTATCAGGATGCAGCAACTCCACTTCCACACCTCATACGAATACAAAAGAATCAGATATGGATCGCAGTGATATTATGGATAGCTTGATAGTAGACAATAAAGAAAGTAATCTATCCGAATCAGATGAAGAGACTCTTGTTAATGAGGAACATCTAACTACTTACGCAGACGAACATCATTATATTAGTCTCGATAATTTGTATACACTGGGCGAGACCGTTAATTACGAGGATGCAGAATATATTGTAACAAGTATCACCATTACGAAAGACATTGGGGAAGTTGCTAAAGAAGATATCAACTATTTTTCAGATGAGGAAATAGACGAGAAAGGTAATTTAATTAATAATTACTCTTATATCTTTGTTGACTTAACGGTAAAAAATGTTTCAGGAGTACAAAAAGAAGTGCTTCTCAATAACACTTTTGCGAGGATAGAAGGAAAAGAAGCTTTTGAAGCAGGTGGAGAAGCAAGATATATGAATCCCAGACAAGAAAAAACACGAATGGCGGATTATTTTAAGTATATCTTAGATAAGAAGGAAAAAATACAGGTAACAGTTTTGTATATCATGCCAGATGAATCAATAATAGAGGATATGTACTATGTCATTGGATCCAGCGGAAGCTTTTTGGACAATATTGACAATAAATTTATAAAGGTGGAATAAGGATGAAGCAGATTCTAAAAAATGAATTTGAAAGAGCATTAAAAAATAAGCTGATTTTAGTATCGCTTATTATAGGATTAGGAATTACTGTATCGCATTTTATTCTCAATGTTTTACCATTTTATAATAATTTCTATCCTGAGGGAGCACCTTATATGCTCACAGCCTTTCATAAATGGATGGGAGGAGAAGATAATAATGTACAGCCAACACTATATTATCTTGTAGTTCCCATTATTATATCTTTACCTTATCTCGGGACAATAAAGAGTGATTCTGAATCTGGATATATTAAGAATGTCTTCACAAGGATTGGTAAAAAGCAATATTATATTTCAAAATATATTGTTACTTTTGTTACAGCAGGAGTTTTATCTGTTATCCCATTAATCGTCAATTTTTTATTAACAGCAATGATATTGCCCGCGACGATTCCGCAATCCAGTACATCATTATATCCTATTTTTAGTTATCACATGATGGGAGATTTGTTTTATGAAAAGCCTTATGCTTATTTAGGAATATATATAATAATTGATTTGATCTATTTTGGCTTACTAACAACCATTGGTTTAACAGTTTCTTATATCTCTGATAATAAATTCGTGGTAACGTTATCACCTTTTATTCTTTATTTGATAGTCTATGCAGTGACAATGGTAACAGGAAAAGATCAATATTGTCCTTTTGGTTTCTTACGTCCCAGCCAGCCGGTTGTATCAAATATCGTTATCATAGGTATTGAGATGATTATTCTCTTAATATTAGGAGGAGGTGTGTTCCTCTATGTCGGAAATAAAAAGGAAACATTCTAAGATTAGTATAAAACTGCATGAGTCTCTTCTGTGCATTCAAATATATCATGTAAAAATATTATTTAGCATCTTTATTATAGCAGCATTTTCTTTTCTGCGTATTTTACAAATGAAGCAAATTTATGAGAATAATTATGGGATACAACTTAGTAGAGCTGATTGTTTTGTTATTTTGAATACATTATTAACAAAAGGAATCGTAATGTTACCAGCTTTTCTTTATATTCTGACAACTGTCTTACGTTATATGGACAATCCTCAGTTTGTATTGAGAGTAGAATCCAGACTGGCTGTATGGACTAATAAGATAGTAAGAATTATTATTTTTTCATTGCTAGTAGCTGTTGGTGAAGCTCTTTGTATTATATTTGTCTCTTTGTGTCTTATAGATGGGAATATAAATTGGGGTGAAAATGGTTCATTATTCTGGGCTTTAACTGGGGAAACATTATCTGGCATTAGTTTTATTCATGTTGCGGTTATGTATGCTGTTATGAGCTTCTTTTTTTATCTTTTTTCAGGTATACTGTTTGCTTTTGGCAGTTTAATATTCAGAAACCTAATAATAGGTTGGATTATTATTGGTTTATGTATTACAGAATATTATATAGTAAACCCAATTATTTTTTATAAGAGAACTTCAATATATTATGAAAGATGGTTTCAGTTAGATTTCTATAATGATATTGGAATAATGTTTATAATTATACTCCTATTAAGTATTGTGGGAGCGTTCCTTTCAAAAAGAAAGGAGTTTTGGTATGGTAGGTAGGGGATTTATCAGAATAGTCAGATATGATATAAAAGAAGGTTTCAAACAAAATATATTTAAAAACCTGATAGGAATAGGTGTACTTTGCTTTATATGTTTGATTGGAATAATAGATTGTAATCTTAGCGCAGAAGAAAATGGTTTCCTTGGGTATTTAGCTTATATTTTTCAGGGTATTCCTGAGTATGTAAAAACGCCGGATAGTCATTTTGAATTGCCGGTAATATGGCTTCTATTTCATTTGTATATGCTTTTTTTAGTAAGCACTTATCCATTTAAAGACATTCATAATTGTGGAAAAAATGTATTGATTTTTTCAGGTAGCAGACGATACTGGTGGTTTAGTAAATGTATATGGACAGCAGTAAATATCATTCAATATTATTTTGTATGCTACTTATTAATGAGTGTGATTACTTTACTTCGTAACGAATATCGGTTTTATGTATTGGATATAATTAATGTTCTTGGTAATCCATATTCAGAGCTGCAGATAATCGATATACTATTAGCCCTTTGTATCTTGCCTGTTATGACCTCCATATCAATAGCACTGTCTCAAATGCTTATTTCTTTTGTATGGGGTCCTGCTATTGGATATCTAAGCAGCATTGTATTACTCGTATGTTCCGCCTATCTAAGTCACCCTTTATTAGCAGGGAACTATACAATGCTATTAAGAACCAGAATGTATAGTGAATCAGGTGTATTTTGGGGAATGGGATTAATAATGAGTGTTCTTATTGGAGGAGCCGCAATATATTTTGGCACTCGTTATATGACACAATATGATATTTTAGAAAGGGGATAATGATAATGCAAATTGAAATTAATAATTTATCAAAAATAATTAGGGGCATTCCGGTGTTAGAAGATATCAATTTAGTATTCAAAAGTGGAAACATATATGGACTTAGAGGAAAAAATGGTTCTGGTAAAACAATGCTTATGAGGTGCTTAAGCGGTCTCATTTTACCAACAAAGGGTAGAATTCTAATTGGTGAAAAAGAGCTTGGGAAAGATATGGCCTTTCCTGAAAGTATAGGGGTACTAATCGAAAACCCTTCTTTTCTGCCAAATTATACAGGATTTAAGAACCTGAAGTTATTAGCATCACTAAAGGGACGAATTAATGATGAAAAAATAAGTGACACCCTTGAAAAAGTTGGACTTAATCCGGAAGACACAAGAAAATATAAAAAATATTCATTGGGTATGAAACAAAGACTGGGTATTGCCTGTGCTATTATGGAGGATCCAGAAATAATTATATTGGATGAACCTATTAATGCGCTGGATGAGAATGGAGTCGCTTTAGTTAAGAAGCAATTAATAGAGTTAAAAAAAAATGGGGCAATTATTATTGTTGCGTGCCACGATAAAGAGGAACTGGAATTCCTGTCAGATGAGATTTATGAGCTATATGATGGGAGATTATTAGAGGGAGGAGTCACTAATGATAAAACACCCTAACATTCTAATAAGTAGTATTATTTTAATAGTTTGTTTTCTATTCATAGGCAGATATAGTGCTTTGAATAGTGCCTATCCAGATCCACCAGTCATTTCTGCAGGGATTGGAGAAGATTTAGAAATTGGAGACTTTGTATTTTCCATAAATAACTGGGAATGGCATAATGGAGATGTAGTACATGAATTAATTCCAGATTATATTGCACGGTATGATTCTGATGGAAGCAGCTATTCAAGCGAGAAGATAAGAATAATTTTGGTTGAGGTTTTTATTATGAATAACTCAGATGAAGATATGACTGTTGATTTATCATCATTTGCTTTTGAATCAGGAGCTTGGCATAATCAATGGGATTGCGTTTTGTTTGAAGAATTGAACAAGGACAATCCATCCCTTTATGTGGATATAGAGCATAAACAGAAAGTTGCCATCACCTTTCCCATCACCATGTATGATGATCAGTTTACCAGTAAGGATTGGAGAAATATTGAAAACAGAGCTTTTTCAATAGTACTTACCACTTATCCATATAAATATGTTTTGATGGGAGTTTAATATTAGAATTATTCTATTTTAACAATCATTTAAAACTACAAATAGGAGAGGCATCCACCCTGATATGGTGTTCTCGGATAATATTATACTATAGAATAGTATATAAAACAATTAATATTGATACTTTTATTTACAAAAAAGTTACAGTTCAGCCATGTAAATTTTAAAAGTCGGCTATTTCAGTATACTGGCTGCCAGAACGCCGCTGTGGGATGAGAGGACTGCATTAACTTATTATGGTGGGTGCGGTTCTTTTTTTCAATGAAAAGTATACAATATAAAAATTGTAGGCTATAATATTATTATAGTCAGTTAAAGAAAATAGATAAACTTGTTGTTTGAAATTTCCTTATAGTTCCGATAGGGAGGATGTGAATCAATGAAGTACACACATGATATAATTATGAAGTTTTCAGAAAGAGTAAAAGATATTTTTGATATGAATCTATCAAAGATTATATTATATGGATCATATGCGAGAGGAGAGCAAAGAGAAAATTCGGATATCGATCTTATGATATTAACTAATCTAATACATTGCCTTAATGAAGAACTTTGTAAAGATTCGATTAATCGTTCATATTATTCCGCTTAATCTCAAAATTTGTTATAATTAGACTATTAAATCAGAATTTTGTTAATCGGTCGTAACTGTAGATTATCTATATGATGTTTAGAATGATCCATATGTATATGACTGTTTTAAATACAAATATCAGATAGTAAAAAATTAAAAATAATTAGGATAATTTAAAAGAAGAAAACGGATGGTTAAATAGCATGGATAAATCAGTAAAATTATTTCGTTCAGAAACAAAAAAACAAGAATACTATGATTGTTATGATAAAGCATTAAAACAATTTACAATATCATATGATTCTTATTATGTAACGACAACTTATGGAGATACACATATTATACATTGCGGACTAAAGAATAATCCAAAACTTGTATTATTGCATTGTCAAGGTTTTAGTTCAATCGCATGGTATTATAATTTAGAAGAACTATCAAAGCATTTTGAAATATTTTGTGTTGATTCCATTGGAGAACCTGGAAGAACAAAAGGAAATACAACAAAGATTAAAAATGAGTATTATGTACAATGGTTATTTGAAGTGATAAATGTATTAAAGTTAGAAAGACCTAATATTGCTGGTTGGTCTTTTGGTGGATTTTTAGCTGCTAATTTTGCGATTAGCTATCCAGAACGTGTCAATAAGTTAATTATGATGTCCCCAGCTGCAATTATTGCACCCATTAGACCAATGTTTTATTTAAAATTATTACCAGCGCTATTTTGTGGAAAAGATGAAAAAATAGATCATTTTTTAAAATGGATTAGTGGGAGTGATAATAATGATTTTCCAAATCCTACGTTTACAGTATTTACTTCAGGCATGAAAAATTTTCAAGGATGGTCAATGGGAACAAAGCTTGTAGTTTTTTCGAAAAGCGATTTTAAAAAGATAACAGCCCCTACCCTTATTATGATTGGTAACGATGATCCAATTTATAAAAAAGCAACGCCAAAAGAGTTGGCTGATAAGCTGAATAAGTTGCAATCTAATATATCAGCGGAAATAGTAGATGGAACTCACGGATTTCCAATTCAGAAAGCTGAATTTGTGAATGATAAAATAATTTCTTTTATCTCTGACAAGTAAGTACTTTCAAGCAATAATAAACGTCCCATGGAATATTTCTTACAACGACGGAATGAAAATAAAAATTTAATATTCATTATTAGCATAATGCGAAGGCGATATTTAATGATCTGATGTCCTGAGCAGTCGTCAGGTGTGGACAGTAGCACATATGTAACTCATAAATGCCCACAATAACCAGTAAAAATCAGCCCTCACAGTCTCTAACGAGGAGAGTGCAAAGGTTGGTAAATTCTAAGAAAACCGCATAGAATGAAGGAATAATGAGGCTGTCTTGACCATTCGTGGTTGGGGCAGTTTTTTCAAAGTGATTTTTTCAAGGTGTTTTGTCCAATTGGCAGAAGAATTTTTACTGGATGCCGATAAAAGGCCGTTGGGGATGTTGTCAAGAGGAACTTTTTTAAGCGGGTAAAAAAGCAAAAAGAAAGGGCGCAAAATGCGCCCTTTGAACGGTTAAAAGCCGTTTTCGGGGTGGGTAATACAAAACCCTTAACGCCCCTCAAAATAAGGTTTTAGGCGTGACAAAAAGCCTGTAATCAAGCGGTTTACAGGCTGTCAAAAAGTGCTAAATGTCTACATCTCACCGTTACGTTTTTTTCGTTGATATTGGCAAAATAATTTACTTTATGAAATCTAGTAATAGTAGTATAATACTAATAGGTAATTTAATAGGAGGCGTTTTGATGTTAGTAAATTCTGACAAAAAGTGGGATTATGCACTTGGTATGATAAAAGTTGACGGACTCGAACCAACTCCAGAGTTTAAACGTTTGATTGAAAAAGAAAAGCGTGGTGAAATGACGATGGATGATATTAAGCAAACATTGGATAAAAAATATAAGATTAAGGAGTAGGGAAAAATGAAAGATCCTTATTTATATCCAAATACAGAAGTCTTATAAAATTTAGCAGGTATTACTGATGAAAATAATCTAAAAGATATGGAAGCAGATTATACTTGTTACAGGCTCTCAGAATTGGTGATGGATAATTCTAAGAGTTCTTTTAATTTTACCGGGCTTTGTGGGATTCACTATGCGATATTTCAAGATGTCTATGATTGGGCAGGTAAAATTAGAATAATTAATATTGAAAAGGCGGAACCTGCCTTAGGTGGAATTTCTATAGAATAATGCGGGCTTTCTGATCATGGGAAGAAAAAACAGTATGAGTTAATTCCGGGATTCGGAAAAAAGCTTGCAGGGGACGGGAAATATATAGACAGCTTTACGAAAAGAGAATGTTTGAGGATCATTGTATAAGAGGGCTGAAAAAGATGACGTTGATGGTTGGCCTGTCAATGAACATTATTATGCGTCACTTACTGTGGTTGTTAATTTAATTTATATTAGTGGAGGAAAAAACAATGGCTGAAAAAAGAATTGAAGATGTTTTCAATGAATTTCTTGTCGGCGATACATTGAAAAATGCATTAGATTTTGCGAAGTTTTTAAGGGCAAACGAAATGATTTATAATGGAGATTATGAAATGCACTACAAGGATAAGCTTGCGTGTTACATAGATACACCAAACGAGCTGCATAGGTGGTGGAGGGTTTGGACTGTGGGCAATTATAGTAACGAATACGAGGGGTTTCCGATAGATGAGCGCACGAAAGAAATCGCTATGTCAAATGTTGTGAAATGTGGAAACTGCGATGATGTCAATTGCTACCCGGGGAAAACGGAAGTGATATTCGGGAAAGAATTTACTAATGTTTGTAACGGCGTTGACAACCTCGCTATGCGATTTACAAATCCTGATGCCGAGGCATTGGAGTGCGCGAAAAAAATGGTTGATATGAGAAAGTATGTTGTTGATAATCACGCAGTATAAGCAATTAAATAACTTTTGCTTAAAAATCCCCTACAACTTGATTAAAGATATTATCTTAAGCATAATTATTAGGACTAATCAACTTTTTATAGTTGATTTAGATTTGGAGAGTAGGTATTTATGCAATGGATTTGTAAAAAAAGTTTACAAGAATATCTTATAAACTCACAATCGCTAAATATCTATTTTAGTTATATTTCTACAAGGAATGTCCTGAGCAGTCGTCAGATGTGGATAATAGCACACATGTAACTCACAAATGACTATTAAAGCCAGTAAGAGTCAGCCTTTACAGTTTCAATCTATCATTGCCTTGTTGAAGCGACTTCGAATTATAAGCACGCTTACAAACTTGTATTTGAATACATAGAAACATTTTATAATACAAAGCGGATTCATATTGCATATATATTGATTTACATTTTACACTTTTGATTGTACCATAAAGGCGATCTATTATATAATTTATTTATCGTGAAGATTACAATGGTAATGATATTTCTTCGGTAAATGAGATAAAGAATAACCAGAATACGTAGAGAGGACTTATATGAAATACAAAACAAAAATATTATTAGTATATGGAATTTTAGTTGTCATAATTATAACCATTTTTGCAATTATATTTACGCAGGTTTCGGTTAACCAGATGAAGAAAGCCGCATTTGCGAATATGCAGCATGAGTCTGAGAATATGCATACTAATGTTGGTGCATTCCTTGATAATATGGAATATTCAACCACGTTTCTTTTGTCAGATCAGGAAGTACTTACTGCAATTACCCTGTTATCTTGTATGGATATAGATGAGACTCCGTTTAAGAGAGCAGCGTTAAGAAATACAATTAAAAAATCTTTATATAGTTATAGTTTTAGTAAATATTTTTATCGAGTGAATTATTTTAATCAAAAGGGAGATTTTCTTACAAGCAACTTCAGCATAGATAGTATTTCTGATGAAGAAGATGTGTTGAGTATTCTAAATACAAAGTATATGCTACACGACTCGCCTGCTATAGAATTCTTAACTGCTTATCAAGATTCATGGATAAAAGAAAACAGAGGAAAAAGTGATTCGCAAGAAGTTGCTGGAATTATAAGAAAAATTCAGGGAACCAATAAAGGATATCTTGAGGTTCAGATTAAATATGAGGATTATTTAAGGCTGTTCCATTTGTCCAGTCAATATGATATGGATATTATAGCAATCTGGCATGATGAACAGACAATATTTTCGACAATCAAGGATGTGGAACTTCTGGAGTACTATAAGAATCTAAAGGAAGCGCAGGGGAATAATAATATGAAATTGGAGAATCCAGTGAACCGGAAAACGGAGATGGTTGCATTTAATTCAGAAAAGGAATCTTCCCTTACGATTATGCTTATCTTAGATGAAAAAGAAATAGTAAACGAGGCAAGACAATTGTATTTATCAGTTGTATCCATAATAATTGTGATGTTTCTTCTTTCCTATATGTATATTAATTATTTTGCAAAACGTTTAACGAAGCCGATTCAACAGTTGAAAAGCCAAATGGATAAAACTGAGATAAATAGTCTGGAATTACAAATCACGGAAGAAAATAATATTGATGAGATTGTTGCTTTAAATAAAGGATATAATCTTCTTATGGTTCGTCTAAATGAGGGTATGGAAAGGGAAAAAAAGCTGACTGCCCTGCAAATGCAGGCGAATTTTGATGCATTACAGGCTCAGATTAATCCCCATTTTATATACAACACTTTAAACATAATATCAAGCAGAGGACTGATCTTAGGCGATGAAGATATTTGTGACATGTGCAATAATCTGTCATTTATGTTGCGGTACTCAACCGGGACCAAACAAAGAGTTGTGACGATTCGGCAGGAAATTGACTATGTAGTGAATTATATGAATCTATTGGTGAGCAGGTTCAGCGAGAAATTCATTTATCATATTTCTATCATTCATGATATATGGGATCAAAATATTCCCAAAATAGTAATACAGCAGCTTGTGGAAAACAGTGTACAGCATGGATATGAAAAGATATATGAAAAAATTGAAATTAATATTAAGGGGTGGACCAAGAATGATTATTGGTATATACAAATAGAAGATAATGGGACAGGCTTTCAAAAAGAAATTTTGGAAAACCTGATGAAAGAAAAAGAAGAAATAAAGTATCAATTGTTTAAAAACAGTAAAGTACGAGATTTGGACATTGGGGGGTTGGGAATTATGAATACATATGCCAGGCTTTTGCTTCTATATGGAGAAGAGGTAATCTTTGATTTCCAAAACAAAGAAAATGGTGCATGTGTATTAATCGGTGCTACTTTGATGGCAGATAGGAGCAATTATGAATAGGATTCGGGTACTTATTGCAGAAGACGAGCCTCTCGCAGCAAAACAACTGGAGATTCTTACAGAACAGATGCATAATTATAAGGTGATTGATATTGCGGAAAACGGCGAAGAAGCAATTGAAAAAGTCAGGGAGCATATGCCGGATGTATTAATTACGGATATACGAATGCCTGGTTATAACGGAATAGAGGTATTAAAGTGTGTGAAGAAAATAAATCCTCATATATATACCATCGTCGTAAGTGGCTATGCAGACTTTACATATGCAAAAGGTGCCATTCACCACGATGCATTTGAATACTTATTGAAACCTGTTAATTTGTCCCAATTCCGTGATACACTGTCCAGATTAGAAGGTTTGATTCGAAAAGATTTTGAACTTCAAAGGGAAGAGGTGATTCGTGCTCTTGTGCGGGGAAAAGAAGTAAAAGCAAGCCAGATTAATAAAATATTTCCCTATAAACAATATTATGGTGCTATAAAAAGAGAGAATGGTCTGACAAGACGTTTTTTTGATAATCATGGTATTGAAGTAATAGCTGAATCATCAGAATTAATTAGTCTATACGGCAGGGATGAGATGGAGTGTCTCTATATATGGCCGACAAATTTAATGAGCGTGAAGAAATTTGAAGCTTCCATAAAGAAAAAGCAGGAAAATAAAAATTCGTATACAACTACAATTATACAAAGAATACCTTTTGGAGCAAATGAAATATCCCAAATAATTAGCGAGTTATACAAAGCGTTAGCGAAGAGTGTAACCATCGGACAAAGTAAGGTACTCTATACAGAAGAAATAGATGAGACACAAAACATAAGGCATTCATTAAATCATGATACAATGCGATACTATTTGCATAATAGAAAATCAGATGATTTGAAAGCAGAGATTAATAAATGGATGTCTGACTTTGAGAAAAACAAATATCCTCAGCTATATGTTGAGAAATTAATAAAACAGCTTATTCTGCACATTACAAATTCCAAGGGCGAGGAGAAGATTTCCATTGATTTTCTAATTGAAGATGCTTTTTATTATGCAACTAATTATAAGGAATTGGAGGCAAGTATCTATGATATCTTGCTAAATGTGATGGATTGCAAAGATGATATTAACCACAAGATTAATACTCCGGAATTTTTTCGTGAGATTATTTCTTATGTGAATCAACATATGGAAGATAATATATCAGTAACAGACGTTTGCAATGCACTCGGAATATCCCAGTCGTATATAAGCAGATTGTTTCGTAAATATACACAGAGTACGTTTAACAACTACATGAACGAACAGCGTATTGAGAGAGCGAAGAACTTATTTATTGAGAACCCCTCACTATTAATAAAGGATGTTGCTAATTTGGTGGGATATCAGGATCAGTTTTATTTTAGCCGTATCTTCAGAAGCATTACCGGTGAGACACCTACGGAATATTGTACGAATCTGAAGGAACATCTATTGGAACCAGAATAGAACTGAAATAATATCTTTTCCGATTTTTACATTGGATATTGCAGATTTGTCCATGTAAAGTGTTAAGACAACATAGTATGATGATACAGAAGATAATCATCATAAGCCGCAACCATCAGAAGCATATTGCAAGTACTTCTAATGGGCGGAAATCTATAAAACAAATCGGAGGAGAAAAGACATGAGAAAAAAATGGATCATTTTACTATTGTCGTCAGTATTGATTTGTACAGCATTCGCTGGATGCAGTTCAAAGGACAGTGCCCAAAAGGAGTCACAAAATGATGAGACTCAGACAGAAACACCAAAAGATAGTGAAGAAACGAACGACACAGAGGCAGCGGATTTATACTATGAAGAACCTGTTAAGATATCAGTATTGATTGATACGGATGCACAGGGAACTTATGGAGATGCCTGGGATGCAATTGCAGAACGGCTGGAAGAGAAATATAACATTATTGTCGAATTTGAGAACAAGCCGAATGGGACGGAGGGCGATAATCTGGTAAAGACGCGTTTGGCAGCCGGAGAAATGTCCGATATCTTATTTTATAATGCAGGAGCTGGTTTCAAGGCTTTGAATCCGGAAGAATATTTTCTTGACTTATCAGATCAGGAATTCACGAGCAAACTGGATGAAACCTATCTGGAGTCTGTCACTGTCGATGGAAAGACCTATGGGGTACCAGGGGCAAGTTCCACTGCAGGAGGTATTGTCTATAATAAGGAAATTTATGAGGAATTAAATTTGGAAATACCACTGACATGGGAAGAATTCCTGGCAAATTGCGATGCTTGTAAAGAAGCAGGGTATGATGGAATATTAGGAACTTACAAAGATGATTGGTCTTCACAATATATCCTACTGTCTGATAACTATAATGTGATTGCAGAATATCCTGAATTCGCGCAGGATCTGGAGCAGAATAAGGCCAAGTTTGAAAATACGGAGATTGCTCTTAGATCATGGGAAAAATTAAGTGACTCTAATGCATATCTAAATAGCGATTATCTTGCTGCCAGCATTATGGATGGCATTGATAAGATGCTGGACTTTGAGGCAGTACACTGGCCAATCACATCACAACTTTTTGCCTATTTCAGAGACCTTTCGTCTGCGGACGATGCAAATAAATTCGGATTCTTTGCACTGCCGGGTGATCATGCAGATTCCAATGGTGTAACAGTATGGATGCCATCTTCTTGGTATATTTCCAACACAAGTAAAAACCAGGAAGCAGCCCTTAAGTTCATGGAATTCTATATTTCAGATGAAGGCATGGAGATCTTTAAAGAATATTGTGGAGCCGATGGTCCTTTCCTGGTAGAAGGAATTGAATTACCAGAAGATACATTGGACGGAGTAAAAGACTTACAACAATATTTTAATGATGGGAATACTACCTTGGCATTAGAATTTATGACGTCTCTAAAAGGAGCAAGTGCGGCGCAAATCTGTGCTGAATGTGGAAGTGGTTCTATGTCTGCCAGGGAAGCAGCAAAAGTATACGATGATGATTTTACAAAAATGGCACAGCAGCTTGGTTTGGAAGGCTGGGAGTAAGAACTGGAAGGAAGGCAAAATATGAATAATAAAAAAATATATTCATCATGGTTTTTACTTCCTCTGGTGGTGATATATGGTGGATTATTTATTTTCCCAACGATTGTCTCATTTTATTTTAGTTTGACGGTATGGTCATTAAAGGACTTTAGGTTTATAGGGCTGGAAAATTTCATTACATTTTTTTCGGAATATTCATTAAATATAGGGATTAAAAATACCTTTATCTACGCTATACTAACTTGTTTGTTAAAGGTAACGATAGGACTGTTGTTTGCGGTTATACTTACCTCTAAGATACGGACAAAGAATTTGGTACGCTCCATCATTTATTTTCCAAATTTAATCAGCCCATTAGCAGTAGGTATCATATTTAGTGCTTTGATGCATCCGTCCAAAGGATTCTTTAATGTAGCATTATCCTGGTTTGGAATATCCGGCATTGACTGGTTAGGAAACACTTCTTTGGCACTTTATTCCGTAATCATGGTTGATGTCTGGAAGGGAATAGGTGTAGCAGTCGTAATCTATATCGCAGGTATAAGTGCCATCTCAAAGGATTATTATGAAGCAGCCTCAATTGATGGAGCAAATGGGGTTCAGCAATTTTTTAAGATTACGCTGCCCCTATGCCGGCCGTCTGTGAATTCCGTTATATTACTGTCATTTATTGGTGGTATGCGTACGTTTGATCTGGTTTGGGCTATGACAAAAGGGGGGCCGGGATTCGCAACCGATACGTTAGCTTCGATTATTTACAAGCAATATGCAGCTGGTTTTTATGGGCTTTCTACAGCGGGGAATGTCATTATGTTTCTCTTGATTGCGGTTATTGCATTTCCACTGTTTCGATACTTGTCTGCAAAGGAGGTACAGATTTGATGAGAACAGTAAAAAGAAAAACATTGATACTGGATATATTCACGGTCTTTATAACAACGATTATATTCGGAACACCTCTGTATTTTTTACTGGTAAATACGTTTAAAGATAAGAAGGAAGCCAGAATGCTTAGTATTGCCTGGCCTGAGACACTGCAGATTGTACAGAATTATAAAGAAGCATTTTCAGCACAGAATTATATGATTATACGCTCTTTCTGGAATAGTACCTGTATTACCTTTTTCTCAGTTGTAGGTTTGATTATTGTGTGCTCTATGGCAGGTTATGTCATTCAGAGACGTAACGATAAACTCAGCAGTACAGTAAATGCTTTTATTCTGGCGGGTCTTATGGTTCCACCTTCCATACTGCCTACTATATGGGTACTGCAGGGAATCGGAGTGTATAAATCAATCCTTGGTCTAGTGCTGGTTGAGATAGCGCTTAGTATACCATTTACCACGATGCTATATCGTAGTTATATGGGTTCTATCCCAAAGGAATTAGAAGAAGCAGCATTGATTGATGGATGTAATGTATTTGGTTTATTTATTCGTATTATTTTTCCAGTGTTAAAACCAGTCACATCTACGGTCGTTATTTTATCAGCCGTAAATATTTTTAATGATTTTACTAATCCTTTATACTTCCTGCCGGGTAATAAGAATGCGACTATTCAGATGACCCTTTATAATTTCATGGGGAAATTTTCAAATGAATATAATGTATTATTTGCAAATATTGTGATTATTACGGTACCGATGTTAGTTTTATTTATTATATTTAATAAGAAAATTATTGATGGTATGGTCGCAGGTTCTGTTAAGGGTTAAGTAGACGCAAATAAACAAACTATCAAAGGAGGATTATATGTTTTGGGAAGAGCTTACCGCAGAGGAATTTGAGAAAGCAGTAAAGGAAGAACAAGTGTGCGTGATCCCAATGGGCGTTATTGAAAAGCATGGAAGCCACCTTCCACTTGCAACAGATATGCTTTTAGGAAGAGAGATTGCCAGATTAGCAGCAAAGATAGAACCGTTTGTTATATTTCCATATTATTATTTTGGACAGATTAACGAAGCAAGGCATGTACCAGGGACTATAGCTGTTTCTCCAAAGATGCAGATGGACTTATTGGATGAGGTTATAAAAGAAATACGAAGAAATGGCTTCCGAAAAATTGTTCTGTTGGAATCTCATGGTGGAAATATTAACTGGCTTGATTATTTTCTGCAAGGGCAATTACATGAAAAACGAGATTATATCGTTTATAAAATTGGAATATTTGATATAATTGGATACGCTAATGAAAAACTCATGCAATCTTTTTCTGATGAAGATGGTCATGCTGCTAAAATGGAAACAGAGTTTGTGATGGCCGTCAGAGATGACTTAGTGCATATGGAGTGGGTTAATCCGGAAGGTGCAATTAATTTACATAGATTAGATCATATTAAAGGAGCAAATACTCCAATTAGCTGGTATTCTGATCATCCTACACATCAGGAAGGTGATCCTACACATGCTTCAAAAGACCTGGGTGAAAAGAGATTTCAATATGCAGCAGATTATGTGGCTGACCTAATTAAAAAAATAAAGACAGATAATAAGGCGCTCGAATTACTGGAGGAATATTTCAAACAATGGTAAGCGCATAGATTGTTTGGGAAAAAGGTGCAGAGATGGAAAAACGAACTTATTTTAAAACTGAAAAAATTTCTGAAACAGTAACACGAATAACAGGGATAGCGAGAGAATTAATGTACCTGATTGTAGGAACAGAGAAGGCGGCTTTGATTGATACTGGCGTAGGAATAGGGGATTTAAAAGCCTGTGTAGAAAACCTTACAGATAAACCGGTCATAGTTTTGCTGACTCATGGTCATACAGATCATGCTTTGGGAGCATCCGAATTTCAAGAAGTATATATGGGTCTGGCAGATCTTAATGTTTATAAAGAGCACAGTCAGATGTCTTTTCGCAAAGAAATACTTAAATTAAGTATGGGTGATCGGATTGAAATGATAAATGATGAGGATTTTGTCTTGCCCAAAAGCATAGATTTTAAGCCATTGAATACTGGGGATGTGTTCCATCTGGGGGGAATTACATTGGAGATTTACGAATGCAAAGGGCATACACAAGGTTCTGTAGTAATCCTTTTAAAGGAAGAAAGAACATTAATCCTTGGTGATGCCTGCAATCCGAATACGGTTCTATTTCTTGAAGGTTCCAGTCCAGTAGAAGCCTATAAAGGTGAGTTGGAACAACTAAATAAAAGTATAAAAGATTGTTATGATAAAGTGTATATATCTCATGATTCAGGGGATTCTTCAAAAGAATTGATTCATACTGTGATAGCGGCTTGTGAAGATATTATGAATGGGGAATCGGACGATATACCAATTAACTTTTTAGGATATGATACTTATTATGCGAAAGATGTAACGCCTCTGGGTGAAAGAGCAGATGGAAGAGTCGGTAATATTATGTTTGACAAAAATAGAGTTTTTGTTAACAAGAAGTAATTGACTTCCCCTTAAAAGAAGCGGTCTGTAAATACAGCAAACGCTGGCTGGTCGAAAAAGGGATATCCGAACAGATACATTTTTCCACCTGAACAGGTGAATTAAAAAATCTGAAAACCACCAAAGATATTGGAGTAAATGTACGAAGAATATCAGAAACGTTCTGAGCTGTCATCAGATGTGGACAGTAGCACACATGCAACTCACAAATGATTGTGAAAACCAGTTATTTTCTCTATAGAGTTGCCCCTATAGGATTATATGAATATGGTGATGCATAAGAGACGGAATATGGAGTAAAGGCAGATACAGTACTACTCGTTTTTTTAATAATTATATTCAGCGTGATGATGAATAGTCTAAAATAAGTAAGATAAGCTGAAAATAACATAGACTCAGCTTTTATAGGACTGCATCAACTTTTCATGGTTGGTGCAGTTTTTATATGTTATAATTAAGAAAATCAGAATTTTGTTAGATTAATCATGTTTACAATATTCAAGATTCTTTAATACAAAAACAGAGCACTATTGTCTTTCATCTGGATCTGGCACGGAATGTTCACGGGACATTGACAAAAAATGATACTCTATACCAGGAGGCTAAGCAGCATGTATAAATTATCAAAAATAGCGAAAGAGAAATTTACTTATCAGGATGTTATGGATACCTATCCTAAATTGGACTACCAAGAGCTTTATCATGTTATTCAAAACTGGCTGGATCAGGAGTTGATCGTACCGGTTAAAAAGAGCGGTATGACATCATTCAGGCCTTCATTGTACCATGAATATAAAAAAATAGTTATAAAACAAGATTACAGTATGTATACAGACTTGATCAAATCCCTGCATCCGAAGTTAAATATCAGCAGATATCTCAGTCATCCGCAAAACTATGTTAAGCAGCAGGAATATATTTGGATGCTCAGTGAGTTTTTCTGGAAAAGAGGGCAGGATATGGATGCAAAGATGTCTGTAAATGAAAAATCGTTTGAAATCTGGGGCGATGAAAAATTCCTTGATTCAGCATCGGGGCGGAAACTTTTGTCCTATAATGGACTGGTAATAGAGGATTTCGGCTGTTACAAAACTCCGGAACCTTATTTTTCAGCTGTTTACGACTGGGATTTTCAGGATAAGGCTGTGATTATTATTGAAAATAAAGATACTTGGTATACGATATCAAAACTATTAAAAGAATCTGCGAAAAAACAGTTCTGGGATATACCGGTTGCCATGCTCGTGTATGGCGAAGGTAATAAGGCGGCGCGACAAAACGGTATGACCGAGTTCCTGCAGGATTATGCCATAAGCGGGGCAGCAATTTATTATTTTGGAGATATAGATGCGGCCGGAATCGATATTTATAATCGCGTCGTAAGAGCAAACAAACAGCTGAATATATCTAGATTTATGCCGGGATACAAAGCAATGGTAAGAAAAGCAGCACAGAGTACTATGCGTCCAACAGATGATACAAGGAAATTAAGTTATCCGGAGGAATTTCTGGATGGCTTTACAATAGAAGAACAGAATGTGATCCGACATACGTTAAAGCATCAGCTAAGAATCCCGCAGGAGATTTTGAACTATCAGGATTACAGGTTGTTATGCAGATGATGGAGAGCCTATGTTTGATTATTTAGAAGGTTTTGAAAAAAGAATGCAATTTGTAGCGGTTACGGAATCGATTGTCAACCGCAAGAATACGAATATGGAGATTGAGGGTTGGTTTGAAAAGGATCAGATGGACAATTTGTTTTTCTCTCTGCTCGTATATATTATGGAACAGACATTAAATGAAAATGATGAATGTACTTTGGAAAATATCGCGAAATTTCTCGATGATGTACTGCCGCAATACAACGTGAATATATCTTTTACAAATGTGACACGTCTGGCAGAATACATGATAAAAGATATTTTGCAGAATAAAGGTGTCCTTCGAACCTATGGAGCGATGGACTATGAGAAGGGGTGGCAGAGTATTGCAGTGCGCCTGATCAGTGATAAGATTACCGATGATAACCGGATTGTCTATCAGTTGACAGATCAGGGATATGATTTTCTATTCAGGACAAAAGAGGTGGATAAGGAACTAGACTTCAAATTAGAGCAGATGAAGTTAAAGGAGTTACTGCGAAGGAAAAACTACAAACATGCACTCAAGCAGAGCCGTGATCTGATCGCCATGCTTCGGCAGAAAAAAAGGGAGATGGAAGAGTTTGTCTATCGAATCAGGCAAAACATTCATTCAATCAACCGGGGAGAACATGAACGTCTGCTGAATGAAACCTATGACCTGATTGATGAAGAATATAAAGGGATGGAAGAATTGAAACTGGCTGTAGTCAGGGACGAAGAGCGAATTGTAAAAGAGATGCAGGAGCATATGAATGTTGAAGAGCCAATGCGCGGGGCTCTTGATAATCTAAATAAGATCAAGCGAAATCTTCAGATCGTCATAGCAGAGCAGCGAAATCTTATCGGGAAGCGCTTTCGGCTGAATGATGTATATGAAGATACGATTAAAACCAGCTTTTATGCTTCAATGGTTAAGCGCTATGATTTCGAAGAAGAAATATTAGGACAACTCGAAGCGGTTAATGAAAAGAACTTCTCTAATCTATGGATGCTGATGAGCCCGCTGTTGCAGCCAAGACCGAATAAAAAGCTTAACTTAATGCTTTTGTATCAGAACCAGTCAAAACTGCAAGAGAATGAAGAGGAAGTGGCGGAGATTGAGGCTGAACTTCTGGAGGAGGACCGGACGCAGACGGAGATTAGAAGAAAGAATAGGCTGAATTATAAGATTATGGAAAAGCTTTTTGCATATGCAGCTATAATAAGACAACCTTTTTCATTCTCGCAGTTTTATCTACATCTACAGGAAGAGAAGGAGAAGATTAGGATTTTCAATCAGTTGATCGGAACAAATAGAATACAAGTATATGTCTATAAGATCGATATGAATGAGAGTAATAGTGGCTTAAAAAAATGGGAAGAAGCGATTGCTGAGAATTCTGGCGGTGAAAAATTTGTTGTGTTTTTTACCATGATATCGGTATTGATCTCTTACACCAGGGAAGCCGCGGGCAGAAGTCTGGGAGTTGATGCAATGAAAGATTCAAAAGTCATTTTGATGGATAATCCATTTGCCAGAACTTCTTCTGAACATTTACTGAAGGCGGTGATCGATATTGCAAAAACGTTTAATATTCAGTTGATCTGCCTTTCAGATCTGAGCCAGAGTTCGATAACCAACCGGTTTGCGCTGATTTATCAGCTTGCGGTTCGAAAAAAGATGTATAGTGAAAAAGAAATGCTGAAAATAGGTGGGGTACAGATTAATAAAGATGGTATTGGCGAGAATGAAAGGCTGGAACATGCAGCAGTTTATGAACGTTATGTTCAGAGGAGCCTGTTTGATTTTTAACAGTATTTATCCCATATAAAACATACTTGAAGTAGATGGAAGGGAAATAAATAACATGGGACATTTAACAACACGAGATGCATATAAAAATCTGGGTGACCGTATTAATTGGTTTACCCAAGGGGCGCCAGCTTCAAAGACGTTGTACCTGATCTTACAGGTGCTTTATACAGAAAAAGAGGCGAAATGGGCTGCACTTCTTCCGGTACGTCCATTTAGCCTTAAGAAAGCGGCACGTATCTGGAGAACAAGTGAGGCTAAGGCAGAGAAATTATTAAACCACCTCTGTGAGAAAGCACTATTAGTAGATTCTTATCATAATGGAGAGCGAATATTCGTGATGCCACCGCCAATGGCAGGTTTTATTGAGTTTGCCCTTATGCGGACACGAGGTGATATTGATCAGAAATATCTAAGTGAACTCTATTATCAATATATGAATGTGGAAGAAGATTTTGTAAAAGATCTATTTTTTGCAACGGAAACACGGCTTGGACGAGTCTATGTTCAGGAACCGGTGCTTACTAATGAAAATACAAACTTTATCTTGGATTATGAAAGAGCAACACATATTGTAGAAGAAGCAGAATATATAGGACTTGGTATTTGTTACTGCAGGCATAAGATGATGCACGCAGGTCTTCCATGTGAAATTGATGCACCTTTTAATGTGTGCCTGACGTTTGATAATGTGGCTCGCTCTTTAGCACAGAATGGTGAATATGCAAGATTGATATCTAAAGAAGAGGCAAAGGATGCATTAGAACGTTCTTATGATAATAATCTTGTTCAGATTGGCGAAAATGTTAGAGAGTATCCAGCATTTATCTGTAATTGCTGTGGATGTTGCTGTGAGGCACTGCAGGCTGCACGGAAGTTTAGCCCTATGCAGCCCGTGGCCACAACGAACTATATCCCCAAAGTATCTATGGAAAAATGCATTGGATGTGGAAAATGCGCAAAGGTCTGTCCTATTTTAGCAATTGCTATGGAGAAAAATGAAATAGGGAGTAAGAAGGCCATTATAAATGAAGAAATCTGTCTTGGCTGTGGAGTCTGTGCAAGAAATTGTAATCCAAAAGCAATTGAACTAAAGCGCCGTCCTGTTCAGGTTATTACTCCAGTAAACAGTACTCATCGTTTCGTGCAGCAGGCAATTGAAAAAGGCACGCTGCAGAACTTGATTTTTGATAATCAGGCATTTGCAAATCACCGGGCAATGGCAGCTGTCTTTAGCGTAATACTAAAATTACCACCGATAAAGCAGGTACTGGCAAGTAAACAGCTTAAGTCTGTTTATCTTGATAAACTGCTAAGTAGTGTGGAGAAGAACAGGCATAAGGAGTAGTTAGATTGGTATTGGAGGGTATAAGGTGGTTACAATTAATGAAATTATTACGTCACATGGGCTCGAAGATTTTGAAATTATTGCTGGGGAGAAGGGGATTGAACGAGAAGTCAGGACAGTTACTGTTTTAGATGCACCAGATGGTCCCAAATGGCTTAAAGGACAGGAGTTAATCTTAACTTCAGCTTATTTGTTTGAAAACGATGATCAGCTAATGAAAGATTATATCAATGATCTTATTAAGGTTGGCTCCAGTGGCTTAGGGATTAAGATGGGTCGTTTTATCAGCAGCATCCCAAAAGAAATTATTCTTATGGCTGATTGTCATGATTTTCCGATATTGAAAATACCCCATGAACTTGTCTGGACTGACATTATATCACAGTTTTATAAACTGCAATATGAATCGGAGCCACCATATAAAGTGGTTAAAATTGAACCGGAAATGATTGGTTCGGTCTTTGAGGCCGGAAAGTGGGGAACCCATCAATTGATTGAACGGCTGACGGAAATATTTCAGCTGCCGATGATTATGTTTGGGCAAAACTTTCATGTTATGGAAAACAATAAAATTTACGGTGTTGATAAGTTATTGCATTTTATTCGAATACCTGAGTTTACTTTGGAAGATATAAAGAATGAGGTTTATACTTTTGATAATTTATATTTATCTGTATATAAGCTGCCCTTAAAATATGATGGATTGACTTTCTTTGTCGTTATGGGATCATTATATAAAGAAGCTTTCAATGAAATAACAAAGTTGTTTGACGTACTGTCACTTCTAGCTGATAAAAATGTAGGACAGCATCGGAAAATAACAAATTTGTATCAACAATTTCTTAAGGGAGTAGTTTGCAGTGATATAACTGATAAAGGTATTCAATATTTTGAAAAAAATCGTGGAATTAGCGAATATGTGTATAGCGGAATCATCTTAATAACCGGTGAGAATTATGAGGCTGTGTATAGTCAAATCCTTGCAATTGTAAAACACATGGGTACACGTAATGTAACGCCGCTCCCCCCTCATATGTTTTTTGATGAATCAAAGAAAGAAGCTGTTGTACTTTTAGAATATCATAGTCTTTCTATTCAGGTGGACATGAACAGCTGGGTTCGCAGAGTCGTTATGGAAATAGATGAAAAACTTATTGAGGAAGGAAATGGTATTGTTGCTGTAAGTAATATGTACCCCTCCCTTAGTAAGATTATTGATTGTTATGGACAAGTAAGGGAAGAAGAAAAAATAGGACCTATTTTGTGGAATGGCCGGTGTAAATTTACCTACGATTTTCTTTTAGTATACATACTGCTTAACAATAATGATTTGCTTAAAATAGACTTTAGCGATATTGAGCGTTTAAAGCAGGAGGATAATGTTCTTGCTTTTGATGGTATTTTAACGGTTGAGACTTATATTGAGTGCAAAAATTATAAATTTGCCGCATCTAAATTATACATTCATGAAAACACTTTAAGATACCGGATTCAAAAAATCAGTCAGCTGCTGAATTTAAATTTAGAAGATCCGGTTATCAATCATAATATTTTGCAGAAAATCAAGCTTTGGAAACTCTATAATAATCAATCTAAGATTGAAGATAAAATAAAAACTTAATATTTATTGTTTGTATATATTCAGTATGGCGTTAAAAATGTCATACTGTTTTGTTTTTTATGTCTGATCTTAGTTCTGCTATATGTCGTTATTTGCTGAGTATATCTTTGTGGAATACAACAATGATGGAGAAGACTTTTCAAAGAATTCAACGATGATTTCTTTGAGTTTCTTTGTTATTATTGATATAACTAAGAACTCAGCATCAAACAATTCAATAAATAGTTGGAGAGATGGAAAAATGAATATGGATAATACTGCCCTTTCGGGAATTGTTTTTAACATTCAAAGATATTCTATTCATGACGGAACCGGGATTAGAACCCTCGTTTTTATGAAGGGCTGCCCATTGCGTTGTCGATGGTGTTCAAACCCAGAAGGTCTGTCGAATGAAATCCAAGTGCTAAATGAGCCGGAAAAATGTATAGGCTGCCAGGCTTGTACGAAGGCCTGTCCGGAAAATGCGATTCATGCTAATCCTGGTTTTCCCATTAATAGAAAAAAATGCATAAACTGTGGAATGTGTGCCAAGTATTGTCCGACGGGTGCAAAAAACATTTGTGGTGAACTTAAAAAAGTTGATGAAGTAGTTGCGTTGATAGAACGGGACCGCCCGTTCTATACCCATTCAAATGGCGGTGTGACAATGGGTGGGGGAGAAATATTGGCACAGCCGGCTTTTGTGTATAAAGTCCTAAAATGCTGCCGGGAATTAAAGATAAATACGGCTATTGAGACAAGCGGGCATGGAAGCTTAAAATGGCTCTTACAAATTGCTAACCAATGTGATGTAATCCACTATGACATAAAAGTAATAAAACCGGATGTACATAAAAACCTAACAGGTATAGACAATGCAGTTATTCTTGATAATCTGATTAAACTTGATAAGTATCTGTCAACAATGGCTTCACCACCCTTATTAATCCTCCGACTACCTGTGGTAGATGGCTATAATGCTTCTAAGGCGTTTATCAGAGATGCGGCTGAATTTATCAAAGGGAATTTGTGTAACTATCATTTAATTGAGCTCTTACCATTTCATAATTTTGGAGAGCAAAAATACCATAAATTGGATATGAAATATGAATTGGCAGGACAACCAAATACGAACCCGGAGGACCTCATAGATCTGGCAGCGATATTATCAGAATTAAATTTACCGGTACGTATTGCAAGATGGTAAAACCATTTGAAAGGAGCGGTATTATGTAAAATAAATCCAATAAAAATGAGTCACTGTTAAGAATTTCCTGTAAATTAAAATGAACCAAGGAGGCGAACCAAATGTCAAACAAACCGACTGAACGTGTAAGAAGATTACGTGAAAAATTTCTAACCTACAAACCTAATGTTGATATTGAGAGAGCTGTTGTTTATGACAGATTGTTCAAGAAATCTGATGAGCTGGAAAATGAACCATTGAATGTTGCCAGAGCAATGGCCTTTAAAGCTTTTCTCAATGAAAGGACTATTTATATTGAAGATGATCAATTGTTTGCGGGTTCCTTTGGGCGTAAACCCAGGGCATTTCCAATTTATCCTGAAAGCGTAGGAGATGATATGGTAGGAGAATACCGTAAATTACCGACCCGTGAATTAGACCCATTTGAATATTCCGAGGAGGATAGAGCTGTTTTGGAAGAATTACTGCCACGCTGGCATGAATCTTCTTTAAGACAGAGAATCTTTCCTGCTATGGCACCCGAAGAAAAAAAGCTTTTTCTTATGGATCCGGAAAATAGTATTGTTAAGGGCACTAATATCTTTACATTAGATGTTCCCCTGTATGGACCTGCCGGACACATTACACCGGACTGGCAGACAGTGCTTGAACAGGGATTCCTGCAGATTAAAGAGCGAGCCGAAAAAAGGCTGATGCAGGCGGTAGAAGAAAAGGATCAAAAAGGCATTGATTTTCTTCGCGCTGCTATCATTTGTTGTGAAGCCATGGTTGATTTTTCCGAACGGTATGCCAAGCTGGCGGAAGAAAAAGCTCAGAAAGAGACGAATGAAATACGTAAAGCGGAATTATTAAAAATTGCAGAAACCTGCAGACAAGTGCCTGCAAGACCAGCACGCACATTCCATGAAGCCCTTCAAACTGTATGGCTCACCTTTGTTGGTATAACGATGGAGGCTTTCCAACGCTGTTATTCTGTAGGTCGTTTTGATCAATATGTGTGGCCTTATTTGAAAGAGGATTTAGATGCCGGCAGAATCACTATGGATGAAGCACAGGAGGAGCTGGACGTGTTGTGGATGAAATTTCCTGAAACCAATTATATTAACTCCGAGTATTATTCCTACATTGCTTCTGGTTTTCCGTCTCAGCAGCAGATCATTGTAGGCGGACAGACACCGGAGGGCAAAGAGGCTTCAAACCCTGTTAGTTATATGTGTATTGACGCGTCTATACACACTTTACTGCACCAGCCAAGTATATCAGTGCGCTTTTGCGACGAAACTCCGGATTCTCTCATAGAGAAAGCTTGTGAGCTGGCCCGCTTAGGAACGGGACACCCCTCTTTCTTCAATGATAACCGGTGTATACCCTCATTAATGGATAAGGGAATATCGTTAGAAGATGCCAGAGATTATTCCTCTGTCGGCTGTGCCAGCGTACAGCCGACCCGAAAAGATAAAGGCTCACAGAATGCAGGTTATGTCAATGTTGCCGCAATGTTAGAGTTTGCCTTACATGATGGATATTGGAAATATGGTGAACGTCAGATGGGTGTAAAAACCGGTGATGCACGGAAGTTTACCAGCTTTGAACAGGTTGTAGATGCTTTCAGGGCTCAAATGGAAATGATGATTGATGTTTTTTATAGGGCAACCGTTGAAGTAGAAAAGGCACATCAGGAACTTGTTCCTACGCCATTTATATCTTGTTTCGTCCAGGATTGTATAGGTAACGCCAGAGACCGAAGTGACGGCGGCGCATTCATTAATATGGCGATGACACCCCGCGGTATCGGTCTGGCTGATGTGGCCGATTCTTTGGCTGTGATTAAAAAGCTTGTATTTGATGATAAGGTGCTTACAATGTCTGAGCTGATAGATGCCTTAGATGCAAATTTCGAAGGTTATGAAAATATAAGGCAGCTAGTCATTAACAAAATATCTAAATATGGTAATGATGATCCTTTAGCGGATAAGATGGCTGTTTTAACAACTGATATTTACTGTGAAGCAAGTGCAAGGCATCGCAGCTTATTCGGGGGAAAGTTTTATCCCGGGTTTAGCTCCGTATCTTCCAATGTACCTTATGGCACCGTGGTTGCAGCGCTTCCTAATGGACGTAAAGAGTATATCGCATTGGCCGACGGCTGTTCACCCAGCCATGGGGCAGATGTCTGCGGTCCTACAGCAGCAGCAGTTTCTTCAGGAAAATTGAATCACGAGGGGATGAGCGGCGGTTCTATTCTTAATGTGAAATTTAACCCAGGTACATTGGCAGGTGATGAAGGCTTAAAGAGATTCACTCAGTATGTCCGTGGGGCACTCAATGCCGGTGTATGGCATGTGCAGTTTAATGTTGTTGATGCAAAAACACTCCGTGATGCACAGATTCATCCACAAAATCATAAAGATTTGATTGTCCGTGTTGCAGGGTATAGTGCGTTCTTTAATGGCCTGAGCAGCCAGTTGCAGGAAGATGTCATTGGCAGGACCGAGCATGCCATGACACGATAGCTTCCGGGTAGAAGAAAAAATAGAAAATTATCGTAAAGTGAGAGGTTGAAGTATGACGGTATATGAGGATTTGATTTTTGAGGTAAACGGTTCTATTGCGACGATTACATTAAATCGTCCGGAGGCATTTAACGCGATTTCCGACCGTATGCGTAATGAATTACGTCATATCATTGACTGTCTGAACGCTGATGAAGAGATACGAATTGTCATCATTACCGGTGCTGGTAAAGCATTTTGTGCCGGAGGCGATATTAAGCTGATGAAACAGAATATTGAAAAAAATCTTTCATACCGTGAACGCTTAGATACTTACCGCCGTGATGTGGCAGGTATGGTAAAGGAGATGCGAGGAATCCGTCAGCTGGTCATTGCCAAAATAAATGGGGCTGCTTTTGGTGCAGGCTTAAGTATTGCAATGCTATGTGATATACGTATTGCAGCCGCCACTGCAAAATTCGGTATGCCCTTTGGAAAAAGGGGCCTTGTTCCGGATTGGGGTTCTTTGTATTTTCTTCCCAGACTGGTAGGTGCCACAAAGGCTATTGCACTTACTGCCACCGGGCGTAGCTTTAATGCCCGGAAAGCTCTGGATGTCGGCCTGATAGATGAGATGGTTGATTCAGAACAGCTTAATAATTTTGTGGATTTATACTGTGCCGACATTCTGCAGAGCAGTCCTTTATCTGTTATAGAAAGCAAGCAGGCATTTTATCAAAATATGTCATGTGAGCTGGATACTGCATTGGAAAATGAGGCAAGGGTACAAAGTAAATGTTATTGTTCTGACGACCATCGTGAAGGGGTGGAGTGTTTTTTAGAAAAAAGAGCTGCTAAGTTTACCGGTAAATAAAAACGCTATATTGAAAGCGAGGAAGATGCTCATGAAAGAAGTTGTCATTACTCATGGCGTACGGACGCCTATTGCAAAAATTGGTAAGTCGCTGAAAGATATTACTGACTTAGTGCTGGGCAAAATGATTATTAAAGAGTTACTTGAAAATAGGGCAGGGATTTCGGTTGATGAAATTGACCATATCATTATGGGAGAAGTCAAACAAAGTGCCGATCCTTCTAATATTGCCAGAGTGGCCGCTTTAGCGGCAGGTATACCTGAGACAGTTCCTGCCTATACAGTCCACAGACAGTGCGGTTCGGGTTTGCAGGCCATTATGGACGCTTATCAAATGATTGCCTGTGATGATGCGGAAGTTATCGTGGCAGGCGGGGCAGAGAATATGAGCCGTTCTGTATATTTTATGCGTGAATCTCACTTAGGGCTTGGTAATGGTAATTATGTCATTGAAGATTCACTGACCGCCGGAGGTCCGGGTGCTATTCCGGAAGCACAGTATGGTCATCAGCCGATGGGTATTACAGCAGAAAATCTGGCAGATAGATATCATATTTCAAGGCAGCAGCAGGACGAATTTGCACAATCCAGTCAGGAAAAAGCGGCAGCAGCAATTAAAGAAGGACGTTTTAAGGAGCAAATAATGCCTGTTGAAATTGAAACTGCTTCAGTTAAAGCAATTTTCGATACGGATGAGCACCCATTTTTGTCCAATATTGAAAAGCTGGGAACGCTTCGTCCTACATTCCGTAAAAACGGCAGCGTAACAGCTGGTAATTCCTCAGGCAGAAATGATGGAGCTGCATCGGTTTTGATAATGTCTGATGAAAAGGCAAGGAATCTTGGGTACAAACCTATGGTGAGGATTTGCTCAATTGCTTCTAGCGGCTGTGACCCACTGATTATGGGAATTGGACCTGTTGAATGTACCCGTATTGCACTTGAACGAGCCGGTATTACGATAAATGATTTGGATGTCATAGAACTTAACGAAGCTTTTGGAGCACAATCTATTGCAGTCATTGAGGAATGGAAAAAATGGGGAATTGACGAGGGTGAGCTTCTTCAAAAGATCAATCCAAACGGCGGTGCTATTGCCTTAGGACATCCTCTTGGTGCTACAGGTGCTGTACTTACGATTAAATGTATGGATGAACTTATGCGTGTGCCAAATTATCGCTACGGACTAATTACATTATGTTGTGCAGGCGGACTTGGGGTTGCGATGATAGTTGAAAAAGCCTCGGAAAGTGAGGGTCTGGAATGAGCAGAGTGTTGGTTATCGGCGGGGCGAGAACGCCGCTTGGGGTATATCATGGAAATCTGCGTGATTACAAGGAGCACAAGCTTGGAGCGTTGACGATGAATTTGGCAATTGAACAGGCTAAAGTTGAACCAGAAACATTAACTGAAGTTATTGTCGGGACTGCAAAGCAAACTAGCTGTCCATCTAACGTTGCCAGACACTCCTTGCTGGAGGCGAAGCTTCCTGATTCGATTCCTGCCTATACGGTGCAGCGTCAGAGTGCCTCAGGTATTCAGGCAGTTGCCAATGGATTATGGGCTATTAAGAGTGGAATGGCAGAATCTATACTTGCCGGCGGCTGTGAAAGTATGAGCCATGCGCCAAGAGAAATTCATAATGGACGGTATTCGTTTAATGAAAAGACACGAATGATATTTGAACCATTTTCCGCACAGGTTGCCGGGGCTCAACCAATCAGGCAATTCGGTGCTTTGGGTATGGAAGTAATTAACCTATCTATTGCCAAAGAATATCAGATATCAGACAGTGAGATGAAGGAATATGCCAAGAGAAGTATCGAAAAGGCCGGTGCCCGTATGCCGCGATCCTATATGTGCAAGCTTCAGGTAAAAAAGGGCAAGGTATTTGAAGATGTCCTGGCAGACGAGCTGTATCCAAGCCCTTCAATCATATCTAATCCTGCTGACGCGTCTGCTATGGTAGTATTGGCAAGCGAAAACTATGTGAAAAAGCAAAATACAGAAGCTTTTGCCGAAATATTATCACTTGGAATAGGGGCTGGAAACCCTGGCGGAAGCGGTTATGTCAACACAGAGGCCGTCAGCATTGCCTTAAAAAAAGCAGGAGTTACTCTTTCTGAAGTGGCCCAAATTGATATTTGTGAAATAACCGCATCACAGGTAGCCGCGACAATAAAGCAGCTTAAAAAGCTAGGCCTGAGCCATGCAGAAAATAAAATCAACAGGCTGGGCGGAGGCCTTGCAACAGGTAGTCCATGGGGAGCCGCAGGAACCGTTCAGTTGGTTGATACGTTATATACATTAGAACGGAGAAGTATTGGAATGGTCATTACACCTGCCGAAGGCGGACAAATGATGTGCATGATTTTGAAAATTTTATAAAAGGTGGGTATTTGGATGGAAATAAAAACAATAATGGTAGCCGGAGCAGGTTTTATGGGTGCGGGAATTGCACAGGTTTCGGCAGCCGCAGGTTATAAGGTGTTTTTATGGGATGTTAAAAAAGAGTTAACTATGGCTGCGGTTGAAAAAATTGGTATAACTTTAGTTAAGCGTATTGAAAAAGGAAAAATGACAATGGACGATAAAGATGCCATTATGTCAAATATTATTGTGGCGCCCGAATTAGAATTTGCCCGGAATGCGAATCTTATCATTGAGGCAGTTGTTGAGAATTTGGAAATTAAAAGTGATGTATTCCGCCGGTTGAATACTATTTGCGATCCAGATACGATTTTCGCAAGCAATACCTCAGCTATTCCGATTTCTAATATCGCCAATGCGACCAATCGTGAAGATAAGTTTATTGGTACCCATTTTTTTAGTCCTGTTCCGGTGATGAAGCTTGTTGAAATTGTTAAAGGAATCAAAACATCATCCGAAACTTGTGAAACAATTAAGGCCTATATTGATTCTTTAAAAAAGACCGGCATTATCGTGACGGATACCCCCGGCTTCCTTATTAATCGGGTCATGCATGCCTTCCGCCAAGAAGTTTTCACATGTATGGAAGAGGGTGTTGCCAGTATTGAAGATATTGATACGGCAATTAAGTTAGGACTTGGCCACCCGATGGGTCCCTTTGAACTCAATGATTTTGCCGGGTTAGATATTGGAGCTGCTACGATTCAAACGCTTTATGAAAATTTTAAGGATCCTAAATGGCGGCCCAATCTCACATTAAAAAAACTGGTGGCGTCAGGGGAGCTGGGACGAAAAACCGGGAAGGGCTGGTATGATTATTCGGATGGTGAAAAAAGGCCTCGTTATGATGTTAATTTCTAAAGGGGGGTGATGTGCATGTCATACAGGGATAAAAACTATGAAACGATGAAACTGGAATTTGACGGTTCTATTGCAATCGTTTATTTTGATCGGCCGGAGGCGATGAATGCGGCCAATATCCTGATGAGTCATGAACGGTTGGAGATTTATACCGGTCTTAGTGAGGATACCAAGGTAAGGGTTGTCATTATTACCGGTAACGAGAAGGCCTATTGTGCCGGAGGCGACCTTGCGTCTTTTGCGAAATTTGATTCCCGGGAAGCAATGGAATTTGCGAAACGCGGTATGGAATATCAAAAGGTGCTTATGAATATGCCAAAACCAACGATTGCAGCCGTAGCCGGAGTTGCTTATGGAGGAGGTATGGAAAATATATTATTATGTGACCTTCGTATTGCCGCGGATAATGCCAGGCTGGCATTGCCTGAAATTAATGTAGGCATTTTCCCGGGAGGAGGAGGTACACAGCGTATTGTACAGAATATACCTATTTGTAAAGCAAAAGAAATGATTTATATGGGGAAACCAATAGATGCAGCAGAGGCATTGGAACTGGGATTAGTTAATAAAGTTGTTCCGCTGAAAAATTTGATGGCAAGTGCGATCGAGTGGGCTAAAATTCTTTGCAATAAACCGCCTGTAGCACTTAAGGCTGCCAAGCATGCAATTAACTGCGCCTGGGATACGGATATATATACTGGTATGGAACTGGAAATTAAGGCATGGGCCAATCTATATGACACTCAAGATAAAAAGGAAGGTATGCAGGCATTTCTGGAGAAAAGAAAGCCTGTATTCAAAGGGTTTTAGATAGTGCGATTGATTATAAATTTAAGAGATAGCAGAAAAGGTGAGGGGTTAGATTATGAATATATCAGGGGGAATCGTAATTGGTATTATATTAGTTTTTGTTATAATGGGAGGAATAGGCATTTATACGGTAAAAAAAATTAAAAATGCTGAGGATTTTATCATTGGAGGCCGAAAAGCATCACCAATAATGGTAGCAGGAGCTATTGTGGGCAGCTGCGTTGGTTCGGGAGGTACTATCGGAACGGCAGAAACGGCATATAAAATGGGAGTCGTGGGCTGGTGGCAAACATTAGGACTTGGAATAGGCTGTCTTGTATTAGGCATTGGTCTTGCCCAGTTTATATACAAAAGCCAGGTGGAAACAGTGCCTCAGCTTTTAGAACAGACCTACGGAAAAAAAATACGCAGCGTGACTGCTATATTTAGTGCATTGGCAATCTTTTTTTCAATTCTATCTCAAACGAAAGGATTCTTGCCTTTATTACGGTCTTTGATTCCTATGCCGTTGGAATTGGCAGCAGCGATATGTGTATTTCTTGTTTTGATTTTTGTTATCTTTGGCGGTATTTTTGCAACCAGTATCGGCGGCTTGGTTAAAATTTTTCTGATACTTGGCTCACTTTTATTGAGTGGTACGATTGCGGTTATTGGCATGGGCGGTTTTTCTGGAATGCAGCAGACATTTGCGGAAGGTACATGGCTTAATATGTTTGCCCGCGGTGCATCTAAAGATCTTGCGATCGGTCTTGGCTTTGTTTTGGGAATGTTAGTCACACAGACTTATATTCAAGCTATTTTATCTGCAAAGGATGCAAAAGCAGCACGTAATGGTGCGATTCTAGCCTGTATTTTTACAGTACCCGTAGGTCTATTTGGAGTGGCCGTAGGCATGTATATGCGTCAGGCTTTTCCAAATATTGAGGCTTCACAGGCATTCCCGTTGTTTATGATAAACACTTTTCCAGCGGTCATAGCAGGTATCTTTATTGGTGGTTTAATGCTTGCCGCATTGGGGAGTAATGCAGGGCTTGTATTTGGGGTTGCGACGATGTTAAGTCGGGATATTTATAAGAAAGTTCGGCCAAAGGCAAGTGATAAGGAAATGCTTTTTGTTCTTAGGGCACTGCTTGCTATAGTCGCCGGACTGGCAGGTGTTTTTGCAGTAACTAAAGCCGGAGAATTGATACAGACATTTATTTTTCTATCTTTCGGTATGCGTACCTGTGTGTTCCTTGTACCTATGTTATTTGCATTTCTTTACAAGGGGCGCCTGACAAATGCGGCCGGAATGGCGGCGGTCATAGCAGGTCCGGTAGTAAATATCTATTGTAATTTGTTTACCGATAAATCAATTGATCCTATTTATACGGGACTTGCTGCTGCACTCATTGCTTTTATAGTTACAAATGGCATTGCAAAGTATCGTGAACCTGCAGAGCAGGCAGAGGTAAAGAAAACATAATCAGATAAATGAATGATCGGCAATCGGGAGGATTTTATGAGTAAAGCATTAGATGGTGTTAAAGTATTGGAGTTGACGCATGTGATTTCAGGACCATTTTGCGGCATGCTTTTAGGAGACCTTGGAGCTGAAGTAATAAAGGTTGAGCGTCCAGGAACCGGAGAGTTCTATAGAGAAGAGGCATTAAAAAATGAGCATGGGATTAGCATCGTTTTTCCGACTTATAACCGAAATAAAAAAGGTGTTACTCTGGATTACAAGAATGAGCAAGGAAAAGATATGCTTCTTGAACTTGTTAAATGGTGTGATATTCTAATCGAAAACCTTCGCCCGGGGTTATTAAAAAAGATGGGGCTTGGTTATGAAGATTTAAAAAAGGTTAATCCTAGATTAATAATGGTTTCTATTTCTGGGTTTGGACAAACGGGACCATATGCGATGAAACCTGCATATGATATGATAATTTCAGCAATCAGCGGATTTATGTCGGTTAATGGGCCGGAAGGACAGCCCACAAAAACAGGACCGGCGGTGTCAGATTTTCTATCTGGGCTTTATGGTGCTTTCTCTGTTTTAGCTGCTTTGCGACATTATGAACATACAGGCGAGGGGCAATATATTGATGTTTCCATGATGGACTGTTCCATTTCGATTTTAGACGCTTTTTTTGCACAAAGCCATTTTACAGGTATGGAACCGCAGGGGATGGGGAATCGACGCGCAAACTACGCACCGGTAAATGCCTTTAAAGTTAAGGAGGGCTCCGTTTACATAGCTGCGTCTTTGCAGAAGCATTGGGAGGCATTGGCACGGTTGATGGAACGTGAGGATTTATTAGATAATCCCCAATATGCTGCCACAAAAGAACGTAAGAAAAACGAAGAGAGCTTAGAAGACATCGTTGGTATGTGGACACAGAACTATACTTCATCCCAGCTGATAGAAATGTTAGAAAAGAATGGAATTCCATGTGCACCCATTCAAACCATAAATCAAGTGAGGAATGATCCCCATGTAAAAGAACGAAATTCCATTATGGAGTTTAGCGATCCTAAACTAGGAAAATATCCTCTTCCTAAGCTGGCACCTCGATTTTCTACATTAGAAATTAAAACCGAAAGAGCCCCGTTGTTAGGAGAGCATTGTTTTGAAGTATTTGGTAGGATACTGGGCTATTCGAAGAATGAACTGGAACAATTAAAGAAAAAAAATATTATATAATTCAAGAAAAAAAAATTTAAAACTGTCTCAACCACGAACGGCTGAGACAGTTTTGATATCTTAAGCAAAAAAGAGCTATCATGTTAGATCATTCTTATTTATAGAGGTAATAAGATCCAGTACACAGCGCTGCTGCTTATCATTCATTTTATTTAACTCTATATTTATGGTGCTTGTTATTGGATTTTCATTCTTGATTAAATTATATTTTAGATTTGAAGCACAGATATAATCTAAACTTGCCTCAAGTTCATTTGCAATTTTTAAAAGCACCTTATATGAGCAGGTACTAACACCACGTTCTATATTCGAAAGATATTTTTCATCAATATCGATTAATTCAGCTAATTCGTATTGCTTAAGTTTCTTGTTCGTTCTCAATTCTTTTATTCTGGTCCCGATAATTTTAGTGTCCATGATTTAACTCCTTTGCATTAATAAGCCTTAGTATAGCTTATTTAATTCTTAAAAATAACCCATTAAAATATGGAATCAAATATAGTAAAGTTGACTAAAATGTTGAATAGGGATATAATCATCTTAAAGGGGGGAGGAGGAATGGAGCCTATAATTATGCAGGGCATCAAGGTTTTATGCTTAAGCGAAGAGATAAGTAAACTTGTGGCTAAAGAGGGTATTGATACTATAGAGAAGTTAATTTGGTCACGGGCAGAAGAATATTCGAATATTAGGGGAATAGGAAAGAGTAGGGCAAAAAGAATAAATGACGCCTTGAGCAGACTTGATCTGAATGTTGAAAAATACTTATCCAATACTATTTACGATTTAAAATGCTTGAATACTGGAAGAAAGAGACAGTTAAGAGAAGAAGGCTGTGTAAGGCTGGAAAAATTCTCAGATATTTCTCTATCAGATGTTTGCAAAATTATGGATTATGATTTTTATAAAACAATGCACCTTGTAAACGAACTGTCTATGAAGCATGTTAAATTAAGTGAGAATCGTGGAAGAAATATATTTTTTCTTGATTTAACAATAACAGTTAAAAAAGTTCTATTTTTAAATAATATATTTGTTCAATCTGAAATAGAAAACATGTCAATCGATGAGATTTTAAGATTAAGAGGAATAGGCAAAAGAAGAATTGGTGAGTTAAGCCTTTTTATACCATAATACTGCTATTCGTGTCATATTTAACATTTTCATATATTTATAGCTATAATTCTATATGTAATGCTTAAGTGGAAGAAAATGGAGACGAGTATAGATATGGAGATTTACAAAATTAATATTTTGGATAAGAGCGAGGTTCTTGCGGTTAGCTTATGTCAAAAGGATGAGTATAGAGAGCTTGATGTAGAACGGATTCTGTCGGCTAAAGAACTCACAACCTATAAGGGGTATCAACACCGGAAAAAGAAGGTAGACTTTTTATTGGGACGTTCAATGGCTAAATGCGCCATTGATAAGTTAAGTGCATGTGAGAACTTCGCAGAAATTGAAATAACAAATAGCGTATTTGGGGCACCAATAGTAATTGGGGATAATATGGCAAATTTGGGAGTAAGCATATCGCATAGTAATGAATATGCCACAGCGGTCTCTTATCATCGGAATTTTCCATGTGCAATTGATACGGAGGTGATTCGTCCTAAGTGTGAAAAAGCTATGAGATCATTATTGGAGTGTAATGAAGCCAGTATTATTAAAGGGTATAATGAACTTAATATATTAACGGTAATGTGGACTGCAAAGGAAGCTGCATCGAAAGTATTAAATATCGGTTTTACTGTAGATACTAAGATATTTGAAGTGGACAAGATACAAAAAAGCAGCGATTGTTTAATAGGAAGCTACAGATATTTGAAAGGATTTCAATTTGTTTCTCAAAAAATTGGTAATTCTATTTTAACTGTAGCTTCTCCTATAGTAAATAACAAACATATGTTCGTTGAACAATTTAAACTAATGTCCATAAAATAACAATTTAGGACAAAATAAACATAAATAATAAAAAAATATTATACTTTGAATTAGTAATCCTAAAGTATTAATCTATGTTACGGCTAGTTAATACTTCAACTTTAAAAGAAATTATGGTAAGCCTTAGCGAAGCTATGCCTAAAAGGGAGAAACTAATGTGGTATGCATTTTTTGTTACAACTGGTAAGGAAAATATAATTAGTACTTATTTAGATAAGATTCTTGTAACTCATGATTATATATCATATGAGTTACTTGTACCTAGGAGAGAATTAAAGGAATATAAATCTGGGATAGTCATAACTAAACTAAAGCCACTTTTCCCAGGATATATATTAATTAAAACTAATACTATACTGCTTATTTATCAAATATTAAGAAACTGGTGGCATAGAGATATGAGGGCCATTCTAAGAAGTAATGAAAATTTTCATGAAATTAAATGGGAAGAAATCAAAATAATCAAACAATTAGTTAATGATGAGGGGATAATTAAGGTATCTGACATCTTTTTAGAGAATAATAGAGTTTTGATTACAAAAGGACCGCTTGTTAACTATACTGGAATAATAAAAAAGGTAAATAGAAGAAAGAAGAGGGCAAAAATAATATTAAATTTCTTAAATAATAAGCATGACGTAGATGTTTCCATTAATTGTTTAGAAAAAATTAATACTACTGAAATCAAAAATAAAATTAACTTTAATGTTTAAAGGAGGAATACTATGAGTAAAGTAGATGTTTTTAGTAGTTTGAAAGAGAGTATAAATGAATTATTACCTGACATTGACCTTGCTGACATAAATTATGAAGAAAGTTTAAAGGATCTTGGAGCAAACTCTGTCGATAGAATGGATATAATCATTGAAACTATGGAAAAGATTAATGTTAGAATTCCATTAGTAGAATTCGGTAATGCGAAATGTATAAAAAACATAGTGGATATTATGTGTCGATATTCTGGGGAATGAATAATGCAGAAAAAGAAGACAAATGGAAACAATGTTTATGTTACAGGAATGGGTGTACTGACATCCTCAGCCAGGAATATAGAAGAATTTTCTTCTGATTTAATTCATGGAAAATCAGGAATAGGAATTCTAAAGGGTAAAATAGTAAACGGCAGGGATGCTGTTGGGGCAGAATTAGATGTTGAAATGGTTAGGAATAATTTAAGGATACATATAGAAAATGCAGCGCTACCTGAAGACACGATCCAAAAAATAAAGAAATGCAGCCATCGGGCAAGCAAATCAATTAAGGCGAGTTTATCATGCGTAGCAGAAGCTTATATGCAAGCGGAGTTATTTAGACAGCCTGTCCCAAAAGAGCGGATCGGGCTTATTGTTGCCGGCAGCAATTTAACATACAAAATTAGGGAAGAGTATTTATCCAGTTATCTTAATGGTTTTGAGTACTTATCACCATACTATGCTTTAAGGTTTCTTGACACTGATCATGTGGGCGTTATAAGCGAAATTTATGATATAGGCGGTGAGGGATTTACAATTGGAGGGGCATCTGCCAGTGGAAATCTAGCGATTATTAAAGCTCACCAGCTTCTCCAACTGGGAATAGTCGATGTTTGTGTGATTTCAGGTGCGGTTGCAGAACTAACAAGCATGGAATTGCAAGGTTTTTATAATATCGGAGCTTTAGGGGGAAGGAAATATGCTGATTTTCCTGAATTAGCTAGCAGGCCTTTTGACAGAGGTCATGAAGGCTTCATATTAGGTGAGGCCTCGGGCTGTATTATTCTTGAGAGTGAAGCGTCTGTGGTAAGCAGAAATGTAATTCCTTTAGTAAAATTATTAGGCGGAAAAAACTCTCTTGACGGTAATCGCTCTAGCAACCCTAGCTTGGATGGAGAAATAAATATGATGAGAGCTTTATTAAAAGAGCATTCGCTAAAGCCTGACGACATTAGCTATATAAATGCCCATGGGTCATCTTCGCCACTTGGTGATGAGACTGAGCTTAGAGCAATAAAAAATATATTTAAAAGTAATTTTTCAAGTCTTTGGATAAACTCAACTAAAAGTCTAACCGGACATTGCTTATATTCTGCAGGAATAGTAGAGGCAATCGCAACAATTATTCAAATGAATAAGGGATTTGTACATCCTGCAAAAAATTTGGAATCTCCTATTTTAGAGGGGTTTCTTTTTTCAAGCAAAACAAGCGCATTAGTAGATATGAAGTATACATTAAGTAATTCGTTTGGATTTGGCGGAATAAACAGCAGTGTACTATTTAAAAATTTATAATAGCTATTATATATATTAGGCGGAGGTAGTAAATGAGTAAAGAAGATATTTTTTATATTGTACAGTCTTATATCTTAGAAAAAATACCCGATTTGAATATAGAATTAATAAATAATGAATTAGATTTTAATCACTTATCTTTATTAAAAATAGACAAGGATAGTTTGCTGAGAGAATTTGTAGATATTTTTAACATATCCTTTAATGTTAATAGACTTGATGAAATATGTTGTATGGGTGATGTGATTGAGTATATTTATAGTCATTTGTAGTACATTGTCAATGGAGGGTAAAGTAAGATCAAATATAAAGGAAGTCAGAAAGATGAATAATGAATTTGTAGTTAATCATAAAAAGGATATTGTATTTATGTTTTCGGGTCAGGGCTCACAGTATTATGGAATGGCGTATAACCTATATAAAGAAAATGTGATTTTTAAGGAATGGATGGATAGACTAGACGCATATATTACACAGAAATATAAACTTTCTATAATTGAGGAGTTATATTATAGTGGAAAGACAATGCTTGATACCTTTGATAGACTAGTTTATTCAAGTTCTGCAATTTTTATGATTGAGTATTCACTATATCAATTGTTAAATCAATTGGATATTAAACCGGCCTATATTTTAGGCGAAAGTATGGGGTTATTTACCTGTCTAACGATAGCAGGGGCAATGGAACCTGAAGTAATGATTGATTTTATTATAAATGAAGCTTATGTATTTGAAGAAAAATGCGAAAAAGGGGGAATGATTGCTATCTTAGATGACTATAGAATTTATCGTAATTTTTCTTGTTTATATAATAATTCTGAATTAGTCTCTATTAACGCTGAAAATCATTTCATTGTATCCGGAAAAGAGGCGGGAATTCAAATTATAAAAGATTTTCTCATTGCTAATAAAATAGCTTATTTTAAGTTACCTGTATTATATGCGTTTCACTCTAACCATATTGATGCTGCAGCAAAAGAATATAAGAAAATCGCAGATATGTTGTTATTACCTGACTCCTTAAAAATTAAGATTTTAGGAATAAAGGATGAGAGGATTATTAATTCATGTATATCAGAATTTTTATGGGAAGTTGTGAGAGGTAAAGTTAAAACTGCGGAAATATTAGCAGGAATTAAGGAGGCAGAAGAAATAGTTTTAGTAGATCTTGGACCATCAGGAACTTTGGCCAATATCGCAAAGAAAATTGTAAACCCTAAAGTTAATATTTTTAGTATAATTACACCGTTTCAAGGAGAGATCAAAAATCTAAAGAACCTAAAAGCTTTTTTTGCCAATTATAATTATTAAAGAACTGGAGTGAAGTATTCATGAGAAATAAATATAAGGTTCATCCGCTTAAATTACGTAAGAACCGGTTCATAAATTATAGTTACCTGGTGGTAGATAAAGCTTCTGGAGATGCTCTAATCATTGACCCGTCCTGGGAAATTAAAAAAATTGACATGGCAATTGAAAATTTATCTGTTAATTTAAAATATATATTATTGACTCATTCACATTTTGATCATGTGAATTTGGTGCCTGAATTGTTACAAAAATATAATACAGAAGTTTTTATGTCATCAAATGAGATAGAATATTATGGATTTAGATGTGGTAATTTAAATGCTGTTCATAATAATGAGCAAATATTTTTAGGGAGTACTAAAGTCGTTTGCCTGCTAACACCAGGCCATACGAGCGGAAGTACATCTTACCTTATTGATAATCACCTGTTTACAGGTGACTTTTTATTTATTGAAGGTTGTGGTATCTGCTCCTGTGAAGGCTCCTCGACTCAAGACATGTTTAACAGTATCCAACGAGTAAGAAATGAACTGGCGCCTGATACATTAATTTATCCAGCTCATTCATATGGAAAAGAGCCAGGGTATTCCTTGGAATATCTTTTAAAAAATAATGTATATTTTTGTTTTGATAATATTTCGGACTTTGCTGATTTCAGGTTAAGAGAAGGGCAGTGCGGAATATTTTCTTTTAAATAATAATTCATTAGATAAGGGAGAACATTATGCAAGAACTAATAAGCTATGATAATAATATGACGTTAATTGAAAGATTTTACACCCATTGTAAGGAATCATTAAATGATAAAGTATATATTTGGGAAGAAAGAGAAGAATGTATTGATGAGTTAAAAGGAAACTGTCTTGAGCATCAAGTATCTGGTTTGGGAAATATTCTTTCAAGGAACGGTTCGCCACAGAACAGAGTCCTTATCGCTTTACCAAATCGCTTAGATAGTGTTATTGGGTTTTGGGCTTGCCTACATGCAAATCTCGTAGCTGTTCTAATTTCTAATGAAGATTTAGAAGATCCTGATCTTATAGAGGAGCGGGTAGGTGCACTATATGAAGACACTCAGGCAAAAATCATACTGTGTGATAATCAATCAGTTGAGTTTTTTACAAATACATATAAATTCCTAGAATGTGTGGTAATTAATGTTCAGGAATATCGAGAAATGTGTATGAAGGAGCCTTGCCGGATGGTATCACATCCGACAGAACGTAAGCGAGATGACTTAGCATTAATTGTCTATACATCTGGCTCTACTTCTGGCCCAAAAGGCACTTTGCATACACACAGGAGCTTATGGGAAGGTACGGCCGTAGTGTCTAAATTTTGGAGAGTTGATCGTCAGAGTTGTTTTGTTTCCTGGTTACCGAATTCACATGTCCTGGGAATTCAGGTAAACCTTTTGGTTCCGATAATGTGTGGCGGTAAAGTAGTTTGTATGCCACCTAATCATTTCCTTAGAAGTCCTAAAGCGTGGTTAAAACTCATTTCTAAATATCAAGGAACGCTCACGGCGGCCCCAAATTTCGCCTATGATTATTGTACTTCATTTATAGATATCGAAGAAGATGATCAGATTAATCTTAGTTCTTTAGAGGCAGCTGTATGTGCCGGAGAAGTCGTGAGGAAAGAAACAGTTGATAATTTTTGTAATAAATTTGAAAAGTCCGGTTTTGAAAGAAATGCTTTTACGCCTCACTATGGGACATCAGAAGCACAGGCTGTCAGCGTAAAATGTCCTGGTGAAGAATTAAGATTTATTGCACTTGATATTGATAGTTTAGAAAACGGGATCATTTTATTAAAAGATCATTATTTATCTGCGAAAAGCGTTACCTCATGTGGCGAGTTGATTGGAGAAGTTGATATCAGAATTGTAGACCTTGATAGTCATAGTCTTTCACAACCAAATATGATTGGAGAAGTGTGGGTAAAATATGGCGGACTTTCGCCAAGTTATTATCAACGGGATTCGGAATCGAAACAAGCATTTAACAATGTGATTACTGATACTGGTGAAAAAGGTTTCTATCGTACTGGGGATACTGGATTTATTTATCAAAACGAATTATACATTCTTGGAAGAGTGAAAGACTTAATAATTATAAATGGAAAAAACTACAATCCTATGGATATTGAAAGAACAATAAGAAAAGGAATAAAGTCCATTGATTTGCCCACAGTCGTTTTTGGTTGTGATATTGATAATAAAGAGTCTGCAATCGTTGTTCAAGAACTAAATAAGCCTCTTAGTTTAAATGAATATAAAGATTTATGCTCTAAGATGATGTCTCTTGTATCCAAACAATATGGTATAAAGCTGGCCGATGTGGTTTTTATTAAAGAGGGTGGAGTCCCAAGAACCGGTGTTGGTAAAATCAGGAAGAATGAGTGCCTAAAAGCATATATGTCACAAAAACTTCCAGTTTTTTATAGCTTTAAAAAAATGAATACGAAAGAAGTAGATATTACTGATACTGGTAGTAAAATAACGGATAAACTATTACACGAAAAATTATATGAAGAAATTCTAAGTAAAATTTTCCATACTTTCTCAAATCAAATAAGCAAGAGTACGCTATTTAGTGAGCTTGGAATGGATTCTATTGCGCGTATGCAGTTAGTTGAAGCTATTGAAACAAATTTTAAGATTACCACTTCTCCAGCTATACTTTTTAAATATAATACAATCGGCGAATTAGAACAATATATTGCGGCAGAAATTTCGCTAAAAGAGGAAAGCAAAGAGGGGCATTATCAAGAAGATGTTAATAGTAATGAAGAAGATATCGCAGTAATTGGAATGCACGGTATATTCCCTGGTTCAGAAGATTTAGATGAATACTGGTGTAATTTAATAAATGGAATTGATTGTATTTCAAACTTAAACGATAAAAGGAATGAAATAACTAAAATGTATGAAAGAATATTCAATCAACCTATTGAGTTTCCAAATTATGGTGGATTTATTGAGAATGTAAAATCTTTTGATGCTGCTTTTTTTGGTATTTCGCCACGTGAAGCTGAGTGTATGGATCCTCAGCAAAGAAAGGTTCTTGAACTAACTTGGTCAGTTATAGAAAATAGTGGATATGCACCGACTCAATTAAAAGGTATGAATATAGGCGTATATGTGGGAGCTCATCATAATGATTATGCTGAATTAGTGGCGGAGAATCCGGCGCTTTTAAATAATGATGCCGCCTATTTTGAAACTGGGCTACACATAAGTATGATTGCAAATCGCGTTTCTAGGTGGTTTGATTTTCACGGGCCAAGCGAAGTCATAAATACCGCATGTTCTAGTTCATTGGTGGCAGTACACCATGCAGTTGAATCGCTAAGAAAAGGTGAATCTTCTATGGCTATAGCTGGCGGCATTAATTTGATTTTATCTCCGAACACGTACTGTGGAACCAGCAAATCAGGTATGTTAGCAAAAGACGGAAGATGTAAGGCATTTGATGAAAAAGCAGATGGTTATGTTCGTTCAGAGGGGTGTGGTGCGGTAATATTAAAACCTTTAGCAGCCGCGTTAGCAGATAATGATACTGTTTATGGGGTGATAAAGGCAGCTGTCATAAATCATGACGGACAATCACATTCCTTAAGAGCCCCAAATCCCAATAGCCAAAAATCCCTTTTAAAGTCTGCTTATAAAAATTATTCGAACTCTTCACATGTAGTAGACTATATTGAAATGCACGGGACAGGTACCCCAATAGGGGATCCTGTTGAGGTTCAGGCTTTAACAGAGGCGTTCAATGAAATTAACCCTGAAATGCCGTCAAAATCATGCGGTTTAGGTTCTGTTAAAACGAATATAGGGCACTGTGAATCAGCTGCAGGAATAGCTGGAATGATAAAAATCTTATTGTCAATTAAACACAATCGGATTCCTGGCATACTGCATTATAATAAAGCTAATCCATATATCGCCCTAAATGAAAGTTCTTTTTACATTGTAAGAGATAATATGGAATGGAAACGTAAAAGTGATGAAGATAATCATCAGATACCACGAAGAGCAGGCGTTAGTTCTTTTGGCTTTGGAGGGGTAAATGCGCATGTAGTTATTGAAGAGTATATGTCAAATGATATTGCTGGAATAAACAGCAAGTCAGAAGAACCTATGCCCATACTATTCTCCGCGAAAACACGTAAATCACTGATATGGACATGTGAAAAATTTGTAAATTTCCTGGAAAAAGAGCCTGTTGATTTAAGAAACATGGCATATACCCTATATACTTCACGTGAATTTATGAATCATAGAGTAGCATTTCTGGTAAATTCTATAGAAGAGTTGACAGTTCTATTAAGAAAGTATGTTAATGGAACTTTAGAAGAAGATAGTTTTCCAAAATCGCTTTATTCTTGGGTAAAAGGTGAAGATGTAGAATTCTCAGTTTTTGATAAAGATATGGACACTAGAAGAATTGCTCTGCCGACATATTCATTTGACAAAGATATATTTTGGATACCGGAAGTGAATCCTGCTAAACAGTTAGCAGATTTCACTAAAAGTATTAAATGGCGATATGATGAAATGAATGGATGGTCTCTTGAGCAGTGTTTGATTTGGGATTTAAAAAAAATCATGAGTGACTTACTGCGTGTATCAGATGATAAAATTGAAAATACGGGAATCCTAAAAGATTATGGGTTTGATTCAATTAGTTTTGTAGAATTAGCAGGTATACTCAGCGAAAAATACACTATTGTTGTTCATCCTGATATTTTCTTTAGTTATAGTAGTGTGACAGACGTAGGAAAATATTTACTAAACAATTTTAAAGATACGATATTAGAATATTATTTTATCGAAGAAAGAGATAATAAAATAGATGCTATAATACAGGAAGAAGAGCCAGGAATAATTTCTTCACCCAAGAATGAAGAAATTATAACGCAATCTATCGCAATTATAGGCATGAGCGGACGATTTCCAAAAGCACGCAGCATAAACGAGCTTTGGCATATTTTGAGTGAGGGACGTGAGGTTCTTCAACCTCTTCCGACTAGACGCAGTGGCTGGAATACAGTTACACTTAAATCAAGTATGGGGGTTATGCCGGGAATAGAAGAATTTGATCCTCTTTTCTTCGAAATTTCACCTCGTGAAGCTGAAAAAATGGATCCCAGACAAAGATTATTATTAGAAGAAGCGTGGAAAGCACTAGAAGATGCTGGGATTGGAAAAGAATTAATAAATAATAGTAAAGTAGGCATGTTTGTCGGAGCGGAAGACGGAGATTATCAATTTTATCTAGATGGAGAAGGATTTACCTATACTCATAATGCAATACTGGCAGCCAGGCTTTCTCATAATCTTAATTTACATGGCCCGAATATGGCAATTAATACAGCTTGCTCTTCTGGCTTAGTAGCACTTCATGAAGCGTGCCTAAGTTTATGGAGTGGGGAATGTGACACCGCAATAGTTGCCAGTGCAAATTTGCTAACAACTTCAGGAACATATAATGATATGAAAGCTGCTGGGATGATTTCTTCTAGTGGAAGATGTTATGCTTTTGATAAACGTGCTGACGGTATGGTACCAGGAGAGGCAGTTGCCGTTATAGTATTAAAGAAAGAGAGCGACGCCATAGCAGATAGGCATTCAATCTATGCTAATATAATCGGCACTGGTATCAACTACGATGGCAAGACAAATGGCATAACTGCGCCTAACGGACAAGCCCAACAGATGCTTTTAAATGAAGTTTATAGTAAATTCAATATTAATCCTGATAAGATAGGATATATTGTTGCACATGGTACCGGGACAAGGTTAGGAGATCCTATCGAGATTAATGCACTGACCAATGTTTTCAAGAACAATGAAAGTGGATTTTGCGCATTGACATCTACAAAGCCTAATCTGGGACATAGCCAAGCTGCATCGGGCCTTGTAAGTCTAATCTCCTTAATTCTCTCAATGAATAAAAAGGAAATTCCGCCACATATAAATTGCGAACAAGTCAGCGACTATATTGACTGGGAAAATAGTCCTTTCTATATAAATAAGGAATTAAGAATATGGGACGAAGATGCAGGTGGGCGGATGGGAGCAGTAAATTCCTTCGGATTTAGCGGTACAAACGCGCACGTCATTATTAAAGAGGCAAGGGTTGAGAATAATAAAACAAACAAAGAAAGCAGGGATGATTCTTGTTATATTTTAAGTTTCTCAGGCCGGACATTAAACTCTTTGGAAAAAAATGTAAATAACTTTATCGATTATCTAGAAACTCAGCCAGAAAGTATGAAGGCTATTAGTTATACATTGCAAAATGGTAGGCATCACTTTCAAAATCGTCTCGCGATTATTGCCCATAGCAAGGATGATGCAATTACCTTGCTTAAAAAAGCTCTTATTGAAGAGAAAAATCCTAATATTTTTAAGGGTAAAGTAGAACGAGATTTTAAGGAGAGAGAGGTCATTAAGCAATCAATAAATGAGTACATCAAGTATGGTTACGAATCGAAGGATAACCCGATGAAATATTATGATGTTTTATGTACATTAGCTGAATATTATTGCAGTGGATATAGCCTTAATTTAAGAAAGTTATGGAATGTAGAAGAAATAAAGTTAGCACATCTCCCTTCATATTCATTTGACAATGGAACGTATTGGATTCATAAAGAAGAGGTTAGTAATCTAGGGAATGATACTTTTTTCTTTAGTGAGGCTTGGGAAGAGGAAACAAATCATCATAAATGTAGCGAAAATCAAAGTGAAAATAACATTGTCGTTTTTCTTTCAGACGAAAGAACTAAGGAGGAATTAATAAAGTATTTTGAAAAGCACTATCCAAATGCAAATTTAATTTTTGTATACAATGGTGATAGCTTTAGAGAGTGTGATTTAGTGGCATTTTTAGATAAAGTGACATGTCAATATAAAAGAATAGATACAATATTCTATTTAAATCCAATCGCCAATACGTCTCTATGGGAAGATGCCAGGGGGATATTCTTCTTGATGAAATCAGTAATACAAGCTCAATTGGATGCTGTTAACATTCTGGCCGCCGGATTTTTTGAAAATGATATTCAAAGGTGCCACTTAGAATCATGGGTTGGAATCGAAAGAACGACAGGGATCATATTACCTCATTGCAGTGTAAAAATAGTAGGTATAGAGAAAACAGAAGATCATATGGAACAATGGATTGATATACTTTGCAATGAGTGGAGAAATGCCGGAAGTAAGTCTGCAATATATAAATCCGGAAAGAGATTTACCTCTCATATAAGAGAAATTAGTATTGAGGAAAAACCTGGTACTCTGCTAAAACACGAAGGAGTATATATGGTTACCGGAGGCTTAGGAGGAATAGGATATATTATTAGTCGATTTTTATTAACTGAATATGACGCTAATCTAATCTTAATTAATAGAAGCAGCTTAAATAAATATCAAGATCGGTATAATGAGCTTTTGAAAATTAGTCCCAATATAATATATATACAGGCTGATATTTGCAATCTAGAGCAGATGGAAAAAGGAATGCAGGAAATCAAAAAAATATATAATCGTATTGATGGTGTAATACATGCCGCAGGCTTAGAAGGAAGCAAAAGCATTATGGAAGAAACATTGGAAGAGTATCAAGATATCTTACAGCCCAAAATACAGGGAACGATTATATTAGATGAAGTTCTTAAAGATTATGATCCTGATTTTATATGCTATTTTTCATCTACAGCTGCAATATTAGGGGACTTTGGAAACTGTGCTTACTCGGTTGGCAATAGATTTTTAATGGCGTATGCAGATAATGACTTCAACGATTCAAAAGTTTCCAATATTTCAATTAAGAAATTAGTAATTAATTGGCCCTTGTGGAATAGTACTGGAATGGGCTCAGATGATAAAGAACGTTGTCTGATGTATTTAGGCTCAAGTGGACAACAATATCTAGAAGCAGAAGAAGGAGGCCAAATCTTTCATTCACTTATTGGACAAAAAAGAGCCCAGCATATTGTTATGAAAGGGAATCATGCAAATGTATGCCGAATTTTAAAAATTAATCATTCTGAAGAAAAAGATAGTATAGCAATAAAAAATGAGGCTGAAGAAAGTTTGATCGAAGTTAACACAAAGGCTGGTATCAACGGGACAATAGAGAAATGCCTTGATTGGGATTTGAAAAGAATGATTAGTAGTTTTTTAAAGTTAGAAATGGAGAATATCGAAAGGGAGAATAATTTAATTGAATATGGATTCGACTCCATTAGTCTGGCAAATTTTTCTTCGATTCTAGGCGAATATTATCAGTTGAGAATAACACCTGATATGTTCTTTAATAATCCTACTTTAGAAAGATTAGAAAACTATTTATTAACTCATTACTCAGATGATTTTAGCCGATTTTTTGATAGTCAATTATCTAATTCGGTTAAAAAAGTAAAACAAAGAGAATCAACAGTACATAACCGGCAGTCAGCTATAAAAAGAGAGAGCAAGCTTGATATGAAGCATAGAAGCGGTATAGAACAATCAGAAATTGCAATAATCGGTATGAGCGGACGGTTCCCTGATTCAAATACAGTGGATGATTTATGGGAAATTTTCAAAAATGGTAAAGAGGTAATTGAAGCAATACCGATGGAGCGCACCGGATGGATTAGGAACGCAGGCAGGGAACGTTGTCGGATTGGCGCCATATCAAATATAGATAAATTTGATCCTTTGTTTTTTGAAATTTCTCCTAAAGAAGCCGAAGAAATGGATCCAAGGCAAAGGATTCTATTGGAAGAATGCTGGAATGCCCTAGAGAATGCATGTTATGGAGTGGAGACACTTAAGACCGAGAGCGTAGGCGTTTTTGTTGGCGCCGAAGAAGGCGATTACGAATCACTGTCCGGGGACAATACATTGATTACCTCAAATAGTAATGCATGCCTATCCGCTCGGATTGCCTACTTTCTGAATTTCATGGGTCCTAATTTCACCATCAATTCAGCATGTTCATCCGGACTTGTTGCATTACATGAAGCTTGTCAAAGCCTCTTAAACAATGAATGTGATGCTGCGATTGTTGCAGGGGCAAGTGTGTTGTCTACATCTTTGGCATACGATGCAATGGAAAAAGCAGGTATGATATCCCATGATGGTCATTGCTACACTTTTGATAATCGTGCGAAAGGAATGATACCAGCTGAGGCTGTGGGTGTATTGATATTAAAAAAGCTTCATAATGCGGAGAAAGAAAAAAAACCAATCTTCGCCAGAATAATCGGGAGCGGTATTAATTACGATGGTAAAACTAGCGGAATTACAGCGCCAAACGGGAATTCACAAGCCAGCTTGTTGAATAATATTTATAAAAAATTCAACATTAATCCAAAGGAAATAGGTTATTATATTGCCCACGGAACGGGAACAAAATTAGGTGATCCTATTGAAATTAATGCCTTATCTGCATTGCTTAAGAACTATAACCTTGAGCCGGGCTCTTGTGCCCTAACCTCGACCAAACCCAATATTGGACATAGTTTGGCAGCATCAGGAATTGTTAGTGTAATATGTATGGTTCAATCTTTATTAAATGAACAGATTCCTCCAAGCATAAATTGTGAAGATCTGAATGAGTATATTGCATGGAAAAATAGTCCTCTATACGTTAATAGAGAATTAAAGAGCTGGTCAGGTGAAAATCGTAAGGGTGCAGTGAGTGCCTTCGGAATGAGTGGAACAAATGCACATGTAGTGTTACAAAATTATAATTTAAGTAACTCTCATGATGTAGTAGATAGAAGGGGTTGTAATTTATTTGTATTTTCTGCAAAATCAGAAGGCTCATTGAATAATATTTTATTAAAGTTTCTGCAGATGGTAGAATCAGATAAAAAAATAGGTGCTAAAGAACTAGATTCAATAAGTTACACACTGCTTAGAGGAAGGCATCATTTTATATATAGATATGCTTTTGTTGCAGAAGACCGAGATGAGTTCGTTAAATTATTAAAGCAATCTATCGAAGGTACTAATACACCTGAAGTCTTTCATGGTATTGTATCAAAGAAATTTAAGCGTAATGTTGTACTAGTTGAATCTATGAATTATCTAATTAAGCAGTGTAAGAACCATAATACGGATATTCAAAGAGATCGGTCCTTACTTGATGCATTAGCAGATTTATATTGTTCTGGCTATGATATCAATACAGATGAATTGTGGGACGATGCTCCAGATTGGTATAAATTGCCGAACTACTCATTTGAGGATGGAAAATACTGGATTAAGAATAAGAATATTAGAAGAAGTCCATTAATTATCGCTAAGTTAAGTAAAGCAGAACTGGGTTCCAATGAGTTAGAGTTCTAAAATACTTCAAAGGAGGATTCAAGAAATAATGAATTTAAATCAACAAATTCGGGATGTGCAAATAAAGAAAATAATACAAGGTACGACACAAATTGAATTGGTGAAAACTGCTTTAAATTCTCAGCAATATAATTGCGAAGAAGAAGTGAATAATCTGGTAATTGAAAACGCACAGTGGAATTCGAATAGTGTGAAAACTTGTGATGAGTTTGCGATATCAGTTTACTCTAATGCAGAAAAAGACTATTCATGGGAAATAACTTCTGAAATAGACAGTAAATTGGAAGTTTGTTCATTCGGGTCGGTCTATTGGAGGACGGGAAATATTACAGAATCAGATAAATTAAATGATTTAAGGGAACATTGCTCAAGAAAAATTGATATTACTAAATATTCAGACAGATTGTCTTCTATATTTACAAAAGCTGTGGATAATATATGGACTATATCGGAAGATAATCCTTTGGGTAAATTTATGTTAGTACAGTTTAACAGACCAAAGTTAAATAAATACACAGACCAAGAAATTGCCGTTGCCAATGCTAAAATTCTTGCGGTATCAATAGAGATAGCACTAGAGTTTTATTCAGGCTGCAAAGAAATTTGTGGACTTCAGACAATAAAAAATATAGATAATTTTCTTGATAATAATATGCTCTATAGCTGGAGCCTAATCCATATGCCAGGTCAGCCAGAAGGTGATAAGGAAACCCTTAATATTGAGCTTTTTAATGATTTGGGAATATGTGTGAGCAAAATTGAAGGTATTATGGTTAATTCCAAAGATTCAGAACCAAATGATGCGCGTGATCGTAATGAGCGTGTCTGGATGAATGGATGGTCCCTTAAAGAATGCGTTTTATGGGATGTGAAAGAAGCTGTTGCACAAGTATTAAATATCGTCCGTGACAAAATTGATATAGAGGAAAATTTAGAAAAGTTCGGGTTTAATTCAATCAATCTTGTAGAATTTTCTGGCATATTGAATGAGTTATATAATCTTGAAATAACTGCTGATATTTTCTATAGCTATCCTACTATTGATGACCTATGTAACTACATCATTACTGAATCACCTGATAATATTGAGGCATATTATCAAAATGATAAAGTAAAAGAAGAGCAGAAAAAAGAAGATATATCAGTTCCTGGTAATAGTGCCACTTCAGATTTGACGGCGGGTGATTATGATAGAATATCTATCATCGGAATGAGTGGTAAGTTCCCAGATGCAAATAGCATAAGTGAATTATGGGACATCATAAAAGAAGGATGTGAAGTTATTCATGAGGTGCCTAAGTCCAGGAAAGAATGGTGGGAAAATGGTTCGGAAGAATTAAATAGCAGTCGAAAAATGGGGGTCATACAAGGGATAGATGAATTTGATCCTAGATTCTTTGAAATTCTTCCGGTGGAAGCGGAATTGATGGATCCCCGCCAGAGGCTTATACTCGAAGAAGCCTGGAAAGCTTTAGAGGATGCCGGTTATGGAAATAGTGAATTACAAAAGGAGAAAATAGGTATGTTTGTGGGGGTAGAAGAAGGCGACTACTCCACATTAGTGGGAAAAAATAAAGGAATAACTTCAAATAGCAATGCTATTTTAGCTGCACGTATTTCATATTTTCTAAATTTAACTGGTCCTAACATAGCTATAAATACAGCGTGTTCTTCGGGCCTTGTCGCTTTACATGAAGCATGCCTTAGCTTAAGGAATTATGAATGTGATACGGCAATTGTTGCAGCTGCAAATATTCTCACGCTTCCTGATAGTTATGATACCATGAAGCACGCAGGAATGATTTCGGTTAATGGCAAGTGCTGTGCTTTTGATAAAATGGCAGATGGAATGGTACCTGCGGAGTCCGTCGCCGTTATCGTTTTACGGAGATTTAATGATGCGGTTAAAGCCAAAAACATTATCTATGCCAATATCATTGGAAGCGGTATCAATTATGATGGAAAGACAAATGGAATAGCTGCTCCAAGCGGACAATCTCAGGAACATTTAATCAGGGAAATATATAATCGTTACAATATTGACAGTCAAGATATTAGTTATATAGTTACCCATGGGACAGGTACTAAACTTGGAGATCCGATAGAAGTTAATGCTTTGTCAAATGTTTTTGGTAAAGGTAAAGGACATTGCGCATTAACTTCAATAAAGTCAAATATTGGACATTGTCAGGCAGCATCAGGTCTTGTAAATTTAATTAGCTTAGTATGTTCCATGAAAGAAGAGCTAATACCGCCTACAATTAATTGTAAAAATATTAACGAACTGATACATTTAGAGAAGAGTGCATTTTATTTTAACAGAGAATTAAAAGAGTGGAAAAATCCAGAGAAAGGTAAAAAAATTGGAGCAATTAGCTCTTTTGGGTTCAGTGGAACTAATGCACATGCTGTATTAGAGTCTTTTTCTACGATAAGGGATGATATAGACCTTTTAAATAAGCAAAGTACATATCCCGTCTATATATTTACATTCTCTGGGAAAACTGAAGGAGCAGTTAAGAGACAGATGGAAAATATTCTGCGAATGTTAGAGCAGTTTTGTGGCTTTACAGCAGGATTTTTAAAATCTATCAGTTATACATTGATGACAAGTCGTATTCATTTCAAGCACAGGTATGCCGTTATTGCAAGTACTTATGAAGAGTTTGTACAAATTTTACAGAATGCTTGTAATGGTAGTGAAGATAATCCGAGTATATATTCAGGTATTGTAGAGCGCGGATTCAAAGAAAAGGCAGCGATCAGTAAATCCGTTCAAGAGCTTGTTAATGACTGCCAAAATGGGGAAATAGATAATTTTAAATATAGAGAGAATATCTCAGCTATGGCAGAATTTTATTGTTTGGGCTATCAAAATGCGCTGTGCAAATTATGGGAAAATAATGAACCTTATAAGGTTCATTTACCAACATACTCTTTTGAAAAAGAACGTTATTGGTTTGAACAATCAAAGCTGGAATTAGATTCAAAGCTTTCATCAAAACTCCATCCGCTAGTACATGAAAACATATCAAATATCGAAACACAACGTTATCATACGGCTTTTACTGGTGAAGAGTTTTATATTAAAAGTCATGTTATAAAGGGTGAAAAGGTGCTGCCGGGAGCTGCCTTCTTAGAGATAGCCAGAGCAGCTGTAGCAAACTCTCTAAAGGGTACAAAAAGAGAAAATGCACCTATATGCCTGAATAATATAGTCTTCCGGCAGCCTCTTAAAATGGATGGTAATAAAAAAGATGTTTATATAGATGTGTTGCCTAATGAGAAAGGATATGAATTTCACATTTTTTCACTTCAGGAAGGTGATTATTCAGATAAAATATTACATTCTCAGGGATTTGCTAAAATCTCAAATAAAATAACGGATAAGAATCTTGAGTTGAGTACCTATTTCCAAAAATGTTCTAATAGATACGATGATAAAGCATTTTACAGTTTTTATGAATCGATAGGAATGATTTATGGAGAAGAGCAGCAGTCAGTGAAAGAATTATGGGTGGGCGATAAGTGTTTAATTGCTAAGCTAGTACTCCCTGGTTCGATTATAAATACTATCGGGCAGTATGTACTACATCCTAGTCTGTTAGATGGGGCTTTTCAATCGACTATTGGTTATTCTTTGGATAGCAGCACTCAGGTATTTGTTCCGTTTTCAATTGATGCGGTTACTATATATAATAATTTTAAGAAATCAATGTATGTGATTATAAATAAATCAGAGTCAAAAAATATAAATCAATTTAATATCATGCTTTGTGGCCTAAATGGGGAAATATGCGCATGTATAAATGGGTTTACTTCAAGGGAAATGAAAGATGTAATGAATGTGAGTACTGGAGCCGGCGTATTATTAAAACCACAATGGAAGGAAGAATATCTTCTTGAAAAAGATTCTTCATTTAATTATGGATATAGAGAGTTGGTATGTTTAAACGGATTGTTTAGTTCACTTGAAGAAATTAAAGAAAGGGGATACAAAGGGCTGGATAGATATTGTAATATTAAAGCCGCCGGCCGGAATCTAGGAGAATTCTATAAAGAATTTGTTGAAAAAGTTTTTGTTGAAATACAAAGAGCAATGACAAAGAAAAATTCCGGGCCAATTCTATTTCAAGTAGTAATACCAGCTGATTTCACTTTAAGTATATGTAGCGGAATAGCAGGTATGCTTAAGACTGCTCATCAAGAAAACCCTTTATTTATCCCACAGACTATTACAATGGATAACTCATATGATAAAAAAAATTATCTTGATTTTTTATTATATGAGGCAAGTTTTGGAACATCCCCAGATATCAGAATAAGAGATGGCCATAGGGAGGTACTTGACTGGGAAAAGCTAGAATTAGCAGACGAAACTTCTATGCCATGGCACAATGGTGGCGTTTATCTTATTTCAGGAGGCTTAGGCGGACTTGGAAAGCGTTTTGCACATGAGATCCTACGACGTACAAAAGATGCCAAGATAATCCTCATAGGACGTTCTTGCTTAGTTTCAGAAAATAAGGAATTAGTAGAAGAATTTAATAATTACGGATATGTAGAATATCATCAGACTGATGTTTGTGACGAAGAGAGAGTTCATAAAGTAGTTGATCAAATTGTACAGAAATTTGGAACAATCAATGGCGTTATTCACTGCGCAGGTGTGATTTCAGATAATTTTATAATTAAAAAGAGTAAAGATGAAATCCAAAATGTTATAAGTGTGAAAGTTGATGGAGCCATAAACTTAGACAATGCGACAAAAGATATGAATTTAGATTTTATGGTGTTTTTCTCATCTGTAGCAGGGAGCCTTGGGAATAGCGGGCAATCAGATTATGCTGCAGGAAACGGGTTTTTAGACTCTTATGCGCAATATCGAACTTTATTAGTTGAGCAAGATCAGAGAAAGGGTATAACACTTTCGATAAATTGGCCACTATGGGAGGATGGAGGAATGAATGTAGATGATATAACTTCAGATGCGATAGAAAAAAGAAGTGGTTTAAGTCATTTACCGGCTGAAATAGGTATCCAAAAATTTTATCAAGCATTTCATCAAACATCACCAAATGTTATGTGCTTTTATGCCAAAGAACCAAGCAGGCTTGAACATTTTATTGAGGATCTAAGGAATAAGAAAGAAAGAGGCGAAAGCAGAGTTGAGGGAAATACGAAAAATGATGTTGGTTTAAACATTGGTAAAATGGAAGAAAAAGTATCAGAAATGGTTATTGATATTATGTCTCTAGCGCTTAAGATTCCAAGAGAATGGGTGGAGCAGGATACGCCTTTTGAAGAGTTGGGCATTGATTCAATAATGGTTATGCTTCTAACAGATGAATTAGATAAAATATTTGGAAATGTACCTAAGACATTATTTTTTGAATATCAAACTGTTAGGGAATTAAGCTTTTTTCTATGTAGTAGTTATCAGTCGGTCCTTAAAGATAAGTTCTTATTTGATGTCGAAAAAGTAGAAGGCCGTGATGATGAAGACATTATTACTAAGGAGCATCTGTTACATAATAACCAGGACACGGATGAACCTGAAGCAGGAATAGAAAGAAGAGATATTGCGATTGTCGGCTTATCAGCTAAGTTTCCAAAGGCTCATAATATAGAAGCGTTTTGGGAGAATCTAAAATCAGGCATAGACTGTATAACTGAAATTCCTGCCAATCGGTGGGATAGTGAAAAGTATTATGATCCGGTTGTAGGTGAACCAGGAAAAAGCTATAGCAAATGGGGAGGATTTTTAGACACGATTGATGCATTCGATCCGATGTTTTTTAATATTTCACCTAAAGAAGCTGAGTTAATGGATCCACAGGAGAGACTCTTTTTAGAATGTGCATATGAAGTAATAGAAGATGCAGGATATCCAAAGAATAAATTGGGATTTGATTTAAAAACCGGCAGCTATGGTAATGTCGGGGTATTTGTTGGAGCAATGTACAGTGAATATCAATTCTACAGTAATCCTAACAACAATCAATCGGTTAATGTTAGTTTATCTTCGATAGCAAATAGAGTATCATATTATATGAATTTCAATGGTCCAAGTATCGCAGTAGATACTATGTGCTCTTCCTCATTAACTGCTGTACATTTAGCTTGTGAAGCCCTATTAAATGGTACATGTAAAGCGGCAATTGCTGGAGGCGTCAATGTTTCAATCCATCCAAATAAGTATCTAATTCTCTCACAAGGTCATTTTGCTTCAAGTAATGGCCGATGTGAAAGTTTTGGCGAAGGAGGGGATGGATATGTTCCTAGCGAGGGTGTCGGTGCTGTCTTATTAAAACCATTAAATGAGGCAATTAGGGATAGAGATAATATATATGGAATAATAAAGGGTTCATCAATAAATCATGGCGGAAAAACGAATGGATATTCTGTTCCAAATCCAAATGCACAGAAAAATGTAATCCTAAACGCTCTGATGAATTCAAATATAAATCCAGAAGATATTTCTTATGTGGAGGCTCATGGCACAGGCACAAAGTTAGGCGATCCAATAGAAATTACCGGCCTATCACAAGCATTTGGTAAATTTACGCCTAAGAAACAATACTGTGCCTTAGGCTCAGTTAAATCAAATATTGGGCATTGTGAAAGCGCAGCTGGTATTGCGGGACTTACAAAAGTATTATTACAAATGCGTTATGGATATCTAGTGCCGACTTTACATGCTGAAACATTAAATCCATTTATAGATTTCACTCAAACGCCATTTGTTGTACAAAGGCAACTGTCTAAATGGCCAAGAAGAAGTATTTCAGAAGATGAAGGGAATAAAGAACTGCCTAAACTTGCTGCTATTTCTTCTTTTGGGGCAGGAGGGTCAAATGCCCACATAATTGTTCAAGAGCATTTAGATATTAATAAAAATTCCGTATTAAGAAACGATAGAGATTTTATTATATTGCTATCTGCAAAAACAATGGAACAATTATATGGAAGGGCTAATCAACTATTAAAATATTTAGATTGTAACAATGAATTCTATAAAGAATTCAAATTAGGTGATATTGCTTATACATTGCAAGTAGGCCGAGAGCCAATGACTTGCCGCCTAGGTATAGTAGTTTCAACAATTTCCGAATTAAAAGAAAGACTTAATTCATTTATTAATAATCAAGAAAATATAGAAAATACCTATGTATCTTCTATTGAAAAGAAAGCTAACCTGACCAGTCTATTAAGTGATGAAGATATGATAGAGGCTGTAAAATCATGGATTGCTAAAGGAAAATATAAAAAGTTACTAGATTTGTGGATGAAAGGATTTAACTTGGACTGGGAGATTTTGTATGAAAATAATACTGAGTTCAAAAGAGTCAGCCTTCCAACCTATCCATTTTCAAGAGAGCATTACTGGGTTGGAAATAGTGATTTAATCGATAATGCAATAGGATTAGATGAGCGTGTTATTGAAGAAATAAAAGAGAATATAGAACAAGTTCTTAGAATACCGGTGGATAATATAAGTCATAATGAAAGTTTTCATGATCTGGGATTTGATTCAATAAGCTTAGTAGAATTTGCCGGACTGTTGAGTGATTATTATGGAATAGAAGTAAAACCTGATGTTTTCTTCAGTTATCCTAATATCGAACAGATAAAGGGATACTTAATCCATAATTTTAATGACAAAATAGTATCTCAAGATAGTGATAAATATAAAAATAATGCCAAACCTTTTGGATTAAAGAATAACAAGGCTGAAAATATTTATGAACCAATATCCATAGTCGGATTAAGTGGTTGTTTCCCTGGAGCAAACAATATTGATGAACTGTGGGATATTTTCTTAGAGGGTAAAGAAGCTATTAGCGAGTTTTCATTTGACAAGAAAAGATGGCTTGGCGCTTTAGAGAATAAAGAGGCATTTGATCCTCTGTTTTTTGAAATTTCACCTCTTGAGGCGGAGGGAATGGATCCACGACAGCGGTTACTATTACAAGAGACATGGCTGGCATTAGAAGATGCAGCTTATCTTTGCGATAGTTTTAAAAGTGATAATGTAGGCATGTTTGTTGGTATTGAAGAAGGAGATACTATTTGTCTTGAACAGGGTTCATCAAATATCACCGCCAAAAGTAATGCAATACTTGCTGCAAGATTGGCTTACTTTTTAGACTTTCATGGACCCAATATGGCTATAAATACGGCTTGTTCTTCAGGACTTGTGGCTCTTTATGAGGCTTGCATGAGCATATGGAATGGCGAATGTGATACAGCAATTGTTGCAGGGATTAATTTATTTAATTCTTTTGATGTATATGATGCTATGGAAAAAGCAGGCATGCTCTCAAGTGATGGGAAATGCTATGCATTTGATCAAAGAGCTAACGGTATGGTACCGGCAGAAGCACTTGCGGTAATTGTCATAAGGAGAGAGTCATTAGCTAAAGCAGATAAGCAGCATATTTATGCAAATATAGTTGGCGGAGGCATCAACTATGATGGCAAAACAAATGGCATAACTGCTCCGAACGGACAGGCTCAAACACAATTATATAATGATGTTTATAAGAAGTTTGCTGTTGAGCGGGAAAGACTGAGTTATATCGTAACTCATGGGACAGGAACGAGGTTAGGGGATCCGGTAGAAATAAATGCCTTGACAAATGCATTTAAAGAAATAACTTCAGATAAGCCGTTTTGTGCGCTTACTTCTACGAAACCAAACTTAGGACATAGTCAGGCTGCCTCAGGATTGGTTAGTTTAATTTGTTTAGTATTAGCTATGAACAAAGAGATAATACCACCGAGTATTAATTGTGAAAAATTGAATGACTATATCAAATGGAATGATAGTCCGTTTTATATTAATACTGAGGCGAGAGAGTGGAAGGAAGAGCAAGGATATAAAAGACTAGGAGCAGTAAACTCTTTTGGTTTCAGTGGCACAAATGCACATATTGTTGTCGAGAGTGCTGGTACAGAAAAAGACGAGGAATTACAGGTCATTGAACAGTCAGGGTATCCATCATATTTACTTGCATTCTCAGGGGCAACTCAGACAGCTTTAAAGAATGAAATAAATACTATCTTAGAGCATTTAAAGAAAAAAGGAAGTAATCAAGAAGGTTACCTTTCATCAGTAAGCTATACCTTATTGGCGGGGCGTAAACATTTTAAACATCGTAGCGCAATTATCGTGAAAGATATTGATGATGCAATTAAAACACTTGAAATGGTGAAAAATGATGATTATACTGCTAAGGTATTTAAAGGTGAAGTACCTGGTAATTTCTCGGCTGATTCTGAAAAAATTAATTCTGTAAAATATCTTATGAATGAATGCTTGAATAATAACGGAAATGAAGAAGATTATACGGAGTTACTCTATCAATTGGCAAAGAGATATTGCCTTGGGTACGATCGGGAAATTAGAAATCTATGGGGTGATAATACGCCATTCTTTGTCAGGCTGCCTGGTTATACATTTGATCAGATTATTTTTGAAAAGCAACCACTAATAAACAGTGAGAATGTAGTAAAAAGATTTACTGCTTCAAAATATGGTGAACTTATCCATGAAAACATTTCTGATTTAATGACACAAAAATACCGTACTATATTAAGTGGGAAGGAATTCTTTCTAACCGATCATTTAATAGGAGGGAAAAAAACACTGCCGGGTGTGGCATATTTGGAAATGGCATATTCAGCTATACGTGATGCTTCTAAAAATGAAGAAGACAATCTCGCAATAATGAATGTGGCATGGTTTACCCCAATTGAAGTAATGGATGATCCAATAGAAATCCGAATAAGCATATATCCGGAACAAGATGGGAAAATATCATTTGAGATACATACTGGAGTATTTGAAAATGAAATTCTACATTACGCAGGAGCAGCAGAGTTTATTGAGAAAACCCAAGCTGCACAATTAGAGCTGCCGGCATTAGGTTCTGGTCTTGAAACTGTCGTTGGCAAGTCAGATTTTTATAAATTGTATCGCCAACGTAATATGATTTATGGTTATAGCCACCAGTCTGTACAAGAATTGCGGATAGGAGATAATGCATTAGTCGTTAAATTAGAGTTACCTAAAAACATTGAAGGAACAAATAATGAATTTACTTTACATCCAAGCATTATGGATGGTGCATTTCAGGCTACACTCGCTCTTGCATTAACTGATAACAACGTAACATATTTACCATTCTCGGCAGAAAATGTTTTAGTACGTCGAAAATGTGAAGCAGACATGTTTGCATATATAAAATCATATGAAACAAATGGACTTAAAAAGTACAATATTATGATTTGCGACCCAAAAGGTGAAATTTGCATTGAAATTGGTGGTTATACATCTAGAGCACTAAACAAGGAGGCTGGTGAGAATGGCTGAAATACTTAAACCCCAACTAATTAGTAAATCCATAAGCGAATGTACCTGCCGCTCCTATTCTTATAGAGAGGTAATTATTTTTAATCATAAACTCAATGTGGAAAAAATTGAACATGTCGATAAATTACTCGTTATCCGGCATGAAAATGAGGAACTGGGAACTTCATACAACCAATTAGCTAAGACAATATTTTGTGAAATTCAGCATGTGTTGAAGATGAAGCTTGTTGGAGAAATATTATTTCAGGTAGTGCTTTCAAGTGACATATACTCCAGGCTGGCCAGTGGTCTGTCGGGACTGTTAAAGACCGCAAGTTTAGAGAATCCCCATATAGTTTCTCAACTAATAATCTGTGAAAGCACTTATAATGAAACGGAGGTATTGTCTAATATTCAAAAAGAATCAATACAATCGACGGACGACTTCATTTATTATCAGGCTGGATTGAGGAAGGTTAAAGATTGGACAAAAATTTCAAAGAAAGTAAGTGGCGATAAGTGTTGGAAGGATAATGGCATATACCTCATTACCGGAGGAACTGGCGGCCTTGGTAAGATATTCGCGAAAGAACTTGCTAAGAATACTAAAGATGCAATAATTATTCTTACTGGAAGGACTAAATATAATGAAAAAATAGATGAACAAATTGAAAGGTTAGAAGAGTTTGGTATTAGTGTGGAATATTTTAAGATGGATGTAACTGTAAGATCCGATGTTGATAGTGTTATTGCACAAATAAATAAGAGGTATGGAAATATAGATGGAATATTACATTGTGCAGGCATTTTAAATGATAGTTTTATCATTAATAAGACCCCTGAGAGTTTTGAAGAGGCTCTGGGACCAAAGATCCTGGGGCTGATCAACTTGGATAAGGCCACTGAAAGAGACAATTTAGATTTTTTTGTATTATTTTCATCTGTAGCCAGTAGCCTTGGGAGTATCGGGCAGGCAGACTATTCAGCGGCAAATGGCTTTATGGATTCCTATTCAAGTTACCGTAATTTACTTGTTAGTGAAGAGAAAAGAAAGGGACGTACAATCTCTATAAATTGGCCGCTATGGGAACAAGGCGGAATGAATATAGATGCAAAAACACTAGCGGTATTAGAAAAAAAATCGGGGTTAAGTTCCCTGCCGACAGAAATCGGAATGGAAGCATTTTATGAAATTATGAGCTTAGGGCAATCTCAGATGATGTGTCTTTATCAAACGGAAACTAATATGATTGGAAAGAAGGATATTATGTCAGATACAAATATGAAATACGACAATAGAGATTTATTGATTAAATATATTAGTACTGTACTAGCAGACATATTGAAAATGCCTATGGAAAGATTTGACTCAGACACCCAATTTGAAAAATATGGCATTGATTCTATTATCGTGATGCGGTTAACTGATGAACTTGAGAAAAAATTTGGCACATTGCCAAAAACGCTATTCTTTGAGTATAAGTCGATTTCTGAGTTAGCTGATTATTTCTTTAATAATCATATTATTCGCAAAAAGGGTGTTCAGAAAAAAAGGTTTATTGAAAAGGCCATTACTGAGGATAATAGTGCAAGACAATTTAAATCTGATAATATTGCAATTGTAGGTGTTGCCGGAAGGTATCCAAAAGCTGAAAATAAGGAACAATTCTGGCAAAACTTATATGATGGTATTGATTGTGTGACAAAAATACCAGAAAGCAGATGGGATGCCAAGAAATATCAACAAATAGAAGGTAAAGATAAATACTGTATATGGGGCGGTTTTCTAGAATCAATAGATAAATTTGATCCATTATTTTTTAACATTTCGCCAAAGGAAGCTGAACTTATGGATCCGCAGCAGAGGCTTTTCTTAGAATGTGTTTATGAAACACTGGAGGATTCCGGGTATACAAAAGATAGTGTTGGAGTAGATAAAGAATCTGGAACGAGAGGCCATGTTGGAGTCTTTGTTGGAGCTATGTATGACGAATATCAATTGTATGGCGCCGAGCAGCAGATACAAGGAAATTATATTGGAATCGGAGGAAATATATCTTCAATAGCGAATAGGATATCATATTATTTTGATTTTAATGGGCCATCGATGACTATTGATACAATGTGCTCATCATCCTTAACTGCAATTCATCTTGCATGTAAGAGTATTGAAGAAGGAAGTTGTACTGCGGCAATAGCAGGTGGTATTAATGTTTCTATACATCCTAATAAATACCTTGTTCTCTCTCAAGGGGGATTTTCCTCAAGCAAAGGCAAGTGTGAAAGTTTTGGAAAAGATGGCGATGGATATGTTCCCTGTGAAGGCGTCGGTGCAATCTTATTAAAGCCATTAAGTAAAGCGATTGAAGATAGAGATAATATCTATGCGGTTATTAAGGGGACTTCAATTAATCATGGCGGTCGTACTAATGGATATACCGTACCTAATCCAAACGCCCAACGTGAAGTGATTGATAATGTATTGAAGATGTCTGGTGTGAATCCTAGGGCAATTAGCTATATTGAAGCCCATGGAACCGGGACAAAATTAGGAGATCCCATAGAGATACAGGGATTATCCCAAGCCTTTAAAGGTTATACTAATGACACCCAATTTTGTTCTATCGGTTCGGTCAAATCGGTAATCGGACATGGCGAAAGTGTGGCTGGTATGGCAGGAGTAACAAAAGTATTAATGCAAATGAAGTATGGATATATAGCGCCGTCTTTGCATTCTGAAAGACTAAATCCTTATATCGACTTTGAGAAGACACCTTTCAAAGTGCAAAGAGTTTTGGAAGAATGGAATCGGCCTAAGATATATGAAAATGGATTAGCGAAAGAATATCCACTGATTGCAGGAATCTCTTCATTCGGAGCAGGGGGGTCAAACGCTCATATACTTATTGAAGAGTATACTAGATTTACAGAGTCTAATAAGCCCTTGTCCCAAAATCTAAACCTGGAAATAATTCCACTATCAGCTAAGTCTTATACTCAAGTTTTGGAGCAGTCCGAACGATTACTTAATGCATTAGCTGTGGATTTAGACAAAAGTAAAACAGATATTGCGTCTATTGCCTATACATTACAAATAGGAAGGGAGCATATGGATTATAGATTGGCAATATTAGTGTCCAGTATAGAGCAGCTTAAAGAAAAGCTTAAGAAGATTGTTTCTCAGGAGAAAAACATCGAAAATGTCTTTATTGGCGAAGCTAAAGCAAGGGGATGGGAAATTTCCTTCCTATCTAAGGATGATGATATGATGTCAACCGTAAAGATGTGGATTAATAAAAGAAAATTCCCCGAATTATTAAGCTTATGGGTTCGAGGATTTAACTTTGATTGGAGTATTTTGACAGAGAAACATCATAATGTACGACGTATAAGTTTACCCACCTATCCATTTGCTAATGAGCATTATTGGATTCCTACCAATGCTGATAAAAATAACGTTGAAAACGTTGAATTGAGTCATAAAACAAATTTGAAGAAAGATAATGATTCCCATAAAAAAGATGTAAGCAGTGGAATCCAATATGATCTTATTGAAAAAATTAGCTTACTGTTAAAAATTCCTCGTGACAAAATTGACATTGAGGAGCCATTAAGTGATTTAGGATTTGACTCAATGAGTTTGGTTGAATTGGCTGGAAACCTTGGAGATTACTACAATTTAGAAATAACACCGGATGTTTTCTTTTCATATAGTACAATTAGCCGGCTGAGTGAATACTTAGCAACAAACTTCGTTGAATCAATAACACCATTAAATAGTTTAGCCGAGATTGAAGTATGTGAAGAAGATCTATACAGCGATGAAACAATAATTGATCGAGTTATCGTGAATAATGAGATTAGAGATGAAATATCTATTATTGGTATGAGCGGTGTATTTCCAAATGCAAATAATATTGATGAGTTGTGGACAATTTTAACGGAAGGGAAAGAGGTCATCAACGAGTTTCCAAGCAAAAGGCTGAGTAAAGATGATGCCGGGTTTCAAACTGTTGAACTTAGAAGGATGGGAGTAATTTCTGACATAGATCAATTTGATCCGGCTTTTTTTGAAATTTCGCCAAAAGAAGCAATGATGATGGATCCCCGGCAGCGTCTTTTATTAGTAGAGACATGGAGGGCGCTTGAAGATGCCGGATTTGGAAAAGAAAAAATAAGTCATGAAAAAGTAGCAATGTTTGTCGGGGTTGAAGAAGGAGATTACAATTATTTAACTAAAAATGATGGAAATGTAACTTCAAATAGTAATGCCGTGTTAGCTGCTAGAATTGCTTATTTTTTAAATCTGCGTGGCGTCAATATGGCAATTGATACAGCATGTTCCTCCGGTTTGGTTGCACTTCATGAAGCTTGTTTAAGTTTATGGCACGATGAATGCGATACAGCTATTGTCGCAGGTGTAAATTTATTAACTACGCCTATCATTTATGATGCAATGCAGCATGCTGGAATGCTTTCCACGGATGGTCACTGTTATGCATTCGATAAAAGAGCTAATGGTATGGTACCTGGTGAAGCGGTTGCGGTTATAGTCTTGAAGGGATTTAAGAAAGCAATTAATGAAAATTTACACATATACGCGAATATCATCGGGAGTGGTGTAAACTATGATGGAAAAACAAACGGAATAACTGCTCCAAATGGCGAAGCCCAAAAAGAGCTAATGAGGGATATCTACTCAAAGTATAATATTAAACATGAAGATGTTGAGTATATTATTACTCATGGAACTGGAACAAAGTTAGGTGATCCAATTGAAATAAATGCCTTGACGGATGTCTATCGGGACAATACAAATAAAAGTGGATTTTGTGCATTGACTTCGAATAAGCCGAATATTGGCCATACTCAAGCTGCGTCTGGCTTAGTAAGTGTGATCAATCTTGTTCTTGCACTAAACAAAGGCATTATTCCTCCCAGCATTAATGCAGAACAACAGAATGAATACATTCATTGGAAAGAAAGCCCATTTTATATTAACAAGGAAAATAGAATATGGAGAGCCGATGGGCAGAAAAAGAGAATTGGAGCAGTAAGCGCCTTTGGATTCAGTGGAACAAATGCGCATGTAGTACTTACCCAATATGAAACTGAGGAAGAATTGTATAGTCGATTAAATAAACAAGGCAAGCTGCCATCTTATCTCTTTTTGCTTTCGGGAAAAACTCAAAACTCGTTAAGGAATAGGATGAATAACCTTGCCGATATGCTAGAGTCTCATGAAGAGATTGGAGAAGGTGCTTTATCATCAATAAGTTATACATTACTTAAAGGACGTCATCATTTTCAACATCGTTGTGCAATAGTGATTTCAGGTCGTGAGGAAGCGATAAGATTATTAAGAAAAGCTGCTGATAACGAGAAAATGCCCAATATTACAACTGGTACCGTTGAAAAAGGTTTTGCAACTCAAGAACTTATTGATAAGAGTAAAGCGCTGCTAACTGATAATAAAAAATTTCAAGAGACTCTCTTTGCTTTAGGAGAGCTATATTGCTTGGGCTATGAACCAGGCATTACTGGGTTATGGAAAGATGCCTTGCCTGAAATTATAAGTATCCCAACTTATGCATTTGATAACAAGAGCTATTGGGCGAATGATCGGCCGATTATCAAGAAACGTGATAATAGTGATAAGATATCCTTAAAAAATAAGGCTGAATTTAGTCCCTTAGATACATATAATCAATCAAACATTCGCGAAGAAAGCAATATTATGTTAAAGACTTTTGAGGAGCTGCAATCTTCCCTGGCTAATGAACTTTATCTAGATATTGAGGAAATAGACTTGAACAAGAGTTTTATTGATATGGGACTGGATTCTGTGATTGGAGTAGAATGGGTAAAAGAGATTAACAAAAAATTTGGAATACAGATTAGTACCACCAAACTCTATGAATATCCCAATATTATTGATTTAGCAAAGTACATTGAAATGATCAAAAAAGATAACAAAAGTAAAGTATTCGAAGAATTAAAAAATTCCCTTGCCGAGGAGCTTTTTATAGATATAAGTGACATCGATAGTTCGAAAAGCTTCATGGAGATGGGGCTTGATTCTGTCGTCGGAGTAGAATGGATCCGGAATATAAATAAACTATATCAAGTAAATTTAAGTTCAACAGTTTTGTATCAATATCCAACACTAAATGAAATTTCTGAATACCTGACAAATATACTGAAGTTAGAAGAACCGTCGGCTGAATCAAATCCGCCAACAAGTATTGATGGTGACCATAGTCATTTGGATTATTTATTAGATCAGATATATTCTAGTAATCAAAGCGACTAATGAATAGGAGGAATCTAAGTGGATTTAAATGAGATTTTAAAAAATCTGAAGGAAAAAAAAATAAACCCTATTGAAGCAAAAGAGCTAATGATAAAGTATGGATTTACTGCAAAAGATATTCTAAATACTCAAGAAAGTGATATGGTTCCTGAGGAGCCGATTGCAATAATTGGCATGTCGGGACGCTATCCTAAAGCATCTGATATGCATAAATACTGGAAGTTACTTAAGAATGGATTAGATGCAGTCAGCGAAATCCCAGTGGACAGGTGGAATACACGTGAATATAATAAGAGGCAAAAGAGAGAAGAAGATATCATTTACTGTAATTATATGGGAAGTTTAAATAATCCGAATGCTTTTGATCCACTTTTTTTTGAAATATCACCGTTTGAAGCTGAGTGGATGGATCCACAACAAAGAATTTTTTTGGAAGAAGGATATAAAGCTTTTGAAGATGCAGGATATACCAGACAAAAACTTAACGGTTGTAAATGCGGAATATATCTTGGTATGTCTAATGGTGAATATAAAAATATCATGATTCAAAATCATTGCCAGAATTCTAGTGTTACAGGTGTTAGTGATGCAATAGCAGCAGCTCGATTAGCTTATTTTTTAAATCTGAAGGGACCTGCCTTATGTGTTGATACAGCGTGCTCATCGTCATTAGTATCGGTACATTTAGCGGTCCAGGGGCTAAAAAGTAAAGAAACAGATATGGCACTTGTAGGCGGTGTCAGCCTTTATTTAACGCCGGAATCATATTCCATTATGTCTTGCGCAGGAATGCTTTCTAAAAGTGGGAGATGTAAGGCATTTGACAATGATGCGGATGGATTTGTACCTGGTGAAGGTTGTGGTGCCGTTGTGTTAAAGCGGTTAGATGATGCAAAAAGGGATAGAGATTATGTTTATGGGCTGATAATTGCCTCTGGTATAAATCAGGATGGTAAATCTAATAGTATAACCGCCCCCAATATGGGAAGCCAAATTGAACTAGTGAGCGATTTATATAAAAAGTTTAATATAGATCCGGCAACAATAACATATGCGGAGTTACATGGAACAGGAACAAAAATTGGGGATCCAATTGAATTAGAATCGTTGAAGACGGCTTTTAGTGAGAAGACTAAAAATCGTAATTTCTGCGGTATTGGTTCTGTTAAAAGTAATATCGGTCATACCTCTGCTGCAGCCGGCGTTGCCGGCCTGCAAAAAGTGGTGTTATGCCTAAATCATCATCAATTAGTACCGACATTGCATGTCAATAAAACGAATGAACATTTCGATTTTTCCGAGTCACCTTTCTATATTAATAAAGAGTTAAAAGAATGGAAAGTTCATGGCAATAACCCTAGACGGGCATGTATAAATTCATTTGGATTTAGTGGAACTAATGCTCATGTTGTTTTAGAAGAATACATCAGTGAACATGACAGTAAGGATACTTTTATTGAGGAATTTAAAGACAGTTTTGGAATTTTCGTATTATCCGCAAAAAACGAAAAGCAGCTTATTAAATATGCAAAATCAATGTTGAATTTTCTTGAAGAAGAATATCAAGGGAGATTTGACGACTTATTATATACTCTTCAGTGTGGAAAAGAATCTATGCGTGAACGGCTATCCATAATCACTTGTGATTTGGAAGATTTAAAGGACAAGCTGAGAGTTTACCTGAAGGCTGGAGTAAATGGCAAAACGATATTGCGTTCTACAGTAAACTTAAATGCATTTCAGAAGAGCGGAAGTCGTATAAGCAGTCATAATGCTGAGAAAGTAGAATTCTCTCTAGCTAAGAAAGCTGCTGATGAATGGCTGAATGGTATTGATATTGAATGGGATAAACTCTATTTAGGCAGAATTCCAGAACGTGTGCCAATCATCACCTATCCGTTTGTTGAAGAGAATTACTGGTTACCTATATCATCTACTAAAACTGATAGCGATGCATTACATCCATTAGTGCATGAAGAATTATCCGATAATGGTGAGCAACACTTTAGATCATCCTTCAATGGAAGTGAACAATTTTTAAAAGACCATATCATAGCTGGACTAAAAACACTGCCTGGAGCAGTAACCTTAGAGATGGCAAGAGCTGCAGGAGAGATTATCAGAAAAGATATGATTAACAGCAGCATCATTAATGTTTCTTGGATAAGACCTCTGATTTTAACAAATGACTTCTTAGTTGTAGATATTTATCTTTATGATAAAGGCGATAACATCAGTTTTGAAATATATAAGCAAGATAAATCAAATCAAAGTGATGTAGTAATTAAGGCCGAAGAGGCATTATGCGTCACAGGCGTTTTAGAGTTTACGCATTCAGTAATTGATGGAAGAGAAAAGCTGGACATTGATGATATTTATCAGAGGTGTAACTTAATTATACCAGGAGATGAATGCTATAGCACTCTGAATACATACATAGAATATGGAGACAGTTTTAAGACAATTAAAGAGGTTACTTATAATGATAATGAAGTCTTGGCTTGTTTAGAGTGTCAAAAAAATGATAATGACTACTTTTTAGATCCATATATCATCGATGGTGCATTGCAATCGACTTCAGTACTACTTAGTAAGAATAGAAAAGAGCGATTTTTACCATTTGGTCTTGAGAAAATCAATATATATTCATCTATTCCTAAAAAGATATTTGTTTACTCAACAAAGGCAGAGTCTATAACTGATAAAAATAGTTATAAATTTAACCTTAAATTTCTGGATGAATCGGGTATGATTTTTTTAGAGATTCATAACTTTAGTTTAAAAGCGAAGTCCAATAGTAATAGATTAATGGATCAAAATATTTATCTTTCTAATGTATGGAAAGAAGTAAAATCAAAAGAAATTGATATCGAACCATTATCAAATGAAGAAAATGGTTTGCTTGTATTTACGAAAATGGGAAGTATTGACACTAATCAAAATATCATTGTAGTCGAACACGGAATAGAATTTGAATCCTTAGGTAATAGAAAATATCGAATTAATCCTGAGAAAAGAGAAGACTTTGAAACACTATTTAGTGAACTAAAAAGTTTGAATGCACTGCCTTATAAAATAATATATGCTTATTCACTTGATCAACAAATAGGAAATGATAAGCTTTTTAGCCCTTTTAATGAGATGTTAAATTTAACACAAATTTTGCTTAATTATACAAATAAGAAAAAGGTTAAATTACTGTATTTATACGACCAGGATCATCCAAAGAGGTATATAAAACACGCTGCCTTAAGTGGTTTCTTTAGAACGGTTTATCATGAAAATAAATTACTTGACTTTAAAATGCTTGAAGTGGACTCTGAGCTAAATGATGATGTAAATAATTATAAAAGAATATATTCTGAATTTTTAAGTGAAGAAAATGAACGTGAAATTAAAATATCAAAGTCTCAACGATTTGTTAAGAGAAATATTGAAGTAAGCTTCAGCAATTTGGACCAAAGGAGACAAAGCTTTAAAAAAGAGGGCACATATTTAATTACCGGAGGGCTTGGAGGTATCGGATATCTGCTGGCAAGCTACCTCTGTAAGGAATATAATGCTAACTTAATTTTGATAGGCAGAAGAGATTTAGATAAAAGTGATGAGAAAAGAGTTAAAGAACTGGAAAATAATAAATCTAGAATAAAATATTTTAAGGCTGATATATCTCACCGAAAAGAAGTTGAAGCGTTGGCTGCACTGGTAAAATCAAAATTTTGTGGCCTAGATGGGATTATCCACTCTGCCGGAATTGTCAAAGATAGCTTGATTTATCATAAGAAATTCAGTGATGCAAAAGAAGTGATGCGGCCAAAAGTGTTAGGTATCCAGAATCTTGATGAAGTATTTGAAAAAGAAAAGCTTGACTTCTTTATTGTCTTATCATCTACATCTTCTTTGCTAGGTAATGTTGGGCAGGCGGACTATTGCTACGCCAATAGATATATCGATATATATTCTGAATATAGAGACGAACTATACAATGACAACAAACGTTATGGAAAAACATACTCTATTAATTGGCCGTATTGGGCGGAGGGCGGGATGGAGATCCATAAAGATGCGGAGGATTTAATGACTAATATTCTCGGTATGGATCCCTTATCTACAGAGTCTGCTATGCTTGGCCTGGAGAAGTGTTTGACTTCGGAGAATTCTCAAATTGCAGTGGTATCCGGACAACGAAATAAAATACTAAGTACATTTAATGTTACAGAAAAAGAAATCCTTAAGTTCAGGAATGAGGCTGTAGAAAATTTTTTAATAGAAGTGATTGCCGATAAGATAAAAATAGATAAGTCGTCTATTGATACTATTGAGCCATTCGAAACATATGGTATTGATTCTATATTAATAATGAGTATCACCAGAAAACTAGAAGAATATCTTGGAGACTTGCCGAAGACGCTATTTTTTGAATATAAGAATATTGAAGAACTGGCAGAGTATATTGCTACTGCAAAGAAAGCCAAAATGCTTGACTTGTTTGGCACTAAAGAAGATTATCGAAAACCAAAATCCTCACTTAATCAGAATCATAATGAGGATATTGTAATTGTTGGATTATCTGGGCGTTATCCTAAGGCAAATAACCTAAATGAATTTTGGATAAATCTGAAGAAAGGCGTAGATTGTATTAGTGAAGTTCCCAAAAAACGCTGGAACCATAGTTTATATTATGACCCCGAAAGAGGAAAGGCGGATAAAACATATAGTAAATGGGGTGGGTTTCTAGATGATATAGAAATGTTTGATCCGATGTTTTTTAATATAACACCAAATGAGGCAAAGTATATGGATCCACAGGTAAGACTATTTTTAGAGACAGCATGGCATACAATTGAAGATGCAGGCTATACTAGAAGCTCATTAAGGAATCAGAAAGTAGGCGTTTTTGTAGGCGTAATGTATGGCATGTATGAGCTGTTAGAGGGAGAATATAATGGCATTAGGATACCATTATCCGCCCCGTATGCCTCGGTTGCTAATAGAGTATCATATTTTATGGATTTTCATGGTCCAAGTATGGCTATTGATACAATGTGTTCATCCTCTTTGACTGCAATACACCTTGCATGTGAAAGTATTCGAAGTGGCGGATGTGATACTGCGTTAGCTGGCGGAGTTAACCTAACTCTACATCCAAATAAATTGATTTTACTCAGTCAGGGAAATTTTACGTCAAGTGACGGGCGTTGCAGAAGCTTTGGAAAAGATGGTGATGGATATGTTCCTGGAGAGGGTGTCGGAGCAGTATTGTTAAAACCTCTGAGCAAGGCTATCCAGGATAACGATAATATTTATGCAATTATCAAAGGCAGTTCCATAAATGCAGGCGGGAAAACGAATGGATATACAGTTCCAAACCCCATCGCACAGGCCAAACTGATTGAAGAAACAATTGAAAAATCAGGAATCAATCCCAGAACTATTGGATATGTAGAAGCTCATGGCACGGGTACATCTCTCGGTGATCCAATCGAAATAAAGGGTTTAGAGAAGGTATATAGTAAATACACAAGTGATAAACAATATTGCTCGATCGGCTCGGTTAAATCAAATATTGGCCATCTAGAATCGGCAGCAGGAATTGCTGCATTAACGAAAGTATTGTTGCAAATGAAATACAAGATGTTAGTACCGTCTATTCATACTGAGGAACTTAATCCTTTTATACATTTTACAGATACACCTTTTTTCGTCCAAAGAACACTTGAAAGATGGGAACCTTATTCTTTAGATGGGATACAAACGAAAGAGCGCCCTCTAAGAGCAGCTGTAAGTGCTTTCGGAGCTGGCGGTTCAAATGCACATATTATACTGGAAAAGTAGAAAGATGAGGGTAATAGTATGGAAAAAGAACTATTTATATTTTCCGCACAAAGTAAAGAAAGACTTGATGAATATATGACGGAGTTTAGTTTGTATTTGAAAAAAATTACAATAGAAGATGTGAATCCTCATATATTTAAATCGATAGCCTATACACTTCAAGTGGGAAGAGAGGAAATGCCAATTCGATTGGCAATAGTTGCCGAAAATATCGAAGCGCTTTTAGAAAAAATCGGTGCATACTTGCAAAAACTTGATATAGATGGAATATATAAATCAAACAATGTCAAAATGCTAAAAGGAAGTCATTCCCAACAAACGCTGCGTGAAGAAGACTGGAATGAGATTGCCCTACAGTGGATAAAAGGTATCAGAATAGATTGGGATAATCTGTACAAATTAAACAGACCCAAAAGAATATCCTTACCTGGATATTCTTTTGCACGTGAGGCTTATTGGGTTGAGGAAATACAAGAAAAAATGAATATTGATACAATTGACAATGGGCGGATATTTACAATAATAAATGAATCCGATATAAAAGGGTTTCGCTACAGAATATGCTTTACTGGAAATGAGGAATATCTGGAGGATCATAAAGTAAACAAAGTGAAAGTTTTACCCGCAGTTGTTTTTATCGATATAATTCTAGAAGTACTTTATAAATTACTTAACAAAAATGCTATTGAGCCACTAAATATTAGGATCGATGATATTATCTGGCTTGCACCTTATTCAGTAGAAAATAAGATAGATACACTTCATGCAGTACTTTCAATTGATAAACCAGATAAAATATCTTTTAAATTCCAGAATAAAATTTCCAAGACTGATAATGCTGTGGTTTTCTGCCGGGGTAAGGTGTCTTGGGATATTGGAACAAATAAAAAAGTGGATCCTGGGCTTATAGGTAAAGATCTAGATAGCGCTGCTATAATAGAAGGTAAAGAATTATATCAAAAATTCATTGGACTAGGGGTAGAATACGGGCCTAGCCACCAGGGAGTACAAAGTATTTACTTAGATAATCACAAAATGAAAGTCATCCTTAAAGCCAATCATAGTTTTAAGAAATATACTAACAATAATATGATTCCGCCAGGGTTACTTGATTCGTCTATTCATGCAATAATGGGTTTTGCTAATACCGGAGTAAATGGAATAGATATAAAAGAGATACAGTTACCTTTTTCTGCTAAGTGTATTGAGATAGCTGGAGTTATTACCGAAGAAATGCAGGCATACATTTCACGTGAATCATCTTCAAACGATAACCTCATGAAATATAATATTGAACTTTATGACCTAAACGGTAATTTATGCATTCGTATAAAAGAATTGATGCTAAAATCAGTAAATATGGCTATAAATAAGAGAAACTTGGGATCAAATAATTTGTACTTTAAATCTGAATGGTTAGAAAAGGAAATAAACTTAAAAAATATGCCGGTTAACTTGTCTAAATGGATTGCTGTATTAATAGATGCTGATGAACATATTGTTAACGCAGTACGACGTGATATGATTAATACGGAAATCATTAGCCTCAATTCAAATAACTTAAGCCAGGCAGAAAAATATAAAGAATATGCGAGCATACTATTTAGGAAAATAAAGGAATCCAAACTTATAAAATCTGGGGGAAAATTACTTATGCAAGTATTTATACCAGACAATCAGAAGAACATTCTGTTTAGCGGACTTGGATCAATGCTGAGAACTGCACATAATGAAAATTTCAATTTTTTATATCAAGTAATAGAGAACAGCCAGAAAACAGTCACTTCGGAAGAAGTCATCCAAAGATTAAATGAAAATAGATGTAGTGCAGTTGACCAATCGATATTCTATTTGGATAAAAGACGTATGATTCAGACTATCAAGAACGTACAAATATCTAATTCTTTAATAAAAGAATACTTGAAGAATCATGGTACATATTTAATAACAGGTGGTAATGGAGGCTTGGGATTAATAGTCGCAAAATCGATAGTATCCAGGGTAGAAAATCCGACGTTGATTTTGACTGGAAGATCTCCTCTTACAGAAGAAAAGCAACGTTATTTTGATGAGATACTAAATACGAAAGCTAATGTCCATTATTGTTGCTGCGATGTTTGTGATCTGGATGCGGTCAGAGATATGGTTGAATATATTACGAAAACTTACGGTGATATCAATGGTATCTTTCATTGCGCCGGAATGACTAAAGATACATTAATTGTGAAAAAAAATGAAGCAGAATTTATGCAAGTATTAGCTCCTAAAATCACGGGCACTGCTAATCTTGACATTGCAACAAAAAATCAAATGCTTGACTTTTTTGTTTTGTTTTCTTCACTTGCAAGTATTATCGGTAATATTGGGCAAGCTGACTATGCAGCAGCAAATGCTTTCATGGATAAATTTGCTGTTTATCGGAATTACTTAACAGGTAGGAATGAGAGAAAAGGTTTTGCAGTATCACTGAATTGGCCGCTATGGAAAAATGGCGGAATGAATGTAGTTCAGTCTGATATAGCTAAAGCTCAGGAAAAAGCAGGGCTTATTCCACTTGATGATATAACCGGAATTGAAATGATGGATGTCGCACTTAATAACAAGTTTGATCAAATCATTCTGATTAAAGGGATTGAAGAGAAAGTTAAGCCATATCTCCAGAATCAAATAAAAAATCATATCGAATTTGCTCATAAGAATAAATATAATTTAACTTCTAATAGATTCAGAAGTTTAATAAAAGATGTGAAGAATATCATTTCAGGGGAAACGATGATTCCTATTGAAAAAATTAATGAAGATACCCCTTTTGGTGATTATGGAATTGACTCTGTTATGATTATCCGAATAGTTGATGGGATGGAAAAAAAGTTTGGTGATCTTCCTAAAACGCTGCTATTCGAATTTGAAACTGTTAATGAAGTTTCAAAATATCTGTTGAATAATTGCATAAATGAAGTAAAAGATATTGGTGAACCGGAGGAAATTGAAACAACGGTTAATTCAGGTATGATAGAGAATAAGAATGTTACAAATATAAAGCCAAAAGAAATTGCTGTGATTGGTATTGCTGGAATTTATCCGGATGCCCCTGAACTTAATATTTTCTGGGAAAACCTTGCAAGTGGTAGGGATTGTGTTCATGAAATTCCAAAAAACAGATGGAATCATGAACTGGTTTTTGATCCTGAAAAAGGAAAACCAGGAAAATCATACTGCAAATGGGGTGGTTTTTTGGATGATATTGATAAATTTGATCCTTTATTTTTTAATATATCACCTGTTGAAGCAGAATTTATAGATCCACAGGAGCGCATGTTTATGGAAACTTGCTGGCATGCTATGGAGGACGCCGGATATGCGGGAAAAACCACAAAGGATATGAGTGTCGGTGTTTTTGCAGGTGTTATGAATGGTTTATATCAATTACTAGAGACTAACCAATACGGGGGACGTCTTACTGGTGAATCTTCTTATGCTTCAATTGCAAATCGAGTTTCATATTTTATGGACTTGAGTGGCCCAAGTATTTCAGTTGATACAATGTGCTCATCATCTCTGACAACTGTGCATTTAGCCTGCAATAGTATTCTTTTGGGCGAATCTGATATGGCAATTGCAGGTGGCGTTAATTTGATCACCCATCCAGATAAATATGTTCAATTTAGCCAAAATAATTTTTTCTCTACGGATGGTAAATGCAGAAGTTTTGGAGAAGGCGGGGATGGGTATGTACCAGGTGAAGGAGTAGGAGCTGTCGTCATAAAGGCGTTAGCGCAGGCAGTTAAAGATGGCGATCAAATCTACGGCGTGATAAAAGGAACTGCAATAAATTCAGGAGGAAGAACTAGTGGATATACAGTACCAAGCTTAAAAGCACAAACTGAATTAATCCGTAAATTGTTAAATAAGACGGGTATAGATCCAGCAACGATATCATATGTTGAAGCACATGGAACCGGGACAGCCTTAGGAGATCCGATTGAAATTTCAGCGATTTCAAATGCCTATAAAGGCTATACCAATGCAAAACAATTTTGCTCAATTGGCTCTGTTAAATCTAATATTGGACACTTGGAATCAGCGGCAGGCATAGCTGCATTAACAAAAGTATTGCTGCAGATGAAATATAAAAAATTAGTTCCGTCACTTCACTCAGAATACTTGAATCCTTATATTAACTTTAAGGACACACCTTTTAAGGTGCAACAAAAATTAGAGGACTGGAAGGCGCCGGTGGTTGATGGTGTGAATATAAGCATGCGAAGAGCAGCAATCAGCTCTTTTGGTGCCGGAGGTTCTAATGCTCATATCATCGTAGAAGAGTTTTGCCGGAATGATATGGCGGAAGAGTTAGAAGTATCTAAAGAGAAGTTATTTGTCTTTTCGGCATTAAACCAAGAGAAACTAAAAGAGTTAATCAATCAAATTTTGAGCTATTTGAATAGAATAACAAAAGTTTCAGCCGTACTTTTTGAGGAATATCATCATTTAGTTATCAGTACAATTGCAGAAATTTTAAAGATTGAAGATATACAACAATTCGCAGCTGAGGATATTATTATGGATTTCTGCCTTGATAATTATCAACTTAACCAGTTGATTGATCTAATCTTTGAAAAGACGAAGATTCTGACGCCCATCTCGAAAATAGATAATGAGTTGACTATTGAAGGACTGACAAATTTCTTGGTTAAAATCACTAATCAAAAAGTTAATAATGACATCAGTATAGATTTGGAAGCTATAGCATATACACTACAGTTAGGCAGGAAGGAAATGGATACGCGCTTGGCGATTAGTGCAAGCACTATTGAGGAACTTATAGACGGATTAAACTCATACTTGAAAGACAAATTTGAGGATTCAAAAGTATTCATTGGGATGGATAATGAGATAAAAGACAAAATGATAGATTTATTCAATTCAAAATCTATCAAAAAGTACATAGATGAAACATTACAAGCGGGTGATTTGAAGTCAATTGCTAAGATGTGGGTTTGGGGAGCGAGTGTAGATTGGTCGATATTATATAGTGGAAAAAATGTCAGAAAAATCTCTCTTCCAGGATATCCTTTTTCAAAAGAAAAGTGTTGGATTACACCAGATCGGCCTGAACACCGACTAGTGCCCGATTCAAAAAATAGTTTAATGGGTTATCTAAAGGAAGTATTTTCAAAAACATTAAAAATACCCATGGAGCAATTGGATGAAAATACTGACTTTCAGACTTATGGTATTGATTCAATTCGCATTAGCCAATTATTACGGAATATGGAAGATGTTTTGGGAAAATTACCTGTTTCAGTGTTATTTTCTTGCCGGAATTTAAAATCACTTAACCATTATTTACTAAAGAATAATATTGAATTTGCTGATAATATCAATCAGAACAAAAATAGTGATATTTTAAAAGTTGAGGAAGTTGCCATAATAGGCGTAAATGGTATTTTTCCAAAAGCAAATAACCTTACACAATTTCACAAGAATTTATTGAATGGAGTGGATTGTATAACTGAGATTCCTGCTGAAAGATGGGATTATCGGGATTATCCTAATATTAAGTGTAAATGGGGAGGATTTATTGATGATGCAGATAAGTTTGATCCTCAGTTTTTTAATATTGCCCCAATGAACGCTAAAGTCATGGATCCTCAGGAAAGATTGTTTGTGCAGGCAGTGTGGTCATGCATAGAGGACGCCGGATATACTCCGGAGCAATTGATAAAAACCAGTAAGGGTAATAAAAAAGGCAATGTGGCAGTATTTGCCGGAGTTACATTTAACGAATATGGACTACATGGAGCAAATGAGTTAGAGAAAGGTAAACAAGTACCGATTAACTCTCAAATTTTTTCTGTTGCTAACAGAATTTCTTATTTATTGAATCTTCATGGACCTAGTATGTCAGTAGATACAGCATGTTCTTCATCTTTGATGGCTTTGCACCTGGCATGTCAAAGTATCATACATCATGAAGCAGAAGCTGCTATAGCGGGTGGGGTAAATCTCACAATTCATCCTAGTAAATACATTACATTAAATATGTCAAATTTTTTAGCAGAAGACGGACATTGCCGAAGCTTTGGGCAAGGAGGAACAGGATATGTGCCTGGGGAAGGAGTTGGAGCGGTATTATTAAAACCCTTATCAAAGGCAATTGAGGATAAGGATAATATCTATGGGGTAATTAAAGGTTCGGCGGTTAATCACGGCGGCAAGGCTCATGGTTATACAGTGCCTAATCCAAAGGCACAATCTGATGTAATAAAGGAAGCCTTGCTAAAGGCTGATATTAGCCCCAGGACAATAAGTTATGTAGAAGCGCATGGGACCGGTACTGCTTTAGGAGATCCAATTGAAATAGAAGCACTTAATGATGCCTATAAAAAAAATACGAGTGATAATCAATATTGTTCTATTGGCTCTGTGAAGTCATGTATTGGACACCTTGAAGGGGCTTCGGGGATATCGCAGGTTATCAAAGTGTTAATGCAATTTAAGTATCATAAGCTGTATCAGAGTAGGCTAAATAGCTCTGAAATTAATCACAATATAGATTTTAGTAAAACGCCATTCTACCTGCAAACCGAGACAGAAGATTGGGTGAATCCTGTCATAAAAGGAAAACCTTATCCAAGAAGAGCTGGTATTAGTTCATTCGGAGTTGGCGGGGTAAATGTACATATGATACTAGAAGAGTATGATCAAGTAGGAACGAATAATGATCCAGAACTCAAAGAAAGAATGATAATCCCAGTATCTGCTAATGATATCGATTCACTAAAGGCTTATGTAAAATCATTAAGTGATTATGTCAAGGAATTTGTCTTAGCAAATAAGCATGACAATTTGAGAATACCGACTCTTCGTGAATTTTCCTACACCTTACAAAATGGCCGGATAGTCCTGCCTTGCAAAGTAGTGTTCGCAGCATTAAGCTACAACGAACTTGTATTAGAGTTTGATAATTATTTGAAGGGATCAAGTAATGGCAATTGCGAAGAAACAGGGACAGCTGCTGATATTAACAAAGCCTTTGGTGAGAACCAGCCGTATAAAGTAAGTTTACCAACCTATCCTTTTAAAAAGGAACGATACTGGCTATCCGTTCCTGGTAAAATAGATGACCTAAATATCAATGCGTCCGGTAAGTATTCTGTCGATAAATTACAGAATATCCCCCCAAGCGAAAGAGCAGCATATTTGGTGCGTTTTATCCAGAAGCTAATTGCAGATCTTTTAGGATTTAAAGAAGGTACATTGCCTGACTGTAAAGTAGGTTTCTTTGAGTTAGGGATGGAGTCGGTAACGACAACTCAAGCTTTCAATTTACTTGAGGCCACGTTCAATAAAGAGCTAGATATGCAACTCTTCTTTAATTATCCTAATATCGAAAAGCTTTCTGATTATATTCTTTCTCTGATTGACTTTGATGAAGAAGATAATTATGAAGAGCTAAATGTAACGAAGGATAGTGAGTTGCTTTACTTAAAACCTGTGTGGATTCCAGATGACAATTTAATTAAAAATGATAAGATTAAAACCCTGAGGACGGTTATTTATTTTTCAAGAGATGCTGTTGATTTTGATTTGGACAAAATTCAAATGGATTTAGGCATAGATTTAATCCTGATTTGTGATGGAATGAAATTTGAAGCGTTAGCAGAAAATAAATATAGTATGAATTTTACTATCAAAAATGATTATTTAAAGCTTCTTAATATTCTCACAGACCAAGGTAAAACGATTGAAAAAATTATTTATCAATCATCCAAAAAGCAAATGAATTTAAGCTCAGAGGATGATGTTATTCCAGATCTAGAGGATTTGTACCTTCTATGTCAGTCGTTTATACAGCTAAAATTAATGACTAAAATTCAAATCATATATAGTTTTATAGGGGTGACGCAAAAGGATTCTCTATTAAAAGTACCAATCAGTAGTTATGGAAAATCACTTAATGCTGAAAATCCATTATTTATGATTAAGACAGTAAAATTAACTGACAGCGGGCTGTCTCTTACTGAGCAATTGGCTCTATTAGAAAAAGAATTGGTTTGTGATGATTTTACTCCTGAAGTTAAGATTAGTGGCGGGAAAAGGTTTGTACGCAGGCTGCTAGAGCTTAAGATTAATAATACTTCTTTTACAACAAGCACATTTAAAGAAAATGGCGTTTATATTATTACTGGTGGTTTAGGAAATCTGGCAATTTTATTTGCAAAATATATATGCAGCCAAATAGTTGCGAATATTATCTTGGTAGGCAGAAGAGAGATATCAAATATGGATTTACAAACTATTAACGAGATGGAAATGCCTGGAGGCACAGTTACATATATCCAGGCGGATATTTCTTGTAAAAAAAGTGTTAATAATCTCGTGAACAGTGTCAAGGAAAGATATGGTGTTATTAACGGCATTATTCATGCGGCTGGATTAATAAAGGATAGCTATATTCAAAAAAAGAGTATCAGCGATGTTTATAGGGTAATTAAGCCCAAAATAAAAGGGACATTAATTTTAGATGAGTTCTTAAAGGATGAGCATCTTGACTTTTTCATGTTATTTTCTTCACTAGCCTCAGTAGTAGGAAATGCCGGACAAAGTGATTATTGCTATGCAAATGGATTTTTGGATAATTTTTCATTTTACAGAAAGAGTTTGAGTGAAAAAGGTGAACGCTATGGTCATACCATTACTGTGAATTGGCCATTCTGGAGAAATGGCGGCATGAAGATAAATAGCGATACCAGTTCTTTAATGGAAAGAAAAATAGGTATTCATCTTTTAGAGAATGAAGAAGGTATACAAGCTTTTAAAACTATCTTAGAGCTTAAAGAACCACAACTTGTTGTGACATATGGAGATAAGGAAAAAATAAAGAAAATGTTTAATATCCTGGATTCACCCGAAGGAGATGAAGGCATTTTTGAGGATGAAGAAGCAGAGAAGGATTTAGAAACTCTGAATAGTATTGAATTAGCAGGAGAACTAGAAAAAGAAATAGATGAAATTAATTGTCTACTAGATGGAGGCTCAGAAGATTATGGGAGATAATGTTGATACAGATGCTTTGTTGAAAAAGTCATTATATACAATAAAAAAACTACGAAAACGCTTAGATGTAGAGCCAGTCGTTGTAGTTGGGATGGCTTGCCGTTTCCCAGGGGGATGTGATTCGCCACATTCCTTCTGGGAATTTTTAAAAAATGGGAAAGAAGCAGCTACATATATACCTGCCAAACGTTGGGACAACAGGAAATATTACGATCCAACTCCAGGTAAAAAGGGAAAAATATATGTAGAAAAAGCAAACTTTCTGGAAGGTGATATTTCAGAATTTGATGCAAAATTCTTTAAAGTTTCTCCTGTTGAAGCAAAAGCAATGGATCCCCAACAACGTATATTACTAGAAGTTTCATGGGAGGCGCTGGAGAACGCAGGGATTAATCCAGATGAAATAAGAGGGAGTAAGACAGGGATATTTGTGGGGATATCAAGTAATAACGAGTATTCACGCCTTCCTCAAAATTTATCTGAAGTTAATCAGTATGGAGGTACCGGTGTTACATCAAGTATAGCTTCTGGACGAATAGCGTATGAAATGGGCTTTAATGGACCGGCGATTTCGGTAGATACCGCCTGTTCTTCGTCACTAACAAGTACTTATCTTGCGATGGATTCGTTATTAAAAAAAGATTGCGACTTAGCGCTTGTTGGGGGTGTAAGCTTAATGCTTTCAGAAGCTGTCATGTCCTCCCTTTGCATGATGAAGGCTTTATCTGCTGATGGGAAATGCCGGCCTTTTGATGCCGATGCGAATGGCTATGGAAGAGGAGAAGGCTGCGGAATTATTGTGCTAAAGAGACTTTCTGATGCAATTAGGGACAATGATTACATTTACACACAGATCATGGGCGGTGCAATAAATAATGACGGGGAAAGTAGTGGATTGACTGTTCCAAATGGTAAGGCGCAGGCTCAGCTTATTCAGGCAGCTTTGAAAAACTCCTCCTTAGAACCTAAAGATATTGGGTATATAGAAACTCATGGAACCGGAACACCTTTGGGAGACCCTATAGAAATTGATGCACTTGATGAAGTTTTCGGAAAGGAAAGAGTAAGAGAGAATCCACTTTTAATTGGCTCTGTTAAGGGAAACATAGGACATTTAGAAAGTGCTGCGGGTATCGCGAGTCTGATCAAAACTATTTTATGCATTAAAAATAGAGAAATCCCAGCATTAGCTAATTTTAATAAAATTAATCCAAGAATAAATATTAATAGTGCGCCCTTTATCCTCCCTAAAAATTTGATGCCATGGAATATTAGAGATGGAGGAAAAAGAATGGCGGGTGTTAGTTCGTTTGGCTTCAGTGGGACAAATGTACACATTATTTTATCGGATTATGACAATGACGATGAAATAGAGCCAAATGATAAAAATTTAAACTCTATTCTAGTGTTGAATTCAAAAGAGGAGTCTGGATTAGTATCTTTAACTAAACAATATCTAGATCATTTCGAAAAAGGTGAGGTTAATATAGGAGATGCCTGCTATACAACAAATGTTTGCCGAGCTAACTTTAAGCATAGAGCTGTCTTTATGGGAGACAACAAGTCAGATTTTGTTTTAGGATTCAAAGAGTTAATAAATAAATACAATGAAAATAATACACTTTATTCCAATACGACTGAGTTGTTAGGCAGTACTTTGGGAAGTGACCGCTGGGGAGCCAGAAGGACTCTATTTGATGAGTTGCAAAGTCATCAGGTTGTTTGCACACAAGTGGATGAAATGATAAAACCAAAACTCGCCTTTGTTTTTAATGGCACAGGTGATCATACACTTCATCTTGAAAATATCGGACTTTTAGGGAAACAATTCCCGTATTTTAACGAGAAGTATAATGAATGTATTCAGAAGTTTAAGGATTATGAATTAAAAAACAATCTCAATATAATATCTACATTAGACAATAAGGATCGTGCCAGGAAAGCAGAAACAGTAGTATTTGCAGGGCAGTATGCTTTGTTAAACTTGTTTAAATCATTAAATATATATCCAGAAATAATTGCCGGGGAGAGATTGGGAAGTTTTATGGCTGCATATGCAGTGGGTACAATAAATCTCAATACTGCAATTAGCCTAGTCTATGCAAACTGGGGCATATGTGAAAGCGCTCATAATTCGAAATGGGAGAATTTCAGCGCTCCAAAATACAGGTATATGTCGGTACTATCAGGCGAAACACTTCAAAGTAAGAGAGAGATAATTGATGATATAAATAAGCAACATTTTACTGATACAATCAAGTATGACAAAATGCTGGACTCATTATATGAACAGGGATACCGGTTTTTTATTGAATTTGGAGAGCCACCTTATATGGACCATACAAAAAATCGAATCAAGGGGTTAAATGATGTTGTGTGGTTACCATATTTGAGGCATAATCATACAACCCATAGCTTTCTAGGGAACCTGGCTAAGTTAATTTGTATTGGCGTAAATGTCAACTGGAAAAAATATTATGAAGGTACTAAGAATAGTAAAATATTATTACCAAATTATCAATTTGAAAGAACGAAGTATTGGCTTTCACCTATTGATAAACAACCCGATGAAGCCGGCTTCATCAATAGGGTTTCTTCAGATGGGCTTAAAGAGCAAGAAATCAGCTTGCCATACAAACAAAAACAATATATTTTTACCTTTACATATCAAAATCTTCCTGAGTTAAAAGATAATTCTGGGGTTGTACATATTGGGTATTACATAGAACTATTGAAAAAAGTAATTGAAAAGTATCATAACGACAATTCATACATTATCAAAAACATGAAATTCAATAGCCCGTTAATCGTATTTGAAGGAGAAATAAAGAAATTATTATTAGTGATTGAATCAATTGGAAGCGGCGGATACTCTTTCAAATTTTACAGTAAAAATAGTGACGAAGTAATTTGGAATTTAAATGTAGATGGTATGACAGATAGTTCTGTTGCATATGAAACAAGTATTCTCTCTATCAAGGATATAAAAAATGCTTGTACCACTTCCGATAGTGGAGAAGAATTTTATTTACCTCTAGAGAAAGAACGAGGATTTTATTTTGGAGATTCAGTACGTTGGGTAAAAAAAGTCTGGAGTAATGAAAATACATTGATGGTTGAATTTCGTAATTGTACTGAGGTCGAAACTAGAAGAGAATATCAATTAGGTTTTCATCCGGGAATATTAGATAGTTGTGCACAAAGCTGTAATTTCATGGCTCTAAAGCAAAGTACTAATGGTAAAAAATATATGGTTACATCTTTAGATGAGATGCTCTTTACATCTTATGCTACTTCAGATAAATTCTATGGGCTTATGAATTTAGATAATTATGATTTGTCAAAAGAAGAGATTAATGCAAGTATCAGTATTATTAATGATATCGGAGAGCCTGTTTTTACTGCCAGACGAATTAGTTTAAAAGAATTTGATGAAGATAAGTTGGGAATGATAAACCAGGCAATGCATTCGAAAGCAATGGCAGCAGAGGGCGTTGATAGTGGCTTTCTACTGAGCTATTCTCAAGCTGTAGCAGAACATAAAACAAAACTACTAACTAGTTATTTAAGAAATTTACTTGCAAAAGTATTAGGGATGCGAGAAGAGGAAGTTGATATTAATGCCCAAATGACTGAATTTGGCCTTGATTCTATGAGTGGGGTGCAATTTTATAATAGAATTGTTGAACTGCTTGGAATAGAAATATCATTTAGTGATGTTATCCAAAGTAAGACGATAAATAAAATGGCGGAATTTATCTCTGATTTCCTGCCAGGAGGCAGTAGTTCAAACAGAAAGAGAAAGGATCAGCTTAAAGAGATTGACGCTGACTTATCAATACCGCATTGGATATATAATTTTCAAAAAAAACCTGATGCAAAAGTTAGGCTTTTTTGTTTTCCTAATGGCTATCGTGATGCAGACATGTATGAAGACTGGCAGGAAAAATTGGGTTCAGAAATTGATGTTTGTCCTGTAATGCTGTCAGGAATGGACTCACATAGATTTAATGAAAAAGCGCCTGAGGATATTGACTATTTTATGGAGATTTTTGAAAAAGTGATTGAACCGGATCTATTGGATATCCCGAGTGCATCTTTTGGGCATAGTTGGGGTGCACTGTTCTCATATAGATTGGCTTGCAGGCTATTTAATAACAAAAATACCAACTTTGTGAAAATGTTTGTGTCTGGATTTACTACACCTAAAATCCAAAATTCTAGTATATCCAAGGTGCTAAATGAACTAAAACTTCAGGGATTCAATAGTATTCCACGATATGAGGATATTAAATTCAATGCCTCCATTCTTGATATTGTCGTAAAAGCTTATTCAAAGGCATGGGATTATGAAGAGGATGTAACAAGAGCAACAATTCCATCGTTGTTAGCTGCATGCAGGCTTATCGAACGATATAAATATGTTCCTAATGATTTTTTCAATGTCCCTACTGTAGGATTTCATGGTGTTGATGATTATGCCGTAACATTTGAAGAAATGCAAGAATGGCAAGATGTAACGCGTGGTTCTTTTAAAATTTATACTATGGCAGGAGATCATCAATTTGTAACTAAATATCAATCAGAAGCTCAGTTATTAGAGACAATTGGTATAGAATTAAATAAAACAATAGCTAATTTAGAAAATAAAATATGATAAGAAATGGGAGGTAAAAGGATGTTAACATATGTATTTCCAGGCCAAGGTTCGCAAGCCAAAGGGATGGGAGCTAATCTATTTCATAAGTATCCTGAATTAATCAGAGAAGCAGACAATATATTAGGCTATTCTATAGAGGAGTTGTGCATCGAAGACTCTCAAAATCAGTTAAGTTTAACACAATACACCCAACCAGCTTTGTTTGTCGTAAATGCATTATCCTATTTAGAAAAAATAAAAGAATATGGATTGAGGCCCGATTTTGTTGCCGGACATAGCTTGGGTGAATATAATGCCCTTTTTGCTGCAGAAGTATTTGATTTTACGATAGGACTTCAGCTTGTTAAAAAAAGAGGTGAATTGATGGGCAACATGACTGAAGGAGGGATGGCAGCAGTCATTGGATTAAAAGAAGAAGATGTAAGCGCTTTATTGACAAAACATGATATGCAAGACATTGATATAGCTAATTTAAATTCTTCGTCACAAATAGTTTTGTCAGGGACAAAATCAGATCTTCATAAGTTTGGTAAAATAATTGAGCCCACTGAATATTGCCGATACATATTATTACAAGTGAGCGGTGCCTTTCATTCCAGATATATGAAGGAAGCTGCTGATGAGTTTGCACAAATAATAAATAAATATACCTTTAATAAACCTAGAATCCCAGTAATATCCAATGTATATGCGCGCCCATACTCTTATGGTAAGATTGCGCAGACGCTTATTGATCAAATGACTTCTTCTGTGAAATGGACAGAAAGCATATGTTATCTTATGGGAAAGGGTGATATGGCGTTTGAACAAATTGGTCCAGGTAATGTTTTAACAGGGTTAATTCGCAGTATAAAACGGGACTGTAAACCTTTAGCCATAGAAGACGATAAAATTAATCAGGCCAAGATACCTGATACGAATCAAAGGCTCTCGGCAAATAAGTTGGGAAGCAAAAATTTTCGAGAAGACTATGGGCTAGAATATGCCTATGTCACCGGAGGTATGTATCGAGGGGTGGCATCTGTAGATTTAGTTGAAAAGGTTGCAAATGCTGGTATGCTTAGCTTTTTTGGCACTGGCGGCTTGAAGCTTAACGAGATCGAAGAAGCAATAAAGGAACTGAAAAACAGATTAGGAAATAAGCAGAATTTTGGTCTTAATTTAATGGCGGCACAAAATAGGAGACGCGAAAGTGACCTTATCAACTTATATCTATCATATGGTATAAATCATGTAGAGGCAGCGGCATATATTACAATGAGTCCCGAATTAGTGAGATATCGAATAAAGGGGATAAAAAAAGATATGAATGGTACTGTTTATTCTGAGAATAAAATACTTGCTAAGGTATCAAGGCCAGAAGTAGCAGAGGCTTTTATGAGACCGGCACCAGAGAAAATGATAGAGAGTCTGCTTGCATCTGGAAAAATTAATAATGAGGAAGCTAAGTTAGCATTATTTATACCAATGGCTGACGACATTTGTGTCGAGGCTGATTCTGGCGGCCATACTAATCAAGGTGTTGCGTATGCTATCTTACCAGCTATTTTTAGGCTTAGAGACGAAGTTTCCGAAATGTATAATTATAAAAATAAAATAAGAATAGGTACTGGAGGTGGTATTGGAACACCTGAAGCTGTCGCTGCCTCGTTTATAATGGGAGCAGATTTTGTGGTTACTGGCTCAATTAATCAAGCTACTGTGGAGGCTGGAACTAGTGAGTTGGCTAAGGATATGATACAGGATATTAATATTCAAGATACAGAGCATGTTCCATCTGGTGACATGTTTGAATATGGAGCCAAAGCGCAAGTACTAAAAAAAGGTGTTTTGTTTCCTTCACGTGCTAATAAATTATATGACTGTTACAGATATTTTAATTCTATTGATGAAATAGACTCTAAGACAAAAGATTTAATTGAGAAAAAATATTTTAGCAGAAGTTTTACCGATGTTTATGAAGAGGTGAAGAGATATTTTACTGAAGAAAAATACAAATATGTGGAGACTAATCCAAAAGCCAAAATGGCCACAATTTTTCAATGGTATTTTAGAGAAGCGACGAAGGCGGCTCTTGAAGGGGAGGAAAAGAGAAAAGTTGATTTTCAAATATTTTGCGGCCCAGCTCTGGGCGCTTTTAACCAGTGGGTTAAAGGAAGTGACATTGAAAGTTGGAGAAACAGACATGTTGATGAAATTGGATTACGATTAATGGAATGCGCAGCCAATCTATTGCAGGATTTTTTTACGAATGAAGCCGATAAATAAGGAGGAAAACGATATGGAGTCAGGAATAGAGGCAATAAATTTCTATGGTGGTTCTGCCTATATTAATGTAAAGAAACTGGCACAATACCGTTCGCTTGATAGTGAACGGTTTGACAACTTGCTAATGAAAGAGAAATCAGTACCGCTTCCATATGAAGATCCGGTATCTTTTGCAGTTAATGCAGCTAAGCCAATGATAGATGCTTTAAGTAAGGAAGAAAAAAATCGTATCGAGATGGTGATTGGATGTACTGAATCAGGTATTGATTTTGGAAAATCTATAAGTACATATATCCACCAATACCTGGGACTTAATCGTAATTGCAGGCTATTTGAATTGAAAAATGCATGTTATTCAGGAACTGCCGGGTTTCAAATGGCAATTAATTTCATATTGAGTCAAGTATCACCAGGCGCTAAGGTGCTGCTTGTTGCATCAGATATGGCGAAATTTACCGCAGTGGATGGGGGTGAAGCTTTATCGGCGGATTGGTCTTTTGCTGAACCTAGTAGTGGGGCCGGTGCAACAGCAATGTTAATCAGCGATAAGCCATCTATTTTTAGTGTTGATATTGGAGCTAATGGATATTATGGGTATGAAGTTATGGATACTTGTAGGCCAATGCCGGATAGTGAAGCTGGTAATGCGGATCTATCTCTTATGTCGTATATGGACTGTTGCGCTGCTTCATTCAAAGAATATCAGAAAAGGGTTTCAAATGTAGACTATGCTAAAACATTTGATTATTTAGTATTTCACACTCCTTTTGGCGGTATGGTCAAGGGGGCGCATCGGAGTATGATGAGAAAATTATGTCGTGCTGACGCAAAAGCAATAGAAAAAGATTTTCAAGAGCGTGTAATCCCAGGTTTAAAATTCGGTCAAAGAGTTGGAAATATAATGGGTGCCTGTATTTTTTTAGCACTTCTAAGTACGATATGTAATGCTGAAATCAAATCACCAAAGAGGCTGGGATTGTTCTCCTATGGTTCAGGCTGTTGTTCAGAGTTTTATAGTGGAGTAGTAACGCGTGAAGGGCATGACATATTGGCGAGTAAAGATATTGAAGGACATCTAAGTTCCAGATATGAATTGAGTATGGATCAATACCAAGAACTTCTGCGAGGAAATAGTGCCGTAAAATTCGGAACTAGAAATGCAAAATTAAATCATAAATTAGTTCCGGAAGTATATGAAAGTATTCTGGGGAAGAATAGATTGGTTTTAGATGAAATCAATGAATTCCATAGACAGTATAGGTGGGTTTAATTAGATGAAAAATACCGAATTTACAACGATTAAAGTACATTTTGAATCAGCGGTTTGTTATATCCAATTTGATCGAATAGAAGCTAATAACACAATTAACCAATTAATGATTGATGAATTGTATGAAGTAATTAGCTTGATTGATAAAAATATGAAAATTGTTGTATTAGAAGGGTCAAAGGATATATTTTGTTTTGGAGCCGATTTTAATGATATTAATTTAAATTGTAATGATCTAACAAATATAAATAGTAACAATAATCTATATGAATTATGGGAGAAAATGATTAATTCAGGCTTAATATTTATCTCTCATGTCTGTGGAAAAGTAAATGCTGGTGGTATCGGGTTTGTTGCAGCGAGTGATATCGTAATTGCAAATCCTAACGCCATATTTAGCCTGTCAGAGCTCCTGTTTGGCCTATATCCAGCCATGGTGTTTCCTTTCTTGAAAAGGAAAATAGGACTATCTAAAGCTAATTACCTCACTCTGATGACAAGTCCGATAAGTGCAAATTTGGCTTGTCAATGGGGGTTAGTTGATGTATGCGATGAGCGAGATGCCATTATATTGAAAAGACATATAAGCAGGCTGAGCAAATTGCCAAAAAATGGAGTGGGTGAATATAAAGCATATGTCAACCGATTAGAATCTGATATTGAGCGTGCAAAAGAGATTGCAATAACTGCTAATAGAAAGATTTTTTCTAATGCTGAGAACACTACCAGAATTTATGAGTTCTCGCATTATGGGAAATATCCATGGGAGTAGAATATGAAAAGAAAAATAGTTGAATTAACAAGTATCGGGACAGAAATTGCAGTTGTGACCATGTGCGATAGAGAGAATAAAAATACTTTTACAGATCGTTTTCTTGGTGAATTAAGAAAGGCTTTTGATATGATTCGTAATAATATAACCTATAAAGTTGTAATTTTAACAGGGTATGATAACTATTTCGCTTCAGGAGGCACAAAAGAGTCTTTAGTTGCTATCCAGGAGGGTAAGGCGACCTTTTTATCAGAAGATCGAAATACGAATATTTATAGCCTCCCCCTGGAATGCGGTATTCCAGTTATTGCAGCTATGCAAGGGCATGCAATTGGCGGAGGATTATCTTTTGGACTTTTTTCAGACTTTATTTTATTGGCAAAAGAAAGCATATATACCGCAAGTTTTATGAAATATGGATTTACTCCAGGATTTGGTTCAACACTTATATTTCCTGAGAAACTAGGTTTGGTACTGGCAGAAGAAATGCTAATTAGTGCAAAGACATATCGTGGCATTGAATTAGAGCGAAGGGGAGTCCCATTCAGAGTTTTTCCTAGATGTAATGTAATGCAAGAAGCTATCGAGTTGGCAAAAGTTATTGCAGAAAAGCCTAGAGTATCTTTATTTTTACTTAAACAACATTTAGTAAAACACATTAAGGCTCAACTCCCAGGAATAATTGAAAAAGAACTTAAGATGCATGAGTTAACATTTCATAAACCATATATAAAAGACAATATTAAAGCTCTATATAATAAATAAAATGAGTTATAAGAAGGAGGAATATAATGAGATTAGAAAATAAGGTGGCATTAATTACAGGTGGCTCTCGTGGGATTGGCAGAGCAATAGCTTTGAAGTTAGCAAAAGAGGGAGCCAATATTGCGATTATTTATAGTAGGGATAGTGAGAGCGCTGCATCAACGAAGATAGATGCAGCGCGGTTCGGTGTACAAGTAGAAACCTATAAGTGTAATGTTGCAGACTATAATTCCGTTAAAAATGTCGTGTCATTAGTAAAAAATGATTTTGGTGACATTGATATATTGGTTAATAACGCTGGAGTTATTAGAGATGGTTTGCTGATAAATATGAGCGAAGATGATTATAATGCTGTTTTGGATATTAATTTAAAAGGCGCATTTAACTTGATTAAAAGCTGCTATTACGGATTTATTAGAAAACGCTCAGGCAAAATAATTAATATAACATCAGTCACAGGTATAAATGGTAATGCCGGACAAGCAAATTACGCTTGTGCAAAGTCTGGTATGATTGGGCTTACTAAATCAGTTGCAAAAGAGTTGGGAGAGCGTAATATATGCTGTAATGCTGTAGCGCCTGGGATAATTGACACAGATATGATTTCTGAGATAAGAGATAATTCACCTCATAGTGGCTTAGTGCCAATGAAGCGCATTGGCAAACCTGAAGATGTAGCAAATGCTGTAGCGTTCCTGGCTGGTAATGAGAGCGATTATATAACAGGGGAGGTTATTAGAGTTGATGGGGGGCTTGCCATGTAGCCTGCTTTTTAAAATATGGATAAGTTTTAACTTGATTTATTACTAAAATCAGTATATAATAGAGTATGTAAAGTATGTATTTTCAGAGTTAACATACTTTGCAGAAAGGAGTTGTATTATGGATAAAACTAATTCACCTAAAGGCCTACACGCCTGGACTGTGAAAGTAGGAGCAAGAGGGCAGATAATTATCCCTAAACAAGCGCGCGATATCTTTAATATTAATCCAGGAGATACGATTATTTTGCTCGGAGATGAAAAACGAGGCATAGCTATTGATACTAGTGTTGATTTTGCAACAATGCATGCAAGACTCTTTAGCGACGGAATTGATCATACAAAGAAAGATGAGGGCGAAGCGTAAACACAATGACACTTTAATACTGTGAAAGGAGAAGCAGAATGAATGTTTTAAAGGTTCAAAATCTTAACAAGACCTATCCCAAATTCTCTTTGAAGAATGTTTCTTTTACTGTTGAGCAAGGACATATTATGGGGCTGATAGGCAAAAATGGTGCAGGTAAAAGTACAACTATAAAAGCGATGTTAAATATGGTTTGTCCTGATTCCGGGTCGATAGCGTTAGTTGGTCATGATTTTCGCAAAGAAGAAGAAATTTGTAAACAAGATATCGGCGTTGTTCTTGGAGGAATAGACTTTTATCCTTTAAAGAAAGTAAAATCAATAACTAGTATTACCCGACGGTTTTATAAAAAATGGGATGAGAATACTTATGACAAATTTTTACACGTATTTGAAATTGATCCGGAGAAGCAGATCAAGCAGCTTTCCGCAGGAATGAGAGTAAAATATTCAATTGCAGTAGCGCTTTCTCACAAAGCTAAACTATTTATATTAGATGAACCTACTAGTGGGCTTGACCCTGTTTCGAGGGATGAATTACTCGATTTGTTCAAAGACTTAGTTAAAAGTGGGGAAAGAAGTATTTTATTTTCAACTCACATAACTACGGATTTAGAAAAATGTGCCGACGATATAACATACATTCATCTTGGTGAGATTTTAAGGAGCGCACCTTATGACAAGTTTATGGCATCATTCCAGAACCTAAGAAATCCAGGCGACAAAGAACCTTTAACATTACAAGAAATTATGGTTCGTACTGAAAGGGGGAAATCAAATGTTAAATTTGATTTTTAAAGAATTTAGCTTATCAGCTCATCCAACTTTGTATTTTTTTATGTTATTAGGAGCAATGGTTTTGATTCCGGCTTATCCTTATGGCGTAATATTTTTCTTTGGCTGTCTTTGTTCATATTTTACATTTATGTATGGCCGTGAAACAAATGATATATTTTATTCAACCTTGTTACCAATTAAAAAAAGTGATGTGGTTAAAGGAAGATGCCTACTATTAGTCATATCTGAATTGATTCTTCTGCTTATTTCTTTACCTTTTGCAGTAATAAGAAGATATATTTTGCCTGATGGCAATCCTGTGGGAATGGAAGCTAATGTTGCCTTTTATGGATTTGGCTTAATTATATTTACAATATTTAACTTGATTTTGTTGACAGAATTTTATAAGACTGCTTATAAGATTGGTAAGTCTTTTATGATTGCCATTATTCCGGTTCTTATAGCTATTGTACTAATGGAAGTATTACCTCATTTACCTGCAACAAAATGGGTAGATGGGAGTACTTATGACATGCAGATAAAGCAACTACCTATTTTGTTCATGGGGATTATCATGTTTGTTGCAGGAACATTCATAACATATCGGACGGCAAAAAGCAATTTTGAAAAAGTGGATCTTTAATATAAGAGTCAAAAATGTATAATTCAAGGGAATCTCATTTTACGAGATTCCCTTGAATTATGTAGGGTCGTTTACTGTGGTATTATAATATAATTTGTCTTTATTTGACAAATCATCTTTGATATTATACACTTATTGTATATAAATACATTTCATTTTTTAAATAATTCATTATTTTATGTGATGTATATTATCAATATTATAGTTTTCTCGTAGAACTAAATAAAATAAGTTCTCGGAATTAGGCTAAACTAATTCCAACGTAGATTGAAAATTGAATACTGGCAGCTTTAAGCTGATCAGTAAAGGATAAATCCAAATAAAGAGTCCGAGAACTTATAAATATATAAGGAGGGAGATACTCTATGATAAGGGTTGCTATCGTTGATGATGAAACAAGAAACTTAGAATATAATGAATCTTTAGTAAAAGATATATGCACTAAATTAAAGATTTCTGCAGTAATTAACAAATATAATAAAGCCCAAAATTTATTATACGATATTAATGAAAAAATCTATTTTGATATTTGTCTGCTTGATATTGAAATGCCTGAGATCAATGGCCTGGAATTAGCACGGCTGATTAATGAAAAAATAAGTAATAACTATACCATATTTATCACATCGCATAATGAATATGCGATTATGGGATATGAGCTGCATGTATTTAGATATATTCCTAAAATACTAATCGGAGAAAAACTACCTAAGGCAATCAAAACAATATACAATGAACTTAATAAAAATGATAACAAATGCTACACAATTAAAGGTAACTACAGATATGAAAAATTATTTTATAAGGATATTATATATATTTTTAAGGAAAAGAAGAATTCAATCTTTGTCACATTTAATGGTGAAAGTTCGATACGTAAAGGGATAGCAGAAGTATTTAGTGAATTGGATTCAAAAGAATTCATTGTTATTGACAGGGGTTGTATTGTAAATTTAAAGCATATAACAAAATTCATTAGTAATGAAGTAATTATGGTGACAGGCAAACGCTTAACAATAAGCAGGTCTAATGTTAAGGAAGTTAAAAGAAAGATAAATGAATATTGGAGGACAAATGAATAACTTATCATCCCATTTAATAGAGATTTTTTATTCTTTTACTCGCTTTTTTATCTGCATAGAAATGCTTAACTATTTTTTTGTAAATAAAAATAATCGTAAGTATCAACTATTGGTAAGTATTTTGATTTGTCTTCCTCCGACTCTATTAGGTTACTATAATAGTTATCAAATTGCTTTTTCCAATATATTAATATTAGTTTCAGTAATCTATATAACAATGATAACATCTGCAATTTTGGCAAATAGTAATTTCATAATGAGATTTATAGTTGTCAGTTTGTGTACAATTGTTAGTATATTCATTGAATTATTAGTAATTTTCGCTGTAAGCAGTTTTGAAAAAAATTATTATTTTGGGTGCATTGTTTCTGAAGTGGGCAGTTATAAAAGACTTATTTATGTGACTATTTTTATTGTCATATGGATAATTACCTTTTATATTGCCAAAATAATTTTACCAAGAACCAAAAATGTTTTAAATGGTTTATTAAGGTATAAAAGTCTGTTATTTGGAATAGTTTTAGCAGGACTTTTGTCAATTATCTTTTTTCAAAGAGTATACTTAATCATGGTAACACGAGATTTGATAATACTATGGATTTTGTTTTTGATATGGTGCTTACTCATTTTAGCAGCATTTGCTTTCTATATTAAATATCGAAAAACACAGGAAAAAGCTCGATTGAATGAAATAAAGAATAATATGCTCGAAAAGAACTATCATAGTATGCAGACATTATATGAACAAAACTATAGTATATATCATGATTGTCAGAATCATCTAACAACCATATATAGATTACTGCATAACGAACAGCACAAAGAAGCTCTCAATTATATATCAACCATAATAAAACCAATAGAAGTGGTAGAAAACAAATCTAATAGCCATAATAAAGTGCTAGATATAACGATAAATTATAAAGTATTTGAAGCAATGAACAAGAAAATAAGAGTTCAACTTGATATTGAAAAAGTATATCAATTAAACATTGATGATAGTGATTTATGCTCAATTTTTTCGAATCTAATGGATAATGCGATAGAAGCGTGTATGAATGTGAAGGGAGATAGGTGGATAGAAGTCACTATTAGAAGACAAAATGATCTGCTTATATTTTATATAAAAAACAGTATTGAAACTATGCCTATTATTATCAATGATGAGTTAATAACCACAAAAGAAAATAAATCGATTCATGGACAGGGGATTAAAAGTATTATGGCTTCTGTGAATAAGTATGAAGGTTATTTTAATTATGAAATTAAGGAATCATCTTTCGAAGTTTGTATAACTATGAATTGCTAATTAAGGTCAAAAAAGTACAATTAAGAGCAAAATAGGTAAATAATTGAAGAAACTTTTATAATATATACAAAGGAGGTAATAGTATATGAATCATTATGATAATAACGAATTAATTAATCTCTGTGAAAACAACCCAGCAGGAAATATTATGAGCGAGTTGGATAATGCCGAGTCATATAATCAGGAAGTATCAGCTATATTAACTATTACTGTTGGCTGTAGTAATTTTCTAACTATCATTTGTTGCAAATAAAAAAATGAAGAAGAGGTATATCGTAGTGAAGCATCATGCGGATACCTCTAAATTTATGTATAATTTTAAGGGAGGAAAGATTCTATGAATTTCTGTAGTTACCTTAAAGAACGATTGTATGATAGGACTTATCTAAATAAGAACTTGGAAAGATATAAATACTGTGAGCAACTATTAGGAATTGACACTTTATCTAAGCTTCTGGATGAGAATAATCTTTATTTACTAGATTATTTATATGGTCATAGTTATATAGAAATTGATGATAAAATTGAAAATATTAACCTTCTTGAAGTCCTTAAACTTAAAGATTACTTAATTAGGCCCAAAAAGGATTTTATAAGCAGAAACTCTAATGAAGATTTTATACCTTTTTTTAACGAACTACTGGAAGTATCTATTTATATTTTTAAATTTAGATTCCCGCAAGCATATGAAAAAATGAATAGCAGTTTGTTAAAATCATTCAAAGGGTTATTATATACCAGAATAAAATCAATTTGTATAAGATGCTTAATTTACGAATACCAGGATTATAGAAAAAAAACGTGTATGATTGATCCGATTCAATCAAATTACAATTACTTTGAAAATAATGTTTTGACAAGTAAAGAATATATGATTAAGTTTCTGAATAAATATCCAATTCTTTATAGATGCTTATGTGAAGTTATATCTTATATATCGGTGTATATTATTGAGATTATTGAGAACCTCGAAAAAGACAAAAATGAAATTGTAGAAACATTATTAGATGGTGATACATTTCATGAATTATTAGAAATAGAAACAGATATTTCGGATTTTCACAATTCAAATAAATCGGTAGCATTATTGAGACTAGATAATGGACGAACAATAGTTTATAAGCCACATTCATTAGAAAATGAAATGATTCATTATCACCTGCTTAGTTGGCTATATGAAGCCTGTGGGCTGAGCACACATGATATGCATTTTATAAATAGAGAGGATTATGGTTGGTGTACCTTTATAAACCAAGTCACTTGTGATAATGTAAAGCAATTAGAACGATATTATAAAAGATTTGGAATTATTATTTTATTAAGCTATATTCTAAATACGACAGACTTACATTTTGAAAATGTAATAGCCGGCGGGGAGTATCCGGTAATTATTGATTTAGAAACATTAGTCGGAAGTCCATTGAAAGAAGACTATACATCTATTGAATTTCAAATCAAAGATGAGATAAATAAGTCGGTTCTGCATTCTGCTTTACTACCGCTTATATTTTTAGGCGTAAATATAAATTTTAGTGCTATTAGTGGCAAGAAGAATCAGCGGCTAACGTTAAAGGTACCAAAAATTATTAACAGCAGATCAAATGAAATCAGCATTGGGTATGAAAAACCATTAACAAAAAGTGGTAAGAACTTAGCTTCTCTAAATGGGAAGGAAATACAGCCTAAGGAATTTTTAGAATGTGTTATTGAAGGATTTGAGCAATCATATAAATATTGCCTCAGCAACAAAGATAGGTTGATAAATAAATTGTCAAAATTAAGCAATGCAACAGGACGTTATCTTGTTAGGGATACACAGCAATATATGATGATGCTTAGCATCTCGTATCATCCGGAGTTCTTGAAAGATGGAGCAAAAAGGAATTTACTTTTTTACCGTTTATTTAATGAAAACTCGTCAAAAGGCATAAAGATTAATAGAATAATGATTGATAAAGAAATAGATTGTCTTTTAAAAGGAGATATACCAATATTTACTTTTAATATGAAATCTAGGAATTTAATGGTTGATAAAAATGTTATCATACAAGATTATTTTATGACTACTCCATTACAAGAATTAATTCATAGGGTTAAACTTATGTGTGATGACGATCTTATCACACAAAGAGATTTTATTATAATGACACTAAATACTGATTATTGGAATAAGAGTATTCATCATATAAATGCTTTTAAATCAAATGTTGATAAAAAAATGCTTATCACAGCGGTTGAGAGAATAGGAAATAGGATATGCGAAAGTGCAGTGTTTTCCAATAATTTAGCTGAGGTTGGCTGGTGTGGCATAGTTCAATCTAATAATAATACGTGGTCTGTAGAGTCATTGGGCAATCGCCTTTATGATGGATTAGCCGGTGTTGCAGTTTTTATGAATGCACTATTTAAAGTTATTCCTAAAAGTATCTATGGCGATATATGTGGGCGGATTGACCAGACGCTGTTTAAATATACCGATAAGTTGGTAAATCAGTATATTGACGATAGAAATCTAGGGGCTTTTTCAGGTGAGTATTCCATTGTTTATATGTATCAGCTTCTTTATATATTTACCAACAAAAGAATATATTTAGAATATGCTAGAAAGCACGCTTTGTGTCTAGAAGGAAAAAATGTTGCAAGTCCAGATATTATTGATGGGAAGGCAGGAATATTAAACGTAATAATTAATTTTTATATTATTACTAATGAAAAGCAATTTATGAATAAAGCAATTCAACTGGGTGAAGAATTGCTGCAAGAAACAATGTGTTGCGAAACAGGCTTAGGATGGCGAATAGAGAATTTAGAAAAACCTCTGGCTGGGTTTTCACATGGGAATGCCGGTATAGTATATAGTCTCTTGCGTTTATCTGGACTTACTAATAAGATCGATGCTAATAGTGTAATAAAGTCAGCTTTAGAGTACGAGCAGCATTTATATAATGAAGATTTGAACAACTGGATTGATCTTAGAGGGAATCATCTGGGAGCCTGCCCCGTAGCCTGGTGCCATGGCGCAAGTGGAATATTACTGAGCCTGCTGCAATTCATTAAAAATAAGCCCAAAGCCGAAGGTCTTAACTCTATAGAAGATACTGTCCAAAAGAGTATAGCACTATTAGAAAACAATAAGGGGCTGGAAAATATGTGCCTTTGCCATGGAATTGCAGGTAATATAATGGTAATTGATAAGTACGCAAAAGTTACAGGTGATGAAAAACTACAGTTAAAATACCGGACAAATATACATACTTTAGCTGAGAGTATAATAAATGACTTTATCGGCCTAAATATTCAGAATAAGCAATTATCTTTTATGACTGGCTTGCCGGGGATAGGTTATATGATGCTTTCTCAGCTAGACAAGCAGCTACCCTGCATTTTAGCATTGGATATTGTTTAGTAGAAAAGGAGGTTTGATATGGAGGATTTATTTATAAAGTGTCCTAAATGTGGTCAAGTACACGATATGGAAGAATACAGAAATAATTTATTTGTCTGTAGCCATTGTAATAGCAATAATTATATCAGTACATCGAAACGTATAGAATTGTTAGTAAACCCTAACTCGTTTGTGGAAATTAATGGAGAACTAAGTTTCCAAGATCCGATAAAATTTCCAGGGTATGAAGAGAAGTTTTATAAATTTAAAAATAGAACAGGACAAAACGAGGCTATAGTAACTGGTTTTGCAACGATAGGTGATTATGATATCTTGTTAGGAATATTAGATGCCGGATTTATGATGGGAAGTATGGGATCAATAGTTGGCGAAAAAGTCACTCTTTTGTTCGAAGAGGCCTTATCAAGAGATTTACCAGTAATTATGTTTTCTGCATCTGGAGGAGCAAGAATGCAAGAAGGCATGTTCTCCCTAATGCAAATGGCTAAGACAGCAGCAGCTGTTGAACGGTATAGCAAGAGTAACAATGTTTATATTAGTGTTTTGACAAATCCGACTACCGGAGGGGTCTGTGCAAGTTTTGCTTTTCTAGGAGATATTATTTTAGCAGAGCCACAAGCCGTGATTGGATTTGCCGGAGCCCGCGTTATAAAACAAACGATTGGGGAAGAGCTTCCTGAAGGGTTCCAAACCTCAGAATACCTATTAGAACATGGTTTGATTGATAGCATTGTTGAAAGATGTGACATGAAAAAGACACTTATAAAATTATTAAAATTCCATAGGAGAGATGATGTTTAAAAGAAGATGAATTGGAGGATAGATATGAATAGTCAAGATATTAATATCGGGGTAAAACAAAATGTTTGGGAAAAGATCAAAGAAATACGTAGTGAGTATCGTTTTAAAAGTATGGATATAGTCGCTCAAATCTTTGATGACTTTTTTGAATTGCATGGTGATCGTCATTCTTATGATGATAAAGCTATCGTAGGAGGCATAGCCTTACTAGATGATATACCTGTTACCGTGATATCAGAATATAAGGGGATTGGTGGTGATGACTCTAAAATTAGGCAGTATGGCATGCCCTTACCAGAAGGATATCGAAAAGCATTACGCCAAATGAAACAAGCAGATAAATTTCATAGGCCAATAATATGTTTTATAGATACTCCGGGAGCTTATCCGGGAGTTAGTGCTGAAGCGCATGGACAAGCTGAGGCTATTGCAAGAAATTTATATGAAATGGCAGCTTTGCAAGTCCCGGTTATTTCAATAGTTGTCAGTGAAGGAGGCAGTGGAGGCGCCTTGGCTCTTGGGGTTGCGAACAGAGTTTTCATGCTTGAAAAGGCAACATATTCTGTTGTATCCCCAGAGGGATGTGCTAGTATTCTTTGGAAAACATCAAAGAAAGCAAACCTGGCATCGGAGTATTTGCGGCTAACATCTAATGATTTATTTAGATTTAAAATAATTGATAAGATTATTAGCGAGGATTGTCAATTTACAGATATATGCAGAAATTTAAAAAAAGCACTTAAAGATGAATTAATTAACTTAATGAGGCTAGATGGTAATCAGCTGAAAAATGATAGATATGATAAGTTTAGATATATAGGACCGCCACATATTATTTTTAATAAATAAATCAAGGAGGAGAATAGCTATATGGGTATTGACACGATAATAAAAATAATGGAACAATGTGAAAAAACAAACTTGCGTTCCTTTAAATGCTCCTATGAAGGTATAGAAGTAGCTTTTCAAAAGAGCGAGGAGTTATCTAAAGAAAAAATAGAGCGCCTCACCTTAAAAGAATCATTTTCACATCCTATATTCAGGGAAAAAAAGATGGATAATATTGATAATAGAGAGAATAATGATTCTGCATTAATAGATATCAACGCATGCTTTGTTGGTATTTTTAGTTTGTCTGATAAATTAAAAGCAGGTGAACTAAAAATAAAAAAAGGTGATATCCTAGGCTGTATAGAGGCAATGAAAATTTACAATGATATTGAAGCGCCTAACGATGGAGAGATCGTTGAAATTCTAGTTAATGAGTCTGATATAGTCGAATGTGAGCAAGTGTTATTCAGAATGAGGGCTGATGACAATGAAAAAATATAAAAAGGTATTAGTGGCAAATAGAGGAGAAATAGCGGTTAGGATCATTAGAGCCTTAAAAGAGATGGGGATAAAATCAGTCGCACTATATACAGATGTAGAGAAAGAGGCACCTTACCTAAGACTTGCGGATCAGAAGGTATGTATTGGAAATCCAAGAGAGAAAGGATACCTCGACACATATAAGATACTATCAGCAGCAGAAACTTTTAAGGTGGATGCCATCCACCCCGGGATCGGTTTTTTGGCTGAGAGTGCAAACTTTGCCAGATTGTGCGAAAAATCTAATATCGATCTTATTGGACCTGGCAGTAAATTAATTGACTTAATGGGGGACAAAAATACCGCCAAAAAGGTAGCAAAGGATTGTGGTGTATCAGTTGTTGAAGGAACAAGTATCCCTGTTAATAGTTATAAGGAATGCGAGAAATTAGCTGATGACATTGGATTTCCATTGGTATTAAAGGCAACCCATGGAGGAGGAGGTAAGGGAATACGCTTTGTTGATAAAAAGGAGGAGCTGAAAAGAAATTTCGAATTATGTATCAAGGAATCAAATGCTGCGTTTAACAGTAACGAGATATTAATTGAAAAAGCAATATATGGATTTAAACATATAGAAGTACAAATCTTGGCAGACATGTATGGGAATGCAATACATCTCGGCGATCGTGAGTGCACAATTCAAAGATCTAATCAAAAACTGATTGAAGAAGCAAGATGTGCAAGCATAAATGCAGAATTAAGGGAAAAATTGTACGAAGATTCACTTAGGATTGTTAATAAAATAGGCTACGTAGGACCAGGAACTGTAGAATTTTTGGTGCTGCCTGATAATACATATTATTTTATGGAAATGAATACAAGGCTGCAAGTTGAACATACTGTAACTGAACTTATAACCGGCGTTGATTTAGTTAAAGAGCAAATATCAATTGCGGAAGCTAATAAGCTAAATTATGCCCAGCAAGACATTGATTTTGATGGATACGCTTTACAATGTAGAATTATCGCGGAAAATCCTCTAAATAATTTTACTCCGTCTCTTGGTAAAATAACATCACTTAATTTACCAGGCGGATTTAATGTTAGAGTTGAAAGTGGGTATTTGAGTGAAAATCAAATATCACCATATTTTGACTCTTTAATTTTAAAAGTATGTTGCCGAGATCAGGATAAGTGTAAAGCCGTCAAAAAGATGCTGGTGTCCTTGGATGAGCTTATGATTGAAGGTGTTCATACAAATACAGAATTTTTAAAGAAAATATTATCTAAAGATGTTTTTTTACACGGCGTCTATACACATAAATTTATTGAGGAAATGGTTAATGAGATTTAATAAAGTATGTTTTGCATAAAAAAGTTCTTACTTTTTTCACAATTTTAATATATAATTAGTTTAATTATGTGAATAACGCAAATGTGAAAGGAATGGATCAAAACATGGGAAACACACAGGCCAAGATTGACAAAAGAAAAGAAGATGCCAGAAAGCGTAAGGAAAAGCAGAGAAAAATACAGAAAGCCAGAATCAAACCCGCCGTAAGGAAAAAGATATTGTCTGGGATATGTATTGCTCTGGTATTTTTACTGTTGGGAGGAATTGTCTTTTCCAACTCAACATATGCGCGTAAAACATTTACGGCAGTTTCTGTAGGTGATGTAAAGATTACTGCGGCTGAATATAGTTACTACTATAATACAGCTTTCAATAATTATTATTCTACCTGGACATCATATGGGTACACAATTGATACAAGTACTTCTCTAAAGAGACAGAAAGCCATGGGCGGGACCACTCCCCTTGACGAGTATATACATGACTCTGCACTTTCATCACTTCAGCGGATTGTTTCTCTTTCAGAGGCCGCTAAAGAAGCCGGCTTTGCCCTTGAGGAAGAGGAACTGGAAAAGGTCACCGCGGCGATGGTATCTTTGCAGGAGTCTGCCGCAGAGTATGGGCTTAATGTCGATGAACTCCTTAAAGCCTCTTATGGCAGCGGAGTTACACAAGAACTTTACCGTTCTATAGTAGAAAGAGAACAGTTGGCTAATAAATATTATACGATGATATATAATGAACCCCAATTTGGTGATAGTGAGATTGAGGAAGCCTTTAAAGAAAATATAGCTTCTTATCAGATGGTAGATCTTCGTTACCAGCTTTTTGCTTCTAATGAAGATACGGCCAAAGAAGGGGAAGAAATTGTTACAAAGGAAGATGCACTTGCTTTGGCCGAAGAATTCATGGCCGAAGTAAAGTCGGAGGAGGATTTTGCCAGACTCTCTTATGAGATAAAAGCAGCCACCGATGAATCAAGCTCAGAGGAAGAGGTGGATTATTCTTCTCAGGCATTGTATAAAGAGGCAAAAGCATCTTCGCTTGATGGAAATGTTGCGGAATGGGCATTTAGTGAAGAACGGGCAACATCGGATACTAATATAATAGAAAATTCAAAAGGTACTGGGTATTATGCGGTTTATATGGTTACTCCCACATATCGTCATGAATATAACACAATTAACGTGCGCCATATTCTTGTGTCTGTTGCAGATGAAACGGACACAGATAGTCAAAGCACTGCCTTAACCAATGAGGAGGCCAATTCAAAGATTACGGATATTTATGATGAATGGCAAAATGGAGAAGCAACAGAAGATAGTTTTGCAGCGCTGGCGAAGGAGTATTCTGATGATACAGGTTCATCAAGTGACGGCGGCTTGTATGAACAGGTATACAAAAAACAAATGACGACTGAGTTTAATGACTGGTGCTTTGATGAGAGCCGCCAAGCGGGAGATACGGAGATTATTAAGACGGATTACGGCTATCATTTATTGTATTTTGTTGGTATCGATGCACCTTATTGGAAGGTTCAGGTAGAATCGGATTTAAGATCAGATGCTTATGATGTATTTTTCAAAGAACTTTCCGCCCAATATGAAGTTACAGCCCATTGGCTGGGCAAACGCCTGCGCCATGAGCCATTACCGGCGTCATCATAAGATTATGGGTAGAGAAGAAGCAAAGGAGCTGCTGACTTTTATTGAAAAGAGTCCTAGCTGCTATCATGTGATTCAAAATTTAAAAAAGGAATTAGCCACAGAAGGTTTTAAGGAAGTCTATGAAGGAAAGCCTTGGGTGCTTGAAGAAGGAGGCCGATATTATGTATCCAGAAATGGTTCTTCTTTGATAGCATTTAAAGTACCCGGTAGGACATTTAAAGGATTTCAAATTATTTCCAGTCATAGTGATTCGCCGTCATTTAAGGTAAAAGAGAATCCGGAAATAGAAGTAGAACAGCAATACGTCAAGTTAAATGTTGAAAAATATGGAGGAATGTTGTACGCCCCCTGGTTTGATCGTCCCCTTTCTGTTGCCGGAAGGATTTTAATCAAAGAAGGAAATCAAATTCAAACAAAGTTGGTAAATATTAATCGTGACCTAATGCTTATACCGAATTTGGCTATTCATTTAAACCGTAAAGTAAATGAAGGGTATGTCTATAATGCTCAGGAAGATATGCTGCCTCTTTTTGGAGATGCGGCAGCCAAGGGGACATTTATAAAGATCCTGGCAGAAAATGCAAGGGTACAAGAAGAATCTATCATAGGATCGGATTTGTTTTTATATAACCGAATGAAAGGTACATTCTGGGGTGCCAATGAAGAATATATATCCAGCACCAAATTAGATGACTTGCAGTGTGTATTTACGTCTTTTAATGGCTTTTTGGCGGGAAGCCATCCTGAGAATGTATCGGTCTGCTGTGTTTTAGATAATGAGGAAGTAGGAAGTACTACCAGACAGGGAGCGGCCTCCACATTTTTGAAGGATACATTGATGAGAATAAGTGGAGAGATGGAAAAAAGTGAATCGGAACATTTAATGGCTCTGGATACAAGTTTTATGATATCAGCAGATAATGCTCATGGTGTACACCCCAATTATGCCGTCAAAACCGACCCCACTAACCGGCCGTTCCTGAATCAAGGGATTGTCATTAAGTATAGCGCCAATCAAAAGTATACAACTGACGGGGTTACGGCTGCTTTATTTAAATTAATCTGCGAAAAGGCAGAAGTACCATTTCAGACTTATATGAATCGTTCTGATATTGAAGGTGGATCCACTCTGGGAAACATATCTAATACACAGGTGGCTGTAAATTCAGTAGATATCGGGCTTGCACAGCTGGCAATGCATTCGCCTTATGAAACTGCGGGAGTCCGCGATACATATTATATGAGGAAAGCTGCAGAGACATTTTATAACAGCAATATTTGTGCTATACAAAGCGGAGGATATACATTAACTTAAATTTATATTGACAGAATTGTAAAGTAATAGTAAACTAGAGATAAATATTTTTAAATGAGGGATTTGTTTGTTAATTGTATCTATAATGGAGAATAGCTAATCTAAGAAGCGGTATTGCAAATTGTCTAGTAATAATAGACTGTTTATTTGTGTACCATAATCCATAATAGATATTGTGCTTAGTATATGTAATGAAAGATCTATGAGGCAAGTTTATGATGGAGGCTTCATAGGTTTTTTTCTTTTATAGTGTTCAACAGTATATGCCTCCAGTCGATAAAGTAACGTAAGTGATTGCTTTGTTGACAAGGGAAAATGAAAGGAAGATTACACAATGAATCAAACATTTGAAATATTAGGCGCTTATCAAATATTGGAACAATTAAAAATTTATGCAAATACAATGCAGGCAAAAGAAATAATCGCGAATCTTGTTCCATACTTATCAGAAACGGAACTTAATAAAAATTTAAAAGATACTACACAAGCAAAACAGCTGCTAGAGACTATTGGAACACCTCCACTTCCTCTGATGGAAAACGTCGAGGAATATGTTGGTAATATCGTTAGAGGCGAACTGCTGCTGCCTGAGCAGATTGAACAAATAGGCTTCTTCCTTGTAGCTGTAAAGCGGCTTAAGGCATATTTAGATAAAGGCAAGGAGAAACAAATTGGACTGGCTTTTTACAGTGATAACCTGGTTGTACATCCGGAACTGTATAATGAGATTGAACGGACAATACGTCATGGAAAAATTGATGATTATGCAACGAAGACACTTAAAAACATTCGCAGGCAGTTACAAGATATTAATGAAAAAATAAGGGAAAAGGCAGAAAGCGTTATTAGAGCTAATAAATCTTTTGTGGCGGATTCTTACGTCGTTAATCGAAATGGCAGAATATGTATACCGGTCAAGAAACAATATCGGATAAAAATTGAAGGAATTGAAGTCGATAAATCATCAACCGGTTCAACGGTATTTATTGAGCCTAGGGTAATTACCAAAATGCGTAGTGAATATGAATTGCTTAAATGTGAAGAGGAGACAGAGGAAAGACAGATTATCTATACACTGATGAATATGATTGCAGATAAAGAAACAGAAATACGCGAGAATATTCGTATCATAGTAATGTTAGACTTTGTATTTGCAAAGGGCAAAATGAGCGTTGATATGCAAGCAATAGAGCCGGTCATCAATTTAGAACGCTATATTTGTATAAAAGGGGCAAGGCATCCTTTGCTTAAAAAAGAAGAGTGTATTCCCCTTGATTTTGAAATCGGAAATGGTACTAGAGGAGTAGTAATTACAGGACCTAATACAGGCGGTAAGACAGTGGCCATTAAGACGATAGCATTACTTAGTATTATGGCCTGTTCAGGACTTCACATACCGGCGGGAAAGGCTGAGATTGCGATGAATAGTCAAGTGTTATGTGATATCGGAGATGGTCAAAATATATCAGATAATTTGTCAACTTTTTCAGCACATATTAGGAATATCATTGATATATTAAAAAAAGTGAATGACGAAAGTCTGGTTGTCTTAGATGAACTTGGCTCGGGAACAGATCCGACGGAAGGAAAGGGGATTGCGATTTCCGTATTAGAGCAGCTCCGCCAAAGTGAAGCATTATTTCTTGTCACCACTCATTATCCGGAGGTAAAAGAATATGCAGACAGATACGAAGAGATAATCAATGCAAGAATGGCCTTTGATAGAGAAAGCCTAAAGCCTTTATATCGTTTGGAAATGGGAAAATCAGGTGAAAGTTGTGCACTATATATTGCTAAACGTCTGGGTATCCCAAATGAAATGCTAAAACTAGCCGCATATGAAGCCTATGGAGATAAGGCGGAAGGATTAATAGACGAGTTAGGACTTTGTTACAATGATCATGGATTTAAGAAAGAAGCATCTCCCAAAATTCAGAGAAAAGTATTGCCCTATAAACAAATAAAACACGGAGAGGGTTTTTCAAGAGGAGATAGCGTTGTTATTTTACCGGAAGGAGGAATTGGAATTGTAGTGAAGCCGGCAGACAAACAAGGGAATGTTTTAGTCCAATATCAAAAAGAAAAGACAATGATTAATCATAAACGGTTAAAATTAAAAGTTGCTGCTGCCGAATTATATCCGGAAGACTATGATTTTTCAATTATTTTTGATACAGTTCAAAATCGTAAGGCCAGGCATAAGATGGAAAAAGGTTATCAGGAAGATTTGACGATATATTTGGAGAAAAAGGAAGCATCAGAATAAAAGGAGAGAATTTCAGGAAAGCCTTTGATAACTTTGGCATTGATACAGTCATCATCAATGCCAAAGCTTTTAGGGACATAAATCTATATAAAGAGAGATAGGGAGATGCTATAAATATTTTTCAATAGGTTCGGGTCCCCTTACGACGGTTCTATTGATTTGGAGGATTCCTTTTGCGTTGGCTTTCATTCTCCAATCCACCATTATTATCTCTCCATTGATGATTTCTATGCCCGCAATTCCTTTTGTATGGATACAGCAGCCGGTGTTGAAATAAGGAAGTTCATTGACTTTCGGAAACCTTGGCCGGTGAGTATGCCCACAGATAAGTATTTTTCTGTGGCTTCTTATCCATTTCTTATAATTTTTCTCGATTTTATGTCTCTTATATAGATTTCTTGCTGGACTAGCCGGATTACGGAATCCAACAACATGCAAATATCTCCAAAAATAGCGCAGCATTATCATAGAGATAACCCAAAGCTGATCATTCATTAAGTCGCCTTGATGGCCATGTACGATGAAAATCTCTTGACGCGTGTTTATGTTTTTCAGTAATAAAGCTTCATGCGGAATGAGTCCCGGAAATAATGGGTTATAATCTTGCCTATATTCATCATAATAACGATAATAGTTTCTTTTTACATAGCCCTTATTTTTCAAATGAATGTTATGGTTACCATAGATTAAAATCATCCTTTGTTTATCAAAAAACTTTTTTAATGCTGTAAATATATCCCCATGCGCCAGCCGTATATGTTTAAAATCGGTATATTCCCAAAGTTCATCTCCATCACCGACTTCCACATAGGTATAGCCGTGGCGATAGTAATAATCAAGGGCATGGAGTACAACCACTTGATTTCTGGTGAATTCATCTGAAACGCTATCATCCCCCCGGTGAAGATCACTGAAAAAAATATACTTTGAGTTCTTATCAAAATATTCTACTTTCGCTTTTTTATAAGCTGCTGTTAATCTCTTATTTGTAAACATATTGCCGCCTCCTGGAACTATTACTTATATGTATGATTGTACAAATCATGTTATTATTATTCATATATTCTATAAATTATCTTCATAACATCTTCACATTGATGCCCTATAATAAAATACTAATAGATTGTTTGAAATTTATTTTTATTTTTATAACTTATCCGGGCATTTTATGCATATGATGTATAGAAAGTTATATAAAATCTTCCTTTGAAGAAGAAAGGATTTATGATGATGGATCACCCATTCGTTTATCCTGCCCAGGTTGGAACCCAAAACTTTGGGCAAATCAGAATCAATTTGATTACGGCCGGCGAATTCCGGCCAGTTGAAAATGCTACTGTACAGATTAGCAGTACGAGCGATCCAGAGACAGTAATTGAAGAAGTTAAAACCAATGAAAGCGGACAAACGCAGGCAATTGATGTACCAGCACCTAATATAGAAAACAGCATGGAGCCAGAATCGGGACAGCCATACAGCGAATATAATATCACAGCGACCGCACCAGGATTTGAACGTTTACTTGTTTCAGGGGTTCAGGTGTTTCCTCAGGTAACAGCGCTTCAGGAATCACGATTAAATGCATCACAAGAACCAGCCGAACGAGATATATCGATTCCTCCACATACCTTATTTGGTGATTTTCCTCCTAAAATTGCAGAAGATGAAATTAAAACAGTGGCTGAAACAGGAGAAATTGTATTAAGCGAAGTTGTCATCCCTGAGACAATTATTGTACATGACGGACCGCCCGATGATGCCTCTGCAAATAATTATTATGTTAGGTATAGAGATTATATTAAGAATGTGGCTTCCAGCGAGATCTATGCCACGTGGTCGGAAAGCACAATTATTGCAAATATACTGGCGATTATGTCATTTACACTCAATCGGGTATATACGGAATGGTATCGTGGTAAAGGCTACAATTTTACCATAACTTCTTCCACTGCCTACGATCAATTCTTTGTTTATGGAAGGAACATACACACAAATATCTCAAGTATTGTTGACACGATTTTCTCAAATTATCTGACACGTCCTAATATTCAACAGCCGGTACTTACCCAATATTGTGATGGCAGAACCGTAACCTGCCCTAAATGGCTGAGTCAATGGGGTTCTAAAGAATTGGGTGAAAGAGGGTATGAAGCGATAGAGATTCTCCGGAATTATTATGGTAATAATATGTATATCGAAACCGCCGAACAAGTAAGCGGGGTTCCAAGTTCTTTCCCCGGAACAAATTTAAGCATTGGCTCAAGAGGAGATAGCGTGAGACAAATGCAGCAGCAATTAAGTCGCATTTCAGATAATTTTCCAGCAATCCCTAAGGTAGCTGATGATGGCGTTTTTGGTACTACGACAGAAGAAGCCGTAAAGAAATTTCAGGAAATTTTCGGATTACCAGCCAATGGGATTGTAGATTTTCCAACATGGTATAAGATTAGCGCCATTTATGTGGCAGTCAGCAGAATTGCAGAGCTAACTTAAAAATAAGAGATAAATCAGGAGGAAGTCCTTTTTGGGTATTTCTTCCTGATTTTTTACCTCCTCAACTTATATCTTAGATAACTAGTAACTAAAAAGTAAGTATTTACATTTTAAGTAAATATGTTAAAATAACTTTAATTAACTAAAGGAGAGATTATCTTATGAAATTAAATCGTTGGGTTTATGCCATAGCAGGCGTAATCATCATGCTTTTTGCAGGTCTTATTTATGCCTGGTCTATTTTTGCAGGTCCGATTAAATTAGAATTTACATCATGGACTTCTGCACAATTATCTTTAACATTTACCATTTGTATGTCGTGTTTTTGCCTTGGGAGCCTTATTGCAGGACTTGTTTCTAAAAAAGTTAATGTTAAAGTAAATATATATATTGCTGCAGTGCTGTTTTTACTTGGTTTTTTCATCGCCTCTAAAACGACTTCACTGATGATGCTTTATATTGGTTATGGTATACTTTGCGGCCTGGCTTCGGGTTTGACCTATAACTCAGTTATGAGCACCATGTCTAAATGGTTCCCCGAGCGTCAGGGGCTTATTTCAGGAATTCTGCTCATGGGATTTGGCTTTGGGAGTATGCTTATTGGATCTGCGTATACAGCAATTACTCCGTATATGGCTAAAGGCTGGCATGCATCATTCCTATATCTCGGTATTATTCTTGCAGTCATTTTATTTATAGGTTCCTTCTTTTTTGTTGAACCAGGCAAAGACTTTGTACCGCCTTCTAATTCTAAAGCAAAGAAGAGCAAAAACCGCGAACAGGGACTTGATTTAACACCGGTACAGATGGTAAAGCGTAGTTCTTTTATTTTATATTTTTTATGGTCAACTTTATTAAGCGCTGCCGGCTTAGCCTTAATTTCACAAGCCAATCCTTTTGCCCAGCAAATCGGACCAAACATTAATGCTTCAACTATTGCTTTTGTCGTTGGTCTTATCTCAATATGTAATGGTATTGGAAGAGTTATTTTCGGCGCGTTGTTTGATGGCATAGGCAGAAGGCTGACGATGCTCATTATTAATGTAGCTTTTCTTATATCTATCGGTATCCTTATCCTAGCCATTACCGCGAATAGCTTTACTCTGGTTATTGTTGGATTCGTATGCATGGGTTTTTCATATGGAGGCGTTACACCGACCAATTCTGCCTTCATCAATGCTTTCTATGGTCCGACAAATTATCCGGTGAATTTTTCTATTGTCATGCTGGCTTTGATGTTAGCTTCTTTTGGCGGAACTATAGCTGGAGTTTTGTATGATGCCAGTGGGTCTTATTTAAGTACACTTTTCCTTATGATTGGAGCCGGTGCAATAGCGCTTGTTTCTTCCTTATTCATTAAAAAGCCTTAACACTAATACATATAAGAAATATCTATAAACAGAGTGGCTGCCTTCAAGTATTATTGATGCAGCCACCCTGTTTATTACATCATCGCTGGTTGATAGCAAGTATTTTTTTATTGACGATATATGTGTTTGATGGTATGATAAACATGAAATAAATGAATTTCATGTTTATTATATTAGGAGGTTGATTATGTCATCACCAAAAGACAAGCATCTATTTGGTCTTGTAAAAGTAGGCGAAAGAGGTCAAGTGGTTATCCCTAAAAAAGCAAGAGATCTCTTTGGGATAAAATCTGGAGATAGTATGATGGTGCTTGGGAACGAAGCAGACCCATTTCCAGGGATTGCTCTTATTAAGAACGATATTTATGTAGAACTCATTGAAAGGCTTATGGCAACATCTGATGTCTCGGATGCCGAAAAAGAATTTGTAAGAGACATACTTGATGCTCAGAAAAGTGTGGATAATGATGGCAGTTAATTAAAGCATTTAAAGGAGTACAATTATGAGTAAAATCGTATTTTTCAGCATACCGGCATACGGACACACCAACCCAACTATTGAAGTGGTACGTGCATTAACACAGAGAGGAAACACAGTCCGATACTATTCTTTTGATATGTTTCGTGGAAAAATTGAAGCAGCCGGAGCACAGTTCGTATCGTGCGATGCCTATTTGCCTCCCATTCCTAAAGATTTTGAGTATCGGACTAGATACGATTTCTCTAGCTTGATTAGTATGATCACACATACTACGGTTAGCATGGAAGTCTCTGTATGCACAGAACTTAAAGACTTCCTGCCGGATTGTATCGTTTCCGACTCTATTTGTATATGGGGAAAGTTATTTGCAAAGAAAATGAAAATCCCAATGGTATGCTCAACGACCACCTTTGCTTTTAACAGCGATACCGCTAAAATGATGAAGCCTGGAATTCGTGAATTGTTCCACACATTAACCGGCATGCCTAAAACGAATAAAAACATCCGGTTATTGAGGCAGCATGGGTATCATATAAAGAATATGGTGCAGCTAATACAAAATGATAAAGAAACAGATACTATTGTTTATACTTCAAGGGCTTTCCAGCCATTAAGCGAAACGTTTGGTGAAAAATATACTTTCATAGGTCCCTCCATACCTAATCTTTCAACTGAAACCGTGCAAAAAGAACGGCCTCTGATCTATATTTCATTAGGTACAGTGATTAGAAATCCAGAGTTTTATCAAAACTGCATTGATGCGTTGAGAAACAGCGACTACGATGTTGTGATGTCAGTGGGCGATGAAAGGCATATTGCTTTGCTTCAAGATATTCCCAGGCAATTTCAGGTTAAATCCAGCGTGCCACAGCTTCAGGTGCTTCAAAAAGCTGATGTGTGTGTAACCCATTGTGGTATGAACAGTGTTAATGAGAGCATTTATTTTGAAGTCCCGATGGTGCTGGTACCACAACAGTCAGAACAAAGTGCCGTGGCGCAACGTACACAGGAGGTTGGAGCCGGGATAATACTCAAAAATTATAAACCTGAAAATATACAAGCTGCAGTTACAAAAATTTTGAGCAACAAAGAGCACTACCAAAAGAATATAAAAATCATAGCCGATAGCTTTCGGTCTGCTGGTGGTCCTAAAAAGGCCGCAGATAAGATAGAGCAAGTTATTCGTTGTTATCGGTGATTATCCATCTGGTGCTGAAAAGTGATGGCATCTTATTTAACCTTATCAGGGAAGTCCCCCGCTTACAGAAGCGGGGGACTTCCCTGATAGGTTTAAAATATTAAAAAAATATTGACAAACGAACAAACATTCGCTATAATTAAATAACAAACAAACGTTTGCAACATATGTTCTGGGGAGGTTATAATGAGTTACGAAAGAAAAAAATTAATTAATATTTTATGTATATTAGTCATCTTTAGTGGATTACTTTTGCTACTTGGCAGAGGAATGACTGTTTCTGCTGAAACATCAAACAGAGTCAATGAACGTAAGTACTTTACCAGTCATGTGGTAGAGCCGGGAGATACATTATGGGATATATGTGATATATATATGACGGAAGAATATTCTGACAGAGCTGAGTACATAGATGAAGTCAAAGAATCTAACAGGCTGGAAACAGACCACATTTATGAAGGACAATTACTAATCGTTCCTTATTATGCTGATAAACCCTTTTAACCTAACTCGGCAAGAAGTCTCCCGCCTCTTAGGCGGTAGGGTGAATTGCCGAAACAGTATTAAAACAGGGCTTTCTGCCTTGTTTTATTTAGGTCTTTTCACTATTCAATCTAATTACTTATCGGCCAGGTTGGCAGATTTCCATTAATAATAGCATTAAACATATGGTTTGTAGTACCAGAGTGTTCAAGATTTAATTGTTTTGATAATTGTTTTACATATTCACGTTTGGTGTAACCATCAGCAGGACATGGACTTTTAATGGCTGGTAAATTATATGTATTCTTAAAGCCAATGACATCAGCTTCATTAACATATATTAAAGGCCGGATTAAGGTGAGTTCTGTCCTGTCTAAAAAAGTAACTGGCGAAAAGGAATAAAAACGCCCTTCAAATATGAGAGATAATAGCATTGTTTCGACAAAGTCATCTTTATGATGTCCATAAGCAATTTTATTACATCCCAGTTCTTTGGCTTTTTCATTGAATGCCCCTTTGCGCATTTTAGAACATAAGGAACATGGATTCTTTTCTTTTCTATCTTCAAAAATTATTTTTCCAATATCAGTTCTTACAACGGAATATGGGACATCAAGTTCTCTGCATAACTTTTTGATTTCTTCCAGATTAAATTCTTTGAAACCAAGATCTATTGTAATAGCAACAATTTCAAATTTTTTCGGGTAGAATCTCTTTAATCCGCTAAGTGCATATAATAATGCAAGACTATCTTTACCACCTGAAATCCCTATGGCTATTTTATCTCCATGATTAATCATTTGATATGTATCCACGGCCTTACGGGTGTAGCTTAATAGTTGCTGCAATTTCATTATTCTTTTTCCTCTTTCTTTTACATTATCATTAAATCTGTTACTGATTATATCATTATCATAGAAAAAAGAAAAGACAATTAGATTTTTTTGTTTTATAATAATTATAGGCACTCAATTTATGAAAGGAGGCACTTATGCCTAGGATATTTTTTATAGCTTATACCTTGATGTTTATCCTTTTGATTATTTCTGTATATCATCAGAAACTACGCCAATACTATGTTGTACCAAAAACTTTGTGCAGCCTGGGATTTATCATTATTGCCATAACTGGCAGTGTTCTTACAGGTAATACGAATGATTTATCAGTGATCCTCCCGGGTCTTGTATTTTATTTGATTGGGGATATCTGTCTATGTTTTAAAGCCTCTAAAAAGTTCCTATATACAGGAGCAGGTTCTTTTTTTCTTGGACACTTGATAATTATTATTTCAATTTATAAATACACATCTTTACATCCGGCTGATTTTATCATTCCTGCCATATGCGTCATTGTTGTATTCTTGTTATCTTCTTTAAATAGCATAGACACAGGAGATTTGAAAAGGTATATACTAATTTATGGCTTTTTTTTAGGATGGGTTACTTCAAAAGCCTTTTGGCTGATGATAGAAAGTCATTTCGCTATAAAAAGTATCTTATTTTTTATCGGTTATTTACTATTTTTTGTTTCTGATTTCATTATATTTTTTATTATGTTTTGTTCCCACAAAAATAAATATTTAAAACTGCTTGAATTGCTAACCTACTATTATGGCTTGTTTTTAATATCAGTATCTATTTTTTGTTAGAATGGAGGGTACCATAACGGTTAGATGAATTGTCACCATATATCTTGTTTTTTCATATATTAATTTTAAGTTCAAGAGAGGAATTCCGAAGAATGAATTTTGATTTTGCAATTATTGGTGGCGATATAAGACTTGCTTATTTGACTGTAGATTTGATAAAAAGAGGATATAGGGTTATTATCTATGGTGTTGTATCGGAGGGTATGGATATCAATTGCCGAACTGCTGCCTCATTACAAGAGGCTCTTGAACTGGCAAATATGATTATTGGGCCAATTCCATTGACCAGGGATGGGAAAAGTATTTCAGGAAATCATAATAAGAAAGATTTAACTATAGATTCTCTCAAGCAATCTCTGCAGGAGTATCATTATTTTTTTGCCGGGTGTATACCAGCAACATTGTTGGATTATGGAGAATTTCATCATTTACGTATATTTGATTTTATGAAAGATACAGTATTAACTATTGATAATACTATTGCCACTGCGGAGGGCGCTATAGCTGAAGCGATTATCCATCAGCCGGTAAATATTCATGATAACCAATGTCTGATATTAGGATATGGCCGTTGTGCGAAAACTCTGGCCAACAAGTTAAATGGATTAGCTGCAGATGTTACCATTGCTGCGAGGAAAAAAGAAGCATTGGCGGAAGCCGGAACCTATGGTTATAAAATCTTAGAAACTGGCAGGCTCTCAGAGGAAATAAAAAACTATTCATTGATTTTTAATACGATCCCAAGTCTTGTGATTGATGAGAAAATATTACTGAATGTAGATAAGGATGCTCTGATTATTGATATTGCATCAGCCCCGGGTGGTGTTGATTTTACAAAAGCAAAAGAATATGGAATTGATGCCAGATTATGTCTGGGACTTCCTGGGAAATATGCTCCGAAATCCTCGGCGGAAGCATTAATTAAGTATGTGATATCTATTATAAATAATTGTTAAATATTAATTTATAGAAAGAAGCGGTTAGTATGTCATTGAAAGATAGAAAGATAGGAATTGCTTTTACGGGTTCCTTTTGCACCTATGAAAAAGTATTTAATGAGCTTGAAAAGCTTGTCCTCTCCGGTGCCGATGTACAAACGATTTTTTCTAATGCTTCCCAAAAGATAGACAGTAGATTTGGAAAAGCAGCGGATTTTATGAAAAAAGCGGCCACGATAACAAATAAATCTCCTATACTAACGATAGAAACTGCTGAACCTATCGGACCTAAAAGTTTGCTGGATATCTTAGTCCTATTTCCCTGCACAGGAAATACACTGGCCAAATTAGCTAACGGAATTACTGATACTCCGGTGCTTATGGCTGCAAAAGCCCATTTAAGAAACGAGAAGCCTCTGCTTATATCTGTGTCAACAAATGATGCGCTGGGCATGAATATGAAGAATATCGGACTACTTTTAAATGCTAAAAATATATACTTCATTCCCTTTGGGCAAGACGATCCTATGAAGAAACCTAATTCCATGGTTGCCCATACAGAGTATTTAATTCCGTCCATAGAGGCAGCATTAAATCATAAGCAACATCAGCCAGTTATCATATGAGGTGGTCTTAATGTGTGGAATAGCAGGATTTTGCAACATGAAGTTCAATTATACTAATGAGACTGCCAGATGGAATCACCTTTTGGCGCAAATGAATAGTGTGCAAAAACATAGAGGGCCTGATGATGATGGCATATTTCTTGCTGCCAAATGCGGCCTTGCTCACGTAAGATTATCTATTATTGATTTAATGACGGGGCACCAGCCTATGTCACGGTTCTCTGGAGGAAATACATGTACTATTGTATATAATGGTGAGATTTATAATATGCATCAATTAAAAAGAGAATTATTGAATGAAGGCCTCCAATTTAATACAACAAGCGATACCGAAGTTATATTGGCTGGTTATATGTTATATGGTACTGAATATATTAAACGGTTAAACGGCATTTTTTCTATTGCCATCTGGGATGAAGCTATTGAGAAGTTATTCCTGTTTCGGGACAGATTAGGCGTAAAACCGTTATTCTATACACATCTGGGAGATACCTTGATTTTTGCATCTGAAATTAAAGGTCTTTTTGAATATCCAGGAGTTGAACCGGTTATCAATCATGACGGTTTATGCGAAATTTTTGGCTTGGGACCGGCTAAAACCTATGGTAAAGGTGTGTTTAAAAACATCCTTGAAGTTCTTCCCGGACATTATTTAATTTATGATTGTAATGGTCTTCGTGAATATTGCTACTGGAAATTGGAAAGCAAACCCCATGAGGATTCATATGAAAAAACAGTCAGAATGACTTCGGACTTATTATATGATGCTATTACTAAACAAATGCTATCCGATATTCCCATAAGTACTTTTTTATCTGGTGGTGTAGATAGCAGCCTGGTCACGTCCATTTGTGCCAAAGAACTTAAAAAGCAGGGGAAAGTTTTAAATACTTTTTCATTTGATTTTAAAGATAATCATATTCATTTCAAGGCAAATGATTTTCAACCTTCACAGGACCACCCGTGGGTTAGTAAAATGGTAGACTATTCCAGGACAAATCACATTTTTCTTGAATGTGACAATACCGAACTTATTGACTATTTATACAAGGCTGTAGATGCAAGAGATTTACCCTGTATGGCCGATGTCGAATCGTCGATGCTTTATTTTTGCTCTAAAGTCATTGATTTTAATAAAGTTACTTTAACAGGCGAGTGTGCAGATGAAATTTTTGGTGGTTATCCATGGTTTCATAAAAAAGAAATGTTTGAAACGGATGCCTTTCCATGGTCGATGGATATGAATCCCCGAAAAGTTTTATTATCAGAAGATTTTCTTTCACAGCTCAAAATGGATGAGTATGTTTATAGTGCTTATAGAACAACCATAGATGAGACACCTGTGTTATATGGTGAAAATCAATTGGAAAGCAGGAGACGGGAGCTAGCTTATCTTAATCTAAAATGGTTTATGATAACACTCTTAGACCGTATGGATCGCACAAGCATGTTTTCAGGGCTTGAAGCGAGGGTACCATTTGCTGATCATCGAATTGTAGAGTATATATGGAATGTTCCATGGAAAATGAAATGCCCGGGTGGTTTGGCTAAAGGCTTATTAAGAGCGGCAGGAGAGGACTACTTGCCAAATGATATTTTATATCGAAGGAAAAGTCCTTATCCTAAAACTTACAACCCTGATTATGAACGTTTGCTTGGGGATCGGCTAATGGCAGTTATTTCAGAACCTAACGCACCGATACGTAATTTTATTGATAAACGCAAGGTAGAAAAATTTATTAAAAGCCCATCGGACTATGGAAAACCATGGTATGGCCAATTAATGGCAGGCCCACAGATGCTGGCTTTTATGATTCAGGTAAATTATTGGCTTGAGAAATATAAAATCAAAGTGGATTAGCTGCAAAGTAGTATTGAAAAAGCCTCCTTCGAAGGAGGAAGTATATTGGAACTAGATTGAAATAATTGTTGACATTAGAATAGTACGGTGGTAGAATTAAATTAATTCGAGGAGGGAAGTATATGTTCGAACTCAAAAATTCAGATATGGAAAGCCTACTGTTTGAATACGTAGATAAGGTGAAAGCAGTCGTATCCAATGAGCTTTGGGAGAACATTCTGATCAACTCGACCAAAAATGAAGTGTTTATACTCATATTGCTATATCGAAATCAACAGGTGAATATGACCCAGATCGCGGATTATGTAAATGTTCCCCTTAACACTGCCAGTGGAATTGCCGCCAGAATGGAGAGACGGGAATGGATACGCAGGGACAGAAGTCCGGAGGATAAACGGGTGGTTACCATCGGGCTGACCCAACAGGGGTTGGAGCACATGAACAAAATCCTGAATGAGTTTGTCCGCTACGGAACCAGAATTATTCAGGATTTGACCGAGCAGGAGGTGCAGTTGCTGGGAAACTTGTTTGATAAGATTATCGGGATATTGAATGATGAACAAAAGAAAGATCATCCATTGGGTTACAAAAAAGCGATCAAGAAAATTACCATTGAGTAATACAACTGCATTTAGAACAACGAACGAAATTTAAGACTAAGTTAGCAGAAACCTTAAAACAAGGGCTTGCAGCTACTTAGTCTTTTTTTATTGTATCACAACTGTTATAAAAATTAAAGTTTTACTGGGAAATGGGCTAATTTGTTATTGACAGCAAAATAGTTCGATGGTAGAATTAAATTGATTCGACAGATGAAGTAATAAAAACTTCTAAAGGTGAACTATTTGAAAGGAGATAAATTATGGCACGAATACTTATATTTACTGGAAAAGGCGGCGTTGGAAAATCTTCGATTTCTTCAGCCCATGCCCGGAAATCGGCACTAGAGGGCAAGAAGACATTGCTTGCCAGCACCGACATGGCACATAATCTGGGAGATATTTTTTCCATACAGCTTGGAAAAGATGCAAAAGAGATTGAGCCCAATTTCTATGCTATGGAAATTGACCCAACCTATGTTATGGAACATGACTTTCAGGATATGATGCGGGCGATTGTAAACCTTATGTCCTCAGAACATATCGGTGCAGAGGGAGTGGATGTCACGACAATGTTTCCGGGAATGGATGAGCTGTTTTCGCTGCTTAAGATTCTTGATATATATGAGAGTGATGTTTACGAGCGGATCATCATTGACTGTGCGCCTACTGGTGAAACCCTGGCACTGCTCAAATTTCCGGAATTATTCTCATGGTATATAGAAAAATTGTTTCCGATTGGCAAAATCGCGGTTAAAGTACTTGCACCGATCTCTAAACACGTTTTTAAGCTGGAGCTGCCTGATAAACATGCGATGAACGACATCGAGCGTCTATACGCCAAACTCTTTGAGTTGCAAAACCTATTAAAAAATCGCCAGATCACTTCTGTCCGCCTGGTTACGATTCCGGAGAAAATGGTGGTTGAGGAAACCAAGCGCAATTATATGTATATGAACCTTTACAACTACCTTGTTGATGGCGTATATATCAACCGTATACTGCCGCCAGAGATGGAACAAGCCTTTTTTGATGAGTGGATTAAGATTCAGGCTCAGTATATCGGAGAGCTGGAAGGGATCTTTGCTAATATACCAATATATAGGGTTCCTTGGTTTGATACGGATCTGAATGGTGTGGCAGGAATCGACCGGATTGTTGAAACTGTGCTGAATGGACAGGATGTATTTGCTGTCCATGATTCCATAGAGGGGGAACGCTACGAAGAGAATGACCGCGGATATGTGTTGTACGTGATGGTGCCGCTGGCGGTCAAAGAAGAGGTGGATATGCACATGTCCGGCACCGATGTTATTATCAGGCTTGGTAATTTTAAGCGTAACATTCCTATTCCCAATGCCCTGCGGGAATACACGGTCATCGGAGCGAAGCTGAACAAAGGTGAACTTACGATTCAGTTTGAAAAAGAACAGGAGGTATAAGAATGAACCAGGAAGCGATTCGAAAAATGCGTCTGGCGCATAAGTACCAGAAAGAAGCAATGATGGAGCTGATACCGGTGGATTTCCGGGGAAATGTGATGAATATTGAAAAAGAAATGAAAGAGATTGCCCGGAAATGTATCACCGGACCGGGAATGGAACTGATGCGGGCTTTTATGTGTGAGGCACCACAAACAGAGGCCAAAGAGCAGACGAAACAGTCATCAAAAATCAAAAAGGTTGAGATTGATTAAAGGAGATGAGACGTATGAGGATAATATTATATAGTGGAAAAGGCGGCGTTGGAAAATCTTCGATTTGCAGCGCAACTGCCTGCCGAATCGCCAGTAGCGGAAAAAAGGTATTGATCATGAGTACCGATCAGGCACATAGTCTCCGGGATTCATTTGAGATGAAGTTGGGCAATGAAGTGACCAGTGTTGCCGAAAATCTGGATGCGCTGGAAATAGATTCTGTTGCCGAAAGTGAAAATGCCTGGGGAAGCATCCAAAAGTATTTAAAACAATTAATGACATCAAGAAGTGAACAAAACATTGAAGTGGAAGAACTGCTGGTCTTTCCAGGTCTTGAAGAGCTGTTTTCGCTGTTACGGATCCTGGATATTTATAAAGAGAACCGGTATGATGTAGTGCTGGTTGACTGCGCTCCCAGCGGCGAAACCTTTGCTCTGCTGAAGTTCCCGGAGATATTGGGGCAGTTTATCCGAAGTGCCCTGCCAATGAAACGTAAAGTGATAAAAACGGTTGGTCCAGTAGTGGAAAAGGTAACCAAGATTCCAATGCCAGAAGACAACGTGTTTACCGCTTTAGAAAAATTGATGGAACGGCTGGAAAGCCTGCAGGAGCTGATGCTGAATAAAGATGTTCTTAGCATCCGGCTTATAACGACACCGGAACGGGTCGTTATAAGAGAAACGAAGCGTAGTTTTACCTGTTTACAGATGTATGAATACAATGTCGATGCTATCATCGTAAATAAAGTCTATCCTGAGGAAGCAATGGAGGGTTACTTTGGTGCCTGGGCTAAGCTGCAGGCTGCCGGCCTTACTGAACTGGAAGAGAGTTTTCAGGATATCCCGATGTTCTATAAAGAGCTGGATCAATATGAGCTTAAATCATTGCCGTTGCTTATGAAAGCCTCTGAGCTATATGGAAATACAAAACCAGAAGAGGTGCTTCATGTCACACAATCATTTCAGCTTGATCGCGAGGGGGAGCGCTACCATCTGTCTATCGCACTGCCGTTCGCAGAAAAGGAAGAGCTGGAATTGGAACAAAAAGGTGAGGATATGATTATAACAATTAAAAATGAGCGGCGGATTTATACGCTTCCGGATGTGGTGAAAGGCAGGGAGATTGAGCGGGCTAAGTTAGAGAATGGGCGGCTGCGGATACAGTTTTCAGCTTTTTAACAATGTTGATTTTTTGCGCTCAAGAGTGTATACTAATTTTATGAAGTGGCTAAAATGTGGATAAAGGAATCTCCCGTTAAGGTGAAATATGGATATAATTAAACAAGTGGCTGAATATCAACCATATAATGAACAAGAAAAAAATGATAAAATTGGAATATTAAGACAATTGCAGACAAACCAAGAGGATATTTTTAGCAGAGATAATAAAATATCACATATAACTGCATCGGCATGGGTTGTGAATAGCGATAAAACAAAAGTTTTGATGGTATATCATAATCTTTACAATTCTTGGTCCTGGCTGGGAGGCCATGCAGATGGAGATAAAAATCTACTTGCAGTGGCAATGAGGGAAGTGAGAGAAGAAAGCGGTCTAACACAAATACGGCCAGTTTCAAATGATATATATTCTTTAGAAATATTAACTGTTGATGGACACGAAAAGAAAAATCGCTACGTCTCTTCCCATTTACATTTAAATGTAACCTACTTACTGGAAGCAAATGAAGAAGAAACATTGTCTATAAAACCTGATGAAAATAGTGGTGTTTCGTGGTTTAATCTGGATGAGGCTATACTTGCGTCAACAGAACCTTGGTTTCAGAAACGAATCTATAGTAAATTGAATGAAAAAATAGCAATTCTATAAACCATCGTATTTCCTCTGTTTAAAGATTATTTCTTCTATAAAAATGCAATACTTCCAATTTATTAATATTAGTTAAGCTTGACAATTAGCAACCAGTTGCTAAAAAGGAGGATGAGCCATGACTAATATGCAGTATATTTTTGGGAGTATTTTTTTACTTGCAAATAAGTTTCAAATGATAGGTGATCGAACAACGAAAGAACTTACATGCTGGGACAGAGAATAGAAACTAATATCAAAACTTATCCGTACATATCCGATCTGGTAGTCTAACTATATTTAAAAAGAGTGATAATAAATAGACATAACGACATGAGCGGTTTAAAATAGTAATTACTGGACTAACAAATGATGCATTAAGTTTAAAGTTAAATGGATTGGAGGATTATTACATTGAATTCTATTCTTATCGTTGAAGATAATGAGGATGTTAATCTTATGTTGAAAGAGGCACTAAATCAGGAGGGATATCAGGTGAAATCCTTATTTTGTGGTTTGGGGATTATAGACGAAATTAAAAAATTCAGATATGACTTAATTTTACTTGATATTATGCTTCCATATAAAAGCGGGGATGCTATTTTAAACGAAATCAGAAGTTTCTCTGATATTCCGGTTATTATCATTTCTGCGAAAGATATGGTGGGCACAAAGATAGATTTATTGAAACTGGGAGCAGATGACTATATCACGAAGCCTTTTGATCTGGACGAGGTGGTGGCACGTGTACAGTCCAATCTGCGGCGGTTTCAGAAACAAGTGCAAGTAACTGAACAGTATGAATATAAGAGTATGATTCTTGACAGCAATACGAAACGAGTTAATATAGACAATACGGAAATTGAATTGACAACAAAAGAATTTATGATTCTGGAAATGCTGATGAAATATAAAGATAAGGTTTTTACGAAAGCAAACCTGTACGAATCCATCTGGTGTGAGGAATATCTCGGTGATGATAATTCGATCAAAACGCATATCAGCAATCTGCGTAATAAAATTAAAAAGGTAAAACCCAATGAAGAGTATATCGAAACTGTGTGGGGACTTGGGTATCGATTATATAAAGTATAGATTTATTTCGAAAATCTATCGCGCCAATTATCTTTGCGCAGCAAAATCCATCATTGATAATTGTGCGCATCGAACATACTTTGCAAAATTGCAAAGTATAACTTATCGAATTCTTTACATTTGTCAATTCACACTTAACCTTTTCTTAACCTTTGCTCAATATAATTGATTTAGAAAGGAAAGGTGAGTGTAATGAAAGAATATATATTAAAAACAAATAACCTAACCAAAAGTTATCATGGTGTGAATGTCCTGAATAATGTATCCGTGAATTTAGAGGCAGGTAAAATATATGGTCTGATAGGACAAAACGGAGCCGGAAAATCAACATTAATGAGATTGCTTGCAGGGTTAAGTTTTCCGACAAAAGGGAGTATTGAGCTTTTCGGACATTTCGGTGAAAAGGAGCTGCAGACAGAGAGAAAGAGGATCGGATGTATGATTGAATATCCAAGCCTTGTTCCTAATATGACGGCAAAGGAGAATCTAAGACTGCACAGAATAATGAAAGGAATCCCAGACAAAAGTGTTGAAGATGGACTGCTTAATTTAATCGGTCTGTCCGGTACAGGCAAAAAGAAAGCAAAAAACTTTTCTCTTGGTATGAAACAGCGTTTGGGTATCGCAGTTGCGCTGCTTGGAAATCCTGAACTCATTATTCTTGATGAACCTGTAAATGGGCTTGATCCTCTGGGTATTGTTGAAATTCGTAAAATGCTAATCAAATTATGTGAAGAAAAACAGATTACTATATTAATATCCAGCCACAATTTACCTGAGATGTATCAAACAGTTACGGATTATATTATCATCCATAAAGGGCAAATTAAAAAGAGCCTGACGATGGCTGAGCTTGATGAGCAATGCAAACATCATTTCCTGATACGCTGTATGGAGCCGGAAAAATTAGTCAGCGTGCTGGAACTTGAGTTAAATACACAGAACTATAAAGTGATGCCGGACAATTCGGTAAAGCTCTATGATTATCTGGAACAAAAAGAAGAGTTGGCCAAGGTTTTATTTGATAATAAGATCAATGTCACGAACTTTTCGGATGAAGGAAACACTTTGGAGGATTATTTTATTTCTGTAGTTGGAGGTGGCGATCATATATAATTTGATTTTGGCTGATTTATATAAAATAAGAAAGTCCATGTGGATCAAAATACTTTTAATAATAACAATATTGTGTGCGGTGAGCATGACAATAATTGCAGGTGAAATAGAAAAAGGGAATCTGGATATCAACATGGCGGGAATTGGATTTTTGCTGTCAGATGCAAATATGATCAGCCTTCTGGGTGCTGTAATTGCCGGTATTTTTATTTGCGGTGATTTTGACAACAAAACAATACATGATGCTATTTCGGGTGGAAACAGCAGAGTTTCTATTATCGTCAGTAAAACAATTGTTTTTATCGGCGCAATCGCATGTATCCTGCTTCCATATGCAATTCTGACCGGTATTGCTCTTAATACCGGAAATAAATATAATATGGGTAATAATTCAATAGGGTTTCTTCACCTGATCACATCAGAAGGAGGAAAAGACTTTGATGCATCAGCGGTGCTGGGACTCTTGACTAGTATGGCCACGTTGGTCATCGTTCATGCCGCACAGCAGAGTATTTCGATATTATTCGCTTTCCTGATCAAGAAACCTGTTATCGTAATTGCGGTTAGCTATGCAATATCGGTTATAAATCCGCGGTTGACGGTATTAAGAGCCAATTCGGAGGTTTTTGATAAAATCTGTTCGTTTACACCTTTTGGAGGCGATTACACTTTTATAACATCCGGCACGGAAGCGGATTATGTCATTAAGGCTCTTGCAGTTAGTTTGATATTTATTGTTTTAATTATTGGTATTACGTACGCTACTTTCAGAAAAAAGGAAGTAAAATAGCAGTAGAAGGTCGGTGAAAAGTTTGGTGATAGTGCTTGGTATCCTAACAATAGTATTTATTTTTTACATTATTATATTGCAGCAACAGCTGTATCATATTAATAAACAGCTTACAAAGAGACTGAATGAAAAGACTCGTCAGCCGGTCAGTTTATCATTAATCAACAGACAGCTCAATAAACTGGCTATTAATATTAACAATTGTCTCAAGGCAGAGGAAACGCTGCGCCTTGAAAGCATTCGTGAAGAAAATAAATTTAAAGAGATGATCGCAAACATTTCACATGATTTGCGGACGCCGATTACAGCTATTAAAGGATATCAGCAGCTTATACAAAAAGAAGAACTGACAAAAAAGCAGAGAGAAAAACTACAGATTGCACAGAAACATGCAGATGAACTGACAAATCTGATTGAGCATTTCTTTGCATATAGTTATCTTTTATATGCAAAGCCGATTGTTCAAACTGAGAAAATAAACCTGACAAATATAGTAGCAGAATGTCTCGCAGAATCGGTTCCTGTTCTTGCAGAAAAGAAATTGATGGCGTTTTTTAATGAAAGACTTCCTGTATTTATTCAGGCAGATAAAGATATGACAATAAGAGTGGTTCAGAACTTAATACGTAACGCGAGTGAACATTCTGACAGTGATATAGAAGTGAAAATTATATCCGGCAATAGCGCAAAACTGTTATTTCGCAATAGTGTGCCAAATGGTTCGGATATAATAGACGTAAAACAGATTTTTGACCGGTTCTATACCGGGGATAAAGCCAGAAGTAAGACAACAGGATTGGGTCTATCCATTGTAAAACTGTTGGCAGAAGAAATGGGCGGAAGTACCGACGCGTCAATGGAAGATGGCTATCTGGAGATACAGGTGGAGTTTCCGTTATGTAAGGAAGATGTAAAGTTGGGCAGCGCTGCAGATTAATAACCTGATCTTAATCCATAAATATATTTCAAATTTGCGAGGTGGCGAAATGAATGCAATTAATATAGATAATCTCAATAAGACCTATGATGGTCAGACAAATGCCTTGAATAATATAAGCCTGAAAATTCCAAAGGGTGAAATATTTGGTTTTCTCGGGCCAAACGGTTCCGGAAAAACTACAACAGTCAGAATTCTGAATGGCATACTGACAGCAACATCAGGATATGCTGAGATTTTAGGCAGACCGTTAGGAGACAATAATATCGAAATTCATAGATCATGCGGTGTAATGACGGAAAGTTCTTCGTGTTATGAAAATCTCACTGCAAAACAGAATTTAGTATTTTTCGGGAAGATGCATGGCATTGACGAACGGCAGCTGGATGAACGCTCTGACAGTATATTAAAAAGGCTTGGCCTGCTTTCTGTAAAAGATAAAAAGGTAAAATCTTTCAGTTCAGGAATGAAAAAGAGGGTATCTTTGGGTCTGGCACTGGTGCATAATCCGCAGATTTTATTTTTGGATGAACCGACTTCCGGTTTAGACCCTGAAAATGCTCTGAATGTTACAAAACTTATAAAAGAGCTTGCACAGGAAAACCGCGTCACAATTTTTCTATGCACCCATCAATTAAAGTATGCGGAAGAGATTTGTTCCCTGTACAGTTTTATCAAAGATGGATATATTCTCGGCGTTGGAACATTTTATCAGCTTGCTTCAAGAAAAAATGCTACGTTGCGCTTAAAAATCAGAGCCAAAAATGTTTCAGAGGAATTTGGTTTTGAAAATGAGAGCAACGGTATATATAGTAAGGATATTCAGGGAGACGAAGAGGCAAATATGCTAATCCAGAGAATATTAAAAAACGGCGGCCAGATCTATGAGGCAGTTCAGCAGAAATGGACTCTGGAGCAGTTATATTTTAAATATATAAAAGATATAAAAGATATGTCAAGCAGTACATCATTATGAATAGGGAGGCAGCGATATGAAAGGAAATGAAAGAGCATTAATATCTAAAGATATGAATGAAATAACAAGTTCAAAAAGAATCATCATGCCCATGACTATTTTGCCGGTTATTTTGACTGTATTTCTACCCTTATTAATATTGGCAGGAGCGAAATTCATGGAAAGGGATCCAAGTATAATGGAGAGAATGGAACCTTTGCTAACAAAACTGCCCTCAGAATATTCAGAGTTTACACCACCTCAGCTTTTAATAAGAGTGGCATTGGATTTGATGTATCCATCATTTTTTCTTGTGATTCCAATCATGTGTTCCGGGGTAATAGGGGCCAGCAGTTTTGTAGGTGAAAAAGAACGTAAAACTTTAGAATCTCTCCTTTACACACCAATTTCAATGGTACAGCTGCTGAGGGCCAAAATCTTAGGAATATTTGTGCCTACCTTTATTATCACCCTAGCTTCATTTGTTGTTTTCTGCATCATATTTAATATAGGCGGCTTAATTTATTTTGGAAACTTCATCCTTCCAAGCCTGCAGTGGCTCATTATTATATTTTGGATCACTCCTGCAATCAGTCTGTTTTCGTTGACATTTACCGTTATGATATCAGCCAGGTCAAAAACCTTTCAGGAAGCACTGCAGGTAAGCGGACTTTTGGTCATTCCAGTTATGCTCGTATTAGTGACCCAAATGATAGGTGTACTTTTGATCAGTAATTCGGTGATGTTCATTGTCGGTCTGGTTCTTTATATTATCAGCCTAATATTAATAAATAGGATAGCGGCTAAATTCGTTCCTGAAAAACTGATATAGAATATTATTCTCTAAGCTTCACCGCTGAAGCAGCCTGTCGGCGCCGTTCATCACCTAGAGCCGCATAATGTTTTTTTGTGGTATTGACATCTTTGTGGCCGAGAACGTCGGCCACTAGATAGATATCTCCAGTTTCTTTATATAGGGTAGTACCATAAGTACTTCGTAATTTATGCGGTGTAATATGTTTATTAGGTGTTACCTGCTTGGTATATTTCTTTACGAGATCTTCTACAGTACGGATACTAATTCGTTTTCTCTGGGAAGATAGAAACAATGCATTTTCATGGCCAGATAGTGGCGTTACACCATTTCGGCTCATATTTAAGTAATCATAGAGGGTTTCTTCAACTTCACTGCCAAAATAGACATACATCTGATTGCCGCCTTTTCTTGTCAACTTTAATGAATTATTCTTAAAGTCCACATCATTGATATCCAAACCAACACATTCGGACACGCGAACACCTGTTCCGAGCAGAAGAGTGATAAGCGCCAAATCCCGATGCTTTGTTTTCTCATAATATACTTTTTTTTGTCCGGTTAAAGAGCTTCCACAGTTTTCTATATAATCTAAAAGGCATGCAGTTTCGTCAGCATCTAAACGGATAATTGCTTTATCATGCAGTTTGGGCATAGAAACAAGCTGCGCTGGGTTAGTTTTGATAGCCTGGCGTTTAAAATAATAATTATAGAAGCTTCGTAATGAAGACATTTTTCTTGAAAGGCCTTTTTCAGTATTCGTAACTAATTTATCATTAGAATCATAGAGCTTCAAATATTCTTGGTATTCCTCAATGTCTACAGGCTGTAGTAAATCCAGATCATTTAATGTGAAATCGGATAATTGGTGATTTTTATAAATTGGATTTGTCTCAATCAAATAAGTAAAAAAAATCCGCAAGTCATATGCATAAGAAATTCTTGTTTTTGACGATGTCGTCGGCTCAATGGCCCTAAAATAGTCTTTAGTAAATGGCGGTAATCCAGACAGGACTTCCCTTAAACGCATTGTGTTATCTATATTAACTTTTTCATGGTAAGTTATATTTTTCATGATAAAACTCCTAAGCATAAATATATAATTATTATAAAGGTTTTCTGGCGTTATTGCAACATATATCTTCGCAATAAATCTGTATTTGTCGCAGAGATGCATTCAACCAATTAAAACCACTTATTCTTTTTAAATTGATGGCTGTTCTTATCCCCCATCTTATTTTCTTAAAGACATTAATAGATTGATAAAATATTCTGGCAATGGTGCTTCAAATTCCATATATTCCCCTGTTGCCGGATGAATAAAGCCTAACGTCTTAGCATGTAAAGCCTGTCCCTCTAATTTAAAAGGATTCTTTTCAGGGCCATAGATGCTATCGCCAAGCAGAGGGTGACCTATACTTGCCATATGGACCCGTATCTGATGGGTTCTTCCTGTTTCCAATATACACTCTATATACGTGTAGTTTCCAAATCGCTCAATCACTTTATAATGCGTTATTGCCGGCTTTCCATGTGTATGATTGATGCCCATTCTTTTACGGTCGTTTTTCCGACGTCCTATAGGAGCATTTATAGTTCCTTCATCCGTTGTAAAGTTATTATAGACAATTCCATGATACTTTCGAGTGATTGAGTGTTTTTTTAACTGTTCTGATAAACTTTGATGAGCCATATCATTTTTACAGACAATAAGTAGTCCGGTTGTATCTTTATCAATGCGGTGGACGATACCTGGCCTAAGTACACCGTTAATACTAGATAAATTATCTTTACTATGATATAGCAAGGCATTAACTAAAGTTTTGCTATAATGACCCGCACTAGGATGAACCACCATATTTTTGGGTTTATTAACCAGAATGACATCGTCATCTTCAAAAATAATGTCTAAAGGGATATCTTCTGCCTGAATATCAAGGGAAACTGGTTTTGGCCGCTTTACTTCGATTATTTGTCCTAAAGAAACCTTATAATTTGATTTAACAGGCTTAGAGTCCACATATACACCATTATCTTTAATAATTTTCTGTAAGTATGTCCTTGTCAAATCAGGCAGCATCTCGTTCAAATATTTATCAATCCTCAACTGATGATGTTCTTTGGATACAATCAAATCTAGTTTTTCATCCATTGTTTCCCCTCATTCAAGCTTCAGAATTCTTTTTTTTAAAATTCAAGAAATTAAAGTCATTTTCACCTTTATAGTAAAAAAGCACCAATATGAATAGAACGAAGCCAGATCCTGTTACATATATATCGGCCATATTAAAGATTGGGAAATTAATTAATTTGAAATAGAAAAAGTCTACAACAAAACCATTAACCATGCGGTCAATAAAATTACCTATAGCTCCCGCATAAATGAAAACACCTACTATTTTCAATGGAATATATTTTTTTGTATCAGGAATAAGGTAATAACAAAAGCCTAAAGCACCTAAAATCAAAATGGTTGTTACTACGAAAAATATTCTTTGTTCTTGAAACAAGCCAAACGCCATTCCACGGTTTTCTAAATATTGGAGTTCGAAGACACCTTTAATGATTGGTATAGGTTCTTGCCCCATCAGGTGGGTGACAGCCAGGCTTTTTGTTAAACGATCGATAAGAACCAGAATAAACACACCTGCTAATGCTTTAACATACTTCATATAATCATACCTCTCTTATATATTCAATACTTTCTAAAATCTGCTCATCTGATAAATTCTTATCTATCATAGCGTGCCCGATTTCTTTCAATAAAATGAATTTTATTTTACCAGCTTCCATTTTTTTGTCTAGTTTAGTAACATTTAAAATTTCATCACCTGATGTATATTTTATCTTTAGTGGTAACTCAAAACAATGAAGCGTATCTTTAATATCTAAAAGCATTTGTTTAGTAATATGATCTTCTTTATATGATAAGTATGAAGCGGCAATCATGCCGACAGCAACGCATTCCCCGTGCAGTAAACTAAAATCCATTAATTTTTCTATTGAATGCCCAATCGTATGCCCGAAGTTTAAAAGAGCACGGTCTCCTTGTTCTTTTGGATCCTTCTCAACCACCTTTCGTTTAATATCACAGCTCTCGTGAATCATATCTACCAGTATATCTGGCCGCCGTTCTTTGATTCCCGCAATATTACCTTTAAGCCATTCATAATAATTCCTGCTTTTGATTAAACCATGCTTGATGACTTCGCCCATGCCTGAATAATATTCGCGGTTGTTTAACGTTAACAGGGTTGATACATTGATATATACTAGTTTAGGCTGATAAAATGCGCCAACCATATTCTTGTATGAATTGAAATCGACACCGGTTTTCCCGCCAATGCTGCTGTCTACCTGAGAAAGTAAGCTAGTGGGAATCTGGATGAAATCAATACCTCTAAGATAAGTTGCTGCTGCATATCCGGTCATATCACCTACTACACCACCGCCCAATGCCACCAGTAAGTCTTTACGGTCGAATTGACATGTGATCAATTTTTTATAAATACAGTTTATTGTATTTAGATTTTTATTGGCCTCTCCGGCTTCAAATATATAGGAATAAGTTTCTTTTGCTGATGCCAAAAAAATATTTATGATTTCATCAAGATAGTGTTTTGCTACATTATTCTCTGTAATAATGCATATCCTGCGATTAATTACATTTAATCCCTTAAAGTAGTTTCCCAGATGTTTGAAGGAATCGGAAAGCACTATATCATAAATTGACGTATTGTTACTATCATGCACTGTAAGAGCTTTCATATTCTATACCTCCCGGCTTTTGTTATGTATTATATAAATATTATATAAAAAAGAGGAGATCCAGTAAGCCAAATCAAAAGATTTTTGGAACTCCCCTCAAAGTATCATCGACTTATTTCTCTTCATCCATATCGAACGCTTTGGTTAAGACTTCATCAGACTCAAACAGGCTCTCAAGATCGTTTATTTCAATATCACCGTCTCCTTCAATTGTTTCATCCAAATCATCTTCTAAAACCTCTATTTTGGTTTTTACGTAGTTATCACTGCTATTCTCGGAATACACTGTTTTTGCATTTAATTCACTACTTTGTTCAGTAGCTTGCTTGTCAAGCTTCGTAAAGACATCTAAAGATGCAATTTCAATATTGAATAAATCATTTTCCAAAACTTCAACCTGAGCTTTTGCTAATGCTTTGTATTGTGCTCTATAGCTTTCATATTGCTGAAGGATTTGAACTGTCTTTGTACGTATATGGTCTAATTCTATTTTTGCATCGGCAACAATAGACTGAGCCTTTAATACGGCTTCCTGCTCAATAACCGTAGCATTGGCCTTTGCAGAAGATATTGTTTCGTCAGCAGTCTGCTCTGCTAATACTAATGCTTTCTGCAGGGATTTCTCAATACTTTTATAATGGTTGATGCCATCATTTAATATGCTTACTTTATCTTTCAGTTCCACATTTTCCCTGTATAAAGTTTCATAATCTGTAACAAGTGTTGTAAAAAAATTATCAACATCCGCTTTTGAGTATCCCATTCCCGTTTTAAACGTTTTTGACTGAATATCAATTGGTGTAATCATAATAATTTCCTCCTAAATATAGATATGTGTCTTTATGACGAAGTTATCTTTTCTTGATTTGGTTCCTGTGTTCTCAAATTTAAATTTGCCTAACTTTCTAACCGAAATAACATCATTATCTTTCAACATATAACTACTTGATTCCACCAGAAGTCCATTGACATATACGCTGCCTGCCAAAATATAGGACACTGCCTTGCTTCTGGGGAGGGAGAAAGCTAATGATATAACTGCATCTAAACGGATTGAAGATACTGTTCCCTGCCTGATTTTGTATTTGATAGACGGCCTTATTTTTTCGGCATTATAGATACAGACATTTACTTTTGTGTGTTTTACTTTTATCAGGTTATTAGTAATAAATTCAGAAATGCCTGCCGTACAAAATAGATAAGCGATATTGTCGTCGATAATAATATCTCCGGTTTGATTTCTTTCAATACCTAAATGTAATATTGCTCCCAAGACATCCCTATGGGTTAAACGGTCACTGAATCTTTGATTCACTGGCTGAATTGAGAGGCATATTACCGGGGAATCCCCGTCCGCTGAGCGCTCGTCATAAAAGCTAATACAGCATCGCTCCGCTTCTGGGTAACCGCCATCGATTTTATAATTAACAATTTCAAAATCCTTTATATTGCTGAGAAATAAATGGATTTCTCCAAGATTCACAAACTCACTATAAGTCCTGATATGTTGATAATAGGTTTTTCTTGATAAATCTATTAAATGCCTGATTAAGATCTGCTCTTCTTTTTGCATGTTATACATTCAAACGAAAAGCCGGTACTTCAATGGTATTTGACGATAAAGCATTCTGTATATCACCGGAAATATCAATATTCTCCGGTGTGACTATAAATATGTAATTGGAAATCTTCTGTATATTACCTGACATTGCATAACATGAACCTGAAATAAAGTCAATAATGCGTTGCGCAGTCTCAACATCTATTCCTTCCAGATTAATTACGGCAGCGCGCCCTGTTAATAAAATATCGGTAATTTCTCTGGAATCATCAAAAGAAGTTGGACGGAGGACACATACCTCCATTCCCCGGTTATGTGACTTTAATGGGATAATCTTATTGTTATTCCTGGTTGATGATTTAGGAACTGATGATGCAGGCTGCTGTGTAATGTTTTTTTCCCTCGCCGGTGTTCTGGCCGGCTCAGACTTCTTAGTTAGCTTTTTCTTATAGACTGGTGCCGGTTCCTCCTCATAGTCGTCATAATCATCATAATCGTCATAATCATCATAATCTTCATAATCGTCATCATAATCATCATCATTCAACCGCATCATATTTAAAAATTTATCTAATCCTCTACCCATCAAAAACTCTCCTATTCATAATTTCTTTCACCAAAGATTCCGGTACCTACCCGTATCATGGTGGCACCTTCTTCAATGGCAACTTCATAGTCTCCGGTCATACCCATTGACAAAATCTCCATATTAACATTATCAATGTTTTTACTTTTTATGTCAACATATAATTTTTTCAAATTTTTAAAATATATTCGGTTATCTTCAGGATTATCGACGAATGGTGCAATCATCATCAATCCTTTGACACGAATGTTAGATAATTTGGAAATTTGGCTAATCAATTTGGAGGCTTGTTCAGCCGTGATACCAAACTTGCTATCCTCCTTAGCAACATTTACCTGGATAAGAATATTAATAATCCTGCCCACTTTTAAAGCCTCAGCCTGTACTTGTTCCGCTAGTCTATATGAATCTACTGAATGTATTAAACAGACTTTATCAATAACGTATTTTACTTTATTTCGCTGTAAATGTCCAATTAGATGCCAATTCAAATTTTCCTTGATGCTATCCGTCTTGTGCACCAATTCCTGGACTTTATTTTCTCCAAAATCTATAATACCTGATTTCATCGCTTCCCTGATGGCTTCTACAGGTTTGGTTTTACTGACGGCAATGAGAGTCACTTCTTCTGCTCTCCTGCCTGAACGTCTACAAGCAGCACATATTTTATCTTCTACTAGTCGTATATTATCTTTCATCATAAAACTCTACTCCTAATGAATTATTTGTTCCTCAGATACACTTGAACTATTGAGTACAATGTAATCATATAAAGCAATACCATACGGAACATCAATTTTTACAATACAATACGCTTCATTTTGATATATAATCTGGACTAATCTAAAAATCGCATAACCCTGATTGATATTATACACACCTTTTAACTGTCCGGTTGCACCAATGCGATATGTCTCTTCATCAGAATCTAACTTACCAATATAGTCGCCAAGCTGAAAGCCTGTCTTATCCACATAGCAAAATTCGCTATCATTATGATATATAGTTGTCTTTACAAACCTACTTTTCAATTCGCCATTTTTATCATAATAACTGATATAAAATCCTTTTTCATTGGTCGCTTCATTTTTTATCAGATATTCTACAGGTATTTTATAAAAATCCTTTTCAACAATTGCTGAAGATGGGACTTTTAACCCTGTAGCAGTTGAAATAATTAATTCAATATCTATATATCTTTCTCCAAGGTAGCGGATTAAATATTTGGATAAATCTAATTTCGCATATTTACTTTCACCATTGCTAAATAAACTAACGCCTGCCGTGGCAGACACACCATCTTTATAAAATTTAATAGTTACAGAAGATTTGTTTGCGAGGGCGGCGGCCTCTTCATCATCTAGTTTAATAATAATCGACCAGTCTTCGCCTTGAGTAAGTTTATAAACAGGAGTGCCTGTCTCTACATAAGCATTTGCTGTTAATTGCTTTTTTTTATAATCTGTACGAGTAAATAAACTGTCTGTAATTTTATCGGCTGTCAGTGATTCCAGTCCATCGTATGTATAGCTGACGAGGCCGCTTTTATCAGTTGTAACAGTTGTATGATTATGCGTATTTATTGCCTGAATATCTTTAATGGCTTCTTTACTTAATCCTTCAGTCACTTTGTTTTGTATATCATATTTAAAGGAGTATAAATTGGAATATTTACTATCTGAATAACCATCTGTATATTGTGAAACCAATTCTCTTATTTCTTGGTAATCACTTTCAGTATAATTATTATCTTCTAAATCAATAGAATTATCAGATGCAGCTCTTTCATTTGATATTAAATAGATATTGCTATTTTTTGAAGCTTTGCCACCACTATCAATAAAATAATTAATATAACCAGAATCTTTTGCATTAACCACTTCTTCGTCTCTCAAGATTATTCCGGTGTGATTTGAGCCTTCAGTAATTGTACCTTTTAATACTTCAGTGACAGATACCTTATCTTTAGTTATAAAAAGAATAATATTGATAATAATATATAAAAATATAATGAAAAAAACAATGATACCTATATTTAAATAAAATGGCTTCCTGAATTTGGCAACTTTTTTGTCTTTATTTAAATTCAACTAAAACACTCCTTTGAAAGTCCAAGCTTCTACCTATTATATATGTTTTTCCCCCATAAGGGAACCCTTTTTTAAAAATATGTTTTTAAAGTTAATATTTGGCAGGATATGTTGTTTTATCTTTGCAAATAATAAAGATCATAGAAATTAAGGAGGTTTTATAGATGAAAAGAAATTGGTTAGACGTGATTTCTCTTATATTGATTATTATTGGCGGAATCAATTGGGGACTCGTTGGCTTTTTCGGAATTGATTTAATTGGAATGATATTTGGTGAACTATCTGTTATAAGCAGAACCATTTTTGTTTTAGTAGGCTTAGCAGCTATATATTCACTTGTATTGTTCTGGAAACTTAGAACAGATGATGACTAAGTGGTATCGTCAGATAACGCACCAGCCCATTAGATATACAAAAAGGCAAGTACAAAATAATGTACTTGCCTTTTTGGGAAAATAAAAATATATTTATAATGAGATAATAACATTACTCTTAAATTCTTCGGGGAGTTCTGATGTATCCATAGAGATGCTTAATACAAAATCAACTTCGTATGCTTTTGAGATTTTGTCAAGTTGTGTCAGGACATAGCCTACGTAGTCATCAGATACAGATGATACACTTAAAAAACTATCTAAATACATGGATTCTAAATCATGATCCTGTGAAATCAAACCACATATAAAACCTAGAAAACTATCATAATTATCAACTGGATATTCTTTAACATTAATGAGTCGGATCCGATTACTTAATTCATACATATGCTTATTGTTTTTGTCAAGATACGCAATATTGCCTCTACTGTTCTTGATTGCCTCATTAGCCTTTTGAATTAAATATTTGGTCTTACCTTTTCCTTTTGCCCCTGAAATAATTTGTATCATCGTACTCTCCTCCTGGTGTTTAGCTTTTTAGAATATGGTCAACATATAATATAGATATTATATTATACTATATTTTAAAATTCAATGGTTAATTCTGAATTTTTTCTAATAATTTATTCATTTGTGAATACAATTGGGTTTTGTCGGCATTGCCTAAAAGTAAAGATATATAATACTTATCGCCATTTTTGAAATAAAGAATCAAACAATTGCCTGCCTTGTCTGTAGTTCCGGTTTTTCCGCCAAGAACAGTACCTCCTGAAGGTGCTGTGGCTTGCTTTAAAAAGTATAAATTCGTTGACGGGAATTCCTTACTGACAATTTCTCCGGAACTGTTCGTATAATCCATTTTATATTTGTCCTGCCCAATTGCATCAATAAATGTATCATATTTTATACACTCATTAAATATCAGGTATAAATCATATGCAGTTGTATAATGGTTGTTCTCATCCAGTCCATGGGGATTAACAAAGTTTGTATTTGTAGCACCGATTTCCCCGGCCCCTTTATTCATCAATTCGCAAAATTCAGAAACGCTTCCTGAAATATTAAGAGCTATTGCATGAGCAGTATCATTGCCAGAATAAATCATCATACAATAAAATAACTCACGCAATGTAACTTTATCTCCCATCTGGAAACCACATACTTGGGCATCGGGAACAGCAGCAGAAAAATCTTCGGTGATAGTGACTTCGTCATCTAAATTGCCGTATTTCAATACGACTAGAGCTGTCATTAACTTTGTCAGACTGGCTGGAGCAATCTGTTCAAATATGTTCGAAAAATAAAGCGCCTCATTTGTATTTTGGTCAACTAAAAGTCCACTATTAGCTGTAATATCACCCGAATTATTTACAAAAGAAGAGTTATCAAGCAGGGATATAACAGCAAGATTTTTAGCATAAACTGCTGCTTTACTCAAATCAACCATAGTGGAAGAATCAGAGTTTTCTAATAGGCCAAGTTCCGAATACTCATTTAAAAATGAGGACTCAGAACTACAGGCAGTAAGTGATAAAGTAAGGCTGCTGCACAAAATGAGACATATTCTTTTGGTGGTGCCTTGTTTCTTCAAATACTTCATCATTATTTGTAAAACTCTCTCCAATCTAAATCACCACGATCCAGAGCTTTGATTAAAAGTTCTGCAGTGGCCAGATTTGTCGCAATAGGGATATTGTGTGAATCACATAATCTGACTATTGTATGAACATCCGGTTCATGACTTTTAGGTGCTACCGGATCTCTTAAGAAGATAATCAAATCAATATTATTGTGCTCTATTTGAGCCCCCAATTGTTGTTCTCCGCCTAAATGCCCAGCTAAAAATTTATGTATGCTAAGATTAGTCACTTCCTCAATTAGTCTTCCTGTCGTTCCGGTTGCATACAATTCATTCTTACTTAAAATCCCACGATAAGCGATGCAGAAATTCTGCATCAATTTTTTCTTTGTATCATGTGCTATCAATCCAATATTCATATATATATTTACCTCCTATTTTTTTGTAATCCCACATTTAATACCAGACCTATTCCAAGCATATTACTTAGTAATGAACTTAATCCATAGCTGATAAATGGTAATGGTAATCCTGTATTAGGCAGCAATGCTGTCGCGACGCCAATATTAACAAACGCCTGAAAAGTAATCATTGCTGCAACGCTGCATGCAATAAGTCTTCCTGTTAAATCATGTGCATCTTTTGCAATGAGTAAACATTCAATAACAATAAATATAAATAATCCGATAACCACAAGACCGCCAATAAATCCCAATTCTTCACCAATAACAGCAAAAATGAAGTCTGTCTGTGGTTCGGAAATAAAATTACCGCCTTTCACGGAGGTTAATGTGTTATTATTAAGCCCTTTACCTGTTAATAATCCAGAACCAATAGCCATTACCGAATTATATTGTTGAGTATAAGTCGTCAATAAATAATCAGATGGATTTAAAAAAGTAAGGATACGATCCAGCTGATAATCTTTGAGTAATATCTGCTCTGGTTGCTGTATATACCAAATCAGAAAAGAACCCGCCGGTAAAATGCCTATGATAACAGCGCCAATGATTTTAAAGCTTAATCCTCCGACAAAAAGCATTACACAAAATAAAAATACAAAAACCAGGCTGGTAGACAAATCTGTTTCCATCAATATAAGAACAATAGGCAGGGCGTAAAGCACTCCCATTACCAGTAATGTAGAAAATTTATTAAGCCTGTCTTTATTGTCATTAATAAATTTAGCTAAAAAGACAATCATTATGATTTTTGCTAATTCAGAGGGCTGTAATGTCCCAAAACTTCCGAGACTGAACCATCTTGTAGAACCGTTAACGTTCCTCCCCAAAAATAATACGCCAACCAGCATAGCTATGGCCATAGCATATATAATCCATTTGAATTTTGCAATATAGTTATAGCTGATAAGTGAACAAATTATCATTGTTAATAAACCAATGCACACACCTATGGTTTGTTTTCTGGCAAATCCGTTTGCTGCGCTTTCTATGCTTAGTATACCTATGATAGATAGGATTGATACAAAAATCAACAATCGGAAATTATAATTTTTATAATTGTAGCGCATGACATCATGTGTTAAATATTTTAATTTTTTAATCATATTTCTCCTAATAATGTATTTTACTCATATCCTTTAACGGAATACTTGCAACAAGAGCAGGCACACTGCCGTTGTTACTGTCCGATTTCGTTTGAACAATCTTAATGTCGATGTTTTCTGTTTCTACTTCCATGTACTTAGATAAAATACTTAAAATATCGTCTTTGATACTTTCTATAATATCTGGTGAACAGTTGGCCCGATCTGATACAAGAACCAGTTTGAGGCGGTCTTTTGCAACATTACCGGAGGCTTTTTTTCGAAAAAAAGCTAATAATCTCATCATAGCTACCTCCCTAACATCTTCCAAACAAACGGGATAATCTGGTTATAATTCCGTTTTCATATTTATAAGTTACTATTGGTGCATCACGGCCAATGATACGGTCACATATATGCTGGTATGCAAGACCGGCACGGGTGCCATTACCCACTAATGGCTCACCTTGATTTGTAGAAATAACCACATTCTCATCATCTGGTATTGCACCAAGCAAATCAAGGTTAAGAATATCAACCACATCTTCAATAGACATCATCTCTCCCCGCCTAATCATATCATAACGCAGCCGATTGACAATCAGGCTTATTTTAGTCAAATGATTTGCCTCTAATAGGCCGACAATGCGGTCGGCATCACGGATTGCAGAAACCTCAGGCGTCGTAACAACTATTGCTTTATCAGCCCCTGCGATGGCATTCTTAAAGCCTTGTTCGATACCAGCCGGACAATCAAGAATAATATAATCGTAATCGTTTTTTAATTGTTCGATAAGCTTTTTCATCTGTTCCGGAGAGACAGCTGTTTTATCCTTTGTTTGTGCTGAAGGCAAAAGAAATAAATTAGGATATCTTTTGTCTTTAATTAAAGCTTGTTTGATACGGCAGTTACCTTCAATAATGTCAACCAGGTTATAGACGATTCTATTTTCCAGGCCCATGACGACATCCAGGTTTCTTAACCCTATGTCTGTATCAATTAGTACTACTTTCTTATTTAGCCTTGCCAATCCGGCTCCAATATTTGCTGATGTTGTTGTTTTACCAACACCGCCTTTACCTGATGTAACTACAAATACTTCACTCATACCTATCCCTCCAATGAAAAATCGTATGAATAAATTAAGAAAGCATATTAAATATATAATATTTTTGGAAAATTGTCAAACAACAGCCTTTAATTTATTCATATATAATTAGAATCGACTTATATATAAATTTTCTTTGGCAGTTTACTTATTCTAATGACACATCAGATACTACTCCGCCCTGGTGATTAAATGGCAGGATAGCTTTTTGCGTATCTTTATCATTGTATAGTGGCTTATCTAAATAGTAAGCGACAATATCCCTAAGTACATCAGCAAGGTTAGCTGAACCATAACCGTAAGGAAGGAGACAGGCTGCTGCCAGCTGTGGGTCTTCATAAGGGGCGAAGCCGACATACAAGGCATGGTTGGCTTTTGTACTGTTTTCCTCTGCCGTACCTGATTTTGCTGCTATTTTTATACCCTCTGACTCTAAGCTGCTAAATACATCTCGATATTGGCTTTGCTTAGTTACATAATACATTCCGGATATAACTGTATTCCAGGTACTTTCAGATATATCAATCTTGCGAATAAGCTCCGGAGTCATATCCTCAGTAACATTGTCCTCAGAATCTGTAACTTTATCTAAAAGAGATAATGAATAAATATTTCCTTTGCTTGCCAAGGCTGTAACATATCTGGCCAATTGAACCGGCGTATAATTATGTGTCCCCTGCCCTATCATAGAACGGACGCCATCGGTGTCAGATATGCGAGGAGCAGTCTCGTATATTTCAACGCCGGATTTTTCATTTAATCCAAATATTCCTGCATATTTTTCAATGATTTCCAGCGCTTTTTCATTATTAAATGTTCCATTTTCCAGCCCCATTCGATAGCCGCTTTCATAAAAATAGTAATTACAAGATACGGCAATGGCCTGAACTATATTAACCAAACCATGACTCACTTTTGACCAGCAGCTTGGACTAGGATAAATTTTCTCAAAAACCACATTATCCTTAACTGTGTCATCTTTAGAAACCACGCCTTCTTCCAATAAAGCCACTGAAGAAATCATCTTAAAGGTAGAGCCCGGTGCGGTATTTTGCTGAGTCGCACGGTTATATAATGGCTTTGCATTATTATTGAGCAATGAAGCATAGTACTCTGAATCGGATATCCTATTTGCATCATAACTTGGATAGGATACCATAGCTTTAACTTCCCCGGTATTCGGGTCGGTAACGACACATGCGGCAGAGCAAGTATCTAACGCAAGCATATCAGGTGTTATTTCCAGATTTTCTATTTTAGTATAGACAAAAGTGTATCCATCTAATGTGCCTGCCTTTAATTTTTCATAGTCATCATCTTTTTCTAAAACCCCTTGTTCGTAAAGTATCGTGCACAGCTGTGGACCTGTAACAGCGCCCTGCTTAAGCATATAGTCAAAGACAATTTTTTTGTATCCGTTATCTTCTGGTAATTTTTGAATAAGGTAATCTATTAATGTGCTATACACTTCATCTGCTGTTGGATATTCTGACTCCAGGAGTAGGACTTCAGTATTAATCCAGCCATTGGATATGGCATAATACAAAAACTCCCCAATACTGATTTCACCGGCCGTCCACTGTGAATAAACTGAATCGGTGTTATCATATTTGTTAGTATATAATATACTATTATTCGATAGATAAGTATAGATATAATTAAAATACGCTTGATACTCATCTGTCTGTTTCGAATGTGGGGTCTGTTTTTCAGCCGATAAATGGCTGCGCAGACTTTCAATTACAGAACTTGAATTCTGGAGAAATCGATTATGAATAGATTTCTCAAGTTCTGAAGCATCATCTTTTGCCAAGGCTTCCAAATCAATCATATTATTATTGATAAAAGCACTATAAACTTGATTGATTGAAATAAGATTATCAGGATTTTCAGCCGCATCAACTTCGCCATTATATAAATTAACTAAAATAATACCTGCTATCCTTGCTTCCAGCAGATCATATACATACATTTGTAAATCTTTATCAACAGATAGATAAACATTATTACCTGCAATGGCCTTGACGACATCATCCGTATCCAGAATACTTCCAATACTATTGACATAAATTGTTTGAGAACCTTTCTCACCTGCCAGTTCCTGCTCCATCTCCTGTTCAATGCCTGTTTTACCAATCATATCGTCTAAAGAATAACTATTATATCCATCGGTCTCTAAGGCATCTAATTCTTCTAGGGAAATTTGACCCGTATATCCGGTGATATGTGAAAAATACTCACTGTCGTTGTAGTGGCGTTTATAACCTTCCTTAATCTCAACACCCGGTAAATCAGCCTTATTTTCTTTTATTTTAGCGATTAATTCATCGTTGATATCTGATGCAACAGTTACTGATAAATATTGTGTATATCTTTTCATAAAAAGTTCATAACGGATTGCCAGAATTTCATATGCTTCCTCTGTCGTATACTTATCTGAAATATCAAACAGGCTAGAACTGCACATATATTCAAAGAGTTCATCTGCATTCATATCTTTTTGTTTAAAGCTTAACTCCTGGTCACTAGTGAGCCTGAATATATCTCTCTTGAAAGTGGCAATTACTGCATCTATTCCTTTGTAGCTAAAGCTGCCGTTCTCATTCAATGTCAATGGTAAATTATTAACCAGTGTACTGCCAGAGGTCTTAATCATCTGTATCAAGTTGAAAATCATAGAATTCTTTTCTTTATCCTCAGTAAGTACTGTCGTATCTTCAATGGTAATTGCATAAGCCAGGACATCTTCAGCTAAAACATAACCATTTGCATCATAAATGCTTCCTCTGGGACTTTCAATTTCTGTTTGTTTTTGTATTCTATAAGTGAATTTTTCTAAATAGGTTTCACCATTTACAATTTGTAAATCAAATAATTTATTAATTAATAAAGCAAACATTACAAAAAAAATCGCCGAAATTAAAAATAATCTTGATTTAATGATTGATAATATCTTTTCTAAAAGTGGCTTAAACAATGAGATCCTCACTTCCTTTTTTATCAAGTTTACCGCATACTTTCAGGATAATGCGATATGAAAATATGGCGATAATAACTGTATAAACTATTTCTGGTAATATGATTTTTTGTACATAATAAAAGAAATCAAATCGTCCCTTTATTAAAAAGAAGAAAACATATATGCATAGCCCATACATCAAATCAGATAGTGCAATAAGTATGATGGGCAAGGTAATATCTTCCTGATAATAAATTTTATTGAAAAATCCGAGAATAAAACCGATAATTAAATATATCAGTGCATATATACCCAGATAGTTGCTATATAAAACGTCAAGCATTAAGCCAGAAAAAAATCCTACCACCATTCCTTCAGTATTGCCGCGAATCAATGCAATTGATGTCGTTAAAATAATCATAATATTAGGGGAGATATCCCCTAATGCAAAATAAGTTGATACCGTGCTTTGCAGGAGAAAGGATAATATAATTAAAATCGCATATGTAATGACTCTTTTCAATTACAGGCTCAGCTCCTTTCTATTGGCCGGTTTCGTCTTCTGATTCTGCGGCAGTATCATCCATAAAGGCAGATTTTAAATCGGTGATGACAAGAACATTGTTTATCCGTTCAAAATCTACGATTGGAACAAGATTGGCATGCATCGTAAGGCCTGTACTATCCTTTTCAATATTGGTTACATACCCGATTGAAATTCCCGGCAAGAATTTAGTACTAATATAAGAAGTAACAATTTCATCCCCTTCTGCAAAATCAGAATTTGTAGTAATGAGTTCGATACCCAATAAGCCTTTTTCCAACAGCTGTAAATCTCCATAAACAATACAACGATCAGAATTCTTTAGATTCATGGCACTGACGCTGCTGGAGTCATCAATAATAGAGCGGATTTTTGCATAATCGTTTCCAACCTCCGTGACGATGCCGACAAGGCCATTCTGGGCGATAATATTCATATCAACAGCAATTCCGTCATTACTTCCTTTATCTATGGTAAAAGTTTTATACCAATTTCCGGAGTCTTTGGCTATGACTCGGGCACCTACCGTATTATAATTGCCAAATTTTTCTTTCAATTGCAGTAATTCTCTTAAACTATCCAATTCTGCCTGATTATTGTGTAAAGCATAAATTTGAGATTGCAGCGATTCAATTTCTGAGGCCAGCTCTTCATTTGCCTTTGTTAATTCATCAATGGTTTTTGCGTTTTCTACCTTTGATGATATCCATGTCCCGATAGAATTTATTCCTTTTTGCATTGGAACAATAACATTACTTAATCCTTGTTGGATAAAATTGTCAGAGTCTCTTGTATTTATACTGATTCCTATTAAAATACAACAAATAATTATTAAAGTGAACAGGATATATTTAGGCTTTATCTTATTTTTTTTACGTGGATTCATTGTAATTCCTCATTCAATCAAAAGCAGAGTCTCGCATGGAGACTGCCAAATGTTTCAATTTATAATTATTTATAATTGTTTCCAAACCTTTAATGACACTTTCTGTCGGGTTGCTTGACAGATTTACTTTCATTCGTGTTTCGTTAGCTATTAAACGATCCAGATTACTGATATTTGAAGAACCTCCTGTTAAGTATATTCCATTGGATAGGATATCATTGTTTAGCTCTGGCGGAGTTCTTTCAATAAGTTCCTTAATAGAATCAATAATTGGTTTTAATGTCTCCGTAATAGAAATGTATACTAACTCTGCATTTATTTTAGTATATACAGGGAGTCCGGTTATTAAATCTCTGCCATAAACCTCAACTTCCGATGCCATCGATGGGATGGCGCTCCCCAATTCAATTTTCAGATGTTCTGCCGTTTTCATGCCAATAAGTACATTATAACGATATTTTACATCGTTATAAATGGATTTATTAATGGTATTACCACCAACTTTCAACAAGCGGCTCAGCACAATACCCCCTAATACAATAATTGAAATTTCGGTGGTATCTGCGCCAACATCGACAATCATCGTTCCGTTAGCCTTCGTAACATCTAAGCCTTCTCCTACCACTGCTGCAATAGGTTTTTCAACAATATGTGCCTTCCCGGTCTTGAAGTTTGAATGATTCACCAAATCAAAATAAGCTTTTTTCTCTACCTCTGTAATTGCTGAGGGAACAGCCAGATAAAATTCATTTGAGCGAAGCATACTGTTGGAACAATTTATTTTTTTCAGCATACCTTCAAACACTTTTCCCATATCATCAATATCTGCAATAACGCCTTGTTTAATTGGGGATTTAACAAGAATATTCTCAGAAACCTTCTCATAAAGCTCATATGCTGAATCTCCCATAGCGACAACTTCTTTTTTCTTTTTGATTGCAATCATATTTTTTTCATTGATAAAAGTTTTTCGCTGGCCATTATATATTTTTATATTATTTGTGCCTAAATCTAGACCGTATTTTCTCCCTGGCATAAAATACTCCCTTCAAAATCATTACACTATTCCTTTCATATGAAGGCTCTCATATTGCTTATCTCCAATGATAATATGATCAGACAATCTTATTCCTAAAAGTGTACCTGCTTCAGCAATTTTCTTGGTAACTGCAATGTCCTCATTACTCGGCGTAGGATCACCGCTTGGATGGTTATGAACAAGGATAATATTCACCGCATGGTATTGAAGTGCTTCAATAAAGATCATTCGCGGATCCACAATGGTTGCATTAACGCTGCCTTTAGAGATAAGTAAGTCTTTAATCATATTATGTTTTGTATCTAACATTACTAATACAAGGTGCTCTTGCTGGTAGTAACGCATATCTTCCATGTAATATGCTGCGATCCCGGCCGGGTTGTTGAAGCTGATCCGTTCGCCTGCAGACGCTTTTGCAATTCTCCTGGATAGTTCCAATACACATAAAATCTGTATGGATTTTACCTTTCCAATACCTTTAATCTTCTGCAAGTCCGCTGGCTTAAGCTTGTTTAAGTGGTTAAGCCCACAGGCTGGTCCACTTAAATTTAAGATGTGATGTGCTAAATCAATTGAGCGGGTGTGTCTTGCTCCTGTTCTAATGATGACTGCCAGTAATTCTGCGTCAGATAAGAATTTTGCACCGTACTTTTCGCATTTTTCATAAGGTCTTTCTGTTTCAGGTAGATTCTTTACTGTTAAAAATTGATTGCTCATAGATGCTGCCTCCTATACATAGCCAAAAGCAAACCCTGAGCGCATACCCTTATTAATATTATCATAAAATTTAGAAATTGTATACATTAATAAGATATTAAAAAATAATATAATTCTTTACAAAGTGACAAGCCCGGCTTCCCATAGTTTTTGTAATGACATCATAATACCAAATTTTGCATGATGCCAGGTCAATCCTCCCTGAAAATATACGGCATAAGGGGGTTTTATAGGTGCATCTGCACTTAACTCAATTGATGATCCTTGAATAAAGGTCCCTGCGGCCATAATTACATTGCAGTCGTAGCCGGGCATAGGCCAGGGCTCAGGTGTCACATGGCTGTCTACAGGCGCCGCTGCCTGAATACCCCGGCAGAAATGGATGACACCCGCGGGAGTATTTAATACCACTGCCTGGATGATATCATACCGGCTGTCACTACTGTCTGGAATTACTTTAAAACCTAGCTTTTCATAAATAGAGGCAGCAAAGACTGCGCCTTTTAGTGCGCTGCTGACAACCTGTGGAGCCATAAATAACCCTTGATAAAAGGAACGGTTAACGGATAAATTGGCTCCTAACTCTTTGCCAAGCCCCGGAGCAGTCAGTCTAAACGCTGCATTTTCTACATATTCTTTTTTTCCTGCAATATACCCTCCAATAGGAGCCAAACCGCCGCCAGGATTTTTAATTAACGAGCCAACGCATAAATCTGCGCCAACTTCGGCCGGTTCCATAACCTCTACGAATTCGCCATAACAATTATCTACCATGCAGATGATGTCAGATTTGATATTCTTAATAAATCGAATAATCTCTCCTATTTTATCTACAGAGAGCGTCGGCCTTGTCTGATATCCTTTGGAGCGTTGTATAGTTACCATCTTTGTTTGTTTATTGATGGCTGCCTTTATGCCCTCATAATCAAAAGAGCCGTCAGCCATTAAATCTACCTGACGGTATTTGATATTATATTCTGCCAGTGAACCTTTGGAGGGTCTTATGCCAATAACACCTTCTAAAGTATCATAAGGCTTTCCTGCCGGGGAAAGAAGTTCATCCCCTGGCCTTAAATTCCCAGACAACGCAATAGTAAGCGCATGGGTACCGCAAGTAATGTGCGGACGGACAAGTGCCGCCTCTGTTTTAAAAACACTGGCATACACCTTTTCCAGCGTATCCCGCCCGCTGTCATTATAGCCATAGCCTGTTGATGATGCAAAATGTATATCACTGACTTTATGCTTCTGCATTGCGCGGATAACTTTCAGCTGATTATATTCTGCCACTTCATCAACCATTTTAAAACGATTTACTAGTTTTTCCTCTGTTCCCTGGCAAAAATCCAATACTTGTTTATTGATGCCGGTATTTTTATAATATTCTTCCAATACTTCTATCATAGACTTTAAATAATTCCTTTCTTACTTAAATACTTAAGTAAAGTATCCAGTATACCATCCTCGGAAACAAATTCATATTTATGAATCCATGTCACATCTTTCTCGCGCTTAAACCATGTAATCTGCCGCTTTGCAAAGTGCCTGGTGTCACGTTTTAATATCTGGATTGCCGCATCTAATGAATATTCACCTTCCAGATATGCAGCAATTTCTTTATATCCTAATCCTTGCATAGACACCAGATTTCTTGAGTAACCTTGAGCTAAAAGCCATCTTACTTCATCAATCAAGCCTTGCCCTATCATCATATCAATACGCTTATTTATCTTTTCGTAAAGTGATTCGCGGTAATCATTTAAAATAAAATATTGATAATGATAAGGAGAAGTCCGAAGCCTTTGTTCATCATTATGTGTTGAAATGGGCCGGCCTTCCTGATGATAATACTCAATGGCCCGGATTACTCTTTTGACATTATTAAAATGAATACGGGAGGCGGATACGTTATCGACCTCCTTAAGCATTTGATGCAAATATACGTTACCTTTTTCCATAGCTATCTTCTTAAGGCTTTCACGATAGGAATTATCATTGTCATTCTCAGTAAAATCAATATCATATAATAGCGCCTGAATATAAAAACCGGTTCCGCCTACAATGATGGGTATCTTACCCTTGCTGTAAATTTGTTCGGCATAACGCCTGGCTCTTTTTTTAAATTCAACTACATTAAATGAATCGTCAGGAAAATACTCATCAATCAAATAATGAGGAATACCTTGCATTTCTTCTTGTTTGATTTTAGCTGTTCCAATGTCCATATAGTGATAAACCTGCATTGAATCAGCAGATATAATTTCGCCGCCGATTTTTTTGGCTAAAGCTATTGAAAGTTCAGTCTTGCCTACGGAAGTTGGACCTGCTAAAATGACTAAGGGTTTATTGTTCATTATGACTCCAAACTATTGAATTCTCTTAAACTTCTTCTCTAACTCATATTTTGTCATGGAAATAATTGTTGGCCGCCCATGAGGGCAGGTATAAGGGTTCTCGGTATCAAGCAGTTGCTCAATCAACGCATCAGCTTCTTTAAACGACAGGCGATTGTTTCCTTTGACAGCTGCCTTACAGGCCATCGTTGCGATCCGGTCATTGACCGTATCCAATTTAAGATGATTCATCTCAGCTGATAAATTGTCAAGCAGGTCCAGCAGCAGTTCCTTCTCTCCCATTCCGAACAGGTCGGTGGGTATTGCTCTTACCGCATATTCATTTCCGCCAAATGGCTCAATTTCAAAGGCCAGCTGTTTAAAATTTTCCGAATAATTTCTGACCAATTCTTCCTCCCGCATAGATAAGGTTATAATAATCGGAGGATTAATATATTGAGAAGAAATTCTTTTGTTTTTTAAAGATGTGATTATTTTTTCGTATAAAACTTTCTCATGAGCTGCATGTTGATCAATAATGAACAACTTGCCATCATATTCAACCATCCAATAGGTATCGAAAACTTGCCCGATTAATTTATGCTTAACTCTTGCAGTTTCTGATAAAAGTTTTCCGTTAAATAAGTTTTCTTGTTGACTGTCGGTAATATTCGGACTATCTATAATGGTATCCACATTATATTTTCTGTATTCATGAGTCTCTGGTTCTTTAGGCGCCTCGTATTTTTCTGCGGCAATAGTAATGGTGTCATTTTGTTTATAGTTTTCCAAGCGCTTTTTTTCAAATGGTTCTGGAATTTTTTCTTTTATCATTTCTTTTTGAATACTTGTTTCACTAAGAAACTTCACTTCAGGAATCAATTCTTTTCCAGCTAGAGCTTCACGGACACTAGTGTAAACCAACTGATAGACGGAATCACTTTGATGAAAGCGTACTTCAAGTTTTGCCGGGTGGACGTTGACGTCGATTAACGAAGCCGGTATTTCTAAATGTAAGGCCGTAAAAGGATATTTGTGAACCATAATAAACGTTTTATAGGCCTCTTCAATAGCTTTGGTTATAATATTGCTCTTAATATATCTGCCATTGATAAAATAATTTTCAAAAGCCCTATTCCCCCTGGCAATGATAGGCTTGCCAATATACCCTGAAATCTGTATATCATCAGAGACCTGATTTACTTTAAGGAGACTCCCCGCAATATCTCTCCCATAAACATTATAAATAATATCTTTTAGCTGCATATTTCCGGAAGTATGCAGCTTATTTTGGTTATTATTAATGAACTTAAAAGAAATATTCGGATGAGATAATGCCAGCCTCCATACCAAATCATTGATATATCCGGATTCTGATATTGCTGTTTTTAAAAACTTCCGCCTTGCCGGTGTATTATAAAACAAATTTCTGATAATAAAGGTAGTTCCTTCCGGACAGCCTATTTCTTCAATTTTTCTTTCTTTTCCGCCTTCAATGAGATAGCGTATGCCTGTAAGTGAATCTGATGTTTTAGTAATCAATTCAATTTGTGACACCGCAGCAATGCTTGATAAGGCCTCGCCACGGAATCCGAGGGAACTGGCAGTCAATAAGTCTTCAATGGATTTAATCTTGCTGGTTGTATGTCTCAAAAATGCAATCGGCACATCATCCTTGAAAATTCCACTGCCGTTGTCTGTAATCCGGATAAAAGTGATTCCGCCATCTTTAATTTCGATTGTTACCGCAGTGGCTTTTGCATCAATCGCATTCTCGACAAGCTCTTTGACAACAGATGATGGACGTTCGATGACTTCACCAGCGGCGATTTTATTAATTGTATTAGAATCTAAAACATTAATATTTGCCAAAATATCTCCTGCTTTCTATTTAATAACGTTCCTTAATTGTCTTTTGCATGTAATATAAGGTATTTAATGCATCAATCGGTGTCATATTGCCTAAATCCATATCCCGTAACTTTAAAATTACAGAATCCCCGCCATTATTCCCGAATAATGACAGCTGTTTGTTTTCGGTGGCTACGACAGTTGCATTTCGAATTTTGGATTGGCTATAGTTGGAGGTTTCTATATTTTTAGCGCGGTAGGTAATATCTGCATCACTCAATTCTTCCACCAGTTCCTTTGCCCGTTCGATGACTGACTCAGGTACCCCGGCTAACTTGGCTACCTGTATGCCATAGCTTTTGTCGGCGCCGCCGGCGATAATCTTCCTGAGGAAAATGATATCATCACCTTGCTCCTGGACAGCAATACAATAATTATTAACATTATTTAACTTTCCTTCTAACTCTGTCAATTCATGATAATGGGTAGCAAATAGTGTTTTTGCCCCCAGCAGCTTAGGATTACTGATATATTCTACCACTGCCCATGCAATACTCAAGCCATCAAAAGTACTTGTCCCTCTTCCGATTTCATCTAAAATGAGCAGGCTATTTTTGGTGGCATTTCTCAAGATATTGGCTACTTCCGTCATTTCCACCATAAACGTACTTTGCCCTGAAGCCAGATCATCGGAAGCGCCTACCCGGGTAAATATCCGATCAACAATACCAATATCCGCTTCCTGTGCAGGGATAAAGCTGCCTATCTGTGCCATCAAAACAATAAGTGCGCTTTGTCGCATATATGTCGATTTACCGGCCATATTAGGTCCTGTAATAATAGCAATCCTGTTTTTTTGATTGTCCAGATATGTATCGTTTTCAATAAACATATCATTGGAAATCATTTTTTCAACGACCGGATGACGTCCGCCTTTAATATTAATGACCCCTTTGGTATTGATAGACGGACGGACATAGTTATTATGATCGGCAACAACAGCCAGAGAGGCAAAGACGTCTATCCTGGCCAATGCCTTTGCTGTTGTCTGTATACGCTTCACTTCAGCGGCAATGGTATCTCTGATATTTCCAAAAATGTCATATTCAAGAGAAAATAATTTGTCCTCCGCACCAAGGATGATATCCTCAAGTTCTTTGAGCTCAGGCGTAATATAACGCTCTGCATTAGCCAAAGTCTGTTTTCGGGACCAATCTGGCGGCACTAAATCTTTATAAGAGTTAGTTACCTCCAAATAATAGCCGAAAACTTTATTGAATTTGATTTTCAAATTCTTGATACTAGTTGCTTCACGTTCTTTAGCTTCTAAATTTGAAAGCCATTGTTTTCCTTCTGTTTTTGCATTTCGGTATTTATCGATATCTTCATGATATCCATCTTTAATAATCCCTCCGTCCTTTAACGTGACGGGCGGTTCCTCGTGAATAGAATCCTCAATGAGTTTAAATATATCCTCCAGAGAATCCATTTGACGGTAAATGTCTTTTAATGTATCACTTCCAAAACTTTTAATAAGAAATTTGATATGGGGAATCATTTGCAGGGAAGATTTAAACGCAATTAAATCTCTTGGATTAGCTGTTTTATAGCTGATTCTGCTAATCAAACGCTCCAGGTCATAAATGGGATTTAAATATTCCCGTATTTCTTCTCTTGTAATTAAATGCTGGTTCATTTCCTCAATAGCATCAAGACGAGCTTCGATCTGTTCCTTATCGATAAAAGGCTGCTCAATGTAAGTCCTTAAAAGCCTTGCGCCCATAGCGGTTTTTGTTTTATCCAGCACCCATAATAACGACCCTCTCTTTTGCTTTTCTCTGAGGGTTTCAAGCAATTCTAAATTTCTGCGGGTAGAACTGTCAATAATCATATACTTTCCGGTATGATACGGCGTAATATGGGTAAGGTGGGTTAAAGAATTTTTTTGTGTTTCATAAAGGTATTGCAGCAATGCGCCTGCAGCAATGACTCCTGTATCGTAATCTTTAAGCCCTAGACCATCTGGCAGTGACACATTAAAATGCTCTTTAAGTTTATTGATACATAAATCTTCATCAATATACCAGGATTCCAGCGAAGATACGGAAATATTTAAGCGGTTTTTTATTTCTTCCAGATCTATACCGCTGATATAGAAAAAATCATTACAGATGATTTCTGCCGGAGTAAATTTGTTGATCTCATCGTATAGCTGTTTATCAGTTCCAACTTCGGTGACATAATAATCTCCCGTAGAAACATCGACGGTAGAAACCCCGAAGTTTTGACCTAAATAGACAATGCACATAAGATAATTATTTTTTGTTTCATCTAAAGCTTGTGTATTCAAATTAGTTCCCGGGGTTACAATACGTACAACTTCTCGTTTTACCATACCTTTTGCCGTCTTAGGATCTTCTACCTGTTCACATAAAGCGACTTTGTAACCTTTGGCAACTAATTTGTTTAAATATCCGTCTAATGCATGATACGGCACGCCGCACATGGGTGCCCGTTCCTCCTGGCCGCAGTCTTTTCCGGTTAATGTTATCTCAAGTTCTTTTGAGGCGGTAATGGCATCTTCAAAAAACATTTCATAAAAATCACCGAGACGATAAAAAAGTATACAATCTTTATACTGCTTCTTTGTATCTATATAATGCTGCATCATTGGGGTCAATGGCGCCATTTCTCTTTCCTCCAATCAAGCTTTTCTTTTGTCATTCTTTACTATTTTATATCAAAATGCTAAAAAAGACAACAACAAAAACGACTCATATCACGCAATATAAGTCGCTTTTTGCCTTAAAATGTTTTAGACATTAAATAATAACTCTCCATATGTTGGGAAGGGCCACCTGGCACCATCTACGATAACCTCCAGTTTGTCGGCAGGTAATCGCAATTTATCCATTGCCGTACAAACCTCATCTCTATAGCATGTTGCCTGAAGCTTAGGTTCTTCTATCTGTGCAGCCTTGGCAACGGCGGTTTCCAGTTTGATTAATGCATTATTCATGTCAACCAGATTTTTTGAACAATCCTCCAAGACTATACGTTGAACAGATGCATCCTGTCCCACGGATTCTACAGAACTGATCGAATTTGACAACGTAGTTGTATATTTGATTACTGAAGGTATGATTTGGGTTTTTGCCATATCAATCATTGTGCGCGCTTCAATATTGATTGTTTTTGAATACCCTTCATAAGCCACTTCTTCACGGGAAGCCAGTTCTGCAGCTGTTAATACGCAATGCTTTTCAAATAATTCAACTGATTTATCCCAGGTTAGATAGCCAATTGCATCTACCATATTTGTAATATTCGGCAATCCTCTGCGTTTTGCTTCTTCAATCCACTCAGGAGCATAGCCGTTGCCATTGAAGACAATGCGGATATGTTCACCTACCCATTTCTTTATTAAGTCATGAGCCGCTTCTTCAAAATCGGCAGCCTTTTCTAAAATATCGGCAGCCCGAGAAAAAGTTTCCGCGACCATTGTATTTAACACGATATTGGCATCTGCTATGGAAGCCGATGAGCCTACCATTCTGAATTCAAATTTATTACCTGTAAACGCAAATGGTGAAGTTCTATTACGGTCAGTCGCATCCTTTCTGAAGCGGGGGACTGTGGAAACGCCTACATTAAGCTCTCCTCCAACTTTACTATGGGTAGCTTCACCGGATTCGCATAATTGCATCAAAACGTCTTCTAACTGTTCTCCAAGGAATACGGATATAATAGCGGGAGGCGCTTCATTTGCACCAAGACGATGGTCATTTCCCGGTGTTGCTGCAGATTCCCTGAGTAATGGCGAATATTCATCAACTGCCTTTAATATAGATGCTAAAATCAATAAGAACTGCCTGTTTTGATGTGGTGTTTTCCCAGGTTCCAATAGATTGATCCCGGTATCCGTTGTCATTGACCAGTTGTTATGCTTCCCTGAGCCATTGATGCCTGCAAAAGGTTTTTCATGAAGCAAACATACCAAATCATGACGGAGTGCGACTTTTTTCATTGTCTCCATGACTAGTTGATTATGGTCGGTTGCAATATTGGTCGTATGATAAATGGGAGCCAGTTCGTGCTGCGCCGGCGCCACTTCATTATGTTGGGTTTTAGCAGTGACGCCAAGCTTCCAGAGTTCAATATTTAAATCACCCATATATGCCGTAATTCTTTCCTTAAGACTTCCAAAATAATGGTCATCTAATTCCTGGCCTTTAGGCGCCGGAGCGCCGTAAAGTGTCCGTCCGCTAAATATTAAATCCTTACGCTTCCAATATGTATCTTTATCAACAATAAAGTATTCCTGCTCCGGTCCCACGGAAGTGGTGATCTTTGTTGCTGCCTGATCACCAAACAGCCTGACAATTCTCAATGCCTGTTTATCAAGAGCCTCCATGGAACGCAATAATGGAGTCTTTTTATCCAGCGCCTCACCTGTATAAGAGCAAAATATTGTCGGAATACAGAGGACTGCGCCTGTTGGAGATTCATGGATAAAAGCAGGTGAAGTACAATCCCATGCGGTGTATCCCCTGGCTTCAAATGTAGCTCTCAAGCCTCCGGAGGGAAATGAAGAGCCATCTGGTTCACCTTTAATCAACTCTTTTCCTGAAAATTCCATAATGACATGGCCATCCTTCGCCTGAGACAAAAAGGAATCATGTTTTTCGGCTGTAATACCTGTAAGTGGTTGGAACCAATGGGTAAAATGAGTTGCTCCATGTTCAAGTGCCCAGTCCTTCATTTCATTGGCAACGACTTCTGCCACATGTTTATCCAGTTCGGTTCCTTGTTCAATCGTCTTTCTTAGTTCGGTATATATCTTCCCTGGAAGCCTTTCTTTCATCGTTTCATCATTAAATACATTGGAGGCAAATATTTTAGCTATATTAACTTTCTTACTCATATAATTGTCCCTCTTTCCTTGTTTAATATAAAAATAGACGCCCTCTGCCTGTAGAGAACGTCTTTGCTCAATTAATAATCTATTTATTATAATATCATATCTTAAAAAAAATGCAATCTATTTTCTTAGTTATTTCGTATTTTGTAGAAAATAACTAATATATTGCTCATTAAGCTTCAAATATTAATTAAATATAAATTATATAAGTTGTTAAGCCTGAACTTGCTCTCCGAAATAATAAAATCCTTTACACTCTTTTAGTTTAACCTGTATGATTTGCCCAATCAGATCCTTGCTCCCTGGAAAATGGACAATCAGATTATTACTAAGCCGGCCGGTTACAAGTTGACGTTCCTGAGTATTAACCTCTTCCACTAAAACTTCCTGAATGTTTCCGGTATGCCGCCTCATCAGTTTTACCGCTTCACGCTGTACTTCTTTGAGCAATCTGTCAAATCGGTTTTTAATGATATCTTTAGGTATTTGTTCTTCCATGACAGAAGCAGGGGTACCGGAACGTTTAGAATATATAAAAGTATAAGCACTGTCAAATCCAACTTTCCTGACAACCTCCAGAGTTTCAAGAAAATCTTCTTCTGTTTCACCGGGGAAACCGACGATTATATCTGTCGTTAATGAAATGTCAGGACAGGCTGTTTTGATTTTATCAGCCAATATCAAAAAGTCCTCTTTTGTATAATGGCGGTTCATTGCTTTTAATACCCGGCTGCTTCCAGATTGAAGAGGAAGATGTAAATGCCGGCATATTTTCTCTCCATGGCTCATGACTTCTATGAGATCATCAGATAAATCCTTAGGATGAGAAGTCATAAAGCGGATGCGTTCAAGACCCTCTATTTTTTCAATCTCCGCCAATAATTTGGCAAAGGACATCGGATTTGTAAGGTTTTTCCCATAGGAATTAACATTCTGTCCCAAAAGCATCACTTCAACGACACCCTCAGAAACAGCTGTTTTAATTTCTTTAATAATATCCTCCGGATTCCGGCTCCGTTCACGGCCTCTTACGTAAGGAACGATGCAATAACTACAAAAATTATTACATCCAAACATGATATTGATCCCTGTTTTAAAAGTATACTTTCTTTCCACGGGTAAATCCTCAACGATACGGTCTGTGTCTTTCCATATATCAATAATCATCGAATCAGAATCTAAATGTGCCTGGATTAATTCAGCCAGTTTGTATATATTATGGGTTCCGAAGATTATATCAACATGCTTATAGCTTTGTTTTATTTTCTCTACCACAGCTTCTTCCTGCATCATGCAGCCACATAGTGCAATCATCATATCCGGTCGTTTTTTCTTGATTGATTTTAAGTGCCCCAAACGGCCGTACACCCTAAGGTTGGCATTCTCTCTGACTGTACAGGTATTATATATAACAAAATCCGCATCTTCCGTATCAGTGATCACATACCCCATTTTTTTTAGAATGCCCGCAAGCTTCTCTGAGTCTCTGGCATTCATTTGACAGCCGAATGTCACAATACAGGCATATAAGGGGCGGCCTATTTCTTTTGACTTCTTCTTAATATACCACCGGCATTTACTTATAAAGCCATATTGGCGTGTTGTTTCTTCAAATTCATTTTGATTTATCATGTGAATCTCCTTTATGATAAAGTAGTGATTAAACTATATCATAAAGTTGTAATTCTTTCAACAAGGAGAAACCCCGTCTTCTGATTGACGGGGTTTGATATAAACTATTTGCGGAACCTTATTATTTAGCGTAATCTCTGTCGGCAGCATTGGCATCCGGAATATTCCACATTGTTAAAATCGTAATCAGCGAAATCACCAACATGATAAGCATACCGTAATAGGCCCAGTCAGCCAAGCCTCTTTCAAAGAAAAAGCCCATATAATATATAGCAAAAGCCATGATAATTGCCTGGATTGTCATAATCCATTTATTGGCGCCTTGATACTTTTTGCGTCCATAAACATAAGAAACCGAGCAAGGATGCATTGTCGGTACGCCGCCGGTCATACAGGCAACACCAAATGCCCATATACCCATCAATGCCTTATTACCGCCAACAGGCATCACGGCCAACGGAATGACAGCGATAAAAAACAGCAGATTCAATACCAGAGAGGCTTTAATTGTGCCAAGCTTATCATCAATCCAACCAAGGACATAGCTCATTGGAATACCAAGGGCAGCGCCTACCGACAAGAAAAACAACGCTTCTATCCATAATGCCATTGGATTCTCGGCATCAGCACTAAGCATCATGTAACGGGCAACCATATAACCCATCATGGCATTAATAACAAACTGCATAAAACCATAAGAAATAATTAGCTGCCAGCCAACCTTCGAAGTAAGGATTTCTTTAAGGGAAACATCTTCATTTTGCTCCTCGGCTTCTGAAATAGGCGCATGGTCGGCACCATCAGGGAATAACCCGATATCCTCAGGTTTATCCCGCATCAACGCAAAAATCAAAATACCCAGCACAATAACGATAATGCCAAAAACTGTGTAAGCCATGTTAATTGCTCCGAGCGAAGTGTATACCCATGTCAGGATTGATACGCCAACAATAGAGAACAAAGGAGAACCGGCTGTGATAATTCCCATAACACGGCCCCGATACTTGATAAACCAGTTGGCACAAAGCATGAAACCGCCCATTTGCAATGGAACTACCAACAAGCGGACAAAAAACAAGCTGACATTATACAGTAATAAATTACCTGCCTGTGTGGAAAAACCCAATACAATGGTAAAAAAACCTAGTATTATCGTGGACGGAACTAAGATTTTGCGGACACCAACTTTAATAAAGGCAACACCGCAGATTAGATAAAAGATAACTACAGCAAAACCGGCGACAGTAACAGGCATATCGGCAGTTGTTTCATTGAATCCAAATACCTCCAGCGCGACGGGACGTAAGATGTTTAAATGGTCGTTCTGAAATCCGGAATAAAAGAACATCATAATAACGCCTAAAATACAAAATATAATTGCTTTTCCTGCAAACTTCTTATTTTTTAACATAAATACTCCCTCCTAATTAATAAGCATTTTGATATATGCTAAACGATATGACGAATGATATTTGACGCACCTCCTTTAATCCATAGGACTTTTATATAATCAAGGCCAATACTTCTATAAAAGCAAATATTTAGAGGCAAAAATTATACAAATAGTACTATATTGTTTATTTATTAACTAATAAATTGAGTATAACATTAATAAAAGAACTATGGTAATTCCAAAACAAATAACATTTATGTCAAAATAATATAACATAATAATGAAATTTATAAATTAAAAAAGCATATGCAGTTCAAGCAGCTGCATATGCTTTTAAACGGTTTACCTATATCATGTAAATTATGGGCGTGTATGCCCATCACCATAAATAATATATTTAATTGTTGTTAATTCATTCAAGCCCATGGGTCCTCTGGCATGGAGTTTCTGTGTACTGATTCCAATTTCAGCACCAAAACCAAATTCAAAACCATCAGTGAATCTTGTGGATGCATTGACATATACTGCGGCAGCATCTACTTCATCAAGAAATTTTCTGGCATTACGATAATCGTTAGTTATGATAGCTTCTGAGTGTTTCGTATTATATTGATTAACATGTGAAATAGCTTCATCAATATCATTGACTGTTTTTACAGAGATAATTGAATCCAGATATTCCATTCCCCAGTCATCTTCAGTAGCAGGAACCAAATCATGACAGACTTCTCTTGCGGTTTCATCACCTCGAATTTCAATAGCGTTCTTTTTTAGTTTCATGCAAATAGGAGGCAAGGCTTCTTTAATAATATCTTTATGTATGACAAGAGATTCACACGCATTACACACACCGGTCCTTTGTGTCTTGGCATTAAAAATAATATTTACGGCCATATCAATATCAGCCTGGACATCAACGTATATGTGGCAGTTACCAGTTCCTGTCTCGATCACTGGAACTGTGCTATTTTCAATGACAGTTTGAATAAGTCCTGCTCCGCCTCTTGGAATCAGTACATCAACATATTGATTTAACCGCATGAACACTCTGGCAGTTTCCCTGCTGGTATCCTCGATTAATTGAATCGCCAAAGGATTACAGCCCATGTTTTCTATTGCCTGGCTAATAACTTTAACAATAGCTTTATTTGAATTAAGCGCATCACTGCCACCTTTTAATATAACTGCATTACTTGTTTTAAAGCATAATCCGAAAGCATCTGCAGTCACATTAGGCCTTGACTCATAAATGATTCCAATAACACCTAAAGGCACTCTTTTCTTACCTACCTCCAGGCCATTAGAAAGACGCTTTGCATAGATGATTTCGCCAATGGGATCACTTAGGTTTATGAGCTGCGTCAGGCCTTTAGCCATTCCTTCAATACGGCTGTCATCTAATAGAAGCCTGTCAATCAAAGAGGTTTTTACCCCTTTCTCCTTGGCAAGCCTGACATCAGCTTCGTTGGCTTTCTTTAAAATGTTTTTGTTTTTAAGTAATGCGTCGGCGGCTGCCTTAAGACAGCTATTTTTTTCATCAGAAGACAGCTTCTGTAAATCCTTTGATGCCTTCTGTGCATTTATTCCCAATTGTTTCAAATCCATATAAATACCCTCCTGTCGTATGATCTTTCTTCATGAATTTCTTTTTTCTATGTATTCAACTAAATTGAAATTAATATTTTTATGAGCCAGGAATAAGGTTCCGATATTTTTCCCTTTTACAATTCCATCAATATTATGAAAATCTCCTCCATTAGCAATAACCATATCACAGTCTGAAGATGTGGCGATCCTGGCGGCATCGATTTTAGTTAACATTCCGCCTGTTCCATATGCCCCTGAAGCTCCTTTGGCCATATGGTATAGGCTGTCATTAATAACGTGGACACAGTCAATGAAACGGGCATTATTATTTTGATTAGGATCATCGGTGTACAACCCATTAATATCTGAAAGCAGAATTAGCAAATCGGCTTTGATAATAGATGCTACTACTGCAGACAATGTATCATTATCTCCAAATTCAATTTCATCAGTGGAAATGGTGTCATTTTCATTGACAATTGGAATAACTCCCATATTTAATAATTGATTAAATGTATTTTTGGCATTTTTGCAATTTCTGTTATTAACAATTGTATGTTTAGTCATTAAAATCTGAGAAGCAATCTGATGATATTCATTGAATAATTTCTGATAAATCATCATCAATGCTGCCTGACCAACTGAAGCACATGCTTGTTTTAGCGGCAGAGAGCCGGGTTTTTGCCTCAGTCCAAGAACTTTCCTTCCCACTCCGATTGCCCCTGAAGACACTAAAACCACATCCTTTCCCTGGTTTCTTAAATCAGAGAGCATGCGTACCAACATTTCCAGCTTTACAAAATCTATATCTCCTGTTTCTTCATGGACAATTGAAGAAGAGCCAACCTTAACAACAATTCGCCTTTTGTCTTTGAGTTTATTTCTATAGTTCATCATACTTCCTCCATTGGTTTATATCGTCTTGCCAGCTCTTCAGCCACCTTGATACCATCCATTGCGGCCGAAGTAATGCCGCCTGCGTATCCGGCGCCTTCCCCACAGGGAAACACACCAGAGATGCTGCTCTCAAATTGCTCGTTTCGTTCAATTCTAAGGGGTGAAGAGGTTCTCATTTCAACTCCGGACAAAATAGCGTCCTCACGATTAAAGCCCTGTATTCTGTGGCCAAAAACATCAATACCTTCAATTAAGCTTTCAGCTACATACTTAGGCAGGCAATTTCTTAAATTCCCAATGATATATCCGCCTTTATGTTCGGATCCAAATTCACCAAATCCCTTTGAGTTTTCAGATGATTTAAAATCTTTGTATAATTGTAAAGGAATCAAATGTCTATTACCGGCTTCCTTAAAGCACTTGTTTTCCCAATATTGCTGAAAATGAACACCAGCCATAGAAGAAGCATCTGGGAAATCGTCAGGCGTTACTGTAACAATGACCGCACTGTTGGCATTATGACTCTCTCGCTTATAATTGCTCATCCCATTAATGGCAATTCCGTTTTTTTCGGAAGAAGCATTGACAACATAACCGCCAGGACACATGCAGAAGGTATAGACTCCTCTTCCACTCGTAGACTGATAGGCCAGTCTGTAATCTGCTGCTCCTAAAAGCGCATCATTTCTTTTACCATACTGTGAAAAATCAATTTCTGCTTGGGGATGTTCAATTCTAACACCAACAGCAAATGATTTTGGACGCATCTGGAATTTTTTTTTATTTAAAAGATTAAAAGTATCGCGGGCACTATGGCCAATAGCCAAAACTACTATGTTGGTTTCCATAAAAATATTATCGTTAACCATTATGCCGACACATTGATTATTTTCAATTAAGATGTCTGTTAATTTTGAATCAAAGTATATTTTCCCTCCTAAAGATATAATTTCATTACGGAGGCTTTTTACAACATTGACTAATATATCTGTACCAATATGTGGTTTGCTTAAATACAAAATTTCTTCAGGGGCACCTGAGTCCGCAAATATTTCTAATACTTTTTTATTTCTTCCAGATGCATCTTTAACTAAAGTATTTAGTTTTCCATCAGAAAAAGTTCCAGCACCACCTTCACCAAATTGAACATTCGAATCTGTTTTCAGAATCTCCTTTTCCCAAAAGTCATTTACAGATTTTGTACGGGTATCGACATCTTCTCCGCGTTCCAGAATAATTGGCCGGTAGCCATGCCTGGCCAGCATCAATCCACAAAATAATCCTGCCGGTCCACTACCTATAATGACCGGAGGTTTATTAAGCTTTTGGGTACCGGTAACAGCAAATATGTAAGGATTATCTTTACTTTTCTTGACATTCTTATTTCTCTTTAAAGTATTTGCTTCATTAATTACTTTTATGCTTAATGTGTATTCATATAGTATATTAGGTTTATGACGTGCATCAATAGACTTTTTTACAATTGTATAGGATAAAATGTCTCTTGGCATAATATGCAGTTTTTTTGCGGCAGAGTTAAGAAGTTCTTCCTGTGTATGCCTGTAATCTAGCTTAAGATGGTTTAACCTAATCATTCTATTACGTTTCCTCCTGCATATTTTCCCGCTATATATCCGGTCGCCCATGCCCATTGAAGATTGTAGCCGCCGCATCTGCCGTCTATGTCTAAAAGTTCACCGACGATAAATAAATTCTTGCATAACTTTGATTCCATAGTCAAATGATTAATCTCTTTTGTAGAAACCCCTCCGGCAGTTACTTGTGCATTTGAAAATCCATTGGTATCTATAACTGATACTGTAAATTGTTTGATTAGGCCAGAAAGTTTATCACAGTCCTTTTTAGTCAATCTTTCAATGGAATCTCTTGGCTTTAGTCCGGCTATTTTAATTAATACGTGATTAAATTTTTTATTGATCAGGCCTAAAAATAATTGATCAAGCTGTTTGTATGGCGCCAAATTTATTTGACTGTAAATATAGTCCTTGATGTCATTATAAGAGAACTCAGGCAGTAGATCAATGTTAACAGTGACTTCTTGATTTTGGAGCAGCCCATATGCAGCATAGCGGCTTAACTGAAATGTGGGAATTCCGGAAATCCCATATTGAGTCAATTGTAATTCACCTTGTTCAGAGCATACAACTTTGTTGTCCAGATAGAGGGTTAAGTTGGCCTCTATCCGAACACCTGCCAGCTCTTTAAAAATATTACCTTTACATTTTAGTCCGGTCAAGGCAGGTACCGGACTGATAATACGATGGCCTAAATTTTTTGCCAATAAATAGCCGCTGCCGTTTGAACCAAGTTTTTCAGAAGCCCTCCCACCGGCTGCCAATATCAACTTTTTGCAATGATAAATATGATTTGCTGATTTTATAACATAGCCATTTCCTTGATGAAGAACATTTAAAATCTCTTCACCGGTATTTATAACCACTTGTAAATGTGCCAATGCCAACCGCAATACATCAAGTATGGAGGAGGCTTGTTCTGAATATGGATATGTATAACCTTGTTTTATTCTAGGTAAAATCCCCAATTCTTTAAAAAACTTGGCAGATTGCTCATAAGAAAAATGCTTAAGGACTGTATGGCAAATATCCATATTTTCGCCTCTGTAGTAGCTTGGCTTCATATCTGAGTTTGTAAAATTGCATTTCCCATTTCCAGTTGCCAGTATTTTTCTACCAATTTTATCCATGCGCTCAAGAATAAGCACTTTTGAACCTTTTCTGGCAGCAGCTATGGCAGAAATCAGTCCCGAAGCGCCCCCGCCGATAATGATTATATCATAATTCATTTTAAAACCTCATAGCCCTCAGGATTATTCTTCTGCCAACGCCATGAATCCTCACACATTTCATCTAACCCATATCCGGCTTCCCAATGAAGCTCTTCTTTGGCCAGTGAGGCATCTGCATAACATGCTGCAATATCCCCGGCACGCCTTGGCCCCATTTCATAGGGGATATCCTTACCACAAACTTTACTAAAGGCTTTCACAACATCTAAGACACTATAGCCAATACCAGTGCCTAAATTATAAGTCAATACACCATTGTTTTTGGTTAATTTTTCGATTGCCTTAACATGTCCTTTAGCTAAATCTACAACATGGATATAATCTCTGACGCCGCTGCCATCGGGGGTATCATAATCATCTCCAAAAACCCTCAGGTAATTCAATTTGCCGATAGCTACCTGAGTAATATAGGGCAGCAGATTATTAGGAATTCCTTTGGGATTTTCACCGATGGTACCACTTTTATGGGCACCGATGGGATTAAAATATCTTAATAAAATAATATTCCAGTCATGATCGGAAACATACAAATCTCTTAAGATATCTTCAAGCATTAATTTAGTCCTTCCATAGGGATTTGTAACTGATAAAGGAAAATCCTCTTTAATAGGAACTGTTTTTGGAGAACCATAAACAGTTGCAGAAGAACTAAAAACGATATTCTTAACACCGAAATTACGCATCACATCGCATAAAACCAGGGTGCCTGACACATTGTTATAATAATAATCCAACGGTTTTTCCACCGATTCACCAACGGATTTAAGCCCTGCGAAATGAATAACGGAATCAATTGCCTCGTTCCTAAATATCTTAGACATTGTTTTTCTATCTAATATATCAGTTTCATAAAATTTCAGAGGTTTATGAGTGATTTTCATGACCCTGGCTAATGCTTCTTTACTTGAGTTCACTAAGTTATCTACCACAACAACCTCATAGCCCGCCGCTAATAATTCAACGCACGTATGGCTTCCTATATATCCGGCACCCCCTGTAACTAAAATAGACATATTGTTTATCTCCTCTTCATCTTAAGTTGAATAGTTTTCTAAGAAATCATACAGCTCTTTTTCGTCTTTAATTTCTTTTCCATTGATAATTTCAATCTGAAGGCTTTCCGGGAGCTGGTTAATATCAATATCCGTATACTCATACACCGTTTTCTTGTCACTATAGTATACCGTTATCTGTCCCCGGTTCAGCTTCACGAAATACTTATGATAATCATCTGACAAATTAAAAGTTTTTCTCAACATAATATAGTCCTGTGAATAGTATAACAAATTAAAGCTTATCAGTCCATCTTCTAAGTCTTTAATGGAAAGATTATTCATGTATTCATCTAACTGCTCAATAAGGCCATTTCTTGTGAGTCCCAGGTACATTGCCGGCATAGTTATGATTTCTTTTTCCGATGTCCCATCTTTGACATTGTAGCTTTCAACTATTAATTTTGTCGATGCTTTGATTATATCATCATTTGAAATTACTTCAATATCTTTTTGTGAAGAATCTTCTGTATTTTCATTCCGACTTTGGCCTAATCCTCTAAAAGTTATATAATAACCGGCATAAAGCACGCATGCGCATAATAAAAAACAGATAATATATTTTTTCATAGGTTTCACTCCTTTGATTATATTATCTGTTCTTTTTTTAAATTTATACAATAATTGGCAGCTACATGAAACGAATTTTTCTATAAAAACGAACTAATAAGTTACCTTTTGGGAAATTATATAACTCTTCCTCTTCTATACCACCCAGGGCAATAATAGCCACAGCGTAAATAATGATAGCTAAAACAATGGAAAAGATTGTGGCCACTGCATTCGACTTGATGATATAATAGAGTACTTTATAACCAAAAAATGTAACCGCACCCATTATCGCCGAGGCTGCCCCGGGTATTAAAAAAGTTTTCACCACTTCCAATTTATAATGGAAATGCTTATCAAGAGATATAATGTTTAATACACATACCACAAACGAAAATACAAGATTCCCAAAAATCAATGCGTAAATATTCAAATCACTAAAATACAAGAGAAAAACAACAAAAACCGTATGTATTGCCAATGCAATCCCAGAATTAATAATTGGAAGTTTTAACTTATTAAGACCTTGGAGGATTGAGTTTGTTACTGTGGAAAATGAATAAGTGACCACGGTAATTGAACCTAACATTAAGAGTTTTCCTGCCAGCTCTACGGATGAGTTGAAAATCATCTGCATAATTGGCTCCGATAAAATAGCCAGACCTACAAAACAAGGTATCGCAATAATCATTGTTAAGCGTATAATTTCGGTTATTTTGGAATGAACCTCAGTTTTTTGCTCAAGGGCATTGGCCGATGTTATGCTGGGAATTAATGCAACTCCTATTGCGGCTGTTAGGGCTAAGGGAACATTGATCAACTGTTTATATTGTCCGCTATAGACGCCAAACAGGCTGGTCCTAATTGTGTCGGTATAGCCTAAAGCACTAAGAATGTGGCTGTATAAAGAAGAATCTAAAATACCGACTATCTGATAGAGAGATGAACTCAGTATCAGAGGAACCATGGTAACGGTCATTAACTGCAAAACAAAGCCAAGAGGCATATTTTTGCTTGTCCTGTCCCTTTTTACTATCCGCATAACTGTAGGCTTATAGAGCTGATAAACTATAACAAGGAAAATCAAGCTTCCCAGTGCACCTAAGCAAGTTCCCAATGTGCTTCCGGCAGCACCATAGGCGGGACCTTTTGCCACGAGTAAATAAGCGGCCGCAACACTGATTACTGCGTTAAAAATGCCTTCAATAATCTGAGATATCGCGGTTGGCATCATAGAGTTTTTACCTTGAAAATACCCTCTAAATACACCCATAACTGCAGATATAACAATTGTAGGTGCAATAACTCTGAGTGAAAGGGCAACATCTTCAAGGGAAAACAGTGCATTTGCCAGCCAATCGGCTCCGATAAAGGTTAGTAAGCTTACAGCGCCTCCTATAATAGCCCCAAAAATCAAGGCCCCTTGCAAAATTTTCTGTATACCTTTATATTCTCCTCGGGCCAGGCGGGAGGAAACCAATAAAGAAACTGCCAACGGTATACCATTTGATGAAATTAACAGTAATACCTGATATATTTCATAGGTGTACGCGGAAACCCCCATACCTTCATCACCAAGAATGCGATAAAGGGGAATGCGGTACACCATACCAAGGATTCGGACAATGATGCTCGCTATAGCCAAAATTGAACTTTGGACAACTAAATTATTTTTTCTTTGCGATTTTTTTTGATTCATTGCTAATCCTCTTTTATCTATTCAGTCATTGTGATTTCAAAATCTGTTGGTACGATGGCAAAGTAAGATTTTCCGATATTAAACTGAGTCTGGGTACCATCTGAATGATAATACTTAGTGTGATCCGAATCACTTTCCCGTTCCCATGTAATATCCACCGCTTTACCATTGGTAATCAATATAGCTCTGCCGCTTCCGTTTAAGGCCATATCCTGATGGCCTTCATTACTGATTGTGGAGTAGTCTACAAACTGGATTAAAATATTTTTAAAGTAAAGTTGTTCACCTGTCTGGGCATCAACATGTTCTGCACCGAATTCGAATTTAGCATATTCTCCTTTTGAATGATCATACACTAATTTCGAAGAAGAGGTAAAGGGTATGGATACATTATTAGCGGTAGTTCCTGTTCCAGGAACTGTATCTTCTTTAAAGAAACTTAAGCGCCCCTCGTAATTTTCCGAAAGAAGTGGTTCGATACCTACCGCAGTGACGCCCGCTTCTAACATCTCACCGCTGGTATAAACATTATGAGGCGCCTGACGGTCTGTGGCACGGTAAAAAACTGTTTTTTCATAACTGGATAAACCATTGAGTGTTTTTAAGCCTAAGTCGCTTATTTTATTTTCTGCAAAAATCGACCAGCCATAGTGAACAAAAATAGCTTCGTTATCCATTGCAAAATCTATATAGTTATGCCTGGCGCTTCTGATAGGTCCTGCCTTTTCCAATTCCGTGGTATCTTCAAAAACTGCCATCATTCGTGTTATGTTACCTTCTACGATAGCCTCGTAAAGAATGGAAGCTTGTCCGATACCGCTTTGAGGAAGTGCCTTTTCCACATTATTAATCATAACTGCGAAAGGTCTTCTTCTGCCAATCTCGGTACTGATTAGTTCTCCTGTCAGAAAGCTGTGCATCATCCCTTCAGGGACGGCGCTGACGGTTTCCTCTGTCTGAGCTTGTGTTTCTGTCTGAACTTCTGTGGTTGGTTCTATGGATTCAGTCTCTTCTTCATTGCTGCATGCTGTCAAAGTAAATAACATCAGAATCGTTAAAAATATAGTAATTGCTTTACTTTTCATATGATTGTATCTCCTCACTCACCTTTTTAATCCTACATAATCCAAGATATCATTCTGCTTTATTTCCATCAATTCCGTTTCTTCCGGCTGCTGATGGTCATAGCCAAACAAATGAAGCATACTGTGCACTACCAGGAACCCTAGTTCCCGCTCTTTAGAATGTCCAAATTTTTCGGCTTGCGTAACCACCATATCGACAGAAATAATAATATCTCCCAACAAAAGTTCTCCACTTTCCGGATTAAAATAATCACTGGGGTTACTGCTTTCCATGTAGGTAAAATCTCCTGGTATGATAAAATCAGCCATTGGAAATGATAATACATCGGTCGGGGTATAGATATCTCTGTAATCTCTATTTATTAAAGCAATTTCTTCATTGGTTGTCAAGATAATATTAACTTCCGTTTCATAGGGACAGCTTTCAAAAGTTAGTGCAGCATCAATGATGTCATGAATGGTTTTTTCGTAATCAAACCCTAAATCAATGTCGGATTCCATCTCAATCGTCACTGTCATATTATGTCCTCCTTGATTTCATATGCTTTGCAGTACCTTTTTGTTTATTTTCATATACCTCATAAGCTTTTACAATTTTTTGAACCAGAGGATGCCTGACGACATCCAAATTCGTAAAATAAGATATCCCGATATCATCAATATTTTTTAGAATCTTTAAAACAATTTCCAGGCCGGAACTCTGTCCCGAAGGCAAATCCTTTTGAGTTAAATCACCAGTAATTATTACCTTGGAGCCAAAGCCAACCCGGGTCAAAAACATCTTCATTTGAGCCGGCGTTGTGTTTTGCGCTTCATCCAAAATAATAAATGAATTATCCAGGGTCCTGCCCCTCATATAAGCAAGAGGAGCCACTTCAATAAGCCCTTTTTCCAAATTCCTAAGATAACTTTCTGCTCCCATTATTTCATACAAGGCATCATATAAAGGCCTAAGATAAGGATCAACCTTACTTTGTAAATCTCCCGGTAAAAACCCCAATTTCTCTCCAGCCTCAATTGCCGGACGGGTTAAAATTATTCGATTGACTTCATTATTCTTAAAAGCTGTAATAGCCATAGCCATAGCTAAATAAGTCTTGCCGGTTCCGGCCGGGCCCACGCCAAAGACAATCATTTTATTTCTTATTTGGTCAATATATGTCTTTTGCCCAATGGTTTTAGGACGGATTGGCTTACCATTAATGGTATGGCATACCAAATCATCAGATAGGGCGGCTATTTGATTTTCCTTATCTTCCGTAGAAAGCGCCAGGATATAATCTAAAGTTTGTTCACTAATGGAATCACCTTTACTTGATACGGTAATTAACTGGTTGAATACTGCTTTTGCCTTCTGGGCATTATCATGAGTACCTATAATTTTTATGGAATTATCCCGTGCCACAATCGTGACGTTAAGAAACTTTTCAACTTTTTTAATATATGAATCATATTCACCAAAAATATTCTGTTCGTGTACTATTGGTATATCTATCATACTTTCAACAAGACTCATTTAAAAATAATCACTCCTTTAAAGAAATACTGCCGATAGGTTCATCAAATATCAGTGTTCCTGAAGCGATGCAAGTATTATCGGTAACTTGTATTTCCACATCATTACGAATAAGCGTAGCTCCTTTGTTTTCTAAATCACTAATGAATTGTTCCAGCGCTTCATTGGCTATCTTCGATATTTCCTCCTGTGTGTATTGATATTCCTCTTCGATATATTCCTGATTGATAGTTACTTCAGATGAAAAAGGAAGATAGAAATTGGTCGTCAGTCGGTATTTATTAGTGATACTTGATGTATCATATTTATCATAGCTGTTATTTGAATATGGAAGTTCAATCCTGTGGCTAAACAGATGAAATGAATAGCTTTTCGTTGTATTTCCTGTATAATTTCTTTTGATATAGGTTAATGAATACTTCTCTTTATATTCATAAGTGGTCTGGGCATATATGTCGGCGTCGGCTTTGACAAGTTTAGTCAGCCTCTCTGTAGCATCATCATTATATATTTTCACCATTCCTGAAACCAATACTTCACCTTTTGCTACCGTATCGCCGATATGAACTACAGGAGTTCCTGTTCTGGTAATCATAGCAGTGATGATCCCATCATTAGAAGCAATCAAATCATAATATGCAGCTTCAGCTTCCGCCTCTTCGGCGGCGCTTTCTTTTGGTGAAATCTCTTCTAAATTAATAAATAGCTTTGTTCCTATAATTTGTGCGGAAACCCATGAGATATTATTATATTTTAACCTTAACTCCTCTTCCAAATCTGCAGGACTGATAGATTTCTTTGATGTTCCAATTTTAATATCCAGCTCTTCCAAAAACTTTACAATGGTTGTATCTGTATAATAAGAATTACCTGTAATTTCTATATCCCATAAAAACAGTGACAGGATATATAATATCACAATACATAGTATTATACCACAAAAAAACATTTTATGTTTCTTATTTTTTAAAATTAAAAAGGGAAGCCCATATCTTTTTTTAATTGAAACTTTCATTTTGCTTTTTTTTACAATCTGTCTTAATTGTTTGAAGTCTTTTACGGTAATTTTAAAAACAAACATATCATCATGTGGACATATATCCCAGAGATAAATGCCTCTGTGACGACACAAATTCATAAATCTTTCTGATGATGCGCCCCTAAGTTCACAAGTGAGATATCCTCCCAGATAATTCGATAACTTAATCATAAGAATACCTCCTCAGGCATAGGTTATACTCTTAATCGATCCTTTAATAAGTAAATCTTCATTAGTGAAAAAATCTATATCCAGTTTAACTCCCTTAATTGTAACCATGTGGCCTTTAATCTGGATTTTGAGGTGTTCAGTTGTATATTCCACAATCGCACTATAATTTTCTATATAGAGACTCTGATTACCAACTAAATTCAACGTGGATTCATTTTGACTGCAGATATTTACATATTTCAATGAATCAGATAGAATACTTTTCATAGAATCCTTGGACGCTGATTTCTTTTTTGGGAATAAGGCTTTTTCTTTTTTCTTTTTATAGGATTTATGCCGGTTCATAAAATTAAACATCCTTCACGATTGCAAAAAAACAAAATTTATATAATATATGCAATGTATCCTATAATATGTCATGAAGGTCTAAGCGGGGGACTTCCCTAGGAGATTAAAAAAGAGCTGATAAACACTGAAAATCTTCAGTGTTACACAACTCTTTTTAATATAATTAACTATTTAAACTTGCGCTTTCTGGCTGCCTCTGACTTCTTTTTACGTTTAACGCTGGGTTTTTCATAATGTTCTCTTTTGCGTATCTCTTGCTGAATACCTGCCTTTGCACAGTTTCTTTTGAATCTGCGCAAAGCACTATCCAACGTTTCGTTTTCTTTAACAATTACGTTCGACATAGCTCACACCTTACCTCCCTCCAGTTGCGGATTGTGCATATACAACTGTGGGTATATTTTTCATAGCACTATAAAAATTATAGCATATTTTTCTAATTCGTCAACTGGTTTTCTAAGATTATTTTATATTTATAATCAGAATATTCATAACTTGGACCATTATTGCCGATTATAGTTTTAATTGCTTCATCAAATGCAGTGTTGATTCGTTCCTTCCCGTTCTCACCTAGTATATCTATATAGGTGTTAATATTATCATGGACTTCACATACCGGAAGGACAGCGATTGCTTCATCTGTCCAATTAACAAAAGTTGGTGTCAGATCAATCTGGGTAATACTTATCTTATCCTCCGACTTTATCAAAGTGATATCCGCCAGCAGGCCAATATCTCTTGGATACCCATTAGCTGGCTGATATTGCTGAGAAGTCAGGAAGTTTCCTAAGGAATAGAATACCACCCCGGTACGGGTATTGCCGTCATTATCTGTAATATTCCGTACTTCCATCGGCTTAAGAACATGTGGCTGGCTTCCAAAAATAATATCTGCACCGGCTTCAAACAAGCGGTCTACGACATTTTTCTGATTATCGTCAGGTACACTGTTATATTTTTCACCAAAATTCAAGTATATCACAGCGGCATCTGCGCCATTAAGCTTTATTTCTTTCACCTGAGAACACATAAGCTTAATATTCTCTTCTGTATAATCATCCAAAGTATTAATAGTATAACCATACTGGGCAGTATCTACTGGCTCATTCACCTGATTTGTATAAGCAAGAATCCCTATCTGGATACCATTAACATTTTTGATAAGATAGTTCTGGTCTTCGGATGTTTTGACTGTACCGGTGTGCGCAAGGCCGGCACTGTCCAGATTATCAATTGTGTTAAATAGACCTTCTGCCCCACTATCCATTGCATTCGCATTGGCTGTAGATACAGCGGTAATGCCCGCATCTTTAATATCTGCTGCGACAGACTCGGGGCTGTTGAAGTTGAGCGACTCTTTATTGGCGGCATAACCATAGAAATCCTTGGTTTTACCATTATCTTTACCTGCCAGAGTGGTTCTCAAGTTTCCAATCACAAAATTCGATGATTTTAGGTATTTAGTAATATATTCGAAACTAGGTGAAAAATCAAAAGTATCGGTTTCTTCATCATGGGCTCTCGTTAATTGATATTCATAAAACATAAAATCTCCTACAGCCGAAATTTTCGCCCAGGTCTCTCCGGTGTCATTATGCCTTACAGAATTTCGAACTGCATCTATGATAGAGGTATTTATAAAATCAATTTTAGAAGCCCCGGCAGATGTGCTCCCGGTATAATAATCTTTAGCCCTTCTCGCATAATGATCGCATGCGAAATAAAATGCAATAAAAAACACTGCAATGGACAATACAACAATCAAACGTTTTATCTCTTTCATGTAATCACTCCTGACTGACTACTTAAGCTGTCCGGTTAATACCCTGGGCGCTATTTTAAGTGCTTCATCTATGCCTGCAGGATTCTTACCTCCTGCCTGTGCTATGCCTGGACGTCCGCCACCGCCGCCGTCAACGAATCCGGCAATTTCCTTAATGAGGTTTCCAGCATGTGCTCCTCTATTAATGGCTTCCTTCGTGGCCATTGATAATAAAGTGACTTTAGAATCTCCCACTGAAGAAATGAGTATAATGACCCCCTCTTTTAATTTAGCTTTCAATTGATCGCCGAGTTGCATTAATCCATTCATATCAACATCTGGTACCCTGGCTGCAAGCAGCTTCACACCATTAACTTCGGTTACATTATCCATCATTTCACCTAGTGTATCTTTTGCCAGCTTTTTTTTAAGTTTTTCATTTTCTGTTGTCAGGGTTTTTATATCATCTTGCAATTTCGCTATGCGTTTTGCTAGGAGTGCCGGTTCTGTCTTTGCAAGTTTTGCTGCTTCATTCAATTGTTGTTCTATATTTTGATAAAAATCGAATACTTTATCAGAAGTCAATGCTTCAATCCTTCGTACGCCGGCAGCGACACCTGTTTCCGAAATAATCTTAAAGGCTCCGATAGCTCCGGTATTAGATACATGGGTTCCGCCACATAATTCCAATGAAAAGCTTTCCTTATAGAACTTTTCATTGGAGAGGCTCTCCTTGGAAAACTCACCCATCGAAACAACGCGTACGATTGGGTCATACTTTTCTCCGAACAAAGCCATGGCTCCAGCCTTTTTGGCATCTTCGATATCCATAACCTTCGTTAAAACCTGTAAATTTTCACTTATCTGCTCACCTACAATCTGTTCAGCCTGCTTTAATTCCTCAGGGGTTAATGCTGAAAAATGTGTGAAATCAAAGCGTAATCTCTCACTATTGACACTTGAACCGGCCTGCTCAACATGAGAACCTAAAACAATCCTTAAAGCTTTCTGAAGCAGGTGGGTTGCACTGTGGTTTTTTGCAGTGGCGCTTCTTTGTTTATTATCTATTGTAAGCTCCGCCATATCACCAACCTTAAATTGGCCCTTTGACACAATTCCTACATGTCCAATTTTACCGCCTTGGAGTTTGATGGTATCTACCACAAGGAATTGATTCTCTCCGCATGCGGAATTTTCGCAGGATATAATACCGGTATCGGCTTCCTGTCCGCCGCTTGTGGCATAAAAAGGCGTTTCTTTAACAAAAATAGTACCTTTTTCACCTTCTAATAAGATATCTTGTATTCTTGTTTCAGTTGTTATCGCAGTAATGTGCGAGGTGCATGAAGAGTACTCATATCCTACAAAAACAGATGTTATTACAGGATCTATCTGTTGGTAAACTGTTTCATCTGCACCCATATAATTAGTTTTTTTTCTTGAGATACGTCCGGCTATCCGCTGTTTATCCATTGCCTTTTCAAAACCATCTTTATCAATGGCAATACCGCTTTCACTTAAAATCTCTTCAGTCAAATCCAAAGGAAAGCCATAAGTATCATATAGTTTAAATGCATCACCGCCAGGTATAATAGTCTTTTGTTCCTTTTCCAGTTTATTTTTAATGTCCATTAAAATGGTTAAGCCCTGATCTAATGTTTTATTAAAACGTTCTTCTTCCTCTTCAATAACTTTAAATATAAATTCTTTCTTGTCTTCAAGCTCAGGATACCCATCTCTTGCCATTTCAATAACTTTATGGCTTAAACCGGTTAAAAACTTTCCTTGGATACCAAGAAGGCGCCCATGTCTTGCTGCGCGGCGCAATAATCTTCTAAGGACATACTCCCGTCCTTCATTGGCAGGCAAGATGCCATCGGATACCATGAATGTTACTGAACGGATGTGGTCTGTAATCAAACGGATAGATAAATCCTTGTCTATATCTTCCTTATAATTCACATGGGCAAGATCGCAGACGCTTTCACGCAAAGCCCTGATTGTATCCACATCAAATATTGAATCCACATCTTGAACAACCATAGACAGACGTTCTAAGCCCATTCCAGTATCAATATTAGTACTTTTTAACGGTTCATAATGTCCCTTGCCATCACTTTCAAACTGGGTAAACACATTATTCCACACTTCTACATAGCGGTCACATTCGCAGCCAACACTGCAATCTGGACGGTCACAGCCATATTTCTCACCCCGGTCGTAATATATTTCAGAGCAGGGTCCACAAGGACCGGCGCCATGCTCCCAAAAGTTATCTTCTTTTCCCAGTTTAAATATTCTTTCTTTTGATATACCCATATCTTTATTCCAAATATCGAAACCTTCATCATCTTCCACATAAACAGATGGATATAAACGTTCCTCATCAAGGCCAATAACCTCAGTTAAAAATTCCCAGGACCAGGCAATGGCCTCTTTTTTAAAATAATCACCAAAAGAAAAATTACCAAGCATCTCAAAAAAAGTGCCATGCCTGTCGGTTTTGCCAACATTCTCTATATCCCCAGTCCTTATGCACTTTTGACAGGTCGCGATCCTACTGCTGGGAGGAATCTCCTGTTTTGTAAAATATGGCTTTAAAGGAGCCATTCCCGAATTAATCAATAGTAAACTTTTGTCATTATGCGGAACTAAAGAAAAACTTTTTAATATAAGATGTCCTTTGCTTTTAAAGAAATCAAGATACATCTGTCTCAATTCATTCAACCCAAATTGCTTTTTCACACTGCTTGCCTCCTGAAATCGCCTATAATAAAGTGCTGTAAAAAATGATAACCAGCATACCGGTTATCTATTCTAAGTTTATTTACCCTATATTGTCAATGGAGGGTATAGTTATTGTAATTAATCTTCACTTTGATTCGCCCTATTGCGTTTGAATGCTTTTCCTGCAAGGAAGCCGGCAATTGCCACGAAAATAAAAAATAAAAACTTTCCTGAATATGAAAATAATGCTGATAATAAAGCCATTTAGTACCTCCTCAATAATTGCTTCTAATCGTATTATAAACAAATCAGTGTCTTTCTGCAAGTTCTTTTGTAATTTCCCTCCATGTAAGACCACGCTGAGCCATGAGCACCATCACGTGATACAGAAAATCTGAAATTTCGTATTTGAGTTCTTTAACATCGGGATTTTTAGCGGCTATAACAATTTCTGTGGCTTCTTCACCGACTTTTTTCAGAATTTTATCAATACCTTTATCAAATAAATAGCTTGTATATGAACCTTCCTTTGGATTATCTTTACGTTCCATGATAGTCGACATGATTTCATCAAATATAGTCAGCGGGTTACGGTCATCATATTCTTTTTTTATCAGGTTTGTGTAAAAACAACTATCGTTACCTGTATGGCAGGCTGGCCCCACCTGGGCTACCTTTGCTAAAATCGTATCACAGTCACAGTCAATATCAAGAGACTTAACAAATTGAAAATGTCCTGATGTCTCACCTTTTTTCCATATTTCATTCCGGCTGCGGCTATAGTAGGTCATTCGTCCGCTGCGGATCGTTTCATCATAAGCCTCTTCATTCATATATGCCAACATTAATACTTTACCCGTTTGATAATCCTGAGTGATAACCGGAATCAGTCCATCACTGCCCAGTTTAAATTTCGAAAAATCTATCGAACTGTTAAAAGTATTAACCGTCACATGCTTTTCCTTTAAAAATGCTTTTAATTCCATAATATCCTGTTTTTTCTCAGTAAATAGCCTGAAATTTGTAAACGTATTTATGTTATGAGGGGCAAGCAGCCGGAGGCTCTCATTCTTATCCATTATCATAATGCCACAGTATAGATTTAATGACGGATAAGCGGATGCAAAGTCGATAATTTCGTTTAGGGAACCATTATATATATACACGTCTGTACAGCCAACAGCTTCTAATTGCCTGACCCTGGCCTTATTTTCTAACGAAGTTGTACTAGCCAAATCAAGACCTGCAAGGATTTTTTCATTTCCAAATCTGCCTGTCGCTTCTTTGATGAGAGCAATCGTATTTGATTCATAAGGGATCATGATTTTTGCAGAGCCGGCATATAAAATCTTTTTAACATCCTCTAAACGATTAAATGTTTTATTAACAAGTAGGGGTATGTCTATTTTTAATGTAATTGCTTTTAAGATATTGATCCAATCATCTTCACTGAAGCTGTCACTTCCCCAATCATCTGACAAAATCAATTCATCAGCGCCGCTTTCATCATAATATATAGCCGTATCTATGACTTCTTTGGCAGATAATTTATTAACACAAATGATGGGTGCGATTTTTTTATAATTCATTTATCTACCTCTTTCGTAGGTATCAAGTGCTTCACTTAAATCTATTTTACCTTCATATAATGCTGATGCAATGAGTACGCCTTGAACATCTAACCGGCTTACATCTTCTAAATGTTTTAAGTTGTATATACCACCGGACAGAATAATTTTTAATCCACTTTTTGCCATAAGCTCTCTAGTATTTTCAAGGCTTGGCCCTTCATGAGCCTGCGCTCTGATGATATCTGTATATGTAATTGTTTCAACACCACAGTTTTTTAAATGATTGGCCAATGTGATAGCATTAAAATTACTGGTTTTTTCACGGCCTTCAATAGCTACCATTCCATTTTTGGCATCTATACCAACAGTCAGGCGTTCTGGCCCAAAAAGATGTATGACTTCCGTAACAAATTTCGTGCTTAGCACGGCTTTCGTACCGCATACAACTCTTGAAGCTCCAAGATTCAGGAAATCATCTACATCCTTAATTGTTCGTAATCCGCCGCCGGCCTGCACAGGAATATTTACTTCAGAAAGTATTTCTTTAATTAGTTTAGTATGGACAGGATAACCTAAAGTGGCACCATCTACATCAACAACATGGATATATGATGCACCTGCTTCTTCCCAGATTTTAGCCAGCCGCACTGGGCTGCTGGTAAATATATTAGGATTCCCTATGTGTCCGGGAGATGGATTATGGCATCTTCCATTCTTAATATGAATTGTCGGATAAATACGCATGTCACATTACCTTTCTTTATTATTTTCAAAGCGTACCTTAATCGAATTAGCATGTGCCGTTAATGATTCGGCATTGGCAAATCGAATGATGTCATCCTTAACAGGCTGTAATGCCTCTTTTGAGTAATATATAATACTCGACTTTTTAATAAAATCATCTACGCCAAGAGGAGAGAAAAATTTCGCTGTTCCGTTAGTTGGCAGAACGTGGTTTGGCCCGGCAAAGTAATCTCCCAATGGTTCTGAACTAAATTCACCTAAGAAAATAGCACCAGCATTTCTTATTTTTGTCATAACCTCAAAGGGATTACGGGTAACGATTTCAACATGTTCCGATGCAATTTCATTAGCAGCATTGATTGCTTCTTCCATTGTTTCGGCAATTAAGATATAACCGTAATTTTCTAAAGACTTTTTCATTATGGCTTCTCTGGATAATTCCGACACAAAGCCTTCAATTGCTTCTAAAACCTGTTTTGCCAGTGTCTCACTCGTTGTTAATAATATCGCTGATGCTAATTCATCATGTTCAGCCTGAGACAACAAATCAGCGGCAACAAATCTTGGGTTTGCACTGTCATCTGCAATGACAAGAATCTCACTGGGTCCCGCAATGGAATCAATATCCACATAGCCATAAACAGACTTCTTAGCAAGGGCAACGAAAATATTGCCCGGTCCGACGATTTTATCCACTTTAGGGATTGACTGGGTACCAAAAGCCAGTGCCCCGATAGCCTGAGCTCCTCCCACTTTGTAAATATAGTCGGCTCCGGCTTCATTGGCAGCCACAAGCGTTCCAGGCGTCACTTTGCCATCCCGCCCGGGAGGGGTTGTCATGATGATTTTATCGACACCGGCAACTTTAGCCGGAATGACATTCATTAACACTGATGAGGGATAAGCCGCCTTGCCGCCTGGCACATAAACGCCCACCTTACGAAGAGGGGTAACCTTCTGCCCCAAAATTGTACCATTAGGCTGACTGTCAAACCAGCCAAATTGCTTCTGTTTTTCGTGATAAGCCTGGATATTAGCAATCGCCTTCCGTATAACCTGAATGAGTTCATCATCTACGAACTCATAGGCTTCCATGATTTCATCCTTTGTGACAAGGAGGTTCCCGGCATTAATTTCGGCCTTATCAAAATCTTTAGTGTATTTAAAGATTGCCTCATCTTTGGCAGTTCTTACATCACCAACAATCTTCGTTACTGTATCTATATAGTCATCATAGTTGTTTGGGCTTCTCTTCAACAAATCATCAAGGAGATTTTCGATGCTGTCCTTGGATAAACGTATTGTTTTCATGGTTCCTCCCTATTTATCTGTCTTGAAAACATTATAGCAAATTTAATCCTTAAAATCAAATGAATTCCCTTAGCTTATAGAGCAAGCTGGTTATCCGTTCGTTTTCCATTTTCATACTCACCTGATTAACAACTGCACGGGCGGAAAGAGGACAAATAACTTCTAAAACTTCGAGGCCATTCTCTTTCAGGGTCGAGCCGGTCTCTACGATATCAACAATAACTTCAGAAAGTCCGACAATGGGCGCCAACTCTACGGAACCATTCAACTTTATAATTTCAACAGTCTGATGCTTTTTATCGTAAAAATAATCCTTGGCTATCTTAGGGTATTTGGTGGCAACCCTGATTAATTCCTGATGTTTTAATAGAGGCGCTGCCGCTGCAAGACCACATATACACATGTCACATTTCCCGAATCCTAAATCCATGACTTCATATAATTTTCGTCCTTCTTCCATCAGTGTATCTTTTCCGACGACACCTATATCCGCCGCTCCGTATTCAACGTATGTTGGTACATCGGAGGCCTTTGACAGAAATATTTTTATTTTCTGTTCTTCATTCTTAAAAATTAATTTACGGGTATCTGGCTCTTTCATCTCTTCCATCGATATTCCAATTTGCTCTAATAGCTTCATTGTTTTATTTGCCAGACGGCCCTTCGCTAATGCAAAGGTCAAATACTTCATTTTTTTCTCCTCTTTAAGTTATATCTGATATCTTGGCTTCTTTAATGGTTCCTGCCTGAATATCGGCAATTTTTAATAGTGTTTGATTTATTAAATAGAAAATCCCACCTATTTGATGCCTTTTCCCATATTCAATATAATCCTCCAAATCCAGATGTTCATCCTGTCTTTGCATAACCACATTCATTTTATGATTGCGCAACGTGTTAGCAAGACCTATGGCAATTTCTTGCTCGGCTTTATTGTATAAGATCATCGTTGTATCATTCTTTAAATTAATATCTAGGTTTTGTCTGGACAGAGCCAGCATTAACTGATCAATAACCAACGCAAACCCCACTGATGCCGCATCTTTCCCAAATTGTCCGATTAACCGGTCATATCGTCCTCCTTTGACGACTGCATCGCCTGTACCATACGTATAACCTCTAAAAATAACGCCCGTATAATAATTATATTCAGAAAGCATTCCTAAATCAAAGGTGACATATTTTTGAAAACCATAATGGCTTAAAATATCATATACGGCTTCCAGCCGGCTGATGGCTTTTAAGGCCTCCTCATTAGCTGTCAATGATTTAGCCTGCCCTAAAATATCAGCAGTTCCGAATAATTCAGGAAGTCTCCCAAGCATTGTCTTCAATTCATGACTCATATGATTTTTGTCTGCTAAATCTTCTATGCCAAAATAATTTTTATTGACGATGAGATCTTTCAACTGTCCTTTAGCAGCGGCATCCATATTGGCCTCATCAATTAAAGCTTTAAAAAAATCCACGTGGCCGATATTAAGCCTAAACTCTTTCAAGCCTGATTCTAATAATAAGTCAATCGCCAATGCGATGATTTCTCCATCGGCATCTGAACGGTTATCACCGATAAGTTCCGCCCCCATTTGGGTGGTTTCTTTTAATAACCCCTGGTAACTTAAGTTATTAATAAAAGTATTGCCCACATAAGAAAATCGCAATGGGATGGTTTCATCACTATAATATTTTGCCACTGCACGTGCAATGGAAGGTGTGATATCCGGACGTAAAACAAGAGTATTCCCTTCACGGTCAAAAAACTTATACATTGCCCGCGAACTAATTGTCCCGATGTCTGTATTAAAGACATCAAAGAATTCGAACGTTGGTGTCTGGATGTCTTTGTAGCCATAGAGTTTTAAAATCCGGCTAAGCTTCCCCTGGAGAATATTCTTCTTTTCACATTCTGCATTGTAAATGTCTCTTACGCCTTCAGGTGTATGTAACAATATATCTTTCAAACTGATGCTCCTTTCAAACGCTTTACTATGATAAATCGCTAATCTAGTAGCGTGATGAATATTATATATGTATCAGCAGTAATTGTCAACTCTCTTTTTCATCTCGTTCTTCCAAATCCCTTTGTAATAATTCTAAATAATGGATATGATACCCGCTTACTTTAATGTTATAATCGGGATTAAGTTCTGAAAGTTTGAAGTTTTTTTGATGTCCAGTCTTGGAACGATTCCAATATTTAACTAATTCCTCAAATTTTAAATAGTAATAAATATTTTCACCGGAAAAATGAATCATCAGAAAAGAGATTCCGCCTTGCATCTCAAAATCTTCCATAAAAAGAATCTGATGTTCATGAATGTTTTGAATAGGGAAGGTGGTGGTTATGCATTCCTTTGCATCAAAGCAAACGGGTATACCTTGAACTGCGCCAATATAGTCGACGGTGCTGCGCTGCTCAAAGTAAGCTAAAGTAATATGCCGGTGTTCTTTATCAATTTTAATCGGTTTTATGGGCGTAGGGATTTTTTGGATAAGTGCAAGCCCGGCAGTTCTATATTTATCATTTGTAATATTAATTGCCTCTTCCAATGTCGAACCCCGTAATCCTCTTGAATTCCATGTAGCCATTTAATTTCCCTCTATTCCCTGATCATTCATTATATCTATAAATTTTTTAGGCAGCCCTGCAATAAACACCTGACCTGAAAGCGCCTTTAAAACACCGTCAAGTTCAGGAAATTCAATACGGTAAGAATGAAGCAGTTGATGTTTAAGATGGTACTTCTTTAAAAAGTATTTATTAATCTGCGCATCACCATATTTATGGTCTCCCACGATCGGGAATCCTATAGATGCCAGATGAGCACGTATTTGGTGAGATTTACCAGTGATCAGCCGAATATTGAGTAACGTGTATTTGCCATTGGAGGTGACCGGTTCATACCACGTTTCTATATAAGCCCCATTGCTTTTTGCAGCTTTGTGAACCGATACCGTATTGGTCAAAGCATCTTTTTCGAGGAAACCACAAGCTTTTTCTGGCTTAGAGATGCATCCCTTAACAATACACCGATAATACTTGCTAATGCCTCTTTCCCTTAAAAGCCTTGATAACGCCTGCGAGCCAGCAAGTGTTTTCCCGGCGGCGATGATTCCGCTGGTGTTTCGATCCAGACGATTGAGCACTGATGGCCTGAAAGTTTCCAAATCTTGATAAGATAATTGATTTGAATCAATAAGATAGGAAACGATTTCTTCATTAAGGGATATATCTTTGTCACTGGCTTTTTGGGACAGCACTCCACTTGCTTTATTAATAAGTAAAATGTGAGCATCCTCATATAAAATTTCGAGTTTATAATCGTGTACTGTCACTTCCACCTGGTTAAATTTATTGATCGTCTCATCTGACAGCCAAAGAGTAATTTCATCACCGGCATTGATTTGTTCGGAGCCATTTGCTTTTTTTCCATTCAATGTAATATTTTTCTTTCTAAGCATTTTATAAATAAAACTTTTGGTAGCTTTATTTAAATATTTGACTAGGTATTTATCTAATCTCTGACCTGATTCATTTTGATATATTATCCTTTTTTGCATATTCCTCTCATACCTATTAAGATTAAGCGATGGGGTAAAACTTTTGTTAATAGCCTGAATGCATTCATCCAAAAACCATATACAGATATGTCACGATGTTTAAAAGCATCCTGCAGTGCTTTCCTGACAACATGATGTTTGTCAGCCATAAATAACTTCTTTATAGAATAAACATGACCTGTTTGTTCTGCAATCTGGAAGAATTCTGTTTTTACCGGTCCCGGGCATACCGCAGTCACAGTAATGCGGCGATTTCTCAATTCTTCATTCAATGCTCTTGAATAGCTTAAAACAAAGGATTTTGATGCTGAATAAACGGCAAAGCCTTTTTGTGGCAAAAAAGCGGCTGCCGAAGCCATCTGTATAATATGTCCGCCTTTAATCATATAGGGTAATGTCGCCAAGGTCATATCCACAAGCGATTGACAATTTAAGTCTATCATATTAAGCTGCCCTTCGGCTGATATTTCGTTGTAATTGCCTACTTTTCCATAGCCCGCACTATTGACTAGGAGAGCGACGCCGGGTTTCTTTTTCGTAATCAGCCGATGATATTTACCACGGTCATCGGCCTTTAGTAAGTCCAAAGACAAAATCCTAAGAGGCTTTGATATCCTACGTTGTAAGTTTTCCATACGTTTGGTCCGGCGTCCAACAACCCATATCTCATCTAATTGCTTATAATGACGGTCTATTTCCTTCACAAATTCCATACCTATGCCAGAGGTAGCCCCTGTAACAACCGCAATTTTCATATTTGCTCAATCTCCTTTCTTAAAGTGCAAAAATCAGTGTTTTTTCTTGTGAATGTTGCGAATCACTTTTTTCTTTTTAGTTTTATGCTGATACTTTTCTTTATCTTGATGCCTTGGCCTGATTAGACATTTTTTATTAAAGCCGATAAGATCTGTCCGGCCGGCCATTTCTAAAGCAGCGGCAACTAAATCATAGTTTCGTGGATTACGATATTGGATTAAAGCTCTTTGCATTGCTTTTTCTTTTTTATTTTTAGGTACATAAACCTTTTCCATCGTTCGTGGATCAAAACCTGTATAATACATGCAGGTAGAAATGGTTGACGGCGTTGGATAAAAGTCCTGAACCTGCTGCGGCATATACCCTAAATCTCTTAAATATTCGGCTAAAGCGACGGCATCTATTAAAGTTGAACCGGGATGGGAAGACATCAAGTAAGGAACTAAATATTGCTTTTTACCTAAAATTTCATTCATTTGGAGGTATTTATTACAAAACCGCTTATACACATTATTTCCAGGCTTGCCCATTTTATTTAAGACATTATCAGAAATATGTTCAGGTGCCACTTTGAGCTGTCCTGAAATATGATGCTCACAAAGCTCATTTAAAAATGAATCATCTTCATCATAAATCAAATAATCAAAACGAATACCAGATCTGATAAATACCTTTTTTACATTTGGTAAATTTCTAAGCTTACGCAATAATTTAAGATAATCCTGATGGTTAACTTCTAAATTCTGACATGGCTCCGGAAACAGGCACTGCTTATTTTGACAAACACCCTTTTTCATTTGTTTATGACAGGATGGCTGCCTAAAATTGGCCGTTGGACCGCCTACATCATGGATATATCCTTTAAAATCCTCATCCCATATAAATTCTTCAGCTTCACAAATAATAGATTCATGGCTCCTTGCCTGAATAATACGTCCCTGATGAAATGTGAGTGCGCAGAAGTTACAGCCGCCAAAACAACCTCGATTACTGACCAGGCTGTACTTGACTTCCTGGATGGCAGGAATGCCTCCCTGTGATTCATAGGAAGGATGATAATTACGCATATACCCTAAAGAATATACCCTGTCTATTTCTGACTGAGAAAGAGGCTTCCCGGGCGGATTTTGAACAATGGATTCATTATCTTTATATTTTTCCACCAGGGGTTTGCCGTTAAATGCATCAGTATTTATATATTGGGTATAAAAGCTTTTCGCATATGCTTTTTTATCAGTACAAATTTCCAGAAAATCAGGAAGTCTCTCCACACCTTCTAAACCTTTAGCAGATTTTGTCTTAAAGACGGTTCCGGGAATAAAAGTAATATCTTTCACATCAATGCCGATATCCAGAGCCCTGGCCACTTCTACAACAGAACGCTCACCCATTCCATATAGCAATAAATCTGCACATGAATCCAGCAATATGGAGCGTTTCACTGTATCACTCCAGTAATCATAATGGCCCAGGCGCCTCAAGCTGGCTTCTATCCCACCGATAATTATAGGAACATCTTTATGGGTCTGTCTAATGAGATTTCCATAAACAACGGTTGCATAGTCAGGTCTTTTTCCATAAATACCTCCCGGCGTATATGCATCATTATGCCGGCGTTTCTTAGATACGGTATAGTGATTAACCATAGAATCCATATTACCGGCACAAACAAGAAATCCAAGCCTTGGCCTTCCATAGATATCTATGCTCCCTGGCTCTTTCCAGTCCGGCTGCGGGATCATTCCGACTTTAAAACCATCTGCTTCCAAAACACGGCTTATAATTGCAGGACCAAAGGAAGGGTGGTCTACATAGGCATCCCCTGTCACATAAGCGAAATCCACGTCATCCCAGCCTCTTTTATGCATATCCTTACTACAAACTGGCAAATAATCCTTTGTCATCGTAATTCCTCATAAGTTTCATTAAAAATATCATAATAATTTTTGATATAATAATTGGCCAACTGTTTTTTTATGGACAGTTCTCCAGATGAAAATTCATCTTCCACTGCACATACTTTCATACCCGCATTAACTGCTGCTAAAATACCATGGGGTATATCTTCAAAAGCAAGACAGAATTCCGGCATTACCCTAAGCCTTCCTGCTGCTTCATAATAAATATCCGGCTTTGGCTTTCCATTACTGATATCTTCTCCCGTCACAATAGTCTCAAAATACTCAGAAATATTTCGTCCTTTAAGAACAGCATGTGTTAATTGTCTGGAATTACTGGTGGCAATACCACACGTGATGCCTTGGCATCTTAAATACTCAAGAAATTCCGTAACACCTTCTTTAAGCTCTATTTCAGAGTGATATTTATCATAGGCTAAAATGTCCCAATCGCTGATAATTGTCTCAATTGAATCATTAATATTAAAAGTGTTTTTAAAATAAGCGGCAGTTTCTATAACACTGATTCCGCTTATTTGTTCCTGCAAATCATCGGGCATTGTAATACCAAACCGTCCTAAATATTCTATATCAATATCACGCCAGATTCCCATAGAATCTACAAGCGTTCCATCCAAGTCAAAAATAACCGCCTTAACGTCATTAAGCAAATAAAGACCTCCGTTTCTTTTTCAATGTAACGCTGCACCTGTATCAATTAATAAATCCTCTCCATCTGCTGCAGATGTGGCCAAATAATCACACCGTTCATTTTGCTCATGTCCATCGTGTCCCTTCACCCATATAAAAGTTACATGGTGGGGCGCTTTTGCTTTTAACAGCCTTTGCCATAAGTCAACATTCTTAACAGGCTCATTCTTTCCCCGCTTCCAGCCCTTTTTCAGCCAGCCATGAATCCAGCCTTTATTAAAGGTGTCAACCAGATACTTTGAATCAGAATATATCTCTACATCACAGGGCTTATTCAATGCTTCCAGTCCCGCAATGGCGGCCATAATCTCCATTCTGTTGTTGGTTGTCTTTTGATAGCCTGCTGATATTTCCCTTTTATGAAGGTTGCCTTTCGGATCAATATATTCTAAAACAGTTCCATAACCTCCCGGACCATCAGGATTTCCCCTTGCTGATCCGTCGGTATAAATCTTAACATGCATGATTACCTGCCCCCTCTTATAATGTCCATATGCCGCTTTCTTCAAAACGGGCGCCTGTTTGATTAGCCTTACCAATAATATCTTTACCAAATCCAATGATTCCAAGCAGTTTTATGGCGTTCCTTGATGTGGCCCTCCCTTTATAGAGTTTATAATCAAAAAGAATATCATCATCTTTAACTTCTTCCTGGAAATGATAATTGGCATAAACATCATCTAACATACTAGTCAATTCAATATCATGAGTAGCAGCGAAACAAAGTACATTCTTCTTGCCAAAATGGGCTAAAATTTGTGAAGAGGCGGAAATTCTTTCAATTGTATTTGTTCCGCGAAGGACTTCATCGATAAAGCATAAAACAGGAATATTACCATCTAATCCATCAATAATTCTTTTCAAGGACTTTATTTCGACAATATAATAGCTTTCATTCCCCATAATATTATCACTTAATGCCATTGACGAGTATATTCTAAAATAACTAGCTTTATACTCCCTCGACAAACTGGTATAGATCGTTTGAGATAAAATTGCATTAATCGCAATTGTTTTCAGGAATGTTGATTTCCCCGACGCATTAGACCCGGTCAATAAGACAGATTTTGTTTCATCTAGTGAATTATATACCGGATTTTCGATTAAGGGATGATAGGCATCAACTATTTTAATACTTTTTTTATAGCTTTTTGATAACTCTGGAATAGAATATATTCCTACATAATTCCGAAATGAGGCAATGGCAATGGAGCAATCTATTATACTGATATCCTCCATGATAAGGTCAAAGCCTTCCCATTCCCAATTCAATAATTTGACCACTCGGCCGAAATTAATAATGTCAATGTGGAATATCATTTTCAGATAATCTAAAATAAATGCAAATATATCATTGCCGGCATCATTGCCGCCAAGAAACAGCCATGCACTTTTACGAATTTTTAACAACGGTTTAATATTCTTTTTAATATTTTCGTTATAGGATTGTATGCCGGTGATGTTCAGTTCCGAAACCTCCTGGACACAGTCAATCAACCTTACCATATAAGATATAACTTGAAAATAACTTTTGATTTTGCCCATATAACGAAAATACATAATCATATTCACAGCAACCATTAAAAACACAGTCATTAAAAAAACATTAGGATTAATAATTGAACCAATGATAGTGCATATCATAGCGCCGCACATAATTATATTCGGTAATATATTTTGTGTTTCCAGCTTCCGTAACGCATGCATATACTCATAAATCCCGATGTTCTTAAGCTTCCCTAAGGTCAGTAATTTTGTCTGGACCTTTAGCCGCTCATCTTCGTGGGTATTAAAATATTCTGCAATTCTGTCTCTTTCTTTAAGGACGCTGCTTTCATAGCATGGGGATCTAAGCATGGAATACAGATGTTCTTCGCCTATGCCTGTGCATGTATTGTTAAGAATCATAAATATCGTATCCATATCAAGATCATTCCAGGTTATGTCATCAATAACAGATGTGTCTGCTTTATGGTTGGAACTCCCAGCGTGGTGGGAACTCCCAGCGTGGTGGGAACTCCCAGCGTGGTGGGAACTCCCAGCGTGGTGGGAGTGGTAAAAACTGATGCTTTTATATCGTTCAGCACTATAATCATTTTCCGGCAGATTGCCATAGCCTTCCTTTAATCTATAAAGCATCTGCTTTCTTTCTTTTTGCCGCTCGTAAATACTTTTACCAAGAAAGATTAAAAAAAACAAACCTACAATGAGTAAAATTTCATATCCTTTCAAGTATAATCTCTCCAATTTATTTTTTTATATTTATTCAGTTCAGCCATGCAAATTTTTTATTTTGTATGCAAGGAATTGAGCTTATGGTCGAGTAGATGAACTGTAACTTATCTTATCACTAAAATGGCAATATGTCAAAAGCCCCTGGAAGTAATACTTTACCCGCAGAGGCTTTTATACATTGGTATTTGACTGATTAATTATCAATCAGTTTATTTTCATTATTCCAACTCATTAACTTACGTAATTCAGCACCCACTTCTTCAAGCTGGTGTTCGGCTTCCATTCTTCTCTTCGCGTAGAAGTTTGTGCATCCGATCTGATTTTCAAGCAGCCAGTTACGTGCAAATACACCTTCCTGAATGTCTTTAAGCACCTGACGCATAGCGTTCTTTGTATCTTCTGTAATGATTTTAGGTCCGGTAATATAATCACCATATTCAGCAGTATTGGAAATGGAATATCTCATTCCGGCAAAACCACTTTGTGCAATAAGATCAACAATAAGCTTCATTTCGTGAATACATTCAAAATAAGCACTTTCTGGCGCATAACCAGCTTCAACAAGTACTTCAAACCCACACTTCATGAGTGCGGTTACGCCACCACAGAGAACCGCCTGCTCTCCAAACAGGTCGGTTTCTGTCTCTTCCCTGAATGTCGTTTCTAAGACACCGGCTCTGGCTCCGCCAATCGCCAATGCATAAGCTAAAGCTATGTCTTTGGCTTTGCCTGTTGCATCCTGATGAACGGCAACGAGACAAGGCACTCCTTTGCCTTCCTGGTACTGACCTCTTACAGTATGGCCAGGTCCCTTAGGGGCAATCATCGTAACATCAACATCTGCCGGCGGAATAATTTGACCGAAATGAATGGCAAATCCATGGGCAAACATCAGCATATTTCCGGCTTCAAGATTTGGAGCAATTGATTCATTATACATCTTTGCCTGCTTCTCATCATTGATTAATACCATGATGATATCTGCCATCGACGCTGCCTGGGCTGCGGTATATACTTCAAATCCCTGGGCTGCCGCCTTATCCCAGGACTTGCTGCCTTCATATAAGCCGATAACTACATGGGCACCTGATTCCTTTGCGTTTAAGGCATGGGCATGTCCCTGACTGCCGTATCCAATGACAGCAATGGTTTTTCCTTCTAAAAGTGAAAGGTTACAATCTTCCTGATAAAAAATTTTTGCCATTATACTTCCTCCTGTTAAATTAAAATAAATATATCTATGTATAAAATATACCTCAGTTGGCAAGGTACGATATATCTCAGCCATTTGGTATTTCTCAACTGAGGGTTATACGCCTGATTATAAATATAATACATTTTCAGAGCCTCTTGAGAGCCCTGTGATACCTGTTCTGGCCAACTCCAATATTTCATAGCCTTCAAGCAGTTTAACAAATGCATCTAGTTTTATCTGATTTCCTGTCAGCTCAATAATCAGCGAGTCATTGGCAACATCTACAATCTTCGCTCTAAAAATATCGGCAACTGAAATAACTGCCTGCCTGTCATGGTCATTGGCTCTGACTTTGAGCAAAATTAATTCTCTGCATACAGAATCTCCATCAACCAACTCCTTTATATCAATAACATCAACTAATTTTCTCAGTTGCTTTTCAATCTGATCTAGAATCTGTTCATCACCTTTAACTACCACTGTCATTCTCGAATAACGAGGATCTGCCGTAGTACCAACTGTCAGGCTGTCGATATTATAACCCCGCCTGCTGAAAAGCCCTACTGCACGGCTCAACACACCTGCGTTGTTATTTACAATTAAGGACAATACTTTTCTCTGTTCCATTTCCCACTCTCCTTCTAATTTATTAATTCTAGCAACAAAGTGATTGTTTGTCAACAAAAAAGCTTATTCCAAATACCCTGCGTCTGGGCATATGAATAAGCTTTTTAAGATCAGTCTAATATTCTGCTGCCGGCTATTCCATACTTTCCATTTTCAGCAAGTTCATCGCTAATCCTTAATAGACGGTTATATTTTGCAACACGGTCAGATCTTGATAATGATCCTGTCTTAATCTGCCCGGCATTGGCAGCTACCGCAATATCTGCAATGATTGTATCTTCGCTTTCTCCGGAGCGATGGGAAATTACAGAAGTATATCCTGCGTTCTTCGCCATTTCAATAGCTCGGAATGTCTCTGTCAATGTTCCGATTTGATTGACTTTGATTAAAATAGAATTAGCGACCTTTTTATCAATTCCCATTTTGAGCCTGCTTGTATTAGTAACAAAGAAATCATCGCCAACCAGCTGAATTTTTTTACCCAGCTTTTCTGTCAGATAGGCCCAGCCTTCCCAGTCATCCTGGTCAAGGCCATCTTCGATTGAAACTATGGGATATTTCTGACAAAGTTCTTCATAATAATCAACCAATTCATTGGAAGTAAAGGACTTGTTATTTTCCCCAGCCAGTTCATATTTCCCATTGATATAGAATTCACTGGCGGCGACGTCCATCGCCAGCTTGACATCTTTACCGGCTATATAACCGGCTTCCTCAATAGCCTTGATGATTGTAATAATACCTTCTTCGTTAGAACTTAAGTTAGGTGCAAATCCGCCTTCATCACCGACGGCAGTGTTTAATCCCATCTTTTTTAAAACCATTTTAAGATGGTGAAATATTTCGGCGCCCATTCTTAAACCTTCAGAATAGCATTTGGCTCCTGTTGGCATAATCATAAATTCCTGAAAATCAATATTGTTATCTGCATGGGCTCCGCCATTTAATATGTTCATCATGGGAATAGGTAAAGTTACTGCGCTAAATCCTCCCAGATAACGGTAAAGGGGAATATCCAGATAATTTGCCGCTGCTCTTGCACAAGCCATCGATACACCTAATATAGCATTGGCTCCAAGATTTCCTTTATTATTTGTGCCATCCAATGAAATCATTGCTTCATCTATTCTGACCTGATTAAAAACATTTTCACCTTCAAGGGCGTTTTTTATGATTGTATTGACATTTTCCACTGCCTTTAGAACTCCGCGTCCTAAATATCGTTTTTCTCTTTGGTCTCGTAACTCCAGTGCTTCATAGATACCTGTGGATGCACCTGAGGGAACAATAGCACTGCCCATTATTCCTGATTTTGTATATACTTCTACTTCAACGGTTGGATTACCTCTTGAATCTAATACTTCTCTGGCATATACTTTTTTAATTTTTGGCATTTTAAAAACCTCCGCTTATACGTAACATATCGTTTTTAGTTTATGGTGATCTGCAAAATAATATACACTGTTTTTACGATTTAATTATGACCGTATCTCCTCTCCGGTAGTCAAAGCGGATATTCGCTGCGCAGCTTGGCTGCATTTTGGCAGGAGGCGGCTCTGCCTTCAACCTTGTTGTACCCACTTTGACTGAACGTGACTTTGAAACTAAAATATGCTAGAATATTTGTATAACCTAAAATATCAGCAATATCAGGTATGTAAAAATATATTGACATTCAAAAATCTATGATGTAAAAAGTGTTTGATAGACATATATCATCTTATTCCTTATAGTGGAAACGAAAGGAGAAGTATTTATGGAGATAGGTAAGAAGCTTAAAAATGCACGGTTGAAATCTGGTTTGACGCAGGAAAAGGTTGCAGAAGGAATTCTTGTTTCCAGACAGACAATTTCAAATTGGGAAAACGAAAAATCTTATCCGGATATTATCAGTGTCATTAAGTTAAGCGACCTCTATAACATCAGCTTAGATGAACTATTGAAAGGAGATGCAGAAATGATAGAACATTTGGAAGAAACTACTAATGTTGTAAGAAGTAACAAAAAATTGTTAATGGCGATTGCTGTTAATGTCCTGTTAATGATTCTTATGATGATTTTTAACAGAGTTCTCGCCAATAATACTTATTTAATGTTAGGTGTTTTTATATTTCTTATATTAAGTACTACGACACTATTTTATCAAATTATTCGCAAATTTTAGGAGGTTCCCATGAAATTGTATGAAATCTTGTTAATACTAATTATTTTGTCAGGTGCAATAATCGTAGCTTATCAGGTTTTTAAAATGACTGAACTTGATGCCAAAAGCAGAGGATTTAAAAATCCTAAATTATGGGGTTTTCTGGCTTCAGGTGGTCAAAATTCCGGAGGATTGATACTATATTTACTTGGAAGAAGAAAACACCCCTCCATAATGTCCGATAATGAAAAAAAAGAAATCGAATCAAGAAAAAATAAGATCGCCGCAGGCTTAATAGTTTTAGCATTAGGAGCGATTGGCTTTATTATAACTCTTCTATTGACAGGTAATCTTTAGATATTAAGCGGACCGGAGACTTTGTCTCCGGCTCGTATTTACAAGTCTTCTGCTTTCCTATTGGTTATATAAAGCATAGATACCATTATGGAAAACGATAGGAGGAATATGCCAAACCATAAAAATACATTATTATCCCCGGTTTTAGGAGTTTCCGAAACTTCCGGCACTGCCGGTTCTGTTGGTTCTGATTTTGTCCATTGGGCATAGAGTATAATGTTACTTTTTAAGATTATTTGATCACCAGGAGAATAAGTGGTTCCTCCTCCATCCGCTTGGGTATTCCATCCCGTAAAATCATAGCCTGTCCGGCTGATCCCTGTATCATTTAATGTCAAAACCACATCTGCCTCACCGGGCACAATATCTGGTCCCGTGAAGCTTCCGACACCGCCGTTAGCATCATAATTCACATTATAGGCTAAATGCTCTCCGCTTGTATGGTTAATATCGTAATTATTCAGGGGATGGTCTTCAATACTTACACTTTTAAATTTTATGTTAGGATACAGGCTTGCAGCATCATTGGGAGGAGCATAAGCTGCCGACGCCGCATTATTACTAAAAGAAGTTTGGTCTCCAATAATAAGATTTTCGTAAGTCGTATCTTCCGTATAAATACCTCCGCCATTACCGTTCATCGCTTTGTTTCCGGTGATTTCCGTAAGAACATTTTCAACAGTTAAAGTACTATTACTGTCTGTATAGATACCGCCTCCGTTGTCGGTTAACGAAACATTATCCGTTATCTTACAGCCGGAGATTACAGCAGTCGAACCTTTTAAAATGATTGCGCCACCATTCCTGACTGTTGTGTTTTTAGTTATTGTGCCGCCGGTTATAGATAAGGTGGGAGTATAATCGGTAATCTCACCCATAGAAATTGCACCGCCATAGTTTGCAGAATTATTTTCAATAGTTCCGCTTTCGATATTAATAACAGGAGCAGGTCCATAGATCGGATAGGTCCAAATACCACCTCCGTAACTCAACGCGGTATTGTCACTGATTATTGCATTTCCTTTTACTGTCAGGGTTGAAACATAACCATAAGAAAGGATCGCAATGCCGCCGCCCCTCATATCGTTTTCGGGATTATTACTGCAATGTGCTTTATTTCCATTAACTTTTGCATCTCCATCTATTGTAATAACACAGCCTTGATATCCATAAATTCCGCCGGCAGTTGCACTTGCTTCATTCCCGCTAATCATTGCGTTTCCATTCATTACAAGGTTAGAAAAATTTAAAAAGATTCCGCCGCCGCTGCCTGCACCGTTATTAATCACCTTTCCACCGCTCATTGTGAGTGTGTTTCTGTCAGTACAATATATACCGCCGCCTTGATTGCTACCTCCTGATACATCAGCCTTATTTTCAGTAATCACCCCTCCGGTGATCGTAAATTCGCTTATTTTTCTCTGTATTGCAATACCTGCGCCAAAATTTCTTACTCTGTTACCTTTTATTGTACCATTATTAATAATAAGTTTCGTTTTGTCTTCGGGACATTCCCTTTGCATAATATTAATACCGCCCCCAAAATTATCCCCGGTATTATCAATTATTTCTGCATCCTTGATCACAACAACGGAATCATGTGCGTTTATCCCGCCGCCATCACCATAGCTCCCTACTGAATTATTGCTAATTTCCCCACCATTGATAGTAAGAGTGGAACCCAACTTATTACCGCCCGGTGCAGTAGTGATGCCGCCGCCGCTGGAAATTGCATAGTTGCCGGTTATTGTCCCCGTGTTCATTTCAACATCGCAGTCAGAAACAAATATGCCGCCACCGCTGCCGCTTTGGCATTTTTCAATAAGAGCATCATTTATTATAAGTCTGCTCCTGCTGGTAAAACCTCCGACTAAGACGCCACCGCCGTTTCCACTGCTTTTACATCTCGTGATTGTACATCCGTTAAGGATCAAAGAGCAATCGGAGCCATAGATCCAAATTCCGCCTCCTGTATCGCTGCCGTTAAGAACGATACCATTGCCTAAACTCATTGACAAATTGGAAACGGCAGTGCCTCCGGTCGAAAAATGGCGGTAGCTCCCACCATTAGCGGTAAGATTAACGGTGTCAGCACCGCTATTATTTATAAAGTTAATTTTTATACCTTTTTTTATTACTATTGCATTATCGAAAATAATATCATTTTTGATTCTGAAATTGAATGTATCACCATTCTCCGCATTATCTATAGCGTCTTTCATTTGATCAAAACTTAAAACGTCTATATCATGCACTTCCGCCGCGGAGACATTGATTATCCAATGCTGTTGCGTTATCGCAATTAGCATAAAAATAAATAATAATATCTGCGCCTTAAAAATTGACTTTTTTGTATTAATAATAAACACCTACTTCCTTGTATTTATTATATATAATTGTTTTAATTAAGCCTATTTATGCTTTATTAACCTTGCTAAATATTGTTAGTTAAATTAAAAAGCAGCATTTAAGAAAGCAAGGCTGGAAGATAAGCTATCAGATAGTATTGATATGCGGTAATTGATAGTATTGTTTACTTGCGTGATGGCAATACTATTGAAGTAAAAATCAATTTTAAATAAAGGAGGTGGTTCCGCATGTTATCAGAAAAAAAAATACCCAATAGGTTAATCAATGAAAAATCTCCCTATCTCCTGCAACACGCATATAATCCTGTTGACTGGTTTTCGTGGGGGGAAGAAGCATTTGAGAAAGCAAGGCGTGAGGACAAGCCTGTTTTCCTATCTATTGGGTATAGCTGACTAACTTGCATTGACGAACTTGTCATTGGTGCCATGTTATGGAAAAAGAGTCTTTCGAAGATAGTGACGTAGCGTCAATTTTAAATCGATTTTTTATATGTATTAAAGTAGACAGAGAGGAACGGCCGGATATTGATGCTGTTTATATGTCCGCCTGCCAAGCTATGACCGGACACGGTGGCTGGCCACTTACAATCATTATGACTCCGGAACAAAAACCTTTCTTTGCTGCGACCTATATTCCAAAATACAAAAAATATGGTTCTGTTGGTTTGATGGAGTTATTACCATTGATTCATAACAGTTGGCATGAAAAAAAGGAAAAACTCATTGATTCAAGTAAAGAAATTGCAAATCATCTTATGATTCAAACAAAATACGAAGCCACCGGCAGTGATTTAGATAAATCGATTCTTTATCTGGCATTTACACAATTTAAAAATTCTTTTGATGAAATTAACGGAGGTTTTGGAGCCGCCCCGAAATTTCCTGCGCCCCATCATTTACTGTTTTTGCTACATTATTCTCAATTTGAAAACAATGATATGGCTCTTAATATAGTTACTAAAACATTGGAATGTATGTATCAGGGCGGAATTTTCGATCATCTAGGCGGCGGATTTTCTCGTTATTCTACAGATGAAAAGTGGCTGATCCCGCATTTTGAAAAGATGCTTTACGATAATGCTTTACTGGCATACGTCTATCTTGAGGCATATTTAGTGACCAGTCAGCCTTTGTTTAAAGTCATAGCAGAAAAAATCTTTAATTATGTTTCAAATGAGCTTACTGATGAAAACGGCGGCTTCTATTGTGGAGAAGATGCCGACAGCGATGGCATTGAGGGGAAATTTTATGTGTTTACTCCAGAGGAAATCCTCCAAGTTCTCGGTAATGATCAGGGCATATTATTTAATAATTGGTATGCTATCACCAAGCAGGGGAATTTTGAAGGTGCAAATATCCCTAATTTATTAAATAACCCGGAATTTCGTACGTTCAATACCCAGATTGAAGATTTACTTCCTAAGCTCTCATCATATCGGAAAAATCGTACAAGTCTTCATAAAGATGATAAAATACTAACCTCTTGGAATTCCCTCATGATTTTAGCATATTCAAAAGGTTATCAGGTTCTCGGGAAGACAGAATATCTGGAAATGGCCAGGAAGTGTCAAGATTTTATAAAAAATCATCTATATACATGGAACAGAGAACTAATTATCCGCTGGCGCCATCAAGATGCCAAAGGTAAAGGGCAGCTAGATGATTATAGTTTTTACTGTCTAAGCTTAATTCACCTGTATCAGTCTACTTTTGACATTCAATATTTAACATTGTCTATCGAGTTTGCAGGACTAATGGTTGATAAGTTTTTTGATTTGGAGAATGGCGGTTTTTATATTTATGCAGACGATGGTGAGCAATTAATTACCAGACCAAAGGAAACTTATGATGGTGCAATGCCTTCAGGTAATTCCGCCGCATCATATGTTCTAATGTATTTATGGCATTTGACCGGTGAAAGGTACTGGGAAGAATTGGCCTTAAAACAATTACTGTTTTTATCCGGGCAGGCAAAACAACAGCCAACTTCTTGCTCTTTTGCTTTGCTTTCAATAATCAAATATTTATATCATACAAAAGAACTTATATGCATTATTAATGATACAAGTATCATCAAAACACTTCCGAATCATTTTAAGGATTATGATATAAAAAACATGGCTGTTATTGTTAAAACGCCACTCAATGTATTACAATTAGAAAAAATCGCACCATTTACACGCGATTATCCTTTTCCTGCTAACGGCAATGCATATTATTTATGTGAAAATCACAGTTGTAACGCACCGGTTTACAACATCGAAGATATTTTTTAAAAATCAAGGGGAAGACGCATTCACTGCCATCTTCCCCGTATTGATTACCAGATTTTCACACGTTTATCTTCCGGTAAATACATACCATCTTCTTCATTTATATCAAATGTTGAATAAAAGTCCTCCAGAATTTGAAGCTGAACATTAGCCCTTAACTTATTAGGTGCATGTGTATCTAATGTTAGGAGTAATTGTTCAATTTGAGATGTTGCTTTCATTCTCCAAATGGCTGCCCAATTGGTGAAAAATTCTTCCGGATTAGCATCGTTAAGTGACTTTGTGACCTCCAGGGCACAACTTAATCCGCCGGCATCAGCAATATTTTCTGATACTGTCAATTGTCCATTCACCGTACCGCCTGCATGTTCAAGGCCATCAAACAGTTCTACCATAGCCGCTGTACGTTCCTCAAAGGCGGCATAATCCTCCTCGGTCCACCAATTTGTCAAATTACCATATTCATCAAACTGAGCGCCGTTATTATCAAAAGCATGAGTAATCTCATGAGCGATAACAGCGCCTATGCCTCCATAGTTTTGGCTTGGTGTTTGATCTAAACTATAAAAAGGTTCCTGTAAAATCGCAGCCGGAAACATAATTGTATTCGTTAACGGTGAATACATGGCATTCACCGTATCCGCGCTTAAAGTCCAGGCACTACGGTCTACTTCAGTACCACATTTTACATAATTATCAGTAAGTATAATTTTATTAAATTCCATGGCATTGCTTAACACTGTTCCGTCCTCATCAGTACCTTTTACGACTAACTGTGAATAAATTGGGTTTAGTTCATTAGGATATCCAATTTGAATAGATATATTTTTAAGCTTTGTAATAGCTGCATCAATAGTTTCAGTACCTAACCAGTCATTATTGTCTAATCTGGCAACATACACGTCAATCATATTATTGACCATACCGGTTACATCTTCTTTGGCTTCCTGCCCAAAATAAGTTTCACCATAATAATTTCCAATGACTTCTGAATAAAAAGCCGAAGCAAGATTGTAAGCAACCACCTGTGGCTCTTCCATCTCTGTCTGTCCGGTTAGAATCATGGAATAAGCAGCCGTGGCATTACGATAATCCTCTGACAGATAACTGGATAATGAATAAACCGTATTGACTGTTAGCCAGCTTTTCATTATTTCAAAATTTTCCTCAGTTATCAGTTCATCCATAACTTTAAAAAACTGAGGATCTGTTACTATGATCTGCTCAGGCAACGACCCGACCAGGCGAGAAACCAGGTTATTAAGATCCAGGCTGCTGCAATAGGAAGCAAACTCGGACATAGTAACCGGATTATACATAAGTGTAAATTCGCTTGCCTCTTCAGCCGATTTAATATAAGGCACTAATAATGCATCAAATTCAATAGCCTGTGTCGTTAACAACGAAGCCTCTTCCTCTGTGTATCCTGATAATACTAAACATTCCCGTATGCTTTGTGAAAAATACTCTAAAAGTTGTGTACCGGTAGCATTTTCATAATAGCTTGTATCTGGTAAATACAAAGCAGGGGCACTGGCATAAAGGGCATTCACCGAAGCATTACCCATATCGGCCATGACCGACATACTAAAAGGAGCAGCCATTCCTGCAAGCATCAAATCACTTAAAACTGCGTCTAAATCTCCCAGGCTGTTCAAATGATTAATCTGTTCAAGATAAGGTTTTAGCGGTTCACTGCCCTGTGTATTTCGAGTATCATAATCCGCAGCCATGGCATAATATTTCAAGAATTCTTCCAACTGTGCGTTAGGGGCAGCGGTTTCTCCCTTTTGCATATTTTCGAAATCAGACATCAGCAGTTCTTCAATGGTATCCGTTATCTGAGTAAAAGTACCTACCATCATGTCGGTCGCAGGTAGTTCAGTCTCTGCCAGCCACTGGGCATTCACGGCTTCATAAAAATCATCTTCAAGACGGGCTTTGCTTTCTGCCGTTGTTTCTTCTGTCGTTGTTCCCTCCGATATTGATTCTTCGGCCGTTGATGTTGTTGATGTGTTTTTGCCATTGCAGCCGGTGAACAATAAAAGCAACGATAATGCCAGCAAAAATAATTTTGTGTACTTTTTTCTTTTCATACAATACTCCTCTTATATTATTTTCCGCCATATCATCAGGAATATGAATTGATGATACCTGATGTTGACGAAAAACATTATATCATATATGCCAAATATTTAACATACCTTTAGAAATTCTTAAGAATCTAGTTAACATTTGTTTGTTTCTGAAACAATAATAAGCCAATATGATATATGTCATATTGGCTTATTCAATTTACCAATTTGAAAGTTTTTGATACTCTATAATTTGTTTAATACATAAATCATATACATCTGTATCTTTATAATGCTTATACCACTCCACGGTTTTGTGTAAGGCTTCTTCGATATCCCAGGCGGGTCTCCAATTTAATCTATATTTAGATTTATTTATATCAAGATTTAATAAATTTGCTTCATGAACCATATGCTCCTTGTTCAGGTACTCCCAGCTGCCTTTTCCGTAATACTGACAGATTTTTTTCACAATCGTACCTACTTCAACAACACTCTCCGTTTCAGGTCCAAAATTAAATGCTTCGGAGTATTTATCTGGCTCTTCGTAAAGCTTCATAGCTAGCAGCAAGTATCCGCCCAGCGGCTCTAAAACGTGTTGCCATGGTCTGGTCGCATGGGGATTTCTAATTTGTATTGACTTGCCCTCTTGTATACTTCTTATGCAATCTGGTATAATTCTATCTTTTGCCCAATCTCCGCCGCCGATAACATTACCGGCTCGTACAGTAGCAATGCCAATCTTACCGGCATCTCTCGAATTATTCTTAAAAAATGATTTTCTGTAGGAGTCAACTAAAATTTCGCAACAAGCCTTACTTGAACTATAAGGGTCATGACCCCCTAATACATCATTTTCACGGTATCCCCATACCCATTCATTATTTTTATAGCATTTATCTGTTGTAACAATAATAACAGATTTCACACTTTCGCAGGAACGTATCGCCTCCATAACGTTAAGCGTTCCAATTACATTTGTCAGATAAGTGCTATACGGATCTTCATAAGAGTATCTCACCAGCGGCTGAGCTGCTAAATGAAAGACAATTTCCGGCTGGGCATTTTGTAACTTTGATTTAAAATGTTTACACTCTGTAATATCTCCTGCCTCATCATTTATTCTAGAGCTTATATTTGACAGACAAAAAACGTCTTCTTCTGTTTTAATACCGTTTGACAATCCTGTCACATTAGCCCCAAGGTATTCTAGCCATATGCTAAGCCAGGAACCTTTAAATCCTGTGTGACCGGTTATAAAAACGTTTTTATTTTTATAAAATGCATCTAATTGCATATAAAATCTCCTCCTCAAAATACATATTTATCAATATTGCTTCTATACCATGTAATAGTTCGTGACATACCTTCCTCTAAAGGTACTTTCGGTTCCCATTCCAACATAGAGTTTATTTTATTAATGTCAGCCTTTGGATTCCACAGCTCAGTTTTTCTATACGGCATCCCGCCATATATGAGTTTTCTATTAGAACCAATCATTTTATATATTAAATCAACATAATAGCGAAGTGGATGTAATTCACCACTAGCTACATTGAATATTTCGTTTGTTATATTTGATTTTTCACAAGCTAGTAACATAGCATCTATGATGTTCTCTACATAACAATAATCCCTGTATTGTTCACATTGTGTAAGAATTACATCATTATCTTTCAATAAATTCAGTATTACATAGCTGATAATTTTATGTGGTTCTTCTCCTTCACCAAAAACGCCAAAAGGCCGAAGCGTTGCAATACTTATATTATTTTCCTTCGCAATCTGATGGAGTATAAGTGTTGAAGCAGCTTTTGTACTACCATAAATGTTCACCGGAGCAGGGGGACTGTCCTCACTAGTATTGCTATTCCCATATTCTGAGCAAGTTCCCATATTAATAAATTTCTTGCAGTCAGTGTCAAAGAGTGACTTAAAGATATTCACACTCCCCAATACATTTGTCGTTGTTGCTCTCTCGTAATCGGTATGGGCAGAATCCACCCCATAGCCGGCCAGATGAAATACATAATCAGGATTTATTTTTTTTATGATAGGTCCAATCATTAAAGAATCACCTATATCCGCTTCATAAGTCACGATGTTATCAAGTTTATCGAATAATCGGAATTTATTTGTATCAGGCATTGTAATAATGTATATTTCTGAATTAGCCTTTAATAATCTCTTTACTAAGTGAGAGCCTATAAAGCCAAATCCCCCGGTTATTAAAATTCTTCTATTTTCAAAAACATTCACTAAACTGCCTCCTTAAATATATATAGATTTTTTGAGGAAATTTCGTTTTCAGCACTAACATAATGACTTATATCAATATTTGCAACCGATATTTCACCCATAATTTGTTTAAGCGTCTTCATATATGGATAATATAATGAGTCTATGATTTCCGGTCTTATTTCAACCTCACAATGGTACCATAAGTCAAATTTATTTAAACCTATGATTTTCATGCTTCCAAAATGATAACAGCATACTTTATAATTGTTAATACAAACTTGTTGATTATCTTCTGAAATATCATAACTCTGATCATTCAGAATCAAATTCCAAGGGCCTGCATTGATTCCAAGATTATGGCTTATTTTAATGTTTTCAAAAATTATCGGTACTTTATCCAAATATTTTTGATCCCCCCATCTCTCCAGTCTTTCGTCATGCCAGTCAAAGCACCAATTAAGACACTTCTCTTTCCACCATGATAGTATTTTTCGTGCATAATTATCATTTGAAAATCCAAGAAGCCCAGCTTGATATTGTCCATCTCTTAGTTCCGAATATTGATCTGAGCGCTGGGTAGTCATATAAAATGAATATGAACCCCATTCATTGTAAATGTATTTTAGTGATGAAAAAAAATACATATCTGCATCACAATATAAAACTTTATTTAATTTATATTCATCAAATAGGTATTCAACAAACACAGGCTTTAACATCCAGCAATATTCGGTTGTAGTATGTTTTTCTCTTGTCACCGAAGTGATATCATCAACATGAATGACAGTGGTATTTTCTAATTCCAGCCCCACTAATTGTCCATACGCCTCTTTATCAATGACACAAAGCCATAAATTAAAATTAACTTGATAACGAATCATAGACCTATATAATGCAATTATTTTTAGAAGATAATCATTGCTGACAATACTGCATATATGATAAAAATCTACATATTCCATTATTTTTACAGTAAATTCGTCAAAAGCAAAATAGGTTTTAGCTTCTTCAGAACTTTTATTCGAAAAAATTATGTCCTCCATGCCATAAGCTACATTTAAAATGATCTGGGCCGCATCTATTAATTCAATAATATAGGGAATATACAAATTACTAAGAATGTGTTTTGGTATTTCTAACCGATCTAAATTCCACAAGTCAAACTCTGTCTCATTAAATATTGTAATACATGCAAAATGAAAAAGGATAATTTCATCTTTGTTTACGTGGGGAAGTCCATTTTCTATTACAACTGTTCGTTCTTTATTGTATACACAATTCCATGGGGCGGCATTTACACCATAATTATCTTCGTTTTTTACCGAGTGAAAACGATAAGGTATCTCATCAAGATATTTTTGGTCACCAAATCTTTGCCCCACAGAATCATACTCACTCCGACACCACTCTAAACATTTTACTTTCCAATAACCTAAGGCCTCAATACCTTCATCATCATTTTTAAACCCAATTAATCCAGCCTGATACTTCCCATATTTCTGTTCTATAATATCCATATCACGCTGTGGGCATAAATAGATCGAGTAGAGTTTAAAGTATTCAAATAGCTCTGATGGATCTTTCAAAAAATAAATATCAGAATCTGTATATATGATAGACTCAATGTTTTGCTGTAATAAAACATACTCCATGAGCGGTGCTTTGAGCATCCAGCAATATTCATTTTCAGTTTTACCTTCTTTTTCCTGTAATATTTCATTATCTTCTTCAAGTGTCTTTATTGAAATGATATTTAGATGATTTAGCTTCAAATCTGATAATACTTTATACGTAAAATCATCCATGCTTAAAACCCATAGTTGAAATTGACAGCCGCTTTTCAACAAGGAATTGTATAGCGCAATAAGTTTTATCAAATATTTTCTACTTCCTATCGTACAAAAATTGCAGATATTTCTTGAATCTTCATATGGAGAATTTTCATCTATCTTATTGCCTATCAAATTATCAATATCGTTTTTAATCCTAGAAATTAAATTGTTAATCATAATTATCCCCCTTTCTTTAATGGAAAACTAGACTTCTTCCCAAACCTGATTTGCATATTCCAAATCCTTAGGTGTATCAACAGAAAGCCATAGTCCATCATGCATATAAACAGCGAGTTCTTTATTTTTAATTAAGGCTCTTATTGGTTCCTGTTCAAGCACACAGCCCTCTTTCGAATCCAAATAATCTAAAAACTCTCTATTGAACACAAAATACCCACCATTTATAATTCCCTCAGTTGTTGTTTTTTCTTTGAAAGATATGGCGATATCATTTTTTATTTCCAGAATTCCGTATTGGCTTTTCTTTTTAATTCCAGTCAGAGTTCCTATCTTTCCTTTTGCCTTATGAAATGCGAGCAGCTTTTGAATATCAACATCCGCTAATCCATCTCCATACGTTACCATAAATACATCACCATCAATATATTGGGAAACTCGTTTAATTCTTGCACCAGTCATTGTTTCCAAACCAGTATTAACCATTGTTACTTTAAAATCATCACAGTTACCTAGTACAGTTATCTTATTAGTTGCAGTTTCTTTCATAATATTACAATTGTTTAATTCATAGTTGAGAAAATAATCTCTTATCATATCCCCCTTGTAACCAAGAGGAAGAATAAAATCATTAAAGCCATACTTTTCATATGTTTTCATGATATGATATATTAATGGCCTTCCCTTGACACACGACATTGGTTTTGGGTGATGCTGACCAGATTGCATTCTTTGGCCTCGGCCACCACAAAGTATTATTATTTTCATTGTATTTTCCTATCCTATTCATTTTTATTGTACTATATAATATGGTAATTTTTAATGTTTGTGTTATATAATATGGTATTTTTTTGATTTATGTCAAATAATCATATAAAATAAAATTAAGGTTTGCACTAAAAAAGGGTATCCCCTAAGTCTTGTAACTCTTGGGATGCCCTTACATCATGTTAAGATTCATAATCAAGACAGTAACGCTCTTTGATTACAGTATGAATGAATTCTTTTATTTTTATATGATCTGGATGTATCTGATATCGATTTAATGCTTCAGCCGTTTCAAATTGGCTATTAAGAGCGATATCTACCGTACTGCTTGAAAGAGGGCTGATGGCCACTACTACTTCCGCCGCACCGGGAACTTTGTCCTTTAGGCTTTCTAACTCTTCTTTCATACGCTGTCCCGCCGTTTTCCTTTCACTTTCTGTTAAATTATTTTTAAAATTCCAAAATACAATATGTTGAATCATCATTCGCACCTCGCTGATTTTGTAAAATTATAATTTCATAAAAGCTAATATAATTAAAAGTAAACCTCCAATCCAGGATAAATTCAAATGCACTTTCCTGGCTAACGTGTTTCCTATCTGACACCCAATAAGTATCGCCGCCGCATTGGTGAACAGTGACAATAAGGTAACCAAAAATATATCCGTTTCTTTTAATCCTGTTCCAAATCCGACTGCTAATCCATCTAAAGATAGTGCAATCGCCAGGGAAATTGCTTCTATTGGAGAGAGAACGCAAGAAGCATCCCTATCTGCAGACTCAGGATTCGCATAAATATTTAAAATGAAACGAATATTAAACAACGAAAAATTAATAATCTTTTTTATTCCATTATTTTTATTGATTAAAGTTTTAAAAAAACTATCGAATAATTTAATCGCACCCAATATAAGCAATAATATAAAACATATAATAGTAGCCATTCTTTCAGGAATAAATTGATTCAGATAATTCCCGGCCAGCATTGCTGCCGCTAACATAGAACTGCATATTATATTAATGATTATAATAGAACTTATCGGAATTTTAATCTGCTTTGTCCCATAGGCAAAGCCTGATACCATAGCATCCACTGATAATGCGAAGGTTAGAAAAAGTGCCTCCACGATTGATATTATTGAAAACCCCATAATATAACCTCTACAAACATATTTCGAAAAAGCTTCTTTTTTATAATATGCTGTAGAAATACATTTGTGTATTTATGTTATGTGGCTGATTTCATCAATGTCTTCTCTTTTGCCGATAAGTACAAGAATGTCTCCTTCGCAGAACTTATAATCCGGGCTTGGCAGCATATTGATGTCATCATCTTCTGTCTCTTGCTTTACGGCGACTACCGTAACGCCATATTTTCTCCTTAAATTCAAATCCACAAGGGTACGTGATACCCATCTTTTTGGTATATTCATTTCAGAGAGGCCATATTTTTCAGTGAGTTCTAAATATTCGATAAGGTTTAAATTTGCAATTTGTATGGCTAGTTTTGTTCCAGACTCATATTCAGGGATAATAACCCTGTCGGCACCTATTTTAAGCAATATCTTTTTATGACGAAGTTCCCCTGCTTTACATATAATTTCTTTCAGTCCTAATTCTTTTAAAGCCAAAGTAATAAGCACACTATCAGCAATATCAGAACCGATAGCTAAAATGGCACAATCATAATTACGCACACCCAGAGAACGCAGGACCCGCTCTTCCTTTGCGTCAGCTATTACAGCATGAGTTACTGATTCGGTAATATCTTGTATTCTTGCCTCATCATCATCTATAGCCAATACCTCATGCCCTAATTCACATAATTTTTTGGCAACAGCTGATCCAAATCTTCCTATTCCAATTACTACAAAAGTTTTCATATCCACTCCTATCCAATAATCACATTCTCCACAGGATATGTGTAATTCAAAGATTTTCTGCTCTTAGTCATAAAAGCTATGCTAAAAGATAATATACCTATCTTGCCAAAAAACATAAAGAATACCATCAACAACTTTGAGGCGGGATTAACCATTTTTACCAACCCGGTCGTCATGCCGGCGGTGCTGTAGGTGGCTACCGATTCAAAAAGAGAGTTGATAAAATTCATATTATTCGTGGTAGATATAAAAATACCGCCAAAAAGCACAATCATCATGCTGAAAAAAAACAGTGTCATTGCATTTATGACCTGAGTATGAGGTATTTTTCTCTCAAATAAAACAATGTCTTTTTTGCCACGCATATTGGTAATCACAGAAATGACAAGTATCCCTATTGTGACTGTTTTTATCCCACCTGCGGTACTCCCACTGGAACCTCCGATAAACATAAGTAACATTGAGAGCACTTTTGTGTCTTCTGTCAGAGTTGATTGACCTATTACATCGAAGCCGGTAGTACGAGTACTTACAGACTGGAAGAGGCTTAAAATCAATTTTTTCCCTAGACTCATATTTCCTATGCTATTGGGATTAGCACGCTCAAATACCAAGTACATTAACGTACCAAGTACAATCAGAACCCCTGTCATAATAATAACCAGCTTTGTGTTAAGATGCAGTCTTTTAAATTTCCGGTTAGTAATAACGTCCTCCCAAACATAAAAACCTGTGGAACCTACAATTATAAGTACAGCCAAAGTTATTAATATGACTGGATTGTCCATATATGTTACTAAAGCCGAAAACAGGTTATGTTTGCCCATGATATCAAAGCCCGCATTACAAAAAGCAGATATAGAGTGGAATACCCCTCGCCATATACCATCTGCCATACCAAACTCCGGGATAAAGCAAAAGGATAAAATTACAGCTCCAACCGATTCAAAAATCAGTGTCCCAATGAGTACGTGGCGAACAAGGCCAACGACCCCTTCGACAGAACTTAGATTCATACTCTCCATTATCACAAGCCGCTCCCGCAGCCTCACCCGCCTGTTTAGCAGGAAATAAAAAACAGATATAAAGGACATAAACCCCAGTCCGCCAATTTGTATGAGTACAAGGATAATAACTTGTCCCAAAAGACTCCAATACTCATAGGTATCAACCAGAGTTATTCCGGTTACACAGGTTGCCGAAGTAGCGGTAAATAAAGCGGTAAGAAGGTCTGTTGTATTTCCTTCCCGGCTGGATAAAGGTAAAGTCAGTAAAATTGTGCCTATTATAATAATACCTAAAAAACTCAGGGCAATAATCCTTGATGGCTTCAAATTTTTATTTATCATACTAGTCCGTGTCAGTAAACGTCGAAAGTTGGCCATAATTATTCCTCCAAAGCAAGTATAAAACAAAATAATATTAATTTCAAGCGCAAATAAAAACTGCAGCAAATATTGTACTTCATTTTATCTGCTGCAGTTTCATGCCCATCGCTTACTATGGAGTATTTACTTGCGTCAATACTTCAAGGCTTTTAAATTCATAGCCTAATGCTTTATATTCCGTAATAAGTTCTTTTAAAATTTTTGCATTAGTCTCAGATGTGCTATGAAGTAAAATAACTGCTCCGGGATGAATTCTAGGCAGTAATTTTTCAAAAGCCTGATCTTTAGTAGGCTGGTCGTCTACATTCCAGTCCACATATGCAAGACTCCAAAACACAGTCGCATATCCCAGTTCAGCAGCCATTTTTAGATTTGCCTCACTATATTTTCCCTGTGGCGGACGATAATATCTTGGCATCTCATCTCCTGTCACTGCTAAATATTGCTCAGCCGTTTCGGATAGTTCTTTATTAAAAGAATCCTTATCAGAAATGGCGGACATATCTGGATGATTCATTGTATGATTACCGACAATATGACCTTCATTCACCATACGGCGGACAATATCCGGATTATCTCTGATATATGTTCCTACCAGAAAAAAGGCTGCAGGAACATCTTCTTCTTTAAGAACGTTTAGAATTTCTTCTGTATAGCCGTTTTCATATCCGGCGTCAAAAGTTAAATATATAACTTTTTCATCGCCATCATCAACATAATACGCTTTGTTTTCCAGCAATTCATCTGCTGTTGCATTACCAGTGGGTTTCTCTCCTGAAACACCATAACCTAAACCCCAATTTCCGCTGTCAGCCATAACAGTTAATGGCATACAAAATATGATGGCTAAAGCGATTATTTTTTTTGTCATTTTAATCATCACTTTTCATTTTCACCTCCAATCATAATTAGTTTGTGTAATATCCTTTTAACTAAACAAGTATTGAATGGAAGTTTTTTTCAATAAATTAACAATTTATCCATCATGATTTATCCTAATATGTACTCAGACTGCTGAAATCACAGCAGTCTGTTGTTATGAAAGCCTAACAGTTTTTAACGCATTTTGCAGGCACATCAAACGCAGGATTAAATGCATAGAAATTCTTGCTGTCCAGATTATCCTGAACTATTCTTAGTGCTTCACCGAATCTTTGAAAATGCACAATTTCCCTTTGTCTTAAAAATCGAATAGGATCACAGACTTCCGGATCTTTTACCAGCCTTAATATATTATCATAGGTGGTACGTGCTTTTTGCTCTGCGGCCATATCTTCATGTAAATCTGTAATCGGATCTCCTTTTGATTGAAATACCTGTGCTGTAAAAGGTGTCCCGCCTGCAGCCTGCGGCCATAAGCCAAGCGTATGATCAACATAGTATTTATCAAAACCAGATTTTTCTATTTCTTCAACAGACAAATCTTTAGTCAACTGATATACAATTGCACACACAATTTCCATATGTGCCAGTTCTTCCGTACCCACATCGTGTACTAAAATGTCGCACATCCTCCGAGCCGCTTTCGCTCTCGTTTTCCATACCGATTTCAGGGATATTGTTTGCCTTTATCGCCTGCGCTGCCGTATAACTCCACTTATGCGGTAGCAGATTCAAATATACATCGATATGGTTTTTGTCGTGAACGACCATGCGGTCTAACAGGCTCCTGTAAAATTCTTCTTCAAGTGTCATTCCATTGACTATCTCATTCATGGCGGTGGTAATATCCAACAACAATTCGTTTTGCTGTTTATGAATAGTATCTTGTTTTTCAATGTTGCCTATAAGTTCTTTCATCTCATCAATTTCAGAATCACATTTTGTCCTTGTGGCGATAAACTCGTTGCGGTCAATATCCTTACTTATATAAAGCTCTAACAGCCGGGATTTCTTTTCCTCCGCCGCCCGAATATGCTCCCGCAGACTTTCGGTATCTACACCAGCCATATCACAGGAAACAACAGATCCAATGACTTTTATCATGCTTTTCACGATTGTTTTCTTTTCCACTTCAAGACTGTTTGAAACGAGATACATAATATGCAAGGCGTCCTCATTGCGTATGCTTTCAGACGAACAGCCCACTTGATTACCGGACTTATCAACGTGCGGCTTGCCGTATTGCGCGCCCTCTAAACAACGCCATGCTTTATATGTGCTGCCGTCCTTGCGCTTGGTGTATCTCGCGGCGAATATACTGCCGCATTTTCCACATTTAATTTTTCCTGAAAAGCAGTAACGGTTGCTGTGTTTGGATTTGCTCTCCGGGGATGCAGAACGCTCATCCAATATCCGATTGGCTGCGTCAAATATTTCACGGCTGACAATCGGCTCATGATGGTCTTTGAGTATCACAAATTCTTCTTCCCCTTTGTTGTACTTCTTTTCGTGGGAAAGATAGTCTGGCGTGAATGTCTTTTTCTGCACAAGATCGCCGCAATACTTTTCATTTCGCAAAACCTTGTAGATCACCGTATTCGTCCAAATGGCGTTGCCTGTAATGGTTTTATAACCAGCCTCCCGAAGTTCGCGGGCAATGGTGTGAGAGCCCTTGTTTTCCTGAACAAACTTCTCAAAAATAAGCCGGACGATTTTTGCGCCGCCCTCGTTAATGAACATCTGACCGCCTCTCACATCATAACCTAACATATCCCGGCCAAATACAACGCCCTGTTCCATCTGCCTTTTCTGTCCCCATTTCACGCGGTCAGATGTCTTGCGGCTTTCTTCCTGCGCTATGGACGACATGATGGTCAAACGAAGCTCCGCGTCCGGGTCAAGAGTATTGATATTATCGTTTAAGAAGATAACGCCGATTCCACGCTTTTTCAGGTCGCGGGTATAATATATGCTATCAAGAGTGTTCCGCGCAAAGCGGGAAATCTCTTTCGTAATAATCACGTCAAAATCGCCGTGTTTGGCACAGGCAATCATACGATTAAACGCTTTTCTTTTTTTTGTATTTGTCCCGGTTATGCCTTCATCGGCAAAAATCTCATGTAGTTCCCAATTGGGATTGCGCTGGATATACTCCTTAAAATATCGTTGCTGGCTTTCAAACGAATTTGCTTGATCATCTTTGTCAGTGGATACGCGGCAATAGGCCGCCACTCGTTTTTTTGTTTCCACAAGTAGCCGTTCCTGATTCAACCTTTCATATTTATTCATGTAAAAATCTCCTTTTTCATTAATCAAGGTTAATGTATTCATTATAAAAATCAGCGGAAATTAAGTCCAATGTGCAAATTAAAAACTTGTACCTAATATGTAAAAAGCCAAGCTCATTGCTTGGCTGCTGTAATTCTTTATTCCTGTTGGCGTTCTAAATCATCCATGCACCTTTCACATTGAGATAAGGTAAGCAGAACTCAAATCACACCACCCCTTTGCGACAGAGCCTCCTTTTTAATGGTATGAATATACAATTTGTCCTTATGTCAAAATGAGAACAGCATTATTGATTTGCATGAACTGTGGAAAGGCCAACACTGTGAGAACCGCCCATACTGCAAGGAAGAGGATGCAATAAAAATCAGGACAGGCGCGGCAATTCTGTTTTGTTTAATATCGTTCATGTTTCCCCCTTTCTAATAAGCACATAGAGGCTTAGACATTATCTTCTTCAACCCTTAAGCGTCAAACTATGAGATTGGCAGCGTAATTTCAAAGATGATTCTGCCGGATTGAATTTTTGCTTGTATGTTTCCTTTCATAGCTTGAATAACCGTTTTTGTTATATAGAGTCCTAAACCTAAATGCCCTTGAGCGTCCCCTGTTTCTTCCGTGTAAAACCTGTCAAAAATCTTTCCCACATGATCGGCGGGAAGTGTAACACCGTCATTTTCTATCCGCAGGAAAAATTTTTGTTCGCTGATTTCAGCGGAGATAGAGAAAAAGCCTTTTGTGTATCGGAAAACATTACTTGAAATGTTTTGCAACGCCCGGTCAAACTGGTAAATGTCAATACATATGGTTGCTTTATTATCGACCTCAATTAAGTTTTTTAGGTTGGGTGCGATCCCATGTATCTGGCATTCCGTTCTCACATCGTCAAAAAAGTCGGACGTCCAATGGTAGCAGTTTGCATTTTGTGCCACCAAATGAATGGTGTCCGGCATTGAATAACTCAAACTAAGCTGATTGGAAAGCTCTGTCAAAATAACGAGTTTGTTTTCAACAACCTTAAAATACTGTTTTTCTTCTTCCGGCGTAGCGGCTATTCCATCCTGCAAGGCTTCAATATGCGCGGAAATAGAAGCAATCGGTGTTTTCAGGTCATGTGAAATGCTATTGATGAAATTTTTGCGTTCTATCTCAAATTGCCGCTGTTGTTTCTGCTGTTCATACAGTTCGCTTCTCATATGATCGAAAGCGGAAACGAACCTGCCGATTTCGTCATTCCTTTCATATGCAATTTCATGGGATAAATCCCCGGAGGAGATGTTGTTTGCTTCAAGTATCAGTATACCAAGCGGCTCAATCACCCGCTTTTTGATATATAGGATTGCCAAAGTTGTTAATATAACTATGGGAACAGCAATCATCAAAAGATAGATCCAAAAAATCCCGGCTGTTGCCACAAGCAATAAAGCTATAAGCGGCAGCGCGCATAATATAATACAGATGACGATTAGTCTATGAATAATACTGTTCTTCATTTCAATTCTCCATCAAAGCGGTATCCGATTCCGCGTACTGTAGTAATGCCGTGTTCTTGCCCCAATTTTTCCCGGATTTTTTGAATGTGGATGGTTACGGTGTTTATATCGCCATACTCATTAAGTCCCCAGACATTATCATAAATCTGTTCCTTGCTTAAAACTTGCCGTGGATGCTCCGTTAGCAAAATCAAAAGCTCAAACTCTTTCGGCGTGAGATTTATAATTTCATCATTCTTTTTAACCGTTCGAGAGGCGAAATCAATAGATATATTGCCATAATTAAATTTTCCGTTAGCTTCTGTTGTAAAACGGTAATTGTCCACCCGCCTGAACAATGCGTCAACCCGTGCTATCAGTTCTTTGATGGAAAAGGGCTTTGTCATATAATCGTCTGCCCCAATTTTAAGGCCAAGGATACGATCCAACTCGGTTTCCTTCGCGCTGATAATAATCACCGGAATCGTTGATCTTAGGCGGATTTGGCGCAAAATCTCCAAGCCGTCTTTTCCCGGGAGCATTAAATCCAAAAGTATCATCTGCGGCTGATATCTTTCAACCGCTGCTACGGCTTCTCCGCCGTTCGAGATGATTTCCGCGTTATACTGTTCCTTGACAAGATAATTCTTTATCATGCTTGCCAAGTCAAGTTCATCTTCAATAATAAGTATATTCTTTTTACTCATAGCTGCCTTGCTCCTTTCTAAGCGGTGACATCTTTGAAAAAGGATTTATCATTTGAAACAAGATTCGCCACTTTTATATTATAACATCAGGCATCAAGGTTAGCAGCATTAAGCAAACAAATCTTTTTTCCTGAATATTCCTATCGTACCCGCACAAAGCAGGAGGGACAGAACAAAAAATACCGCAATAACAATAAGCCCAATACCAGCTTCCGTCTTTACGATAGACGGTAAAGTAGCAAGCCACATTGTCGGCAAATATTTGGCAATCTGCCCTACGGATTCAAAAATAAACATAATAATCACTATGCCCATTGAAAATCCGATGGTAGCCGCTTCACTTTCTGTCACCACTATGCAAAAAGAGATCATGCTTTCCAGAAAGAAAATCCCTACGATTGCGCCAACACACAACAATCCAAAAGAGTATCCGCTAAGTCCCCATGTATGACCGGAGTCTAAAATCAATACCGTCATATTGGAAGTCAGCAAATAGACAAGCAAAATCATGAGGCTGATGCCTGCGGATGAAATACCCTTTGAAACAATATAACCGGCTCTGTTTTCCGCATAGGGTACAACTATTTTCAATGTTTTGTAATGATAATCACTGGAAATTACATCACACATCACATAGCAACAGAGCAGCCAGTAAATTGGCCGGAATGTTGCCAATCCGCTACTTACAATCTGGGTTCCTGCCAGTCCCTTTTGAAAAAGCAGGACGGAATATAAAATCCCAAACAAAGAAACGGCAATGAGGATAAATAGATATTTCCTTTGAAAAACTAATTTGCTGAAATCGTATTTCAGTTGTTTTAACATCGTTTTACCCTCCTTCCCGGCTCATACATATAAATCTTTTTTTCTGAATGCCAAATACCCAATTATGCCGCAGACGACACAGTATGCCGTTAAGACCAAAATGCTGGTTACATTATAGGCAAAAGGCTTCTCAAAAATATTTATATGGAAAAACAGCATTTGATGGAATACAGCAAACTGTTTGATGGAGGAAAGCAATTCAAAATACTGCCCCGCCATAAGGAGGACGCCCATAATAATTGCGCTTTCCAATAGTTTGCTTGTGAACATAGACACCAACATAGCGACCATTCCGAACGCAAAATAAGAAAAAGCAAAGGCAAGGCCGCACAGTAATGTAAGCAACACGCCCTGTATGCCGCTGGATGTAAGGGAACCCCATATCATCTGCTCTCCCCATCCAAAGAACAGCAGTCCTACGACATAACTTAAAACAATCATCATCAGCGTAAGAAGCACCGAAAAAAGAAAAATGGATACAACTCTGCTAATATAATACGTGGGCCTTGAAACAGGACGCAACAGCAATAATTTTATGGTTCCCCGACTGCGTTCCTGTACGATAATCTGGGCGACATATATTGCTAAAAAAATTCCGGTATACAAAAAACTGGCCTGCAAATGCCAAACTGGGAAGGATTGCGCATTTCCTACCGTAAGGACGGTATATTCACTGCCATATAGCTTAAAGAAGATTGCCGAGATAATAAAGTTGATAAGATAAAGACCTGCATAAATCGCAGTGGTCTTTGACAACAGCATCCTTTTTGTCTCAAAAGCGACAATGGAACCTATCTTTTTCATCTGCGGGCCTCCTTTACACAGGCAAAGAACAATTCTTCCAAATTGTCCACGGCGTATTTTTTTAGCAAATCATCTGCCGCCCCGGTTTCGATCAGAGATCCATTTTGGATAATTGCTACCCGGTTACATAAATCCTGCATTTCCCGGAGCATATGACTGGAAATAAGAAAAGTGATGTTCTCCTGTTCCGACAACTGTTTAATCAGCTCTTTTATCTCAACCAGCCCCATAGGATCAACACCGTTTGTAGGTTCATCAAGAATGATGATGGACGGGTGGCACAACAGGGCATTTGCAAAACCAAGACGCTGCTTCATGCCAAGGGAAAATGTTTTCACCTTATCATCCTTTACGTCCTCCAAATGTACAATATCCAATACCTCATCAATTCTGGACGGGTCAATTTGTTTGTCGGACAGTTTTGCACTTAATTTTAGATTTTGTCTGGCAGTCATATTCAAATAGAAAACCGGATTTTCAATAATACATCCAATATAGGACATTACCTTTCTATACTCTCTGGAAACAGAGCAGCCATGAATAAAAATTTCGCCGGATGTCGGAAACACAAGGCGGGCAATCATCCGCAGGGTAGTAGTTTTTCCAGCGCCGTTTGGTCCCAAGAATCCATAGATGTCTCCCTGCTGTAAACTGAGATTCAGATGATTCACAATAACCTTTTTTTTGATTTGTTTTGTTACGTCTTTCAATTCCAAAACCGGGAGTTTTTTGTTTTCAGACATATCATTCCTCCTGACAACGTTTATTGATAGTGATGTCGTATTAACTTCTATCTGTTCATCAGTTTATCAGAGGAAAATAAAGTTACCCTATGCTTAAAATAAAGTTTTGATAAAGCCGCTTCGGAGAGTCAATCATATTATATGAGAATAAACGAACAAAACAATATATGGGCACCCCATATCCAATAACGAAGCTGCTACCGATAGAATAGTTCCGTCTGCGGCAGTTATCACTTGGATTTCCCTCTATGGTGCGAACGATACCGTCCTCCACATATTCCACAATGCCCACATGGTCGCAGGAACCGTCACCCTCCCAGTCGAAGAAAATAATGTCGCCGGGGAGGGCGTATAGCTTGCGTCCTGCCATTGTCCCTTTGACTGGAACCAGGAAACGCCGTCCGTGCAAAGAGAGAATTTGGGTATAATTCCTGCGTCAATTTAGCCGCACTGCTCGGCGCACCAACTGACTTATGTTATGAAACTATTTATGTGAAGTAAGCGAAGATAGTCAGCAAATTCGCTAATTATCTCACGTTTTTCTTCACATAATTATTTCCCAAAGTTTTTCAACCATTCTAAAGTGCCGCAGTTAAGTTTTTCGGGGAATGTCATTTTTTACACCTGCCTTTCCTGATTGTTCATTTTTAAGCAGAAAAAACACCGGACAATTTCTCATCCGGTGTTAAACCCTGTCTATTTCTATTATTTTTCACTGTCGGCGGCAAGCCGCTTCAATTCTTCTATCCGTTTAACATCCACATAATGCGTGGCGTAATGGTACTCGACCTTTTCGTCTCCAGATTTGCTGAAACGCAATTTCCGCTTGTTGTTTTTACCCCACTGATGATATAAAGTCCATGACGGTTTGAGATTATTTTTTACGGCATACGCCCGTATTTCGTGCATGATTCCCGATAATTGCCGTAAATTTGCTTTGCAGACCTTCTCAAGAAAAGGTACTTTTCTGAAACGCCAGTTCTCATAGTCGCTTTTTGACAGTAACCCTATATCAAGAAGAACATCTACCGGAGCAGCCCAACCTTTTTTGCGGATATTTTGATACATGGCATTATGGACTTGCCCGGTCAGATTTTTCTTATCCATACAGACTCCTCACAGTTACAATCACCTTTCCTGTGCCTTGTTTTTCTTCAGCAGTTCTATACGAAACATCCGGCAATAATCCTTTTGGGCTTCAATCTCACATTCTGCGATAAGCTGAAAAAACGCCTTGTCGCTCGGATTTTTGCTTTTCTGCGCCGCCTGCAATGCACTGATATACTCCATTCGCAGTATCGGCGGTATTGAAACAATCTGATAGCCTTTATTCACAAGGATAAGGTTCATCAAAAGCCTTGCGGTGCGCCCGTTGCCGTCCGTAAAAGGGTGAATATCGACAAGCCGCCTGTGGGCGAACGCCGCCAATATAACGGGGTGCAGTGTTTTTATTTTATCGTTTAATTCGGATACAAAGGCTTTCATCAGGTCTGCGACTTCGGAAGCCTCCGGTGGCAGATATTCGGTTCCTGTAATAAGCACCTGATAGGTTCGGTATTTACCCGCGTTCTCGGTATCAAGGCTGCTGTAAAACAGTCTGTGCAAAGTTAATATCATATCCTCGGAAAAGACAAGGTTTTCAGCACGGGCGGCAGAGAGCATGAAGTCGTATGCTTTCGCGTGTCCCGTTGCTTCGTAGCAGTCCCTAAGCGGCTTGCCGCCTACTGTTATACCGTCTTCGATAATCACCTTGGTTTCGCTGATGGTCAGCGTATTCCCTTCAAGGGCGTTTGAGGTATAGGTCAGCCCTATGCGAAAATAATTGTCAAGCTCTTTTATTTCTTCCTTCGTGAGCGGTCTGCGGTTGTCAATGACCGACTTGTATTCGTCAATTTTTTTTAAGAGTGCCGTGGGTTCCATAAGTTTTCCTCCGTTTATATTACCGGGCGCTTTTTCAAATGCTTTGTATTCATTGCTTTTTAGAACGAAATCGGGTTCTTTGCCGAGCGCAACGGCAACCTTAATTAGAAAATCAAGAGAAGGGTTCTGTTCGCCCCGTTCAAAGCGGGCTAAATTGGAGCGTTGGATTTTAAGCCTTTTCGCAAGCGCCTCTTGCGTCAGCTTTTGCTCCTTTCTCTCATCCACCAAAAGGCGGACAATATCCTGTCTTATTTTGATATAGCTTTCCGCATCATTCATAAAAGCCCTCCCAACGGATACTATTGTACCATAAATGATACAAAAAGGCAATGTAATACTCTTTGCTCCATTGTTTGTGGGCATTGGCTTTTGCGCTTGGCTACCGTAAAAATTTTTATTGCCCCCGTTCTAATTCTTCCAAGCACCGTTCACATTGTGATATAGTTAGCAAATTTTTTTTTACCAAAGAAAGAAGAATTGACTTCTGATAGTTAAGAATGAAATCGGCATTATCCACTTTATCAATTTGGGGAATAGGCTCTCCAACATATTCAAACTCACGATGTTTCAGCAGTCAACACCTCCTTTGATAGAGTATATTCGTATCCGCTTGTACGATATTCCGGCAGGAAGTGTCCCTATTCTTTAGGGCGGTGAAAGTCACAGAATACTTGATATCTGGCAAAATTGACATCAAATCGCATATATAGTACAATACAAACAAAAATGCTTACTTAAGGAGAATAATCTATGGTATCTATTAACGACGTTTCAAAAAAAGCTGGTGTTGCAAAATCCACCGTTTCGAAGGTACTTAACAACTATCCTTTTGTGAGTGATGAGACAAGAAAAAAAGTAGAGAAAGCCGTTAAGGAGTTAAGATATGTTCCGAATTCTGTTGCAGTATCATTATCGAAAAAGAACTTTAACAAAGCTGCATTAATTATAGGAGGAGAAAGTCAATTTCAATACGCTGCTGAGATTTGTCTGCAATATCTAAGTTCAGCATTTAAACAATCAAAGAAGTATAATATGGATGTTATCACTCTTTTCTCAGAACAATTTTCCAAAATGTTAAGAGAAGATATCATAAATTTTTTCAGGGCAGAACACATAAACTGTATCATCTTATATGGATATTCCCAAGTCAACAAATACCTTTGTGAAGCCTTAAATTCGGATGGTTTTTATATCGTTATGGTTGATGCTGATTTTTACAGTGACAGGGTCTCCTCGGTTTCAATCAATCATAAAAAAGCACAATACGAGGTTGCTAAAAAGACGATTGAAGAAAATGATATACACAATATTATCCTATACTTGGCCGGAAAAAAAGATGATAATCCTATCATGCTTGCGAAATTAAAAGCAATGGAGGAGCTTAGGAAAGAACTGGGTTTTCAGCTTATTGTTAAATATACAAATTATAGTGAAAAAAAAGCACGGGAACTGGTTCTTAAATATGGCAAGGATGCACACATTATCATCTGTGCTAACGATATTATGGCTATTGGTTCCGTTTTTGCACTAACAGAAATGGACATATTCCGACCGGTATGTGGATTTGATGGTATACTGTTAACTGGTTATACCCAAGTAGCTGTTAACACAGTCAAACAAGCCTATTCTGAAATGTCTATACAAGCCTTTCATGAACTGAACCGATTATTGGAAGGAAAGTTAGGCCGCCATAAAGAAATGCATTATGAAGTAACTACCATCCGTTATATGGATATTATAAGGTGATTTGGGGTTCGGGCTAAAGTGCTTCTATGAATTAGGATTACCGGCTGACGCTCCAGTCTATACCCTTTGCATGCTGTCGTTACCAATGCAAACATGCGGGGAATCCGGGCTGTGGCTCAGATTGTGGAATTATGTGAAAGAGAATACAGCAAAGAACACCCCCGTTGGAAAATCTCTTATTATAAAAGCTGATTCCTACGGGGGTGTTCTAATTTCATGTTGATAAGGTCAAAATTCGGTATTAACCGACAACCCCATGCTTTATTATTATACTACTATACCCTCCATTGACAATGTACAACACGGTTTTTGCTGATTTACAAGAGGGTATTATTCTTTATTGCACTTGTTTCTTTCTACGCTTTGTAACTATTGCTGCTACTATTGCACCTAAAGAGAGTACCACAAGTACAGCAACTGCAATAATTGGAGCCTGATCTCCTGTCTTAACACTACTACTAGTTGTGGTTTTCTTTTTGGTGTTATCGGTTGTCGTACCAGTGGTTGTAGTGCTGTTAGTGCCGTCAGTACCGCTAGTACCATTAGTACCATTAGTGCCGTTAGTACCATTAGTGCCGTTAGTACCATTTGTTCCGTTTGTTCCGTTTGTTCCGTTCGTTCCGTTCGTACCGTTCGTACCGTTCGCTCCGTTATTGTCTCCTCGCACTGTAATTTCACAAATTCCAACAGAAACTAAAGTTTTTAAATCATCGTCCCATGCAGTTACAAGAATAATTCCTTTTCCGTCAGAAACACCGGTAACCACACCGTTTTGATCAACTGTGACAATCATATCGTTAGAAGATTTCCATATAAGTTTATACACTGTCCCATCATCCGGATCATAGCTTACGTTAATCTTAGTCGAATCACCGACTTCAATTGGATTACTCTCAGGTACGAGTGTCATATTAATACTCGTCGGATTTTTGTTAATATTTATTTCACAGGTTCCTTCTATACCATTAGCAGAGATTGCGGTGATCGTTGTTGTTCCGACCCCAACACCTGTAACTACGCCGTTTTGATCAATAAAAGCAATGCTGGTATCTGCTGTTGACCAGGAAATAATTGTCGTTCCGGCATCTGCTCCCTCTGAAAATCCAACGTTTATTTGTGTTGATTCACCAACTTTAATTGGATTTTTCTCAGGCGTTAATGTTACACTCTCCACTGATACTTTAGAAGGAACAATATAGGCGTCGTCATAAGCTGGCGCTAGTCCCTCATAATTAACCTCTACAGCTTCCACTTGATCAACAAGAATAACTCCACTATAAGCAGGAACAATTACTTCGATCCTTTTAGTTTCTCCATCTGATACAACATCTAAGCTATATGATGTATCTAATATGTCAGTGAGTGTTGTGGCTGTAACTGTAGGTACCTCTAATGTAACAGTAATAGCTTCACCGCTATTGTTTGATGCAATAACGATTTGATTGTCAGCATCTTCACGCAGATAAGCGAAGATATTATCAGATTCACTTGTCAATGGAGTAATATCTCCTGTTGAAAGTGCTGAATATGTGCGACGTATTCCAGTAAGTGTAGCATACCACTCAACGATTGCTTGATCTCCTTTGCCCCATGTCATAGCACGGCGGTCATCCGGATCATCGGCACCAACCATACCAATTTCATCACCATAATAAATGGTAGGTACTCCAGGGTATGTCATCTGAATCAATGCAACAACATATTGACGAGCTTTTGCTTCATCAGATGTACCCTCGTATGTTGGGAATGCACTGTCAACATCAGTTTGTACCCTGCTATCCAATATACCGTCAAGGTATGAAAGAAGACGGGTAGTGTCATGTGAACCAACAAGGTTCATCATAGCATAGAATGCTTCTTCAGGATATCTTTCACGAATTCTTTCAAGTGTATTCATTGAGTCCTCAGAGCTTCCGCCCATTGCATAAGAAGTAACAGCATTCCTGAAAACATAGTTCATAACTGAATCATACATATCGCCAAGCAGATAATTTGTTGAGTCACCCCAAAGTTCACCAATAATTACATTATCGCTGCTTAATGATTTCACCGAATCACGGAATCTCTGCCACGTCTCATCGGAAATTTCATTAGCAACATCAAGTCTCCAGCCAGATGCACCTTGCTCTAACCAGTATTGAGTAACGCAACCGTCGCCATCGATTACTTCGTCAGCCCAACCGGGAGTTTGGTATTCAGAACCGTTAGTTGAATATACAACAGGCATTGAATCATACCCCCACCATCCGTCATAACCATAAACAGGTTTTCCTACTCTGTCACCGATTGTATCAGTAACAATTACGCTATTATCATCAAGTATAAAATCATTTTGATAAACTTCAAACCAATCTACGTATGTAAAATCTGTAACGCCATAATCGCTTGAGAAATAATCCTTAGCTGCCTGTCTTGCTTCAGCAGTTGTAGCTTCTGTATTCTCTGCAAGGTAATCATATACATATGCCCAATATGGATAAGCACCCACTTTTCCATCTTGACCCACAAATTTATAGTAACGGTCAAAATAGATTGAATCATCTGAGACATGATTGAAAACACCATCAAGTACAATCTTCATTCCATTAGCTTCAGCCGCCGCAACCAACTCTGTAAAATCACCCAAGGTACCAAGAATTGGATCAATCTTTGTATAATCTGTTGTATCATAACGGTGAGTTGAAATTGATGAGAAAATAGGGTTTAAGTAAATTACTGTAACACCTAATGATTTTAGATATTCAATTCTCGCTGTAATACCTTGAAGATCACCGCCATACATATCATTAGCCCATGCACCGTCGCCCCAGTTAGCATTTGCAGGATATGTATCAGGGTTAATTGATTCTTGCTCCGGATTTTCCGGCCACGAATACCAATCGTCAATGAATTCATACCTCAGTGCACCACGAGAGGTTAATTGAGCATAATCGTTTGAAGTATCACCATTGTAAAAACGATCAGGGAAAATTTGGTAGATCACTGCATCTTTCATCCAGTCTGGTGTAGTGAAGCCCTTTTCATAAACAATCAAATCATAACTTAGCCTGTCAGTTAAATCAGAAATCTTACCTGTTCCGTAATAACCATCATCATCACTGTAAATTTTTAAGTCAGATAGGCTTGAAAGTGCAAAGAAGTAAGTATATTCTCCAATATTCGTAAAGTTCACTGCAGCGCTCCACATTTTAATTCCGTCTAGTGAAGATATTTCTTCTAAAACAATCGTTTTACTCTCAGGACCTCTGAAGTATAATGCAACTTTTGTTACATCATCGCCTGTTTGGATGCTGAATGTTACATCTTCTTCTTGTTTAACAGCACCATAGATACTTTTATAATCTGTATCCTTTGAATCAAAGTATACATTTGTATCATCTATTACTTGATCAGACGCATTACAATAATATAGTTCTGTTAATGGATCAAAATAAAAAGTAATTTCTTTATCTTCTTCTAAAGTAAACGCTACATACTCATAAGTCTTGGCTCCGCCATCCTTATTTGTCCATATCACTTTAATATCATCATATGTACCTGCTGTAAGCGGAACAGTTACCGAATAAATTCCTTTTAAATTGCTGTCTTCCAACTTTGTACCTCCAGGAATTGATGTTCCGGTTAATTCCAAATCAGCCAATACATAATTCGTTGAATTCACTGAAAGATGTGAAAAATCATTATACCAAACGATAACATCTTGAGCCGGAGCAACAGTGACACTTATATTACTTCCGTGTTCTACGCCGTTTGCACCATAGTTTTCATCCCAAGTGCCTCCACACGCTATTTTGTACTCATAATTACCGGCAGGAACATTAAGGAATGTATAGCTATATAATCCATTTCCTTCATATGTCATTTCTGTTAATCCGGGACTCCAGCTGCCAGCACCTGTAACAGTCTGCAGAGTACCCGGAACAGTAATAAGTCTGCCTGTGAATTCATCTCTTGTGTATGTTTGAACAGCGGAAGCTGTTGAGTCTATTTCATAATAATAGGTAGCATCTATAGCTTGATCGCCCAGGAAGATATCTCCCGAAGAAAATGCTCCTAAATAGTTGCCTCTGCTGTTATATAAAGGTTTAAGATTAACAGTAGTGGTTTCTCCATCAATTGTATAATAAAGAGTTACAGTAGCAGATGCATCGTCAACACTTACACTAAAGTTTGTTGTTCCATTTACATTGTCGGTAACTCCTCCCTCAATTGGGGTAAAGGAAAAGCCAAATATATCGGCCAAAGTACTTTGGTCATTTATTGTATCATAGAGTTTTTGTTCCTCAGCATTGTAGACAATAATGACACTTGTATTGTCCGCTGTAATATTCAGAGTCTTATCGTCGCCAGCGTCAAACCAGATCGATTTATCAAAACAAGTTTTGTATTGGTAAGTTCCGGTATTCAAAACTGTGGAATAAGTATATAGAGTGTCGGATATCTGTTTGAATTCCCATCCGCCATCATGGGCAGGATTCCAATCAACACCATCACCGCCCTGACGTATTGTACCAATGACTGAAACTTCTGTAGTGAATGCCGGTTTTATAATATTACCACCCTGATTCTGATTAATAGTCATTGCTGGTGTACTGATTGAATCCGTACAATATCCTGACAGATAATCTGCATAGATTGTAATTTCTGTTATACCTGCAGGAATTATAGGATTACCTTTATTAGCATCATCAACTTCACCTTGACCCCATGCGTGATTATAGGCAACCTTGTATCCGCCGTCGCTCAACTGAAAATCTGTTGCCATTGCATCAAATGTAAATGTTTTAGCATAACAACCGCCGCCGATATAATCAAGATCTAACTTTGTATCGCCGGGATCCCATCCCCAATCATTGCCTTGATTTGTGTCAAGTCCGGGAATAGTGTTGTTAAGAGCACCTACCCATGTTGCCGCAGTCTTAAAGTGAGATGCATTATTCACAGAGTCAACAACATTATTATTAGCTGATGCATCAGTCGTACCAGCAGAATAATAACGTATGTAAGCCTCTTGGCCGGAAGCAGCGGCGACATCTACAGGACCAGTAAGACTGGAACCGTTGATATATACCTCATAAGTATCTCCGGCAGCCAAACTAACTTCCGTCTCATATACGCCGTTAGTATAAATATCAAGCTGCTGTTTCCCTCCTCCATTAACACTGACTTGTACTAAATCAGTAATTGAAGCAATACTTTCAGCTTCAACTGTCTTGCCAGCTACATTGAAAACTGATAAGAACATAATTACAGTAAGTAACATACTGACAGCTCTTTTACTCATTCTTTTCCTCATAAATTTTATCTCCTTATTTTTTTAATAGCTTTTCAAATGAATATTTGTATTTGGTTTTTTTTAATTATCCTTTTACTGCTCCAGCCATACTTTCCGCGTAATATTTTTGTGTAAAGAGGAATAAAATTGAAATTGGTATTGATATAATAACAGCACCTGCAAAGAATCGAGTGTAATAATATTCTACAAACTCTTGCTCCAACATGGTAAAAAGACCAACAGCAACAGTATAATAGGTTCTATCATTACCCAAAATAACCCTTGCAAAAACAAAATCTATCCAAGGTGCCATAAATGAGGTCATCAGTGTATATACAACAATAGGTTTGGTAAGAGGTAGTGAAATCTTAGTAAACACATCCCAGTTACTAGCTCCATCAAGAAATGCCGCTTCGTCTAAAGCTTTTGGAATTGTATCAAAAAAGCCTTTAGCAATAAAAAAGGCAGCACCGGCACCTCCGGAATATACCATACCTAATGCGACTAATTTTAGTTGTCCTGTTTCCAACAATCCTATTCCCTTTAAAATATAGTAAACAGCTATCATGGACATAAATGCAGGAAACATACCTATAATCAAGGAAATATTCATCATCGGCTTACGCATTTTAAAACGCAGGCGAGACATCGTATAAGCCACACACAAAACAAACAAAGTAGATACTATACAGCAGCAGATGGAGACTATTAATGTATTCATAAACCATTTCGAATAATTTAAACTGCCTGAATCTGAGAAAAGATTTATATAGTTATCCAGTGTATATTCCTTTGGAAAAATATAAGTTTTATATTGACCACTTTCTTTGCGAAATGAAGTTAATACAGTGATAAAAAGGGGCAGTACCCAAATAAACCCTAAGATTGCTAAAATTATATGTACAATCGAATTAGTAATAATTTTTTTTGCTTTCATTATTGGAATGTCTCCTCATCTTTATATGAAACTGAATGACGATAAGTCACTAATGATACAAATGCCAAAATAATAAATACTATAATACCAATTACTGCTCCCATATTATAATCACTATTTGTAACAGTTAAGCTATAAAGCCATGTCACCAACAGATCCGTCTTTCCGGCGTAATGATAGTCCACAGTTTTAGGTCCTCCACTCGTAAGCAGGTAAATTACATTAAAGTTATTAATATTTCCTGCAAACTGGGTAATTAAATATGGCGTCATTACAAATAACATATATGGCATAGTAATCTTGAAGAAAATCTTGACAGGATTAGCACCATCTAATTTGGCTGCCTCATACATATTCTCTGGAATGCTTTTAAGAATACCGGAGGATATCAGCAAAGTGTAAGGCACCCCAACCCAAATATTAACAATAATAACAGCAACCTTTGCAATCGCTGGATCAGTTAAAAATGGTATTCCTGAAAATCCCAATGAACGTAGAATTACATTAAAAGCGCCATTCGTATTAAGCATTGTCCGCATGGTCAATAAAGATACAAATTGCGGAACAGCTATAGATAAAACAAATATAAATCTCCAGAATCCTTTTGCTCTGGTAGCTTTACGATTTATAAGAAGAGCGAGAATTATACCCAGCATAAAATTGGATGCTGTTGCGCAGACTGCCCATATGAGCGTCCAGCCAAGCACTGGCCAGAATGTTTTAGACATCGCACTTCCTGATGTAAGGATAGTCTTAAAATTAGCCAGGCCAACCCAATCAAATAGATTTGCCGGAGCCTGATGAGTATTATCATAGTTTGTAAAAGCTACTAAAATCATAAAGACTAGAGGAACAATTGTAAAAATGATAATTCCCATGGTTGGAAGGCTAAGTAAAGTTACATGAAGCCTTTGATGCTTCAAGGTTCTTAACTCCTCTATAAATGTCGGCTGATGCAGCATTTTTTCTTTTCTAAGCTGTGACGCATAAGCACTCCTTACAGATGTGCTTAACATAAATAGAAATCCAAGTGTAATAAAGATTGTTACAACACCATATAGCAGGCAAAGCATTGAATTATCTCCCATGACATATTCATAAATCTGTTTCGCCTCATTGTAAACTTCTACTTTCGTCTTTGTCCCAAGTGTTATAAAATTCACAATAGATTGTATACCAGTGTTTACCATATAAATAATATATACAACTTCCACAGCGAGCAGCAGTAAACCGTGAATGATTTGCTTATTAAGAATATTTCCCAATCCAAAAACCAATGCTGATAATTTTGTTTTTACATTACCCTGGACAAAGGCTTTAGTAAAAGAATTTTTATTCTTAACCGCAATGGAGTGACTATTTTGCTTTTTCAAAGCCATCCCTGTTTCTCCCTTCTATTAAAAAGCGGAATGCACCATTATAAAGATCCATTCCGCTTCCAGTCATCATTCTTTTCTGCTATTCTACAACCATTTTGGCACAGAAAGCATCTAGAGATGCTTGAACATTATCTTTATTAATCTCACCACTTCGGATACCTGGTGCAATTCCAGTAACATTTGACCAATATCTGCTGGAAAATTCAGAACTTGAAGGCTGTACAACTGAAGCCTCAGCTACCTCATCCATAATTACTATAGCAGCTTCATCAGCTTGAATTGCTTCTGATGAACTTAATGCTTTATTAGTAGGAACTTCACCTGTCATTTCAAAACGTAAAAGCTGCATTTCTTCACTGCCAAGATATGCTGCGAACGCTACAGCTACTTCAGGATAAGCAGCATTAGGATTTACACCTATATCTTTAGAACCATAGAATCCCTTCAACTGATAATCGGTACCATCAAGATTGTAGCTAGGGATAATTGCTAGACCAAGATCATCACCTAAAATATCTTTGAATAATGTATAATCCCATGCACCGCTAAACCAAGCACCAAGTTTATGCTCTGCTATAGCCTCAGTAATAGACACATCATTATCTACATCATCATCATTATAAGCACATTTTGCATTATTAATTAAATCAATAAGATATTTTGAAACTGCCACACCCGTTTCATTGTTCCAATCACATCCATCTGAGAATGTAACGCCATCCTGACCATAGATTGTACATCCTGCAGCATAGTACCAAGAAGCAAGTTTCCAACCGCCTGCGGACTGGAATAAGAAATTATAAACATCGTCTCCTGTTTCTGCTGCTAATATGTTTTCTACGGATGTAATATCTTCTTCAGATAAAAGAGTCTTGTCATAGTACATAAAGTATGTATTATGTGTAAAAGGTATTGCATATATAGAACCATCGACCGTTACAGTATCAACAACGGTAGCGTCCATGGTTGATTTTACCATCTCCTCTGTTGAACCACCAAGTTTTGCAAGAGCTCCTGCTGCTGCCAATTCGGCTACTTGGTCATTTGCACAGAAATAAACATCTGCTGCGGCAGTAGGATCCTGTAAAACTATATCTTTTAATTTATCCTCGCCCTGAGGCTCTACCGTAAATGTAATATCCCATTCAGGATGTGCTGCCTGAAATGATTCACACATTGCATCAATAGCTCCTGACGATATCTGTACTTCAGGTGCCCACACTAATAGTGTTACCGGCTCAGCATCTACATCTGCAGCTACTGTGTCAGCATCTACTGTACCACCTGTAGTCTCGTCGTTTGAACTGGAACAACCAGCCAATAAGCCGACTGTCATTGTTGTAGCCATTAATAAGGCTAGTAGCTTCTTCTTCATAAATTTACCTCCTGTTTTTTAATTACTTAGTAGAGCGTATTTTGGAAAAATACAATCCCTTTCAGAAAACGGTTTCTTGGAAACGTTTTCTATATATATATTACTCTGGTTTGTAAATTCTGTCAATATTTTATTGCGATTTCTACAATGATTTTTTCAGCTATGTCTGTGAAAGTGCTCTACAAATTAAAAATTGTACATTTATCGCACTTTATTTAGGTGTTTATTGTAAAAATATTTGTAGTACCTCCTTTCGCACAAGGCTCTAAGAGAAGCAACAACTAATGGCGGGCGGCGGCGTTTATCCTAATCGGCATAAAGCTCATTCCTCTACTATCCGGCCTGTATGGTCGTGGCATGACGATATTCAAGGCTGTTGACAGCGTTTTCAAAAGAGATTGATTGATGTGTTGTTACTCTGTTTTCTGCTGGTTAAAGCAAGCCGCCATAGGCACATGGCGGTCTGTTATTATGCTTATATCCTCTAAACATAAAAAACCCTCCAATCGCAATACTGCCATTGAAAGGCTCTCAAAAGCGCGCTATTCAATTACCTACCAATCATTATTTTGACGAATGGCAGTTATAATTATAAAGGTTGCCGTTATTAAAAGGTTGTTTTATTGTTCATATAACATCAGATTGTAACTTCGTTAATAAATCCATTTCCCTATTGTGTAATTCCTGAATATCACAAGACATAGAATTTAATAATTCCTGATTACAAGTTTCAGACAGTTCCCACATTGTGTCAGCAACATTATCCCAATCATTTGATAGCAAGACAAATTTTTTTCCAATCTGACTTACTCGGCTGTTTTTAAGCATTTCACTTGCTTCAATCAAGAAAGTACCATACATTTTACGAAAGAGGCCGCCGCCTGTTCCACCATCAGCATTGATTTGAAAATAGTTAGTAACACCAGTTCTCTTTAATTTTTCAGTATCAAATTTCACCCATTTTTTAATTTCATTAGAAAACTTTTGAATCCCTTTTACGCCTTTTAAGTTGGCGGGCGGGTTTAACATTTTATCACATACCCCGACAATCGAGGTTATAAGAACGACTTTGCTTATTCCTTGATAGTTGGAAAAATCAAACTCCACATATTTATTGTTAGCTGGAAAGGGTCTGAAATTGCTACTACGGGCTAATTGTATTTGTGCGTAATCTACCAAATGAAAATCTTCGTGAATTGGCTCATTAGGTGTTCGTATCGGATAATCTGAATTATCGCGTTCACTTACATAGAAACATTTTTGCTTATCATCATAGCCAAAAAGCACAATAGAGTGTCCACCAAAATGACTGTCCTTATCCATTCCCAAATAATCAAGAAACGGCATATCTACATAAACCACTACCGGCTGATTGTTGTTAATCATTTGCTTTGTAATATTAAAAACCTTACTATAATCCTTGTTTTGCTTAATCCGTACTTTTATCCCCAATCGTGTGGAAAGTATTTTTTCAAACTCCCTTATCTTTGACCTTCCCGACACCATAGGAGCATTGGCAAGTCCAATATATGTGAAGTCCAATCCCTCACCGATACCAAATAACATTTCCTCGGACAAGGGGTGTCCATAATAATTAAATACCTGTTTCAACGAATTAGTAATGCAATGTTTTCCACCTTGCGGCTTAAAATCCTCAATAACTTTTTTCATAATAGCCTCCTGTCTGTTTATACTCATTGTAGCATATGAAACTTGCAACCTAATGTCAGGTTATATATTTTTCAAGCAACAAGTAAGAAAAAGAAGGCTTGTCCAAATTTTGGGAAAGTGCGACATTTCCGTATCCGATATACCTATATCTGTCAGTATACCTTTCACTTCTTTATATGGAGTCGTATACCTCTGGGATAAATATCTCATGGATGCCGCCAATTCCCCATCAGGACCGCCAAATTGACTGATAATCACCTGAGCCATTTGCGGATTTGTTTTTGTAATCTTAACCGGATACTGCAACCTCTTTTCGTAATTCCACATAATCTAACACCCCTCTTTTCCTTCCCATGGCCATGGATCGTCAATCCATTCCCATTTTTGATTGTCTATGTCAGCAGTATCAACGGTTAATGGTCCATAAAGTCTTGCATATTCTTCCATAGCCTCATTACGAAGTTTAGAATACTTATGAAAATACTCTAAAGCCTTCATATCCATTGGATGAGTATCTAAATATAGTACGGCATCATCTTTTGCAAAACTGTACATATTAATCCATTCCATTAGTTTTGCCCTTGACATTTGCTTATTCATCTACAGCCACCTCCTGCACAGTAAAATCCTTTATCCAATTCAGGAAAAATGGTGCCTTTATGCAATACTTTGTCTATTTCATATACTTCATTCCAATTCTGCCACGGTACATATGCCATGGCTAAAGGAAATCTGTCAAATTTATCATAAGTGTTTGCATTATATTCTGCAGAATCACGCATGGGCATTTGATTATTGTATCTTCTTGAGCCCGCATTCATTGTTCTATATCTACTCAATGATTATCTCCTCTAAAAAACTATTTACAATTTTATACTATGAAATCACTCAAAAAAGGTTCGATGTAAAAAACGCAAACAAATGTTTGCAAAAATATGTTCGTTATGATATGATAAAGATAGATTTAGATTATATTTAGGAGGTAATCCCATGAGCAAAGGAAATATCAGCACCAAACAACAAGAGATTCTTGAATACATAAAAAACCAAATTCTTACCAGAGGCTACCCACCAGCTGTGAGGGAGATCTGTGAGGCGGTACATCTTAAATCTACATCGTCAGTTCATTCACATCTTGAAACCTTAGAAAAGAATGGATATATCCGGCGTGACCCCACCAAGCCAAGAGCCATAGAAATCATGGATGATTTTTACGGATTAGCCCGCAGGGAAGTTGTCAATGTCCCAATAGTTGGCACTATTACTGCCGGTGAACCAATACTTGCAGTAGAGAATATTCAGGGCTATTTCCCTGTTCCAGTCGAATTGATGCCCAATGAACAGAGTTTTATACTTAATGTTCGCGGCGATAGTATGATTAATGCAGGAATATTTGATGGGGATCAGGTCATTGTCAAACAGCAGTCAACTGCCAATAACGGTGATATTATTGTCGGTCTTATAGACGACGCTGCTACAGTAAAAACCTTTTATAAGGAAGATGGTTATTACAGACTTCAACCAGAAAATGATGCTCTTGAACCAATCCTCACTAATTCTGTGGAGATTTTAGGAAAAGTCATAGGTCTTTTAAGAATGGGGATGTAAGCTAAAGGCAGAGGTACAATTTTGCCTCTGCCTTTAACTTTTCAATTCATCAATTTCCATCATCTTACCATCTCTCCAGATCCTTTCCAAATCGTAGAATAAACGGTCTTCTTCCGAAAATACATGAATAATAATATCTGAATAGTCCATTAAAATCCAATTAGCCGTTTGGTAGCCTTCAATTTGCTTTGGATAACACCCTTCTTTTTCCAATACTTTCTCAACATGGTCTGTTAATGTTTGTATCTGATTGCGGTTTGCTCCACTTGCTATAATGAAGTAATCAGCAATCACAGACAATTCACTAATATTAATCACTTTAATATCATTCGCTTTTTTATCTTCTAAGGCGGTCACAACAATTCTGGCGATGTCTTTTGATTCCATCAACGCATTCCTCCTATTAATTCTTTATAGTAATTGTATGTTATCACAGTACTTTCGTCAATCTCGTGTCCAATATGGCTTAAATACTCTAATGTTTGCTTTAATATAATCAACACAGTTTTATCTATATCTTTAAAGCTCAATATACGCAGATAATCCAGATTAGGGGCATTTTTACGGTTAGGTTCAATATAGTCGGCAACAAAAACCAGCTTTTCCAGTAAAGACATTTCCCGGCGCCCTGTTGTATGGTACCTAATAGCCATTAATACATCATCATCCTTTACATCATACTTTTCTCTTGCATAAACAGCACCAACCTGTGCATGAAGCAGAAAAGGATTTTTATATTCTACCTTACTTACAGGAATACTATTGGCTTTACAAACTTTGATTTTTTTAGAATCGCTTATATGCTTGCCACAATCATGTAATAATCCGGCTAATTCAGCTTTATGAATATCATATCCATAGTTCATTGCCAGAGAAGCTGTCGTATATTGCACCCCTAACGTATGCAAAAAACGGCTGTGGGACTGCTTCTTACGCAAACGTTCTTGTATTTCAAATATATTATGCATCGATTTTCCACCTTTTAATCGTTACTTGAACAATTCATTTTCATAAATATATTCTTCAACAGCCTGAGGTACAAAATACTTAATTGTATCATTAGCCTGCACACGATGCCTGATTAATTCTGAGGATAGTTCAATATTAGGAACAGAAATTTTATATATAGAAGCCTTATACTTCATCTTCAAATAATTAATGTGTTTGCTTAATTGCTCATCACTGGTAAAATCCCTTGTGGCAACAAGCAAGTAGGCACATTTCATAATAATATCAGGGTCTTTCCAGCTTTCTATATTATATAAAGAATCTGCACCCATAATAAAATAGAAATCAGTATCCGGATAACTCTTTTTTAAATATTCAAGAGTTTCAGATGTATAAGATGTACCGCTTCTATCTAACTCTATTATTGATAATCTAAAATATGGAACCTCTCTTATTGCCCGGTTAAGCATTGCAACCCGGTGATCATCTCCTAATATATCTTGATTTTGTTTATGAGGCGGATTCTTTGTTGGCAGGATCATAACATGATCCAGATGAAACTGTGCATATGCATTTTCTGCTAATACCAGATGCCCAATATGGACAGGATTAAATGTTCCGCCAAGGATTCCTATGCGTTTCTTTTCAACCATAAATATACGCTCCGTATCTTTTGTTATTATTATGGTAAGAGTATCTTCTTTTTATTATCTTTTCCTTCTTTATATAAGATTATTTTTTTTCCAATGACCTGAACTATCTCAGATTTTGTTCTCTCAGCCAAATACTCAGCAATCTTCCTGGGATCATCATCACAATTTTGCAAAACAGATATTTTTATTAATTCTCTAGCGCTTAAAGCTTCGCTAACCGCCATGGTTATTTCAGGCGTAAGAGAAGACTTCCCGATTTGGAAAATCGGATTCAAATTCATTGCCTGACTTTTTAAGTAAGCCCTTTGTTTACTTGTAATTATCATTTTCTATCTCCGTTAATATATTATTTATAATAATCAAACTCCAAATTATACATCTTAACAGTATCACCTTCGTGTATACCCAAAGCCTCTAATTGTTCCAAAATACCATTATCTTTTAAAAATTTCTGAAAAAAATCAAATCCTTTTTCAGATTCTAGATTTGTATATCCGAGCATCCGCTCAATCCTTGGACCTTCCACAACAAAGATGTTGTCTTCTGTTTTCTCTACAGTGAAAGGTTCAGTAGATATTATCTGTTCCGGCTGGAATTCCCTTTCAAAAACAGTAGGTGATTCTTTGATATTATCCAGCTGTTCTCTAACATAGTATAACAACTCTCTTACACCTTGTCCAGTGACTGCAGATATAGGAAATACCCTAATACCCTTTGATTCAAATTCTTCGCGGATTAAGGTTATCGCATCATCCTTTTCTTTATCGTATAATACATCAATTTTATTGGCAGCGATGACCTGAGGCCGCCTGGCGATTTCTTCATTGTATGCAGATAATTCTTTCTGAATTGCATAAATATCTGCAATGGGATCTCTTCCTTCTGTACCGGCAGCATCTACAATATGAATAATGAATTTAGTTCGCTCAATATGCCTTAAGAATTCATGGCCTAAGCCAACCCCCTCTGAAGCCCCGGTGATAATTCCAGGAATATCCGCAATGACAAATCCTTTATGTTCATCAATGTCAACGACGCCCAGATTCGGATTTAATGTCGTAAAATGATAATTGGCTATTTTAGGTTTGGCGTTTGTCACCCTTGACAAAAAAGTTGACTTTCCCACATTGGGAAAACCGACCAGTCCAACGTCTGCAATGACTTTTAATTCTAATATGACATTTAACTCTAAGGCCTTTAGTCCCGGCTGTGCATATCTGGGCGCCTGCATCGTAGGTGTTGCATAATGCTGATTCCCTTTTCCGCCACGTCCGCCTTTTAAAATGGTTTCTCTTTTATGATGATGGGACATGTCAGCAATAACCAGGCCAGTCTCGGCATCTTTAATAACTGTCCCCTCAGGCACTTTAATAATTAAATCTTCACCATCTGCACCATGACATCGTTTCTTGCTTCCCGGCTGTCCATCACCTGCCTGGTATTTTCTTATATGGCGGAAGTCGGTTAATGTGTTCAATCCTTCATCAACTTCAAAAATAATATCACCACCCCGACCACCGTCACCACCATCAGGGCCGCCTGCCGGAACATAAATTTCTCTTCTGAAACTCACATGACCATCTCCGCCTTTTCCAGACCGAATATAGACCTTTGCTTTGTCTACAAACATATTCTTCACCTGCTTTCAAAAAAAACGACTTCAAATACAAAATCTGAAGTCGCCATCTGGTCTTATTCGTTAGCTGCTTTAGGATAAATAGAAACCTGTTTTCTGTTTCTTCCTTTTCTCTCAAATCTTACAACACCATCTGCTAAAGCGAATAAAGTATCATCACCACCACGTCCGACGTTAACGCCCGGATGGATTTTGGTACCACGCTGTCTATACAGGATATTACCAGCTTTTACAAATTGTCCGTCAGCTCTCTTCGCTCCTAAGCGCTTTGATTCTGAATCTCTGCCATTTTTTGTGGAACCAACACCCTTTTTATGAGCAAAAAATTGAAGGTTCATTTCTAACATGACTTACACCTCCTCGATTTTCAAGTATATATAATCATTATTATAATCAGCCTGTATCATTTTTAAACCTAAAACCATGGCATTCATTAATAATATCCCGTCAGGGCTTAAATCAGAATCAAACTTGACTTCAATCACTCCCAATTGTTCATCAGATGTAACAAGAAATCTGTCACCGGTAAATGATTCTATTGAATTAATAGTATTAATAACCAATACTGAGACAGCACTGCAGATGATATCACTGCCTTCTATGGCATAGCCTGCATGTCCTGCTGATTTAAAACCTGTATAAATACCTTGGTCATTTTTGTAAATCGTTATTCTAATCATACGATTGTCCAAATTTAATTAAGCATTGATTTTGTCAATCTTAACTTGAGTAAACTGTTGTCTATGGCCATTCTTTTTATGATAGCCGGTTTTTCTTTTATACTTATAAACGACAATCTTTTTAGCTTTCCCTTCATTCATAACTGTTGCAGATACACTGGCATCAGCCAAAGTTGGGCTGCCAACCTTCATATCATCGCCACTGACAACCAGAACCTGGTCAAAAACAACTGTTTCTCCGGCCTCGGCACCGAGCTTTTCAACCCTTATGACATCGCCTTCAGATACTTTGTATTGTTTCCCACCTGTTGCAATAATCGCGTACATTGGACACCTCCTATTTACCATTACTCGCTAGTTTCGGTGCCAGCCATGATAGCTGAACTTAAACCTCACTAAGCGGCATACTTGCTAATAATAGCATGAAAGTAAGAATATGTCAAATGCTACTCGATTCATTTTTAAAATCCGGCCACTTTTTTTGAACGATCTCTAATACTAAAGCTACGGTACCGTCAATCCCTAAAAAACTACTATCGATAGAAAGATGTTTTCCTTCTGTCTTACCCCACTTTAAATCTGTATAATACTGATAATAGGATCTTCTGACTTTATCTTCTCTATGGATTTCTTTCTTCGCCGCATTAGGTGTATCGATCAGATAACGTTCCATAATTCTTTCAATGCGAACCTCTAATGGGGCATAAACAAAGACGTGCAGACAATTTTCATAATCCGCCAGGATATAGTCGCCACATCTTCCTACAATGACACAAGACTGATTTTCAGCCAGGTCTTTTATGATTGAAGATTGAGTCCAAAACAGCCGGTCATTGACTGTTCCGTATTCAGCTCCAGATGGCAGATAAGCACTGAAGAAGGGATTTGAGGCCTTTTCATCAGCTTGATACAGCACTGCAGAATCCATACCGCTTTTTTTAGCGGCAATATCAATCAGATTTTTATCAAAAAATCCAATGTCTAATGCCTGGGCAATCCTTTTTCCTATTTCTCTGCCACCACTTCCAAATTCTCTACCAATGGTAATCACTATGTTTTTACTCATAAAAAAACCTCCTTTAGCAATGTTGTCTGTTTTATAACTTTAGTATACCATAATTATCTGAAAATTCAAAGACTTATATCAGAAAAAAACTGCTTATAGCTATTAAAAGAGTTAACATGGCCGCACCGAAAACATCAGTCATATAATGCATACCTGAAAGCACTCTTGTCATACCTACAATGATCGCCATAAATAATATAATTACACCACAGAAGGTATTAATATATAAACATGTCATAGCAATAATGAATGCACTGGCCGTATGCCTGCTTGGAAAACTTCTGCCTTTACCTGCCTTATATTTGAATAATGGAGATATATTAAATTTATCATAGGGCCTCTCGCGGTTGATAAGCCGCCTTAATAGAGAAACAGTGCCGAATGTGAATAAGGGGACACATATAAACCGTATTAGTTTATCAGGCATAAAGAAAATAACATATAGTCCGGTTATCACATATGCTATCCCTATCATGATTGGTGTATATTTATAGAATACAGCCAATGAGCGATATAATATTTTCCTTTTTTTTATATACTCGGTTAATATCTTGTATTGTTCCTTTGTCACCGTGGTCATTTCTCCATAAGCGTATAATTAAAACAAATAACCTCTCCCATGGCATTTAGGGCATTGTCTTCCCAGTTGTTCATGTAGTGGTTTCTGTTCCTTTTTTCGAGTTACTTCAACCAAATTCAATTTTGTCATCCCAAGAACTACTGTTTTAACACTATCTTTACTTAATACCTTTGTAAGTTCATCAAGGAGATGCTCTTGATAAACCGGTTTTTTCATATTAATAAAATCAATTAATATAATTCCCGAAAGATTTCTAAGCCTTAACTGGCGCCCTATTTCTAAAGCCGCCTCCAGATTGATTTTCAAAAAAGTATCATCAATATTTTTCTTGCCGGCAAACTTACCGGTGTTTACATCAATAGCGGTCAGCGCTTCTGTCTGTTGAATAACAATGGACGCTCCTGACTTCAACCATACCTGCTCCTTAAGTGTTCTTTCTATTTGAGTTTCTATATTTTTAAGCTTTATCAGGCTCACCAGAGAATCGTCATAAAACTCAAGAACTGATTCCGATGGTAATCCCTGATTTATAAAAAGCCGGCTTAGCTCACTATAAACTTGGGGCGAATCTGTTATGATTTTTACCAAATTCTTGCCATATAAATCTCCAACCGCTTTTAGATAACTGGTCTTCCCGATATAAACTTTCGTGAAACAAACAGCATATCTGGCTTGTTCCATGACATGGTTATATTTGTGTATGAGTTTCTTTGTCTCGTCAATTAATGTGCCTGCCTCAATGCTCTTAGCATTTGTACGAACGATGAACCCATATTCCTCATTCATATAAGGCTCTAAAATCGCTTTTAAGCGCTTTTTTTCATCTGCGTGGCATATCTTTGCAGAAACACCTATAAAGGGCTTATTTACAGTTAGGACGATGTTCCGTCCCGTGAAATTTAAATTACCTGTCAGGGCAATAGACTTGGTTTTAATATTATCGGTAATTACCTGTACGATAATTTCATCACCTGTAGTTATTTTATTGTTTTTTTTCACATTAACAAAATGATGCTTTTTATTTTCGATCAGGGAATAATACCCCACGATGCCTTCTTGTATTTCAACAAATGCGGCGTTAATATTTTTGACAATATTCTTAACTTTTCCAATACAAATATCTCCAATTCGGACATCACATGTATTTTCATCAGTTTTAATTTCAACCAGTTGATGATCTTCATAAATCAAAGATATTATTTTATTTTTATAATTAGTGATTACCAGTTGCTTATCCATCACACACCTCTATACTATTTCCACACCTAAATCATCAAGGGATATCAAGCCTGATTGTTCATTATTGCTATTTAGGGCATACATATCTAATCTTTGAATCATTAGTGAACCTTCCTCTTTATCCTCCGGCTGCCTGCTGGTATGGCAATAGTCAAAAAAAGCTTCCATAACTAATTCCGGCTTCAAATTTGAAGTACTTCCGGTGTCTAATAACATATATATTTTATCATGATACACTTCTGTTTGATGAATCATCGGCTTAATATCGACCTGCTTTTCACTTTTCTTTGATTTCTTCATCACTAGGATAGAATCCTGAGTAATAAAGTTATTAAAACCTGATAGTATCTCATTGGAAAAGGAGACATAATAATCTGCCGCCGTAACAATAGACATTGCATTTGAGTGTTTTGTTTCGTCAATAATCTGCTTACAGCTGAGAATTTCTATGCCTTCGGCCATCTCATGATTTATTTTATTCAGCATCACATTCGAGGACATTGTCTGATTAACGAAAATATCCAGATATTCACCTTCACTTATCAAACCAACGCTAAGGGGGGCCGCAAAAGACATCAGCTGATGAGGACTGAAGCCTCCGGAATATTCTACATCTATCTCAGCACGCCTGAATGCCTTTTGAAAATATCTAACCAAGTCCAAATGCCCAATGAACTTCATAATGCCTCGTTTAGCAAATCTAATTCTAACTTTCATGGCAGATACCTCCTTTATCGGAAATACAGCCACAGCCAGAGCATCTTAACCGACAATTGGGAGTTGCCAGAGCTTCTTTGGCTTTTTTTGATTCAAGGATCAAAAATTCCTTAGTAACACCTGCATCAATAAAATCCCAAGGCAATAATTCATCCAGAGAACGTTCACGGTCAGTATAAAAAAGTGGATTGATTTCATTCTCTTCAAAGGCAGCCAGCCATAAATTATATTTAAAATGCTCAGTCCAGGAATCATATATGCAGCCGGATTTATAGGCACCAAGAATCACTTTGCCAACTCTCCTGTCGCCTCTTGCCATGACTCCCTCCAACTGTGTTAATTCAGCATCATGCCAATTATACTTGATACTCTTTCGGTTCAACTGTTCTTTAATCTTTTGATTTAAAAATCTCTGTTTACCTAACAATTCTTCATTACGGTTTTGCCTAACCCATTGAAATGGCGTAAATGGCTTTGGAACAAAAAATGAAGTACTGGTGACAATCTCGGCACGGCCGCTTCCCGGCCGTTTCTCTTTCGGAATTGTATAATATAAAGCAGCAATCTGATTTGATAAGCAGGCGATGTCTTCGATATCTTCCCCTGTTTCTCCGGGCAGGCCAAGCATAAAGTACAATTTCACCCGGTTCCAACCACCATTAAAAGCCTGTGTCACGCCGCCCAGGATATCTTCTTCGGTAAGCCCCTTATTAATGACATCTCTTAGTCTTTGGGAACCTGCTTCCGGTGCAAATGTCAAACTGCTTTTACGTATATCCTGTACTTTACTCATGACCTTAAGAGAAAAAGCATCGATTCTTAAAGAAGGCAAGGAAATATTGACATGTTTACTTTTGGCCTCTTCAATCAAAAAATTTATCAAGGCTTCCAGTTGGGTATAATCACTAGAGCTCAAAGAACTTAGCGAGATTTCTTCATGACCGGTAGCTGTAAGCATTTTTTTGGCATATTCCTTTAAAGATTCAATATTCCGTTCACGATTTGGACGGTAGACCATACCTGCCTGGCAAAAGCGGCACCCCCTTATGCAGCCTCTTTGAATTTCAAGCACAACTCTATCCTGAGTCACCTTAATAAAAGGTACAAGAGGTCTTTCTGGATAAGCAACTTGCTCAAGATTCTTAACGGCCTGCCTCTTGATTTTATCTGCCGCAAATTTATTTGTCTTCGTAAATGATTTTAAAGTTCCGTCAACATTATAGTCGGCTTCATAAAATCCAGGGACATAAAGTCCTGGAATAGAAGCAGCTTTTTCAAGAAATGAACGCCTGTTTTTGCCGCTTAGCTTATGCTCTTTATAAGCATCTAACAAATGGCCATATACGGTTTCCCCTTCGCCAATATAAAAGATATCAAAAAAATCTGCCAGAGGCTCAGGATTATACACACATGGGCCGCCACCCATAACGATAGGATCATTATCGCCTCTATCAGCCGAGAGTAACGGTATTTGACTTAAATCCAGTATCTGTAAAATATTTGTATAGCACATTTCGTATTGGATCGTAATACCTAAAAAATCGAATTCTTTAATCGGGTCTTGAGATTCGAGGGCAAACAGAGGAATATGCTTTTCTCTCAGTATTGCATCAAGGTCAATCCATGGCGAGTAGACACGTTCACAATATACATCGTCACGTCTGTTAAACATGTCATAAAGAATTTGGATTCCTAAATATGACATCCCGATTTCATAGACATCCGGAAAGCACAATACAAAACGTACTTCAACCTTTTTAGGGTCCTTTGTGGCAACATTAATCTCATTACCTAAATACCTTGCAGGCTTATCGACATCTAATAAGATTTCATCACTTAAAGCTAACTTCTTCACTATATTCTCCTGTTCTTAATTCTATTTGAAAAGGTCTAATAATGTATCCCATGAAAGTGATTTAAAAAAATCAACCACATCATTTATAGATATATTTGTCGTCATTTGTTTTGTTGCGTTTTGAAAAACAGTTATACTTTCACTTTGCAGGAAAATGTCACTGGCAAAAAAAGCTGCCAATATGACAATTGATACACAGACACGCAGCATAAGGAAAGCAGCTGCGGTGTCTAAATCGCCATTACCTTGCGTATATCCCATGGTTCCGGCAGAATTTATCTTTTGATAGTTTCTGGTCCGGACTGATTTGTTTCTATCTATCCCATGTAAGCTCTTAGCACGTAAATATTCAATTTCACGCTTCATATCCTCCATGTAACATCCCTTTCTTCACTCATTATCTATAATATTTATATTAGTATCAACAAAAATATAGACATGCGAAACTAAAGGTTCTTTATGAACAATGCATTGATTTGTGAGAAATCCTCAATAATGACTGTGGATGCGGTAATATTTTGGTTACCGGAGTTTTTATTGATATAACCGACACATTTCATATTTGCATTTGCTGCTGCATTGACACCATTGGCCGAATCTTCAATCACAACACATTCTTTCGGATTACATGATATAAGTTCGGCAGCTTTTAAAAAAATATCCGGAGCAGGCTTGCCTTTAGAAATGTCGTCTCCACTGACAACAGCATCAAAGAATAATTTGATATTTAGCTTACATAGTACAGCTTCGATAAACCTGTACGTAGATGATGAAGCCAGGGCGAGTTTCATTGATTTATCTTTTATATCTGATAGCAATTTCCTGATTCCTGTAATAGCTTCTAGATTTGATGTTTTAATCAATTTCAACATAATATTTTCTCTATATGCTATCAATTCCTGAATAGAAGGTCCGAGATTATATTTCTCTTTCCATATTTTATAGCGGTTTTGATCACTCGTTCCTGCATATTCCTGTAATTCTTTTAAGCTTGAGTGTATATTGCAGTATTCAAGGGTCATCATGTCCCCTTCGTAGTGCATTGGCTGGCTGTCAATGATGACTCCATCCATATCAAAAATAACGCCTTTATTCATTACATTGCCTCTTTTCTTTGAAACTTAATTCTTAAAGCTATGTATCGGTGCAGGTATTCTACCCCCCCTGTTAATAAAATCATCACAGCTAAAAGGATTCACTTTCATAATTGGAGCATATCCAAGCAGGCCGCCGAATTCGGCCGTATCGCCGACTTGTTTGCCATGAACCGGAATAATGCGTACTGCAGTGGTTTTTTGATTAATCATGCCGATTGCCATTTCGTCAGCAATAATACCTGATATTGTCGTTGCCTTAGTATCCCCCGGAATCGCAATCATATCCAGGCCAACCGAGCAGACACATGTCATTGCTTCCAATTTTTCCAATGTTAAAGCTTTTACGCCTACAGCATCTATCATCCCTTGGTCTTCTGAAACCGGGATAAACGCTCCAGACAACCCCCCTACATACGAGGAAGCCATAACACCGCCTTTTTTTACCTGATCATTTAATAAGGCCAATGCCGCAGTAGTTCCCGGAGCGCCTACCCTTTCTAAACCAATCTCCTCTAATATCTCAGCGACACTATCGCCGATTGCAGGTGTAGGGGCAAGAGATAAATCAACAATACCAAAGGGCATGTTAAGCCGCCTTGAAGCCTCAATAGCAACAAGCTGTCCGACTCTGGTCACCTTAAATGCAGTTTTCTTGATACATTCACACAAAGTCTCAAAATCTTCCCCCCGGACTTCTTCAATAGCTCGTTTAACTACCCCCGGGCCGCTAACCCCAACATTTATGACAGCATCACCCTCTGTAACGCCATGGAAAGCTCCGGCCATAAAGGGATTGTCATCAGGAGCATTACAAAAAACAACTAGTTTTGCACATCCTAATGAATCAGCATTCTTTGTCAATTTTGCAGTTTGTAAGACAATTTCTCCCAAAAGCTTTACTGCATCCATGTTGATTCCCGTTTTTGTAGAACCAACATTAACTGAAGCACATACCCGGTCAGTTGAAGATAAAACTTCAGGAATTGATTCGATTAGTAAACGTTCACTCTGAGTCATCCCTTTGGATACTAATGCAGAATAGCCTCCCAGAAAATTAACACCAACACTTTTGGCCGCCTCATCTAAAGCTTTGCCAATCTTCAAATAGTCTCCCAAAGTTTTACAGCACGAGCTTGCCACTAACGAAATAGGCGTAACAGAAATACGTTTATTGACAATTGGTATCCCATATTTTGTTTCTATTTCCTTTCCGACTTTAACTAAATCACCGGCTGTATTAGTGATTTTATTATAAATATTTTTACATACGGTATCAATATCGTGATCGCAGCAGTCAAGCAGGCTAATTCCCATTGTGATTGTTCTGACATCAAGATTTGACTCTTCAATCATTGTGTTTGTTTCTTGTACTTCATACAAATTAATCATTCTAATATCCCTCACTTAGTCAAGCGGTTAAATTCGGTGCATCGTATTAAATATATCTTCATGCTGCATTTTAACCTTTACACCAATTTCTTTACCGATTTGCTCCAATTCATAGGCTAATACATCAAAGTCCTTCGGTGAGTTGTTGGCATCTGCTATCATCATCATATTAAAATATTCTTGTACGATGGTTTGTGATATGTCAAGAATATTCACTTTATTATTTGCCAGATAGATACATACTTTAGCAATGATTCCAATCTTATCTTTCCCTATTACAGTAATTATTGTTTTCTTCACCTGGATTCCTCCTAAAAAATATCAAATAGTTATTAGATTCGAAGCTAAGCTTCTTGGTGCCACAGAAACATCAAATACATTATTTTTATGTTTGTAGCTTTTAAAATCAATTTCAAGCAAAACGGTTTCTAAAGCAAGATCAGGATAATTATTTTCCTTACTTAAATGGCCTAAAACTATTTGTTTAAGTTTATCATTTATTAATTCACAAATCAGCCTTCCTGCCACCTCATTACACAGATGACCTCTATTCCCTAAAATGCGCTGTTTAAGATAATAAGGATAAGGTCCTACCTGAAGCATATTAATATCATGGTTTGCTTCTATGTAAAGTATATTGGAATCTTTCAGGCTATTAACTATATTATCATCATAATAGCCCAGATCGGTTACCATGCCTATTTTTTCATTATCTTTAACAAAAGTATAACTTATGGGATCTTTTGCGTCATGGGGGATCGAAAATGGTTCTACTGTGATATCGTTAATATTAATCTTCTTACCGGGATAAACAATCCGAAACAACTTATCAGGTATTACTCCAAGAGATTTGGATTTTTCGATCTCTATTAATGTTTTCTCAGTGCCATAAATAGGTATATTGTACTTTCGTGCCATAACTCCCAGGCCAGCAATATGATCCGTATGCTCATGGGTAATAAGTATACCTTCAATATTGCCGCCTTCAATTCCAAAAGATTTAAGTCCCTCATTAATCCTTTTTTTACTTATACCTGCATCAATGAGCAAATGCGTCTGATTATCACCTATATATAAGCAATTCCCACTGCTTCCGCTAGCTATTGTTCCGAACTCCATGATGTATTCAACCTTTCATTTATGTACTCGCTGCTAATTATAATACGAAATGAAGAAATTAACAACCAAAAAATAATAAAAGAGGCTATTATTTACAAGCCTCTTTTATCTTCAATACCACATGCCGGGCGCATTTTAATTATTATAGAATGTATGATCTCCAATCACTGTATAAGAACTCACTTTTGAGGTGTCTACATAACCATTAAAAAATAAATAATCTCCAATATTATTATTTCCTGCCAATGCATCTTTAGCAGCCTGTGAGGCAGATGAAGACGGGCCATTATTCAACGCCCTTGCCAAACTTCCATTTGACGCAGGACTAAATTGATTCGTTTCATAGATAACTTCTGAAATACTGCCCGCAAATCCAGGATTATTAACACGATTGAGCACCACATTGGCAACCGCCAATTGTCCTTCATAGGATTGGTTTCCGGCTTCACAATAGACAAGACATGCCAACAAATATTCATCTGAGGAAGTAGTAGCCACTAAAACATTTGAATCTTCTTTAGGCGAATTTGCAACGCTTTTTTCCGTAGTCGCAGTACTTACATTATTTTTTGCCTGACCTGAACCCTCAGTTGCCGGTACTGTCTTACTGCTTTTCACCGATGTACCTGTCTGAACACTTGCGGATTGCACAGTCTTGGAGCCGGTTTCCTGCATGGCTTGTTCTTCTTCGAGAGAAACAGCTTCTTTTAATGCCATGATAACGGTTACCTTATCAGCCGAAACATAGCCGACCAGCTCTTCTTGATAAATAACAGGAACCCACTCAGGGTACAATTCTTTAACTTTATCTACCTGAGACTGAGACAACATTGCTGCTTCAGTTTCAGCAGTATCCGCCGATTCTGCCTCCGCCTCTTCTTCCTCAGGCATAACTATGCTGTATGTCATATCTGCCGACGCTTCTGTCAAAATTTCTGAAGACGCATCTTCTGAACTATGTATATTTGCCTGTTCTTTTTTAACTACGATTGCTTCTGTTCCTAACTCCTCAGCTATGGCTTCTGCTTCATCAGCAGATGAGACATATTCATTCTTAACGTAGCCCGTCACAGAGCCGGAAGCGATTTTTGTCCATTCTTCACCCTGTTCAACAATGGTTCCATACGAAGCCGGATAAAGTTTTCCAACAACTTCACTGTTCTCATTATCACTCTCGCGAATATTAAGGTATGGTTCAACATTTGCTACAATCTTATCTTCATAAAATGACTTTTCCTTCAAGTCATCCGCCGAACCCATAACCAAATCAAGAAGACTTGTCTCATAATTAAGAAACATTCCAAACTTAGACGCGGAGATTGCTGATGTCCCATTCGTTCTTAGTTTAAAATCCACTGAACTTATCGTTGCATCCGCCTGCTTGTCCGAATCATCATCTTTTGACTCATCACTTTCAACCATGAAAGCCTCACTGACAAACCCTAGATTGCTAAAGCAAACACTGAAAATCAATAGAGCATATGCGGTAGCAGCAATAAATTGTTTAATTATTTTGTTTAACATGAATTCACCTCTTTGTTTAACTTCAATAATGTTAAGATATAAATCACCATCTTGTTAAAACTGTTACATTTGTATTACGGAATTTTATTGTATCAAACTTTTCCGGAATTGTCAAATGTAAAAACGCAAAACAATTTTTACAATCAAAAAAATGATTTACATAACAAGATAATATGAATTACCTCCCTTTATTATTATTATTTTAATAATTCTTGTAATATTTTCGATATATTTGCAATATTTTGTTCACAAATTCATACAACAAAATTATCCGGTTGTATATTGGCTCTGAAAATATATTACACAATTATTAATCGTTGTAATAATATCATAATATTTTATGTTTGTCAATCATCAGGGTTTTACAGCAAAAAAGGAGTATCGCGAATATCATACTCCTTAATTTTACATAATTAACTTAAATAATTTTTAATTTGCCAGAATACATCATTCAAATTAGTATTATTAACTATAATTTTATCACAGGCATCTCTAAATTCGGACGAACTACTCTGACTTTCCATTATCGAATTGATTTTACCTTCTTGATAGTTGCGTGATGTCTTTAAGCGTTCTCGTCGAATGTTTTCATCCGAATAAACATACCATAATTCATCACAAATATCCTGAAAACCATCTTCAAGCAACAGAGCCGCTTCGATAACTATACAATTATAAACGCCTTTCTTTTTCACATCGCTCACTTCCTTTAAAATCGCTTCTTTTACATAAGGATGTGTATAAGAATTAAGTTCACTCAATAGTTCATTATTCCCAAAGACGATATCAGCTAATTTACTTCTATCAATTTCCCCATTTTTTAAAAGGATATTATTGCCAAACTTTTTAACTATTAATTCATAAGAAACATGCCCCTTCTCACATAGCTGTCTTGCAACATTATCCGCTATAATTGCATGTGCCTTAAAATTTTGGGCCAATATTTTTACGACCTCACTCTTGCCGCTTCCTACTTCTCCTGTAATGCCAATGATTTTTGGCTCATTTTGCTTCATACCAATTTCTCCCTACATTAATATCTATTGCTAAAGGAACCAATAAGTCAGCGGCATGTTCCATTTCCTGAAACAAAATATTCTTAACTTTTTCAACTTCATCTTTATGCGCTTCAATTAACAGCTCATCGTGAACTTGTAATACTAATCTTGATTTCACCTTTAAGTCATGCAATTTTCTGACAACACGGATCATCGCTATTTTTATGATATCAGCTGCGGTTCCCTGTATTGGCGAATTCATTGCAATTCGTTCTCCAAAAGAACGCTGCATAAAATTACTGGACTTCAACTCAGGCACTGGTCTGCGGCGATTAAATAATGTTTTCGTATACCCGGTTTTTTTTGCATCTTCAACCATCAAATCTAAACATTCTTTGATTTTTGGATAGGTTTTAAAATACTGTCTAATATATGTTTCGGCCTCTTTCGGACTAATGCTCAAATCCTGGCTAAGACCAAAAGAACTGATTCCATATATGATTCCAAAATTAACTGCCTTTGCATTACTTCGTTGTAAGGGAGTAACATCATGTAAGGGAGTATTGAATACTTGTGATGCTGTTATTTTATGAATATCCTGTTCCGTTTTATAAGCTTCTATAAGTGTTTCATCACCAGAAAAGTGTGCAAGAACACGCAATTCGATTTGTGAATAATCGGCATCAACAAAGACATAACCATCTTCCGGAATAAAAACCTTGCGGATAAGCCGGCCTAATTCCATTTTAATAGGTATGTTTTGGAGATTCGGTTCCGTACTGCTTATGCGTCCTGTAGCAGTAACTTTTTGATTGAATTTACCATGTATTCTCTGATCTGATTTACATATATAATTTCCCAATCCATCAGCATATGTTGATTTTAGCTTCGTTAACTGGCGATATTCCAGGATAAGATTTATAATCGGATCTTTAGTGCGCAATTTATCCAGAATATCTGCTGAGGTTGAATAACCGGTTTTTGTTTTTTTAGCGAAAGGCAATTTCAACTTTTCAAAAAGTATTACACCAAGTTGCTTTGGAGAATTAATATTAAAAGTCTCGCCAGCCAAAGCATAGATTTCTTTTTCTAGTTCTTCAATACGTGAAATCAGGCCATCCCCATAAGCCTTTAATTCTGCCTTTGCCACTTTGATACCATTATATTCCATATGATAAAGCATAAACGCCAAAGGAAGTTCGATTTTTGTATATAATTCAAACATCTCTGTTTCTTTTAACTTTTGGATCAATACCTCCCATGATTTATATGGAACATAAGAAAGATATCCGACATAACTTTTAAAATCTTTACGCTTGTCACAATATATGGAAGCAACGGAATTTTTACCGAAAATATCTGATTTTGATGGTATCGTAAGACCTAAATAGTCACGGGCAATATCATCATATTCGTAAGTGCTTTTCAAGGGATTTAGCAAGTATGCAGCAATTCCGGCATCAAATATTCCTTCTGTTTCTTCTAAATAAGTATAATACAGTTGTTGTTTGATATCTAAAAAACATAATTGTATGTTTTTCTCTTTAAAACTGCTAAGATATGCAGTAATATCTTCTTTTTTTATTGTATCATTGATAAATATAAAATATATCTTTTCTTCATCAAAACAAAGAGAACAACCATAAAAATCATTTTCAGAAATAAAATGAATACCGATATTTTTTTGAACCTTAACATCGTTTAGTATCTTTTTTAAGTCATCGTACCGGTCTATTATAATTACGCGGCTGCCTATATCTGTAAACAACGAAGCATCTACATCAAATCTATTTAAAATATTCTTAAATTCCAACCATTTCAGGATTTTATAGGCGTCTTCATTATATAAATCATCTAATTTGGCAGACTCAATATCTATATCTACATCACAGGAAGTATCAATTGTTGCTAAAGTTTTACTCAACCTGGCCTGTTCTACATAGGTTTTCAAGTTTTCAGATGCTTTTTTAGGTTTTATATCCTGGGCATTATCAATCGCCGTTTCTATATCGCCGTATTCCAGTATGATTTTTATGGCTGTTTTTTCACCAATTCCCGGAACGCCGGGTATATTATCGGCCGTATCTCCCATCAAAGCCTTTACATCAATAAATTGCTTCGGCGTTACCCGATAACGCTTGATAACATCATCTGCATAATAATCTTCGATTTCTGTGCCTGACATTTTAGTTTTTGGAATACGAATCTTGATATGATTCGTAGCCAGCTGTAGTAGATCCCTGTCGCCAGAAATAATAGAGACTTCATATCCCATGGCTTCACCTTTCTGGCTTAAAGCACCTAATAGGTCATCCGCTTCATATCCAACGCTTTCAAGTGTTTTAATTTTCATGGCCTCAAGGACTTTTTTGATGATCGGAACTTGTTCTCGTAACTCATCGGGCATTGCCTTTCTTGTTCCTTTATATTTTTCAAATAATTTGTGCCTATGAGTCGGGGCGTGAACATCAAATGTTACAACAAGCTTATCTGCCCCTTCTTCATCTAATATTTTATACATAATATTTAAAAAGCCATAGACCGCATTGGTATGGATTCCTTCCGAATTGGTCAGATCGGGGATTCCGTAAAATGCTCGATTTAAAATACTGTGTCCATCAATTAATACTAATTTTTTACTCATACTATTCCCATCCTTAACATATCATCTCAACATTAAAACAAGAAAAACAACACAATACAAAGAAGAATAATAGTACCAAAGAACAAAAATAACTTCTTTCGCAGATGCTTCTTCTTTCTTTGAGATATTTTTTTAAAATTGTTGGCTAAAAATTTCCCCAAATCACTTTTAAAGTCAGAAACCACATTTTCATCATTATCAAGCTGTTTGGTTCCTGATAAAGCAATGTAATAGACTTCTAACTCATCATTGCAATCGTTGCAGGTCGTCACATGATTCAAAAACGCATTCAATTGTTCCATCTCAAGCTGTTCTTCTATAAATGGTATTATCAGTGATTGTGCTTCTCTACAGTCCATATAGTTTCCCCTATTTCATAATTGTTATAATACTGTATTATACACTAATTTGATCATATGATAAAGAATAAAAAAACTCTAAAGCCGAAGCTAAAGAGTTTTTTATAACTGCCGCTGATGGGAATCGAACCCATATGGTTTCCCGTACGATTTTGAGTCGTATGCGTCTGCCAGTTCCGCCACAGCGGCTGATATTAAAATCCCTAAACAACAAACTCTCCTGCCTGATTCCGGAAGGATATGCAAGAGGGATATCAAGTATCACTGCGAAAAATATGATACCATTTTCAGAGATAAATGTCAATGATTTCTTTGACTTTTTTTTAGCCTTTTTTTAATAACCTTTCATAGTTTAAGCCATCTCTTAAATTCGCCAATATCTACTTGACCCGCCCGTGCCTGTTTTAGTTTTTCCTTTGCTTCTATATACCATTCCTTAAAGGCCTCACGGGTCATGTTACTGCCATTCTTCCTCGGCTTGCTCATCCTGGCATAATGAGCCTTATAAGCCCTTGTATAAGCCTGAAGCAAATCATCTTTCTTGACCGCCTTGGCAAAGGTTTTTGTGTATCCCACTTCCTGGCATGTTTTTTGATCAGCTTGAAAAATCCGGCTGCAATAGTCAATATTCGCTTTCTGAGGAATAAAATATCTGCTGCAGTTTTTACATTTTTTTATTAAAGTCCGGCATTTTAACATTTCTACAAATTCAATGTATAAACAATCCTCAAATCCCATTAAAAAACAATCCATATAAAATTGACCATCTTTATCTAGTAAAAGAGTGGATCTGGAAAACAGTTTATACTTTAAGAGATATTTGGAACGTCCTGCTTGATTATTAGTCTCATAACAGTTTATTGTATCAATAAGTTTTAAATAGATATCTTGCAGCTCTTCTATTCTATATAAATTAAAGTCTCTGCACTTCTTATTATCACTGTTCTTTATCATTTGTTCCAATGTCATCAAGTTAAGCCCAGCAAAATAAGGGTGTAATTTTCTGATTTTTTCAATAACAGTATTCCCAGATGCCAAATCATTAAAGATAGAAGCCATATCAAAATATATAAAATCTAATAGATTGTTACCTAATTCATAGGTTCCTGCTTTGTATCTAATGAAATGCCCAGACAAACTTACTTGCATATGTATATATAAATTTTGATTATCCACAATTAAGACCCTTTCAATTATAACAATGTATATTTATAATATATATAAAACACAAGTAAGAGTCAACTAGATTTGACAAATTAATATAAAATTTTACTTTTTCCATGTGGCTGGAGCAAATAGTACCAGTATCGGTATTATCTCCAGCCTTCCGGCAATCATATCAAACATCATTACAAATTTTGACAAATCCGAAAACATAAAAAAACTACCTGTAGGTCCCGCCAATCCTAAGCCAGGACCAATATTATTAAAAGTGGCTGCTACGGCTGTAAAATTTGTAATTAAATCAAAATTATCCAACGAAACAATAATGACCGACACCGCAAATATCAGTAGATATGAAATTAAATATACATTAATCGATTTTATGACTTGGTCTTCTACTTTTTTGCCATCCATTTTTATAATTTTAATACTCCTGGGATGAATACAGCGAGATATTTCATGACCAATAGTCTTAACCAGCACTATAAGCCGGGAGACTTTTATTCCTCCACCGGTACTTCCTGCACATGCACCCACAAACATAAGCACGACTAGTATACTTCTTGACAGCTCCGGCCAAGTATTAAAATCCATTGACGAAAATCCAGTTGTGGTTATAATAGAAGAAACCTGGAATGCGCTATGGTGCAAAGCCTCTAAGAAGCTTTTGAAAGTATCTTTAATGTTAATAGCTATGATAAAGACACAAAGCAGAACGATTCCAGTATAATACCTTAATTCTTCAATTGCAAAAGCAGCCTTAATCTTTTTGATAAGCAGCAAATAGTAAACATTAAAGTTAACACCAAATAAAAACATAAATATCGTTACATTTAATTGAACATACCAGGCATAATCGCTAAGGCTCGTATTTTTTATAGCAAAGCCGCCGGTGCCAGCCGTACTAAAACTAAGTGTCACAGCATCAAACAATGGAATTTTGCTTATTAAAAGCAAAAAAATTTGAGCTATCGTCATCGACACATAAATGCCATATAATATCATTGCTGTAGAACGGACCCTTGGAACCAATTTACCCACATATGGGCCAGGGCTTTCTGCACGCATCAAATGCATATTACTGCCGCCGGCTAAAGGCATAATAGCCAATATAAAAACTAAAACACCCATCCCGCCAATCCAGTTACTAAAGCTTCTCCAAAACAGTGAAGTATAAGATAAAGCTTCGACGTTCGTTAAAATACTACCGCCGGTCGTTGTAAAACCTGAAATTATTTCAAACAAAGCATCCGTAAACCGGGGAATATCACCACTTATGACAAAAGGCAAAGCACCTATAACACTCATTGCGAGCCAGCTTAAAGCTACTGCAACAAAACCTTCTCTTGTATAGAAAACATTACTTTTCGGCTTCTTGCGTGTCAATAAAATGCCAATTGTTAAACTTATAAGTAAAGCAATTAAATAATCAAAGCCTTCGGCTTCTTTATAAATGACCGATACAACGCATGGTAATACAAGGAAAACCGCTTCAAAGTTAAAAACACAACCTAGTATATATCTGATGATTGAATAATTCATAATTTCTCCAATTTATCCCTGTTCACTCTAAAATATCCTTAATATCACTTAAGCCGATATTTGTCGTTACAACAATAACTCCATCTCCTACTTTTATCATATCCTGTCCTCTTGGAATAATGACGCTGCCGTTTCTTGTGATGCAAGTGATAAGTAAATTCTTTTTTAAAATCATGTTTTCCAATGGAATACCAATAATAGGTGACTTCTCACGGACATAAAATTCAAGGGCTTCGACCTTATCTCCAATGATTTTATGGAGGGTTTCTACATTGCTGCCAACGGTATTCTGCATTGCCCTTACATGTTGGAGGATGTAATTTGCCGTAATATGTTTAGGGGATATAACACTTCCTATATTAAGTATTGAAATAACATGTTCAAAGGTCATGCGTTTTACCTTAGTAACCAGTTTTGCCTTGGACACACTCTTAGCAAATAAAGACAGCATAATATTTTCTTCATCAAAATCCGTCAAAGCTGCAAAGGATTCCACATGGGAAATATCCTCTTCCATCAGGACTTCCTGATCTGTTGCATCCCCGTTGATAATAATAGCCTTTGGTAATAATTCACTTAATTCTTCACAACGCCTGTTGTCTTTTTCAATTATCTTAACACTAATGCCCATTTCTAAAAGCTGTCTGCTTAAATAGTAGGCAATCTTACTTCCACCAATAATCATTGTATTTTTAACCCGGCGGATATCAACGCCAAGAATTTTAAATAAAGTATTGAGATTTCCAGGAGAGGCTGCAATTGAAATGGTATCCCGTGCTTCCAATCGGAATGTTCCGTTTGGAATTACCACGTCATCCCCTCTTTCAACAGCGCAAACCAAAACATCGCATCTGAGTTTTTGTAATATGTCCATAACTTTTAAGCCGGCCAATTCAGAGCTTTCCTCTATGTAATATTTTAATATTTCCACTCTGCCCTTGGCGAAGCTGTCAATTTTATTTGCCATAGGAAAACGTAATATTCGTGCTATCTCCGTAGCTGCGGCTAATTCAGGGTTGATGACCAATGATAGTCCCAGCTCCTTTTTTATAAATCCAATTTCTTTATTATAAATAGGATTTCTGACGCGGGCAATTGTATCACAGCCACCAGCCTTCTTTGCAATCAGACAACAAAGTAAGTTTAATTCGTCTGAATTCGTAACGGCAATCAATAAGTCTGCCGATTCTATACCCGCTTCCATCTGCACTGAATAACTTCCTGCATTTCCTTCCACACCCATAATATCTAAAGAATTAGCAACATTTTGCACTACCTTACTATTTAAATCAATCATTGTAATGTCATGACCTTCATCATTTAATGTTTCTGCCAATGTAGTTCCTACTTTACCACAACCGGCAATAATTATTTTCATTACATCTCCTCCAGAGGGTATCTTTGCTTATTGTTTAAAAAAACCTTTAAAACGGTGTAGGTTTTAAAGGTTTAAACAGTCCGTAGGGGAATCGAACCCCTGCTTCCGCCGTGAGAGGGCGGCGTCTTAACCGCTTGACTAACGGACCATATTTAACTGACTTTTATCATTTTATACCATCAGCCTAATAAAATCAAGTACTTTTTTTATTTTATATTTGAAAGCTTTAAATAAATAACCTGAGGACGCGAAAACATTCGAAAAAGTCCTGAACTTGACCTTCCAACGCCATGGCTGACGAAAACATCTGTTCCCTGTTTTGATTTACAAAATCCCTCCCTAAATCTTTGTCCATAATCACTGACAAAATAAAGAGCCGGCGCCCATAAGCCTAGAAATGTGATTTCTCCGCCATGGGTATGTCCACTCAACACTAAATCTATTCCAGATAGATCCTTTTTCATTGTGATGTCAGGATTATGAGCGGTTAATAAAACGAAATCTCCTTTTTTAGATCCTTTTACGGCTTTCTTAATATCAGGCCGGTATTTTCTTAAATCTCTTATCCCTGCAAGGTATAAATTATCACGAATATGCCGGCCATCATTGGCAAGAAAAGTTATTCCGGAAGCTTGCATCGCAGACCTCAATTCATCATAATTATCATGATTGCCTTCGACCCCATAAATCCCGTCCGCAGCTTTTAATTCTGATAAGATGTTCATATAAATCTTCACGTCATATTTTTCTGAATAGTCACCCCCCAGTATAACAAGATTTACTTTTCGCCTGTTTATTTCACTTACTAAGCGCCTTAAACGTGCATGTGAATATTCATGAAGATCAGTGAGAAATACTATTGTATATCCCTCTAAGGATTTTTTGATTTTACCAGAACCGTAGTTGATTACTTTATGCTCAGTGCTCCTATCCAGGGTTAGCGCTGATAGGAAATGTAGGCTAATCATTTTAAATATTATTTTAAATATTTTCGGAAATATTATTTTCACTTCGCCTAACCTCTCATAATACAGTATGATAAAAGTGCCGGAACTTTAAAAACAAAGCTCCAGCACTTTTTAGCTGCGAAAACGGTTCTCCAATAAAACTAGTGGAGCTGAGGGGAATCGAACCCCTGTCCGAAGGTATATCCATTTAAGCATCTCCCATCACAGTCATTATATTCACATTCCCTTAGTTAATCGCCTAATGACAGGCTAGAAACCTCAGTAGCTTCATTCATCTTCTATAATCTCAAAGCTTTAATTATAGAGGGCCTCACAAAGTCGATGCCAGATTCAGGGATAGTGAGCGTTCCCTGGCTGACAAGCTGCAATTACGCAGCTAAAGCTAAATTATCGTCTGCTTTTATATTTAAATTCCAGGTTTTAACGTAGTCCCGGAGACTACGGATGGCTTCCTAAACTTCCTGACCCCCGTCGAAACCAGTACAACCCCTTAAATGTTGACTGAAACAGACGGTACATTGCAACAGGATACACAATCACATCAAGTGCCGCAGTGATTATTATAAATCACTCCATACCTAATGTCAAGGAAATGTGGCAATAATAAATTAGTATAAATTTCTAACTTTGAAATCTTTTTCCGCTTCTCTGCGCTGGTCTTTTTTTGCAATATCGTGGCGCTTATCATAAAGCTTCTTTCCTTTTGCCAATCCGATTTCTATTTTGACCAGGCTTCCGGAAAAATACACTTTTAATGGAACTATAGTGAACCCTTCCCTGGCCTGTAAACCGATAATCTTCCGGATTTCATTTTTATGAAGTAGAAGCTTTCTCGTACGTAAGGGATCTTTATTAAAAATATTACCTTTTTCATATGGGCTGATATGCATATGATAAATGAATAATTCTTCACCCTGAGGTCGAATGAACGCCTCTTTAACACTGCATTTCCCCATTCTTAGCGACTTTACTTCAGTACCATGGAGTACTATACCTGCTTCATAAGTATCTTCAATGAAATAATCAAAATAGGCCTTCTTATTATTAGCTATATATTTTATGTTTTTAGGCATTTAAAGCCTCCTCCCCCTAAAGCATTTACTTACAAATCTTATTCTACACTATCTTCTAACAAATCACAATCACTGGCTAGCTTAAAATCAACTGTTCGCATTATTTTGTCTGTATCAGCCACATATACCATTACTTTTTCACCCAAATTAAAGGTCTTTCCACTAGCTTCACCGACAAGAGCAAACTTACTTTCATCATAATAATAATAATCATCATTAAGTGACTGAAGGCGTATCATGCCTTCGCAAGTATTAGGCAATTCCACATACATACCCCAATTCGTTAAACCGGATATAACGCCTTCATAGGTTTCACCGATGTGTTCAGACATATATTCCACTTTTTTAAGCTTATCTACTTCTCTCTGCGCTTCATCGGCACGGCGTTCTGTCAAGCTTGTCTGAGAAGCTATACCAGGCAATAACCTATGGTAGTGCTCAATCCTCTGTTCATTTAATTTTCCTTCGATATTTTCTTTAATAATACGATGAATCTGTAAATCAGGATAACGGCGTATAGGCGAGGTAAAATGAGCATAGTATTGGACTGCCAGGCCAAAATGTCCTGAATTTTCTGTTGTATATCGGGCTTGTTTCATAGAACGCAATGTAATTCTGCTAATCATGGTTTCTTCCGGTGTTCCTTCGATTTTACCTAATAATTTTTGAAATTCCTTAGGATGAATGTCTTCTTTATTAACCTTTAAATAATAGCCAAAGTTTTTAATAATAATCATAAGCTTTTGAATACGTTCTATATCCGGTGTTTCATGAGTACGGTACAAAAAAGGAAGTTCTTGCCAAAAAAAGTTTTCAGCTATCGTCTCATTCGCTATTAGCATAAAATCTTCGATGATTTTAGTTGCTGAATTTCTTTCGTATGGAAAAATATCTAACGGCCGCCCCTTTTTATCCAGAATGATTTTTGATTCCGGAAAGTCGAAATCAATCCCACCTCTTAAACGTCTTTTTTCTCTAAGGATGTCTGCCAATTCTTTCATTAAGTTAAACATTGGCACGAAGGGCTTATTGGCCGCCAAAGCCTCCTGGTTTTGATGCTCAACAATTTGGTTAACTACAGTGTAGGTCATTCTCCGGTCAACATTTATAACCGTTTTTACGATTTCGTGACCAATCACCTTGCCTTTTAGATCAATATCTATGATACAACTCAATGCCAGACGGTCAACGCCGGCATTCAATGAACAAATTCCATTGGATAATTGATGTGGAAGCATAGGTATTACTCTATCCACCAAATATACGCTGGTACCTCTTTTCAATGCTTCTTTATCCAAAGGAGAGCCTTCTGTCACATAATGGGTAACATCTGCAATATGAACACCTAATATATATCTGTCATATTTTTTAGTAATAGTTATTGCATCATCTAAATCTTTTGCATCTTCTCCATCAATAGTAACTGTCTGCCATGCTCTGATATCCATCCTTCCTACCCGGTCTTTCTCAGATACACTATCAGGGATTGTATTCAACTGCCGCATGATTTCTTCTGGAAAGTCGACGGGCAGATTAAACCCTTTAATAATAGCATTTACATCCGTTCCCGGATCATTTATATGACCAATAATCTCAAGAATTTTCCCTTCGGGATTCTTATGGTTATTGCCGTAATCAATGATCTTAACCACTACTTTGTGGCCTGTGACAGCTCTTTTTGATTTACCCGTTTGGATAAAAATATCCTTGGATAATTTGGGATTATCCGGAATTACAAATCCAAAATTGTTATTTTTTTGAAATGTTCCAACAATTTCAGTGTTGGCTCTTTTCAATATTTGAACAATTTGACCTTCAGCTTTTTTATTCCCTTTTGATACTTCTAAAAGCTTTACGACCACGATATCACCATGAAGTGCTCCATTTACATCATTTTCTCCAATAAAGATATCATCTTCTCTTCCTTCCACACTCACAAATCCAAAGCCTTTGGCATTACCTATATAATTACCTTGGATAACATTGCTTTCCAGTTTTTTATATCTGCCTTCTGGTGTGATTGTTAATATACCTTCGGCAATAAGCGTGTCAAGCATTGCTTTAAATTCAGATTTATCACCTTTCGGAACGCTAAGTATGGCACATAATTCTTTGAATTTTGCCGGTTTATATTCTTTATCTTCAAACAGTCTTATAGTTGTTTCTTTTCTATTCTGATATAATGTCTCATCCATGTTATCACCACTTTCTTATCTGGTTTCTTAGATTAGTATACTCGTTTTTGAAGAATTTTATTTTTGGTTTTTAACTGCGCCTATGCTAGGTGCATACAGAAAAATAACACTCCGGGATTCCAGAGTGTTATCATCTTTGCATATTAATAACCCCAACTCATGCACAGTACAATTGCTCCGAGCATAAAGAGCGCGGCTAAAACCTTCGTTACCTTAACCAGCTTACCTTCTTTAGAACGCCCCTTATTCTTTCCCCAATAAGTATCTGCGATTCCACTAATGGTTCCGGTCAGACCTGCAGACTTGCCTTCCTGCATAAGTACTAATATGGTCAATGCTATACAAATAAGCACATAAACAATCGTCACAATAGTCCTTAATGTTGCCACGAATATACACCTCCTAAAATCATACTGTTTATTCTACCATATAATGCTATAATAATCAAGGTTTTCTTTTAACAAGTAATGATTTTCCTGTCATTTCAGCCGGCTTTTCCATGCCCATCATTTCAATCAACGTTGGTATCAAATCTGCCAGGCAGCCGCCTCCAGCAAGTGTATATTCCGGATTATAGTTAACTAATATAAAAGGAACAGGATTAGTCGTGTGTGCCGTAAATGGTTCACCGGTAGTATAATCTAGAAGCTGTTCTGCATTACCGTGGTCTGCGCATATAATCATCTGACCATCTGCTTCAAGAAGAGCGTCAACGACTTTGCCAACACAATTATCAACGACTTCTATCGCTTTAATTGCTGCGGGCTCAATTCCCGTATGCCCGACCATATCCGCATTGGCAAAATTAGCAATGATGATATCGTATTTTGTGGATTGGACTGCTTCGACAAGCTTATCTGCAACTTGATAGGCACTCATCTCAGGCTGTAAATCATAGGTGGCTACTTTAGGTGAATTGACTAGGATACGTTCTTCTAAAGGATTGGGTTCTTCTACCCCGCCGTTAAAGAAAAATGTAACATGTGCATATTTTTCTGTTTCAGCAATTCTTGCCTGAGTTTTCCCATGATGGGCTAAAAATTCGCCAAAAGTATTGGTAATTAACACTTTGTGAAAAGCTATTTCTTTATTTGGAATCGTTACATCATATTCAGTAAAGCAAACATAGGTCAAATCAAGACGTTTTACCCTGTTAAAACCATTAAAGTCATCCATGCAAAATGCCCGCGTGATTTCACGTGCTCTATCAGGCCTAAAATTATAAAAAATAACAGAATCTTTATCCTTGATAGTTGCGACAGGTTTATGATTCTTTATGATAACGAAAGGTAAAACAAATTCATCATTTTTGCCATTACTATACGAAGCAGTAATACCATCTACACCATTATCAGCCTCTATACCTTTTCCCATGACCATGGCATCATATGCCTTTTCAACACGATCCCAGCGATTGTCACGATCCATTGCATAGTAACGTCCCATTACTGTTGCAACATCGCCGACACCAATTTGGGCCATCTTTTCATAGAGATCTTTCATAAAATCAACACCTGACGTCGGAGGCGTATCTCTTCCATCTAAGAGACAATGGACATAAACCTTTTTCAATCCTTCTCTTTTTGCTAATTCAAGCAAACCATACAAATGAGTGTTGTGGCTATGAACACCGCCATCAGAAAGCAATCCTATTAAATGTAATGCTGAATCATTGTTTTTAGCATTATGGACAGCCTTTAATAAGGCCTCATTTTTGAAAAATTCCCCATCTTGAATCTCTTTGGTGATTCGAGTGAGTTCTTGATAAACAATACGCCCTGCACCCATGTTTAGATGACCTACCTCCGAATTACCCATTTGTCCTTCCGGTAAGCCAACTGCCATACCGCTGGCATTTCCTTTAGCAAACGGATATTCTTTCATCAGGCGATCCATAACAGGAGTTTTGGCTTCAGCGATAGCATTGGCCTGCTTTTTTTCATTAAGTCCGTACCCATCGAGAATCATTAATACTGTCGGTCTTTTACACATTTTATATCTCCTATTATTTATTGTAATTTACAATTTTTCCAAAATCAGGTTTTAAAGATGCTCCTCCTACGAGACCGCCATCTATATCAGGCTGGGCAAATAATTCCGGTGCACTGTCTGCTGATACGCTTCCGCCATATTGAATTCTTATGGCAGCTGCTGTCTCATCATCAAATATCTCTGCAATACACTTACGAATTTCAGCACAGACTTCCTGCGCCTGCCCGGAAGTTGCCACTTTACCAGTACCAATAGCCCAGATTGGTTCATAGGCGATAACCGCTGTTTTGGCCTGTTCTTCCGTTACATTTAAGAACGCTATCTTAATCTGCTGACGAATCCAGTCTATTGTTATACCTTGTTCTCTCTGGGTTAATGATTCCCCGCAACAGATAATCGGTGTAATACCATGCTTAAATGCTTTAAGCACTTTCTTATTGACTGTGACATCACTTTCGGTAAAATACTCTCTTCTCTCTGAATGGCCAATAATGACATATTTGACACCAACATCAGTCAGCATACCAGGTGCTATTTCCCCAGTATACGCACCAGACTCTTCATAAAACATATTTTCTGCACCGATTTCAATATTCGAGCCTTTTGAAGCTTCTATACATGGAATAATATCTATGGCTGGAACACAGAACACGACATCAACCTCTTCATTCGCCACTAATGGTTTCAGTTCATTGACTAAAGCAACAGCTTCACTTGGAGTTTTGTTCATCTTCCAATTGCCTGCAATAATTTTTCTACGCATCTTATGATCTCCCTTTATTCTTATTATTTATCATTGGCTGCAGCAACACCAGGTAGTTCTTTTCCTTCTAAAAATTCTAATGAAGCGCCACCGCCCGTTGAAATATGAGTCATTTTATCACCAAAACCTAAAATATTAACTGCGGCAGCCGAATCACCGCCACCAATAATTGTTACTGCATCTATTTGAGCCAATGCTTTGGCTACTGCAATGGTTCCGCCTGCATAATTGGACATTTCGAATACACCCATTGGTCCATTCCAAACAACTGTTTTGGCATCTTTAAGTGCATCAACATATAGTTTCTGAGTCTTTGGACCTATATCAAGCCCCAATTCGTCTGAAGCCAGATCGCCATCGACCACTCTAAACGGGACATCATTTGAGAATTCTTTGGCGGCAATGGTATCTACCGGAAGTAACAATTTAACACCTTTAGCTTTTGCCTTCTCAATCATTTCATTGGCATATCCTAAATAATCTTCCTCGACTAATGATTTTCCTATTTGTTCTCCCTGTGCTTTTGCAAAAGTAAAACTCATGCCGCCGCCAATAATTAATACATCTACTTTATCCAACAGATTGTTGATAACGGAAATCTTTGATGAAACTTTTGAACCGCCGAGGATGGCTGCGAAAGGCCTTTCAGGATTTTCTACCGCATTACCTAGAAAATCAATTTCTTTTTGCATTAAATAACCAACAACTGCAGTGTCAACATATTTAGTCACACCTACGTTTGAACAATGAGCTCTGTGTGCTGTTCCGAAGGCATCATTGACGAAAACATCACATAAGCTTGCTAAATCTTTACTGAATGCATCACCATTTTTAGTCTCTTCAATTCTGTAACGCGTGTTTTCCAGCAGTATAATATCGCCGTTTTTGATGGAATTAACAGCTGCTTTTGCATTAGCTCCGACGACTTCGTTATCTGCTGCAAACTGCACATTTTGTCCTAATAACTCGGTTAGTCTTTTTGCTACCGGCGCTAAAGATAATTCTGGTTTTGGCTCACCTTTTGGTTTACCTAAATGTGAACAAAGGATAATCTTACCGCCATCATTGATTAATTTCTTGATTGTTGGAAGTGCTGCGACCAAACGATTTTCATCAGTAATTTCACCATTTTGTAAAGGGACATTGAAATCACATCTTACTAATACTTTTAATCCTTTTACATTGATATCATCTATAGATTTCTTATTAAGCATATTTAATTCCTCCATTATTTAAATAATATATTCCATTAAAAGTAAGTCCAGTCCTATAGCCTAACCTACAAGACCGGACCCATATCGGATCAAATATTATGTTTATTACGCTAATTCAGCAAAATATTTAATAGTTCTTACCATCTGGCTTGTGTATGAGTTCTCATTATCATACCATGAGACAACCTTTACTAATGTTCTTCCGCCATCTAATGGAGTTACTCTTGTCTGCGTAGCATCAAATAAAGAACCATAAGTGCTGCCGATAATATCCGAAGAAACTAATTCTTCTTCAGTATAACCAAAAGAAGCGCTTGCTGCTGCTTTCATCGCTGCATTAACATCGTCAACAGTCACATCACCTTTAACAACCGCACATAATTCTGTTAAAGAACCTGTTGGCACAGGAACACGCTGGGCTGCTCCGTCTAATTTACCAGATAAAGCAGGAATAACAAGGCCAATTGCCTTAGCTGCACCGGTTGAATTAGGAACAATGTTTACAGCAGCTGCACGGGCTCTTCTGAAATCGCCTTTTCTGTGTGGTCCATCAAGGACCATCTGATCTCCGGTATATGCATGGATTGTAGTCATAAATCCTTTTTCGATTTCTGCTAAATTGTTCAGTGTGTTTGCCATCGGCGCCAAGCAGTTTGTTGTACAGGAAGCCGCTGAAATAATCGTATCCTCTTTTGTTAATGTATTTTCATTAACACTGAATACAACCGTTGGCAGATCATTTCCGGCAGGAGCTGAAATTACAACTTTCTCAGCGCCGGCGTTGATATGAGCCTGAGCTTTGTCCTTTGAAGTGTAAAAGCCAGTACATTCTAAAACCACATCTACACCAATCTGTCCCCAGGGAAGTTTTGATGCGTCTGCTTCTGCGTAAATCTCAATTTCTTTTCCGTCAACAACAATGGAAGATTCCTTTGCTTCAACTGTATCACCTAAAGCATACCTTCCCTGAGATGAATCATATTTTAACAAGTGAGCCAGCATTTTAGGATTAGTCAAATCATTGATTGCCACTACTTCGTAACCTTCTGCTCCGAACATTTGTCTGAATGCCAAACGTCCAATACGTCCAAAACCATTAATTGCTACTTTTACTGCCATTTTCAAATTCCTCCTAATTATGTGTGTTTTTAATATATTTAAAGTTGTGGTACAACTTTTTTACGAATCTTTCAATTCTCTAAACCTCTCTTTGTTTATTTTACCCAAATTTCAAAAAAAGTTCAAGGAAAATAAAGTAATTAATCAAAATTTTAACAATTCTACATAAACATGGATTTTTCGTTCACTTTTTTATTGATTTTTCTTTGTATGATGTTTATTATATATTATATTATCAAAAAATCGGAGGAAAAATATGATTATTAGTGATTGCCATATACACACTAACCATTCCAGTGATTCTAAGGCAACTATGGAATCAATGATACTTAGTGCTATCCATAAAGGTTTAAAAACGATTTGCTTTACTGAGCATTTCGATTTAGATTTTCCTGTAGATAATGCTAAAACACCAGACTTCCTCGTAGATATACCTGAGTATCAGAAAGAGTTGATGGACTTGAAAGATAAATATTCAAGAAGAATTGAAATTCTTTTTGGTTTAGAATTGGGTTTAATGCCCTATCTGGCTCCCCGCTATGAAGAAATTGTCCGGGAATTCACTTTCGACTTCATTATTGGTTCTTCTCATTTAGTAGATGGTAAGGATCCATATCAAGTTACTTATTTTCAAGATATTTCTGAAGAAGAAGCCTACTATAATTATTTCGAATCTATTGTTAAAAATATAAACAGCTTTAAGAACTTTTCCTCATATGGACACATTGATTATATTGTTCGTTATGGACCTGACAAAAATGCTGATTACTCTTATAGCAAATATGCCAATATTCTGGACAAAATTTTAAAAAGCTTAATTGAAAACGGTAAATCACTTGAAATTAATACCTCAGGATATAGGTATGGGTTGAAGCAGCCCCATCCTCATTTTGATATTATCAAAAGATATCGTCAATTAAAAGGCGAACTCATAACGATCGGTTCTGATGCCCATAAACCGGGAGATATTGGGTATAATTTTAAGGAGATAGATAATTTTTTAACAATGCTAGGATATAAATATTATACAATATATAGAAACAATTCCCCCATCATGATAACGTTCTGATGAGGGTCCATTAATCACATGATACGTCCGCCACCCACGACATACTCCCCATCATAGAATACGACAGCTTGTCCTGGAGTAATAGCCCTTTGAGGTTGTTCAAAAATACACTCGATCCTGTCTTCTCCTATTATTCGTATAGTGCAGGGAGCACCTTGATGATTGTATCTCACCTTTGCATTGACCTTTAACTCATTATCTGGTTCAGGTATGGACATGAAACTCAGATGATCTGCAATCAGTTTATGACTAAATATATCTTCATTGGTTCCGATCACAACTTCATTGGCCTCAGGCCGGATTTCTATGACGTATACAGGGTACCCCATTGATAGATTCAGGCCTTTGCGCTGCCCTACGGTATAATTAGCTATTCCTGTATGGGTTCCAATAATATTTCCCCGTATATCTACGAAATTACCGACCGGTAACTTCATTTTGGTATATGATTCTAAAAAACTCTTATAATCACCGTCAGGTACAAAACATATATCCTGGCTGTCTGGCTTATGGGCTACGGGTAACCTGATTGATTCTGCAATTTTCCGGATTTCTTCTTTTGTATATGCACCTACAGGCATCAATGTCCGTGAAAGCTGTTCCTGAGTCAGGTTATATAATGCATATGTCTGATCTTTTGGACTTGGCGCTTTTTTCAATGTATAGCGTCCATTCTTCAATTGTACAATACTGGCATAGTGCCCTGTAGCAATATAATCCGCACCGATTTCTAAAGATCGTTTTAATAAAGATTCCCATTTGACATAACGATTACATCTAATACACGGATTAGGTGTACGGCCTTTATAATATTCCAACGCAAAGTCATCCATCACATATTTTTTAAATTCATTTTTGAAATTCATAACGTAATAAGATATACCCAGATGATTTGCTACCCGCCTTGCATCATCTACAGCGCTCAAACCACAGCAGCCGGAATTTTCTGAGGTGGCCTGCGTTTCTTCATCCTGCCAAATCTGCATTGTTACACCAATAACGTCATAACCGCGTTCTTGTAAAAGATAAGCAGCAACAGAAGAATCTACGCCGCCAGACATACCAACGACTACTTTTCCCTTCCTCATATCGTTCTCCTGATTTAAATATTTACAATTAATAGTCTTCTTCCACTTCTTCTTCGCCAACATCTGATTTAGGTTTTTGAAGGCCTTCAATTTTTATATGATGTTTTTCGGCATAATCCCATAAAGCGGCGTGGATTGCCTCTTCCGCCAATAAAGAGCAATGAACTTTAACTGGAGGAAGTCCATCAAGAGCCTCCATGACTGCCTTATTGGTCACTTTAAGCGCTTCTTCTATACTCTTTCCTTTAACCAGTTCCGTGGCCATACTGCTTGTGGCAACAGCAGCGCCGCAGCCAAAGGTTTTAAACTTAACATCTCTGATAATTTGATTTTTATCAATATCAAAATAAATCCTCATAATATCTCCACATTTTGCATTTCCAACTGTGCCTACCCCGCTGGCATTCTCTATTTCTCCTACGTTTCTTGGGTTTTGGAAATGGTCCATAACTTTTTCACTATACATAACAATTTCCTCCTGTATGATAAGATTTTATTAAGCCATATGATTTTTCCTTACAAAATCTTCGTATAATGGTGACATATCTCGTAGCTGCCCAACAATTTCCTTAATCTTTCCAATCGTAAAATCTACTTCCTCCATGGTATTTGCTTCACTCAAAGTCAATCTTAAAGAGCCATGGGCAATCTCGTGAGGAAGTCCTATTGCCAGCAAAACATGGGATGGATCTAAAGACCCCGAAGTACATGCCGAGCCGCTTGATGCACATATTCCGGCCATGTCCAGCATAATCAGCAAAGATTCACCTTCAATAAATTGAAAGCTGAAGTTCACATTATTAGGAAGTCTGTTCCGTTTACTTCCATTTAAACGGACATAAGGGATTTCTTCATATATTTTTCGAATCATTGAATCTCTTAAATGTATTTCATATTCTGTTCGTTCCGCCATTGTCTTGATGGCAATGTCAACAGCTTTTGCGAAACCAACAATTCCAGGTACATTTTCAGTGCCCGCCCGCCTTTTTCTTTCCTGGGCGCCGCCATGAATAAATGAACGTATTTTTACACCTTTTCGGATATATAAAAAGCCAATCCCCTTAGGTCCGTTTAATTTATGGGCGCTGGCACTAAGCATATCAATATTAAGTTCATCGACATTGATCGGTATTTGGCAATAAGCCTGTACGGCATCTGTATGGAACTTAATTTGATTCGCTTTTGCAATCTCTCCGATTTCTTTAATAGGTTGAATGGTACCTATTTCGTTGTTTGCAAACATGATTGAAATTAATATGGTGGTGGGTCTTATCGCTTTCTTTAATTGGTCTAATTTTAAGATACCATTTTCATCAACATCAATATAAGTAACTTCAAAGCCCCTTTTCTCTAAATACTCACAAGTATGCAGCACGGCATGATGTTCGATTTTAGAAGTAATAATATGGTTGCCTTTGTCCAAATAGGCTTCAGCCGCAGCAATTAAAGCCCAATTATCTGCCTCGGTACCTCCTGCGGTAAAATAAATATTGGCACTTTCAGTGCCGAGAGACTGAGCAATAGTATCCCTCGCCCTTGTTATGACCGCCTTATTTTTAGCCCCCATATCATATATGCTTGATGGGTTCCCAAATGCATCTGTAAAATATGGCAGCATTGCTTCTACAACTTCAGACCGGGTTGATGTAGTTGCCGCATTGTCTAAATAAATTACTCTATTCATTATCATTCATCTCCAATTTAAGTTAATTTAACAATTATATGTTTTTCCCTCATCTTCAGAAGGGACATACCTTTCTAATTTATGACTGTTTTCGACAATTTCCTCTAAAGTCATACTGTCTACCACATTGTTTATACTATCATTAATACGTTTCCATACATATTTTGTTACACAGGAATCAAACTTTGCACATTCACTGTCACTGTCGGGACACTCAACAACGGCCAAATCGCCTTCTAAAGCCCTTAGTATATCACCTACAGAGATTTCCTTTGCATTCTTAGCTAAGATGTATCCGCCATTAATCCCGCGAATGCTATTGACCAAGCCGGCTTTTTTTAATTTTGCAATTAATTGTTCTAAATAACTTTCCGACAAGTTCTGCCGGGCAGCGATGCTGCTGATAGATACAGCTTCGTCTTTTGAGTACATTGCCAGGTCAACTACCGCTCTTAATCCATATCTTCCTTTCGTCGAAAGCCTCATAAACTCACCTCTTCCAAATTCAAAGTATTCTACTCGGAATTATATCCGAGTGATTTACTCGGATTTTAAATTATAATACCACCATTCATTCTAATTGTCAATGCAAAAATAGAGCTATTGAGGATATTTATCTATTGCAGCATTTTAATAAAATCGCTTTCTGTAATAATTGATATATTTAACGTCATAGCTTTCTTGTTTTTTGATGAATTTGACTGATTATCATTATTAATCAGATAATCTGTTTTAGATGATACTGAACCTGATACCTTCCCGCCTTTTTCCTCAATCAGAGCCGCTAGTTCACGCCTGTTAGGGAATTTCTCTAAAGGGCCGGTAATTACGAAGGTTTTATCCTTTAGAACCAACTCACCGGTGCCAGCATTTTCCTTAATAATTGTTACTTCTTTTAATAATGCTTCTACTTTTTCTCTATTTGATGGTTCCCCAAAATAAGATGAAAAAGTTTTTGCAATGACTTCCCCGATGCCCTGAATTTCAACAAGTTCTTCGGATTTGGCAGCCATTACCTTATCCAAATCATTATGAAAGGCTTTACAAATGAGTTTAGCATTTGATAGTCCAATATTTAAAATCCCCAAACCATATATAAACCTTTCAGGCATGATATTTCGGGCCTTATCTATGGCCGTCATTAGATTATCAAAGGATTTCTCTCCCAGGCCTTCCATTGATACAATACTCTCTTTATATGAGTCCAAATGGAAAATGTCAGCAAATTCCCTAACAAAACCATGATCAATCAGTTTTTCCAGTGTGGCCTCAGAAAGTCCTTCAATATTAAAAGCATCACGGCTTACAAAATGTGTAAAGGATTTAATATGCTTTGCCTGGCAGTCAGAATTCATACAATATAATGATTTTACGTCATTCACTTGCTTAATTATTGTCTTACCGCCACATACCGGACATTGCTTTGGTATCTCTAAATTACTGCTTCTTGTATGATTGTCCGCAATTTGTGGTATGATCATATTGGCTTTATAAACCTCAATTTCATCCCCAATTCCTAGATCAAGTTCTTCTACGATGCTTAAATTATGGACGCTTGCCCTTGTGACTGTTGTTCCTTCCAATTCAACCGGTTCAAAAATAGCCACCGGATTTATCAGCCCTGTTCTTGATGCGCTCCACTCAATTTCTAAAAGTGTCGTTTCTTTAACTTCGTCAGCCCATTTAAAAGCAATCGAATCTCTTGGAAATTTCGCTGTGGCTCCTAAGGATATTCCGTATTGGATATCATCTAAAGTTAAGACCAGGCCATCAGAGGGTAAATCATTATCGGGAATGTTACCGGCAAACTTGATGACGGTTTCCTCAATATTTTTTTCATTAACCGCTGCATATTCTACAATATCGAATCCAATTTTTTGTAACCAGAGGCATTGATTGATTCTTGAATTCATAAAATCAATACCATCGGCTTTGACTAAAGAAAATGCAAAGAAATATACACTTCTTTTTGCAGTAATTTTATTATTCAATTGCCTGACCGTACCACTGCAAAGATTTCTGGGGTTTTTATACTTTGCAGCCACGTCTGCTATTTGCTGATTAATCCTGTTAAAATCCGAATACTTAATGACAGCTTCTCCACGTAGTATTAATTCACCGCCATATGATATTTTATGAGGTATATTTTTAAATACCTTTGCATTATTCGTAATTATTTCTCCGATTTCCCCGTTCCCTCTGGTAACTGCTTTAACCAATTCTCCAGCCTGATATGTGAGAACAATTGTAAGCCCATCTAATTTCCATGACAGCATACCTTTATTTTTACTCAGCCAGGACTTCAATTGGCTTAGCTCTTTCGTTTTATCCAATGATAACATGGGAAACTCATGACGTTCTTTTGGTAGCTCCCCCAGTACTTCATACCCAACTTTAATGCTGGGACTACTACTAAAAACTGTACCGGTTTCCTTTTCCAATGCCAGAAGCTCTTCATATAGCCTATCATATTCATAATTACTTATCAGTTCCTGATTATCTTGATAATATGCTTTAGCCGCCTGATTTAGTTTTGTGACCAATCCCTTCATTGTTTCTAGTTTATCACTCATAAGTCTTCTCCTTTCTGGCACCAGTCATTTTCCTTAATCCGGCAATTTCCTGCTCAGTAAGATTTCTCCATGTCCCTTCCCTTAATCCGCCTAGTGATATATTCATAATCCTAATCCTTTTTAACATCTTCACTTTATAACCAAAATATTCACACATACGCCGTATCTGTCGATTTAATCCCTGCGTTAAGACAATCCCGAACTGGTATTCCCCTTTCTTTACGACCTTACATGGCCGGGTTACCGTATCAAGAATATGAACACCTTCACTCATCTTTTTTATAAATTCTTCTGTTATCGGCTTATTAACATCTACTAAATACTCTTTCTCATGCATGTTCCGTGCCTTGAGTATTTTATTAGCCAACTCTCCATCATTAGTTAATAACAGCAGTCCTGCCGATTCTTTGTCCAATCTCCCAACCGGAAAAATTTTATGGTCGAATTTGAGAAAATCAATAATGTTATTGGGTTCTTTTTTAGCAGTTGTACATACAATGCCCCTTGGTTTATTAAATGCAATAATAATAAATGGTTCTGAATTCTTTACTTCTTTATCATCCACCAAAACTGTTTGCCCGCTGGCCACTTTCTCACCTAAAAGAGCCAGCCTTCCATCTATTCTAACTCTTCTGGCGGCAATCAATTGATCGGCTTCACGTCTGGAACAGAAACCAGCGTCACTTAAATATTTATTCAAGCGGCTTTTAACCGGCTTATTTGGAGATTCATTATATGTAGATAGTACCTTTTTCATCACGGTTTCCCTCTATAAGTTCAGTCGATATTAATTGCCCTCGCCGGTATCTGTTTGGCTAATCGTTTCAGTAGTCGCCGGTTCCTCTTCACTGGACCTTGTTTCATCGGATATATCAGAAATTTTTTGCATGAATTTTTTTAAATCTTCATTTTCTTCACATAGCTTTATGAACTTTTCATTAACATCAGTATAAAGGTTATTGATATCCTCAGCTGCAATCAATTTCCCTATATGGGACTGTATCTCATTACTAAAAGAATACCTGGAATTCTCTGTGTCATATTCGCCAGGATAGATATAATAACTGCCATCTGATTTCTGCATCACATAAACATAGGTTAAATTTGGTACGAGGGTGTCTACATCTACAATATTTAAATCATCATATACAAAAGCAACATATGTGTTTTCTTCATTGCCTTCTTTTATGTAACACTTTGTATTTTCATACCCTTTGATGATATTCGCTGTTGCTATAATATTATCTGCATCCATAACCTGATCAGTATTGTAAATTTTAGCCAAGGTGTCTATGTCGCCTGTAGCAAAAGCTTTGCGATAATTTAATATCAATTCAGTGATCTTTGCTTCGATATTCTTTGAATTCGCCGTTTCATTTACAAGGACCGTTTCTGTATTATCACTTTGGTTTGCAGGCACACTCCCCGCACTGTTATTTAGATTAACAAAAATAGCTACTAAAGCAGAAATAACAACAACAATCGATAAAATAATAATGAGTATCATCTTGATATTATCTGGCTTGTTCTTTTGTTCTCTTGAACTCATAATCCTTCTCCTTTATTTGTTATACGTCTATATTGTAGCAAATATCTTTCTAAAAAGCAATACGGTTTAATTTGACACGATTCGACAAGTCTTTTTATTACTATCTACAAACATTATTTCTACTATAAACAAAAGATTCAGCACCATCTAATAACTCTGATGGACTGAATCCTTCATTACTTAACTATTATTCATAGCGTAAACTATAGAAGTTTATTTGTAGTCCCCGCTCCCATTTTAATAACCTCTTCTGCATCCATATTCCAATATTCCGGCCTAAACAGTTCCAGGCAAGCGGGACCATCATAACCAACTGCTTTCACCGCATCAGCATTCTCCGCTACCGGTATTGACCCCAAGCCTGGCATTAGGCGATGGCAGTGATCCAGAATTCCCAGTGGAAGATCTTCACAGTCATTGATATGGAACACAAATAGCTTCTCTTTCGGAATCTTCTTGATAAATTCAACATCGGCCCCCTTATCCTGCATGTAGAAGTTAATACAATCGACGGTTAAGCCAACGCTATCACGATCAACTGCTTCAACAATTTCCAAAGCTTGCCTTAAGCTGTTACAGCACCAGCGGCGATCTCCGATTGGCTCGAACGATAGCTTAACGCCGTAAGGCTCGGCAATATCTGCCAGTTTATTCAACACTTTGACAGAGTCCGTGAACACTTCTTATTCATCCTTTGTGCAGATTTCATCCGTCATCGTCGGAACTACAATGATATACGGATTTTCTATTTCCCTGGCAAGCTTACACCCAAAAGTAAATAAATTGACTAGTTCTTCCCATTCTTTTGCTGAACAGAAGTTAATATTTTCAATCGAATTAAAGGCGAATGGTTTGATCTTGCTTTTTGCGAAAAATTCCTTTAAGTCATCCAGAGTATTATATTTTAAATACTCTTTTAGCATATCAAGACGCAGCTCAATATAGTCATAACCATACTTTTCACACAATTCTAAATCTCTTCTAACATTTGAGTTTTCTTTACATGTTGCTTCATTATATCCAAGCTTCAGCATTCCTTGCTCCTCTCTATAATTCACCTTTTGCTTCTCTTTCACCAAGTTCCTCCATGATCTTCGGATACTTCTTGTCTAATTTATAAACGACCAAGACGACGACGGCAACTGCCCAAACCAAGGACGGGCCCCACACATAGATATTCCTTATCATATTCACTGCACTTTCAGGCTGGATCATATTGCCGCTGGTAGAGCTTAAATAACCAGCGTTACTCAACATCACTGAAATAACTGCACTGGTAATGCCAGTACCGATCTTAAAGCCCAGGGAACCGCCGCCGAAAATCAATGCCTCTTGTCTGACATGGCTCTTCCACTGACCGAATTCAATAACATCACCCATCATACCGAAGACAACCGCCGTCAACGGCGCTTCACCTAATGCTCTGATAATACTAGTCGTAAGAGCCCAGCTGAAACTGTAAGGATTCAGTAAAAGCAGCATATGCGCTGTTACCGCAATGACGGCGCCAATCAACGAAAGATTCCTCTTACCCATTTTCTTCAACAAAAATGGACACAACATTGCACCTAAAATCAAGGTTCCGGCTTCGGCAAAATATAAGACGCTGTACATTAAGGTGTCGTTCTCGAAAATATATTTACAATAATAGGGAAGCGTTGTTCCAACGATCGTTCCATGGACACAGGTAACCGTCCACAGGATCAAGGTGGACCAAAAGTACTGGTTGGTCAGTAATGCCTTAATGTTCTTGCTAAAAGAAACTTTAGTTTTTGCAACCGCTTCTATATGAACCGTCTCTTTACACCTCATAAAACAGGTTACCAGCATTATGAAGGCCAGTATTACCCACATCGCCATTGCTTTTACCCAGGCTGCCTGATTATCACCAAATAGCTTAACCACCGGCATCGTAAACGTTACGGCAATAATACGGCCAATTGGTGCCATCGACATTCTAAAGACAGAAAGTAGGTCGCGTTCTTGAGAAGAACGGGTCATCATCGTCGATAAGGTTCCGTATGGTACGTTGATTGCTGTATAGAAAACGGTGGTACACAGGTTATATGTAATGAAAATATACCAAAATTGCAACGTTTCATTCGTTTGCGGAACCAAGAACAACGACACCGCAGAAATACAGTAAGGAATACTCATCCACAGTATCCAGGGTCTGGCTTTCCCCCATTTTGATTTGGTCCGGTTTACAATGAATCCCATGATAATATCTGAGGTTCCGTCGAAGATGCGCGAAATCAGCATGACCAGACCAACAGTTACAACTGAAATGCCGGCATAATCGGTATAAAACAAAGTTAAAAGTGTCGAGATCATTCCAAACACGATATTGCATGCCGTATCACCAAATCCATAGGAAACCTTGGTTCCCACAGATAATGGTTTGACGGCAGAATTACCAGTTGTATTTTCTTTTGTCGGATCCATTTTACAGGTCACCCACCTTTACCGGGCGACCTTCTTTCAATGACTTAACCGCAGCCATAGCAATTTTCACAGGCGCTAATCCATCGTCGCCATTGACTAAGGTTGGGGTATTATTTAAAACAGCCTTGGTAAACGCTTCTGCCTCTGAAATAAATGCTTGATTGTAGCGTTCCAGGAAAAACCATGTCGGTTTTGATATTTCAACACCATCGGCAGTCGAGATCATCGACATATCATTCCGGTCATTAACCACCTGAACACAGCCCTTGTCGCAGTGTACCTCTGTCCTCTGATCATATCCATAATGAGCCGCCCTGCTGTTATCAATAACGCCCAATGCGCCATTTTCAAACTTCATCATCACGATCGTTGTATCAACATCGTCAAAGTCTGCATAGCCAGCACCGCTTAACTCCGCACCATAAGCCATAACCTCGGTCACTTCACTGCCCGCCAGGTAACGAACCATATCAAAATCATGAATAGTCATATCCATATAGATGCCGCCGGATACTTTGATATACTCCATCGGCTGATGATCGGGATCGCGGGAGGTAACTTTTACCACATGTACTTTTCCCAGTCTTCCCTCAGCCACCGTATCACGTACTTTCTTATGGTTATGATCAAACCTGCGGACAAAACCGACTTACAGCTTCACGCCTGTCTTTTTGACGACATCAAGCGTTTCTTCAATCTTTTTAAGATCTGTATCGATTGGTTTTTCACAAAAGATGTGCTTCCCTTTAAGTGCTCCGCGCTTAATTAAGTCAGCATGTGTATTTGTTGCCGAACAGATGAATATCGCATCAATCTCCGGATCCTTTAAGATTGCTTCCGGATCCTCATAGCATTTTATAATGCCCATCGCTTCCGCCCAGCTTCTCATTTCATCATTCATCATCGGGTCCGCCACTGCCACAAGATCTGCCTGCGCTACCGAATGGGCGAGATTTTCGCCATGCAATTTGCCAATTCTTCCTGCCCCAATCAAACCTATTCTTACTTTTTTCATTCCCTTTCTCCTCTTTACTTGTCGTCATTTCATCAGTTACATTTTATAATGTAATCATATTGCCGCTCATAAAAGATTCTTTGCAGCGGAATGCAATTTCCGTATTTTTTGTTCCGTCAACGACGGTTGGCGTAGCGGGTTCCTTGTTTATTACACAATTAGCAAACACCTCCATCTCAGTTACATATGCATCATGCCAGCGGGTAATAAAATCCTGATAGCACTCCTGGCACACTCCGTGCGCACTCATTATTTCCAGCAATGAGTTGGTCGGAACACCGGCGATACGCAAAGTTCCGCGGGTGCCAACGATTTCTGTTTCAACATGGGCACCGTGAGCTGCTGCTCGACCGGCATACATGAATGCCATCGCATCATTTTCACACTGCATCATTGTCGATACATTATCTCCGTCATCCCAGTCCTTATATTGCTTAAATTCAAAGCAGCCACCAATCGACCATAACTTCTTCGGTTCTGAGTTGGTCAGCCAGCGAATCAAGTCGATGTCATGGATATTCATATCAATAAATTGCCCGCCTGAGCGTGGTGCATATTCCAGGGTTCCCTCAATAATAGAAATCGGATCTTGTGAATAGCAACGGACTAAGATAACATCGCCGATGTCACCATTATCTATTTTCTGTTTCGCAATCGCATAAGACTTGTCATAGCGACGCATAAATCCCAGCATAAAGGTCAGCTCTGGATGGGCGGCTACAGCTTTTTCTGCATCTTTACACTTTTCGAGAGTTTCACTGAGTGGTTTATCGCAGAACACATGCTTTCCTGCATCCATTGCAATTTTAATGATTTCTGCGTGGGAATTGGTATTCGTAACGATTGCGACAGCCTCAACATTCGGATCTGCACAAAGAGCTTTGGGATCTGTGCAAAATGCTGCAGCATCCAATTCCTTGGCCACTGCTTCTGCTCGCTCTTCATTAGCGTCACACACTGCAACAAGCTCTGTATTCGGAACACGATTCGCTATATTGGAAGCATGCTCATATCCTAATCTACCAACTCCAATAATACCTATTTTCAATTTCTTCATTTTACTTCTTCCTTTCATTACTTGTTTTTCATAATATTGTTTTTCTTGATATATAAGGTTCTTAGATGCCGGTGAGCTCTTTGACATACTTCCGCGCCATTACCGCATAATCAAAAGGATTATAGATATATGGATTTTGTTCAGCCTCAACCACCAGCCAGCCTTTGTATTCCCGCTCCTCTAAAATCTTAAATACAGCCGGAAAATCTACCGACCCTTCCGGATCACCCGGTACCGTAAACGCACCCTCCTGTACGGCATTCAAAAAGCTTAACCGTTCTTTGCGGCAGCGTTCTACAACGTCCTTGCGGATATTCTTCAAATGGATATGTTTGATCCGGTCAAAATGCTTTTTAAGGACAGCAATCGGATCATCACCGGAAAAGGCTAAATGCCCCGTGTCAAAAATCAGGCTCACATACCGTGGGTCGGTCAGCTCCATCAGTTTATCCACTTCGGCAGCGGTCTGAACGGTGGTTGTCATATGATGGTGATAGACGATTGCCATCTCATGTTCGACAGCAATTTCCCCCAGCTTGTTAAGCCCTTTGGCTAGTTCCTGCCATTGTTTTTCGTTCAATACCGGCTTATCTAGGAAGCTTGTACTGGAACGGTGTTGGACACTAAAGCTTTGGTCGGATACATTGATTAATGATGCTCCGGCAGCTTTTAAAAAGTACATATGATCTCTAAAATCTCTTTCCACCTGCCAAAATGGAAGCTCATTTATGTAAGCACTAAACCACTGGGTAATATTTTCTATCCCTCTCCGCGCGAACTCCTCGTTTAGTATCTTGGCATCATGTGGATACAAGCAGCCAATTTCCGTTCCCTCATAACCTGTCAATGCGATTTCACTGATTGTCTGCAGAAAATTCGCTTCTTTTCCATACTCCGGCATATCGTCTTCTGTCCATGCAATGGTAGCAATACCAAGCTTGATATTTTCTCGTTTTAGCAATTCTTTCTTATCCTCCTTTTCTCATGTGGACTAGCATTATATTTTGATATTCAGAAAATTAACATCTAGATTATTTGCCATAATTATGCTAAACTATAAGTAATCCATACAATTGTCACCATAGAAATAGCGTCCACAAATCTTTTCTTTATAGTAATTCTAACATTACAATTAAAAATTGCGGTATCGTAATCTTGTTCTGAAATAAGTGTTTTGGACACGTTTTTCTGATTGATTTACGAAAAATTGCAATGCACTGGTCAAAGGAGGATTTTATGGACAACAAAACAAATCAGATATCGGATATTTTTAGTGATAAGGGTATTCCACAACTAACTGCCGTATACTTGATTAGCGAAACACATAACAATAAATACACCCGTCTTTTCCACTCGCACGACTCTGAATTAGAACTTTATTATGTACATCAAGGCAGCGGATATTATATGGTTGAGAACCAGCTCTATGCAGTCAAAGAAGGGGATATGATTATATGCAATGAAAAAGTATTGCATGGGGATGCTTTGACTTTTAATAATAATATGCGCTCTTATTGTTGTGCCTTAACAAATGTAAAAATAAAAGATCTGCCTAATAACTGTTTAATCAAAAGTTCCGCCAATCCGGTTGTATCTTGCGGTAGTTTTGCCGGGAAGATCGGTTCTATGATGGAGCTTATTTTTATGTTATCACTGAACTTTATCAACTATATGATGTTTGTTCTTCAATGGCTGTATCCCTTCTCTTACTGATCAACCAACTCCTGCTTAGCAGAGATCGTCATCAGCTCCGTACCTCTGGCTATAACTCGGACGCGATTGTGGATAAGATCAAGAACTATTTAGATACACATTACATGAAGCCTCTCTCTTTAAAAAATATCAGCAAAGCTTTAAACATGAATCCCAATTATATATCACATGCTTTTAAAGCCAAAATGAACATATCGCCAATCCATTATTTACTTTATCGGAGATTTGGTGAAGCCCAGAGCTTATTAATGAATACCGAACTGACAATCGCAGAAATTTCAGATTTACTAGGCTTTAGTAATCCGGCGCACTTTAGTGCCATGTTTAAAAAGCATGTCGGTCTTTCACCGGTGCAGTACAAACGTTCCATCGATCAAATGAACAGTAAGTGGCAATAAGGTTATGAATATGAGGTGGGGTTCAATATGATTACACGTCCATTAGAAAAAGAAACAAAAGAAATGTACAAGAATTTCTTTCGCTTAGCAGCCATTATAGTATTTCAAAATATGATAACCTTCAGTGTAAATGTCGCTGATAATATAATGCTCGGCAGTTACAACCAGATTGCCTTATCAGCAGCCGCTTCGGTCAACCAGATCCAGTTCTTGTTCCAGCAGATTTCATTAGGCCTTGGCGAAGGACTGGTAACCTTGGCGGCACAGTACTGGGGTAAGAAAGAAGTCAGGCCGATCTATCAGCTTACCAAGATCGCATTGATCATCGGATTATCCGCAGGCATCTTACTAACTGCCTTAACCAGTCTGTTCCCAATCCAGGTGCTAAAGATCTTCACTACTGACCCAGAAATCATCAATTCAGGCACCCAGTACTTAGCAATCATGCGGCTTACATATATTCCCTTTATCATTACCAATATCCTTTTAGCTGCCCTGCGCAGTATGGAAAAAGTTAAAATAGGCTTCTGTATTTCCTGCATTTCACTTATCGTTAATATAACGATGAATTACATCTTTATCTTCGGAAAACTGGGCGCGCCTGCTTTAGGAGCCACCGGTGCCGCGATCGGTACACTGACTGCCCGGATCATAGAGCTATTACTGACCATTCTATATATTAAGTCTAAATTCCCGGACTTATTTTGTTTGCTGACCTATAAGATAAAGAAATCATTGCTGGTAACTTACATCAAATCAAGCGCACCAATTGTCCTGACCCAGACCCTGTTTGGATTATCGGTAAGCTTACAGACTGCAATTCTCGGTCACTTATCTTCTGATGCAATCGCCGCCAACAGTGCTGCTACTACAATATTCCAATACTTAAAGTTGATTGCCATCGGCTCTTCCTCTGCTACTGTTGTTACAATCGGCAAAGCAGTCGGCAGTGGTAAAACAGAAAAAGTCAACCAGTATAAACGTTCGCTGCAAAGGATCTATTTATTGATTGGCCTGACCATCTGCCTGCTGCTCAATCTGATCAAGGCACCGCTAATTGGCCTATATTCACTGACACCGGCGGCAGAACAGCTGACATATCAGATCATTACGCTCCTTAGTATTACCGCTATCGGCACCTCCTATCAGATGCCGGTAAATACCGGGATCATCCGCGGCAGCGGCGATACCAGTTTTGCCCTAAAGCTGGATTTGGTCAGCATCTGGGTGATCATGTATCCCATCTCATTACTGGCTGCATTTGTTTGGAGGCTGCCGGTAATCGCAGTTGTCGGATGCTTAAACTCAGATCAGGTATTTAAATGCCTGCCGGCATTTATAAAGGTTAATAAGTTCTTACGAATCCATGCGTTAAATAATGAGCAGTGAAAGAGCCGCTTTGATATTACAAGGCTGCCGATTCCACTTCATCGCCCATTTCCGCAAATATCTTGTTTTCCGGCAGAAACTTGTAAAAATAAATTTCCGGCTCAACATGCTGGTCGGCGGATAACTGGACCATTTTCCCGGATAGCTGACCACTTAGAAGCCATAAAATTTGACAAAAAAATAAGCCTAAAATAAGGCTTTATGGCACTAAAAGCAAGTAACTAAAAACAGTAACTAAAAATATATTTGCATTATTTCATAAAATATAGTAAAATAATATTTACATCTGTAGCTCAGTGGATAGAGCAACGGTTTCCGGAGCCGTGTGCGAGGGTTCGATTCCCTTCAGGTGTATTATATTTATTACAAAAGGGCTGTTGCATTTTGCAACAGCCCTCTAATATTCCATATTATTTGGCATAATCTATCACACGTGATTCTCTAATAACATTCACTTTGATTTGCCCAGGATAATCCAGTTCATTTTCAACCTGTTTTGAAATATCTCTGGCAAGTAAAATCATTTCAGCATCATTTACCTGTTCAGGAATTACCATAATACGAATTTCTCTGCCTGCCTGAATAGCAAAAGATTTATCTACACCTTTAAATTCATTCGCAATATCTTCTAATTGTTTCAATCTGTTAGTATATGTTTCTAAAGTTTCTCTTCTTGCTCCTGGTCTTGCAGCCGATAGAGTATCTGCCGCCTGAACTATACATGCAATAAAAGAAGTGGGTTCTGTATCTCCATGATGAGATTCTACTGCATTAATGACTATTGCAGATTCTTTATATTTTTTACATAAATCAACACCAATTTGTATATGCGAACCTTCCATTTCATGATCTACGGACTTGCCAATATCATGTAGTAAGCCGGCACGCTTAGCCATACGGACATCTACACCTATTTCTCCGGCTAAAATACCGGATAATTGTGCAACCTCAATTGAATGTTTTAATGCATTTTGTCCATAACTGGTCCTGTATTTCATTTTACCAAGTAAACGAACCAGTTCTGGATGAATTCCATGTACACCAACCTCTAAGGTTGCTGCTTCACCCTCTTCACGAATTATTGTTTCAACTTCTTTTTGTGCTTTTTCAACCATTTCTTCAATTCTGGCCGGATGGATTCGTCCATCAATAATTAGTTTTTCCAAAGCGATTCTAGCAATTTCCCTGCGAATCGGATCAAAACTTGAAAGAATAACGGCTTCTGGCGTATCATCAATAATCAGGTCGATTCCTGTCATTGTCTCTAAGGTTCTAATGTTACGTCCTTCACGTCCAATAATTCTTCCTTTCATTTCATCATTAGGTAATGGAACAACTGAAATGGTCGTCTCTGCCACATGATCTACTGCACATTTTTGAATTGCTGTAACAACATATTCTTTTGCTTTTTTGTTTGCTTCTTCTTTAGCTTTGCTCTCCAGATCTTTAACTAAGATTGCTGTTTCATGTTTCACTTCATCTTCAACAGTTTTTAAAAGATATTCTTTTGCTTGTTCGGAGGTTAGGCCTGAGATTCTCTCTAATTCCTGTACTCGCTGTTCATTAAGTGCTTCTACTTCATGTTTCTGCTTGTTCAACTTATCTTCTTTTGAAACAAGCTGATGTTCTTTCTTTTCTAAAGAATCAGACTTGCGGTCAAGCGCTTCTTCTTTAGAAAGTACTCTTTTTTCATACCTTTGTAACTCAGCTCTACGCTCTTTGCTTTCTTTCTCTAAGTCATTCCGGGTTTTTAACGCTTCTTCTTTAACTTCTAATAATCCCTCACGCTTTTTTGTCTCTGCCGTTTTCATTGCCTCATCAATAATCTCTCGGGCTTTTTCTTCAGCACTACCAATTTTAGATTCTACTACTTTCTTTCTATAAGAAATTGCTAAATTCCAAGCAATAACCGCAGTAATAATCACAACAATAAAAACATAGATTACTGTCATAAAGAAATCTGGCACAGGAACACCTCCCTATTTAGTTTTCATTGTACAAGTATACAACATATAAATTTTATACTTTTTTTAGTATTATGTCAAGTGGCTGTATAGTTATTTATGATTACTATTCGTTATTTATATTGAAATGTTTAATGCAATCCACAATATCACTGTATTGATATCCTTTTCGAAGTAAGTAATTAATAAACTTTTGCTTTTCCTTTATTGATACAGAAGGAGAATCACCATATTTTTTCAGGATGATTTTCTGAATATTTCTAAGATCATTGTAATCATATTCCTCTAACACTTCGGCGTAAAGTGTTGGAGGAATGCCTTTTTCTTTTAATTCATACTTTATCATCTGAATACTCTTTCCTTCAGCTCTATAAGCAAGATAATTCTCGACGTAGCGCCTGTTATCAATATAATTATATTGCTTAACATAGTCTATTGCCAGATTAATCATATCTTCTGTAAATTGATTACTTTTGAGGCCTCTTCGAAGTTCAGTCTCTGTCCGATCCCTTGTTACCAGTAAATCCATTGCTTTCTTTTTGGCCTTATCCAGTATACATCCAGTTAATATCTCATCCAGTGCCATGTCATCAATATCTTTACCAATAAATAGTTTATATTGGTTGATTTCACGTTTAGTCAAAAGAAACCTGTAGGCTTCATCAATATATATTTTGGCTTTTAATTTTGTAATATATTCTATATGGGTAATAGTCATTTTATTCTTGTTCCGGGCTGGTGGCACCTGACAAGCCATAGTGCTCGCGTACTTTATTCTCTACTTCTTCTAAAACTGAAGGGTTTTCTCTTAAATATGTCTTCGTATTTTCACGTCCCTGACCAATTTTAGCATCTGCATAGGAATACCATGCACCGCTTTTGGCAATAACATTAATATTGGCAGCTAAATCCAGGACATCACCTTCTTTAGAAATACCTCGTCCGAACATAATATCAAATTCAGCTTCTTTAAATGGCGGTGCAATTTTATTCTTAACCACTTTAATTCTGGCCCGGTTTCCTACGATTTCGCCACCGGCTTTCAGGGTTTCTATCTTTCTGATGTCCAGACGAATGGAGGAATAAAACTTAAGTGCACGTCCGCCTGTCGTTGTTTCAGGGCTTCCAAACATAACACCAACTTTTTCTCTCAATTGATTGATAAATATTACAATACAGTTGGATTTACTAATAATAGCAGTTAATTTACGCAATGCCTGGGACATTAAACGAGCCTGGAGTCCCACATGGGTAGCCCCCATATCTCCATCGATTTCGGCTTTTGGAACTAGGGCTGCAACAGAGTCTACTACAACTATATCCACTGCACCTGATCTAACCATCGTCTCCGTTATCTCCAGCGCCTGTTCCCCGTTATCCGGTTGAGATATATATAAGTTATCAATATCTACGCCAATCTTCTTAGCATATGCCGGATCCAATGCATGTTCGGCGTCAATGAAACCTGCTATACCTCCACGTTTCTGAACTTCTGCCACCATATGTAATGTAACGGTTGTCTTTCCTGAAGATTCAGGTCCGTAAATCTCAATGACTCTTCCCTTTGGCACGCCTCCCAATCCTAAGGCTAAATCCAGGCTTAAAGCACCTGTCGGAACCGTCTCTACATCCATGGACGCCCCTTTATCCCCCAGTTTCATAACGGCTCCTTTGCCGTATTCTTTTTCAATATGTGCCAGCGCTACATCTAAAGCTTTTAGCTTATCGTTTTTTTCCATCTGTCAATCTTCCTTTTCTATATATGTGTTTCGAACAGTTGTTCTGGAACTTATGTTTTATTTTATGCTATTTGTTTTTATTTGTCAATGCTTTTTACCATAATCTAACGACATTTATAATAACTGTTCTCTTTCTTTAATTATATATTGGGTTGTTTTTAAAGTAAAGAAATAACGTTCGACATATTCATCAGTTTTTGTCGACGCTTTATTTCTGGAAGAGCCTAATATAAAGTTCTTCTCTGCGATCAGATTTCAGATTCATAGCAACACGGATGTCATTGACTTCTTTCATATTAATATCTCCTGTAATAAGTCCTTCCTTTTGGGTTATTTTTGTGATAATATTTCCAAATGGGCTAATGATCACTGAACCTCCTAAATAGTTAAGCTTTGGATCCTGCCCTGTTTTATTAACACCTACTACATATGACTGATTTTCTATAGCTCTTGCTTTTAACAATGTATGCCAATGATGCGCTCTTGTTTCCGGCCAATTAGCGATAACAATAATCAATCCAGCCTTTTTAGATGCTGCCTGATATATTTCCGGAAATCTTAAATCATAACAGATGGTGGGAGCAACAGTAAATTCTTTAACATCGCAAAATACGATTTGATTTCCGCCGCTATAATATGCCGCTTCCTTACCTGCTGTAAAGGGATGAATCTTTGAATAATTACAAATCACTTCGCCGGAAGCATTCACGATGATACAGTTGTTATAGGCTTTATCATTACTATCTATAATAATTCCATATGCTATTGCCAGCTCATATGTCATTGCACATTTTTTGAAAAATCTGATAGTATCAGAATTATTAAGAGCTTCTCCCATTATACCCGTTTGCATTGTAAAACCGGTCAGCGTCATTTCCGGAAAGATCAAAAAGTCAACACATTTTTGCCTCGCTTCACTGACAATCTTCTCACATTTTTTCTTGTTAGCGTCTTTGTTCTCCCAAATAATATTTAATTGTCCCAAACCTACTCTCACTTAATCACCTCTTAACGTTTTTATTCACTAAATATAGAATAAGTATCAAAATTGTCAAACATATAATAGTTACAATAATTAACATCATTATATCCATTTCAAGATTCATCTGCTGTACGATCAAGGAGGTAATATTTGCTGCTATATGAAATTGAACAGGAGCCGTTATCACACCATACTTTTCATATAAAAAAGCAAGTATTAACCCGAAAACAAATGCATAAATACCCTGAATCACATTTCCATGAAATATTCCAAATAGTAAAGCGGATATGAAGATGGCCAGGTTTCTCTTCATCAACCTTTTTAATCGGGTAAAAATAAGACCTCTGAAAACAAATTCTTCTGTTATAGGTGCAATAATTCCCACGCCTATCAATTGAAGTATTAAATGTGAAGTAAATATTGTTTCCGCAGTATTCGCATAATCATTGAAAGGCACATGAAGCTGTATCAATGTAATCAAAAAATTCAGTCCAATACATGCTGTTATACCTGCAATGATAACGAGAATCATGTCATATGGCTTTATATTGCCAGAATTGATTGTAAAATTACACTTTTTTTTATCTTTATAGAAAAGAGTTGTGAAAACAGGTAATGCCAGGAGCCCGGCAAGAGTTGTGGCAAGCACTCCGTTATCAGTGATTAACAGCGAGCAAATACTCAGAACTGTATAATAAATGATTATCGGATAGATAATTATCCATATTTTATAGATCCATTTGTCTTTGCACAAAAACGTTCACCTCTTTTTCTTCAAAGGGTTAAGCTGATGAAAAGAAAAACGCAGTAATATTGCAATTATTATTGATTGTACCATAATACTTAAGGTAATCCAATGGGTTTTAAGAAATAGCGGTATTTCCATTCCAAATGTCCAGTCAAATATATTGGTCGTAGTACCAACCTGCCGCCCTAATAACTCAAGTAAGGTTATTACCGGATTAATCAGCAATATCATTAAGGTCCAACCCGTTCCTTTTGCCGCCTCAGGATTGCGGAATTGAAGGATTAGTTCAAGCATAGCCACCAATACCAGAGTACCCAAACAAAAGAACAAGATACTTCCATAAGTTACTACTGACGCAGATGTCGTCCTCTTAAGCGCTGTCGAAGAAGCAATACCTAGTACACCGACAAAAAAAGTAATAAAAATCAAATAGATTGTTATGATTAAGACATCCGTAAAAGTGACTCCCCCGAAAATAAATATCAGAGAAATTACCGGAAGCCCTGAAATAATCAATAAAATCATTATAATCACAGAAGATGCCAATTTTCCTAAAATAATATTCGCAGACGTTAGTTTTGACGAAAGCAAGATATCTAATGTCTGGCGTTCTCTTTCACCAGAAATTGATCCCGCCGTCACTGCAGGTACCACAAAAACCAACAAAGAAAATTCAATAATAATTAAAAGCTGATAAAGGGTTATCGCCGAGGAATAATTGATATTTGCTTCTATTTCCGCCGAACAGATGATATCATAAAGAATAATAAGACCGATAAGTGCCAGCATTGTATTAAAGAAAATAATCATTACCAGTAGTCTTCTGCTTCTTACATTTATTTGTAATTCTTTTTTGAGCACAGGGTTAATCTTCATGAACATCTTTCCCTTCAATAATCTTTAAAAATATTGATTCCAGATTATGTTTCTCTCTTCTAAATTCAGTAACCAGAATACCTTTATCAATTAACATTTTAAGCAATACAGCTTCCATATGAATATCTCCGGTAGTATTAATACGGATGCTGTTATCTTTGAAAGACAAATTTTCAATAAAGGGATTATTACTCAAATGAGAAACTGCCTTTTCCACATCATCTAATACGGTTATGACTAATGGACTCGAAGTATTAAGTGTCCTGAAGGCTTCATCAATAGTATCACTCAAAAGCAGCTTTCCTTTATCAATAATCCCGATATTTGTACATAATTCAGCCAGCTCAGTCAATATATGAGAACTGATAAGTATTGTTTTTCCCTGTTGATTGAGGCGTTTTAAAATCTCCTTGAATTCGAAGCGTGCTTTTGGATCCAGCCCTGATGCAGGCTCATCTAAAACAAGCAGTTTAGGGTCATGAATTAAACACCTGGCCAAGCATAGTTTTTGTTTCATCCCTCTTGAAAGTTCATCGACATAGCATTCTATTTTGATATCCAAGTCAACTATCTCCAACAACTCCTGACAATATATTTCTGCTTTTTTATCTTGAATGCCATAAATAGAAGCAAAAAATTTCATATATTCTAACACTTTTAAATTATCATAAACACCAAAAAAGTCCGGCATATAAGCAATTTTTTCTTTGATACGTTTAGGATGTCTGATGACATCTATATCATCTATATAGAGTTCTCCTTCATCGGCATCAAGCAAGCCTGCCACTATTTTCATTGTTGTTGTTTTACCTGCACCATTTGGGCCTACAAAGCCATACATCTCTCCTTCGTTGATGTGCATGCGCAATCCGTCAAGGGCCGTAAAACTACCGTATTTCTTATGCAAATCGTGGATTCTCAGCATTATTTCTCCCTCCCCGATATGGCCAGCGATGGTATTTTGGCATATTCAACAGATGCTCCATAACTATTATGAGTGAATCTTACAGTCAATTGATTATCCTGGCTCAGGTAAGGACTTAACTCATCGATTGTTGAATCTCCATCCATGAATCCCTGCTCATACGCTCCTTTACTGTAATTATAAAAATAAACGGAAATATTCATTTTCTCAAGGAGATTTATATTAACTTTAAGAGAATCAATCCAAAGCTCCTTGCCAAAATTATATCTAAGCTCCACTTCCTTGCTATACATACAAAGCTCTTCTTTAGAAGTATCACCTGATAAAACAGTGACAAAGGCGGAGGTATCAGGATAATTAATAATTCCGTTATTTTCAAAGGAAATGTCCACTACTTTTGCTATTAGTGTATTTCCCGCAGCATTAAAATTAATATCTTCTACTAATTGCGGTATAAATTCATCTGTAAAAGCGACAAAGTAAGTTTCGAAATTATTATAGTAAATATTCGAAGATGAAAATTCAGATAAAATTTTCCTTTTGCTCGTTTGTATAGCTGTTTCATATTCTGAAGAACTATCCTCGGTCTTTGGGATGAGATATTCTCCAGTATTATAATTGTAAACCAGCCCTGAATTATACATATCATCTTCAATATATACATCTAATGTTTCACCACTCTCTATGTGGTCAAGAATCAAAGCTGTATAAGGCATAATGATACCTGCGTCTCTCAGGTCATAACCTGTATTATTTACAATAGTCCCCCGATATCCATTTCCATCATAAGCAAGTTCAATATCAATATTACCCACATTATCAAGCAGTTGTACGGCTTCAAGAGTAATAGAGCCAAAAGCTTTTTGATTATTTACATTAATCAATGTTTTCTCACTGTTTTCAGATATATTCATTTTATAATGGTTTTTATCCAGAATTTCCGTATTAAAATAATTAATAAAATATGTGTAAGGATTATAATCATTCAAAAAATTAATTTCATAATTATTTAGGATTGAAAATCCGTAAGTGTCATTTTTAGGGGAGGTCGTAGAAATAAATGTATTTTCTAAAGCTTTTGATTCATCAAATTCTACAACAGATATATAATTTAAAAATGGTGTATCATGCCTTGTTTTACCACCGATAGTAAAAATAAGCATCATATAAAAGAAGGCCGTTGCCGGTAAAAACACCCAGATATATCGCTGCTTGTCTTTCTTTTTTAAAGTAAAATAAATAATTAAAAATGCCACAGTATAAGTGAATAATATAACAATATATAAACCGATATTCGGCATCTTTTCAGGCATTATATTGGATAAAACATTTTGTAAACCAGAGTAGCCAAAAGAATAACTTATACCTGTAATTTTTTTCCAGTCACTCTCTGAAAATTCAGCGGCTATTATATCATGAACCTTAGATGCATTTACCTGTTCGCCAAAGGAGGCATCTCTCAAATCAAACTGGAACGAAATTAATTTACCCTTAAAGTAATCCCGTACTTCATAATCCGATTTTTCACCGTAACTGGAGATTACGGTGGAATCTCCAGTTACGGTGGAACCTCCAGTTACGGTGGAGGTGAGTAAAATCCCACCCCGGCCAACCCAGTAATCAAGCATTTCCTGCTGTTTGTTATTTAAGATGGACAAATCCGAATCATTCATTACAATGACGTCAAATAAATCCAGGCTTTTCACATTTTCAGAGATTATCTTTGTATCAAAAGAAAACAACCTCATAGAGATATCTTCAAGATATATATCTGATATATTAAACTTAAATGCTGATAAATAACTTAAGGCTTCAAGATCTTCACCTAAAACACCAACAAAAATATTCTCTGAAAGCTTTACGTTAGGAATAAAGGTTTTTGAATAAACCTCTTCACCATTATCGGATTCTAAAAAAACCGAAATTTTTGTTTCATAAAATGATAAAGGTATGTAAAAACGGACACCAGTCTTTCCACCTGCCTTGATTTCAATAGCTTGTGTATAAGTAATAGGCTCACCATAAAAACTATCCGCCGCCATAACTTTGATTTCACCAGAAAAATATTTTTCGGTATTTTGACAGTTAATGGTCACCGGAACAAAATATTCATGTTTCACATAATTCTCATAGCCAAATTCAACTTCTATTTCAAATTGAGTATCTTCACTGGCCTCACATGTTAGTGAATTTCCTGCCCATATTGCCAGATAAAAAAGAATACAAAAGAAAACATATATTAACAATGTGATTCTGTTTTTTATCTGTTTCATAAAACACCTCTTCACTCTAATCACCTTCAAAGACAGCTATTTTCAATGATACTTCAAAGGCTGTCCCCGCCATTGTACTTTTGGCATGTATTGTTCCGCCATGTTCTTCAATAATAGCTTTTGCTATTGACAAACCTAAACCGGTGCCTCCGGTTTCTTCCTGGCGGGATTGTTCAACTCTATAAAACTTATCAAAAATATAAGGCAAGTCTCTCTTAGGAATAACTGAACCATAATTAATAACAATGATTTGAATCCTGTCAATTTCTTTTTTTGTATAAATTTTGACGACTTTGCCATCTTTACCATACCTTATGGCATTACTAATTAAATTCTCAAACGCTCTTGCCAGCAGTTCACCATCACCCATAATCAAGGTGCTGGGCTCATAGGCTTTAAATTTACAAACTAGATTTTTTTCCTGAAAGCTTAAATAAAATTCTTCTATCTCCTGCTCTAAAAGTTTGACAATATCAATGATTTCTTTCTTTACCGGCATCTTTCCATAACTTATTGTTGTAAAACTGAATAAATCAGCAATCAGTTTTTCCATCTTCTGGGATTTTTTATAGACAATGTTGAGATATTTGTCTCTATCAGCGCCTGGTAAATCTTTATTCAAATTTAATATACCCATATACCCTATAATTGAAGTTAATGGTGTACGTAAGTCATGGGCGACGTTGGTTATTAATTCATTTTTAGTCGTCTCAATCTCTTTTTCCTTTTCTTTTAACAGACGTAAATCTAATGCCATGATCTTTAAATTTTCAGCTATAATAGAAAATTCATCATCGTATTTGACCTCAAGGGTTGAATTATAATCTCCCTTTGCAATATTTTGAATCGCCTTAGTAATCTCTTCTATATAAGCCGTACGTCGACGGGTTAACAAGTGAAAGATAGTCACAACCAAAATAATTGATAATATGGTAATAATAATTAAAATCTGCCAATGAATCCTATAGCCAAAAATCTTTATACCATTGCTCCCGGCAAGTTTCCTGTCTGTGGATAAAGCGCCTGCCTCCGCCAGGCCTCGGGTATAGTCTCCGCCCGTTGCCTGATTACTTAGGCGCATCCTTGTGTATATATAAATAAAGAGCGCGTCAAACGATATGGTAATTAAAAAACTTAGCACCGTATACAGCATCATCTTTATCCGATAGCTTTTAAATAGATTATCCTTCAACTTTATATCCTACCCCCCAAACGGTTATGATTACCTGAGGTTTTCTTGAATCTTCTTCAATCTTCTCCCGCAGCCTGCGGATATGTACCATAACTGTATTGTTAGCTTCATACATCTTTTCATTCCATACTTTTTCGAAGATTTCATCTGTACTGAATACCCTGTCAGGATGGCTGGACAATAATTTTAATATGTCAAATTCAATAGGGGTCAGCCCTATCTCCTTACCATATGCAGTAACCTTATGTCTCGCCACATCAATTTCAATGTCACGAATACGTATGATGTCATCCTTGCTATCCTTAACATTGGGGTTTAATTCCATATACCTTCTTAACTGAGATTTAACCCTGGCCGTCAATTCCAATGGATTAAAAGGTTTTATAATATAATCATCGGCACCCGCACCAAGTCCTACTATCTTATCTAAATCTGCTGATTTTGCACTAAGTATAATAATAGGGATGTTTTTCGTTTCACGAATGCGTTTACACATCTCGATTCCGTCAATCACCGGCATCATAATGTCAATAACCGCCAATTGAACATCATTGGCTTCTAAAAGACTTAAACCATCTTTGGCATTGGACGCTTTATATACCTTATAGCCTGCACTGCACAAATAAATTTCAACCAAATCCGCTATCTCTATATCATCATCTACGACCAAAACTCCAATTGAATCAGCCACTACTATACCTCCAGTTTAATGTAAAAATAATTAATCTTAGTTTATCATAGCTTCCTGTTCCAGTCCTTACAAAATGTTTAATATTTTATTTCTTAAAGCAGTAAAGAGTGTCCGATAATGAACACTCTTTTGGATAAGCCTATCGATAAGCCGGGTTATGTTAAGAATAATCATCTATCTAGACCTGCTGTTACCAGCAGGTTCAAGCGACCTACCCTAAGGCACGGCGGGCAGCCGTATTGCCTTATATGCGGTCTTGCTTCGGAGTGGGGTTTACATAGCCTGTCCTGTTACCAAAACAGCGGTGGTCTCTTACACCACCTTTCCATCCTTACCATTACTGGCGGTTTATTTCTGTTGCACTAGCCTTGGAGTCACCTCCACCGGACGTTATCCGGCACCCTGCCCTATGAAGCCCGGACTTTCCTCACCTGCAGCCTTTCGGCATATACAGCCGCGATTATTTAATAGACTTATTTATATTATATCATTGGATCCTCAACTTAGCAAGAATACTCTTCAATCCACTAATACCATTAAATACTAAATTCATACTTTAAAATAGCCATTTCCAATAAATTCTCTGATGATCGAATTTTTAGGAATAGATTCACATGAAACACCTAAAAAATAATCTAAAAACTTTAACAGACGCTTCGCTTCATCATATTCCGGCTGTTCCTTGTTGATCCCAAACAATAATGGTTCAGCATACTGTTTTAAGACTGCAAGTTCATAAATTAACGCGGAATTAAACATAACATCTGCATCTTCCTGGAACGGAAATATATTTTCTTCCTCACCCTTTCTTACAGAATTCCACATGGCAATGGTTTTTGTTGCGCTGGCACCTCTTTTTGCCGCATCTCGTACGATTCTGCGAATCATGCGGCCATCTGTCGTAGGTATTCTATTATGCTCATCAATGTTTAACTGACTTAATGCACTTATATATATTTTGAACTTATTATCTTTATGCAGGCTATAGGTTAATTGCTCATTAAGCCCGTGGATGCCTTCTATAACTAATATATCTTTCGCGCCGATGGTTTTATAATTACCTCTATATTCACGTTTCCCAGTGATGAAATTAAAAAAGGGCAGTTCAACTTTTTGGCCTTGCAGTAATGCATTCATATCTTCATTAAATTGATCGACGTCAATAGATCCCAGACTTTCAAAATTAGGTTTCCCCTCTTCATCCAGTGGCGTTTTATCCCTGTCTACAAAATAATCATCAACCGGAATAGGATGAGGAATCAATCCATGAGCCTGCATCTGTATGGATAAACGGTGAGAAAAAGTGGTTTTACCCGAAGATGATGGACCTGCAATCAAAACAATCCGTTTTGATGGATTATCACAAATTTCATCGGCAATCTCGGCAATGTTCTTCTCCTGAAGCGCCTCCTGAACAAGAATCAAATCCTCAATACCACCGTTTGCAATGGTATTATTTAAAGCTCCCACCGTATCAATATTCAGCATTTCTCCCCAGCGGGTGGATTGCTTCAATACCTGAAAAAGTTTATGAGATGGCTCAAATTTTGATATCTTATCAGGATCATCTATATCCGGCATATCCAAAACAAAGCCTTCATCATATAAATATAAATCAAAAGCCTTAATATACCTCGTACTAGGTGCCATGTAGCCATAATAATAGTCCTGAAAATCTCCCAACGAATAAATACTCACACTGGAAGCCCGTCTATATCTAAAAAGGTTTTGTTTATCATACATTCTGGACTTTTCGAAAATCTCAATCGCTTCATCGGTACTGGTTCGCCGCTTCATAATAGGAATGTTTTCTGCCACCAGTTCCTGCATCCTGGCTTTAATCTGGTCTAGTGTATTCTGATTCAAAACCACTTTCGAAGATAATTCACAATAATACCCATTACCTAAAGAATATTGGACAACTAACTTATCAAAATTGTCTAAACCAATAACATCTCTGACAGCTTTTACTAAAATCAGAGTTGCGGTTCTTTTATAAGTTTTGTGACCAATATTATCCCCTATTGTAATAAACTCTACTACAGAATCTTTGTTGACATGCTTAAATAATTCCTGCAGCTTATTATTTACTTTTGCAAGGATAATCTTATGTTTATACTCTGCCTGTAATGATTCGCTAATTTCCTCTAATGTAACGCCTTTCGGATATATCAATTCCTGGCCCGAACATATTATCTTTATTGTTTGTTCCATTTTAATTCACCTCCAAAAATCAATGGATAGATTGACATGTTAAATGACAGTAAAAGGGGAAATATTCGCCTCTGTGTACACCTTAATTTGACTCCAGTTTTTTTCAAAAAATGTTTTCATATAATCAACAAAAATATGCTCTATTCCATGATGCCCTGCATCAATGATAAATATTCCCTGAGCTATGGCATCAATTCCTTCATGATGTCCAACGTCACCTGTTATAAGTACATCTGCTTTTTGCCTAATGGCAGCTTCACTCATTCCCTTTCCGGAACCTGGACTGACTGATATACTTTGAACCTTGGCATTAAGGTCTCCATAGATTTTCAGATTGGGTATACAGAACACTTTCTTTACCCATTCACCGCAGTCTTTTAATGACATAGGCTCCTTTAACAAACCTGTGCAGCCGATTCCAAGCTCAGCAGGCAACTCCCCCGGTTTCAATATCTGACACTGATGTAACTCTAATAAACTGGCAGCATGTTTTGCCATAACAGTAACATCAAAATTTGTATGCATTGCATAATAATTGATTTTGCCTTCGATCAACTTAATGATACGTCTGCCTATAAAGTTGTTATCTAAAACGCTTTTTATCTCCGAAAAAATCAAAGGGTGATGGGTTATCAGCATATCAGCTTTATGGCTAAGAGCTGAATCAATAACTTCATCAGTAGCATCTAGTGCCAGAAAAACAGAATTCACCTCGTGATCCGACCTGCCAATTTGAAAACCCGGATTATCCCAGGATTCTGCTAAATTTAAGGGCGCCAACTGTTCTAAAGCCTTTATAATCTTCTGGTTATTCATAATATGTTAAAGCCTCCTCTCCTCTTTGTATATCTTTCATAATTTTATCGACTCTCTCCCTGGCATGAAGAGAATCAGCTTGCTTTAAATGCCTGAGTATTTTTTGGTTTTTAATTAATTCTTTCTCCAAATAATTTTTCAATGCCGGATTCTTATTAATAAGTAAATGTTTTCCATAAATATAATAGATATTCTTAGAATAAATCTCTATTCCGGGAACGGCTTTCAAAATAGTGTAAAACTTTCCTTCATCAATAACCATATTTTCAATCATTATTTTAAATCCGATGCTATGTAAAAATTGACGCACTTGGCAGATTTCCGAATGGGGAGAAAGGATAAGTTCGGAAATGCCTGAAAGCTTATCCTTTCCCTCATGTAAAATATTTATCATTAAGCTTCCGCCCATTCCAGCGATAACAATTGCCTCCACCTGCTCATTAAGAGCTGAAAGTCCATCTGATAATTTAGTTTTTATGGAATAGTTCAGATTATATTTTTCTATATTCTCACAGGCGCGTTCAAGAGGCCCTTTGTGGATATCCATAGCCACCGCATAAGGAATGATTTGGTTTGCAATTAAATATATTGGGATGTAGCCATGATCTGTTCCTACATCAGCCAGTTTCTTACCTGGTGTTACCATCTCGGCAACTGCCATTAATCGTTTTGATAGTATCATATCTACTCCTGGGATTCAAGATAATAACATACCCTATTACTCCACACCGTGTAAAATAATAGGGTTATTAATCAATCAAGATAATCTTTTAACTTCCGGCTCCTGCTTGGGTGTCTTAACTTACGTAAGGCCTTCGCCTCAATCTGGCGAATCCTTTCCCTTGTTACATTGAATTCTTTACCCACTTCCTCAAGAGTTCTGGCTCGTCCATCATCTAAGCCGAAACGAAGCCTTAAAACCTTTTGCTCACGCTCAGTTAATGTGACAAGTACTTCTACCAGCTGCTCTTTCAGTAATGTAAACGCTGCCGCATCCGAAGGTATAGGAACATTATCATCTTGGATAAAGTCGCCTAAATGGCTGTCCTCTTCTTCACCAATAGGTGTTTCTAATGATACAGGTTCCTGAGATATTTTTAATATTTCCCTTACTCTTTCCACTGGTATTTTCATTTCCTCGGCAATCTCTTCCGGTGTTGGTTCCCGCCCTAATTCTTGCAGTAACTGCCTTGATACCCTTACCAGCTTGTTAATTGTCTCAACCATGTGTACAGGTATACGTATTGTTCTTGCCTGATCTGCAATGGCTCTTGTTATGGCCTGGCGAATCCACCAGGTGGCATAAGTGCTGAATTTATAACCTTTGCGATAATCAAATTTTTCAACTGCTTTAATGAGACCTAAATTACCTTCCTGGATTAAATCTAAAAATAGCATACCTCTGCCCACATAACGTTTGGCAATACTGACAACAAGCCGTAGATTAGCTTCTGCTAATCGCTTTTTGGCCTCCTCATCGCCTTCCTCCATACGCTGAGCCAGTTCAATCTCTTCTTCCGCACTGAGTAAAGGAACCTTGCCAATCTCCTTTAAGTACATTCTGACAGGATCTTCAATACTGATTCCTTCAGGAACAGAAAGATCAATGTTTTCTAAATCCTCTTCCTCTTCCAACAGTAATTCCTCTTCCGGAACATCGTCATCTTCGGTGCTGATTTTAAGGATATCAACATTGTTTTCTTCCAAATATTCGTAAATTTTCTCGATTTGTTCTTCATTAAGCTCAATTTCCCCAAAGAAATCATTGATTTCCTGAAATTCCAATACACCTTTTTTACGTTTGGCATAAGGAACTAGTTCTTTGAGCTTTTCCATGAATTTAACCATGTTTTCATCCATTTTATAATCCTCCTGGTAATTTGTTTATATTCTATCCATACTATAAAGAAATATGCAATTTTTGCAAATCTGCCTTTTGCTTAATAATCTTTTGAAGGGTCTCAATATCTTTAGCTTGTTTGCTTTCGTATTCCAGACTGTTGGTTTTGAGACGAATAATTGTATCATTAATCGCTTTCTCGCGGGTAGCATTATCATCATCATCCGGAACAGAAGTATTAAAAATCCCTGCGACTTTATTTTGTTCTTCTTTATCTTCAAATTTATTCAATATTCTTGCAGGTGTAACTTTGCCACTGCTTTCAAATTCTTCAAATACTAAAGTGGCCACGTGATGATAAATAGGTTCTTTAAAATCATCGGCTGTCAGTATTCCTTTGATTTTCTTAAACAATGACATATCCGAAGACAGCCAGGTCAGCAGCAGCTTTTGGGAAGTTAAAAGGGCATCCTCCTTTTTTTGCATTTTCCCCTTAGATGGCCTTGCCCTTACTTCAATATTCTCATCTACCACGCCCAGCATGGCTCCAAACCGGTTAACGGACTTCTTCAAATCATCATACCCAATGCCATATCGCCTCGCTACGGCCTCTACATAATTATTTCGTTCAAGCTCTCCTGAAAATTCCAGGAGTTTTTTGGCAGTTTCATTATAAAACGCTGTCTTTTTTTCAGGGTCATTAAAATCGTAGGATTGCTCCATAACCGATAGTTCAAACATAAAACTGTTGGAAGCACTCTCTATCCTTTCTTCAAAAGCGGGAGCCCCCATATTTTTGATAAACTCATCCGGGTCTTTATAAGGTGACAGTTCAATGACTTTAGTTGAAATACCGGCTTCCTTCAAAATGGGAATAGCTCTCAATGCTGCCTTCTGTCCTGCCTGATCACCGTCATATGCCAACAGTACTTCATCAGTGTAACGCTTTAAAAGTAATGCCTGCCTGCCGGTCAGTGCAGTTCCCAAGGAAGCGACAGCATTATGAAAACCAGCCTGATGCAGCGAAATCACATCTAAATATCCTTCGCAAATAATCAAGTTAGATTTTCTTGAAAGTCTTGCAAAATTTAATCCATATAAATTTCTGCTTTTGTCAAACAGAGGTGTTTCAGGTGAATTTAAGTATTTCGGCATTCCATCTCCCAATACACGTCCACCAAATCCAATGACCCGGTTATTAGCGTCCATAATCGGGAACATCACACGATTCCAGAACTTATCGTGGGCACCTTTTTTCTCGTTCAGAGTAATGAGGCCTGTTGCTTTTAAAAGTTTATCACCGTATTTCTTCTGTTTAAAATATGTATATAAGTCATTACTGAACCTAGTGGAATAACCTAATCCGAATTTGATGATGGTTTCCTTTGTCAATCCTCTTTTGTTAAGGTATTCTCTCGCCTGGATTCCTCCATCGCTGCCTAACTGGTAATAATAAAATTTAGCGGCTAATTTGTTTATTTCCAATAAGGTTTGTTTTTCAGCCGCCTGTTGTTTTTGTTCATTAGTAAGTTCCACTTCAGGTAATGCTATCCCTGACCTGTCTGCCAGGTATTTTACAGCTTCGATAAATGTATAATTCTCATATTCCATGACAAAAGTAAAAACATTACCACCAACACCGCAGCCAAAGCAGTAATACATCTGCTTTGAGGCACTGACAGAAAAAGATGGTGATTTTTCATTGTGGAATGGGCATAGTCCAAAATGCGAACTTCCCTTTTTCTGTAATTTGATATATGATGAAATAACGTCGACGATATCATTACTGCTGCGTATTTCTTCAATTAAATCATCTGAATAGTACATTCTGTGTATTCACCTTCCCACTTTAATAATACGACATCAGACTACAAATTCCTTTTATTAATTTTATTAAAATTTAATAAATTTTCCAGGATGAAGGGATACATAACACTTCGTAAGTAGAAATTGCATACTGGTCGGTCATTCCTGCAATATAGTCACAAACCACTTTTTCTTTGGCTTCACTGCCCGCTTCAATTAGATGAACAGATTCAGATGGCATTTCCTCAAAATTATCCAGATAATATTCATATAATGTCTTCAGCAGTTTCTGAGCCTTCGTTTCTTCGCTCTTAGCTTTAGGATTTGTATAGACATTGGCAAACATATACTTCCTTAATCCAATCATAGCTTCCTCAACATCTGAAGACATTATAATATCGTCTCTTTCGTAACTGTTCTTGATAATATCATAAATCAATGTATTGAGTCTCTGTTTTGAACTATTGCCTAATACATCAGTATAACGTTCAGGGATTTCATTCTCTATGATGATTTGACCTCGTATAGCATCATCAATATCATGATTTATATAGGCGATTTTATCTGATAGGCGGACAATTTTTCCTTCCAGTGTCGCTGGCATATTACTGGTGGAATGATTGCGGATACCGTCTCTTACTTCTATGGTTAGATTCAGGCCTTCACGGTTTTTTTCGAGGTGCTCTACAATTCTGACACTTTGTTCGGAATGATTAAATCCATAAGAACAAATTTTATTCAATGTCTCTTCTCCGGTATGGCCAAATGGCGTATGCCCCAGATCGTGGCCTAATGCAATCGCTTCTGTCAAATCTTCATTGAGCCGTAAAGCCTTAGCAATAGTTCTTGCAATCTGAGAGACCTCCAGCGTATGGGTTAAGCGGGTACGGTAATGATCTCCTCTGGGTGCCAAAAAAACTTGTGTTTTATGCTTCAGTCTCCTAAAGGCCTTTGAATGGAGAATTCTGTCACGATCTCTTTGATATACGGGGCGTACTACGCAGGGCTCCTCATGTCTGTCCCTCCCTTTAGATTCACTGCTTAATGAAGCATATGGACTCAAATATTGCTTTTCAAACACCTCTTGTACTTCTCTGATATTCATCGGCCTTCCTCCTATCATTTAACTTCAAATATTTTTCTCTATATATTAATAATTCTACATTAAAAGCTGAAATCCTTTTACTTTTTTTAAAATATATTGTATGATATAAAAAATTAATAATTATGAGGTTATATTATGGATAAATATAAATTAGCGGATCATCTAATCGGTTGGTATCAGAAATACGGCCGTGATTTGCCTTGGCGAAACGAGGCTAACCCATACAACATATGGATCAGTGAAATCATGCTGCAGCAAACTCAGGTCAATACGGTTATTCCTTATTATAAGAAGTTTATTTCGGTATATCCAAAGGTGGAGGATTTGGCAGTGGCAAAAACTGATGAATTATTCAAAGTATGGGAAGGTTTAGGATATTACCGGAGAGCCGCACATTTAAGAGATGCAGCAATAACAATTATAGAAAGACATCAGGGCGTATTCCCCTCTTCCTATAGCGAAATCCTGCAACTTAAAGGCATCGGGCCTTATACCGCAAGCGCTATTATAAGCATTGCTTTTGGGATTCCAAAGGGGGTAATTGACGGCAATACTTTAAGAATTATTTCAAGATTATTCAATAGGCAGAACAATATTGCACTGGAAAAAACAAGGAGAGAATATCAGGGGATTATTGACGATTTGATATTTAAAGATAATCCATCAGCCTTCAATCAAGGCATGATGGATTTAGGTGCAGCGATATGTACGCCAAAGAATCCAAAATGTGAGCAATGCCCTATTCAGGCTTTCTGTGAAGCCTTTTTAGAGCATACGGTCCAATTACTTCCTGTAAGTATAAAAAATATTAGAAAAACGGAAAATCATTATATTACAGCTATATTAAAGTATGAGGATAAGTATTTTCTCATCAAAAACCAGGGAGGGTTATTGGAAAATCTTTATGGTCTTGTCCAATATGAAGTAGAATCGCCCATCAGCTTTGAAGAAAACTTCTATAATGAATATAAAGTAGCTGTTCGATTAGATCAGTATATCAAGGAGGTCAAACACATTTTTACTCATAAAACTTGGCATATGCATATATATAAAGGACAACTTTTAAGCCGCCCTGAGGGTCATCTATATACTTACGAGGAGCTAAACCGGCTGCCAATTTCTACTGCTCATAAAAAAGCGCTTCCCACTTGATATACTACAAGTGTTACTATCCATGCAACTGCTAACTGCAGGCCAACCGCATAGAGTGTCCATTTCCAAGAATTTGTTTCTTTTTTGATCGTTGCTATGGTCGCTGCACATGGAATATATAAGAGACAAAACACCATGAATGCAAAGGCATTTACAGCTCCAAAACCCATATTTCCAAGCAAAACAGACATTGTACCTATACCTGCTGCAGAGTTAATATTACTCACACCGAATAAAACACTGCAGCTGGATACAACTACTTCTTTAGCCGCAATTCCTGAAATCAAAGCAACTGCAATCTGCCAGTATCCAAGACCCGTAGGGGCTAAAACCGGAACCAGCAGACGCCCTACCCCCGCAGCAAAGCTGTCCGCCATACTTTCTGCCATACCACTGAAGTTAAAGTTAAGTATTACCCATAAAATGATAGAAGCTGCAAATATGGTTGTCCCTGCCTTTGTTAAATAATCCTTTACTTTTTCCATGACGTAAATAGCAATACTCCTGGCATTTGGTACCTTGTATTCAGGAAGCTCAATCAGCAGACAATTCTTCTCTTTGCTTCGTTCCAGTTTGCCGATAATGATGGCAACCACAATCGCCACAAGTAAACCAATGATATACATTGAAAAAGCTACAATAATTGCATACTCTGGAAAAAACATTTTTGAAAATAGCACATATATTGGCAGCCTGGCACTACACGACATAAAGGGGACGATTAAAATTGTTCTTAAACGATCTTTCATATTTTCTAAAGTCCGGGCAGCCATAATGGCAGGTACTGAACAGCCGAAGCCTAATAACATGGGAATAAAAGCTCTTCCTGATAAACCGATTTTCCCCATGATGCCATCCATTAAATAAGCTACACGGGACATATATCCGCTATCCTCTAAAAATGCCAGAGCCAGAAATAAAATGAAGATGTTCGGTAAAAAGGTCAATATACCTCCAACGCCGGCGATAACACCGTCAACCACAAGGGATATTATCAAATCATTGGCTCCTAAACCAGCAAGTACTGCCGGTACCAACTGACTTAACCAATCCAAAAGATGTTCAAAGCCACCGGCGATATAATCGCCAACATTAAATGTCAGCATAAATACTAATGCCATAATTCCCAAAAAGATCGGCAGCCCAAATATGGGATGAGTAAGTAAATGATCTGTCCTTTCTGTAAATGCTTCTGTTTCCTGCCTATGTACCAAGACTTCATCGATAATCTCTTCTATAAAATTATACTTTTGATTAATAATTTCTTTTTCATAATTCTGATCCATATTTGATGCCGTATCTAATGGATATTTATCAATAATTTCTTTGTCATTTTCCAAAATCTTAATGGCATGCCACCGGTAGTTCTTAATTTGTGGATATCTGCTTTGTAATTGCTCCTGTAAATCGTCAATTTTATCTTCTATTTCATCGGAATAAACCATCGGAAGCTCGCTATGGTGGTCATGCCTATGATTGCCATTTACCTGATGATGATGCTGGATATTATCATCAATTTGCTGATCTATATGATGGGCAACGGCATGCATCAGTATTTCCAATCCCGCTTTCTTTCTTGCTGATACTGGGATAACAGGTATCCCCAGCATTTCCGGAAGTCTGTGAATATCAATTTCCATTCCCCGTTCCTGGATAATATCCATCATGTTAAGCGCCAATACTACCGGCTTTCCCAATTCTATCAATTGAAGCGTCAAATATAAATTTCTTTCCAGGTTTGATGCATCAACAACATCAACAATTACATCAACTTCATCATCTAATATATATTGCCTGGATAAAATTTCTTCCATTGAATATGAAGTGAGGCTATAAATACCTGGCAAATCAACGAGTTTATAATCATGATTATGAAAACGTAACGCGCCTTCTTTTTTTTCCACTGTAACGCCGGGCCAGTTAGCCACCTTTAATTTTGCACCTGTATAGGCATTAAAAAGTGTCGTTTTACCACAATTGGGATTTCCTATAAATCCAACATTCAAGACCGCTTTCATCAAACAGTACCTCCATCGACATGTATCCCGGTAACTATCTCTTTACCTAAAGCTAATCTGGTTCCCCGGACTTTTAGGATTGAAGTCCCATTGGCTTTTCTGCTAACAAGCCGGACAGTTGTACCCTCAGTAAGACCTAAAGCTTTCATCCGGCGTTCAATATTCTTTTCAAGGACGATTGATGTGACATTATAATTTAGTCCTAAATTTCCATCTGCTAAAGTCATACACTTATAATCCTCCGCCTGTAATTCCTTTTTTTAATTTCAAATCAAAGTGGTCACTTAGTATATCTGTCCGGTCCATGACTCTTATCCCCATTTCCTTTGCTTTCATATAAACCCCCAGACGCTTTGCTTTTATATCACTATACGTTACAAGGACAGGTATGGCATATTCTCCGCCAATTCGATGACTTACAACATATAATTCATTGAGGGCATCTGCATTGGTCGCATTTTCCGAAAGCTTGCACGAGATTATTACCGGACGTGATTTATACATGGCTGTAACATCAATTTCATTACCAATAATTGTGTTAGAATCAAGACGGTTCCAATCAATTTTAATACTCGTTTTCACGTCGTGAAGTTCCTTGATTTCCTGCGCACAATAATAAGTATACAACTCAAGCCATAAACCATATGAAGATAATAATTCCATTGATTTTTTATCTTGATATTCAAATCTAATCATATGATTGTTAAACGATAAATGTTTGATAAGCTGATGCTTCTGAAATTCATACATCAAATCTTTATCGGGATAATTATTACTTGGCCTGCCTTCAAAAGTGTAATTGCCATTTGAGCGATTATCGATACTGTTCTTTTGGAAATATGTGCAGGTTTTAGACCATTGGCTGACATTCCTAAGCAGCTTTATACTCAATGTATATAAATGTTCTTTTTGTTTAAAGAGAAATTTTTCATTTGTATAACCTATGAGGATGCCACTCTGGGCTTCAATAATATCTTTTAACTCAAAGGGAAATGCCCTATATTTCTCCTGATTGACACTTAAATCAATGATACTGTTCTTCAGTATATCACTATATAGCATTTCTATTCCTGTATCCTTACTGGCTTTATATCCGATAATACTCAATAATTCACTCCCGCCGGTTAAATCAATCATGAAGTCATCACCCGGGTTTTCTCTGATATAGCCATCGACCTTTCTTTCGATCATATCATAGTCATGATTGTCAATTGTAACAACTTCAAATTTGAGATGAGGTATATAATTTCTACATGCATGGCCGGTACTGATTACTTCTTCATGACTAAATTTTTTGATATCATAAAAAAATACGACTTTATCCGGCATAGTACCTAAAATGGCCGGAATATTTTTTAAACTGTTCTTATCATAGTATTCCAATAATATTTTCATTGTTTCTCCTGCATAGACCTCGTTACGGTTACCTTAGGCTTCACTTATTTATGATACGGTTCCTTAGAAATAATACGATAACTGCGATAAATCTGCTCCAATAAAATGACCCTCATGAGTTGATGAGGAAAAGTCATTTTAGAAAAACTAAGTTGATAATCAGAACGTTTCAATACTTCATCTGATAGTCCGATTGAGCCGCCAATAATAAATACTATATGACTTGTACCATTTAAGGCTAAGTTCGCTATTTTTTCCGCCAGTAAATCAGATGACAGCATTTCGCCATCAATAGCCAAAGATATAACATAAGCATTCTCAGGAATAAGTTTTAATATCCGTTCTCCCTCTTTGTCCTTTATCTGTAAGTCATGGGCTTTATTTGACTTATTAGGGGTTTTCTCATCTACAACCCAGGCAATACTCAATTTACAATATTTACCAAGTCGTTTACTATATTCATGAATAGCCATCGCTAAATATCTTTCTTTAATTTTACCTACTGTAAGCAAAGTTATTTTCATGCTACCGTTTGCCCACATTTTTGATTAAATAGCTCAGGACAGCGAAGATAAGTAAAATAGGTAAAACAAGAAATGCAACTTTCAATACAAGAGCCAGTATAAAAATGATAATAAAGATAAGCGCTGCAATCACCGCGTATTTTTTTATACGTTCAGGCAGGCTCTTATTTTGAGTTGTCCCATGTTCTTTTGATTCTTTATACGCCTGGGTTCCCGCTTTCATATCATTGTCCATATGCCAGGTAAGGACAATGTTTTTACCAATGACTCTGGGATTCCCCAATGTCTCTATGACTTCGAATTCATTCTTTCCTTCTTCGACTTCCATCTCAATATAGTTGCGGTAATAATCCAGATGATATTGAACCGACGCATCATCCAAATCTGTTTTTAAATATGCTTCCAATTCCTCTAAAAATAATCGTGTATTCATTACTTCCTCCAAGTATAACTGTTTAGTTGATATTACCCTCACCCGGCAAAATCTTGTGTTACTTTGTCAATCAAGGGTATATGTGTTGATTAACGATGTGTCGCCAACAATGGATATACTTAAATCTTCACGTACTAAGTATTCCCGGGTAAAATCCATTATATCCCCTAATGTAACTTTGTCTATATGATTTAGCACCTCGTTAGTCGTTATAATACGCTTATCATACATAAGAGATTTACCGTTAGATTCCATACGGCCTTTAGTACTTTCAGTTCCAATAAGAATTTCAGTCTTTAACTGTTCTTTAGATATAGAAAGCTCTTTTGGCGTTATTTTATCTTGTTTTAAATCTTTAATAACCTTTAAGATGGCAGCAAATACTTCCTCCAATTGATTTGGGCACATTGCCGCATTGATTTGCAGCAGGCCACATGGAATGTATGAATTCCCATAAGAATATATAGAATAGGCCAATCCTCTATTCTCGCGTATTTCCTGAAATAACCTTGAGTTCATATTTCCACCGATAATATTATTCAAAATTGCCAAAGTATACTTTCTATAATCATTACAACTAATGCTTCGATAAGCCATATTTAAGTAAACCTGCTCTACATCTTTATGCTTTACCACAAAACATTGGTGATACCCGGGTTGTTCATAAGATTCATTTTTATCCCCCGGCATGATATGTCCAAATTTTTCTTCTAATAATTTATTTATATCGGCTATATTCATATTTCCAGCAATAGAAATCACTATATTTGACGCATGATAATGCTTATCTTTAAATTGCCTAACATCATTTGTGGAAAAATTTTTAATTATTTCTTTTTCTCCGGATATATCATATCCTATAGAATATCCCTGCCATATTTTCTTTACTAACTGTTCATGAACCAACTCATCAGGGTCGTCTTCATACATATCAATTTCTTCTAAAATTACCCCCTGCTCTTTTTTTAATTCTTCCTCATCAATAACAGCATTTAATAACATATCAGATATGATATCTATTGCTTTTTTCAAATGTATATTTAAAGTCCTCGTATAATAACATGTAAATTCCTTTGTTGTATATGCATCAAGATATCCTCCGATTTCAGTCATTTCATCTGCAATATCCTTTGCTGATCTCACTTTCGTTCCTTTAAACAACATATGTTCAACAAGATGCGACATACCGTTATTTAACTTAGTTTCAAAAGCCGAACCCACTTGAACCCATACTCCAAATGCTACGGATTGGTAATAAGGCATTAAGTCTAAAACTACAGGTATGCCGTTTGAAAGCATATGCATTTTAGCCATTTAAAATTTCCTTTCATTGTTATTTTATATTATGCTAAAATTATACCCCAGTTTAGAAAGCCGCGTCAATTGATTTTATAATGTAAAAAAAAGTGGCTTTTTGTTTTGAACTGAAGGTAAATGTGTTATAATATTTCTTATATGAAAGCAATATTATGAGGAATGGAGATTTATATGAAAATCGGATTTAATCACGAGAAATATATTGAGGAGCAATCCAGGTTTATTCTTGAACGAGTCAATCACTATGATAAGCTTTATTTGGAATTTGGCGGAAAACTCATTTCAGATCTTCACGCTAAACGTGTGCTGCCGGGATTTGATGAAAATGCAAAGATTAAATTACTTCAACAGCTTGCGGATAAGACAGAAATTGTTATCTGTGTTTATGCCGGGGATATTGAGCGTAATAAAATCCGGGGGGACTTTGGCATCACATACGATATGGATGTGTTAAGGCTAATTGACAGCTTAAGAGGCTATGGTTTAGAAATTAACAGTGTGGTTATCACACGATATGATAACCAGCCTGCCACTACTGTTTTTATTCATAAACTGGAACAACGGAAAATCAAAGTATACAGACATAAAGCAATTAAGGGTTATCCTACGGACATTGATAACATTGTCAGTGATGAAGGTTATGGTATCAATCCATATATTAAGACAAGTAAACCTATCGTCGTTGTAACAGCTCCCGGTCCTGGCAGCGGAAAACTGGCTACTTGCTTAAATCAATTGTATCATGAATACCAATCGGGGAATTCCGCCGGTTATTCAAAGTTTGAAACATTTCCCGTTTGGAATATTCCTCTTAAGCATCCGCTAAATGTAGCATATGAAGCCGCAACAGTAGATTTAAAAGATGTTAATATGATGGACTATTTTCATTTTGAAACCTATGGAACGGCAGCCGTTAACTATAATAGAGATTTGGAAATGTTTCCGGTTGTTAAACGTATTATTGAAAAAATTACGCATAAAGAATCTGTCTATCAGTCTCCTACCGACATGGGTGTCAATCGCATTGCTACCGGTATCATAGATGATGACATTATTATTGAAGCTTCAAAGCAAGAAATCATCCGTAGGTATTTTAAGACAGCCTGTGAATTTAAGAAAGGCCAGGTCAATGAAGACATCATACAGCATATGCAATTAATTATGGAAGAAGTTGGACTTAAGCAGGAAGACCGTGCCGTCGTTGTTGCGGCAAGAGAATATGCCTTCAAAAACAAGAGAAAACTCAGTAATAATGATATTTCCTCCGCAACAGCCTTTGAACTAGAGGATGGAATAATTCTTACCGGTAAAAGTTCTGAAATTATGGTTTCAGGAGCCGCTGCTCTTCTCAATGCAGTCAAATACCTGGCGAATATCTCTGATGAAATCTTACTTATTTCGCCAAACGTATTGGAAACTATTATTAATTTGAAAAAAAATAATTTACATAAAAAGTATTGCGCGTTAAACATTGAAGAGATTCTTATCGCGCTTTCAATTAGCGCTGTTACTAATCCCACTGCCGTGATAGCGGTTAATAAGCTTCAGTTTCTCCAAAATGTACAAGGTCATTCCACAATCATGATGACCCGTAATGATGAACAAACACTTCGAAAATTAGGTATTGATATGACCTGTGATGCAGAATATCCATCGGAAAATTTATCCTATAGCTAAAAACCAATCCTTCTCTCTCATATATTTCTCATAATGGGTAAAACTAATAAAGTCCATTAATATATAAGATTTTAGGAGGTTTTGATTATTATGAAGAAAATAATCACTTTAGCACTTGCAATTATGGTGCTTATGTCATTAACTGCATGTCGTACAAATGCGGATACTACGGCACAGACACGCGCCGATTTGACTGCAGATCATGTTCGTGGGTTGTATGAAAATATGTCTCGTACCGATGTTGAAGGCTTACTGGGGAAACACGACAGCGAACTGGCATCACATGAAACTGTCCACTATTATAGCTTGGCAGATGGAAATACTGCAGTCTTAAGATATGTGGATGATACTCTCATAGGTGCTTATATTAGAGACAAAGATAACGTTGAAGAAACACTCTTTAATCGTTATTCCCGTCGGACCACAAATACAACAACAACTGATGAGACAGACCGACAAAAATGAGATGCTAAAAAAGTGGCCGCCGCAATATTTTGATTTGCGGCGACCGTTTTTTAGTTGTTATTGATCAGCTAGTTTTATATAGCTTTCAAGACGTTCTTTGGCATTTTCTTCTGTTTTCTCAAATAACTCTTCAGCAACTTCTGGGAAAGTTCTTGTTAATGAAGAATAGCGTACTTCATTCATAATGAATTCTCTGAAATTGCCCTTAGGTTCTCTGGAAGAATCTAATGTAAATGGATTTTTACCTTCCTTTGCATTCATCGGATTAAAACGGTACATATGCCAATATCCGGCTTCAACAGCATCTTTAATGCGTTTTTGAGGATTGGTCAAGCCCCCTTTAATACCATGATTAATACATGGTGCATAAGCGATAATCAATGATGGGCCAGGATAGCTTTCAGCCTCTTTAATCGCTTTAATCAGCTGGTTCTGATTAGCTCCCATCGCTACCTGTGCGACATACACGTAGCCATAAGACATGGCCATCATACCTAAGTCTTTTTTCTTAATACGTTTACCTGAGGCGGCAAACTTGGCAATGGCACCGGTTGGCGTTGATTTAGATGACTGGCCGCCGGTATTTGAATAGACTTCCGTATCGAAAACTAATACGTTGACATCCTCGCCGGAAGCCAGGACATGATCCAAACCGCCATATCCGATATCATATGCCCAACCATCACCTCCGAAAATCCATTGAGATTTCTTTACTAAGTGATTGGCTCCGTCAGTTATAGCATCACAAATAGCTTTGACTTCTGGGTCAGTTCCACCATAAGCATAGGCTTCTTCTAGGAAATTTGCAGACGAAGCCTTTGATTCCTCACCTAACTCCATTGTATCCAGCCATTCTTTAGCGGCAGTTTTAATACTTTCATCAGCATCTTTTTCAAGAAGCTCTTTAGCCTTGGCTTCTAAAAGTTCTCTCTGCTGTTTAACGCCTAAATACATGCCATATCCGAATTCTGCATTATCTTCGAACAAAGAGTTGGCCCATGCGGGTCCTTGTCCCTTTTCATTGGTTGTATATGGCATCGAAGGTGCTGAACCTCCCCAGATAGAAGAACAACCAGTTGCGTTGGCAATATACATACGGTCGCCAAATAATTGAGTTACCAATTTTGCATATGGTGTTTCTCCACAGCCTGAACAAGCACCTGAAAATTCAAGTAATGGCTGTTCAAACTGACTGCCTTTAACGGTTTCTTTCTTAAGAGGATTCTCCTTCTTTGAAAGGGCTACCGAATATTCCCAGTTTTTGGCCTGATCCATCTGTGTATGCAATGGTTGCATCACAAGTGCTTTATCTTTCGCCGGGCATACATTTGCACAGCTGCTGCAGCCTAAACAATCTAACGGAGATACTTGTATTTTGAAATAATATTGATCAACACCTTTTCCTTTACCCTTAAGTGTCTCATAGCCTTCAGGAGCATTAGCCTGCTCCTCTTCTGTTAACAAGAACGGGCGTACAGTTGCATGAGGGCAGACATAAGAACATTGATTACATTGAATACAGTTATCCGGAATCCACTTGGGCACCATTGTGGCAACACCACGTTTTTCAAAAGCGGAAGTTCCTAATGGGAATTCGCCGTTTTCTATACCGGTAAAAGTACTGACTGGCAAGTCGTCGCCCTTTTGAGCATTAATCGGCCAAACAACATTCTCAATAAAATCAGGCACCTCTTTCGCCTGAGAAGTCTTTGCTGCTGCGGCATCAGCCCAGGAAGCAGGAGCCTCGACTAAAACAGCACCTTCTATACCGGCATCTACTGCGGCATAGTTCATATTAACAATAGACTCACCTTTTTTACCATAAGTATTATAGATAGCATCTTTCATAAACTTAACAGCATCATCGCTTGGAATAATATTGGCCAGCTTAAAGAATGCTGCCTGCAGCACAGTATTGGTACGGTTTCCAAGACCGATTTCCTTTGCGATGGAGGTTGCATCAATTGTGTAGAACTTGATCTTCTTCCTGGCAATAATCTGCTTCATGGAAGCCGGAAGGTTTGCTTCAATATCTTCTTTTGTCCACTCTGTGTTTAATAAAAACGTACCATTATCTTTAATCTCGCTTAACATATCATATAGGTATACATAGGCTTGATTATGACAGGCAACAAAATCAGCAGTCTTTACATAATATGTTGAGCGAATCGGTTTCTTTCCAAAACGCAGATGAGACTGAGTTATACCTCCTGATTTTTTGGAATCATACGAAAAATAAGCCTGAGCATACATATCGGTATGATCACCGATAATCTTAATGGAGTTCTTGTTGGCTCCGACAGTACCGTCTGCACCTAAGCCCCAGAACTTACAGCTTGTAGTTCCTTCCCCTGCCACATCAACTTCGGGAAGTACCGGAAGCGACAGATTTGTAACATCATCCACAATACCGATTGTAAAATTGTTCTTTGGTTCATCTGTATCAAGATTGTCATATACGGAAATAATCTGTGCCGGGGTAACGTCTTTTGAACCAAGTCCATAACGTCCGCCAACAACGATTGGCCTCTTTCCAGCTTTAAATAACGCCATACATACATCTTCATATAACGGCTCTCCAAGAGCTCCCGGTTCTTTTGTACGGTCTAATACAGCTATTTTCTCTACAGAATCGGGTATAGCTTTCAAGAAATGCCCTATTGAGAAAGGCCTGTACAGATGTACTTTTACAAGGCCTACTTTTTCGCCCTTGGCATTGAGATAATCAATAACCTCTTCAGCAGCTTCACATACAGAACCCATCGCTATAATGACACGTTTTGCATCAGGCGCCCCATAGTAATTAAACAACTTATAGTCACGTCCTGTAAGCTTACTGATTTCTCCCATGTATTCTTCTACAATTGCCGGTAAAGCATCATAATATGGGTTAGAAGCCTCTTTACCCTGGAAGAATATGTCTGGATTCTGTGCCGTACCATGAACAGCCGGATGCTCCGGATTCAATGCGGCTTGCTTGAAGTTGGCCAGCGCCTCATAATCAACAAGCTTTGCCAAATCATCATAATCTAAACATTCAATTTTCTGTATCTCATGGGAGGTTCTAAATCCATCAAAAAAATGCAAGAATGGAACCCTGCTCTTAATCGTGGCTAAATGTGCTGCCGCTCCCAAATCCATGACTTCCTGAACTGAGTTTGCACAAAGCATAGCAAATCCCGTCTGACGGCAAGCCATGACATCAGAATGCTCTCCAAAAATAGATAGTGCATGTGTAGCCAGCGCCCTGGCACTTACATGAAATACACAGGGAATTAATTCCCCTGCTATTTTATACATATTGGGAATCATTAAAAGAAGTCCTTGGGAAGCAGTATAAGTTGTCGTCAAAGCCCCTGTTGATAATGAACCATGTACGGCTCCTGCTGCCCCTCCCTCAGACTGTAATTCTACTACCTTTACCGGTTGGCCAAAAATGTTCTTTTTGCCGCTGGCCGCCCATTCATCCGTAACTTCTGCCATAGGGGATGATGGTGTAATCGGAAAAATACCTGCAACTTCAGTAAATGCATAGGAAGTCCATGCAGCTGCAGTATTACCATCCATGGTTTTCATAACTTTCGCCATTTAAAATATTCTCCTTTCATTTGTGTTGCAAACATAAAATTATGCTAAGCAAATCTATATATTATTGTAATACATTCGGCATATATTGGTCAAGAAAATATCTTATTGTTTATTGTTCATAGTTGCATACAATATACAAGTAGCTCCGGATATTCGCAATCCGCTTTCGCTCCTTGCTCATAACCTGATAAGGTTAAATCTCGTTAATACAACTCTACCGAAAAATAATACCTAAATTCCTCTTCGTTTTCATATACGCTAAAATAAAGCCAATAATTATCTCTATACAAACTTGTATAATCATCTCCGCTATTAAATACAAAAAAATCATGGAGACTTTCATCACTATCTAATAGTTCCTCACCGGTCGTGTCGATAAATAATTGAATAATCTCTATCAGAAGCTCTTTATCATTACTACCTGCATCAAACATATGCAGCCTGTAAGATGAAGTGTCATAATCTATATAATATCCAAGATCAATATCATCGGAATAATATGTGTCAATATAACTATGAAAATAGGTCTTATCCTCTGTCTTTCCATCTTCAAAGATTTTTCGTACCAACTTGATATCATCATATTCATCTATGTCAGTAAGGGGTAATGTTTTGTCCATATAAGCATCTAAAATCCGAATAAATTCATCTGCTTTGATGTCTATATGCTGTAAACCATCACATTCATCATAATCTTTGATAACCGTATCTTTTGATAAGGTGATCTCTTCTTCTGTATACCCCCTATTAGAATAATCTTCAATATGATTGTAATTCTCCGCCCCTCCTGCGGACCAATCATCGAATTCTTGATTACTGATAAAAGATATAAAAGAACTTAAAATAAAAAAAATAATCAGTATTATTGCAACAAACGGCCTTCTTTTTTTATAATTTGCCGGGAACGTTGTAACTTTTCTTGCTGTTTTTTCACTTTCTAATGAAGTCTTGTACCTTTTTGTATAGTCCTCCATCATAACCGGCTTCCATATAAAGGATTTACAATTACTGCAAAAATGCTTTCCCTGCATTTTCTGATCACATATCGGACAAAAAGCTGCTTTCATAAGAAATCCCCTCTCTTATCTTTAGAAAAACCCTTAGAAACTAAGGGGATACCCTCCATTGACAATATACAACACGGTTTTGAAACATCAATTGGCAATGGAGGGTAACAATTATTCTACATCTTTAAGGCTGAAACTGACTCTGCCCATTTTATCTTTTCCAAGGCACTTAACTCTTACAACCTGGTTCATTTTTAATACATCTTCCACCTTATTAACCCGTTGTTTTGCCAGTTTGGAAATGTGAACCATACCATCCTTTCCGGGAGCAAACTCAATAAATGCACCAAAATCTTTGATGCTTATAACTTTCCCTTCATAAATCTCACCTTCGGAAAAATCTGTAACAATCATATTTATAATATCGACTGCTTTTTGAATATTTTCTTCATCCACTCCACATACAGACACTGAGCCTTCCTCACTTATATCAATCTTGACATCTGTTTCTTCAATGATTTGATTGATGACTTTGCCCTTTTGTCCTACAACATCTCCGATTTTGGCTGGGTCAATTTGTATCTGGATAATCTTTGGCGCATATGAACCCACTTCTTCTCTGGGCTTGTCTATAACAGGCGTCATAATATCATTTAGAATATATTCTCTTGCTGCTTTTGTCCGTACAATTGCCTCTTCAATAATCGGTCTTGTTAACCCGTGAATTTTAATATCCATCTGGATTGCTGTAATTCCATCATGGGTACCGGCAACCTTAAAATCCATATCACCAAAAAAGTCTTCTAAACCTTGAATATCTGTAAGTACTACATAATCTTCATCATCATTTCCAGTGACAAGTCCTGCTGAAATTCCTGCTACTTGTTTTTTTATCGGTACACCCGCAGCCATCAATGATAATGTAGATGCACATATACTGGCCTGAGAAGTAGAACCGTTAGACTCAAAAGTTTCAGATACAGTACGGATTGCATAGGGGAATTCCTCTTCCGATGGCAGGACCGGAATCAGGGCCCGTTCAGCTAAGGCGCCATGTCCTATTTCCCGCCGTCCCGGTCCCCTTGAAGGCCTGGTCTCTCCTACCGAGTATGACGGGAAATTATAATGATGCATATATCTCTTTGATGTTTCAGCCTCATCTAATCCATCTAGTCTCTGAGCCTCTGACAGTGGCGCTAAGGTTGTAATTGTACATATTTGTGTCTGTCCACGCGTAAACATACCCGAGCCGTGAACCCTGGGAATAATATCTATTTCTGCTTCTAAACGGCGAATCTGATTAATTTCTCTTCCATCCGGACGTTTATGATCCTTTAAAATCATCTTTCGGACAGTTTTTTTCTGATATTGGTATACTGCTTCGTCTAATAATTTAAGCCATTCTTCATTCTCACTAAAAACTTCCGTCAGCTGCTCTTTAATAAGCCTGATGTTGTTTTCCCTAACTTGCTTTTCATCGGTAAATACAGCTTCCTCCATGGCGGCCGGGGGGATAATCTCCACGATGGCGGCAGTAAGTTCTTCCGGGACTTTGCAGCTTGTGTATTCATGCTTTTCTTTGCCGCATTCTGTGGCAATTGTATCAATAAATGCGATAATCTCCTGGTTGAGTTCATGGGCTGCAAAGATGGCTTCAATCATCTTATCCTCAGGCACCTCATTGGCTCCTGCTTCAATCATGATGACTTTATCCCTGGTAGAAGCTACTGTTAATGCCAAATCGGAAACAAGCTTTCCTGCTGCCGTGGGATTAAATACCAATTCACCGTCAACCAGGCCCACCTGTGTTGCTGCGCATGGGCCGCTAAAAGGTATATCAGAAATAGCTGTTGCAATTGACGAACCTAACATGGCGGTAACTTCAGGGCTGCAATCCTGATCTACAGACATCACCAGGTTGCTTAATGTGACATCATTCCGATAATCCTTTGGAAACAGTGGACGCATAGGACGGTCAATGACACGGGAGGTCAATATTGCATTTTCTGAAGCCTTTCCTTCTCTTTTGTTAAAACCTCCAGGTATTTTACCTACTGCGTATAATTTCTCTTCATATTCTACACTTAGGGGGAAAAAATCAATACCTTCCCTTGGTTTCTCACTTGCAGTTGCAGTAGATAATACGGTTGTATCTCCATAATGCATAAAGGCTGCACCGTTGGCTTGTGCTGCAACTCTCCCGATATCTACGGTTAATTTTCTTCCGGCTAACTCCATTGAGTAACTCTTATATTGTTTTGACATTCTTTTTTATCTCCTTAAATTTTAGTGAGAACCTTCCGAAACTACTGAGAAAACCACTATCTTGTAATGGGCTTCTCAGTGGTCCCGGCATCAAGGGTTCTCCATGTCATCATTTTAAAAATAGGGGTGGATTCCTCCACCCCCACATATCAAGCCTACTTTCTTAAGCCTAAACGTTCAATAAGGCTTCTGTATCTTTCGATATCTGTCTTTTTTAAATAATCTAAAAGGCCTCTTCTTTGTCCAACCATCTTCAGAAGGCCTCTTCTTGAATGATGGTCTTTTTTGTGTACTTTTAAATGCTCAGTTAATTCAGTAATTCTGGCTGTTAAAAGTGCAATCTGCACCTCAGTTGATCCGGTATCTTCCGGAGTCTTACCATAGGTAGCAATTATTTCTTTTTTCATCTCTGTGGTAATCATGATTTTCCTCCTAATTAATAAAATGCCAAGTGCTAAGACAAAGGTTGGAGATTCCAAAATCTGAACACTGGTTTTTAATGATTCTAGGATATTATAGCATAGACATTTTTTATTGTAAACTTAAATTTAAAGCTTTATCTTGCTTATTATAAAAAAAAATTGTAATATTATAAGAAAAACAACGAAAGAGGGATTTTAAATTATGAAACTTTGGGGCGGACGCTTCACGAAAGAAACAAATCAGTCGGTACATAGCTTTAATTCATCTATATCATTTGACCAAAGATTTTATGGGCAGGATATCCGCGGAAGTATTGCTCATGTAAATATGTTAGCAAAACAAGGAATTATCACAGACAAGGAAAAAGCAATAATTATTGATGAACTTAATCATATTAAAGCAGAAATTGATGATGACTCATTAAAAATCGATGATAGCTTTGAAGATATTCATAGCTTTATTGAAGCAACTCTAATAGGCCGAATTGGTGATATAGGTAAGAAGCTCCATACAGGGAGAAGCCGTAATGACCAGGTAGCTTTAGATATGAAGCTATATACAAAGGATGAAATCCTGGAAATAGACCTTTTATTAAAACACCTTCTGGAAACACTGCTTCATTTGATGGAAGAAAACATCGAAACCTATATGCCTGGTTTTACTCACCTCCAAAAAGCTCAGCCAACGACCTTTGCACACCATATTGGTGCATATTCTGAAATGTTTAAAAGAGATCGCTCACGTTTGAAGGATATCTATCACCGTATGAATTATTCTCCTTTAGGCTCTGGCGCCCTTGCCGGAACGACCTATCCCCTTGATAGAAATTATAGCGCCGTCTTATTAGACTTTCTGGGACCAACGGGGAATAGTATGGATTCCGTTTCAGACAGAGATTATTTAATAGAGCTTTTAAGTGCGTTTTCAACAATTATGATGCACTTAAGCCGTTTCAGTGAAGAAGTTATTATCTGGAACTGTAATGAGTATCAATTTATTGAACTGGATGATGCTTACTCAACAGGCAGCAGCATCATGCCCCAAAAGAAAAATCCTGATATCGCAGAATTAGTCCGCGGCAAAACCGGCCGTGTATATGGTGCCTTAATATCCCTTTTGACTATGATGAAAGGACTTCCTTTGGCTTACAACAAAGATATGCAGGAAGATAAAGAACTGACATTTGATGCAATTGATACAGTTAAGGCTTGTATAAGCCTATTTGATGATATGATAGGGACAATGAAGATTAATCAAAAGGTAATGGCCAAAAGTGCAAAAAATGGTTTTACTAATGCGACTGATGCAGCAGATTATCTTGTTCAGAAGGGCCTTCCTTTCAGAGATGCCCACAGCATTGTAGGGCAGCTGGTCCTCTTTTGTATTGAAAGAAACATAGCACTAGATGACATGACGTTAGAAGAATTCAAGGCAATCCATCCTGGGTTCGAATCGGATATATATGAAGCCATTTCTTTAGAAACTTGTGTCAATAACAGAAAAACTATCGGAGCTCCCGGTATGGAAGCGATAGAATCTTTTATTGAATTGCAAAAGAAGTATCTTTTAGATGACTAAAGAAACATAAAATCGCTATCTTTACCGATAGCGATTTTATGTCCTTGTGGGCAGAAAATATTACTTTTCCAACATACCCAGAATGAATATCTCTGCCTTTTCTCTTTGTCTAGGTGTCAAACGGCTCCAATTCTTGATAAGCTTTCTTTGATCCTCCGTCAATGTAAACACTGCATCTTCAGTATCGAAAAATTGTGCCAGCGTTATACCAAAACCCTCACAAAGTTTTTCAAGTGTAGATATAGAGGGGCTGTTTCCACGATTAATTAAATTAGATATCGTGGATTGCGAAATACCTGCTTCTTTAGCCAATCTATATTCACTCCAATTACGTTCATCTTTTAATTCTAATATCCGAGCTATCATTTCCAATATATCCCACCTGCCTGGTTTTATTATAACTAAAACCGGAGGAACTGAAAACTTATTATGAGTATACTAATTACTACACAATTACAAATTAATCTTAAAATTCGAGGTAATTCGTTCTATTTTGTGTTGTATTCTCCCGGACAATGCAGGACCAACTGCTTTATAATTCTATCATAATTGCAGCATTAAATCAAAAAAAGTGTTCGACTTATTTAGACATCTGATCATTTTTAATGATATTAACATCCAATTGATTATAAGGTATAACAACATCTTCATTATCAAAAGCTGTTTTTATTGACTCCCTAATCGTCCACATGGCATTTGTATAATCCGAAGCCGTAGTCCAAAGCCTTAAAACCATATCAATCGCACTGGGGTCGAATTTATTGATAAAAACCAGAATATCTTTATCCTTAAGGGTATATTCGCATTTGTATCCCAGTTCATATAGTATATTTTTGACTTTCTCAATGTTTTCTTTGTAATCTATGGATACACTAAAATCAATCCGCCGTATATCCTCCTGAGAAGTATTGATGATTGTGGAATTGGCAAGAGCTCCATTGGGAATAATAATTGCCCTATTATCAGGTGTCAAAATCTTAGTGTAGAAAATATCTATGGCAGTTACGCTACCTTCGTTATGATCTCCATCAATGATATAATCTCCGACAAGAAATGGCTTTAATATCAGGATCAACACTCCTCCTGCAAAGTTGGACATGCTTCCCTGAAAGGCAAGTCCTATAGCCAACCCGGCTGAACCAATTAACGTCACAATGGAGGTCATTTCAATCCCCAGGCGGGTAACAACCATTATCGCTAACACCACTTTCAGGCCGATGTTAACTGCAGAGTTTACGAAGCCTGATACACTGGCTTCCAGCTTTGATTTCGACAATACCTTTTTTACTGACTTCGAAATCAACTTCACAATATACCAGCCAATAATCAAAATAATGACTGCCCCCAATAGATTTTGGCCAAACTCAACCAGCTTTTCTTTAAATGCTCCCAGTAAATCTACTGTATCCCTGACTGCTTGTTCGATACTTTGTGTTTCATCTGTGGCAGGCAGAAGTTTATTCATATTGATCACCATCCACTATTTCTTATCTTTTGCCATCACAGCTTTTTTAGTTTGTTTTTTATTTTTCTTTAATTTTGTACAGGTAAATACTGATATGCCTAATGGAGGAACGATAATCTGAATCGAATTCTCCCTGCCGTCACATTCAGACTTCTTAGACTGCTTTAGCCTGGGGTTGATGTGCCCTCCGCCTCCATAAGCGATGGCATCACTATTAAAAATCTCTTTATACTTCCCGGTAAATGGAACTCCAATTTTATAATTCGGATGAATGACCGTATCAAAATTGCATACAATTAAAAGTGTTTCATCGGATTTCTTTGTCTTTCTTAAAAAGACAACGATACTTTCATCGGCAGAAATATTATTAATCCATTCAAACCCTTCCGGTTCAAAATCAAATTTATAAAAGGCCTGATTTGATTCGTATAATTGATTCAAGTCTTTCAGATAAGTCTGCATCTGCAGATTTTCTTCATTCTCAAGCAATTCCCAGTCAAGGCTTCTTCCTTCATTAAATTCAGCCAACTGAGCAAACTCCTGTCCCATAAATAAAAGCTTTTTCCCTGGATGAGCCATCATAAAGCCATATGCAGCTCTTAGATTTGCAAATTTCTCCGCCATAGTTCCCGGCATTTTCCCTAACATAGAACCCTTGCCATGGACAACTTCATCATGGGATAAGACCAGGACAAATTTTTCACTATACGCATAAATCATACTGAATAAAAGTTCACCATAATGATAGCGCCTATACAGGGGCTCTTCTCTCAAATAGCCAAGAAAATCATTCATCCAGCCCATATTCCACTTATAGTCAAAACCTAACCCGCCTTCATCAATAGGGTGACTCACTTTAGGCCAGGAGGTTGACTCTTCTGCTATCATTACGGCTCTTTTATTTCTTCTCTTCATAATAGAATTTAAATGCTTGAAAAATTCAATCGCCTCTAAATTCTCATTACCGCCATATATATTGGCGACCCACTCACCATCATTCTTGCCATAATCCAAATAAAGCATTGATGCAACTGCATCAATACGTATTCCGTCAACGTGATATTGTTCTACCCAGTATAATGCATTGGCAATTAAGAAGTTACTTACTTCAGGACGTCCGTAATTATAAATCAAGGTTCCCCAATGGGGGTGAGAACCCTGTCTCGGATCTGCATGTTCATATAGGCTTGTCCCATCAAAAACAGCAAGACCCGATAAGTCTCTCGGAAAGTGTGCCGGTACCCAGTCTAAAATAACACCTATACCATGTATGTGCATATAATCGACAAAATACATGAAATCATCAGGTGTTCCATATCTGGAAGTCGGCGCATAGTAGCCTGTTACCTGATACCCCCATGACTCATCAAGAGGATGTTCCATTATCGGCATCAATTCTATATGGGTATATCCCATCTCTTTGACATATGATGCTATCATCGGCGCTAATTCCCGATAATTATAAAATCCCAGGCTTCCCTCCTCCAAAGGTTCCAATCTCTTAAAACCTCCTAAATGAACTTCATAAATAAGCATAGGTGTCTTTTTTGTATCTAATTTACTGCTGTTTTTAATCCACAGCTCATCATTCCATGTATACTTGTCAATATCATAGACAACAGAGGCCTTATTCGGCCTGACTTCAGAAAAAAAGCCATAGGGATCAGACTTTAAGACGATGGTATCACCTTTGATTTTGATTTCATATTTATATTTTTCGCCTTCTGAAAGTCCTGGAATAAATAACTCATGAATACCACTATCTCCCAGCCTCCGCATGGGATGCCTGCGGCCATCCCACAAGTTAAAATCACCGACTACGCTGACTCTTACCGCCATCGGTGCCCACACTGCAAAATGAACACCCTGTACCCCGTCAACTTCTATTAGATGAGCACCCAGCATACGGTACGCTTCATAGTTAATACCTGAGTTAAACTGTTTTATATCATCCGGCTGCAAAATCACGTCAAAGGCATATGGATCATATACTTCGGCTAAAAAGCCATTATCATATTCTACTATAAAAATATACTTAATCTTATTTTTTCCGGGAATGAGGACAGCAAAATACCCTCCATCTTCCATCATAACCATCGGATACTCTTTATCTGTTTTGATATTTTTAACTGCCATATGGACTGCTGTCGGTATATATGCTGTTATTAAAATCCCTTCTTCTGTAACATGCTGACCTAAAATTTGATGTGGCATATCATGTTCAGAATACATGAGCGCCTCTATCTGCGGCCATTGCATCAATGGATATACTTGCTCGTACATACTATTCCTCCTTCTCTCAACCATATTATCCCCAGTTATTTTGTTAACTGAGGATAAATATAGTATTTAGAATATTTTTTACATTATACCATTTATAAACATTTATTTCTACTTAAGTTTATGTATAAATAATCCAGACCGCAGCTTAGGTTCAAACCATGTCGATTTTGGCGGCATTAACTCATTAGCATCAGCAATATCAAACAATTCTTCAATGGATGTGGGATACATTGAAAAAGCTACTTTCATATCTGTATGGCATCTCTTTTCCAGTTCTTTAAGGCCACGAATCCCCCCTACAAAATCAATCCTTTTATCCGTTTTGGGATCTGCAATCCCTAAAATTGGACTTAATAAGTTGTCCTGTAAAATTGAAACATCGAGGCCTCCTACTGGGTTGTCGGATAATATGTGGGCTTTAGCCGTTAAGATGTACCATTTATCATCTAAAAACATACCAAACTTACCCTTTTGATTCGGAGTATATGGTTCCTCACCATTTTCTTCAATCATAAAATTTTCTGATATTTTATTAAGAAATCTATCGGTCAGGTTTTGATTCAAGTCTTTAACAACCCTGTTATATGACAATATTTTTAATTGATTATGAGGAAACAAAACGGATAAAAAGTAATTAAATGCTTCCTCCCCCTGATAACCCGGATTCTCTTCCCGGCGTTTTAATCCCACTTTAACTGCTGAAGCGGCACGATGATGGCCATCCGCGATATAAATATGATGTACCTGCTCAAATGCTTTATATAAGGCATCGATATCCTCTTCATTATCTATAATCCAACACCTGTGTTTTATAGCGTCTGGTGAAATAAAATCATAAACTGCCTCGCTGGTTTTCGTCTTTCCGACAATCTGGTCAATCACTGCAACACTGCGATAGGCTAAGAATATCGGTCCTGTCTGTGCATCACAAATATCGACATGATTGATACGGTCTCGTTCTTTATCGGTCCTAGTCTTTTCATGCTTTTTTATGGTATCATTCAAATAATCATCAATGGAGGCACAGGCTACAATCCCTGTCTGCTCCCGTCCTTCCATAGTCAGTTCATAAATATAATAACAGGCTTTATTTTCGGTGATAAATATCCCATCATTAACCATCTTACCCAATAATTCCTTGGCTTTTTCATACACCAGCGGATGATACGCTTCTACCGAAGCATTAAGCCCGGTTTCCGCTCTGTCTATACATAAAAAAGACAACGGTTCTTTATTAACTTCAGCCAAGGCTTCTTTGCGATTATATACGTCATAAGGCAGGGCCGCAACCCTGCCTGCTAATTCTTTACGAGGCCTTACAGCCTTAAAAGGTCTAATAACTGCCATTTTATTTTATTTTCCTCACTTTTACTATACCCTCAATGGAACTGAGGTCTCCCAGTAATTCATCTGTTGCAGGTGTTTCTACATCAAGCAAAGTATATGCCCACTCTCCTTTGCTTTTATTAATCATATCACTGATGTTTATCCCTTCTCTGGCACAAACACTGGTGATTTGGGCAATCATATTGGGAATATTTTTATGATTAATAGCAATACGGCCGCCATATACACAAACTCCCATATCACAATTTGGGAAATTAACTGAGTTTTTAATATTACCATTTTGAAGGTATGCTTTTAATTCCCTGACGGCCATTAATGCACAATTATCTTCCGACTCTTCAGTTGAAGCACCTAAATGAGGAATTGCAATAACTCCTTCCATATTAGCAGTTCTGTCGTTAGGAAAGTCAGTTACATATCTTTTAACTTTACCGCTTTTCAAGGCTTCTTCCATATCAACTTCATCGATTAAAAGGTCTCTTGAGAAATTAAGAATGACGATACCATCTTTCATCTTGGAGATTGCTTCTTTATTAATCATCTTGTTTGTAGAATCCAGTAATGGCACATGAACTGTAATAAAGTCACAAGACGTAAATATATCATCCAGCGTATTTATTCGTTTGACTTCTCTGGATAAACTCCATGCAGAATCTACAGATATGAAAGGATCGTACCCCAGCACCTCCATGCCTAAACTGCTGCAGGAATTTGCGACCATGGCGCCAATCGCGCCTAAACCAATGACACCTATTTTTTTGCCTAAAATCTCATGTCCGGCAAATTGCTTTTTACCTTTTTCTACTTTCTTGGCAACATTTTCATCATTTTTAATCGTCTGAATCCAATTGACACCACCAATAATATCCCTGGAAGCAATGAGCAGACCCGCAAGAACGGCCTCTTTAACACCATTAGCATTGGCACCAGGGGTATTGAATACCACGATTCCATGCTCGCTGCATCTTTCCAGTGGAATATTGTTAACGCCTGCGCCTGCTCTTGCAATTGCTTTCAAATTTTCAGGCAGTTCCATTTCTTGCATCCCGGCGCTGCGGACTAATACAGCATCTGCGGCTTCATATTCATCAGTGATCTCATATCGCTTTTGCGATAGATTTCCTAGTCCTACCTCTGCGATTGGATTTAAACATTTGATTTTAAACATACTACACCTCTTATTTATTTTTCATTTCAAATTTTTTCATGAAGTCAACTAATGCTTCAACACCGCTCATTGGCATAGCATTATAAATACTTGCCCGCATACCGCCGACAGTGCGATGCCCCTTTAAGTTTTCAAATCCGGCAGCAGTAGCTTCTTTGACAAAAGCGGCATCCAGGTCATCATTGCCGGTTACAAAAGGAACATTCATTAACGAACGGCTTGAAGCTTCAACCGTGGCTTTAAATAACTCACTGCTGTCAAGATAATCATATAAAAAAGCCGCTTTTTTCTCGTTAATGGCTTTACGCGCAGGCAGGCCTCCTGTATTTATTAACCATTTAAATACTTTTCCGCAAATATAAATGCCATATGAAGGAGGCGTATTATACATAGAGGCATTATCAACGTGGATTTTATATTTGAACATTGTCGGTGTGCCCGGTAATGTATCTTCTGTAATTAAGTCTTCTCGGATAATACAGATGACGACGCCTGCCGGTCCTACATTTTTCTGCGCTCCGGCAAAGATCACGCCATATTTTGTGACGTCAATCGGTTCAGAGAGGAAGCATGATGAAACATCTGCTACAAGCTCTACACCCTTTGTATCCGGAAGCTGCCAAAATTTAGTACCATAAATTGTATTATTTTCACAGATGTAAACATAATCCATATCTGGTGTAATGGCTAAATCAGAGCAATCAGGAATGTATGAAAAAGTTTTATCCGCTGAAGATGCTAATTCCACTGCTTGACCATAAATTTTTGCTTCACTAAATGCTTTTTTAGCCCACTGACCGGTAACAATATGACCTGCTTTCTTATTTTTCATCAGGTTCATAGGCACCATTGCAAATTGGGAGGAAGCCCCGCCTTGTAAAAATAGTACCTTATAATTATCAGGAATCCCCACCAGTTCCCTTAAATCAGCTTCCGCTTCTTTAATAATTGTATCATATACTTTAGAACGGTGGCTCATCTCCATAACTGACATGCCGCTTCCTCTGTAATCCAGCATTTCTGCTGCTGCTTCTTCAAGCACAGGGACCGGAAGTACTGCTGGCCCTGCTGAAAAATTATAAACTCTGCTCATCCTAACTCTCTCCTTTAGTCATTGTTTAGACATGTAAATCCTCTTCTGAGAATGCTTCTGAAATTGATGCTCCGGGCGCAACCATCGGCCAGACTTTATCATCACTGTCAATGATACAGTCAATCATCACCGGTTCTCCCAAGTCAATTGCTGTTTTAATGGCAGTATCAAGTTCCTCAAGCGTAGTCACCCTGATTCCTTTAACACCTAAGCCTTCCGCAACTTTTACAAAATCTACTTTATCACTTAATATTGTATTAGAGTATCTTTGCCCATAAAATAAGTTCTGCCACTGGCGTACCATACCTAACACGTGATTATTGATAACAACTTCAATAACTGGGATATTGTATCTGGATGCTGTTGCCAATTCATTGAGATTCATCCTGAAACATCCATCTCCGGCAATATTAATAACCAGCGCATCTGGCTTTCCAAGCTTAGCGCCAAGCGCTGCCCCCAGACCATAGCCCATGGTCCCCAAACCTCCGGAAGTTATAAATCTTCTTGGCTGGCTATATTTGAAAAATTGAGCCGCCCACATCTGATGCTGGCCTACATCCGTACAGACAATAGCATCTCCGCCGGTAGCTCTGTAAATGGCCTCTATTACTGCCGGCCCTGTCAATTTATCAAATGTATAGTTAAGCGGATAACAGCGTTTCTGTTCATAAATTTTATTCATCCATTCCGCGTGGTCATATTGTTCAATTCTTGCATTTAGTTTGCGGAGAACCACTTTGGCATCTCCCACAATACTACAGTCACAGCGGATATTTTTATTGATTTCGGCAGCATCCACATCAATATGAATAATTTTTGCATTTTTAGCAAAGGTACTTGCATTGCCGACAACGCGGTCAGAAAAACGGACCCCGATGGCAATTAATAAGTCGCAGGACATAACGCCATAATTGGAAGTTTTAGTCCCATGCATCCCCAGCATCCCGGTATAGGCCTTATCAGTTCCGTCAAAAGCCCCTTTCCCCATTAATGAATCTGTTACCGGTGCATTGACTTTTCCGACGAACTTCCGCAGTTCTTCAGAAGCTTCCGCCATGATGACACCGCCCCCGACAAAAATAAATGGCTTTTCACAATGTGCGATGAGTTTAATCGCCTCATCTAAATCGGATTCCCGTATTTCATCAACGGCTTTCAAGGTTTCTGCCGGTTTCTGATAAGTATATTCTGCTTTATTAGCTGTAACGTCTTTGGGTATATCCACATGCACAGGTCCTGGTCTTCCTGTCTGTGCGATAGTAAATGCATTTCGGATTGTATCAGCCAGTTCCTTGACATCCCTTACAATATAGTTATGTTTTGTAACAGGCATTGTTACGCCTTTGATATCTACTTCCTGAAAGCTGTCCTTACCTAAAAGACTTACACCCACATTACAGGTGATTGCCACAAGAGGAACTGAGTCCATATAGGCTGTGGCTATCCCGGTAACAATGTTGGTTGCCCCTGGTCCTGACGTGGCCATACAGACACCAACTTTACCTGTTGCCCTTGCATAGCCGTCGGCGGCATGGGAAGCGCCTTGTTCATGGGAAGTCAAGATATGGTTTATTTCATTGCTGTGTTTATATAATTCATCATAAATATTTAGTATCGTACCGCCCGGATAACCAAAGACAGTATCAACACCTTGTTCCTTCAAACATTCAATTACTATCTGAGCACCTGTTAATTCCATTGCTTAAGCCCTACTTTCTACTTTGATATTTCCAAAATGGCGCCTCTGTTGCCTGAGGTAACCATTGAAGCATAGCGTGACAAATACCCTGTTGTAATCTTAGGTTCCCTGGGAGTCCATTTTGCCCTTCTCCGATTAAATTCTTCATCAGATACGATAAAGTCAATAGTATTTGCCGGTATATTAATCTTGATGATATCCCCTTCTTCAACTAAAGCGATCGGGCCGCCTACTGCCGCCTCAGGTGATACATGACCGATTGAAGCGCCTCTTGAGGCTCCAGAGAACCGGCCGTCAGTAATTAATGCTACTTCGGCATTAAGCCCCATACCGGCAATGGCAGAGGTTGGATTTAACATTTCTCGCATTCCAGGGCCCCCTTTTGGACCTTCATAACGGATAACGACCACATCACCAGAAACAATCTTACTACCCTTAATAGCAGCTATCGCATCTTCCTCACAATCAAATACTCTGGCAGGTCCCTGATGTACCATCATTTCTTTGGCTACGGCAGAACGCTTTACCACACACGAATCCGGTGCCAAATTACCTTTTAATACCGCTATTCCTCCGGTTTCACTATATGGGTTATCAATAGGCCTGATAACTTCCGGGTTCATATTCTCACAATACTTAATATTTTCCTTAATGGTTTTTCCTGTAACAGTGATTATGTCTGGATATAATAAGCCTTTTTTATTTAGTTCATGCATCACGGCGTAAACACCTCCGGCCTCATTAAGGTCTTCCATATATGTATGCCCTGCCGGAGCCAAATGACAAAGGTTTGGTGTTTTCGCACTTATTTCATTAGCTATATCCAGATTCAAATCAATCCCGACTTCATTGGCAATGGCCGGTAAATGAAGCATACTGTTGGTTGAACAGCCAAGAGCCATATCCACCGTCAGTGCGTTAAGGAAAGCTTTATCAGTCAAAATGTCTCTGGGCTTGATATCCCTTTCAAGTAACTCCATGATTTTCATGCCCGCATGTTTTGCCAGCTTAATCCGTTCTGAATAAACCGCTGGAATGGTGCCATTTCCTCTTAAGCCTAAACCAAGGGCCTCTGTCAGACAATTCATGGAATTAGCCGTATACATTCCGGAACATGAGCCACAGGTGGGACATACTTTATTTTCAAATTCTTCAACCGTATCTTCGCTCATATTTCCGGCGGCATTGGCGCCCACAGCTTCAAACATACTGGACAGGCTACGTTTTTCACCACCTACGTGTCCGGCAAGCATCGGCCCGCCTGAGACAAAGATGGTAGGAATATTCACCCTTGCGGCAGCCATTAGAAGTCCGGGGACATTCTTATCACAGTTAGGTACCATAACTAGAGCATCAAATTGATGTGCCATGGCCATGGCTTCCGTTGAGTCAGCAATTAAATCTCTTGTGACAAGAGAATATTTCATTCCTACATGCCCCATGGCTATGCCATCACAAACAGCAATTGCCGGAAATACAATCGGTGTTCCTCCTGCCATGGCCACACCCAATTTTACGGCATCTACAATTTTATCCAGATTCATATGACCCGGAACAATCTCATTATAAGAACTTACAATACCAATTAACGGCTTATTTAATTCCTCTTTTGTATACCCCAGGGCATTGAATAAAGATCGGTGGGGTGCCTGCTGTATGCCTTTCTTGACCGCATCACTTCTCATATTATCATCTCCTAAATTCCTTTCAGGCAATATAAAATAGCTGCCTCAATATTGCTTATATTTCCTGTGCAATTAAATCGCCCATCTGTGAACAGCTTACTAAAGTGAATCCTTCCGACATAATATCTACAGTTCGGTAACCCTTTTCCAATACCCTTTGTACCGCACATTCGATGTTATCTGCTTCTTTATCTAAATCTAGTGAAAACTTAAGCATCATTGCTGCAGATAAAATAGTTGCTATTGGGTTGGCCTGGTTTTTACCTGCGATATCCGGTGCTGAACCGTGGCTGGGCTCATAAAGTCCCAGTTTAGTTTCCCCAAGGCTGGCCGACGGCAGCATACCTATGGAGCCTGTAATCTCGCTGGCTTCATCAGATAATATGTCCCCAAACATATTCTCGGTCAGGATAACATCAAATTGTCCCGGATTTTTCACCAGCTGCATTGCACAGTTGTCCACCAGCATATGGTTGGAGATAACCTCGGGATAATCTGCTGCCACTTCTTCTACTACTTTGCGCCAGAGCCTTGAGCTGTCCAACACATTGGCTTTATCAACGCTGGTCAGCCGTTTTCTGCGTTTCATTGCCGTTTCAAAACCTCTGATAGCAATTCTTCTTATTTCATTCTCATCATAGGTTAATGTATCATAAGCTTTTAAAATGCCATTTTCATTGGTTGTCTTTCTCTCTCCAAAATAAAGGCCGCCTGTCAGTTCCCTGATAATAATCATATCAAAGCCATCACCGATAACTTCTTCTTTAAGCGGACATGCACCAGAGAGTTCCTTATAAAGACGGGCAGGCCTAATGTTAGCAAAAAGACCCAATTCCTTTCTAATCTTTAAAAGCCCCGCTTCAGGCCGTAAATGTGGCGGCAGCTTATACCATGGTGAAGTTAAAGTATCGCCTCCGATGGATCCCATTAAAATACTGTCGCTGATTTTGCATGTCTTGATTGCTTCGTCACTTAATGGAATCCCAATGGCGTCAATGGAAGCTCCGCCCAGCAAAACCTGTGTGTATTCAAATTCATGTCCATATCTCGCTGCTATACCATCTAAAACTTTTATTGCTTCGTTAACAATCTCCGGTCCGATACCGTCCCCCTTAATTACTGCAATATTGCACTTCATGAACAACTTCCTTTCAAATCTATGATCAATATATGTATGACATAAATACGTTTCTCTATATAATAACCTATTTTTTTATATTTTTCAACTACAAGAATTAAGCGCAGACACCGAAAGGAGGGATGACTTATCCCTCCAATTATCTGCTTTTATTGTTTGTTGATATAGTTTATCAGTCCGCCCGCACCAATTAATTCTTGCATAAATGGCGGAAAAGCCTGACCTTTATATGTCGCACCTTTTGTTATATCGTAAATAATACCGCTGTCAAAATCAATTTCCACTTCATTTCCTGCTTCTATAGCTTTAGCTGCCTCGGCGGATTCAATGATAGGTAATCCAATATTGATGGCATTTCGATAAAATATTCTTGCAAAAGTCTCGGCAATAACACAGCTGATTCCCGATGCTTTAATGGCAATGGGTGCATGTTCTCTTGACGAGCCGCAGCCAAAATTTTTACCGGCTACAATCATATCTCCTGGTTTGACTTTTTTTACAAAGCCGGCATCAATATCTTCCATGCAATACTCTGCCAATCCTTTTGGATCTGTGATAGCCAGATGTCTTGCCGGAATAATCACATCTGTATCGACATTGTCTCCGTATTTAAATACATTTCCTTTTGCTTTCATCTTCTATACCTCCTATAAGCCTAATTCACATGGACATGATATTTTTCCGGTTACGGCACTGGCGGCAGCAACTGCCGGGCTTGCCAGGTAAATTTCTGATGTTACATGTCCCATACGGCCTACAAAATTACGGTTTGTCGTCGATACACAACGTTCATTCTCTGCCAGAATCCCCATATAACCTCCAAGACACGGACCACAGGTCGGCGTACTGACAATAGCACCTGATTCAATAAAGGTTTTAATATAGCCGGCCTCCATAGCCTCCATATATATTTGCTGTGTTGCCGGAATAATAATCACTCTCAGTCCCTTCTTTACCTTTCGTCCGGACAAGACCTTTGCGGCGATTTCCATATCTTCCAAATGACCGTTGGTACATGACCCGATGACAACCTGGTCAATGGTGATATCTCCTGCTTCATCAATAGTGCGGGTGTTTTCTGGCAGATGAGGGAAGGCTACTGTAGGTTTTAACTCGCTTAAATTAATTGTATAAGTCTCATCATATTTGGCATCTTCATCTGCTTCATATATTTTATATGGTTTAGCATTTTCCCCTTTATGAGCTTCAAGGTACTTTATCGTCACATCATCTACCGGGAGAATACCGTTTTTGCCGCCGGCCTCTATGGCCATGTTGGCAATCGTGAAACGGTCATCCATGGATAAATGAGCGATTCCATCGCCGACAAACTCCATCGAACGATATAGGGCGCCATCAACACCAATCATTCCGATGATATGAAGTATAATATCTTTGCCTGTTATCCATTTGGCAGGCTTGCCTGTTAAAATAAATTTGATAGCGAAAGGCACTTTAAACCATGCCTGGCCCGTAGCCATACCTGCGGCAGCATCGGTACTCCCTACGCCTGTTGAAAAAGCGCCCAGCGCCCCATAAGTACATGTGTGGGAATCTGCCCCAATGACAGTATCACCTGCCGTAACAATGCCTTTCTCCGGCAGCAGGGCATGTTCAATACCCATCTCCCCAACTTCATAAAAATGAGTAATATCATTCGCATGAGCAAATTCTCTCATGTATTTACAGTTTTGTGCTGATTTAATATCTTTATTAGGCGAAAAATGATCGGGGATTAATGCTATTTTATCTTTGTCAAATACACCTTGATGATAAAATTTATCCATTTCCTTTATCGCCACAGGACCTGTTATATCATTAGCCAGTACCATATCCAGATTAGCCATAATCAATTGCCCGGCAGAAACTTCTTCAAGACCGGCTGCCGCTGCTAATATCTTTTGAGTCATAGTCATACCCATAAAATACACTTCCTTTCAATCTTTTTTAATCTGTTGCAATCATATCATATTTTCAGGTATAATGGAAATACATATTAGTAATATTTATTATAACATTAAGTTATATGTCTAGCGGAAAGGAAATGCCATGATTAATGAACAGAATTTAAACTTATACAAAATATTTTATACGACTGCAACATCAAAAAGTCTGTCGTTAGCTGCAAAAAAGCTGTTTATCAGCCAGCCGGCCATCAGTAAGTCCATAAGTAAACTAGAAAAAAGCCTGGGAGTGACTTTATTTACCCGGAGTTCAAAGGGTATACAGTTAACTGAAGAAGGTCTTCTTTTATTTCATCATGTGGAAAAGGCTTTTGATGCGCTTAGTTTCGGAGAAAAAGAAATCATGCGTATGAATACGCCCGGTATGAAGCAATTGCGCATCGGCGTCAGTACAACTTTATGTAAGTATGTCTTGCTGCCCTATTTGAAAGATTTTATTAAAGAACAGCCTCATATTAAAATTTTAATTCAGTGCCAATCTACAAATCATACTTTAAAATTATTAGAAGAGGATAAGATAGATATCGGCTTAATTGGAAAGCCTGAATCTTTAAAATATTTAGAGTTTTTTTCATTGGGAGCAATACATGATATTTTTGTATCGACTACAACCTATCTTGATCATTTGAAACAAAGAACTTTTAACGGAAATAAGAATTTATTTGAATCTGCTACGCTTATGCTATTGGACAAGGAAAATATGACAAGGCAGTATATCGATACTTACCTGATTGAAAACCGCATATCTCCCAATCATCTTTTAGAAGTTTCCTCCATGGATTTGTTAATTGAATTTGTACGTATTGGCATTGGAATAGGATGTGTTATTAAAGAATTTGTATTCAATGATTTAGAATCCGGGAAACTCACTTTCATTCCTTTGGGTACGCCTATTGCAGAACGTGAGATTGGTTTTGCTTATTCCAAAAAGCTTCATTTTTCAGATGCCATAGAAAGCTTTACCGATTATTATAAAAATTATCAAAATCCACTTAAGTAGGATTACAGGTGATAACAAATCCAATATAACAAACTACCGATAATAAAACCAGATACGATTAAATATATACAGCTGTATCGATACATCCTCACCGTGCTTTTTTTTGTTCGTTCAATACTATTTACATAAATAATAAAATCCTGATGCTCCCTTTTATACAAACGTCTCTGATAAAGAAAGATCATTCCGGCACATAAACATAGAATTATCCCATTGTATAGCTGATATTTCCCTTTCTCCCCTTGTTCCTTCCATGTCTGTACCTGATCTTCCAGCATATCCGGCATCTGAACTACAAAGCCATAGTTCTCTATAGACTCCTTAACTTCTTCAATGTCTTTTCCATTATCCGTCAGCACAAGATATGTCTCTGACGGAGCGAGCTCATCCTCTTCCCCCGTGTCCATAAGTTGTTCAAAGCCTTCCAGGGTCGTATAAATAAAATGATTCTTAGCACTCTCTTTCGTTTCCTCCAAGGCAGAATCATCATCACCAATGATTCCACATATTCTGGCATCACGGGAATTCTCATCTCCTACCTTAACGGTTTCCAGTAAATATTCCCCTGCCTGTGCCACTTTAAGGGAATCGCCCTTACTGTTTTTTAACGATTCCAAGGCCCCTATGTCCATAATGATATAGGGCATTGCACTGCTTATTGGCACAGCAAGGTCATTGCCATAGCGCATACTTAAGTAATTCTCTTCCATACCATAAACCGTAATTGTCTGAGAATACTCTCCGATTGAAACCTTTGCCGTTCCCATGGTATACCGGGTTACATATCCTACACCCTCAATTTTTTCAAGTCCACTGCCTTTATCCTCTGCCCCATCAACAGTACAAATAAGATTTACCGGTTCTGACCGGGCAATCAGCAAATTATAAAATGCATCAGCCGAATTGAACAATCCATATATACCAAATGCCAACAGCAAAACAGGCAAAACTGTTTCCTTTCTCCGGAAAATCAGCCATCCAAATTTAAAGCAACCCTTCTTCTGCATTGCTCAACCTCTTTCGTTTCCAGCGTATGATCAAAGGTATTGCCGTTCCGGCAAGAATTATTAAAACGACTGCCGCAAATCCCAGAATCAGCTGCATGCCAATACCTTTTTCTTCTTCCTGACTCTGTTGATTCGTATGATTGGTCGATAACGCCTTAATCGTTGTTACAATATCTAGTTCCTGCGTATATGTATTTCCATCTTCATCCTCGTAGGTTAAGATAATTTTACCGCTTGTCCGCCCATAACGCTCTTCCTCCGATTGAGCATCAGGGTTCTTCATTCCAGCGAACACAGTCAGCTCACCGGAAGCCGCCGTGCCGCCTTCCATATTGCCAAGGAATAAGCTTTTACTTGCCGAAAGTCCTGGTGCCTCTATAGAACAGCTGACATTATAGACATTGCCCCGCCCTAGATTCACCGCCTGAATTGGTATGGAAACACTATCCCCTGCATTAATTTCCGATGCAATTGTTCCTGCTTCAAGGTTTACACGAATATTCTGATAGACATTAAAGTCGATTTTTCCCTCTGATGTTAAAGGCTCGGCATCCGGATTATCATAAGATATAGCTAACGTCACCGAATATTTCCCCTCTTGCGTCTTCTCATCTGCCTTAAAATGTAATGGCAGCTCCAACGTTTTCTCTACACCCAGAGATTCATAATAAAAAACATTGCTGTCCTCAAGCAAGGTTATCCCTTCCGCTTCACAAGAAACAGTGACAGTGATGTTTTGGATGCTTTTCTTTTTATTTGTATTCTTTAATACTGCTTTGATGGTAAACTCACTGCCTGACTCGATTTTTTCAGGTGTCTGCTCGCTTTGAATCACAATTACCTTTGGTTCAGATGTGGGTGTTGTTTCTTTCTCCGAGGCCGCAGCCACGGTACTATCTCCTGCCAAATCCGAGTTCGCAGCCGCCTCACCTTCTAAATTCGGATCTGCTGAAGTCTCTGCCTCCGAACGCCTGCCATCGGTAATCTGGACATATGTTGTAAATGTCTGTGTTACTGCTGCTCCGTTTATATCGTAGGAAAGTAAAATTTGTATTGGGTACACGCCATTATATCTATCATCTTGTAATTGAAACTCAAATTGTACCAAAAAAATCTCTTTTTCTTCCTCCGTACCGTTAATCTTCTCCAAAGTCTTTTGAACGGTTTTCTGATAATTCTTATAAACAAATGGTGTATTTTCTGTGGCTCCAAGCTCCGGTACGGCTCGTATGCTTGTCACCCCCATCTCGCCCACTTCATATACAGGCAGAACAATAACCGCTTTCCCATCTGAAACCAAAGGCTCATAACCATTACGATAGGCTTTATCCATTCCTTCATAAATATTTTCATCATCAACAGCCAGGTTATTGGCTGCTGTCCCCGATTCATTCGCAGAACACTCACTCCGGCGAAGGGCTGCTACTAAAATGATAACTGCCACACATAAAGCTATTTTTTTCATTTGTATTCAACTCCTCTAAATTCCCGTTTGATAATAAGTACCTTGTGTTAAATAGTCCTGCCTCAATATCTTTATCCGAAAAACATATTAGGGCTACCTTTTTTTCCTTTATCCAAGTCCTGGCAAATTGCCAGAATTGGGCTCCATCTTCCTTTGTTAAATGCTTTTGGCACTGTTCCATCACTATAATATCAGGATCTTGAATCATTGCCATGGCAAGCATTAATCTACACTTATCATAGGCACTTAGAGTCTCTGTTTTCATATCTTTTTTTGCCCACAAACCGCTTCGTTTCATTGCATACCCTACCTCTGGCCTGATAGCTTTCTTTTTATTTCCTAAGAGCATCAAGGGAAGAAAAATATAATCCTCCACACAAAGTCCGCTCATAAAGGGAAGTTCTTCACAAACCAAAGCCATCCTCCCGTTGATTTTCACAATTCCTTCATCAGGTACAGTTTGCTTTGATATTATCTGAAACAATGCTGTCTTTCCACTTCCCGCACTTCCTATAATCAAGACGGCTTCCGGTTTTTCAACTGTCAGATTAATTCGATTTAAAACCAGCTTTTCGCTACGAAACCAGCGAGTCACCCCTTCAAGGCATAGCTCCTTCATATACCGGCTTTTCTCCCTTCTCTTTTGTCCTGTCTACGATGCAGTGCATCATTCCGGCATCCATCTCACATACAATATCACAGAGTACGTCGATATCATTCTGACTATGGCTTGAGAGTAAAATTGTTTTCTTCTGTGATTTCAGCTCCAGTATCAGCTGATGCATTTGAATGACACCTTTTTTATCTAAGCCATTAAAAGGTTCATCCAAGATAAGTATGGCCGGATCCTCCATGATTGCCTGGGCAATGCCAAGGCGCTGGCGCATGCCAAGGGAATATTTTCCGACATGCTTTTTTAGTTTCGGGTCTAATCCCACTTTTAGAATCGCCTCCCGGATTGTTTCCTTTCCGATTTTCCCCCGCAGTGATGCTAGTATCTCCAGATTAGTCATGCCCGTCATATTTGGAAGAAATCCCGGTGTTTCAATAATAATTCCTGCATCCTCCGGGAAGTCTGCATCCTTTCCTATTTGCTTATAATTAACAAATACCTTGCCATCGTCAGGTATCAGGAATCCACAGATACATTTCATCAACACCGTTTTACCGCTTCCGTTATTTCCCACAATCCCATAGATTAAGCCTTCATTAAATTCATAAGAAACCTCTTTTAAGACCTGCTCATCACCAAAGGATAATGAAAGGTTTTCAACCTTAATAACTGACCTCATATAACACCTAGCTTTCTGTTCCTCTGAATACAAAACTGAACTTTTTCGTCACTCTCATTGTCAATAATGTAAGAAATACTATGCTTCCAATAAAAATGAATACCGTCTGGCGCAGTGTCGGCAGTTTATCATAGCCAAAATTATGCATATAATATGTCGCATGATTCAGCGGTGATATCCACCCAATAAAAACTTTTGCTTTATAGTAAAATTCTTCCGGAAGCTTTAATAGCTTCTGGAGATGCTCCGGATTAAGCAGCACACCATAGGAGCTAAACACCAGGACGCTTAAAACCCCGGCTACCGTTCCCTTCCAAATATTAAAAACCATCATGATAAAAACCATCGTTAATACATATAGCATCATTAACATGAAAATACTCATCATGGACTGATAAGGCCTGCTCATTTCCAGCGTCTTAACCGATGCAGGCAGCACAAGTGCCTTACCTTCTTCGGAATATGCTAGGATTGCCGCTGTCTGGCTCCAAATATTCTTTGTAAAGGAATAGGGTGCACATAGAAGGCAGGTGGAAATCAGGGTGAACAAGAGATAAATACCCGTAGACAGTATAATATATACCAGCTGACCCAGCACCCACGTTTTTCGACTGGCCCGGACCAGAAAAAAAGGCGTTGCACCTGTGATAAAAGGCATATCTGCATACAATAACAGTAAAAGCAGAGAAGACAAAAGAATGGAATTGCTATCCCCAAAGGTCCATATAAACGCCTCCATCAGCTGCATTGTTGTCTCATGCGCCTTAGCAAATACAACAATTTTATCAGTTAACAAAAAGCAAAGAATAAACGACAAGATAAAGACAGCCATAATCCTGGCATTTCCTTTCCAAAACCTAAAATTATAGAATGCGGCTTCCATAACCATTCGAAGCTTTTTAAACACTGGCAAGCCTCCTTTCTCCTACTTTTATAAATCCCCAGCCTGCCAATGCTGTTAAAGCCAGCAGCCACAGGCATATACTCCAATTATCGAAGCCCCATTGTCTTTCCGGAATCAGCCATTCCTTTGGATATAGCACAAAACACCATTCAAAATACCGTTCATGAAAAATTATGAGCAGATAATAAATCATAAAAGGAGACAACCATGCCAAAAAGCGATGATTAAACAGTGTTGAAAAAAACAATCCGGTCTCTGCCCAAAGCGCCCCACAAACAAAATATCTGGCAAACAAAGCTATGTATGACTGCACGGGCTTATTATCCATAACAGTATCCGTCACCGACTGCTCAATAGGTAAAAAGACCACCATTGAAACAATCAGCAGGCACAGAGAGCCCACTGACAATATGAATCCGCCGGATAAGGCTGTAACGATAGCCTTTGACCGCAGATATGTGCGTTTTTCAATACGGCTAACCGCCTGACGCGTCATCCCGGCCTTCCATTCATCAATAAAGCTTGATGAAAATGGAAGCGTACTTAATACAGGTAAAATAAATAAGAGGATTTCCCCACAAAGTGTCTCTATAACAAAGCTCATCGTCCAGCCAGGCTCTAACAATTCTACTGTCTCCCATACTTCACGAATCACATCCAGCCGCGAAATGCAAGCCAGAATTACGATACAAAAACTTCCAAGATAAAGCCAGCGAAATGAAAAGGCACGTCTGGTATCATAGCGTAACATGAACTTCCTCCATTTTAGTATCCTAAATCTGTATTAATGGTGCTTCCATCAACAGCATTAATAACTACAAGATTTCCTGATGTTAACTCCTCACCATCCATATAGGTTGTACCTGCAAATGCCCAGGCAGGGATCATCATAAATTCCCCACTGCTATCTTTGACCTTGACACGGAACAAGCCTTGCTGAATGGAGGTGACTTTAATTTTAAATTCAGCATTTTCAAGCAATGTTTTCAATTCTGAATTTTCTCCAATATCGCCCTCCATAAACACTGATTTTGAATATTCGGATTGTAACTGATTTTTAAACAAGTCATAGGCCTTCTCAAAAGAAATCACCTCAACATTGCTATTTTCCACATCAACGACCTCCATAGGAGACGTCAGCTCTACGTTTCTCACTATGCCATTGATAACACTAATTTCCAGTAATTCATAATAGAAATTAGCCGCATATAAATCATCTGATTGCAAATTAATTGTTGATCCAAGTAGAGTTTGAACACCCTCATAGATCGAACTATATGTCAATCGATAGGCACTTTCATTATCTGTAGTTGACTCTTTAACATCCCACAGTTCCCATTCTGTCAATCCCAGTTCGCTTCTAATTTTATTTGCTATCTCTATCACTTCTTCCTGAGATAATTCCTTGTATGGAATATCCCCCATGGCCTCTTCATCTAAATAATAAAACCATAACGAATGCATCCGGTAATCTTCTTCCGTCCGATTATATGCATCTATGGTTGCCTTGTGTCCATTGAGATTGTCCACATTTGCCTTAAATACTACTGTTTTATCTAATTGAGCAGCTTCGTCTGAACCTTCCCAATGGGAAGCATCTGTATTATAATAGGACCATGGATGGAATGTCCAGTCACTTTCTTTTTTTTCATAAGTTTCTGGTGCTGTTTCATAATCTTTTTCATACCCGGAAATCTGAGATTCATAATATTCGATCAGCGAATCGGCTTCAGCTTCATTTCCATAATGTTCCTCAATCAAAGCATCTTTATCATTGATTTTTTGCTTTCGCCAAAGTATTTCCTGCTCGATTTCTGCTTTTGTCAACATAACCACCGGCTCATAGGCTGTCTTACCCTCAAACAACACATCAGCCCATAATTTAAGTTCATCAGATGTGATTTCATGAGGTCTCACCCGGACAACCGGCAATGGTTCTTCTACCGCTGTAACATCAGCATCAACAATAATTTCCAAATCGTTAGAGGCTGTCATAAAATTGTCAGTATATGTTTCAGGTATATTATTTTCTTTTTTTTCTGCATTCTCCGATTGGGCAATTGCATTCTCCATAATGCCCTCATTTTTGTTCACAACGATATCTTCTTCCGGACTTTCTTGACAGCCTTGTAAAAGAAAAAGGCATAGAAAAAGTATGCTTAAGAACTTAGATATAAGCTTTCTAAATTTCATTAATTATCCTCCCGGTATCTAAATATTTCAGGTAAAACCATCATAATCTTAAGCTAAGATTTATATATTAGATTTATCTTTCTTCAAAGGTTCAATGACGCTTAGCCCACCACTTTCCAACCGCCGGAATAGCAATACCATTGATTAGATGTGATGGTTAGTCTCATATTATATGTGCTATAGACATGAGGACCTTTGTAATGAGAATATGTGGAATTAGAAATGGCACTATTATAAATAAGCGAATTCCTCAGATTTTTCCATGTTGTCGGTCCACAACTCCCATCTTGATCTATACGCCGTGCTGCCTGAAAAGCTATGACTGCACTCTTTGTTGCCGGTCCAAAATTCCCATCCACTCCCCCGCTATTAACAATATAACTTCGGGTAGTACTATTATAATTGAGCAACATAACCTGTATTGCCCTTGTATAGCGGGCAATATAGCTAGATGTTTTTTGGACTGGAAATGATGACATATCAGCAGCCTGTACCTGATTCAAGCTACCTATGCTCATAATACACACAAGTGTCAGAGCAAATATAAGCCTGGTAATTTTTTTCATATTGTTCTTCATGTAGATTCCTCCTCGTATAAGTTATGTGCCAAAAATCATGATGGTTTCTGATTTTCATTATATCAGATTAATCTAAAAAATTTCACTCTGTCTCTTTTCTTTTAATTTGAGTCTCTTTTTCGAGTTTTTTGACTACTATATTAAGGTCATCCTCCATTCTCATCTTTATAGATGGTAACTTCAACCTTGAAAATTTCACCATCATCCTCAATTTCAAAAAGACCATCGTATTGTTTGACAATGTTTTTGCAACTCTCTAATCCCAATCCGTGTATGCCACTACCTGTTTTAGTAGTTTCATATTTACCACCACAACGTTTTCTTTTCCCAATATATACATTACTAATCTCTAAAAGGAACATATTGTTTACTGATTGCATCTTTAGTATAATGAATCTATTTCCTTTAGGTAAATCTTTTACTGCCTCCATTGCATTATCTAAAAGATTTCCAAGCAGTATACATAAGTCATTTTTTCCCAATGGACAAAAATAGATATCCAAATCAGTTCTTATTTCTATTCCATATTTCATCGCCTCATCTGTTTTACAATTAAGGATAAAGTCAATTGAGGTGTCACTTACTCCCCGTTTCATCCTTACGGTCTTATTTTGAATTTCATCTAAATACCTATATGCCTCATCCATCTTGCCTGCCTTTAAATACCCTTTCAAAAGCATAGTCTGCTGTGTAGAATCATGGATTTGCCGACTCTTTGCTTCATAGCTTTCTTGTAGATATTTAAATTGTTCGTCTATATTACTATATTTAAGTTTCAAAAAAAGCATTTGATTTCTTTCAGATATATGAGTATGATAGATTATAAATGCAATACCAATCTCTACCACAACTATCATGAATAAAATAATTATCAATGTATCTTTCCAGTCATTTGATGATACCGCTGTCTCGGAAACCACTAACTCTATAAATGCAAGCTCTAATCCAAGCAAAGCGAACAAATATATGTAATATCTATTTCTGCTTAATCTAAGCAACTTCCTGCCTTTTCGTTTCAAATATAGAAAAAGAACACTAATAATAACCAGACTCATACCCAATATCTGAAAACCATTCCATGAATTTGTATTGCTAATGTATTGTTCCAGGCTTTGCCTTTCCAAATTACTGCAAATAAAAAAAATAACCAAATGAACTAGAAGTAGATTAACACAATACAGCATACTGTGGACACCTACATGCAACAAAGGTATGCGATAAAAAATTGCAGCAAGTATAGCAAAATAAATAAGCATTAATAGATACTCAATTGCAGAAAATTTGCTCCAGAAGCTATTTGCAAACAATAAGATAACCCAAAAAATCAAACCACAAAACAAAATGGCCTTGACTCCAATACTATTCCAACGCATCTCATATGATTGCGTAATCAAGCAAAATCCCACAAAAACCATCACCAGAACTTCCACTGCCCTAATTATATAGTACATCATCATAGTTTACCTCTCCAATAGTGGCTGATAGCCTTTTTCACATTCTTAAACTGTGGAATACTCAGTGGTATTTCTTGACCATCACGCATAATTACTGACTTATCTACCAGTTGCATAATATGCTGCAAATTAACCACATAACTTTTATTTGCATAGATAAACTCATTTGCATTTAGTTCTTCAAAAACATTCCTCAAAGTTTTTCTTGTTCTTGTAGTTCTATTGCATGTATGTAAATAAGTATATTTTCCCTTAACATATATGTAATATAAGTTTATATAATCAATTTTTTCAATCCTTGATGCAGATTCAATAATATACTGCCTGCTTACTTTATTTTCCAACTGTCCATGCATCAATTCCAATACCTGTGGCAATTTTTCTTCTATTTCATCTTTTATTATATAGCGGTAAGCATTGTATTCATACCCTCTAATACTATACTGAATATATGATGTCACAAATACAATATAAGGCTCTAAATACAATTGACGAATCTCCTTCGCCACTTTCAGCCCATTTATATCCATTTCAATGTCCAAAAAATAGATATCATAATAGATATTTTCTTGCAAATCCCACAAAAGTTCATTGGGTAGTTGATAACATTTTATTTCATAAGGTACTTGTTTCGATATGCAAAAATCATCTGCAATTTTTGCAATATGATCTGTTACCACCTTTTCATCATCAATAACTGCAATTCTAATCATTCATATTCCTCCGGTTCATTATATTGAATATATAATGAAGTAAATACGACCGTTTTTTCACATTTAAATTATAACATATATTGGATATTCCTGACAACTGTTCTTAAATTTTTGTGTTAAATTCTAGTTTTTGTATATTGATTTTATTTAGCAGGCTGTTTTCGATCTCAATTTTTTAGATTAGAGTAAAATAAGATAGATATCGGATTAATCGGAAAACCTGAATTTTAAGGCATATAGAATTCTTTTTATTGGGCGAAGAGAATATAACAAGACTGTATATTATAAAAATTATTAAAATCCACTTAAGTAAGATTAATCAGATGAAGAGCCTTCTTATCAAATAAGCAGCTTCGGTTCGTCATTGCCCAGCATTATAAGAGAAAAGAGGGAGGCTTCATTAAGCGAAGGGCTCCCTTTCTTCTTCCATAACACCATTTATGTTCAAACCGTTTCCTTAATTGTATTTTTCATTATGGAACCACTAAGCAGACAAATTCAATACATTTTCAGATACCATAGTCAAACATATCCTCGGTAAAGTACTGAAGGTTATCCATGGAAAGCGACAATTTCCTATTTTCAATCTTATGCACGATTTCCACGACCTTATCATTAAAAGGTGTAGAAATCCCTTTCTCTTTCCCAACAGAGCAGACAAATCCGTTAATCAGATCCACCTCGGTCAGCTTCGATTTTTCCAAATCCTGAAGCATGCTGGCCTTGGCAGGGCGCAACCCGTCATACATAACCCGGAACATTTCCTTGCAGGCTTCAAACATGGCACGGTCTTTTAATGCAAGTGATTCCGGGGACTGTTCCGTAAGAAGGATTGGAAGTGCAAGCCCCATGGCCTCGCAGCACTGCCTGACTTCCCTGCCTAAATAGCACAGGCATGCCAATGACTTTGGATGGTCGAGTACTTCCGCAAAGGTGCAGCCACAGGCAGCCGACATCCCGCTCATGCAGGCATTGTTTATGAGTTTGCCCCAGCGTGAAGCCATTAAGCTGTCAGTCACTTTCGTCGGACCCATTTTGCGTAATACGGATGCAACTTCCTCAATCCTGCTTCCAATACTGCCATCTATTTCCCCGATCTCAAACAAGTGATCCGATTTGCTGACATCCTGTGTCAATTCCGACATGCCGGGACCCACGAACGTGGCTCCCCACAGAACCGTACCTCCCACCGTACGTTTTTCTCCAATATATTCTGCCACCAATGGTTCCGGCACACCATTCTGCAAAGTGCATACGGTACTGTTTTCCGACAAATGGGGGAGCAATGCCGGAAGCACCGTATCATTTGCTGTTTGTTTTGTTAAAAGAAAGATCAAATCATAAATGCCCTCCATCTGCTCCGAGGTAATTGCCTTCACGGGAATAAACATATCCACGGTGCCGATGATATGTGCCCCACTCTCATTAAGAGCCTTCACATGGTCTTTGAAGCTGTCTATCAGCTCAACTTCCAGTCCTCCTTTAACCAGATAAGCCCCCAGTACAGTTCCCATAGCTCCACAACCTAAAATCGCAATCTTCATATTGATTACCTCCAACTTTTAATGATTATATGTCATAAATAAATAGAGCAATTTCCATGCCAGAAAAAATTACGTATCCTGCAGGACAATAGGCATACAATAGGTATATTGATTGACAATGCCATCCTCCATTGTTATACTTAGCATAAATATTATCACGGCACAGGGGGTAATTATATTGATTGATTCTGTTCTATTCGAGGTTCTTATGGATAACTCTCCGGATGGCATTTATGTCCTGGATAATAAAGGTAATTATATTTACGCAAACAGCACCTATATAAAAATGGTGAACATGACTATATCCCAAATCATGAATTACAATGTGCATGATTTCCTGACCACAAAGCAAATTGATATTTGCATTTCCGACATTGTTTACCGTGAAAAGAAACGGGTCAGTATGTTTCAGGATTTGTATGACAGGCAGAACAGCAATATCCGGCGGCACCGCCAACTGGTAATATCAAATCCCGTATTCGACGATTCCGGAGAGGTTTGTAATATCATCGCATTTGTGCGGCCTTTGCATACCATGAATAACGAATATCACAGGGCGAGCTTGAACGAATCCGTCACCGTCATTTCAGACCAGAGTAACAGGCTGGAAGGAAATATGATTGCTGACAGCCCTCAGATGAAAGCAATTCTTGGCATGGCCAAGACAATAGCTGATGTGGATTCCGCTGTTCTGATTACAGGAGAATCGGGCACAGGCAAGGAAGTAATATCTGAATATATCCATAAGTCCAGTCTGCGCGGTAAAAAGCAAATGGTAGTAATCAACTGTGCTTCCCTTCCGCCAACCTTGCTTGAAGCCGAGCTTTTCGGGTATGAAAAGGGTGCCTTTACCGGCGCCTCTTACAGCAAAGCAGGATTATTTGAAGAAGCGGAGGGAAGCACTTTGTTATTAGATGAAATTAATTCCCTTCCTTTCGATTTACAGGGAAAGCTTTTGCGTTCCATCGAAACAAAAAGCATACAGCGCATTGGTTCCACCAAGCTGCGCAAAGTTGATTTCCGGCTGATTGCCGCTACCAACGAAGATTTACAAGCCCTGGTTTTGGACAAGAAATTCCGTTCCGATTTATACTATCGCCTGAATGTGATCCCGATCTATCTTCCCCCACTACGTGAACGGCGGGAAGATATTCTGTCATTAACGCTGCATTTTTTAAATTATTTTTGCAATAAATATAATAAAAATAAACTCTTTACCCAGCGCACCCTGGATTTAATACAGCAATACAGCTGGCCTGGCAATGTGCGGGAGCTTAGGAATTTTGTGGAACGATATGTAATCATGAGTACGAGTGATTATATTAAAATAGAGAATATGGAAGGGTTCACCCAGGGAACCCTCCCTAAACACCGGCAGGAACCAATACAGACCCAGCTGTCGGATGGCTATGATTATGCCAAGATGATTGAAAACGGAATCTCTCTTGAAGATCATATGAATGCCTGTGAGTCAGCTTATGTACGATACGCAATTCAAACATACAAAAGCTCCTATCTGGCTGCAGAGGCTCTTGGTACCAGTCAGGCCTCCATCATACGGAAAAAGAAAAAATACAGCCTTGAATAAAAGCGATTCAATAACGACTCAATAATTCATTTTTGCTTAGTTATTAATTCGATTTTGAATTGTCCGTGTTAAAATAGATACAGCAAAAGCCAGAAACGATTTTACCTCCTAGGTAGCAAAGCGGATTACGAGTATCCTCTTTGACTAAGAAAACGTTTCTGGCTTTTTGCCCTTTTTAGCTTTTGGGAATCCTTCATTTTTTTGGCATGCTTATTGCTGTCAATATATGTGTATTACAGTAGGAATTACCTGTAAAAAAGAATGGAGGAATTTTTTTATGATGGATGATTTAAAAAACAAACGTGTAATTACAGCCGCTCTTTGCGGTTCATGGGCAACAAAGGAGCTTAACCCTGCCGTCCCCTACACTCCCGAAGAAATAGCAAAAGATGCATATGAGTGCCATCAGGCGGGTGCTGCAGTTGTTCACATACATGTGCGAAATGCGGACGGTACTCCTTCCACTGATTTTGAACTTTATAAAGAGACAGTAGAACGTATCCGGGCATATAAGGATTGTGATGTATGCATCAATATCACCAGTTCAGGCTCCGTTGGTTTCGGAGATGAAGAAAGAATTTATCCTCTTCAGAAGCTTCTGCCCGAACTGGCTTCCTATGATGCCGGTACTCTGAACTGGCAGCATAGGACCGTATTTATGAATCCTCCCGCCTTTTTGGAAAAGCTGGGATACGCATTACAGGAGAATAATATAAAACCTGAAATTGAGATTTTTGATGCAGGCATGATTTATAATGCCATTTACTATATAAAAACAGGCGTACTCAAGCCACCATGCCATTTCCAATTTGTGCTGGGCTGTGCCGGAGGGATAACCAATACGGTAGATAACCTTTTATACCTGAAGAACCGGTTACCGGAAGGCTCGACCTGGGCGGGGTGCGGCATTTCTTCGGGACATCTTCCCATCATGTCGGCTACCATTGCATTAGGCGGGCATCTGCGTGTAGGTCTTGAAGACAATGTGTACTACACGAAAGGCGTGCTGGCAAAATCAAATGCCCAGCTGGTAGAGCGCGCAAAAAAGATGCTTGAAATCAATGGATTGAAAGCTGCAGTTCCTGAAGAGGCGCGTGAGATTTATGGCCTGACTAGAAAGGGATTTTAATGCGGCACACATGAATGAGGTCTATGTAAAAGTACACAATTCCGAAAGCGTATTGCCCATGGCATGCTCTCGGCGTGCTTATTATAAAAAAATCGGAGGTAAATTTTATGAGTACTATTATAGGCATAATCGGATTATTGCTCGCAATTGCCGTTTTAGTAATTGGTGCATATAAGGGATTGGGGGCGCTTCCATTGACTCTGATTGCTGCATTTGTGGCAATCATCACCAATGCGGCAAACCTTGGCAATTTCTTCAGCGCTGAGTATATATGGACCGGCTTTTCGGGTCATTATATGACAGGTTATTCCAATGCATATCTAAGCTACTTTTTACTGTTTGCATGTTCAAGCCTGTACGCCAAATTAATGAATGATTCCGGCAGCGCAACGGCAATTGGATATAAGCTGATTGACTGGTTTGGAAGAAAAAATGTCATCCTGGTCTCCATCCTTATTACGTCGGTCCTGACTTACGGGGGCGTCAGCCTTTTTGTTGTAGTATATGCTGTTGCCCCCATTTTCTTCCTGTTATTTAAGGAAGCAAACCTGCCCCGGCATCTGACCATGGGCTGTCTTATTGCAGGAAGTGCAACCTTTACCATGACCTGTCTGCCCGGTTCCCCACAGCTCACAAATGTAGTTCCGACAGAATTTCTTGGAACTACGCTGATTGCGGCTCCCGTACTCAGTATCATATGTGCCCTTACCGTGTTTGCAGCTGCTCTTGGATATTGCATATTTGCACAAAAGCGTGCAACAGCCAGAGGGGAAGTCTGGTCCTATCCAGAAGGAAAAAGCGCTTCTGATTATGGCATGCGGGAACGCAGCGACTTGCCGGAGGCCTGGAAATCATTCTTACCTATTATTGTATTGGCTCTGATTATCATTATAGGAAGCCGTTTCGGAATAAATTCCACAATGCTTTCGGTTTTCGCAATGCTTTGCGGAGCACTCATCTGTTTCCTGTTGAACGTTAGCCGTTTTCAGGGTACTGACGGAAAACAGGTGCTGACAGAAGGGCTTGGCGGAGGAATTGCCGGCATCGGCGGACTGGCAGCGGTTCTGGCCTTTGGTACCGTCGTGCGGAATACCCCGTCCTTTACCTATATTGTGGATTGGGTACTTAGTCTTGACATGCCTCCATATGTACGCGGAATTTTTGCCACATCAGTATTCTCAGGAATTACAGGGTCCTCCTCCGGCGGGCTGCGTATCACGCTGGAAGCCCTGTCCGATAATTTCCTGTCCTCAGGCGTAAATGTAAGCATTATGCACAGGCTTATGGCTATTGCCGCAGGAGGACTTGATACACTGCCACATTCCCCCGGACTGTTTCTGATGATGAGTGTACTGGGCCTAAACCATAAAAACTCTTATCGCCATATCTTTATAATCAGCGTGCTGATTCCTGTCATTACCGTAGTGATTGCTACCATAGTATGTGTTTTGCTGGGATTGTAATTGCGATACAAAAGAAAAAACATTCATACAAGCTAAAAGGTATTGCTGTTATCCATACAGCAATACCTTTTAGGTGACACAGTATTATATTATAATAAAAATCACATTCCCATTGCTATCATTGACAATTTTCTTCAATGTATCCTGCAATTTCATCTGGCAGTCATCGGTCATTTTAGATATTTTATTCCTCATCCCCTCATCTACCAGTTCTCCGATAGATTTCCCAAAGATTAATGTATCCCATATAGCCTCCGGAGCCTGAGAAGCCGTCGCTTTTATGTAGGTAACTAAATCTTCGGCCTGCTGCTGAGTCCCGACGATAGGTGCAATTTCAGTTTCAATATTGGCACTGATCATATGAATCGAAGGCGCATTGGCTTTAATATTAACGCCAAATTTGCCGCCATGCTTAATTATTACCGGCTCCTCAACGATAATTTCGCTCCTGTTCGGTGAAACGACACCATAGCCTTTATGTCTCACCTCAGACACGGCGCTTCCAACCTTCCCAAATTCTTCTTTTTGCCTGACTAAATCTTTTAAAATATTAAAGAACTCATACTCTCCGTGGATTTCACTTCCTAAAATATCAGAAAGGATTTGATAATAATATTTCATATCAAAGGTAAGATTTATTTTAATCTGTCCGGTAGCCATATCAATTTCTTCAATAAAATATTTTTCAATAAACTCATTGGAAATCTCATCCTGATGCATCTTTAAGTCTTTAAGCGTATAAATATTCTGGAGAACCTCTTTGATTGTCTCCAGAACCCTTTCTTTGATTGGGTTATCTTTTGGCAGGATATCCAGCCATTTGGGCGTATAGAATTCCAATTGTGATATCGGGAATTCCATAAGCAGAGACTCCATAATCCGATGAATATCTTCTTTTCTCAACTGATCACAATTAAGGGCAATGCAGGTCACGCCATACTTTGTACTTAGTTCCTCCTGCAGCGCTTTTGTCTGGTCTGAAAAAGGTTTTGAAGAATTTAAAATGATGACAAAAGGTTTGCCTATTTTTTTCAGTTCATTGACGGTGCGTTCCTCACTGCTTATAAAACTCTCTCTGGGAATTTCCCCAAAAGAACCATCGCTGGTAATCACCATTCCTATGGTCGAATGATCCTGAATAACCTTTCTTGTTCCAATGTGAGCCGCTTTTGTAAACGGAATTTCCTCTTTAAACCATGGTGTTTTTACAAGCCTTTCCTTTTCATCCTCTAAATGACCTGTTGCTCCGTCAATCATATATCCCACACAATCAATTAACCGCATTTTAACGGTGATATCATCGCTTAATTTTATGACAGCAGCGCTTTTAGGTATAAACTTAGGCTCTACCGTGGTTATCATACGGCCTTTGCCGCTGATTGGAATTTCGTCGGTTGCCATTTGCCGGTCTTTTTCATCCATGTTAGGAAGTACAAGCTGCTCCATAAACCGTCTTATAAAAGTAGACTTTCCGGATCTCACAGGACCTACAACGCCGATATAGATTTCACCGTTGGTACGAGCTTGTATATCTTTATATACGTTAAAACTGTCCATGATAATTCCCCTCTCTGCATTCACTGATATAATGTATGCAAAGAAATCGAATAATATGTTAACCTATTCCCAACGGGTAACTTTATGTTCCGTTTTTTTGCTTCGTGACAATAAATCAATCACCGCTTCCTTTGCCGCCTTCCCTTCAAAAAGCACAGCATTCACCTGCTCAACAATAGGCATAGATACATCATGTTTCTTGGCAAGGGCAAGGGCTGCCTTTGCTGAATAGACTCCTTCTACTACCATTTCAACTGCATCCATCGCCTGCTGCATTGTATGCCCTTTGCCGATAAGATATCCGGCCTTCCTGTTGCGGCTATGCTGACTTGTACAGGTTACAATTAAATCTCCCATACCGGAAAGACCGGCAAAAGTTTCGATACGGCCACCGGCAGCAATTCCCAGCCGTGTAATCTCAGCAATCCCCCTGGTCATCAATGCCGCCTTTGTATTATCGCCAAACCCCAGTCCGTCACTGATACCTGCCGCCAGTGCGATAACATTCTTTAGGGAACCACCTAATTCAATGCCTGTCATATCGGGACTTGTATATACCCTGAAGATATCATTCATGAATATATCCTGAATATATTTGGCCGTATCAAAGGTTTTAGCTCCAACAACAACTGTAGTAGGAATCTCCCTGCCAACCTCTTCTGCATGGGAAGGTCCCGATAAAACGGCCACATCTGCTGCCTGAATCTCTTCTTTTATAATCTCCGACATCGTCAAAAGCGAATTTTCTTCGATCCCCTTAGCAACATCAACGATAATTTGGCCGGAAGTAACAAAAGGAGCCGCCATTTTTGCTGTACTCCTTAAAAATACCGAAGGTACGGCAAATACAAGAATGTCTTTACCTTTAATACTTTCTTCTAGATCCGATGTAAAATGTATCTTTTCAGATAAACTAACACCCGGAAGCTTTGATTTATTTTCATGATTATTTTTAAGCATTTCAATTTCTTCAGGAATGATAGACCAAAGTGCCACATCGTGTCCGTTTTTATTTAATACGGACGCAAGAGCGCTTCCCCAGCTGCCCGCTCCAATGATGCTGATTTTTCTATGCATTGATTGCTTCTCCTCTATTTGTTCTTTTTCTTTGTAAATCTATTTTCAGTACCATTCTTTAAACGTATCAGATTCCCTCTATGCCTCCACCATGCCATGATACAAAATGCAAGGCTGACCATAAATAAATGCCATTGCCCGGGATAAAATATCAGGCAGCAAACGGGAAATAACGTTGATATTGCCAGTGAAGCTACCGATACATATTTGGTCAGGAAAAAAACAGTAAAAAAGCCGATTGCAGCTATAAGGCCGAAACGCCAGTCAAAAGCCACCATAACGCCTGAAGTCGCAGCAATTCCCTTGCCGCCTTTAAACTTCAGATAAAAAGGGTAATTGTGTCCTATAACAACACCAAAACCAGCATACATCGTCAATAACACATTGTCTGTGCCCGGCTGGGTAAAGATTAAATAGCGTACCAGGCAAATAGCGATGATAGCCTTTATGGCATCACCCAAATATGTAATGTACCCCGCTTTTTTGCCTAGGGTACGCAATATATTCGTTGTTCCGGAATTACCGCTGCCATGCTCCCGTATATCAATACCTTTGATACGCCCATAAATATATCCTGTTTGTATACATCCGAATATATAACCAATGATTACGCAAACAATAATATTTGTTACCATTACTTATCATTTCCCTTTCTCTCTCGAATAATGAATTTTAGTGGAGTTCCTTTGAATCCAAAGGCTTCTCTGATTTTGTTTTCAATATATCTGGTATACGAAAAATGAGTCAGTTGTTTGTCGTTTACAAATATAACAAAGGTTGGCGGTTTTACAGATACTTGCGTTATATAATAAAGCCTTAACCGCCTGCCTTTGTCTGATGGCGGCTGTTTTAAAGCCACTGCTTCTGACATAATCTCATTAAGCACGCCGGTAGATATCCGAAGCGAATGATTTTCAATGACAACGTCAATCAAATCATATAGCTTATTCAACCGCTGGCCGGTTACTGCAGAAATAAAAATCAATTCTGCATAAGGCATATAGGCCAATACACGGCGTATATCATCTGTATACTTATAAATAGTCTTATCATTCTTTTCAACAGCATCCCATTTATTAACAGCGATAATGACACCTTTGCCCCGCTCATGGGCAATCCCTGCAATTTTAGCATCCTGTTCCGTGACCCCTTCGATAGCGTCAATAACTAGAATGACGATATCTGCCCGTTCCACAGCTGTAACTGTACGGATGATACTGTATCTTTCCAAATCTTCTTTAATTTTACTTTTTCGCCGTAATCCGGCAGTATCAATAAAAATATATTCCCTGCCTTGATATTTTACCGGCGTATCAATGGCGTCTCTGGTCGTACCGGCAATATCAGAAACGATTACCCGTTCCTCTCCCAGTAATTTGTTGATAATAGAAGATTTACCTACATTAGGCTTGCCGATAATGGCAATCTTAGGCGTATCGCCTTCTTCAGTATCACCATCTTTTTTTGTAAAATTCTCAGCTACGACATCAAGCATATCTCCAATACCTAATTTAGAAGCGGCAGACACAGGAATGGGATCGCCGATTCCCAGATTATAAAATTCATAGACATCTGTCATATATTTTTCAAAGCTATCCACCTTATTAACAATAAGTAATACCGGCCTGCCTGATTTTCTAAGCATATCTGCAACTTTAAAATCTGTATCTACAAGACCCTGTTTTACATCAGTAATAAACAGAATAATATCTGCAGTTTCAATGGCTATTTCTGCCTGCTCACGCATACTGGATAAAATCAAGTCCTTACTCTCCGGCTCAATACCTCCGGTATCAATGAGGGTAAACTGCTTATCCAGCCATGTAATATCTGCATATATTCTGTCCCTTGTTACTCCGGGTGTATCTTTAACGATACTAATCTGTGCTCCGGCAAGAGCATTAAACAATGTGGACTTTCCTACATTAGGACGCCCAACGATTGCAACTATCGGCTTACTCATAATTTTCTCCTTCTATCTTTAATGATTTTCTCAATCAGGTCATCTCCATTCGATTTTATTATATCTATGGGAACTTGTAAAGAATTTTCAATATCTTTAATCGTTATATCATCAAGTAAAACCGATTCACCACTTCTTAACAAGTTACATGGCAGCAATAATATATCCCCTAACGCCTTATCTTTAAGCTGCTTAATGATGTCCTTTCCGGTCAATAAACCACTTACGGTAATACCTTCACCAAAAAAATCGTTGATTATGCAATAAACATCTATTTTTATATTGGGATAACAACCATTTAGCCGTCCGGCCATTGATTTAATATATTGATATGCCAGTTTTCCCGTCGCTATGGATATATGGCCTTGCCGTAAATCTCCATTATGGGAAGCTAAAGCTCCATCAAATTCATCTAATAACAAACGCATCATGCCGACACCGTTTTCAAGCTGTACATAACCATCATAACTATCCGCTCCTGGAAAATCCCGTTCTGCCATGATGTACCATTCATCGCTGCCATGGACAAAATGCGTTCCATATTCATCAAAGCACTTCTGTTGAAATTGATGAATATTATCTAATATCTTCCCGGCGTCTTCTTTATCAAAAGGAGCAGCCTTAAAAAGACCGTCCCTGAATTTTGTTATTCCCATAGGAACCACAGACAGGCTTTCAAAATAGGGAATAAAAGAAGATAAATCCGCTATTGTCCGTGTTAGCTCATCGCTATCATTAACGCCCTTACACAAAACAATCTGCCCATTCATTGTGATTCGGCTGTCATACAGACGTTTAATCTGCTCTAATATTTTTCCTGCGAAACGATTTCCTAGCATCATACATCTTAAGGCGGCATTGGTTGTATGGACAGATATGTTAATTGGAGACAGCTTATACTTTATGATTCTGTCTATATCCTTCTCTTTCATATTGGTCAGGGTAATATAATTCCCCTGTAAAAATGATAGCCTTGAGTCATCATCCTTGAAATACAGTGTGTCACGCATCCCCCCCGGCAGTTGATTAATGAAACAAAAAATACATTTATTATTGCAGGATTTGTAATCGTCCATCAAGCCGGACTCAAACTCTATTCCCAAATCTTCGGTATAATCTTTTTCGATTTCAATAAGCCACTCTTCTCCAGAGACTTTCTTAATGAGTATCTCGATATACTCATCATTAATGAGAAAATGATAATCAAGAACATCTTCAATAACTGTATCGTTTATTTTTATAATAGTATCACCGGGACGTAAATCCACCTCCCAGGCAATACTCCCTTTTAGAACATTTTTAATGATATGCATTTGATGACTCATGAGTAATACCCCTATTTTTTAGCATTAAAAAGGCAGCAAGACTGCCTCTGGCAGCTCCGGACTTCCGATGTGACCACATAACCTTGCTATTACAACACGTACAGATGTCCGTAATAACAATATGTTCAGATGAGATTCCTGCTTCTCTTAAAATGCAGGCGTTTGCCTCCCAAAGGTCTAAATGGCACTTTTCCTCTGATTTCTGAAACAAAAATCCGGCGTAGGCTTCATCCGAAAAAGATTCTTTAAACCGCAAGGCTACTTCGCTGCCAATTTCATAACAAGATCGGCATATGGAAGGTCCTATAGCTGTGATAATATCGGCGGGATCGGAATTAAATTCTTTTTGCATTATTTCGATAGTTTTCTTCCCCATCCTGTTAACTGTCCCTTTCCAGCCAGAGTGAGACAGGGCAATGACTTTTCTGATAGGATCCACAAAAAATAAAGGGACACAATCAGCATAGAAAGTAACAAGCGGTATTCCCGGCCGATTTGTTACTAATCCATCTATATCTGAATAATCCCTCTCTTTGATAATTCCTTTTCCTTTGTCTTTCTCAGTAACAACACGGACATTCGTTGTATGGGTCTGATCTGTAAAAACCATATCCCTGTAATCCATAGACACAGCATGGCCAAATAGCTTAAAATTCTCCAGGACTGCTTCATCATTATCACCTCTTGTAAAGGACAAATTCATTGATGCATAATTGCCCTTACTTTTTCCACCCAGCCTGGTGGAAAAACCGTGCTCTACCAGCCCTGTATTGGTAAGAGCCGGGAATCTGATGACGGGAAGATATTCAGTATCAATAACAGTTGTTAAAAGGTTCATATTTTCAAATAAATGCGTTTTCATATAATAATATCTCCTCCCCTAAAATTGTTACCACATCAAAACGGCAAGGGGTATTTTCTTGATAATGATGAATCAATAAAAAATATCTGGCGACATTTTTTATTCTCTGCTGTTTTTTGTAGTTGACTGCTTCCCATGGCTCGCCTTTTGTCCGGTCTTTTCGGTATTTGACCTCTACAAAAACAATGTAACTATCTTTTTTGGCAATAATATCAATTTCACCTAGTTTACACCGAAAATTTCTTTGTATCATAATAAATCCTTTTGATTCAAGGTATTTGACCGCCTCTTCTTCATAAGTATTCCCTATCGCCCGTTTATTTTCCATAAATGCTCCTAGACAAAATGACCGATGAATGTCCTTCTATGTATTGGTGACGCCCCTAACTGCCGGAGAACTTCAATATGCGCCTTCGTCCCATATCCTTTGTGTTTTATAAATCCATATTCAGGATAAAGTTCATCATAGGCCGCCATCATACGGTCTCTCGTTACTTTAGCAAGAATACTGGCTGCAGCAATGGATACACTTTTGGCATCCCCTTTAATAATGCTTTCCTGAGGCATAGTCATTCCAGGTATCGTTACAGCATCATTTAATAAGATTCCAGGTGTAATGCTTAACCCGGCTACAGCCATTTTCATGGCTTCATAAGTCGCCTGCAAAATATTTATTTCATCAATTCTTCCTGCATTCACAACGCCTGTACTAAAACTTATCGCCTGTTCAGTAATGATTGCATACAATTCTTCTCTTTTGGCTGGTGAAAGCTTTTTAGAATCATTGATGTAAAGTAGTTTTAAATCTTTTGGCAATATCACTGCACCAGCCACCACGGGACCTGCCAGAGGGCCGCGCCCGGCTTCATCAATACCGCAAATATAGGCATAGTCCCTAAATTTATTTTCATAAAACATCATAGTTTCAATTCGCTCATATTCTCTGAGCAGTTTAGTTCTTTTCGCTTCTTGCTTTTTATTTTCGCTCACAACTACCCTCCTTCATTATTGATGTTCTAATATTCCAAAGGATTTAAGGGGCCAGATACGCATCCATGCTCTTCCAACAATGTCTTCTCGGTTGATGCTGCCGACTGTCGCATATCTGCTATCCTGGCTATTATTACGGTTATCTCCTAATACAAAATATTCTTCTTCACCGAGCACTATGGGTTCTGACGCAACTCCGGCATTCGCTATTGGCTCATACCCATAATCTTCCTCTAATATCCCACCATTGATATAAATATCCCCGTCTACGATTTGAACAGTTTCACCAGGAAGACCGATAATGCGTTTAATATAATGAATCTTTTCATCACCGGGATAAGGAAAAACAATAATGTCAAAGCGATGCGGTTCATTGACTCTATAGCTTATTTTTTCCACAATCAGATTATCTCCGTCTGTGAGCGTAGGGAACATCGACATACCATTGACCTCTGTACGCTGCCCCACAAAAGTTACGACAATATACGTAATCATAAGGACAATTGCAAGGTAAAGCAACAGCCCTAAAATTTCTCTTAAAATACTTCTCTCTTTATCTTCTATTATATTCTCTCTGTCATCCATGCTATGTCCCTAATTATCTTCCGGAAATTCCAAGGTGACTCTTCCTAATTTTGAACTTCTAAATTCATCAATAAGTATTTTTGCCGCCTTATCTATATCCAATTCATTACCCTTCAATTTACAGTTTCTTATTTCAGCAATCATATTTAACACTTCTATTTTATCATGATTTTCCGCTATATTAAACCTGTTATTTATGATTCCCGGATAAGACTTTAAAAGAAAGTCTAACAAATAGTAAGCCAGTTCCCTGATTTCTAATAATTCATCGCGTATGGTTCCTATAATTGCCAGCTTACGTCCCACCTCCTGATCTTCAAATCTGGGCCAGAGTATTCCGGGTGTATCTAAAAGTTCAACATATTTATTTAAGCGTATCCATTGTTTACCCTTTGTTACTCCCGGTTTATTGCCGGTTTTTGTACAGGCCTTTCCGGCAAAAGTATTTATAAATGTAGATTTTCCTACATTAGGGATACCTACAACCATGGCTCTCACCGGGCGGTTGATGATGCCGCGCTTACGGTCTCTCTCAATTTTCTCCTGACAGGCTTCTTTAATCAGTTCAGTAACCTCTTTAATATTATTCCGGCTTCTTGCATCCATCTTCCATACATAAAAACCCTGAGCGCTAAACCATAGTTCCCACCTCTTTGTACGTTCAGGAGCTGCCAAGTCAGCTTTATTTAATATGATCAGACGTTTTTTGTTCTTTGCAAGTTCATCTATATCCGGATTTTTGCTGCTTATAGGTATTCTTGCATCGACCAATTCGATGATGATATCTATAAGTTTAATGTTCTCCTGCATCATTCGCTTTGCTTTTGTCATATGACCGGGGTACCATTGAATATTCATTCTTAATCACTTCCAATTTTATTTAATTCTTCCGATTATCTGATCTTTTTGAATATTACCTATGCTGGATAACCGGCTGTCCTCAGCTTCATTATAGTTGTCACCGATAACAAAAAACTCATCCATTTCCAGCGTAATACCCTCCTCTGCCAATCCTCCATTGATTAAGTAGTCATCATTAAAATCAATCTCCAATGGTTCATCATTGATATAAATGATACCCTCACTAATTCGTACCGTCTCATTAGGTAATCCGATAACACGGCGGATATACCTTCTGCCTCCGCTCTTTCCCAGTTCAAAGACAATGACATCAAATCTTTTAGGACTCGATAAGGTATACGCTATTTTATTTATATTAACAATTTGATTTTCAGCAAGGGTAGGTTCCATTGCGTTGCTTTCTACAACCATTTTCCTCCCAAAGGCTTGTATTGAAATTATTCCTAAACCGATGACACAAACCAGGCCCATGATAAATAAAAGAAATTTTGATACCTGCCCCGGCAGTCTCAATTGCTTCAAACGACGTCTTAATTTTCTTCTGCTTCTTCTCTTATTATAATCCACCGTTAATCCCCCAAACCATATAAAAACGGGACAATTACATGATGTACTTGCCCCTTGTCACAGATTATTTTACTAATTCTTTAACTTTAGCCCTCTTTCCTACTCTGTCTCTTAAGTAGAATAATCTCGCCCTTCTTACTTTACCTTTTCTTACTACATCAACCTTTTCAACAATTGGGGAATGCAGCGGCCAGGTCTTTTCCACGCCGATTCCATTAGAAGTCTTTCTCACCGTGAATGTTTCGCGGTTAGAACCGTTTTGACGTTTGATGACCGTTCCTTCAAAAACCTGAGTTCTCTCTCTTGTTCCTTCTTTTACCTTTGCATATACCCTAACTGTATCACCAACACGAAAACTGGGTACTTCGGCTTTCATCTGGGCAGCTTCAATGCTTTTAATAATATCGTTCATCTTTAAGTGAACCTCCTTAATAATCATTAGATGTTCTTAATACATGGGTAACAGAGGACCATCCTATTTCTCACAACAATATATTTTACCATAATCTCCATAAAAAAGCAAACATTATTTTCGCTCTCGGTCAGCCGGAGCGCCCTCAGTAAGCAAGTCCGGGCGCCGCTTAATTGTTCTCTTGACAGATTGTTCTAACCGCCATTTTCTAATATTTTCATGATGTCCTGAAAGTAAGACTTCAGGAACTTTCTTCCCATGAAATACTTCCGGCCTGGTATACTGGGGATATTCTAAAAGGCCATCCTGAAAGGATTCAGTCACCACTGAATCGTCATTATTCAGGACCCCCGGTACGAGCCTGGATATGGTATCTATCATAACCATGGCCGGCAGCTCACCGCCTGTTAAAACATAATCGCCAATCGAAATATGGTCTGTCACTATTTCCTCTAATATACGTTCATCAATGCCTTCATAATGTCCGCACAGAAAAATCAAATCTCCTTCTTGAGAAAGTTCTTCTGCAATACTTTGATTAAAAACTTTACCCTGGGGCGTCATGTGAATCACTCGGGGTTTACTACTCATATCCCTGATAATATCTGCATAACATTCATAAATTGGCTCTGCCTGCATCACCATTCCCGCGCCGCCGCCATAAGGATAGTCATCAACATGCTTATGCTTATTCCGGGCGTAATCGCGGATATTAACTGCTTTAAGGGTTATCAGGTTTTTGTCCATTGCCTTGCCGATAACACTTGTATGAAGGCCATCTAAAATCATTTCAGGGAACAAAGTCATCACATAATAATTCATTACATCTGTCCTTCCTATAAATGTTACAGTTCAAGCAATCCTTTTAAAATATGGACAGTTATTTGTTTTTTATTTAAGTCAATATCAAGAATACACTCCTTTGTTGCCGGAAGCAGAACCTCTTTTCCCGCTGCTGTCGTAACCACATAAACATCATTGGCACCGGTCTTGATGACGTCTTTTAGGTCTCCAAAAAGTTCATCTTTATCTGTAAATACTTTCAAGCCAATTAAGTCGGCAATAAAATATTCATCTTCTTCCAGCTCGACAGCATTCTCTCTGGTAATCCATAAATCTTTTCCCCGATATTTCTCGATATCATTGATATGATCAATGCCTTTAAACTTTAATATGGCAAATTGTTTGAAAAACTTAACATTCTCAACTTCTAAATCCATAAAGCCTTTCCCAGTATCCAGTTTACAATTTTTTAAAGAGTTATAACGCTTCACATCATCTGTGGTGGGAAATACCTTAACCTCACCTTTTAGTCCATGGGTTGATGATATGACACCAACTCTAAATAAATCTTCCATAAATACACCTCATAAATCGTCCGCTACACCCGTTGCCACTGTACGTATCATACACGGCACACTAAGAATGTAAAAAGGGCCGGTTATCAGCCCTTTTACTGTACAATATCTACAATAATCTTCCTGTCATCCTTTGAAGCCGCAGACTTTACAATCGTACGAATTGATTTAGCAATCTTCCCCTGCTTACCTATGACTTTTCCCATATCATCAGGCGCAACTCTTAACTCTAAAACGATACTATCTGGTTTTACGGTTTCGGTCACGGTAACCTGTTCAGGATGATCAACTAGCGACATAGCAATTACTTCAACTAATTCTTTCATTAGACCACCTCCACTAGTGTTACTTAGATATACCTGCTATTTTGAGAATCTTAGCAACCGTATCTGTAGGCTTGGCGCCTGTAGATAACCATTTTTTTGCTAATTCTTCATTAACTTTGATTGCACTTGGTTCTACAGTCGGATCATAAGTCCCTATTTCTTCAATAAATCTACCATCTCTTGGTGATCTTGAATCAGCAACGATGATTCTATAGAAAGGCGCTTTCTTTTGTCCCATTCTCTTTAATCTAATCTTAACTGCCATATTATAATTCACCTCCTAAAATTTTATTTCATAATCTATCAAAAAGGAAATTTAAATCTTCCCCTCTTTGCACTTTTACCTGAAAGCTGGCCAGAAAACTGCTTCATGACTTTTTTCATCTGGGCAAACGACTTCACAAGCTGATTAACCTGTGCAATAGTGACGCCGGCACCCTCAGCGATACGTTTTTTCCTTGAAGGATTCATAAGATCCGGATTGGCACGTTCGATGGGAGTCATTGATAATATCATTGCTTCCGTACGTTTCATTTGATTTTCATCAACCTGGACATCCTTAAACTGGGAACCCATACCGGGCATCATTGATAAAATATCACCGATACCTCCCATATTCTTAATCTGGTTCATGGACTCTAAAAAGTCATCATAGTCAAATTCTGCTTTTTTAATCTTCTTACTTAGCTCTAATGCTCTTTCTTCATCAATCTGTGCCTCTGCTTTTTCAATCAGGGATAAGACATCCCCCATTCCAAGGATTCTTGAAGCCATACGGTCCGGATAAAATTGTTCTAAATCGGATAATTTCTCACCCATACCCACATAAAGTATCGGCTTTCCGGTAACCGACCGAATCGATAGCGCGGCTCCGCCCCTTGTATCACCATCAAGCTTTGTAAGGATGACGCCGTCAATATCAATTTCGTCGTTGAAAGACTTGGCCACATTCACTGCATCCTGTCCGGTCATAGCATCAACAACCAGAATCGTCTGATCCACATCTATGGCCTGCTTAATATCTTTTAATTCCTGCATCATATCAATATCAATATGGAGGCGCCCTGCCGTATCTAAAATAACGACATTATATTCATTGGATCTGGCATGGGCAACAGCTGCCTTGGCAATATTCACAGGACTATGGTTCTCACCCATAGCAAATACCGGAACATCTTGTTTCTCCCCATTCACCTGCAGCTGTTTGATGGCTGCAGGACGGTAAACATCACAGGCTGCCAACAGTGGTTTTCTGCCCTTTTGCTTCAGCTTCCCGGCAATCTTTGCGGTGGTCGTCGTCTTTCCGGCGCCTTGCAGGCCTGCCATTAAAATGACTGTAACCTCGTTACTGTTCTGAAGCTGAATCTCCGTGGTTTCACTACCCATCAGAGAAACCATCTCTTCATTAACAATCTTTATAACCATCTGTCCCGGAGTCAGACTATTCATTACATCCTGGCCGACTGCACGTTCCTGCACCGAACTTATAAACTGCTTGACAACCCTGAAGTTGACATCGGCTTCAAGCAGAGCCATCTTAACCTCTTTAAGAGCTGCTTTGACATCGGCTTCTGTTAGCCTTCCTTTGCTCCGGAGATTTTTAAATATATTTTGAAGCTTATCGGATAAGCTTTCAAATGCCATAAGTGAATCTCCTCCTTCATTATAAATCTTCAATAATTTTATCTGTTATATGTAAAATATATGATGCGTATTCCTCTATCTTATCCTGATTACCACTACTATTATTAATCTCTTTTGCAAATTGACTGATTTCATCTATTCTTTTTTTTGTATGATTAAACTTTTCGATGAGGTGAAGCTTCTCTTCGTAGATGCCAAGCTTCTTATCACATCGTTTAATTATATCAAAAACACCCTGCCGACTTATATTCTGCTGGTCGGCAATCTCCCCTAAAGATAAATCATTGAGGACGAAATCTTCATAAAGCCTCCTTTGGTGGGGCGTAAGCATCTCACCATAAAAGTCATAAAGCAGAGACTGTTTCAAAATTTTTTCCAAGAATAATACCACCTGTCAAATATTTTTACTTTACAGATGGTATTGTAACCTATTCTAATAACGTATGTCAATACTTTTTTAAAAAAAGGAATAAAATGCTACTGTGAACCGAATAATTCAAATCCCGGTATATGCGTTCTAACTATGCCGGTGTAATAGCTGCTCTACATGATTTTATGTTCCTTCGACAGCGAATGTCCAGTCCGTTTTTTATAAACACTATAAAAATACCGCCAATCAGAATACCCAACCTTATCAGCGATTTCATAAACTTTAAGATCAGTTGTCTCATATAAATATTTTGCTTTTTTCACACGAATATCTGTAAGATAATCGATGAAATTAACATGAAATGCTTTTTTAAATAAACGGCTGAAATAATTCCTGCTTATACCAATGTGTCCGGCAACAGTTTCCAGAGAAAGTTCCTTATCCCCATAATGTTCCTGAATATATAATACCGCATTTGCCAGATCTTTATTGATTGAATTCATATTGGCAAACAACTCTTCCAGCTCTATGGTAATCTTACTGTTATCTGCCACCCACATATCTGCTCTCAATAAAGCCTCCTGATATAGATCAGGTAATTTCATGATATCTCTCGAAAATCCACTCGCACCAACTGTAAACCGAATCTGATAATATTGATGCAGGTTTCTTTGAATCTCTTGGATAATTGACGTTATCATACAACAAAAAGACATGTCCTCTTCCTGATACTTTTTTGCCAATATCACGCCATACTCATAATAATTAATATTCAGGACAAGGCTGTTCGCAAATTCATTAAACAGTTCCTGCATAACATTATTAATAGACTCTTTCATCAAATACATATCGTTTTGAAAGATTTTCTTCCTGCCCTCTTCAAAATGAATTAGTTTTAGAATTACCACAATGATGTCCTTATCCTGGTAGACTGACTTATATCGTTTGGCCTGATGCTCTTTCTCCGGCAGAGTCATTTGATGCCCATGAAGCAGTTCCAGAAAGAAATCCTGCATTAATTTTTCTTCGGAACCCAATTTTATCTGTTCCGTGCCTGCGGATATTTCCTTATTGGAAGAATGGTTTATCTTTTCAACCGTTTTTAGAATTGAATGAATGATATCCTCTGGCAGCATAGATGGTTTAAATAGATAGTCACAGGTTCCCAAAGTCATCGCTTCTCTTACCAGTTCAAATTCATTATAACAGCTTAATACAATAATCTCTATAGCTATATTCATTCTTCTAATTCTGCGGATAAGCTCAATGCCTCCCATTTGAGGCATCTTAATATCCACCATCATAATGTCCACCCGGGTATCCTTTATGATATCAAGAGCCTCATACCCATTATTGGCACATAAGATTTCAAGTTCATAAGTCTTCCATGAGATACTTTCTACAATAGAAGTGCGGATAAATTCTTCATCATCCACCAACAGAATACGATACATAATAGCTCCCTTCTGGTGTGTAGTTCTAGTTGATATTTGTGCTTTATCTAAAGTGTTTCAATAACAGGTATGCGGATATATACAATGGTACCGCGCCCTGGTTCACTTTGAATTTCAATTCCATGCCCTAAACCGTAGTTAAGCCTGATTCGCTCCTTCACATTGGTGATACCAATACCTGTTAATTGATTGAATCCATAATAATTAAATCCTGATCCATTATCTCCAACCGAAAATACCAGCATGTCCGCCTTCCTTCTTCCCGTGATAAGGATCATCTCATCTTCATCATGACCATTGAATCCATGAAGGATACAATTTTCCACTATGGGCTGCAGAAGCATCTTCAGCATCCTGCTCTTAAGAACCTCTTCCTCTATATCAAATAATGCTGTAATAGAACTATTATTACGTTTTTCCTGAATATGAAGATAGTCTTTAACAAACCGCAGTTCCTCTTCCACCGGAACAAATAAATCGATTCCCTTACTGCTGTATTCCAGCATCTGTACCAATGCTACTACCATTCTGGAAATTTCATCAGAGCCGATGCGGATTGCCATCCATTTGATAGTATTTAATGTATTGTATAGGAAATGGCTGTTAATCTGGGAATGCAGCGCTTGTAATTCAATCTGATGCCGTTCCTTTTCTTTATACAGCACTTCCTTCATAAGCTTATCAACCTGATCTACCATTAGATTGAAACTCTTTACCAGCATATTTAACTCATCATCGTAGCTACCGTCCACCTTAATATTAAAGTCTCCTTCCCCCACCTGTTCCATGCTATTCGCAATTTTACGTATAGGCTTCGTTACATAACCAGATAAAAGAAATGCTACAATAAATGACAAGCCAAAGAGGAGCAAGCCTGCTATACTGAAAAAAATCTGCATTTTCCTAACTTCAGACTGCAGCATTTTTTCGCTGTTGACTTGAATAATCGTCCAGGGAACCTGCGTTACGGTATTATACCGAATGGTACGGCCGTTATCTCTTTGTACCCCACCTTGTATTCGTCCTGCAAAAAGACTTTGCAGCCCTGAATCCTCACTACAGTTTATTTCGATCTGTTCTGAGTCCGGGCTAAAGATAACTGACCCGTCTTCATCCACAATAATGGCGTAATCTTCTTCTGTCATATCCATACAGCTCATAACTTCTGCAATATTGTTATATGCTATATCCACCTGGACAATAAGTTCTACTCTTTTAGGCTTATAATTATACAAATAAGCTACCCGGCTGACAACGAGATATGAATCACTTTTCTTATCTGTCTGCTCGTAAACCGCTTTATGAGTTGGAATTATCAGATCATTGATTCCTTCTACCGGATTTGCAATCCAAGACTGTTCTTTAAATACCTGTGGATCTGTAATTGAATTAGAGCGAAAGCTATTTTCATGGGTTCCTATAATATAGATATTATCGATTAAATAATTGGAATTCTTAATATTGGCTAATTGGTTCTCCACACTGCGCAGACTATTCAACCGCCATACTTTGGTCTCATCTGCATAGTTTTCCGGAATATTATTTGTTACCAGTGTTTCAAGCACCTGATTTTCTGCTATTTTACTATTCTTAATAATGGCGGATAAGCCTGAATCCATCATGGTGAGCAGATTGACCTGATAGCTCTTAATTTTATCTTCATAAAACTTTTTCATATTTTGGTAATAGAGAATAGACAAGAGTACAATGGCAGAAATGGACATAAAAAGCAATGAAATAGTAAACCGGTATCGAATAGATCTTTTATGAAATAATCCATCTGGTCTTTTCACCATTTTTTACAACCCCTGTCTCTTTTCTATAATTAGAACATATTTTATTCTACTTAGCAAGCTTAATTGACCACAGATATAATGGTAATTCAAGGGACTTCTCAAAATCATAAAGGCTCCTCCCATCTAAAGTCTCCACCTGAATTATCCGGCTGTTCTTAATAGTCAAAATTGTATGAAAGTATTCTATATCTTCCAGTCTGAACTGAAGCAGCAGGACACTTTCCGGCGGCAGCTTTTGGATAATATCTTCCAATATAATTAAGGCATTCTTTTTCTTAGTATTTCTTCTAAAAATATGTATGCCCGGACATTGTTCTATGTAGCTTTCGATATAGCTCAGGTAATGGTCAGAGTCTCGCTCATAGTTTTCCCTTTTCTGTATCACGGTATAATAATCTCTCAGCGCTTCCAGTGTATATACCCAAACCTCCTCCAAAGATTTATCTTTAGAAAATAGAGTATTAGCAAAGTCCTCGTTTAACTCCTCTGCATTCATATTGATATCAATCATTTGATGGCAAGTATCACAAGCTTTTACAACCCTGTGCTGATCTGTCAATATATGAAGTTTTTTTACGGCTGGGGCTGCAATCTGTAAGAGTTCTCCCAAACGAGACCATACAACCGGGTCTAGATTCTCAGTTTTAAAGTCTTTTTCTATCATTTTCCACCTCTGGCCACTTTCCAGATACATACCGTATACGCCTGGATCGGGGCGACTAATTTGTTATCCGCTATAGAATCAGATGTTCGCCACAATCCATAAAATGCTGCGCTGCCTTCAAAGTTTACTGTGACTGCTTTATCTTTACCGGATGTATTTGCCATGAATAAGATTTCATTTACTGCATCCTGATGGTGGATAATAATTTCTATCTCGGGGTCCTCCACCCAATAAAATGGTTTTTTATCCGGAATTATTCCAGCCAACGAATCCACATCCCGTGCGCAATGCCAAAGAGACGTATCAATTTCATATTTCCGGAAGTATTCATTATAGACAGGGAGTTTGGGTCCCACAATCAGCTTTCCTCCATTTCTGGCATACTTCCCTAATTTCATTGCTTCCTTTTCATCCAAAAAATCATACATAGATGCAAAAACCACCGAATATTCCATCAACGCCTCTTCACTAAGATACCGGTCAGATATATTGTAGTCTATACCTTTTTGCAGTAAATAATCGCTAACCATATCAATCCACTCTTCTTTTCCCCAATGTGAGTGATCCGCATCCATAGTTACCCCCAAATCCATGTCTGATATAAACAATTCCCGCGGAAATTCCGGTCCCTGAATCAGGCAGTTGGATTGCAGCTGATTAGGATCGAACAGAGAATATATTTGTTTCAATCGTCCCATTCCATAATTCTTATATAAGAGCACCTTTGGCTTTCTCTGATACTCTGCCAATTTACTGGAATTCAGCATATTCATCATCTTCCTAAACATGGAATAGTAGGGTTCTCTCTCTTTTCCGTCATTGGTCACCGGACATGCAAACCAGCGATCCCGGTCTGCCAGCATATAGAAATTAACAGCTTTCATTCCATTCATAAATGCGTATAAATATCCATACTCCTCTTGATCGGCACTTAAGGCATACCCCCTGTCAAAATAAGATCCGGAACCAAATTCGGGTACAAAGGGAAGTATGCTTCCAGATGCCATATAGCGAATACGCTCCCTTAATATAGCAGAGTCACCGCCTTTCGGATAAGCATCAATTCCAACAATATCCATGCCAGGTATTGCCTCACTTCTTTGTAATGATATAGGAGTATAATTCTGATAAGCACAGTTATGGAAAACAAAAGCATTCATTTTACTCTTCCTAATTAGATCCGTAAAGAATTCAAGTCCTCCTAGAACCTGATATTCTTTATACTCAGCCCAGTCCAGGTAATAAGGCAGATCTTCCTTTACCTGTGCGCCAAACTGTGTGGGAGGATATATATCATCAAACCCGGAATGCGAGCTGCAATATACTTCATTCAGGTTTACAATTCCTTTATATTTCAGTGACAGCATTTCACGGTACTGCTTAACTGCGTCCTCACAATAATCTAGTGTATAAGCACTGTCTCTAAAGAAATAGCACATTTCATTATCCGCCTGAATCCCTATAATACCTCCGTCAGGGTGATCATGCTTTTTCAGAATTGGGAGAATCCTCTCATAATAAACCGTAAACTTCTCGAATAGCTTCTTACTGGCATAAGATGGAATTGGAAATGGTCTCGCTACAAATGGATATACTACCGCAGTACCCATCGGTGATCTGGCTTGTATCTCCTCATCCATAATTATCCATTCTGGAAAACCGAAATAAGTCATTTCTGCATTGATGTGAGGACCGGGCCGTACCAGTATTTTCAGTCCTCTTTGCCCACACATCGACAGAAAATAATCTAAATCCTTCTCAGGAACCATTTCTCCAAAATCATATTTCCCCTCTTCATATTCATGTACGGACCATGGTATATAAGTTTCTATGATATTAAAACCCATCTCTTTAATCCGGTCTAGGACATCTCCCCAATGTTCTCTGGCAATTCTCCAATAATGAACTGCTCCGCTATATAATGGTATCTCTTTGCCCTCTATACTTACTCCATTTTTCGTTATCTGTATCATTATCTGACCCACTATCCTTTCACAGCTCCTGCCGTCATTCCAGATATAATCTGTTTCTGAAACAGCAGATACATGATTACAACGGGTACAATAGAAATCACGAATCCGGCACAAAGAATCCCATACTGCGTCACATAAGCACCTTTCATTACAGAGATGCTCATTGATAATGTTCTCTTCACAGGTGTAGAGATTAGTACCAGCCCCACCACAAGATCATTCCAGCAATTCAAGAATGCTAAGGTGGCTACTGTAGCAATTCCGGGCTTTACAAGCGGAAGCATTATTTTGAAAAATATACCACACCTGCCGCAGCCATCAATAATTGCCGCTTCATCTATCTCTGTAGGAATTGCCGCGAAAAAGCCATTTAATATGAATAAACTGATAGAAATATTAATTGCTATATAGGCAATCACCAGACTTAGATGATTATCCGTTAAATGCAGCTTACCAAATAAGATAACAATAGGAATCAATAAAATATGAATCGGTATCATAATCCCCAGTGAAAAGTAAGCAGTAATAATCTTACTTTTTCTCACGCGCATCATTGCATAACTCCCCATACATGTAATAAGAATCAGGGCTGCCAGAGCTAAAAGACATATCGTTAAACTATTAAAGAAACTTATCCCAACCTGTGCATTCTTCCATGCTTCTATATAATTATTCCACTTATAAACTTTAGGAAGGCCAAAACCATTTCCATAGATATCATTGTTGTCCTTTAGCGAAGTAATCAGCACCCATATGAAAGGATAGAGCGAGGTCAATGCAAATCCTATGAGGAAAATATATTTTATACATTTAGCCGTTTTTTGTTTAACCAGATACATATTCGACATAATTCTTTCCCCCTATTCTTTATTAATTCTTCCGGTAATTGCCTTGAGTACTAATGTAAATATTAAGGCAAGGCTGACAATTGTTACAGATATTGCGCTGCCCAGTCCGAAATCAGAATTAACAAATGCTGTTTTATACATGTATACTCCCAGATAAGCCGATCGAACTCCAGGTCCTCCATTGGTCATAATCCATGAATGATCAAAGGATTTAAGAGCACCTGTTACACAGAGAATCATACTAATCTCAATGAAATATCCCATCTGCGGAACAATAATATGAAAGAACCGCTGTCTGTTATTAGCACCATCAATCTGTGCACTTTCCACTAATTCCTCCGGAACTGACTGCAAAGCCGCTATGAATATGGTAATATACATCCCTATATACTGCCATGCCTGAGGCGCTATGACTGCACCTAATAAGACTCCCTGATCTGATAGCCAATTCTTATTCCATGAATCCAGCCCCACTGCTTCTAATAACCTATTAAATATACCTATCTCACTATTATAGAACAGGGAAAACATCAGACCTATAGCAACCGGTGCGATTACGACCGGCAGAAAATAAATAGTTCGAAATATCTTTAGCCCTTTCATCTTATTATATAGCAGATAAGCAATCAGAAGCCCCAATGAGATCTGCACTGCCAAAGTAACTATAACAAGCTTTAGCGTATTCCAGAATGTAATCCAATAATCCGAAGAAGCTATAAGTGTTTTATAATTCCCCATACCAATAAATATCTTATCCGCCACCCCATTCCACTCATTTAAGCTATAGAATGCGGAGGATATCATGGGTAAAATTAGAAAACAGGTATATACTGCAAAAACAGGAAGAATAAAAAAGAAAGCAAATATATTATCTTTTCTTTGTTTAATCATAACTGACAATTCCTTTCTAAAAAGCTGTTTCAAAAGATATAACTCTTTAGAAACAGCCTTCTTATTACTTATCTAACTCTGCCTGTACCTTATCTAGAAATTCTTCCGGCGTAATTGCCTGTATAAATAATTCATCAAGACTGGCATCCAGCATATTTAAGGCTTCCAGATCCGGCATGGTGGTATAGTGTACCGACGTGAGCTCTTTGCCCTCACAGAATTCTATCATTTTCTTAAATATTGGTTTCATATCATCCATATCGTATTCCACCTGTTTTGCTGGAATCATTCCACTTTGTGTTAATGCAAGTGTCAAATCATCCGAAGTGAGGAAATCGATAAAGTCAACCAAGGCCTGCTGCTTTGCCGGATCTTCAAAAGAAGCTTTATTCACAACTGCACCATATACCGTGAAACCTGAAACAAATGTTGACGGATCATTTGTCGCACCATCCAGCTTAGGAACTGGTATGCATTCGCTAAATTCCTGGGCATCATCCGTCATTGACTCGAACATCCACGGATAAGTATAGGTCATAGCGGCTTTGCCATCGCAGTAGAGCTGCAGACAAGGGCCCCAGTCTCCATTGGCTACAGTATCTTCCGGGAACATTCCCTGATTGATCATGTCCGTAATTGCTTCTGCTGTCTTAAGTGCATTATCTGTTGCGAAGTTTCTTGTCGTTCCCATGTTCACAAGTTCCTCTTCTGCACCTTTGAACTGACTGTGTAATTCGCTGAAAAAGAATTCAGAAGGAGTACCATTTTTACTAGCCATAGCAATAGGTATAATTCCATTTTCATTGAATACTTTAGAAACCTCCTTCAATTCCTCATAAGTCTTCGGATAGGATAAACCATACTCGTCAAACAGGGCTTTATTGGCAATAAAGACTGGTCTGGTTGATTCTAATGGAAATCCATAAGTACCATCCGTCAAGGTATAGTATCCAAATGCTGAAGAATCAAAGTTTTCTTTGGAAGTCTTATCTGTCATTGTAAAATAATCATCAACATTTAACAGCAACCCCGCATCTACCATATCAATAATCATAGAACCACCCCACCAGGTAAATACATCCGGCAGATTTCCTGAAGCCGTTTCTGTTCTGATCTTTGTCTTATAATCCTCTGTGCTTAAAGTTTCCAGCTTAATTTCCACTTTATCTTTATTTTCTTCTGCGTATTTTTCAAACAATGGATAGAAATAATCATACTTTGCATCTCCCGGTCCCCAGTTTGTAGCAAATCGTATGGTAACCTTTTCTGAAGATGCTGCTGTATCCTCTCCTGCCATATCTGTTGAAGAAATTGCTTCTTTTGTGCCGCCATTATTGCTGCCTGAAGCGCATCCACTAAATAATCCCATAATTAACGCTGCAGTACATACAATTCCGATGATTTTCTTCCTCATAAATGAGCCTCCTTATTGATTTACTTTGGATTACGTAATCACTTGTGTTTTATGCAATCTCATTATACAACATGAAATGACAACGGAAAATACGAATAAGTTGCCTAAATTGTTATAAATTGTTATCTTTCCTCCCGTGATTACTCTGTAATACAAGCTATACAAAATGAACAATCATAAAGAACCTCATAAAAAAATGGAGCAGATGCCTGTATATGCAGCTACTCCTGATTAGTCAAAGGTATATTCAGCCCACACTCCTGCCTGATAAGGTTAAAATATTGATTTAGGCACCTTTAGAATCGGTCTATACCCCTTATTTTTTAAAGCTTTCAAAATTTTTTCTTTATGCTCATGGCCAAATGCCTCCATTGTAATCTTTAATTCCACGGCAGCATTCCGATTGACGCTGACAAACTGATTATGTTCCAGTTTGATGACATTCCCCTGAAGTTCAGCGATAACCGAAGCTACATTGACTAATTCCCCAGGCTTATCTGGCAGTAATACAGAAACGGTAAACACACGGCCTCTTTGAATCAGCCCATTTTGAACTACTGAAGCAATAGTGATAACATCCATGTTGCCGCCGCTTAATATGGCTACTACTTTTTTTCCTTTGCATTTTAGCTGTTTTAAAGCAGCCACTGTCAATAAACCTGAATTTTCCACAATCATCTTATGGTTTTCCATCATATCTAAAAATGCACCAATCAATTCATCGTCTTCAACAGTAAGTATTTCATCTACATTTTTTTGTATATATGGAAAAATGTTGTCCCCCGGTGTTTTAACTGCCGTACCATCAGCAATGGTAGAAATCTCAGGTAAAGTAATGACTTCTCCTTGTTTTAATGATTCCTGTACACAATTAGCGCCTGCCGGCTCAACACCGATGATTTTAATGTTGGGATTGAGAAGCTTGGCAAATGTTGAAACCCCGCTAATAAGGCCGCCGCCGCCAATTGGTACTAATATATAATCCACTGTCGGCAATTCTTTGATGATTTCCATAGCGATGCTTCCCTGACCTACGGCTATATCTTCATCGTTAAATGGATGTATGAAAGTATACCCATGATCTTTGGCCAATTCCTCGGCATAAGCATAGGCGTCATCATATACATCTCCATATAATATAACCTCGGCGCCATAGCTTTTTGTTCGGTTCACTTTAATCAATGGCGTAGCGGTAGGCATGACGATAATAGCCTTAGCCCCCACTAAACTTGCTGCATAGGCAACGCCCTGGGCGTGATTCCCGGCAGAAGAAGTGATTAATCCTCTTTGTTTCTCCTCATCTGACAATGTACTGATTTTATAATAGGCGCCGCGGATTTTATAAGCGCCTGTAAACTGCATATTTTCAGGTTTAAAATAAATCTTATTGCCTGTTATTGCCGAAAAATAATCACTGTAATTTAACTTTGTCTCTAAAATCACATTTTTTAGCCGTTCAGTGGCTTCTTCAAATTTTTCCAATGTAAGCATTATTTTTCCTCTCCTTTTGATTAATTATACTGTGAACAAAGCATCTACATAGGTATCAGGATCAAATTTTTGTAAATCTTCGATTTTTTCACCCACGCCTATATATTTAACAGGGACACCCAATTCCGACTGGATTGCAATAGCAATACCTCCTTTTGCACTTCCATCAAGCTTCGTCAATATAATTCCCGTAATATCAGCCACTTCTTTAAACTGTCTCGCCTGGGCAAGGGCATTCTGGCCTGTCGTCCCATCAAGTACAATGAGAGTTTCTCGATTGGCAGCCGGAAATTCCTTATCAATAATTCTATTGATTTTACCAAGCTCTGCCATTAGATTTTTCTTATTATGAAGGCGCCCAGCCGTATCACATAATAAAATGTCAGCTTTTCTTGCCTTAGCCGCCGCAATCGCATCATAAATGACCGCAGCCGGGTCTGCGCCTTCTTGTCCGGCAATAATCTCTACGCCGGCTCTTTTGGACCACTCTGTCAACTGTTCGATGGCGGCGGCTCTAAATGTATCTGCAGCTGCCATAATGACTTTTTTACCTGCGCCTTTATATTGTCCAGCAAGCTTCCCAACCGATGTTGTCTTGCCTACGCCATTAACGCCGATAATTAAGACAACACTTGTTTTGTCTTCAAAATCATAAGCAGATGGATCTACGGTCATCTGTTCTTTGATGGAAGCCATTAATATGTCCTTGCAGCTTTGCGGTTCTTTAATATGGTTTTCTTTGACCTTTTCCTTAAGATTGTCTATAATTGCCTGGGTGGTATTGATGCCTATATCAGCCATAACCAATATTTCTTCCAGTTCTTCATAAAAATCGTCATCAATTTTAGAAAAGCCGCTGAATACATAGTCAAAGCCGGCGGCAATGTTTTTTCTCGTTTTTGATAGTCCTTCAACTAATCTTCCAAAAAAGCCCTTTCTCTCTCCTGACATCTATCTTATCCCTCTTTTCTTTTTTTAATTTTCCAGTTTATTATCAATCAAGCTGACGGAAACCAACGTTGAAACCCCTTTTTCCTGCATGGTGATACCATAGAGTACATCTGCGGCATTCATTGTTCCACGCCTATGAGTTATAATAATAAATTGTGTATCTTTCGTCAAGTTATTCAAATACCTGGCAAATCGCTTTACATTGGCATCATCAAGTGCCGCTTCAATCTCATCCAATAAACAAAATGGTGATGGCTTCAGGCTCTGAATTGCAAATAAAAGCGCAATGGCTGTCAATGCCTTTTCCCCGCCTGAAAGCTGCATCATATTCTGCAGCTTCTTACCTGGGGGTTGTGCTATAATTCTGATACCGGTATAAAGTATATCCTCATTTTCCATTAACTCAAGACTTCCCTGACCGCCGCCAAATAATTCTTTAAATACTTGATCAAAATTAAGCTGTATTAATTTGAATTTTTCGATGAATTGCTCACGCATAGCTTTATCAAGAGACTCAATAATATCCTGGAGCTTCGCCTCAGCATCAACCAGGTCATCATGCTGAGCCTTTAATAGAGTGAATCTTTCATTAACATTTTTATATTCCTCTATGGCATTAACATTAACGTCTCCTAAGTTTTTAATGGCAGTCCGAACGTGATTCATCGATTTTTTAAGTTGTGGGACACCAATATCTAAAAGCGCCTCAGATTTAAATTCCATAGCATTGTTATATGTAAGCTCATACTCCTCCCACATGTAATTATTTAAACTACTTTTACTTTCTTCAAACTTCTCTTTCTGATGATTAAGTCTAAGAGCCTCCTTATCCAACTCATTCACTCTGTCAGATAAATTCTCACGTTTTTCAATAAATGTTTTATGCTGCTTAGACATCCCTTCCTTTTCATCTATCAATATCGAAAGCTGCTTTTCCGATTCCTGTATACGAAAATCAAGCTTATTAATATGCTCTCTATGTTCAGAAAGTCCGGTTTCTTTTTGGCGCATTTCCTGGTTGTTTTCAGCAATTGATTCTTTTATTTGACAAATAACATTCTTGTCTTTTTGAATTTCTTGTTCTATTCGGCTCAAATTTTCTGCAATAAAGTCTATTTTTTGCACAAAAGAGGAATGTTCTATCCGAAGCTTTGCATTTTTTTCACTTAAGGATCTGGCATCACCTGACTGCTGTTCTAACTGTTTGTTTAATTGCATAATCAGTGCTTCTGCAGTCGCCTTTTGGTCTTCCTTCTCCTGTAGAGATATAATTAAACCGCCTTTACTGCTTGTAATATCAGCAATCTGCCGATTTAACTCTATATCTTCTTTCTCAAGCTCAGAATATGCATTAGCACTATTTTCTTTTGCTGACTTTGCCTGTTTCAGTTTAACTAGCAGTGTCTTCTCTTGAATAGAATGTTCCTGGATTTCTTTCAGATTCTTTTCTATTTTATTTCTGGCAGCGGTTTTTTCTTCCTGAAGCCTTTGCCGCTTTTGGTTTAAGGAGTCAATATCCTCTTTAATTTTATGGATCGTCTTTCTTATTTCTGTGATTTCCCTGCTGCGGCTAAGTAAATTACCTGTATTTTTATAGGCTCCTCCGGCAATAGCGCCGCCAGGATTAATAAGTTCTCCGCCAAGGGTAACGATTCGGAGAGTATGCTTATATTTACGCGCTAATGCAAGGGCATCATCAATTTGCCCAGTAACCACTATCCGTCCCAGCAAATGACCTACCAGGGCATCAAAACGTTTATCTCTGGTGACCAAATCACCGGCAATCCCAATGACGCCTTGTTCTTTAAGTACTTGAGGTAATACATGGCTTCCCCGGTCTTTAATATTGTTCAGTGGCAGGAATGTAGCCCGTCCATACTTATTTCTTTTCAGATATTCAATGATTTGTTTTGCAGTAGCTTCATCTTCCGTAACAATATTCTGGATACTTCCGCCCAATGCAATTTCGATAGCAGTTTCATATTTTTTTTCTACTTTAATAATATCTGCGACAACGCCGATAATTCCGGGGGAAGTCTCTTTTTGCTCCATGACCCGCTTAATGCTGCTGCCATAGCCCTCATAACGTTCACTTAAGTTTTTTAAGGTATTGTATTTAGAGCTTAAGGCATGATATTCCTGCTGTCTGGCGCTCAAGGCATCTCTTGTTTCGTTTAATTCTCCTTGAATGAGCGTCTCCTTCTTTTTTAAGTTTCTTTCCATATCTTTGGATTTTGAAATCAGGCCCAATACCTCATTCAGCCTTGTTTCATAATTCCCGACAGCTAAAGACTCCTCCTCTTCCTCACTTTTAAGCATGATTAGCCGCTGGTTTAATTCTGATTTCCGAATGTTAATCTGCTCTATCATTGTATCATAGCGGCCAATTTTAGATTTTATCCCTGCCGCCTCATTTAAATACTCAATAATATCGGCATTTTTTGATTCTATCTCACTGCGTACTGATTCAACCAATGTATTCATAGCGGCTAAATGATTATCTGAGGCCAGCATGCGTTCATTCAATTCTTTTAAGGTGGCTAAAGCTTCTTTATGCTCATCTGACAACCGGTTTAACTCTGTCTTTCTTTCAAGGATGACCTGCTTTATATCGTCAATACGCCTATTGCTATTTGCCACATTTTGACTTGCCCCATGGAGCCGCTCATTTAATACATTGATTTCACCTTCAAGCTTTTCTTTTTCCAGCTTGTATTCGCTTAATTGATTACGCTCATTATCTATTTTTTGATTGGATAATACAAGCTTCCCTTCTACATATTCATACTCTTCTTTTGTTTTATCGAAGGATTTTCTCGTATCCAAAAGGTCGTCATTGATAATTTTCAGTTTTTCTTCCAATTCATTTTGCTGTTTTTTAATACGGACAGATTCTGTTAAGAACAGATTAATATCATATTTTTTCAGTTCTTCCCTTAATTTCAGATATTGCCTTGCTTTTTCTGATTGACTCGCCAAAGGCCCGATTTGTCTTTCCAACTCAGATAGTATGTCATTAACCCGATATAGATTCTGCTTCTCTGCTTCTAAATTCTTTTCTGCGGCAGCCTTCCTTTTCTTGAACTTTACTATTCCAGCTGCCTCGTCAAATAATTCCCGGCGTTCTTCCGGTTTACCATTTAGTATTTTATCAATCTGGCCTTGTCCAATAATTGAATAGCCTTCTTTTCCAATACCGGTATCAAAGAATAGCTCCTGTACATCCTTTAACCGGCATGTGCTTCCATTTAGCAAATACTCGCTTTCACCGGAACGATAAACACGTCTGGCAACAGTTACTTCATCAAAATCAATTGAAAGCTTATGGTCTTTATTATCAAGCGTAATAGCTACATAAGCAAAGCCTAGAGGCTTTCGGATTTGTGTTCCGGAAAATATGACATCCTCCATCTTTGAACCTCTAAGCTGTTTTGCGCTCTGTTCTCCTAATACCCATCGCACTGCATCGGCTACATTACTTTTACCGCTGCCATTAGGACCGACGATTCCGGTAATCCCCTTATGGAACTTGAATGTCATTTTATGGGCAAAGGATTTAAATCCCTGCACCTCGATACTTTTTAAATACATGTCACACCAACCTGGTCATAATCTCATCTATATCATCATAAATATCCTTCAATTGAAGAATAGATTGATATGCGGCTTCCTGTCCGGCTGCCTGCTTCGTTCTTCCACGGCCAATACCTAAGGGCATCTCTCCTAACACTACCTGAATGACGAATTGCCGGTTGTGTTCAGGACCCGTGGCATCTATAAGCTCATAGGTAATAGGCTCCTTGCTTCTGCTTTGGACAATTTCCTGGAGAAGTGTTTTGCAGTCGTTAAACATTGCCTTATTCTCAATATTATTTAAAATAAAGGCATAAATAAAGGAACTTGCGTTTTCTATGCCGCCATCTAAATAGATAGCGCCAATAACAGCCTCCAGGGCATCTGAAAGAAGGGAGGCTCGTTCTCTCCCCCCGGTGCCATCTTCCCCTTTCCCTAAAAATAGATACCGTCCTAAATTAAGTTCTCTGGCACAAAAGGCTAATGTCGGTTCACATACATAACTCGCCCGTTTCTTTGTTAAAACACCTTCCGGCAAATCTGGATAAGTCTTAAATAAGAAATCACTGGAGATCAACTCTAAAACCGCATCACCAAGAAACTCCAGGCGTTCATTATTTAGCAGCTTATTGATATTTCGCTCATTAGCATAGGAGCTGTGGGTTAGTGCCTGCGTCAATAGATGGTTTTGCCTAAACTGATAATTGATTGCTTTTTGAAATTCTTTGAGTAATTTTGAATTCATCAAAAACCTTCTTCCTCTGTTACTTATAACACTTTTATAGGTGACAGTGTTATAAATGACAGTTCATGCAAGATAAAAGGGGCCCGTAGTGATGCCCCTTAACTTTAAGAGTTTTATTCATTTAATGTATTTCTAATTTCATTAACGGCATCCTCAACCGTCACGATATTTTCAGCAACTTCAGTTGGAATTTCGATATCAAATTCTTCTTCGATTCCCATCACTATCTGGAAGATATCCAATGAATCAGCACCTAGATTATCTACGAATGAAGATTCTAACCCGATTTCATTTTTGCTGATACTTAATACTTCTGCAATAATCTTTCTTAATCTTTCAAATTCCATACAAAACGCCCCTTCTCTTAATTATATATCGCTTTGCAGCTTCACTTTAAGATGTTCTTTTGGATCTTTTCAGGAATATCCTGCTTTGTAAAAGTAATACATTGAATGATTGAGTTCTTTATCTCTGTCGCCCCCCCGCTGCCATGAGTTTTTACAACTAATCCTTTTAAGCCCAGCATTGGTGCGCCGCCGTACTGAGATGCGTCAAAATCTTTTAAGACCTTTTTTAATCCCGGCTTGATGAGTATTGCACCGATTTTGGTCCTGAAGCTTGACATCAGGCCTTCTTTGACTTTGCCTATCAAGGCACCGGCAACACCTTCATATAACTTTATTATGACGTTCCCGGTAAAGGCTTCGCACACAATGACGTCCGCCCATCCATTTGGGATCTCTCTTGCTTCGACGCTTCCTATAAAATTAATGTCATCACAGGCTGTTAATAAAGGATATGTCTCTTTGACTAATTGGTTACCTTTTTCTTCCTCCAATCCAATATTAACAATTGCCACCTTGGGATTTTGAATCCCCATAACATTTTTCATGTAAATAGAGCCCATTTTTGCAAACTGAACCAAGTGTGAAGCTCTTGCATCAACATTGGCACCGCAATCAATTAATAAGGAAAATCCTTTTGTTGTCGGAATTAATGGTGCCAATGGCGCACGCTCCACGCCTTTAATCCTGCCAACGATAAGTTGTCCTCCCACCAATATAGCACCGGTACTTCCCGCCGAAACAAACCCATCTGCCTTGCCATCTCTGATAAGTTTTTGGGCAACAACGATAGATGAATCCTTCTTTCCCCTAATAGCCACAACCGGTGATTCTTCATTTGTAATCACCTCGCCGGCATGAACAATCTCTATCTGGCCTTCACTAAATGTATATTTCTCCAACTCTGATTTTATTATCTTTTCATCACCGACTAAAAAAACTTTGATTTCATTCTTTTCATTAACTGCATCAACACAGCCCTTAACAACCTCGAAAGGTGCATGATCACCTCCCATGCCATCCACAGCTACCTTTATTGTTGGCTCCATAAATTTGGCCTCCTCATTTGATTCTAACACGCTCTATTCATTAATATACTAAATAGCAGCAATTAAATCAATACTTCTATGAAAAAAAACACCGACTATCTCAAAAAAATAGCCGGTGCATCAGATGTTCAGCCTTGTGCAGTCAAACGTAAAGATACAAACCAGCAAAACTGGTTTGTATCTTTACGTTTGGCTCATTGCTTCGCGGGTATGATTTCTTTCTTGTTATAAGAACCGCATGCTTTACAGACTCTGTGAGGCATCATCAGTTCTCCACACTTACTGCACTTTACCAATGTCGGAGCTGACATCTTCCAGTTAGCTCTACGGCTGTCTCTACGTGCTTTTGATGATTTATTCTTTGGGCAAATTGACATAGCTTACACCTCCTTAAAATTGTTAAATATATCCTGGATAGCAGACATTCGTGGGTCAGTAGAATCTTTATCACATTGACATTCTCCCCCATTCAATGATACGCCACAACGGTAACAAATACCCCTGCAGTCAAAACGGCAGAGAACTTTCATCGGAAAACCTAGTAAAATCTCATTGAAAACAAATAAATCAACATCCAAATTGCTTCCATCAATGTAGCTTGTCTCATCCAAATTATTGATTCTATCTATAGGCGATGCTTTGAAATCCAACTTTCTTGTGACTTCTAAATCAAAAGGCACATGCACGGCTTCAAGACACCTGTCACAGGGAATATCAAGAACAACATGAATATCGGCTTCAAGAGAAACTTCCTGTTCTCCTATATTGCTAATTTTTAACTTTATTGGGTCTTTATTTTCAAAAACATATCTGGTTCCTCTTAATACAAATGTTTCTGAATCCAGGTGGGCATTATATGTCTTGGATATAAATGCTGTTGATATTATCTCAGCTATATTAATAATCATAGATATCTCCTGCTTACATTTTCAGCTGACAAAAATACATCTATTTTATTGATATGCTCAACTGAAGGCACCTTTGTAATTATACTCACAATAAAATCATTTGTCAATAAATATTTGATTTTTTTCCACTCCCGTAAATGAAATTGGGTTAGGGATGTTTTTCATCACCGAACCTTATGCAATACCCCTTGATCCATTTCATATACTTCATCACACAAAACATCTACATCCTCTTTACTATGGCTTGCCAACAGAATCGTTTTACCCTGGTTTTTTAACTCTAAAAATAATTCTCTCATTTCTTCAACCCCCTGATTATCCAAACCATTCATCGGCTCATCCAATATCAAAATATTTTGTTCCTCCATAATTGCTTGTGCGATACCCAAGCGCTGGCGCATACCAAGTGAATATTTTGAAACCCACTTTTTATCATTTGGATCAAGACCAACCTGCTCCATGACTTTCTTGACTTTTTCACCACTTATTTTTTTCCTTATAGAAGCAAGATTACGTAAATTTTTTTCACCTGATATGTATTGTGCAAATCCTGGGTTTTCAATAATAACACCAACATTTTCAGGAAAATCACAATCTACTCCGATACGGCTGCCTGCCACAAAAACATTACCTGCATCAGGTGTTATGAAGCCACAAATTACTTTCATTAAGATCGTCTTGCCAGAACCGTTTTTGCCGATAAGTCCGCAAATTTTCCCCTTTTCTACATTTATACTGACATTCTTTAAAACAAGAGTGTCTTTGAATTTCTTCATAACGTTCCGAACATCTATAATTGATTCCATTTACTTTCTCCTCATCATTATTTTGTAGCCGCTAAAAAACAAAATTATATCAAATGCAAATTGAATTATAAACAACGCTGCTACGTTGAATCCTGTTCCAATAAAAAAATCACTTCTATAGTACATCATAAAACTTCCCGGCAGCCAAGGGGCAATCTGTTCTGATATAAGTCCAAAGTATAAGGATATCACCTCAATAACCGTTACAATTAGAAAAGAAAATTTTTCTCCATTTGCTGAATTTATAAGCCAAATCTGAAACATATTCATTGTGATAAAGCTCATTAAAAAAACAAAAAAGGCTTTCACAATCTTAATTAAAACTATCTTTTCAAATCCTTCTGGATAAAGCACATATTGGCATAATATAACTATCCCAAATAATAGTATCATTAACACTGTACTTAACAGCAATATACTGCCACAAAGCTTATACCACCATTTCGAAAATCTTCTCAACCGAATCAGTTTAAAGTATATATGGGACATTTTCCTTTTCTCTATATAACTTCCGACAATCACATTCAATATGCTCATCAAAAGTATCCACAAAAACACATACTTCAAGTCGTAATTACTTATATTTACTTCAAAACCATATAGGAGATTCTCCATGTAAACTTCACCTTATTCCATTTTAATAAAATCCACACGAGTAGCAGCTTCCATGAGGAAATAAATTTCGATAGCAACTAACATTAATAAGAATATAACAGCGTATATAAGTGATGGGCCCGAACCAGAAATAGATAGCCTGCTGATTCTGGACAAACCAAATGGCGACAAATGATTTATTTTAGAAAAAATCGAATCATTTTCAACCAAAACGTCTGCAAACCATACCATTATTATAGCGGCAATACCAAAAGCATTCTTGTTTCTTATATTAGAAATTATCATGATAAGACCAGTTACCATTCCTATCAGGATTGACAAGATGAATGTTAATATTCCAGCACATATTGGCTTCATCTGCAATACACCATATGATACAATTATAATAGGTTTTACTCCTATGCTATCTACTGAAAACTGGCTTGCTATAAGAGAAGCACTACTCCATACATCACGAAAAGTCAGATTTCCTCCACATGCGATACATAACACTAGAAAAATAAACACGTTATAGCATAATATCATGCATAATAAATATACGCATTGTCCTGTTATCCATTTTTTACGGTCAGCTCTAATCAAATAATAGGCAGCTCCAGTACTGTAAAATAATACTCCGCATGAAAGAAATATCACTCCGGCCAAGTAAATAATTTGTGATGTCCTCGTTGACATAAAGAATACATATAGCTCAAAAACATTCATGTTATCCATACTGGCACTAAGGTAATCTGATACCCCGCCAAAACAAAATTGTACAATTAAAAAAACACTCATCAAAACAATGTAAATATTTGGCTCTTTTACTTCGTTTGAAACAGATAGCCTGGCATAGCGAAATGGTACTCTAAAGCCCTTCATGCAAGAACCTCCTTTTTGACATACAGTAATAAAAAAAGGCAAAGAATAAACTAAATATGACATGATAACTAATTGCATAAAACAGGCCACCATAAGACTTTTTAAGCATCGAGCCTTTCAGTAACATTAAACCAGGATTTAACATATCTGCAGAACTCATTTCCGTCACATAAGAAGCCGCCATAAACAAGATAAATGGAGATGCTATAATAACGTATTTATTTTTACTCAAAATAGATACCGCCAAACTTAATAGAGGCCATGGTATTGAAAAAATCACAAATGAACATATATGGATCAGTAGTATCCTGACTAACATTTCGCTTTCAATCCATGGCTGGAAAAATGTCCCTGAATAATATTCGACCATCATATTATCAACCTGAAGGTTTGCCCCAAACCCCAAACACACAATCACAAAAATAAGAATTGCCAAAGATGAAACGAGAACGGCTGAAATAATAGCAGTTAAGACATTTGCGAGATAATATTTTCTTTTACTGCATCGTATTAAGCTGTAATAAACTGCCTTTTTATCAAGCTCGTCTACATAAAAGAATGTAAATGGGACTATTGTAACAATCGGAACCAGTACATGGGAAATACCAACAGAATTTGTAACCAAATAGCAGTACAGCACTGACATAGAATTATTCCTGGCGTTCTGCAAATCGGAATAAGCACCAAGCACCATGCTTCCAGCAAGTAAGATAACAGTTCCCCAAAATACAGCACTACATACTATTTTTTTTAGATTGGTTCTTAACATCACATTTTCCTCCGCTTGTGGCCTATGATGAATAAACATAGCCGGTCACTGCATCTACAATAATTGAAAAGTCATCCTGATTTTCGTTTATTTTACTTTTACCCTCCACTTCAATCACCGGCATAAGTATCGGATAATTATTTTCCATATTAGGCATGTAAATAATATTCATTTTATCAATAGAGAAAGTGCCAGAAATGTCTTCCCCGAATTCACTATAAATTTTATTAAAATAGGTACTAAGAACCTGGTGTAATTTATCATAATTTATAAAATCAACTTCAGCATCATATTCTTTCAACACTTTCGTCGGCTTCATTAGATTAGAAATATATACGCTATTTATTCCACCGCCACTGATGGTAACAGAAACATATTCCCCCTTTATTTCCTGTTCATCGTTGGAACCTTGCATATATGTGATCCTATTCCCAAGAATTTTCGTGCCTTCATACTGTAATGAGTATTCTAGGGTAAAAGTTCCATTTTCCTCTTTAACAGTTGGATTTTCATCCATATCAAATTGTAGCTTCTCCACAAAATCACTGCCTTGGTCTAATGCCTCACTTTCAGATATAGAACTATTGTCATTCACATCGTTATAATATAAAAAAGTATTTTTCTCTGTTGTCCATGTATGCCTGACACCATCTATTTCTGTAGAATGCTCAGTTCCTTCTGAAGTATTATTACTTAAAACCGCGGTCGCATCAAAATCAGCAATCAAATATGTCAATATTGAACTCTCATCAAAAGATACTTTTTCTAATCCTATTTTGTAGTAAGTTTCCTTATAAGCTATTTCTTTGTCCATACTTATAGCTAAATCTACGGATTTGGAATCAGCTATTTCTTTGCTGTTATTTAATAATTCTGTTTCCTCCGAACACCCTGTAAATAGAATGACTAATGCCAGGACAAAAGGTGTAAAAGTTTTTATTTTCACGTTATATACCCCCTTTCTACTGTTAATAGGGGTGTTCATTTAAACACCCCTATTAATAATCAGCTTATTATCATGGTTTCCAAGAGCCTGCTACTGATCCAACGTATCCAGAATTAGAGTCGGTCTGTATCCGAAAATAATAAGAATAATTTTTCAGGCCATAACCACTGCTATAAGTAGGGCAGCGTAAAGTTGCAGAAGTAAGCGTATATAGCGCTGATGCCGCAGTATCGTTTGTGCCAGAACGTAACCTAAACGGCAAACCATATGCGGATTTGTTTGAATATTTCGTAAAATCGATAGCTGCATAACTGTTAGAATTAGTTTTTTTAACGGTGGCTGATGACGCTTTTCCTCCCCCTGATTGCAGAGTAAAACTAAATGTATTTGGATACGTTGCTGCATTAACCATTAAACCAGTAGCCATTAACATCATCAAGCATAAAGCCAAAGCCCCTAATCTTTTAATTCCTTTTTTCGTTTTTCTCATGTTTCCTAACCTCCTTTTTAAAACTCGTGGTAAGTTTCCGTAATGCTATTTTTCATACACATCAATTATTGAGATGCTTAAATAAGTAATATCATTTAAACAAATCACCAACAAACCATATTTACCATATTTATGCCTAACTTTTTATTGATTTTGACTTTACAATATGGTAGAATAAATGAGTCCTCATAAATCCTGAAGCCACAATGTGGCTGTTTACGCAAATTGGGTTTTATGTGGACATTTTAATACAATCATTAAGCATCACCTCACTTCGAAATCATAAATTATTGAAAAGCGCAAATAATTGTGCCAGACAATCTTCTTACTATATTTAATATCCATTATATTCCATTATTATTAATTTGTCAACCATTTTTTTCAAATAATTAGCAATAAATAACATTTTTCTACTTTTCTCTATACGCACTATATCATTTATTTTTTGTAGAAACATATTCATCCTAAAACAAATGTGACATAAAAAAAATGAATGGGTTACCATTCATTTTTTATTCTTAGTTTACTTTTCAATGTTATCTTGAATATTTCACACTAACGGACTAACGAATTAAAGCCAATGTCTCTCTGGCAATGACCAGTTCTTCATTTGTTGGAATAACTAATACGGCGGTTTTTGAATCTTCTGTTGTGATAACCACATCTTCCCCACGTAAAGCATTCTTCTCCTGATCTAATTCAATACCAAGATATCCTAAATAAGCACAAATATCATTTCTGACATAGCGATTATTCTCACCAAGCCCGGCCGTAAAGCAAATAGCATCGACACCATTCATGGCAGCCACATAAGCGCCAATATATTTAGCCACGCGGTAAGCAAATACCTTCATTGTAAGCAACGCTTCTGGTTTACCGGCGAGAGAATCAACCTCTAAATCCATGAAATCACTTGTATAACCCGAAACACCTAGAACACCTGATTTCTTATTAAGTATATTTATCAATTCAGCCATATCTAAATCTTCTTTTTTTGCCAAAAATTCTATAATAGCCGGATCAATATCACCTGAGCGGGTACCCATGATTAAGCCCTCAAGTGGGGTTAAGCCCATAGAAGTATCTACAGATTTTCCATACTTGACAGCACAGCAGCTGGCTCCATTTCCAAGGTGGCAGACAATGGTTTTTAGCTGATCATATGGCCTTCCTAAAATCTCCGCCGCTTTTTTAGATACATAACTATGGGAAGTTCCATGGAAACCATATCGTCTAATTTTATATTTATTGTAATATTCAATAGGTAATCCATAAAGATATGCCTCTTCCGGCATAGTCTGATGGAATGCAGTATCAAAAACACCCACCATTGGGGTATCTGGCATCAATGCTTTGCAGGCCGCTACACCGATAAGATTGGCCGGATTGTGTAAGGGTGCAAGGTCATTACAGCTTTCAACAACTTCCAGCACCTCATCTGCCAATAATGTAGAGGATGCAAATTTCTCTCCGCCATGAACCATCCTGTGCCCTACGGCATCAATTTCAGACATATCTTTAATAACGCCGGTTTCAGGGTTTGTTAGAGCTGATAATACTAAGGCGATAGCTTCGGTATGTGTTGGCATAGGCGCCTGCGTTTTTGTCTTTTCATTTCCAGCTGCCTGATATACTAAACGGCTGCCATCGATTGCTATTCTCTCACATAATCCTTTTGCTAAAACTTCTTCCGTATCGGAATTGATTAATTGAAACTTTAATGATGAACTTCCACAATTAATAACTAAAATATTCATCGTTTATTCTCCTTTATTCTTGTTCTTCCAGTTGTGCCTGCACGGCTGTTATTGCAGCTACGCCTACGATATCATCCGCCGAACAGCCCCTGGATAAATCATTAACCGGCTTTGCCAGCCCTTGGGTAAGCGGTCCATAGGCTTCAGCTTTTGCAAATCTGTGAACTAGTTTGTATCCAATATTACCCGCATCCAGATCCGGGAAAATAATACAATTAGCATGTCCTGCAACAGGATTTCCCGGAGCCTTCATCTGCCCGACTTCCGGTACAATGGCTGTGTCAAGCTGGAATTCACCATCTAATGCTAACTCAGGATATTTTTCCTTGGCGATTTCCACTGCTTTCACCACCTTATCTACATCCGCATGTCTTGCACTCCCCATTGTGGAGTGAGACAGCAAAGCAATAATAGGTTCATTTTCCAGAAGAATTCTAAATGCGCCGGCGGCATTATTGGCAATAGATGCCAATTCTTCAGATGTAGGATTTTGTACCAGGCCGCAATCAGAGAACACAAATTGCCCATTAATTCCGTAAGGGGTATCGGGTATTTCCATAATCATAAAGGAAGAAACCAGCTCTGTACCAGGTTTTGTTTTTAAAATCTGCAGCGAGGGCCTCAAGACATTTGCTGTCGAATTACAGCACCCGGCAACCATGCCATCCGCTTCTCCCATTTTCACCATCATAACACCAAAAAATAATCTATTTGACGTCAAAACACGTCTGGCTTCCTCAAGAGTCATACCTCTTCTTTTTCTTAGTTCATAGAAGGCAACAATATAATCATCTAAATCCGTTTTAGTTAGAGGATTGATAATGGTCGCCTTTGATAGGTCAAAGCCTTCGGCTCCTTTTGCAAATTCATCCTTATCACCAATCAATATGACCTTTGCAACCTCTTGCTCCAAAATCTTATGGGCGGCTTCTAAAGTACGAATATCATTGGTTTCAGGTAAAACAATTGTCTTCTTATTCTTTTTGGCTTTTTCTTTAATCGTTTCGATAAAGTTCATCTTGTAATCTCCCTTCAATAAGTGACTCTCCCTACAGCACTTGTTAATAATTAGTATATTGGCTATTATACTATAATTGTCCATTGTATACAATAGTCGTCTCCGAACAATTTTGACATAAATTGTTTTTTTTTGAGTTCATTTCAAGTATAATAGTTGATATCCCAAAAAAGAAACGAGGTAAGCGTATGAAGGTTTTAGGTATCATTGCCGAATATAATCCTTTTCACAACGGTCATTTCTATCAGTTAAAAAAAGCCAAAGAGGAAACAGGTGCAGACTACATTGTGGCCATAATGAGCGGTAATTTTACCCAGAGAGGTGAAGCTGCTATGATTGATAAATATAACCGGACAAAAATGGCCTTAGAATGTGGCATAGATTTAGTTATTGAACTGCCTGTCTGCTTCTCAACCGGTAGTGCTGAATTTTTTGCAATTTCTGCAATATCCCATCTGACTCGAATGGGTATTGTAGACGTATTATGCTTTGGCAGCGAAGCCGGAAACCTTAATCTACTTACAAGTATTGCCAATGTTTTAAATAATGAACCCATACTTTATCAAACTATTTTAAAAAATTACTTAAAGCAGGGGCTTTCTTTTCCAGCCGCAAGAAGCAGGGCTCTGTCAGAGTATTTTTCTCCGGTTCATCAAGATATTGCCGGAGAAATAGAAAAAGTGCTTTTGGAGCCTAATAATATCTTAGGTATTGAGTATTTAAAAGCAATCAAGAAACTAAACTCATCGCTTCTGCCATTGACCATTAAACGAATAAGCAGTGGTTATCATGATATGTCCCTAACCTCTAATATAAGTTCGGCAACCGCGATACGTAACCATATCCGTGCAAAGAAAAATGTATTAGATCTTAACAGGCATATACCTGAGGCTGCTTTCCAGAGTTTTTATCATGCAATTGACGCTCCGCTTTATAATTATGATTTTTCTATGCAGCTGAATTATAAGCTTTTATCAGAAATAAATTTCAAACAATATATGGATGTCAATGAAGATTTAGAGTGCAGGATTATTCATATGTTGGATTCATATATGAACTTTGATGGATTTGCCTCTGCCATTAAATGTAAACAGTATACCCAGACCAGACTCAACCGATGTTTATTCCATATTCTCCTTAATATCACAAAGGAATTAAACACCGATTTTAACGATTACGGTTATTCAGCCTACCTACGTATACTAGGCTTTCGTAAAGCAAGCGCCCCCTTATTAAAAAGCATAAAAAGCAATAGTGAATTGCCGATGTTGTTAAAAATGGCCGACGCCAGGAATCAGCTAACCATGCATCAATCTACATTGCTGCAATCTGACATTTATGCTGCTGATGTATATCGACATGCCAGACAAATCAAATTCGGCAGAACTTATCCAAACGAATTTACCCAGGGGCTTATCCTCAGCCCCTAAAGTATTACTTTTAGGGCTGAGGATTCATACTCTAGGTCAAAAACACATATATTAACTATATATTTTTCAGGGAGTTACTATGAAAAAATCACTGCTTCTTACATTGTTGTTTTTGGCTCTATTGTTTATGTTTCCCTCTTTATCCGTAAAGGGCGCAAAAGAAGGACTTCTACTCTGGTTTAACACAATCATTCCTACCTTGTTTCCTTTCATACTTATAACCAATATACTCAGGGAATTGGACGGTATCAAATTCTTTGAAAAAATATTTGGCCATTTTATTCAAAAGCTTTTTAGAACCTCCCCTAATAGCAGCTATCCTATCATCGCCGGCATTTTATGCGGATACCCTATGGGAGCCAAAACTATTGCCGATACATATGACAGCGGATATATCACTTTTAAAGAGGCCAACTATCTACTTACCTTTTGTAACAATCCCAGTCCGATGTTCATCATTAACTTTATTATTTTAACTAATTTGAAGGAAACAGCTTTAATCATTCCTTTCTTTGTAATTATTTACTTAAGTACATATTTAAGTGCAAAAATCCATTATTTGATTGATAAAGTCAAACCCCAAAATATTATTATTAAGGCCACAGAATACAAAGAAGGCAAATCAGGCTTTTTTGACAGGTGTATCATTGATTCATTTGAGCTTTTATGTAAAATAGGCGGCTATTTAATGTTATTTTCAATATTTAACCAATATGTTTCCAGTCTTCCCATTTTAAGTGAAACACATAAAATGATTGTGAGTGGTTTTTTAGAACAGACAACGGGCCTGGCCTTACTTGGCCAGAGTACTTTAGATATCACAATAAAAATAGTCCTTTCTATTACAATCACATGCTTTGGAGGCCTGGCAATTACAGCTCAGACCTACAGCGTAATTCATGGTAAAGGACTATCCATTAAAAAATATTTGATTGGCAAAATGTTAAATGCGCTGCTTGCCTTTATCTTGTCGTTGATTTACGTATTTGTTATTTATTAACTTTTTTTATTATTATAAAGCCGTTAATCAAGATCTTCGTAATCAAATTCTTCTTCACTTACATCTACATCTTCTTCCGCTTCTTCTTCCTCATCCTCATAAAGGTCTTCAGGAGCGGGAGTTTCCTCATATGCCTCCACTGGCGGCTCTATCTGTGAATGTAGCTGTACCTGAAGGGCATCTTTATTATTCATTAAAATATCCAGGTTATAGGATAATCCGCCGATTAATGCTTCAGAATTTGCCTTTGCGCCTTCTAAGGTTCTGGAAATCAGCGTTTCCAGATTGACAATCATTTCCTCTGTATACTCAAGGGCACTTCTGCGGATGCCTTCTGCATCCTCATTGGCTGCACTGACTGTTGCCTCTGCCTGCGTATTGGCATTATTAATGACTTCTTCTGCCCTTGCATATGCTTTAATCATGATTTCGTGTTCCTCAACTAAGGCATTGGTATATTGAGTCGTTTCTTCTAACATCTTTTCAGCCTGTGCCTGGGCATCGCTGATAATCTTATCCTTATTAGCGATGATTTTTTGATATCTTTTAATTTCATCTGGGGTCTTTAGCCTTAATTCCGTTAATAATTCATATAATTCATCTTTAGGTACGATAACTTTTGACTGAGAAAAGGGTTGTGTTTTACAGCTTTCAATAAATTCTTCAATTTCATCAATTAATTGTTCAATTCGGCTCATCTTTACTCTCCTTATTTGTAAATTTTTCTTTTAGCATATTCGAAATAAATGCTGGCACAAATGTATCTATATTTCCATTATAGCTTGCAATCTCCCGTACTACACTTGAACTTAAATACGAATGTTTGACACTGGTGACTAAAAATAGAGTATCTATATCTGGATAAATGGCTTTGTTAATTTGAGCAATCTGCAGCTCATATTCAAAATCTGTAACCGCACGTAATCCTCTTATAATCATGCTGGCACCGCTTTGTTTTACAAATTCAATCAATAAACCTTCAAAACTTCTAATTTCAACCTCCGGCATATCTTTCGTAACTTCTTTTAACATATTAACACGTTCTTCGACAGAAAACAACGGCGTTTTTTCACTATTCTTTAAAACACCAATAATCAGCTTATCTGCAACTTTACATGCCCGGTTTATAATGTCTATATGACCAAAGGTCACAGGATCAAAACTTCCAGGATAGACTGCTGTATTCATAGTATAGTCTCCATCTATAGTTTTTTTATAAAAACATGTTGATTGTTTCCATATTTCTTCTCTTTAAAAATTACAAATCCCAATGCTTCCAAGTAATCAAATTTCGTTTTTTTATCTGCTTCAACAATGATTAACGTAGCATTACTTACCAATGACGAATGAGATAGCTCTATAAGGACTCTCTTTTCTAATAATTGGTTATAGGGTGGATCCATAAAAATGATATCCATCATATCTGTTCCCTGAGCTAAATATTTAAGCGCAGACAAGACATCATCACTAATTACCGTTGATTGTTTCTCAAGGCTTGTAAATCTCAAATTCTCATTTATACAGCGAATAGCTTTTTTATTGTTTTCAATAAAGTACGCATGACCTGCACCTCTGCTTAGCGCCTCAATGCCAATCGCTCCACTGCCACTAAACAAATCAAGAAAGCAGCAATCGGCCAGATGGAACGCAATCATATTAAATAGAGTTTCTTTAATTCGATCTGTAGTAGGCCTTGTTTGATCTCCTTCAATGGTTTTTAGTGTTAAACTTTTAGCTTTTCCCGCAATAACTCTCATAACACATCTCATTTCCTCTGTCTGCAATGACTGCATTCATATTCTTATTTTATTATACTTGGAAAATTTGTCAACCGTTTGTGACGATTTTATGTAAAATATCAATGAAATAACATAAAACTTTATAAAAAGGTACTGAGTACCCACGAAATTATCGCTGGTACTCAGCCCATAAATTATTATAGCATATTAATACTGTTTAGCTTTTTTACTTAAGCCTTGCCTGACATCTGTTCTTCCTGTCTTTTGATCATACGTCTAACCATTTCTCCGCCAACGGAACCATTCTGGTAAGAAGTAAGATTTCCATTATAACCCTGTGTTAAAGGTACACCAATTTCGTTAGCAACTTCATACTTAAATCTGTTCAGTGCTTCTCTAGCTTCAGGCACTTCTGTTGAATTTCTAGCCATAGTATAAAACCTCCATATAGTAAATATAAATTTGTTACACTAATATTATGTTCAGATCATAAATTAATACGCTAGGAAGTTTTTCATGTTTTCACAAAATCTGTCAATATCATAAAACCAAATTTCTTATAGTATTAGTCATATATTGGTTTAATTTCTGTTTTAATAATTGATTTTCTAAAAGATTTTTGTCGGTTTCCAGCAATAAACCAACAGACTTTCCTGCTTCTTTCAGAATATCAACATCATTAAAAATGTCACCTATTTTAAAATCCATCAACCCACTTTGCTTGAGACCGAACAGGTCACCGGGACCCCTCAGTTTTAAATCTTCACTGGCAATAAAGAATCCATCATTAGACTTAACCAATATGTCAAGCCGCTCTTTTGCTCTTTTACTATCTGAGGTGTTTATAAAAACACAAAAAGCCTGAGCATCTCCCCGGCCTACCCTGCCACGCAGCTGATGGAGCTGGGCCAGTCCAAATCTTTCAGCATTTTCCACCAACATCACTGTTGCATTAGGTACATTGACGCCAACTTCAATAACTGTTGTAGAAACAAGGATCTGTATTTCATTTGCATGGAACCGCTCCATAATGCTATTCTTTTCTTTAGGTTTTAGTTTGCCGTGTAAATATTCAACAGTTATATCTTTTGACAGGTACTTCCTGATTTTGGGAACATATTCAACGACATTTTCCAAATCCATCATTTCACTTTCATCAGCCATTGGACATATGATATAAGCCTGGTGCCCAAGGCTTAATTCTTTTTCGATAAATCTATATGCCCGCTCTCTATAGTCGATGCCGACAGCGCAATTTTTAATAGGCTGTCGCTTTGTGGGCAGCTGGTCAATCACCGATATGTCTAAGTCACTATATAAAATCAAAGCCAGCGTTCTTGGTATAGGTGTTGCGCTCATGACCAAAACATGATGAGGGCGGGCATCTCTTTGAAGATATTCTCTTTGCCTGACACCAAACCGATGCTGTTCATCAGTAACCACAAGACCAAGGCTGTTGTACTCTACCTTTTCCTGAATCAAAGCATGAGTACCTATAATTATATCTACATCGTGGGTTTTAATCCGTTCATAAGAAAGACGTTTTTCCTTTGTTGTCATTGAACCGGTCAACAACTCAACCTTAATGTCATATGTAGATAAGAGGCTAATAAAGGCGTCATAGTGTTGTCTGGCCAAAACTTCAGTTGGCGCCATCATACAGCCTTGATAGCCCTCAAGAGCCACAGCCATCAGAGCCAGTAATGCGATAATTGTTTTACCTGAACCAACATCGCCCTGCACAAGGCGATTCATGACCTTCTTCCCTCCTAAATCGGCCTTTATGTCATCCCATGCACGTAATTGTGCAGCTGTCAATTCATAAGGAAGATTCCTAATTAATGCATCAGTCCGGACAGAAATCCTTACCGGATAACAATTAGCCGCTTCTTCTTTATGTTCTTTCATCAGCCGAAGTGCCAGTGAAAACAAAAAAAACTCATCAAATACCAGTCTTTTTCTAGCTTTCATTAAACACTCCCGATCTTTTGGAAAATGTATTTCCTCTATAGCAAAATTATATTCAGATAAATAGTACCGGCTTCTTATAGATGAAGGCATATACTCACGGGCCATCGCCGCCATAGGAATTATCTGCCGTATTAATTTGATTATCATATTATTCGTAATACCATCGGTCAGAGGATATATTGGCTGCATAGAATTTAGCTTTTTTTCATATTCAGATTCTGTATAGATTTCCGGCTGCTCGATCGTGTTTTTTTTCGATTTAACGGTAACTTTTCCACGGAAGATAAACACTTGCCCAGGTTTTAATGTGGACTTTAAGTAAGGTCTGTTATACCATATAAGATTCACTGATCCTGTATTATCCGTAAAGCCCACTTTGACTATATTAAGTTTCCCTGACCTGATAACTTCCGCAGGTTTGATAATCCTGCACCTGACTGCACTTAAGCTGCCCGGAATCAATTCACCGTAAAAAACCGGCTCTATATAGGTATCATAATTCCTTGGATAGTATTCAATTAAATCCCCAATTGTATAAATATTGAGTTTATTTAAGATTTTTGCAGTCTTATCGCCCACACCTTTAAGACTGCAAATATTTTCTTTAAAATTCATATGTCATTCCACTGATATAATATAATAATAAATTGGCTGGCCACCATGCTGCACTTCCACATCACAATGCGGATACTTTTCTTTAACTAATTTAACAAGACTATCCCCAGCACTCTCAACAGCATCGGCTCCATAATAAATGCTGATCAATTCTGAATTGCCATCAACCATTGCATCGATTAAACCTAGGGTTGCCTTCTGCACATCAGCGTCGACTGATAGAATTCCTTCATCGCCAATACCCATAATATCTCCCTGTTTTATTTCTTTATTGCCTATGGTTGTGTCTCTGACCGCATAAGTAACCTGACCGGTTTTAACATTGGCTATTTCATCAATCATCCTAGCCTGATTATCTTCTGCCGATTGTTCTGGGACATAATTGATAATTGCTGTAATCCCCTGAGGAATGGTTTTTGACGGAATAACAATTATCTTTTTATCTTTTTCCAGCTTCCTGGCCTGTTCTGCCGCCAAAATAATATTTTTATTATTCGGTAAAATGTAAATGGTGTCCGCATTAACCATATCTATGGCTTTTAGCATGTCCTCCGTGCTGGGATTCATTGTTTGCCCGCCTTCAATGATATAGTCCACGCCTAACCCTTTGAATATAGCATTAATTCCCTCTCCGACAGACACGGATATAAAGCCAACATCTTTTTTAAGCATCTTAATGTCGGATGCCTGAGCTTGTTCCTTTGCAAGCTTTAGTGAATTCTTGATCAGTTTCTCTTGGTGTTCCTCCCGCATATTATCAATCTTCATACCTGATAGGGAACCATAGGACAAGCCTTTTTGAATGGCCAGCCCAGGATCATTGGTATGTACATGGATCTTAATAAGGTCTTCATCTGAGACACAGACAACGCTGTCACCTATAGATGATAAATATTCTTTAAAATCATTCTCCGTTGCCATATTGTATTCAGTCGTGACATTTACGATGAATTCAGTACAATAACCAAACCTGATATCTGCGGTATCAATATCTTCATTTCTAACTGTAAGGTCAACCGATGGCGCAGTGATTTCAAAGATTTCCTCTTTGCCAATCAAACAGTCATAAGCGCCTTTTAATATTTCCATAAGGCCCTGCCCCCCTGAATCTACAACCCCTGCCTGCTTAAGTACCGGTAAAAGCTCCGGTGTCTGACTCAGAACATAATCTCCATGCTCCAGGATGATTTTCAGACCTTCTTCTAAATTATCACATTTCATAGCCACTTCATCTGCCTTCATCGCCATACCTTTCGCCACGGTCAATATCGTACCTTCTTTGGGTTTCATAACGGCCTTATAAGCCGTCTGTGCGGCTCTTGAAAGGGCAGCAGATATTAACTGTATATCAATCACTTTTTCTTCTTTAATCTCTTTTGTGAAACCTCTGAATAACTGAGATAAAATAACACCTGAATTACCTCTGGCGCCTCTTAAGGCTCCTGATGAAATCGCTTTTGCCATGTTTTCCATAGTTGGTTCTGTGATTTGACTAACTTCTTTGGCCGCTGCCATAATCGTTAAGGTCATATTAGTACCAGTATCTCCATCCGGAACCGGAAATACATTTAATTCATTAATCCATTCTTTCTTTGCTTCAATACGCTTAGCTCCTGATAAGAACATCTTTTGCAGCATAGCCGCATCAATTGTTATTATAGCCACAGCTAGTTCCTCCTTAAACCACCTAAAATTAGTCTATTACACGAACACCTTCGACGAAAATATGAATCGTTCCAACGTTTAATCCGGTAAATTCTTCAACCTTATATTTTACATTGCTCATTAAGTTGTCAGCAACAGCAACAATACTTACACCGTAAGCAACAATAATATGGAAATTAATATGAACTACATTATCTTCAACAATGACATCAACACCTTTGGCCAGGCTTTCTCTTTTTAATAACTTAGTAAGTCCGTCTCTTACGCTGATCATCGCCATGCCTACAATCCCAAAACATTCTATCGCGGCCAGACCGGCATACTTTGCAATAACTTCTGTATCTATAATGATATTACCGATATCTGTAGTTAATCTCCCTCTCATAATATGACCTCCAATAAATTAAGATATGTTCTATAGTATTATAACCGCTTTTTGTCAAATTGAAAACTTTTATTTTTTTAAATTTAAGTTTTTTTCAATCAACCCTTGCAATAATAACAGTAATCTGCTAAAATAGGCTTGTTGCAAACCGTTCAAACTTCATGAATTCGGTTTAATATTGTGCAAGGAGGTGCTCTAAATGGCTAAATGTTCAATCTGTGATAAAGGTGCCCACTTTGGAATCAAAGTGTCCCACTCACATAGAAGAAATAACAGAATGTGGAAATCAAACATCAAAAAAGTTAAGGTAAAAGTAAAAGGTGCTACAAAAAGGATGTATGTCTGCACTTCTTGTTTGAAATCTGGTTTAGTAGAAAGAGCCTAGTATATACTGATTCATTGATACAGAAGGAAATAATATTAATAAAAGCAGCACCCGGTTGACTTTAATCATCATCAATCAGGTGCTGCTTTTCTTTCTAAAAACAAATTCCTAATCAACCAAGATTAATATTATATGTAAACTCCTCATTGGCAAACCGGACCTTAGCGCCATTGATTAATAAATAATTCTCTCCCGGTTTAAGTTTTTCATTATTTAGATAAGTTGAATTGGTCGAATAATTATCACATAAATAGTAAGCTCCATCAATATAACGTATAACCGCATGCATTCTGCTGACCGCTGGATTATCTGTCAAAAGATAATCCGCCATTCCGTTAATTTTTCCTATTTTAAACTCATCTCCTTGTATTTCAACCCGTTCATTACCTGTTTTACGTATTAACCAGGGTGATGGTTTAAATGCCGGCTTCAGCGGACGGACAATAATTGTTTCATCCCTTTTATCAGATTTCTGTTCTTCATCAACCAAGTGTATAGATTCACAAAATTCTCTTAACCTGAAGGCATCAAGATCTTTACTACGGTTTAAATAAGCGATCATCTTTCCAACATACTCTAAATTTTCCGTATCGTCATACTGGATATTGACCAATAATTCTTTCATATATGCTCTTAACGGCTTTGACTTAATTTCATTTTCATATATTGGGACACAAATAAAAGTTATATTTTGTGTATTCGAATCAACCAAAACAAAATCAGAGTCAAAAAGCAGATAATCCGTGTCGAAATTATTTTTAGTAAAATAACAACATATATCTGCAATAGAGTAAAATAATCTTAAAGCAGTTCCTTTATCCACCACATTAGCCAAAAACTTTCTAAGCGGTATCTGATTTGTAATATCAAATGCCAATGCGCCTTTGATATACTGACAGGCAGTAAGCCTGGGGTGAGTCTTTTCTAAAGCATTAAATACATCTTCATCAATTTCATCATCACCGCGAAGATTATAAATCAATGACGTGTTAAATGGTTTGTCCGCCAATTCAAAAATATTAGTTTTCAATGTTATAAGCCTCCTGAACTTATTTTATCTTATGTTCCCCTCTGCTGACAAGGGCGCTTGAGTAAACTATAGTTGTGCATGTCCTTATCAGCTGAGGGTACCATTATTCACAATTAAACAAATTATATCCAAGCACCAGAAAAAATATAATAATGCATATACTCAATAAATGAGATCTTAAAAATAATACAATGGCCATGCCTATAGCCATACAGAGCAGAATAAAACCTATTACTTTTTTCATGACCATCACCTTGATAGAATCAATATATTACATTATATGCATAAAATCATATTTATTTACTATTCTAAAGCCGGTTCATTCTTCTGAAGACTCCATCATAATGTCCGAAACCGCATCAGCGACTTCCGGATCCAGCTTTTCATCCGATTTAGAAAATTTGTTCATAACCTCTGGAACTAAATCAATTATCTTTGACACGGCATCCTGAGGCTGATTTACAGGTATCATTTTAGTCACACCATTAGATATGACCAGGATGGCACTTGGGCGCATCTTGCCACCCATACCTCCCCAGGCATTGTCTTTATCCGATTTATTACCTGCGCCTGCGCCCACACCAAAAAATACATCTACCAATGGTACAATTATCGTATCATTAATATGGACAACATCTCCTACCACCGTCTTTGTCGTCAAAAAACTATCCATCCCTTTAAAAAGGGAATCAACTGTTGCATTAAATTTGTTGTCTGCCATAATATTGCCTCCTAGTTATATTTTTGTAATCGATTTTACAATGTGTCTGACATTTTTATCTAAATAAAGGTGAAGCGCATACCATAAAAACACACCTGTCCGGATTCTTCCTTTAATATATATCTCTCCTTTGAAGACAGATTTCTCAAAATCCGGATAAAGCTTAAGCCGATTGGCATAAACAGGATATATCGTACTGACGATTCCCAAAACATAACCTGTATTTGCTGGGTTATCAAAACCATAGTATAACTCACCCTTTACTTTCTTAGGTTTAACATGATTTAATATTCTTATTGCAATTCTTTTTATTTTTCTAAATGTTGGTTTGTTTTTATCAGACTCAAGTATTTCAATTAATTTATTTTTTTTATTTAGTAAAACTTTTATTTTATTAATCATTTGTTTGAAATTGCTTTTAAAATTTTGTATCTTAATCATTATGTTGCTTATGAAATTCTTTATCTTCTCAATCAGAGCAAAGATTTTATGAAATATATTCGTCGTCCTCCCCGGTGTACCAATATCTTCTAATGGCGGTTTATCATCAGTATGCGTACTTTCAATATTATCTATTTTGTCATCTATTTTATCGTCTATTTGTAAATATGCTTTAATCTCTGGATCTTCAGAAGACTTATGGGATTCCTGTTTAACGGAAGCGGGAACCTTCTTTCTAAAATTCTTTTCTTTTCTCCTTTTTTTTCTTGGTTTTAAATTGTCATATAATGAATACCCAAATACTTTAAACACTATATGTAAACTCAAATCTGTCCCATCTTGCTTATGTATATCTACTTTAGCATAAAGCAAATGAAAAAACCAAGTGATATTAATTCTTGAACTGATATCATGATATTTATGTCCATATAGCCGATACTTGAGAGGAATCAATAATACACACGTTGCCAAAAAGACTAAAAACACTATAATGCATAGTAATACAATCCCAATAGCTTTTAATAAGAATAATAAAACCTGCAGCATACTGTTTTTGGCCTCCTTCCATTATTGCAATCAATGATTGCAATTTTGTATATTAATTATATCCCAAATAGCTTTTTATATCAAAACCACCTGTCTTACGATAAACTTCCTGGATAATACTGCCTACAAGTTCAAACGCTTCGGTTTTACTGCCCGCCAATCCTATGACGTCAAAACTTCTCTCCTTATAGTATGGCAGTGATAAGGTTTCACTATATATAATGTCGAAAAGATTGTCCGGGTTTGACGGTAATGTGATTAGGCAATAGCCGTATATCCTTTTATGGTATATGATTTTATATTTAATCCGTTTGCCTTCACGTTTTATTGATTCCCCTAAATACATATTCTTATACCACTTTATACCAAATAAACGATTTGTTTTCAAGTAAACTCACCCTTCTCTTTATTCCACATGGGTATGGGTAAATAAATGATCCTGACAATACTCATAATTACCATTGCATTTTGAGCAAAAACGAAACTCCAGATTGTCTCCATCTTTCTCCGTGCGGCCACAGACGGCACACTTATGTCTCGAAATACTCGTTGCCCGGGGTGCGGCATTTGAAGACTTCCGATACTTATGCTGCCGATACACATTTTTTGCAGAACCTTTTTGCATAAATACAAAATAGCATATCGCAAAATTAATGACAGCGACAATAATTGCTGCCCTCACAGCAATATTTCCATTGATAAAATCCATTAAGAAATAAAACGCATAAAGATAAGCCAGCCATTTCATTTTTATTGGTAATAGCATCATTAAATAGACCTGTGTATCCGGTAAAATAAGCGCAAATGCAATAATCATCGAAATACTCACATAATAAGTTGTCAGCTCATAGGGGAGGCCGGTTATGAAATAGACAATAAAGGCGGCCGCTATCGTTCCGATAATCCCTAAAAAGTAAAATAAGTTAAAACGAAATGTACCAATGTAGTTTTCTAAAGTATTTCCAACCATATAATAAAAATACAAAGTAATAACGAAAAAGAATATATTCGTGCTGGAAGGCGAATCAAATATAAACGTAACTAACCGCCAGACTTGTCCCGCTAAAATCTGGTATGGATTCAACGTGAAATAAGCATAAAGTTCAGGCATAAAGTTTTGCAGAACAAAACCAAGCACATAAAATACAATAATATATCTCATCAAATTCTTAATTGCAAAACGTCCTAATTTACGTTCCATCTTATTAATAAAATTATTCAATTGAGCCACCTCTTTTAATTAGACTACATATACTGTCGTAGGAGTTGAGTCTTCCAAAAACGAATTGTATAAAACAACTCCCAGTGTACTGACCTCTTGATAATCGTACTAATTGCGCAGTTGAAAATGTAAGCAAGTCATTAGTCAAGTTATCAGGCAGTCAGTACACTGATTTCCAGAATATGTTTAGTCTAATTATAGTAAACCATTAATTTCTTGTCAAGCCATAGTATTTGGTACAAAAACCCCAGTACCCTCTTTTAAAGGAATTGGCATCAGTTGCGGATTGAGTTCTGCAAATTGTTCAAAAGTGATATTAAATTTCTTTAAAATTGAATTAAGCGTATCACCAGATGCCACTTCATACAAAAATTCTGGTGCTGCATTTTTCGGCGGTACCCGTTCGGGTGTCGGTAATTCAGGTTTTGGCGGTACCATTTCAGGTGTTGGTAATCCAGGTTTTGGCGGCATCATTTCAGGTGTTGGTAATTCAGGTTTTGGCGGCATCATTTCAGGTGTTGGTAATTCAGGTTGCGGCGGCCTGACCTCAGGCGTTGGAAGTTCAAACTGACCGCCTATTAGGGGAATACATATTCTTTCATCCACTTGTAAATTGTAGATATTGTTGCTGGGGTTAGCCCTCATAATGTCGCTGACACTGACACCGTAAACTTTACTCAATTTATATAAAGTATCGCCTCTCCTGATTCGGTGTGTGATACCTCTGCATCTTCCTGCCATAAACTGCTGACTGCCTATATTATCGTAATAATTCACACGATTACCTCCAATAAAATTCCGTTTATATACTATGTATATTCGTTGACATTCTTAATTGTGAATTATTTTCCTGCCAATCATTACCTTTAGATAGGTTTTATACTTTTATATCTATTTTAATCAAGTACAAGGTTGTGTTTTCAACTGCGATATCGTATAATAGTTTAGATTCGAATTGTAAAGGAGGCAGCAATGAAATCTTAAGCTTCATTGCGTTTACTATGAATAAATATGGTTTACTAGGCATTGATATCGGTTCTACTACCGTTAAAATTGCCATATTAGATGAAGCGAATAATATTGTGTTTTCAGATTATGAAAGACATTTTGCCAATATTCGTGAAACATTATTAGAGCTTATTCAAAGAGGGTATGTAAAGCTGGGGGCACTGACCTTATATCCCATGATTACGGGTTCGGGGGGGATGGCTATCGCAGGGAAGCTTAATATTCCTTTTGTACAGGAAGTAATTTCAGTTTCAACAGCCCTTGAACATAATGCACCTCACACTGATGTAGCCATTGAATTAGGCGGTGAGGATGCTAAGATTATTTATTTCACCGGCGGAAATATTGAGCAGCGGATGAATGGCATCTGTGCCGGGGGTACGGGTTCTTTTATTGACCAGATGGCATCTTTACTCCAGACAGATGCTATGGGACTTAATGAATATGCGAAAAACTATCAATCAATATATCCTATTGCCGCACGATGTGGCGTCTTTGCAAAATCAGATATTCAACCCTTAATCAACGAAGGCGCGACAAAGGAGGATTTATCGGTATCTATTTTTCAAGCTGTTGTGAATCAGACCATCAGTGGTTTGGCATGCGGGAAGCCTATTCGCGGGAATGTCGCTTTTCTTGGCGGTCCACTGCATTTTTTATCCGAATTAAAAAATTGCTTTATCCGAACTTTAAAACTGGTTGATGAGCAAATCATCGCCCCTGATAAATCTCACCTATTTGCCGCCATTGGTGCTGCCCTTAATTCAAAAAAAGAGGTTTCTAATTCAATCGTTAACTTAATATCAAAACTCTCATCGGACATTAAGATAGAAAGTGAATCTCCACGTATGGAGCCGTTATTTAAAAATAAGCAGGAATATGATGATTTTACTGCCAAACACAATGTCCATACAGTATCAAAGAGTCCTTTAGAAGAATATGAAGGTGATTGCTTCCTGGGTATAGATGCCGGATCTACAACAACTAAAGCTGCCCTTGTGGGAGAAGATGGTACACTGCTTTATTCTTTTTACAGTAATAATAACGGCAGTCCTTTAAAAACGACCATACGGGCTGTCAAAGAAATCACCAGCCGGCTTCCTGAAAGCGCCAGAATTGTTAATTCCTGTTCTACGGGTTACGGTGAAGCGTTGATCAAAGCCGCACTGATGCTGGATGAAGGTGAAGTCGAGACTGTCGCCCATTACTATGCCGCCGCTTTCTTTGAACCAGAGGTGGATTGTATCCTGGATATTGGCGGGCAGGATATGAAATGTATTAAAATACGTAACCAAACCGTAGATAACGTTTTACTCAATGAAGCCTGCTCTTCTGGCTGTGGTTCATTTATTGAGACATTTGCCAATTCATTAAATTTTGAAATTGCAGACTTTGCTAATGTCGCCCTGTTTGCTGAAACGCCCATTGACTTAGGCTCAAGATGCACGGTATTTATGAATTCCAACGTCAAGCAGGCGCAAAAGGAAGGCGCTTCAGTAGGTGATATATCCGCCGGTTTAGCTTATTCAGTCATTAAGAATGCTTTGTTAAAAGTCATTAAGCTCACAGACCCTAAGGATCTAGGTAAAAAAGTTGTTGTTCAGGGTGGTACTTTTTATAATGATGCGGTTTTAAGGAGCTTTGAACTTATTTCTGAGTGTGACGCCGTCCGTCCTGATATTGCCGGGATTATGGGAGCATTTGGCGCCGCACTTATAGCCAGAGAGCGTTATGACAGTTCAGAATCTACAATGCTGCCTTTAGAAAAAATTATTTCACTGCAATATACAACCTCCATGTCAAGATGTAAAGGCTGTACCAATAATTGTTATTTAACCATCAACCGTTTTAGCGGAGGACGCCAGTTTATCACAGGTAATCGTTGTGAAATCGGCCTGGGCAAGGAAAAATCCAAAGATACTGTTCCTGACTTATTTGCGTATAAGAACAAACGCTTTTTTACATATGAATCTTTAACTGAAGATAAAGCATACCGGGGAATTGTAGGTATACCCAGGGTACTAAACCAGTATGAAAACTATCCTTTCTGGTTTACCTTATTTACCGAATTAGGCTATCGGGTTATATTATCCCCCGAATCCAACAGCAAGATTTATTCGCTTGGGATTGAGTCTATCCCAAGCGAATCAGTGTGTTATCCGGCCAAGTTAGTCCATGGGCACATTATGTGGCTGATTAAACAGGGAATTGATTTTATTTTCTATCCAAGTATTCCTTATGAGCGTGATGAGACCCCTGATGCAAATAATCATTACAACTGCCCTATCGTCACATCATATACTGAAAATATTAAAAATAATGTTGAAGAAATTAAAGAACAGAAAATCAATTTCATGAACCCATTTTTATCTTTAGATAATATTAACCATATTATCAAGCGGCTAGGCGAAGAAATCGGTTCTAAATTTGATATTCCACTGACTGAAATCAAAATAGCGGCTAATAAAGCATGGTTTGAGCTAGAGATGGCCAGACTGGATATCCGTAAAAAGGGTGAAGAGGTTCTTGCATATCTTAAAGAAAATGATATGAAAGGCATTGTCCTTGCCGGACGCCCTTATCATATCGATAGAGAAATAAATCACGGGATCCCTGAATTGATTACATCTTATGGCTTCGCAGTACTGACAGAAGATTCTATTGCACATTTGGCCAGGATTGACCGTCCGTTAATTGTATCAGACCAATGGATGTACCATAGCCGTTTATACGGGGCTGCCCAGTTTGTTAAGGCTCAGGATAATTTAGAGATTATCCAACTCAATTCTTTTGGATGTGGATTAGATGCCGTTACAACAGATCAGGTGAAAGATATCATGGCGGATTCCGGCCGGCTCTATACCTGCCTTAAAATAGATGAGGTTAGCAATCTTGGCGCCGCAAGAATACGTATCCGCTCATTAATCGCCGCTATCAAATTAAGAGAACAGCATCATATTAAAGGCACCGCTATATCAAGCGCCCACCACCGTATCGTATTTACAGCGGAAATGGCTAAGACTCACACAGTCCTTGTACCCAATATGTCACCGATCCATTTTGATTTATTAGCGCCAGCTCTATGTGCTAATGGAATTAATGTCGAATTGCTGCCCGACTGTGATAAAGCAGCCATCGATACAGGATTAAAATATGTCAATAATGATGCCTGCTATCCTTCTATCTGTGTTGTCGGGCAGATTATGAAGGCGCTGCTGTCCGGTAAATATGATTTAAATAAAGTAGCCGTTGCAATGACTCAAACCGGAGGCGGCTGCCGTGCTACAAATTATGTTGGATTTATCAGGCGCGCCCTTGTCAATGCAGATATGGGACAAATACCGGTTGTAGCTATCAGTGCCCAGGGGATTGAGAAAAATCCCGGCTTAAAATTTACATATCCTTTAATCAAAGCAGCTATGGAAGCCATTGTGTACGGGGATATATTCATGCGTATACTCTATCGTATGAGACCTTATGAAAAAACTGCGGGATCAGCCAATGAACTTCATGAGAAGTGGAAGAAAATCTGTATTGACTCTCTGACTGGTAAAACCCGCAGTAACTTTAAGAAAAATGTCAAGGGTATTATTAAAGAATTTGATGCGCTTCCTATTCATGAGACTATGAAAAAGCCACGGGTGGGAATTGTGGGTGAAATTCTTGTGAAGTTTTCACCTTCAGCCAATAATTATCTTGTTGATTTACTTGAGAGGGAAGGCGCTGAAGCCGTTATGCCTGATTTATTAGACTTTTTCTTATATAGTGCTTACAATGCTAACTTTAAACATGAAAAACTAGGAAAGTCTAAAAAAGCTGCCATGATTAGTAATTTAGTAATTATGGTGTTGGAATCCCTTAGGAAAACTGCCCGTCGTGAATTGGAAAGCAGTTATCACTTTGATCCACAGGCTCGTATTGAAGAACTTGCCGAATATGCCAAACCCATTGTATCTATTGGCAACCAGACCGGTGAGGGGTGGTTTTTAACGGGAGAAATGATTGAATTAATACACCAGGGAGCACCGAATATTATATGTACACAGCCTTTCGGCTGCCTGCCCAATCATATTGTGGGGAAGGGTGTAATTAAAGAATTAAGACACCAGTATCCTGATTCGAATATCGTCGCCATTGATTATGATCCGGGAGCAAGCGAAGTCAATCAAGTGAATCGTATTAAATTGATGCTGGCGACAGCTAATAAGAATCTGGCGAAGCGGGTATAAACAGCAAAATGAAACCTCATGGGCCCACACTCCATGAGGTTTCATTCACTTTCACAAATTTAACCTGCTAAAATCAATATCCAAATCTCTGAAAACACCAACTTTAACCTTATCCTTGAAACTGTAATGCCGTGCAAAAATTTCTCCTTCAAAAAAATAAACAGTTATGCTTTCTGTCTTTGCATCAACTATCCAGTATTCTTTTACTCACAAAAACTTTTCTATCGCATAAGCCACGCCATCCTCTTCATTACTCAATGTAATGAAATCAGCAATCTGTTTGATACTGGTTTCCGCATTTTCCATAGCCACTCCAATACCTACATTTTTAATCATCAAATAGTCATTATCTGCATCACCACAGGCCATCATATCTTCTAACCTAACATTTAGCAGTGCTCCCAACTGACGCATTCCTTCGCCTTTATTGGCATTCTCTGCATTAATTTCCACATTAGTAGCTACAGAGGAGGTAACTGCTACCCCCTCATAACCCTTTAACACCTCAATGACTTCGTTTCTAACAGACATATTTCTAAAAATCATATTAACTTTGTCCGCCGTTAAATTCTTTTCTTTAACCAATCCTATCAAATCATCAACCGGTGTCCTTGTATCTTTCACATATTTTAGAAAATTCTTTGGAAGTTCAATCGTATCTAATAGTTGAAAGCCCTCTTTAGTTGTAAAGCATTTATCATAATAATAAACATCAAGCAAACCTTCGTATCTCATCAGTATTTCAAGGAGCCTAACGACCGTCTTTGTATCTAAAGCATCTCTATATAATACTTTATTATCCTTTAAGTCAAGTACTGCCGCTCCATTCATTGTCACTGCATATCTTATACCGGGTATCCTTAATACTTCCTGTGGTATTCCTTTCGGAGGTCTTCCTGTTGCCGGCAATACAATAACGCCCCTTTCAATCGCCTTTGCAATAGCCTCAAAATTCTTAGAAGAAATGCTCCTCTCATCATTTAATAATGTTCCATCTAAATCTAAACCCAACATCTTTATTTTGCTCATAATCTACTATCCCTTCATGATCCAATATAATTTAGTAACAATTCATATATTTTCAATCTGCCAGTCAATTGTTTCTAGGCCATTTTCAGCCAAAAGCGCATTCGTCTTACTAAATGGCTTACTGCCGAAAAAACCTCTATAAGATGATAGCGGACTGGGATGAGGTGCTTCAAGAATCAGATGCTTTGGGTTATTAAGCATAGCTTTCTTAGCCCTTGCCGGACTGCCCCATAAAATAAATACTATAGGCCTGTCTAATGTATTTAATATCCTGATGGCTGCATCGGTAAATTCCTCCCAGCCAATTCCCCGATGAGAATTAGCTTGGTGGGCGCGGACAGTCAAAACCGTATTTAACATTAGTACTCCTTGCCTTGCCCATTTCTCCAGATATCCATTGTTAGGTATATAACAGCCCAAATCATCCTGAAGCTCCGTATAGATATTGACTAACGACGGTGGTATTTCGATTCCCGGCTTGACCGAAAAGCACAACCCATGAGCCTGACCATCATTATGATAGGGATCTTGCCCCAAAATAACCACCTTGACCTCTGAAAGCGGCGTAAAATGAAATGCGTTAAATATATCATCTGCTTCAGGAAATATTTTTTTTGCACGGTACTCTTCAATAACCTTTCGATGCAGCTTTACATAATAAGGTTTTCTAAACTCGGGGGTCAAAGGCACTAACCAGTCATTGCTTATTGCAGCCATTATATCACTCCATCTCTTTCTTCATTCGCATAGGTATATTTTTATCCTGTAACCAGGCTTTTAAATCGTTAATCTCCAATTCTTTGAAATGAAACAGTGATGCCGCCAGAGCCGCATCAGCCCTGCCCTCACTTAATGCTTCATAAAAATGCTCTTTTGTTCCGGCTCCTCCTGAAGCGATTACCGGAATCGAAACCGAATCAGAAACCGCCCTCGTAAGAGCTATATCATAACCGGCTTTTGTTCCATCACAGTCCATACTGGTCAGCAAGATTTCCCCGGCGCCAAGCCTATCCATTTTTACCGCCCATTCGATGGCATCAATGCCGGTATTAATCCTGCCGCCATTTTTATAGATATCCCAACCTGCATCATCCCCGCGCCGCTTAGCATCAATAGCAACAACAACACATTGGCTTCCAAATTTCTCTGCTGCCTCCCTGACAAGCTCAGGATTATTAATGGCGGCAGAATTAACAGAGATTTTATCGGCTCCTTCTCTTAAGATAAGCTTAAAATCTTCTACCGTTCGTATTCCGCCTCCCACCGTAAAAGGTATGAATACTTTCTCGGCAACTCTCCTGACTAAATCCACAACAGTACTTCTGGCATCGGAAGAAGCGGTAATATCTAAAAAGACCACTTCATCTGCCCCTGCCTTATCATACGCTGCCGCCACGTCGGCCGGATCACCGGCATCCTTTAGATTAACAAAGTTAACACCTTTAACTACCCTGCCGTTATGGACATCCAAACAGGGAATAATTCTTTTTGTGAACATGTTTTCCCTCCCTAAGCCAGATTGGCAAAATTCTTTAGTATTTGAAGTCCTACGTTACTGCTCTTTTCCGGATGGAACTGACAGGCAAACACATTATCCCATTCAACCGCCGCATGAATCATCGTACCATAGTTAGTCACAGCAGCCACACATGCTTCATCTTCTGCTTTTAAATAATAAGAATGTACAAAATAAACATATGAATCATCAGGTATTCCCTTAAATAACCTGGTGCCTTCTTTTATATGAATAGAATTCCAACCTATATGCGGCACCTTGAGTCCTATAGCCGCAGGGATTTTTAATATTCTTCCTTTTAAAATGCCAAGGCCTGCAGATTCTGAATCTTCATTACTGCCTTCAAAAAGAAGCTGCTGACCCAGGCAGATACCTAAAAAGGGAGTACCCTTTTTAACAACATCATGGATCGTTTTAATTAAATCATATTTCTTCAGCTTGCTCATCGCCTCACCAAAAGCGCCCACTCCCGGCAATATCACTTTATCCGAGTTAAGAATGATGTCCTTGTCTCTTGTTACAGTAACATCTTCACCAAGGAAAACAAGAGCCTTCTCGACACTTTTCAAATTACCGGCATCGTAATCAATAATCGTTATCATAAGTTTCATCTCCTCTTATCTATTGTAATTGAAATTCTCATTTTTTTATAGTCTAATGATTATTTTTCTATGTTTAGATGATTTTTTTTGTATATGTGATATTTTTTTTATGTATTTTTCACACTAATCGTAATGTTAAACATTTATAACTAAATATAAAGCCATTGCTTTTTGCTCTATGGACAACCTTTCATTTGTTCACTATTTTTACTTCCAAAGGAAATCCACAAATCAAGTATGTCCCTACATTTGCAAAAAACATTAAACTGTAATAATATAAATATAAATTAAGTTTTTTATTCAAGGAGGTACCTAATGAAAACGATATTGTATGTAGAATATCAAGGTCGCCAGGTTGAAGACAAAGCACTTATTTCACAGATTAAGAATATCTGGGTTGAAAGCGGTAATAAAATTAAAGATATTAAAGATCTAAAACTCTACATTAAGCCTGAAGAAAACGCCGCTTACTATGTGATTAATGATGACTTCACCGGCAGTATCCAACTCGACTAATCTTAACTTACATAAAGGAACTGTTTTATAATTCAAACAGTTCCTCTTACTTTTCTCAAATGTGACCAAAATTCTCAACCTATACTTTTACAATCTAATTCAAACCAGAATTCTACGCCATTCTCTTTGTTACTTACACCATAAGCCCGGCCTAATAAATCCAATGAAGCTTTAACAATTGAAAGGCCTACACCGCTGCCGCCATATTCTCTTGTCCTTGCTTTATCTACTTTATAAAACTTCACCCAAAGCTTATCAATTTCTTCTTCAGGTATTAATTCACCTGTATTAAATACTGAAATTCTTGCATGTTCGCCGTCAGATTCGATATTGACTTCGATTATATTTTCACCTGACACATGGTTTAGTGCATTAGATAAATAATTCGAGAATATTTCTTCCACCATATAAACATCTGCCCATACATAAATTTCATTTTCAGAATTAAATTTTAAATCAACTTCCTTCTGCTTAAATAATATATTGCTATTAAACAGCAGATTCTTTACAACATCAACAATATCAAAATGCTCCATTACCACCTGATTGTTTCCAAACTCCAGCTGATTGAGATTGAGCAGTTTTTTTACAAGCGTATTCATTTTATTAGCTTCATCCATAATAACTTCGCAATAAAAATCTCTGTCCTCATCATTATCCTCAATATTCTCAATTAATCCTTCAGCATACCCTTGAATTAAAGCAATAGGCGTTTTTAATTCATGAGATACATTGGATAAAAATTCGCGGCGCAACTCATCTATCTGTATTTTTTTCTCTAAGTCCCTTTGAAGTTCATTGTTGGCTGTCTTTAATTCTCCCAATGTACTTTCGAGTGTCTCTGATAAATAATTGATACTGTTGCCCAGTATACCTATTTCATCATTTGTCTGCCCATCATATCGTGTATCAAAATTTAATTCAGCCATCTTCCTGGAAATATCGGCAAGCCTTAAAATAGGATGAGTAAACTGCCTTGTGATGATGTATAAAACAATCACGCCAAGCAGCATAATAGCAAGTGATACATACATAAAAAATCTATTTGAAATATTCACACTCTCTTCAATACTATTCACTGATGTACGTAGAAGGATATAATCATTACTATTACTGCTGCTGGTGTTAAGACTTGCTGATAAATATATATAATAGCCGTCTAAACGTTCTATATAATTTTTTTGAATAACATAAGTATCTGTTTCCCGAAGCGTCTCTGCTAATCGATGTGAATTCAGAAAATCTCCGACCAAATCCAGGTTTCCAAACAATCCATTCGTGAGTTTATTTCCTAATCCTGTAGTATTGCCAAAAGCACCATTCTCAGATGAATCATCAGTAGTTTCGGGCTCACTTCGACCTGACTGGGTACTAAATAACGTTTCATAAACTAATGTGCTCGTACCTGTCCCTGAATCTATATACCCCTTCGGGCGATACATTTGGATAGAAATATTTTTATTCTCACCTATATTATTAAGCGAATAAGATAGGCTCATCCCGACACTTTCTGATGCTTCTTTCCACGAATACCCCTGTTCAGAATATAATGTCTTAATTTCTTCATACGTTGCAATTAATGACGATTGCTTCTGATGCAGGTAATAATCTTTAAGAAATAAATTACTGATCAAAATATTTGCAATCAGAATAATCAATACAAATACCAATAATATCAGGGTGAATTTAAATCGCAATGAATTTTTCATGGCAGATCCTTTCTTTATTTAATCACTTCAAATTTATACCCCATTCCCCATATCGTTTTAATATAATCCCCTTTACCATTCATCTTACTTCTCAGCTTCTTCACATGGGTATCAATCGTCCTTGCATCTCCAAAATAATCATAATTCCAGACATTGTTTAAAATCCGTTCTCTGGATAATGCTACCCCTTGATTCGCTACAAAATAAGACAATAACTCAAACTCTTTAAAGCTCAATTCTATTGGACTTCCATCGATCGTTACTTCGTGGGCCGCTTTATTCAGCCTGATACCACCTGTTTCGATAATATCATCCGGTCCCAGGGCATTGCTGCGGCGCAAGATGGCTTCCACTCTGGCTACCAGTATCTTAGGGCTGAAAGGTTTTGATATATACTCATCAACCCCTAACTCAAATCCCAGCAATTCATCTTTTTCATCACTTTTAGCAGTAAGCATGATAATGGGCACCTGAGATATCTTTCTTATTTCACGACAGACTTCCCAGCCATCCATTTTAGGCATCATCACATCCAAAATAATTAGGGCTATATCTTTTATATCATAAAATATATCTACTGCCTGCTCTCCGTTTTCTGCTTCAATTACTTCATAACTCTTTCTTGACAAGAAATCTCGGACCAACTTTCTTAAACGGCTTTCATCATCTACAACAAGCACCTTCAAAGTTTCCATAACTAACCACCTTTTTACATTATTCATATCGTTGTATAACTCAATTCTACTAAATAAATATGTTTTGTTTGTGAAATTATATAAATATTTATTAAATGTATTATATTACTATATTATCAAATAAAAGTTTTTCTTTCAATGAGTCGTATTGTGTGATATAATGTCAAAAAATAAATTTAATGAGGTGGCATAAAAAGTGGAACTATTGAAAGATAAAATCTTGTCTGAAGGAAAGGCCTTAAGCGATACCATTTTAAAAGTCGATAGCTTTATCAATCATCAAGTCGATCCCAATTTAATGTATGAAATCGGTAAAGCCTTTGCCAATCATTATAAATCCTGTGGGATAACAAAAGTTCTTACAATTGAAAGCTCGGGTATCGCTCCGGCTGTCTTCACGGCCAGGTGTCTAAACATTCCTATGATTATTTTAAAAAAGCAAACTTCAAAAATTCTCAACGATACGGTATATCAAACAAACATTACTTCTTTTACAAAAGGAACCAGCTATGAACTTACCCTTTCGAAAAATTATATCAATTCTTCCGATACGATTTTAATAATTGATGATTTTCTTGCCAACGGAGAAGCCGCTATGGGCGCAGTACGCTTAACCAGAATGGCCAGCGCTAAAATTGCTGGTATTGGCATTCTTATAGAAAAGTCTTTTCAAAAAGGCCGTCAGCGTCTTATTGACGATGGTCATGATGTATACTCTCTGGTCAGGGTCCTAAGACTTGATGAAGGTATTATCGAATTTATGGATTAAAAAACAGGTTTCATATTTCTATCAGATGATTTACTGAACAATATGAAACCTCTTAATTACTTAAAAGTTTATACGTACAAAACCTTCCTGGCTTGCTGCTGTTTTTTTAGTATCTCATACATGTTAGTAATCTCTCCCACCTCAAGCGACTCCGTAAGGCCATAATAGTTCAGGCAGGCGCCACAAGATGCGATTTCAACATTACTTTGTAATAGTTTTTTAAGATCCATAAGAACCGGTGAACCTTTTGTTGTCAGTTTAACGCCGCCATTGTAAAATAATATTGTCTTTGGAAGCTCTTCGGCTTCAGCCACCGTATATAAGAAACTTTTCATTAATGCACTTCCCAGTTCGTCACTGCCCCTTCCCATAAATTCTTTATTAATAACTATTATATAGGCTTCTGATTTTTCTGTATCTAATTTTGTACTTTCAGTTTTTGACAAAGTTATGGTATATATATTGTTTTCATTTTTCATCTCTGCATTAAGCCCTATAACAACAGCCATTTTTTCCAAATTTTCTTTAGAGGCCAAATTGTCCACTTCAATACAAACCGTATCATGTTCTTCCAGGGCTTTTTTCGCCAATATCACAGGCTTTGGACATACCAAGCCTTTTGCATCTATGTTATACATCCTATATCCTCCTATATTACAGTCATCAGCTTTTCACTTTTCTCTGTCATTTGTCCAACTATTCTGGCATCTGGGTTTTTAACTTTTATTTTTTCTAATAAAGGCAAAGCATCTTTTACGTCACATGAAATCAATAGGCCCCCGCTGGTCTGAGGATCAAATAAAACTTCCTGATACTCGAAATCCACACCGGTAAACGTTACATTTTCTCCCACATACTTTCTGTTCCTCTGGGCCGCACAGGTTATGATAAATTCTTTGGCATAAGATATCGCAGCTTTGATATAAGGCATCTGATCATGATATATTATGGCAGAGGTTAGGGATGCAGTTACCATTTCCAAAAGATGCCCCAGGAATCCAAAACCTGTAATATCTGTACAGGCGTGTATCCTAAAGCCACTCATGGACTCACAGGCATATCGGTTAAGTAAAGCCATCGACGCCGCCGCTTCATTAAATGCGTATTTTGCATCCAAGCCGGTATTAACAGCCGCAGTGACGATACCAACGCCAAGTTTTTTTGTCAGAATAAGCACATCTCCTGGTCTTGCACCCTTATTTGTAAGAATCTTGCGAGGATGTACGATACCGGTTACAGACAGTCCATATTTAGGTTCAGGATCTTTGATTGAATGACCTCCGCATAAAACGCCACCGGCCTCTTTAACCTTCATCGCTCCTCCTAAAAGAATATTTCCAAGAATATCATAGTCTAAATCTTCGGGATATGCTACAATGTTCATAGCTGTTTTGACAATTCCTCCCATAGCATAAACATCACTTAATGCATTGGCCGCCGCAATTTGACCAAATAGGTATGGGTCATCAACAATGGGCGGGAAAAAATCCAATGTTTGAATCAATGCCAATTCATCTGTTAATTGATATATACCTGCATCATCAGCATAGTCGAAGCCTACTAAAAGGTTTTCATCCTGGATAATAGGCAGCTTTTGTATTACAGATTTTAGCTTCCCCGCTTCAATTTTAGCACCACATCCACCAGTAGAACACAACGAAGTTAGTTTTATATCTTTCATCACATTATATCCCTTTCCCAAAATGACAGACCGGATATTTGCATACTTCACATTGAAGGCACAAACCGCCGTCACCATAGGCAGCAATATCCTCCAACTTAATGCTCTCGCCAATAAGTATTCTTGGCAGAATCAAGTCAAATACTGTCGTCCTGGCATGCATAACACAGCCAGGCAGTCCCATAATGGGTATATCGCCATAATAAGACAAAAGGAACATCGCTCCCGGAAGTACAGGTGTACCATAGGTAATAATCTTACTGCCGATTCCCTTAATCGCACTAGGGGTCAGATCATCCGGGTCTACGGACATGCCGCCTGTACAAAAAACCATATCAGCACCTTTTAAAAGCCAATCATTAATAGCTGCCTGAATCTTGTTAATATCGTCCGGTACAAAGGCCTGCCCCAAAACTTCACAATGATACTTCTCCATTTTCTCTATAACGACCGGACCAAATTTATCTGTAATCCGCTTATAATAAATTTCATTACCGGTAGTTACAATTCCAACTTTACATGGTTTATATGGCAGTACCCTGATGATTTTTTTTCCTGATAATAATTCTTTTGCCTGTAACAGCTTTTCCTTATCAATCATTAAGGGAATAACCCTTGTCCCTGCAACATAATCGCCTTTCTTAACAGGCATATAATTCTTCAAAGAAGCAAAAGAAATTTCCCCCAGCATATTCAGTTTTAATAACATATCCTTATCTATCTTAAGCAAGCCATCATGCTCTGCATAAAAACCAATTTTCCCTTCCGTAATTTCACCGGTATACAAGCCTTCACCCATGGTTATATCTTTCAAAAACAAAGCGGCATCATCTTCATGGAGCATATCGGGGTTACTTTCCCAAACATAGATATGATCCTTGCCCAATGATAATAAAACAGGAATGTCCTCTTTGGTTATAATATGTCCTTTTTTAAATTTTCTCCCTTTAAATTCTCCCGGCAGAATTTGTGTAATATCATGGCATAAAACCAATCCGGCTGCGGTTTCGACCGGTACCTTTTTCATTCTCTATTCCTCCTGTGCATCATGATAGCTTGTAAAACGCTTCCGGATATTGTCCTTGCCTTATCAGATATAGTTATGCAATTTTCCTTTTCTGAAAGCCTGGGGTCAATATCCGCAATTTTCAAACCTTTTTTGGCATATATACCATCTCTTATTAACCCTCTTAAAATACCGTCCAGGGTGGCATATACAGGATCTCTCCCTGTATAAGTAATCACATCTCCCTGTTTGACAATATCGCCAATTGTTGATATATTTCTTATGATCCCGTCACTGGGGGCATGAAGCACCCGATCTTTGTCAAATCCTCCGATAACACCTGGTATTCCTGTATTAGGCATTGCACTCCCTTCAAAAATAAGTCTGCCCAACTGATGTCCTCTCATGGTTTCAACAACAACATGGACATCTTTGCCGGCCGTAAATCCCGGACCAAGACCGATTACAAGGGGAGCCATAGTTAAAGATGTTCCTATATTTTTTTTAGCAATAATAGCATCTACGACAACATCAGGTCTAATGACCTTAATCCATTCACCCCGTTCATCTGCTATTAAAGGTATTTCTCCCCGTTTCCAACACCTTTTTATCTGATCATAATTGTCTGCTTTTTGGCCTGTCACGCCTTCTATCGCTGTCTCACTATCATACATGGCTTCGCTAAAAGCAGCCAGCCGCCTGATCGCCGTCGGTTTCTCTGTTTCAAGCACCAATACTTTAAAACCACATTGGTGCAGGCAATGGATGGTACCTGTAGCCAGGTCTCCGCCGCCTCTAATAATCACTATACATTCTTTTGTTTTATTCGTCATAAGTAAATCTTCCTCACTATCAATGTCATACCCTTGTATCTTATCCTTTATATCTACATAAATAACATGATGGTTATTTTCCCTGATAACCCCCCGTCCTCCCTCGTCACCTGTGACAGCCATTAATTCCGTCTTATAACTTGCAGGGAACAAAACCGGGCTTCCGTTTCTTTCTCCATAGCGGGGTACGATAATCTCTGTCGGATTCAGCCTGAACTGTTCGATGATTTTATTGATTGTATCTTCATTTAAGTAAGGCATATCCCCATTAAAGAACATGTAGCCGTCACATTCAGGACAGGCATCAATTCCCAGTCTCATTGAAACACTCTGCCCTTTCTCAGGATGCGTATTGATAACCGTCTTATATCCATATTTCCCGGATAGCGTATCAATTTCTTGATAAGCTGTTACTATGATTTTCTCATAAAAATCTATTTTTTTAAGCAGTTCAAAGGCATATAGCACCATCTTCTTGCCATTTACCGGCATTAGCAGTTTATTAACGCCCATCCGCCTTGAAAAGCCGGAGGCCAATACAATCCCACATACTTTCATAAATGAATACTTCCTATCATTATCTTATTGATATCTTCTTTAACCTCAGGTATTATGTCTTCTGCCATTAATCGGGCTGCTTCATGATCAGCCTGACTGATATATAAGACACGCTTACCTTCAGCATATTTAAATAAGCCATCACGATGATTAATAATATCAACAAGATGCTGCCTGTTAATCACCTCTCCTCTTTGACCATCTATTAATTTTAAAAACAATGGCAGGCGGTGGATGGTATCGTTATCTATTCTTTGGCCAATGGCTGTAATAGGTATAATACCAATCGTTATTGTCGTAGCATCTACAATGACCGGCTCATATTCTTCCCAACCCTTTAAAGGTTTGCCGGCTGAGCCATCGGCTTCGATTATCATAATATCAGTTGTTCTTTTAATCTCCGAATAGAGTTCCATACTTAAGCCTGAGAGCTTATCACCTGAATATTCATTGGCAAAATAATATACCCCTGGCTTATCGATATGAAATGGTGTTTTTTTTAAGCCGACAAAAACCTCAGTGTAATCCTCCCGCTTTGGATAAAAAATTTTAGTTGTCGTCAAGGCAGCGACTTTTAAGTCTTTAGCCATTGTTTTTGATAAAGCTCTAAGAAGCGTTGTTTTTCCGCCTGATCCTATAATTGAAACAATATCCCCTTTAGCGATACCAATATTCTCTATTAGATCATTGATGTAATCCATAATGCACCTTTCATTTTCAGAGACTTCCTACCCTCCATTGACAATGTCTATTACTATTCTAACATTTTATGAAAAAAATTCAATTGTTTCTGGGTAGTTATTTTAGCAAAAAAATAACGCTTTATGAACAATTCCAATAACTTCGCATAAACTGGCAACAAAAGGAGGTTTGTTTATGCGGGTTGTCCATGTGGAAAAGAATGTGAAAATTGCAGTTTATGATTTAAATCCTTACGGTAAAAGAACTATATTAATGATTCACGGCTGGCCGCTGTCCGGAAAAATATTTGAATATCAACAGGAGGTTTTAGTTAAATCAGGATTCAGAGTTGTTACGTTGGATTTGCGGGGTATGGGAAATTCTGACGCTCCGGCTCATGGCTACAATTATAGCCGTCTGGCAACAGATATTTACCAGGTTGTCAAAGCCTTACATCTGAGTAACTTTACATTAGCCGGGTTTTCCATGGGTGGTGCCATTGCCTTAAGATATATGGGGTTATTTGATGGCTATGGTGTCAATAAGCTTTGTCTTTTGGCCGCTGCCGCACCATGCTATACAATAAGGTCCGGTTTCCCTTATGGTGTTAAAAAACAAAAATTGGATGATTTCATTATTCAGGCGTCAACAGATCGGCCCAGTTTATGCAAGGATTTTAGCCAGACACTTTTGCATGCTCCCCACAGTGACACTGTTAAAGACTGGTTCAGGGATATTGCATTGACCGCTTCAGGCATCGGTACCATTGGCACTGCCTTTTCATTAAGAGATGAAGATGTCCGGCCGGATATGGCAAAGGTTACTGTACCTACAGCAATTTTCCATGGCCGCCAAGACAAAATTGTCCCGTTTGAACTGGGAATTGTCCAGCATAAATCACTTCCCGGCTCGACATTTTATACCTTTGATAATAGCGGACATGGTATCTTTTATGATGAATTGTCAACGTTTAATGAGTGGCTGCTGGAATTCTTAAATCATGAGTAAAATCCAGCACTGATAATTATGGGACTGTTCAAACTAACACAGCCCCATAATTATCATTGCAATTGCCTACAGTATTTCTATTTTAACAAAAAGAGCTGTTATATCCCAACTCGATGAATTGGTTTTTCACAGCTCTTGACAAATCTTCTCTTCTATTTTTCCATAATAGCCATTAATACTTTCTCCGGCGTCATCGGCAGGCTTCTCATATGGATGCCACATGCATTTCTGAGCGCATCAGCAATTGCCGGTGCCGGTGTATTAACAACGATTTCCCCAATGGATTTAGCACCATAAGGTCCAGAAGGCTCATAGCTGGATTCAAAATCCACGCGTATTTTTCCAACATCCAGTCTGTTTGGAATTTTATACTGCATAAATGAGTTAGTTAACATCCTGCCTTTATCATTATAAATAACATCTTCATACATAGCCAAACCAATGCCTTGACCAATGCCGCCCTCGGTCTGAACCCTGACCAGATTAGTATTAATAATTGTACCGCAGTCAACAACGCCAACGTAGTCTAACACTTCATACTTTCCTGTTTCTTTATCCAATTCAATTTCCACAAAGCCGGCCATCAACGGCGGAGGTGACGTTGGACTGGAATAAAACCCAATTCCGTTAAGATAGGTTCCTGTTGAAGAACCGGCTATATGGATAGCTATATCACTAATAGCAACCTTTTCCCCAGTCACAATCTCAATGACATGGTTTCCATCAAAATGGAACTTTTTGGGGTTAAAGGATTCAATGGAATCTTCATACTTTTCTTTATCAATCATCTTTGCCCCTTCAAAAATGATCTTATTTTTCAAATCATAGGCTGCATTATAAACAGCCATGCCAGTCACATATGTCGTGCTTGATGCATACGAGCCGGGATCAAAAGGTGATATATCCGTATCAACACCGGCAATGATAAATTGGTCCATCTCCGCAAGCAGGGTCTCCGCCGCTATCTGGGTCATAGTTGTATCACAGCCGGTACCCATATCCGTGGCACCGATTTTTAATGTATAAAATCCATCGTCATTTAACTTAATTTCCGCACCGGCGGTATCAACATTGGAAATACCCGAACCCTGCATAGATATAGCCATTCCTACCGCCCGAACCTTTGTAGGGCTAATTTCAACTCTTGGATACTTCTTATTCCAATTAATCATCTCTTTTCCACGGACAATACAGCGATCCAGGGCAGAACTGGTGAGAGGTTCATTGTAATAAGCCTTCATCAATTGGCCGAATCTGCACATATTGATTTCTCTTAACTTTGTCGGATCCATCTTTAGTTCCAGAGCCAATTCATTGACTGCTGATTCAAGGGCAAACTGCCCCTGAGTCGCTCCATAACCTCTAAATGCAGCCGCCGGCATTGTATTTGTATATACTCCGGTATATTTAAATCGGTAAGCTTTTGCCTGGTTGTAAAGAGGGATGGATTTATGGCCGCTAAGGCCAATAGTTGTTGGCCCGTGCTCACCATAAGCCCCTTGATTAGACAAGGTTGTCAGTTCGATGACTTTAATATGCCCTTCTAAGTCGGCTCCCAGCTTAACTTTTATATTCATTTGATGCCGGCTGTTAGAGCAGGAAAAGGTTTCTTTCCTTGTATAAATCATTTTTGCCGGTTTTCCTGTCTTTAATGTTACAAGCGCCGGATAATATTCTGAAACAACTGTCTGCTTTGCGCCAAAGCCGCCGCCGATTCTAGGCTTAATGACCCTGATTTTTGACTGGGGAATCTTAAGCGCCCTTGCCATAGTACGGCGGACATGGAAAGGAACCTGGGTCGATGTTACAACAACAAGCCTGTCATTGTGGTCTAAATAAGTGTAGGTACGGAAGGTTTCCATCATACACTGCTCTTGAGCCTGGTTTTCATATTCCCGTTCGATAATGATATCACTGTTCTTAAACTCCGCTGCTAAATCACCAAAGGTTTCTTCTCCGTCGACAACTATGTTGCGTTTAGGATCTATTCCCAGGAAATCGAAATGGTGAAAGTAGTCCTCATAATCATGAACGATAACTTCGTTGTCAATTGCTTTTTTGTAATCTAAGACAGGTTTTAGAATTTCATATTCTACCTTTATCATTTTCAAAGCCTGAAGTGCCGCCTTTTCATGGGTTGCCGCCACAATAGCTACTTCATCACCGACATACCTTACATATTCATCAAGAATCAATCTATCATATGGAGAAAATTCAGGGTAAGTCTGACCGGCATTTGTATATCTGACACCGGGCGTATCCTTATAGGTGAGTACACATTCAACGCCTTTTACCGCTTTGGCTTTAGTCACATCAATTTCCTTGATTCTTGCATAAGCGTGGGGGCTTCTAAGAGCCAGCACGATTAAACATTCTTTTGGTGCCAAATCATTTGTATACAGAGGTTTTCCGGTGACTAAGGCCATTCCGTCTACTTTACGTACCGGTCTGCTTACATATCTCATTCTTCTACCCCCATATACTTCTTAACCGCCCGCAGCTGGCTCATATAACCGGTACAGCGGCATAAATTGCCGGCGAGGTAATGCTTGATATCACCTTCTGTAGCCTGTCCTAACTCTTTTTTCATGGCAATGACATTCATGATAAGTCCCGGGCTGCAAAAGCCACATTGGTCAGCGCCTTCATCAACTAAAAGGCTTCCAAACACTTTGGCTTCTTCCCGAACACCTTCCAAAGTCGTCACATGCTTATTATTGGCCCTTGCTGCCGGTAGTGAACATGATAATACCGGCTTTCCTTCAAACCATACCGTACACAGGCCGCAATTTGTTGTATCGCAGCCGCATTTAACACTTTTATAACCGGCATCTCTTAAGACATCCAAAAGCATATCATCCGGTGAACAGTGGAACTTTTGTTTCTCACCATTCACAATTATATGTATTAACATATTCCCACCTCCATGACAGCCCTTTTTAATAATGTTCTGGCAATAGTCTGTCTATATTTGGCACTGGCTTTAGTATTTGTCATAAATTTAACTTCCTCTGCCATTATTTCACCAGCCTTTTTAGTAACTGATTCAATATTTTCAAAATTCGTATGGGATAAAAATTCAGAGGTTTTGGGGGCAGTGACCGCTTTAGCCGGGCGGGCACCAATACAAACTCTGTAATCACTCCCTGATTTGCTTACCGCTACATTGACAATGGGAAAATCAGCATGGGAATTTCTGAGCATTTGATAGCTTAAATGGCGGCTATCTTTCTTTATAATAATCTTGGCCAGAATATCTTTTTTATATGGCTGGTACATGAAATCAGACAGTGGTATGACACCTTCTTTATATAACACCACATAAGTATCTAAAGCTAATAACGGCGTCAGAAAATCGGAAAATCCAAATCTTGCATAGATCGAGCCGCCGACGGTTACGGTATTGCGGAACTGGGTGCCAATAATGTTGGCTATACAATCACAAAGTACGCCATTAAAGTGCACCTTAAGTACCTCACTTGTTTCGACAGTGCGATAAGAGGTCATTGCTCCAATCTCAATACTATCTTCTGTTTCATTGATAAAGTCCAAACCCGCTTCACTTAAATCTATTGCCGTATTAATCCGGCGTTTTCCCATGCGCAGCCATGCACAGCCACCCAAAATATAATTATTCTTTCTCGCCATCAGCAGTTTATAGGCCTCATCTAAGGTCTGAGGCATAACATATTCCTTCGCCGTAAACATGAATTCCCTCCATTTTTTTGGTTTTTATCATATCCAGTGTAACAAATTTAGACATAAATATCAATGCTCAAAAAGATAACAGCCTGTCAAATTTGGATTTTCATTTTCCTTTCTGACAGACTGTATTATTTAAAGATTTTTTTCAATTACGTTCTGTATTTCAGCCAGTGCCTCTTGCTCCTGCTCACCATCACAAGTCATAGTAACGGTATCACCACATCTGACGCAAAGTCCCATCACACCAAAAAGTTTTTTGGCATCAGCTGTTTTCTCGCCTTTTGTTATGGAGATTTTACAGGGATACTTGTCGGCGGCTTTGACTAAAAGCCCTGCTGGCCGGGCGTGGAGGCCTAAATCGTCTTTAATGGTATAGTTAAATTGTAACATGTTGTTTTTATCACCCCTTTATTCAGCTCCATAATCCAAATCTACACCATTTGTTTCAATGACTTTTTTGTACCAATAAAAAGATTTCTTCTTTTCCCTTGAATAATCACCTGTGCCATCATCAAATTTATTCACATAAATAAATCCATAACGTTTTGCCATTTCTCCAGTCGATGCTGAGACCAGATCAATACAGCCCCATGGCGTATAGCCAATGAGATTAACGCCGTCTTCATGTATTGCTTTCTTCATTTCTTTGATGTGCTCCCTTAAATAATCAATCCGGTAATCATCATTGATTATTTCACCATCTTCTTTTTTATCATATGCACCTAACCCATTTTCTACAATCATTAATGGTTTTTGATAGCGATCATACAAGTAATTCAATGAAATACGCAGGCCAATAGGATCAATCTGCCAGCCCCACTCACTTGAATTTAAATATGGATTTTTAATTCCCATCATCATGTTTCCTTTTGCTGCTTCTTTTATAGCGGGGTCTGCAGACGAGACACTTGACATATAATATGAGAAAGCCACATAATCAACAGTTCCTAGCTTAAGAAGAGCTTCGTCTTCCTCTTCCATCTTTAATTCAATGCCCTTATCCTCATATTCTTTCAATTTATAAGCCGGATAACATCCACGGCACTGAACATCACCATAGAAATATACTCCTAAATTCGTTTTTCTCAGTACTTCTAAAACATCATCCGGATGGCATGTATTTGGATAACCCGGGCCATAACCTAGCATACAGCCAATCATAAAATCAGGATTGATTCGATGGCCTGAAATAACTGCCTTTGCACTTGCAACAAATTGATGATGTGCCGCCTGTGCAATCACTTGCTTGTCATTTGAGGCCATGCCTGCCGCTATCCAGGGAATAAACTCAATACAATTTATTTCATTAAATGTCAGCCAATATTTTACTTTGTCCTTATACCTCTTAAAGAGCACTTCGCAATAACGTACAAAACAGTCTACTGTGCGTCTGTCGGTCCATCCGTTCCATTGGGTAGTTAATGCCAGGGGAGATTCATAATGGGAAATGGTAACGACTGGTTCAATATTATATTTTAATAATTCATCAAATACATCATCATAGAACCTTAATCCTTCTTGATTCGGTTTTTCATCATATCCATTTGGGAAAATTCTTGCCCACGCTATAGACATTCTAAAACATTTGAATCCCATCTCGGCAAATAAAGCGATATCCTCTTTATAATGATGATAGAAATCTATTCCATCATGATTAGGATACAAATATCCTTCATGACATTCAAATCTAACGCCTTTTGGAATTGTTCCCAATCCAAACATTGGTTTCCTTTCTTTTGTTCCATCGGCTAAAGTATAAGTGACTAATCTTGGAGATGTATGTGTTCCATTGGTCAAAACATCATCTACAGTCAAGCCTTTGTGGCCTTCTAAATAGCCACCTTCAAATTGATTGGCAGCAGTTGCGCCTCCCCATAAGAAATCATTTGGAAATCCTTGCATCCTTATCCTCCTTGTTTAAATCCTGACCATTTGTTTCAATAACTCTTTTATACCAATAAAAAGAATCTTTACGGTAACGTTTCATTTCTGAAGTCTTCGCTTTTTCGTCATCCTCATCACGGTCTACATAAATAAATCCATATCGTTTTGTGATTCCTTCTCTTGTAGAAACTAAATCAATAGCGCTCCATGGACAATATCCCATGATATTGGCACCTTCTTCAATTCCAATTTTCATTTGTTTAATTGTTTCTCTCAAATGTTCAATACGATAACTATCATGGATACTACCATCCTCTTCTAATGTATCAGAACGTCCATAACCATTTTCCGTAATCAAAACCGGTAAATGATAGCGATCCGTTAAGCGCCGGGCTGTAATCCGGATACAATATGGATCAAAAGCATGTCCATCAATTCCTTTCTGGAAGTATTCATTCTGACAGGCACGCCCAATCCCCGGCTTTTCCATCAATTTCATTAAATAGCTCAGCTCACGATTATCGGCATTTTTTAGTTCATTAAAATCAAAATTGTAGTATTCCAAGTATTCAGTTGTATCGTTTCCATAACAATTGAATCCGATAAAATCGGGCTGGCATGTTCGCATACACTCAAAGTCTCCATCATGTACTTCTATCAAAATATCGTTCATTTCAAAATAGTGCATCATGCTCTGCGGATATTTCCCAAATACCAGCGCATCCAAATAAAAATTGTTTCTTAAATCATCCATATTCATTGCAGCAATAAAATCAATGGGATTAGAGGTTTTTGGATAGGAAGTTGTAATATTAGGCGCCGGTCCAATTTTAGCATTAGGACACATCTCATGACATAAATGAATCGCTTTTGCCTGAGCAACCAATTGGATATGTGCCTGATTATATAAATCATTGTTTGACCGCAATGTATTCGTACCGCCTATCATATCCAGGGCACCAAAGAAAATAAGCATGTTTTGTTCATTATATGTCAGCCAGTAATTCACATCATCTCGATAGTTTTCGAATAAGATACGGCAGTATTCCATATACGCATCAATCATTTTACGATTATTCCAACCGCCATATTTTTCTTGTAAAGCCAATGGCAAATCAAAATGAAAGATAGTAACAACTGGCTCTATTCCATATTTATGGCATTCGATAAAAACATTTTTATAGAACTCAATGCCCTTTTGATTGATTTCTCCTTCTCCTGTCGGCAATATTCTGCTCCATGATATGGACATTCGATATGCTTTAAATCCCATTTCAGCCATTAAGGCAATATCTTCTTGATAGTGGTTATAAAAATCAGATGCATAATGAAATGTGCATGTTCCTGAATTAACCTCTTTTACATCCCAAACTGATAAGCCTCTGCCATCACAATCGAAGGCGCCCTCGACTTGAGCACTTGAAGTGCTTCCTCCCCACAAAAAGCTTTCAGGAAATCCATTATTTTTTTTCATAAAAATTAGTGTCTCCTTTTTATTTCTTATGCTTGCGTTTCCTCTATAGCAGCTTCTCTTACGACTAATTGCTTATCATAAAGCTTAAAGAACGGATACCAGATCAACATCATAACAGGAATCATGACAATTTGAAAGATCGCATTCTTTATACTCATTGCAGGCATGAATCCAGCAATACCAATTGGCAATAATGACATAATCAAGATATATCCCGGATCCTGAAATCCAATACTAAAAGATATCCACAAAAGAATTCCCAAAATCAAGCTTCCGAATACATACGGAATCATCAATATCGGATTAAACACAATCGGTGCTCCGAATGCAGTAGGCTCGTTAATACCAAAGATACCCGGTCCGATTGAAGCTTTTCCGATCGCCTTCAATTGTTGCGATTTTGCTTTAAATAATGATAAGATTACAAATCCCAAGGTATTCCCTGTTCCTCCAATCATAGCAATAGCACCAAATAAGAAAACAGGATAGAATTGGGCAGATTCTCCGGCGGCCACCAACACTGCATTTGCTGTTATGCCCTCAATCATGAGGGGAATAAGTAAAGGGTATACAATCATCGTACCATGTATTCCACAGCACCATAATAATGTGGCAAAAACTATCACAATAAGCATCCCTGGTACGGAGTTAATAGCTGATAGTGGGGCTGCTAAAATTGCCATAATCGCTGTTGGGATTTTTAATGCCGGATTGATACTTGCCAAAAGTACATTAATTCCATAGAATACACCAATATTTATTAATAGGGGAATAAGGGCTGTGAAAGAATCCGATAAAAAGGGCGGAACAACATCCGGCATTTTAATTACAATATGATATTTTTTACATAATCTGGTTATTTCAACCGTTAACAGTGCAACAATAATAGCAGTAAATAAACCGGTTCCGCCCAGAAAAGTTGTATCTAACGCAGTTAATGTAGATTCATCTTGTAATATGTAGGTTTTGGCCGGTGCAGCTACCGTTAAGAAAACAATCATTGAAACAATACCGGCTGACATAGCCGACATTTTATATTTTTTTGCTAATTGATAAGCAATTGCGAAAGCTCCGACGACCGCAAACAAGTTAACAGTCATATTATATGGAACCAGTAAAACATCCTGAAATGCGGTGGCGAAATGATACCACCACCCGAATAATGTCGGCAGTATCCCACCTTCAGCCATCATTTCTGCAGTCACAGGTGGATTGGCTAAAATTTGAAATATGGCTCCAACCAGTGTTAAACCTACAGTTGCCATTAAACCATTGGAAATTGATGCAAAATGTTTTTCATTTGCAAGAAAAGTTCCGATTGGCATCATAACAGATTGAAACTTATCTAAAAACCCTTTTTTATTTTCCATTCTACATGCTCCTTATTTAATCCCCATTTTATCAACTTGTTTCATAATATTATCGACATTACCCAAGGCATAATCCATAGAAGCAATCTGAGCCACAGGCATATTTCCTACTGTTGCTTTGATTTCATTTTCTTTATATGAAATTTGCGGACCTAACAAAATACACTGGTAATCTTTGTAATATTGTTCATAATCTCCAACACCATAAGCTTTCACCTCTAATTCAAGTCCTCTTGCCCCAGCCCATTTTCTCATTTTATTCATTAAGATTCCCGTAGACATACCACCCGCACATACTAACATTATTTTCATGTTCAATCTTCCTCCTTACCCGCTTTCTTACCTTCTATGTTTTCATACAATTCTACGATTTCCGCAATGAGTTCCTGTGCCAGCATGCTGGTCATTAAATGATCCTGCGCATGTACTAATAAAACGCTGAACTCAAGGGTATTCCCATTAGCTTCGTACGCAAGTAGCTCTGTTTGCGCCTGATGTGCTAATTTCGCTGCTTCCTTTGCAGAACGCATCTGCTTCATTGCTTCTTCATAATTTCCCACTTTTGCCTGTTGCAGCGCACCGAAAGCAAAGCTTCTGGCGTCACCCGAGTTTCCAATCAATTCCATTGCAATTTGTTCTATATTTGCTTCTTTTTCCATAATTATTCACCCCCCTTCTATTTATATTTCCTTAATAATAGAAATAATATTGGCAATTTCATCATTATTAAAGTTAATCTCAAAGGCCTGTTCCATAGGTTGCAAAATATCCTTAATGCCGTTATAAAGCCGTTTATTCCGGCTGATGATTCTTTCTTTGTTCATATGTAGTACTGCCCTGTCATCATTCTTGATCCGTTGAATATTACATGCAATATGCATAAAGAGTCCCAGTTCCTGATCCTGTGAAAGACCATGGAGACTTTTCTTGATCTGTGCGATAGACTTAGGCAAATATTTTTTTAACTTTTTAATATCAGAGTCTGTCATTTGCTCACTAAGGAATGCATAAATCCCTTCATAATCAACAGCTGTATTTGTTTCCAATTCTTCCAATGTCAATAACATTGACAGTTTCTCAACCGGAGTTTCAAAGAGTTTAGTGATAGAAATGAAAGGGATGCCATATAAATTTGGATTATATGTACCTATCACGCACAGAATATCTCTATCCTTTTTAATGTTATTTACTTCATCAAGCAGATAATCCTTGTCGCTTATGGCATATGGAATAATATCCACATGTTCCAGTTCCATGTTTTTTTCTAAATATTGTTTTATCTGGATTGCCCCGCCTTTACCGCTCATGCAAAGAGTAATGATGACAGAGTTGTGATTTTGCCGATGATAGCTTTCTTTCATAAAAGTAAAAGCTTTCTGATATGATTCGATAACACTGTCATAGACTTGATCCAGTGACATATCACTGCTTGCTTTACGTGCTGAATCTATTGCAATTAGCGTCGCCGGAATCTCAATCAATCTAATCCGGGCACCTGTTTCCTGAATAATCATTTCAGCCATATTTTTTAACGAACCCATGTCATAAAGCATTATAATCCCCTTTCCCTCATCGATTTCACATATATATTCTTTCAACTCCTCATAAGCCATCTTCATGTCCTTTTCCAGAAGCAAATCGTAAGCATAGGTGTTATTGCGTTTTACAAGTGAATTGACTACTTCTGCAATTGAAGCTGCCGTTCCCTTACCATGCATTGCTATTAATACCACAGGCTTTTTAGTTGTTTGCCTTTGCAGTCTTTTTTCACTAATGAACATCGTCATAAATATAACTTCATCAATTGGCACCTGAACGTCAAACGCTTTTTCTATCTCCAATGAAAATTCCATACAGTAAGCGTACTCGGCCTTATATTTCTCCACAATCTCCATAATCCCGGCATTAGTTAAGTGCTGGATCTTATTGGAACGTTCCAGCATTGAGGAGAGATGTAAACATAATCCATAGAATGTGGAGCTCGAATAAACTCTATCAAATTTTTGGCTTGCGCCATCAAGAAATTTTTCAACCATGGAAATAATCTTATTGTCTACAATCTTTGCAAGTGATTCTATACTGATATCTTTGTTTCCCAGGTTCTTAGCGATGAAACTTAAGTCGCTTTCAATATCAGCACTGACAATTGTCTGAATATCATAATCCATAATTCCTCTTCCCTTAAGTTCGGCAGCCTTCCGCTCAATGACATCATAAATTGTTTCTTGATCGGATAATATTGATGCTTCTTCAACCTTTTCCATATTTTCTCCAGAAAAAATATAGGAATAGTTTCGTGGAATCAGTTGTTCAATTTCTTCGCGATGCTCCTTATAGAACAGAAATCCCTTACGAACATAAGGCTGGAAATCATTAATATAAATATATAGCGTATCAGTGTTCGCATTAAATTCTCTTACATAAGCATTGGCACAGGCAATTTTGATATCAGCTTTTAACTGTTTAACATTGTAATCACAATCATATAGTAATACACAGCGCAATAATTCTGAGTTAATCTTAATCGCACGTTTCACTTTTGCTGCTTCCTTAGTAAAAAAATATTGAACCAGTTCTAACCGCTCTTCCATTGTCCTTTCCTGCAACGGCGGCAAATCAATTTTTGCGGCGAACTTCGTCGTATAAGCCGTCTTTAATGCCAAATTCATGTTGCTTCCAAAATCATCGGCGGCACATATAATATTTACATTGACTGCATCTTGATTTTCAGCTTCCAGAAGAGAAAACAATGTACTCCTTGAACTTGCCGGTAATAAATCTACATGATCAATAAATAGAATACCTCCCTGCGCCTCTTCCAAAGCAGAGATTTTTGTAGATTCAGTTCCAAATAATTGCCTGACCATTTGTTCTTCATCATCATCGTAGTTCCGACAGTTAAATTTTACAAATGGGGCGTCTTTGTAAATCACCTCGTTTTCCAGAGCAAATTCATACATAAGACGGGCAAAAATACTTTTTCCGGTACCTCCTGCACCCAAAATGAGTGTATGCAAACTGCGTCCCGGATAAAGAATCGCTGCTTTGGCCAATTGAACAGCACTCTTTAGACTCTTGTCATGTCCTATTAAATTCTTGAAGCAAGATGCTTCTTTTTTGCTCTCAGATGGTATGTTTGCAATACGATAAAGAACCGGCCGGCCCTTCATTTTCTCAACCCGCTTTTCTTTGACAAGAGTATTGAGAAGTGCACTTATATTCGTTCGCTGCATACCAAGTTTTTCTGACAGATAATGAGTGCTGAAACCTTTGGCCAATCCTCCGTCAGTTGAATTCGTATACTTACTAATAAATTCGTAAACTAACTCTTTATTTGATTTCATTAAAAAACCTCCCAAAGATGTTATACACTCTACTCTGTATAAACACAATATAAATGTTTGAATTTCTTCCGTCAAGCCTTGTAAATCCCTCTTAATAGCAGGGAATATATACAGTTGAGAATGAAAAAATACACTTTTTTAAATAAATAGCCTCATACTCATTTATTCTCTATATACAGAGGATTATTTTATATAGAATCACTAGAAAAAGAGCCCCACAGTGTATAAATTTTTACATAATAATATACCCTATAAAAGGCATAAAAAAAGTGACTAAGAACAAACTTTCATTCTCAGCCACTTCAAAGCTATATTTCCTTTTATCTTAAACTTTAAGCATTAATCCCCCACTGCTGCTGTAAGCTCCTAATCATATGGATATACAACTGCTTACACAGCTCGTAGTTATCATTTTCTATATGATAAATACATGGCGCTAGATAGTCTCTATATAATCCGGCATAAACTTTTTCTGGTTTAGGACTCCACTGAATTTGGTTTAAAATAAGCGGTGCCGTGTCGTAATATTCGTCAATCAGCTCGTGCCCGCCAACCTGAAGCGCCAGCCATTCATCCCTGAACTTCCTTAAAACAGACAATTCATAACAATCATCAGATTTACCTAATGAATCACAAACAGCCGTTGTAATATAACAAAATTTACGCTTCTTAAAGCCTCCATTAATGCTTTCAAAACTACCTCTGTTAATTTGATTGTCTTTAAAATTCTCTCTCCATGCCGCTACAACAGCACCCGCTAATTTATCGGTGGCTTCAGATTTATAATAATCAATTAATGGAATGATGAAGATAGCAACATAGGCACTGTCACTATACAACTGCCCTTTTTGTTTCTTTTTCTCAGTCTTATTCAACTTCTCCATTTCATATTGGACAATCGTCTCAGCCGTCTTATTAACATAATCTTCTTTAGGTTCCGGTGAATAAATATACTGGTGAGAAAAAGCAATGAAATCTTGTTCATATTTACTATATAAATCCTGGAAGTGATTAGCATATTCACTGCGATTGAAAATTTTATTAAATGGTATTTCATTATCAATAATCTTTGCAAACACCTTGGCATCAAAGCTGGCAAGGATATGCTCATCTTTTGTCTGACTATTATTTTTCGTTTTTATAATTGCCTCATCTACAGTCATCTTATGGCCGCAATATATACAAATAATTTCATCTAAATCATCAGGTATCTGTATATCTTTATTGCATTTCACACAAGTTCCCTTGATGTATTCCATATTTTACCCCACAATCTTTTTTATCCCGGTATGAGAGGGTACATTCATAAGATAAGGGTGGATTTAATAAATTCCACCCTATCTATAAACCACCTCTAGCTTAACCCTAAAAATACTTCTTACTGCCCCACAAGTTACTTTTTTTAAGTTCAATGTATTCGTTATATGCTTTCTCTAAAATCTGCTTTTCATTTGCAAACTTCAGCATATGATAAGCTTCGTGATACTTATAATACCCTGAATCCACAAAAAACTCTTCACGCTGTGGCTTACTAAAGTAGCTATCAGCCATCATTAGATACCAATGGACATCTTTAACGATTATATCATTAACAGTACTAAATGTATATTGACTTTTGCCGACATACTTAATAATTGACGCATTAACACCAGTCTCTTCTTTTACCTCCCGAATCGCTGTTTCTTTGTATTCTTCGCCTTCTTCAACAGTACCTTTAGGTAACACCCATCCTTCATACTTATTCTTAAAGTTTTTATACAGTACGAGAATCTTACCTCTAAATATAACCACACCGCCACAGCTCGTTGCTTCAATCATTGCAATTCCTCCTGTTTTCACAAGGTGTGTTTCACTTATGGAAACAGTATACAACTTTTTAAATAAGAATACAATACAAGAATCCGAAATAATCAATTATTTGAAGTAGGCACTAAGTACTTGCCCAGCGATAGGTACTGCTGTCTTAGAACTACTGCTTTCTGAATTTTCTACTAGAACACATATGGCTATTTTCGGATTATCTACAGGTGCAAATCCAACAAACCAAGTATTATTTCCGCTATTATCTACTTCTGCTGTTCCTGTTTTCCCTGCAACACTAAATCCCAGATTGCTTAAAGAAGTGGCTGTGCCGCTGGTAACAACGCCTCTCATCATCTCTGTCAAAGTAGATGCATCACTGGTGGACATTAAACTGCCATAATTGACAGGCATAAATTTCTCAACGTTACCACCGTTATAACTCTTGACACTGTCAATCATATATGGTTCCATCAGCACACCTCCATTAGCTATTGAGCTCACAATCATTGCTGCATGCAGAGGCGTTATTGTTGTATTTCCCTGTCCAATGGCCGTAGCGCCTTTCAGCCAGTTTGTATCGGTATTTGATAAAGAAAAGGAACTCTTCGTATGGGCTATGCTTGTGGGCAGAGATGTATTAAATAATAATGAATTGCTTACTTCCGTAAATGCATTGGCATCCAAATTCAAACCAATATTGGCAAACGACGCATTACATGAATGAATAAACGATGACTCAAAATTTACATTTCCATGCACACTACTATTAAAACATGTCAATGTAGTAGATCCAGAACCTGTATCTAGCGAGATATTTCCCGGACAGTTATAAGAATAGGATTGATAATCATCATTGGAACGCATGTAAGCTAATGCGGTTACAATCTTAAATATGGAGCCGGGAACGAAGGTTCCCTGTGTTACCTGATTTAACAAGACTTTACTGTTTTCATCCGCAATAATTTCCTGATAAGACTCCGCTAAAGTATTAGGATCGTAATCCGGTTTGGATACCGCAGCTAAAATCTTGCCTGTACTCGGTTCGATGGCAACAACAACACCTTGATTATCCCCAAGCGCTTCATAGGCGGCCTTTTGCAGATTAATATTTAATGTGGTGATGATACTGTCTCCAATATTCTTATCACCTCTAATTTCGTTAATCGCTCTTTCCAGAGGATTGGCATTTGACGTGAGCAGCAACGATTCTGCCGACGCTTCAAGGCCAGATTTATTAACAGTAGAAGTTCCGATAACATGGGCAAAAACATTATTAAAAGGGTAATGTCTCGTTACATTTCCTTCATCATCAATCTGTGAATCAGCCAAAACAGTGCCGTCGCTGGATAATATTTTACCCCGTACGATATTTTTCTGCAAACTGGCTGTCCTGACATTATTTGGATTGTTTGCTATTGATTGTCCTTTAAAGGCATTGAAATAAATAAAATACCCAATCATAACCAAAAACAATGCTAAAAATGAATACATGACAACAACAATCTGCTTCTTCTTCGCATCAATATTCCTTGGCTTCTTAGATCCTTTTTTCTTCTTATGCGGCTTTTTCTCCTCATTTTCATCTGAAGCCTGACGAGGTGTCACAGTTCTTGGGTGGGGCGTAACATGCTCCTGGCGAGGAGCCGCACGTCTGGACGGAGATTGTCTTTCATGGTTATCCGAATAGTCTGGAATCTCATCATTATCATAAGTATCATCTAAATTTATAGAGAATTCAAAATTATCCAGGCTGTCATCATCCACATTAAAGGTGAATTCTTCCGGATACTTTATCGTGTTTTTGGAGGTCTTTCTCTGGCTATTTTTGTCCTGTTTTTTCATCTGTTTGCACCTCCTTTTGTTTCAATAGATATAAACCCTGGATAACTGCAAAAATTATAATTGTCGATAATATGGAACTCCCACCATTACTAATCAAAGGTAAGGTGACGCCGGTATGGGGAATAAGCTTAATGACGCCGCCAACACATAAAAAAATCTGGAATGCATAAGAAACACTTAACCCAATGGACAAAAGCTTATAAAAAGGGTTTGACAGCTGTAATGAGATATTGATGAACATCACAAAGCAGCTGACATAAACCAATAAAAGACATACACAAAATATAGCACCCATTTCTTCTGATATTGCAGAAAAAATAAAATCACTGACTACAATTGGAATGGTTGAAGGCATTCCCTGATATAAACCAACACCAAACCAACTGCCTGTACCAATTGCAAACAAAGATTGCGCTATCTGATAACCTCTATTTGAATAATCAGACCAGGGATTTAACCAAACTGTCACGCGTACTCTGACATGAGAAAAAAAATTATAGGCAATAACTGCAGCCCCAGAAAGCCCAATCATACCCAGAATCATATACCTGAACTCCTCGGTTGCCACGTACAGCATAAATAAATAGACCATAAAAAATATCACCGCTGCTCCCAGGTCATTCTGTGCTGCAAGAAGTAAAACAAACCCCGCAGCGGCAGCTGATACAACGACAATCCGCTTAAAGCTGGGTTTTTCCTGCAGCATCGCTGCAATAAAAAACACAAAAATGACTTTAGCCAATTCGGACGGCTGTAAAGATACCCCACCAATCTGTACCCAGTTGATGGCACCATTAATACTTTTTCCAAAAACAAAAACCGATGCAATGACAAGAATTCCTAAAATACCATAAAAGATACCCCATTTTTCTAAGACTTTTACCTTTGCAATAATAATCGGAATAAAAAGTGCAAGTATGATTGCAGCAACAGCTATTCCAAATTGGCGTGCCGCCAAATCAAAGTCCAGACGGGTCAATATGACGAACCCTACCATTAATAAAAAACACATATTATTAACAAGCAGCCTTGAAGCCCTTTTGTAAATAATACTGTGAAGGACTATCGTTACTATCAGCAAAATCACCTGCACAAGATAAAAAGCAATTACTTTCACTTCAGGTACATTCATGTATATAATCAAATAGCAAATAAAATGTATCATGAACATAAGAATATTCTGAGTCACGTATACACTGCCTCTGTTAACTTCATGCTTCGCCCGAAAGACCGTAAAACACTTCATCGCATATAGTGCAGATAAAATAACTATAAAATATTTTGATATTTGAGTTATTAAATTGATCATATTTCACCTACTCTACTCCTCTTTTGAAATGACCTCTTGTAAAGTCTGTCATAAAATTATTGACAGCTTTTTGATAAATAAAGCCATTGATAAAGCTTTTGATAATTTTATCTGCCATTTCCGTATCTTCCCTTGTCAATATTAATCTTATGGATTTCGGCCAGAGCTTATTAATTTGAGCCAGACAATCTATTAACATTAAGGGTTGGGAATTATATATCAAGTTGTAACAAAATTCACATTCGTTAACAACAGAAAACTTTTTATAGCGGCGATCACTTAAGTTTAAGTCCCTGCTCTTTATTTGATCGCAGCGGGAGGTGTTCCGCATTATACATTGCGCACTGACCATTAATGGTAAATAGCCATAAGCAATGATTTCACTTGCTTCGCAGCCAAGTTCCCGATATTCTCTCATATTTAGTTCAATTGAGGCCGTCAAGGAATCTATTTTTTGATGCAGCCAGAAAGCTTTAGCCCTTCGGTTAAAAACATGCACCGTATAATCCAGAATATATTCACCGCAGATATCATGATTGCTTAAGAACTGATATGTCTCTATATTTCGAATTAAATACCCATCAAACCATCTTGATTTTAATATATCTAACTTCTCTAAAAATAATTCCTTCGTATTTTCCCGAAAAATAAATGGCATTGCCAAATAGAGTTTTTTACCTGCCTCCTTTAGCATTTTCAAACATTCCATGTCTTCCTGGATAATTGCTCCGGCTTCTATATAAACACCCGATACCTCTTTATATTTAATAATGATTGGTATCAATTCAAGCCTCTCTGTCAGAATGTTCAAAACAGGAGGCTTGCTCCTTTCATTAAGGCCCGGCTTAAGAACTGACTCTGTAACTGAACTTCTCCTAAAACTCTCTAAAATTCTTCCTTTCAGTATCTCAAGGCTTTCTCTTCTTAGGTTATTTAAAGCCTTAACAGGAAGATACGTATCATCATCCATTGTAATTCTTAAATCTTCAAATATAAAGGGGGTATTCCCGGTTTTACTAATCCTGGCCTTAAGCTGTGTGGCTGTTAATGGAGAAGTTCTGGCGGCTAGTACGGTATCACCTGTAACACTACTTTGCAGACCTTTATATTTAACCTGCATTCTAACAGGTAAACCTTTCAAAACAGTTAAGGAACCCTTAATCTTTTCTTGTTTTTCTTCTGTTAAATAAGCTCGTTTTATAGCTTCTTTCAAGTCCTTGTTTTCTGTACTGTAGGTTGATTTTGATAAAGACAGCATATGTTTTCCATGATAATTCTGATAATAACCATCAGAAAAGCCTCCCCGATTGTATATACTCATCAGGTTTTGTATATCTTGTTCTTCAACATGATACCCCGCGCTTCCTTTTTCTTCATATAAATCTAAATATTTACGATAGAGCGCCGAAATAAAAGCGGCGTATTCAGGGCTCTTCATTCTGCCTTCAATTTTAAATGAATCAATTCCCGCATTAACCAACTGGGGAATAATATCTAATGTACATATATCTTTTAGGCTCATATAAAAGTTTACATCTTTTTTAGTACTTCCATTTTGCACCAAATGATATGGCAGCCGGCACGGCTGGGCACATCTGCCTCGGTTGCCGCTTCTGCCTCCGATGATACTGCTCAAAAAGCATTGCCCTGAATAACAATAACATAATGCACCATGAACAAATGTTTCTAATTCTATATCCACTGCTGCCTTTATTGCCGCTACTTCCTCTATCTGCAATTCCCTGGCTGAAACGATACGCTTTGCACCATTGTGTTTAAAAAATAGTGCCGAATCCTTACCAGTCACTGACAATTGGGTGCTGATATGAATATCCAAATCCTTAAAAGTTTCATGAATAAATTGAAGTACACCTACGTCTTGAACAATGACAGCATCAAGTCCTGCCATATAATAGGGCATCAGGTATGGATACAACCTGTCCATCTCTGAATCTTTTAATAAAGTATTTACGGTTAAATACAGCTTTTTACCATGCAAATGCGCATATTCAATGGCTTTTAATAAATCCTCCTGGGTAAAATTCACGGCATAAGCCCTGGCACCAAAGTGAGAGCCACCTGCATAGACAGCATCTGCTCCTGCATTAAAAGCTCCCACCATCCCTTCATATGAGGCGGCTGGAGCAAGTATTTCCACTTGTTTCATATATATTTCCTCAATAATAAGAAAGTGCTGCTTCTTCATAAATGGAATAGGCAACACTGATTATACCTGTAGTTTTACTTATGATACGCTCTTGTCTCTAGCTTAACAATTTGTTTTTGAAGTTCATTAATCTCTGATTTTAATTCTTCAATCTCTTTTGTGGAATCTTCCAATCGGATTTGAGATGCGATTAACTCATGCTTTAGATCATACTCAAGCTTATCTTTTTCTTCAATATCCCGCTCTAAAAGCTGTATCTGTTTCTTTGCCTTATGGAAATCATCGGCCATATTTAATTCCAGCAAAATCCGCTGCATATCTGTTGTCAAGCGCTTATAATTAGGCATCTCGTTAAGTTCTGCCATCTTATTGTTGATATATAATGCAATCTTCTGAAGATACTCTTTACTCTCATAACCGCTCAACGTATAAACTTTTCCGCCAATTAATACTTCTATATCTGTTTTAGATGACATCTAACCATCCTCCTAATCACCATACTCATTTTATCATTATAAACGAAAGTATGCAAAAGCACAAGTCTGTTATTCGGGTCTGCCAAGACCGAAATGTTTATAAGTCAAATCAGTCACAACCCGGCCCCTTGGCGTACGATTAATGAATCCATTCTTAATTAAATAAGGCTCATATACATCCTCTAATGTCATCGCATCCTCACCGATAGCGGCAGCTAATGTATCAAGGCCTACCGGCCCTCCTAAAAATTTCTCAATCATCGTTGTCAGAACGCATCTGTCAATATGATCTAAACCCAGCTTATCCACTTCTAATAAATTCAATGCATCATTGGTTATCTCTTCGGTAATGGCCCCATCATATTTTACCTGCGCAAAATCCCTGACCCTTTTTAACAGCCTGTTAGCTAACCGGGGCGTTCCTCTGGACCTTCTGGCCAGTTCCATCGCTCCTTGTTCTTCAATCTCTACCCTAAGGATTCTTGCAGAATTCTTTATAATAGTAGTCAGTTCCTCCGGTGTGTAGAATTCCAGACGGCTCACAACGCCAAATCGGTCTCTTAAGGGTGCGCTTAACAGCCCTGCCCTGGTCGTTGCACCCACCAATGTAAATCCGGGTAAATCCAGGCGAATAGACCTTGCTGCCGCACCTTTGCCAATCATAACATCAATTGCAAAATCTTCCATAGCCGGATACAATACCTCTTCTACCTGACGGTTCAAACGGTGAATCTCATCTATAAATAAAATATCGCCCTCTGACAGACTGTTTAATATCGCCGCAATCTCACCTGGTTTCTCTATGGCCGGTCCTGATGTGACCTTAAGATGAACCTGCATCTCATTGGCAATAATACCTGCCAAGGTGGTTTTCCCCAGACCCGGTGGTCCATAAAAAAGCACATGGTCGATAGGCTCATCCCGCTGCTTTGCCGCTTCAATATATATTTGCAGGCTCTCTTTGATTTTCCCCTGGCCAATATAATCCTTAAGCAGCTTAGGCCTTAAATTGTTTTCAATTTTTATATCTTCTTCCTGCAACTGCGTAGCAATAATTCTTTTCTTCATCTAATTCCCCTTGCTGGTGTACTATATCTATTACATCTTCCTTAATGCTAATTTTAAAATCTCCCCACTATCCATATCTTTTGTAATTACTGCAGCTTTCACGGCCTTAAAGGCCTCCTGCTGACTATAGCCCAATGCCACAAGTGCCATAATTGCTTCATTCCGGCTGTCTGCATCATCAACTAAAATATCCTCGGTATTCGGCTCCAAGGAGATGGCATCTTCTAGCTTTAACTTATCTTTGAGTTCTATGATTAATTTTTCGGCCGTTTTTTTCCCTATCCCTGGTGCCTTGGATATGGTTTTTGCATCATTGGCCATAATTGCAAAACGCAGCTCATCCGTTGTAATTGTAGATAAAATCCCCAACGCTCCTTTAGGCCCGATACCGCTGACAGTGATTAGCAGTTTAAATACCCTTAAATCATCCTTTGTCAAAAAACCATATAAACTCATAACATCTTCACGGGTGTACAGATAAGTATATACTTTGATCTTAGTGCCTGCCTGGGGCATCTGGTCAATGACTGTCATCGGGACATTCACCCCATAACCAATCCCATTGTTCTCAATAACAATAGAATCTATAAATATATCAGCCAATTCGCCTTTTATATATGAAATCATGTTTCCTCCCTAATTAATCAAACATTAGTTCTATTATATGTCATTATGAAACCGTAGGCAAGAAAAATAAATGAATAAACTAAAATTCCCCTTGCAAAATACAGAAAATCCTGTAAAATAAGTAAAGATATGGACAACTACTTAAATATCATTTATAGAAAGGTAATTATAATGATAAATGCAAATAATATAACTCTCCGTTTAGGAAAACGGGCTCTTTTTGAAGATGTTAACATTAAGTTTACCGAAGGCAACTGTTATGGTCTCATTGGCGCCAATGGCGCCGGGAAATCTACATTTTTAAAAATATTATCCGGTAAACTGGAACCTTCTAAAGGCAGCATCACAATGAATCAGGGTGAACGTCTCTCCGTTCTTTCACAGAATCATTATCAATATGACCAATACAAGGTTTTGGATACTGTAATTCTGGGCAATCAAAGATTATATGAAATCATGAAAGAAAAAGAAGCCATTTATATGAAGGAGGATTTTACTGAAGAAGATGGCATCAAGGCCAGTGAGCTGGAAGGTGAATTTGCCACCCTAAATGGCTGGGAAGCTGAAAGTGACGCCGCTATTTTATTAAACGGCCTTGGTGTAGAGAATGCACTCCACGACAGTTTTGTCAAGGATTTGGAGGGCAGCCAGAAGGTTAAAGTATTACTGGCGCAGGCTCTCTTTGGCAATCCTGATGTCCTGCTTCTTGATGAACCGACAAACCATCTTGATTTAGATGCCATCGCCTGGCTGGAGGAGTTTCTCATCAACTTTGATAACACAGTCATCGTTGTATCCCATGACCGTTACTTCCTAAATAAGGTCTGTACCCATATCGCTGATATCGACTATGGAAAAATACAGCTTTATGCCGGTAACTATGACTTTTGGTATGAATCAAGCCAGCTGATGATCAAACAGATGAAAGAATCTAATAAGAAGAAAGAAGATAAAATCAAAGAGCTTCAGGAATTTATCCAGCGATTCTCTGCCAATGCCTCAAAGTCCAAGCAGGCCACATCTAGAAAACGGGCATTGGAAAAAATCGAACTGGAAGAAATCAGGCCTTCCAGCAGGAAATATCCGTACATTGATTTCAAGCCCACCCGTGATATCGGTAATGAGGTTCTCATGGTAGATGGCATTTCAAAGACTATTGATGGTGTCAAAATACTTGATAATATTTCTTTCACTTTAAATCATGGAGATAAAGTTGCTTTCGTAGGTCCGGATGTTAACGCCACCACCACCTTATTTAAAATACTAATTGGTGAAATGGAACCTGATGAGGGCGCCTATAAATGGGGCGTAACCACAAGCCAGGCATATTTTCCTAAAGACAATACCCAGGAATTTACCTCTGATGAAAGCATTGTTGAATGGCTTATGCAATATTCACCTGAAAAAGATGTCACTTATGTCCGTGGCTTTCTGGGACGTATGCTTTTTTCAGGTGAGGAAGCCCTAAAAATGGTCAGTGTTTTATCCGGCGGAGAACGGGTCCGCTGTATGCTTTCTAAAATGATGATGTCCGGAGCCAATACAATCATTTTAGATGAACCTACGAATCATTTAGATATGGAGTCAATTACAGCGCTAAACAATGGTATGATTAAGTTTCCGGGTGTTATCCTTTTCACTTCACAAGACCATCAATTTGTTCAAACCATTGCCAACCGTATTATGGAATTAGTCCCTGGCGGCTTGATTAATAAGCAATGTACTTATGACGAATATCTGGAGAATGATACAATGGCCAGAAAACGCCAGGTCATCAACATGGACCAACATAAAGAGATAGAATTAGAATAACTCCCTAAACGGGAGTTATTCTAATATTGTGGCAAACGCTTCAAGTGCTTCATTTTCATCCACACCCTCACACATAACCGTAATCTCATCTCCCCGATTCATACGGATAGCGACCATATTTAAAAAACTACGCATATTAATCATGTTATTACCCATGATGATATATGACTTACATATATGCCGCTCTGCGATATCGGCCAGTTGACCCGCTGGTTCAACTACAATTCCATCAGGCAGCTTGATGATCAGTTTTTTGCTCACCATAATAATACCTATTCCTTTCCACAGCCTGCAAACTCTGGGCTGCAGGCACAAATTTGGATGAGAAAGATTTTTCTTTCTCATTAACTCCTATAATTTTAATTTAGCGAACGCATCCGCAAATGCGTTATTGATTGGCTCATTAGCCTCTTTCTTTTGTTTTTTCATATAGGCAGCTACATCTTTCTTGGTTACTTTACCCCCGCCCTCTTTTTTCCTTTCATTGAAAATCGAAAGCTTCTCTCGGTAGCCACATATGCATACAAACCGTTTACCCTCACCCTCACCCACAAGTTCAAGCTTTTTATGGCACTGCGGACATCTGGCATTGGTTATTTTGGCCAAATTCTTCCTATATCCGCACTCACGATCCTGGCAAACCAGCATCTTGCCATTTTTATTATTGACCTGAAGGAGTAATTTGCCACAGTCGGGACATTTTTTACTTGTTATGTTGTCATGACGGTAGGTATGCGTGCTGTTTTTTATATTATTGACAATTTCTACTGTATAATTCCTGATTTCAGACTCAAATTGTTCTTTTTTCATTTTCCCTGAAGATATATCTGAAAGTTTTTGCTCCCATCTGGCAGTGAGTTCCGGGGAACATAAGTCAGTTGGCGCAAGATTAAGGATCTGCCTGCCTTTTGAAGTTAAATAAATAAACTTTTCCCTTTTTTCTATCATGAAACTATTAAAAAGCTTTTCAATGATATCAGCCCGCGTAGCCACCGTTCCCAAACCTTTTGTTTCTCCGATTGTTTTGATTAACGACTTATTTTGCGTGTCCATATATCCTGCCGGATTTTCCATAGCAGAAAGCAATGTCGCCTCGGTAAAAGGCATCGGTGGTTTTGTTTTCCCTGAAGTTTCAATGATAGAAGAAATTTCTATAGAATCGCCGGACTCATAATCAGGCAGTGATTGTTCATTTGGCCCATATTCTTCATCTTCGGCTGCCCGTGATACTTCATGCCAGCCCTGCTTCTTAATAATCCTTCCTTTTGCAATAAAAATCTCCTCTTTCATTTCTAAAGTAATCGTTGTTTGTTCATACTCAAAAGGAGGATATAAAACAGCAAGAAATCTTTTGACAACCAATTCGTAAATTTTTCTCTCTCCATAATTCAAATCGCTTAATTGTACGCCCTGCTCTGTAGGGATAATCGCATGATGATCTGATACTTTATTATCATCCACAAAGTTTTTATATGCAATCCCCGATTGCAATGGCTTAATATCCTGATGAATCAATTTCTGACATAATGGTGCAAAGGATCCTGCTCCACAGGCCATAAGCCGTTCCTTAATGGTGGGAACAATATCCGATGTTAAATATCTCGAATCCGTTCGTGGATATGTAAGCGCTTTGTGGGTCTCATAAAGGCTTTGCATATAGTTTAATGTTTCTTTGGCCGAAAAATTGTATAATTGATTGGCCTCCCGTTGGAGTTGGGTCAAATCATACAACGCCGGAGCATATACTTTCTTTAGCTTTTTACTAACATCAATAATCTGGCCGCCACAGCCTTGTAATTTTGACCATACATTATTAATATATTCTTTGTCATAGGTCTTATATTCCTTATTTTTTAAATTTTGCCAGGTAAATTTAACTTTTCCTGACACTGCTTCCATTCCGTAATAATCCTGAGGCTTAAAATTTCTTATTTGTTCCTCCCGTTTGGCTATGATAGCCAATGTAGGTGTCTGAACACGTCCACAAGAAAGCTGGGCGTTATATTTTACAGTTAATGCTCTGGTTGCATTTAATCCGACCAGCCAATCAGCTTCCGCCCTGGCGACCGCTGCTTTATATAAGTTAATATAATCCATACCATCTTTTAAATGCTGGAAACCCTCTTTAATAGCCTTATCGGTGACTGATGAAATCCACAGCCGTTTTGTCGGTTTTTTAACCTCTGCTTTCTCAATAATCCAACGTGCTACCAGTTCGCCTTCTCTACCGGCATCAGTAGCGATGATGATTAAGTTTACATCCTTTCTGTACATTTGCTGTTTAACAATACCATATTGCTTGCCTGTTCTTTGAATAACCTCCGTTTTTAAATACTTCGGAAGCATGGGCAAGGTTTCTAAATTCCAATCTTTATAATCAGCTTTGTAGCTTTCAGGAGCAGCTAAGGTAACGAGGTGTCCTAAAGCCCATGTGACGATATAAGTACCACCTTCTATATATCCATTCCCCTTTGATCCGCAGCCTAAAACTCTGGCAATATCTCTTGCCACGCTGGGTTTTTCGGCGATAACTAATGATTTCATAAATTAAGACTCCTTTTAATAAATATTCTATAATTTATTATAAAACAATCTATGAGATATTAAAAGTTGTTTTATATATATCTCTTGACAAAACAAGTTTTTTTCTTCAATATAAAAGATATTAATATTGGAGGGATATCATTTGAAAAAATTCTTTACACATATAATGAATCTAAATAAATCAACCTGCCATATCAGTGCCATGATTGTTGGCGGACATGATTTAGGAAGTAAGGCATTGTGGACATCTGACGGCTATATATATCAGTCATCGAATTCACCGATCTGGGATAAGCTGACGTACTGCATGGGTGATATTAAGTGCACAACACTTATAACAGTAGACGGCCAGGATATCTTATGCGAGCTTTTAGGGAGCCAGCCTAATCTGATTATTTGTGGTGCCGGACATATTTCTATGCCGTTAATTCAAATGGGAAAGATGTTAGAATTTAATGTCACAGCCATCGATGACCGCCCTCAGTTTTCCGATAATGCTAGGAAAGCAGGAGCCGATAAAGTTATCTGTAATTCTTTTGCCGATAGCCTGAAAGAGATACCCGATACTTTAAATAATTATTATGTTATTGTCACGAGAGGCCATAGATACGATACCACCTGCCTGGAACAAATAATAGATAAATCCCATGTATATATTGGGATGATTGGAAGCCGTAAACGTATAGCCACAGTTAAAACCACTCTGATTGAAAAAGGGATTTCTCAAAATGCTTTGGAAAGCGTCCATATGCCTATCGGTTTAGATATCAAGGCTGAGACACCGGAAGAAATAGCCATTGCAATTATGGCGGAAATAATTAAAATAAAAAATACCACTTATGCCTCCTATCACTATTCTAAAGAAATGCTCACCGGTCTTTTAACTGCCATGCCTGAAAAGGGAAGAAAGGCATTAGCCATCATTACCCGTCGAAAAGGCTCCGCTCCACGAAATATTGGCACAAAAATGCTGGTGTTTGAAAATGGTTCTACTATCGGTACCTTAGGCGGCGGCTGTGCTGAAGCTGAAGTCCTTGAAAAAGCCCGTTATTGTATCCGGCACCATGATTCCTGCATTATTCATGTCGATATGACCGGCAGGCAGGTCGAAGATGAAGGCATGATCTGCGGCGGTATCATCGAGGTTTATATAGAACCATTATAACTTTTCAAATATAATACATGCTTTCATCTGATAACTCATTTAACATTCGATACTCACGGACTAAGTCTTCCAGCGTTGTATTATACATATATTGGCGAACTTTTAAATTAATTGGCTCCCATACCAGATGCCTGATTGCTAACTGGCCTGGAGACTGATTTTGCTCCAAGTCATCTACAATACTAAATTCACCCTCCAAAACTCGTAAAATATCACCGGCGGTAATGTCCTTAGGAGCCTTCGCCAAAATATAACCTCCCTGAGCGCCTTTCACACTGTTTACAAGACCGGCCTTTCTCAAGGCAGAAAAAACCTGTTCTAAATAGTTAAGTGATATTTTCTGACGCTCTGCAATTTGAACCAATGATACATGACCGTTTGCGCAATGATATGTCAAATCAACCAAAGCCCTTAAACCATAACGCCCTTTTGTTGATATCTTCATAAAGCACTTCCTTTCTGTTTATCAAGATTATTAAATATAATATTCTAAAATATCTATCTTCTCTTTGGAAATCTGATTGGATTCATCTATTAACTGCTGCAGTGTGGTATTATCAGTAATACTTTTTAAAACATCCAGGAGTCCGCTCCAAAACACTCTGGTAGCGCATCGATCCGGGTCAATTCCACAATCTGCCGCCTTCGTTAAACATTCCACAGGCGTCAAATCACCTTCCACCGCCGTCAATATCTGATATACACTTATATCTTTTGCCTTGGCACCTAATCTATACCCTCCAAATTTACCTCTGGTACTTTCTAAAATATTTTTTTTCTTTAATATCCCAACAATACGCTCTAAATATTTTTCAGAAATATCCGTCCTCAACGATATATCTTTGATTGTAACCAACTCCCCTTCCGAATGCATGGCCAAATCCATCACCGCCTCAAGCGCATATATACCTCTTGTAGATACTTTCATCAGTACACCTCTTTTATGATTTTTATTTATTGTAACATAAAACTTAGATTTAAAAAAGATGGAGAATAAAAGCCAAAAAGGCAGATAATCACTTAATTATCCACCTTTTAATGCTATTTCTCTTTTAAATATTTCTCCCTCGTGGCCATGCCGCCGCGAATATGCCGTTCAGATTTATTAACATCGAGTACAATCCTTGTCTGTTTTGCAAGACTAGGGTTAATTGCAATAAGTCTTTCTGTAACATCCTTATGTACGGTAGATTTTGATATGCCAAATTGCCTGGCCGTCTGTCTTACAGTAGCACTATTTTCTATAATGTAGTTGGCAATTTCTACCGCTCTCTCCTCAATATAACCTTTCAAGAAAATCCCCTTATGCTACACTGTTTTTACATTGTATGCTGTTGTAAGGTCAAGTATGATTTCCGATTTTAGAAACGGATAACTTCATTATCAATAATCCCAGCGTAGGCAGGCTTGCCGGCATCTATCCTGACACGGCCACTTGCGGCTTCAGTAATTTTCTCACACAAGTTTTTGGCTCCTGAAACTTTTGGCAAAAACTCTAATTCAACATTATCAGCATATACTGCACCCGTCAGGGGGATACCTGCTGAACCTGCAATATACTGTATCTTTCCAACCAAACTATAATCTGTTGTTACTTTAATACTCTGACATAAGTTTATTTCTATAAGCCTGCTGTTTCTCAGTCCTTCTCTCGCTGCTCCCGAATATGCCCTGGTGAGCCCACCTGTTCCAAGAAGAGTTCCTCCAAAATATCTGGTGACCACAATAACGCCATTATGAATCTCTTCTCTCAACAAGACCTTAAGGATAGGCTTCCCTGCAGTACCTGACGGCTCTTTATCATCACTGCATCTACATATCTCATTGTTTCTGCCAACGGTGAATGCATAGCAATGATGCCCTGCATCCCAATATTTCTTTCTTGCTTTCTCCACAAAGGCCATTGCCTCACCTTCATTTTCTATTTTGGATGTTTCGGAAATAAAGCGTGATTTCTTTTCAACGATTTCACCTTTTCCGCTATCATATATTTCTCTATATTGAGCATCTTCTAATTGCCAGCACATCAAAAAACCTCCCGAAAAATGTGATTACTGAATTAATTGTATCATAATTCTTCTTTCTGGGAAACGTCTAAATATACCCGAAGATGTTACGTATTCCTTAAAAATAAAATTTCTCTTTATTTAATAGGGTAAGTTTGTTATAATTGTTGAGTAAAGGAGGAAAAATAATGGATTATAGTACACATGGTATTGAAAAGAGACAAAAACAAATCCGTTCGAGTGGTCCTAAAGCTGAAAAAAAGTTCAATTTTACTATATTTAGAATATTTATCATATCTATCATTGTCATCTGCGCAGTTGGTGTCAGTGCCGCTATCGGGGGGATTATAGGTATTATTGACAGCGCCCCGGAACTAGAGATAAGCGACGTTACTCCACAGGGATATAAATCTTATGTCTATAACAAAGACGGGACCTTGCTCACTGAACTTGTCGGAGCAGAATCAAACAGGGTTTTTGTATCAATAGATGAGATTCCTGAAGTCGTTGAGAATGCATTTATTGCATTAGAGGATGAGCGTTTTCGTGAGCATAATGGCATTGATCCCAGAGGAATGGTCAGAGCTTTTGTCGTCGGCTTAAGTTCCGGCGGGGAGTTCAGTGAAGGCGCCAGCACCATTACACAGCAATTATTAAAATTACAGGTTTTTTCGGGTGGTGAAGAAGAGGATCTTCTATTAAGATTCCGACGTAAATTTCAAGAACAATATTTAGCATTAAAGCTGGAAGAGCAAATGTCTAAAGACGAAATTTTAGAAGCCTATCTGAATCTAATTAACTTAGGCTGCGGTAATTATGGGGTAGAGGCCGCTTCTAGGTATTACTTTGATAAATCGGTCAGTGAATTAACGGCATCAGAGGCCACCGTACTTGCTGCCATCGCACAAAGCCCTACAAATAACAATCCTGTAAACGGACAGAAAGTCAATGAATCCAGACGTGATAAAACATTATCTACAATGCTGTCCTCAGGATTAATTACTGAAGACGAATATCATACCGCACTTTCAGACAATGTCTATGAACGCATAAGTAATAATGTTGCTGTTGCCGAATCGCTGCCGGACACACCCTATTCCTATTATTTGGATGCAGCTATTGACCAGATTCTTGACCACCTGCAGGAAAAGCTGGGATACACCCGGACCGAAGCCACACAGAAGCTTTATGGCGGTGGGTTACAAATTTATCTCGCACAGGATCCTGCAATCCAGGCAATTCTAGATAACGAATATGCCGATAACAGTAATTTTCCAATTACAGAATACTTATTAAAATGGTCGTTCACTGTATATAATGCCGATGGAACTGAAACGAATTATTATCCTGAGCATGAAGAATGTGTCCCGTATTTTACTGAGAATTTGATGTATTCATCAGAGGAAGCCGCCAGGGAAGCTGTCGAAGCCTGTAAAGCCGGGCTCAATATTGATCCGGCTTTGGAAACAGCGGAAAGCTTTGAGGCTGTGGTTCAATTACAGTCCTCATTTGTCGTTGTTGAACAGTCAACCGGTTATGTTTCCGCTCTTATCGGCGGCCGCGGTCCAAAAAACGCCAGTTTGTCTTTTAACCGTGCCACTGACGCTGAAAGGCAGCCCGGTTCGACATTTAAGATTGTATCTACCTATGCCCTTTTATTAGATCAATATCCCTATACGCTTTCCTCAACAGTAACAGATATGCCATATGTCAATAAAGGTGATGGGACTGTTATTAGTAATGTTGATTTTAACAATGAAGGGACTGTTACACTTAAGCGTGCCATTATTGTCTCAAAGAACACCGTTGCCGCTAAACTTATGGCAGAGGTTCTCACGCCTGAGGTGGCTCTTGAGTTTCTCATTGAGAAGCTGGGATTTACTACACTTAACAGGGAAAGGGACGCTGTAACTTCACTCGCCTTGGGAGGCCTTACTTATGGCGTGACAAACCTTGAATTAACCAATTCATTTGCAGCAATCGCCAATGGCGGCCAGTATACGAAACCAATACTCTATACTAAAATATTAGATAGTAATGGTAATGTCCTTATAGATAATACTGTCGGCGTAAAGAGCACTGCAATTAGTGAGTCGACGGCCTACTTCCTGACGGAGGCTTTGCAGGGCGTAGTTGATTCCGGTACCGGAACCAGGGCCAAACTCTCCAACATGCCGACAGCAGGAAAGACCGGTACGACAACCAGTTACAAAGATTTATGGTTTGTAGGGTACACACCTTATTATACGGCCGGTATATGGTTTGGATATGATAACAACTTACGTATCGACAAAAGAACTTCCAATACCAAACAGCAGCAATACCTTTGGAATAATATTATGACCCAGATTCATGCAAGCCTGGAAAGAAAAGAGTTTCAAATGCCTGATTCAATTATAACTAAATGGATTTGTTCAACAACCGGTAAACTAGCCGGCAGCAACTGTAATGCTGTGCAAGGCTATTTCAGCTCGGATAATGTTCCGACAGAAGTATGTAACGACCATATCTACCAGACAATATGTAGTGTGTGCGGAGGTAAAGTCACGAATCAGACACCTGATGACTATAGAATAACCAAACAGTATACTTCTAATAGCAGTATTCCAAATTATTACTGTACACATATTAAATCGGCTGGAGGCACCGGTCAAGATAATCCTGAGGAAAACCAGGATCAGTCCGCTGAGGAAAATCAGGATCAGCCCCCTGAGGAAAATCATCCCCCTGAAGAAAACCAGGATCAACCTCCTGCTGAATAAAGATATTTAAAACAATAGAAAAATGTCTCACAATTGATTATGACCTAATTGTAAGACATTTTTCTATTATTCTGTTTTTGGATTGAATATTAATGAAGCAATATAGCCTAATAATAATGAAGCGCTGATGCCAATTGCTGAAGCAGTGAATCCGCCTTGAAATATACCTATAAATCCATGATTATTGATAGCTTCTTTAACACCTGTCCACAGGGTATATCCGAAACCAATCAATGGTACTGAAGCTCCGGCACCCGCATAATCAACAAGAGGAGCATATAACCCCAATGCGCCCAATACAACGCCGCTGCAGACAAGGATTACCATTACCCTTCCTGGTAATAGTTTAGTTTTGTCCATTAAAATTTGAACTATACCACATATGAGTCCGCCCACTAAAAAGGCTTTGATAAGTTCCATCAAGCATCCCACTTCCTTTTCCCGCCATAATTTATACCTGGGTTACAGTTGTGTTATTAAGATGTCCAGGTTCCAAGAGAAATATACCCTTTTAAAGCGGCTGTGTATAATTCTTAAGCCATGACTTTTGGGCACCAGTTAAAGATGGAGATATTTTTTCATAAACCAATTGATGATACGCATTTAAGCGCTTTTTATCCATTTCACTCATATCGTCTTTTTCAATAGCATCTAAATCAATTGGGGCAAAAGTTAGGGTTTCAAAATACATAAATTTTCCAAACTCGTTCTCCTTATCCATGCAACAGAGCAATTCATTCTCAATCCGAATTCCATGGCTTCCTTCTATATAAATTCCCGGTTCATTAGTTGTAATCATGCCTTGCTCCAACACTGGTGAAGGCTGCTTGGGCAGCTGCTTCCAGCGAATATTATTAGGACCTTCATGGACATTTAACAAATACCCAACGCCATGACCCGTGCCATGCTTATAATCCAGACCCATTTCCCACAGTGGTTCTCTGGCCAATATATCTAAGTTAAGACCTGTACAGCCATATAAAAACCTGGCTTGGGAGAGACTTAACATACCTTTTACAACTGCAGTAAACTGCTTTTTGATCAGTTTAGAAACATGTCCCAAAGCGATTGTTCTGGTTATATCTGTTGTCCCCTCCAGATAATGACCTCCTGAATCAACCAATAATAAGCCTTCTGTGTCCAAGGGGGTATCACTTTCCTCAGTAACACTATAATGTACAATTGCTCCATGTTCCTTATAACCGCAAATTGTGGGGAAGCTTAGTTCGACAAAGCCTTCATTTTGTCTTCGGCAGTATTCCAGATAATCACTTGCTGTTTTTTCACTAATTTGAATTTTACCTATATTGGATTTAAGCCAATACATAAATATTGTAAATGCTACGCCATCTTTGATATGAGCTTCCTTAATATTTTTGATTTCTTCATTTGTTTTTACTGCTTTAAACAATGTGGTCGGATTAATCTGCTCGATCACCTTAACTCTAGCCGGTAAACTGTTGCAGATCGAATAATTCACCCTATTTTTGTCTAAAAGAATGACTTCATCCAAACTTACCTTAGAAATATAATGATAGATGGCATCATAGGTACTTATGGAAACGCCCAGATTCACCAGCTTCTGTTTCATGTTCATGTCTAACTTCTGTTCATCAATAAACAAGCAGGCTGACTTTAGTTTTATGACTGCATAACATAAAACAACCGGATTATAAGGTACATCACTGCCCCGAAAATTAAATAACCAGGCAATATCATCTAAAGAGGTCAAGATATGCAATGTGGCACCGCAATCACTCATCTTCTCCCTTAAGCGGGTAAGTTTTTCGGCTGCACTTAAACCCGTATAGGATAAGCCCAATTCATAAAGTTTATTTTCTGATAACGGCGGCCTCCTGTCCCAGATCATATCAACCAAATCTATATCATATTCTAAAGTGATTTTTTTTGTGCCCAAACGTTGTTTAAGCACCTCTCCCCAATGGGCAGATATAACCCGGCCATCAAATCCGACGACATTATTCTCATCAAGCTTTTCAAATAAGTAATCTATAATATCAGGAACATCAGCTTCTCCTTGCCTGAATAATTGAATTGTACTTTCAGATAATTCCTTCCCCGCTTGTAGAAAATATCTTCCATCAGTCCAAAGTCCGGCCTCTTTATTAGTAACAATCAATGTTCCGGCTGAGCCGGTAAAGCCTGACATAAATGCTCTTGAATTAAAATACTCTCCCGTATATTCTGAAAGATGAAAATCATCTGTCGGAATAATATATGCATCGATTTTCTTTTGCTTCATTAATTGCCTGAGGCATTCTAAACGCTGAATAGCCATAATTAACCTCCTTGTTTTGTAGATACTGTACCACTATATCTGGTCAAAGTCAATTTTTTAAAAAAACAGTTATATTCAATTGAAAAAGATGTTATTATAATATTATGATCACTATGTATAGGAGGATTTTTTATGGATTCAAAAGCATTTTACAAATTAACTTATGGCCTTTATATCGTTTCAAGTGCCTACGAAGGAAAAGCAGGAGGCTGTGTTGTAAACACACTTGCCCAAGTCACTTCTAAACCGGCCTGCATGTCTGTGGCCATCAACAAAGATAACTATACAACAAGGCTCATCGAAAAATCAGGTGTATTCGCTGCAGTTGCACTAGCCCAGGAAGCCGGGATGGATCTTATTGGTGCGTTTGGCTTTAAAAGCAGCCAGGATACCGACAAATTTATTGGTTTGAATACAAAAACTGATGAAAACGGCATTCTCTACGTGGCAGAGCAAACCCTTGCCCGATATAGCTGTAAAATAGTTAATAAACTGGATTTGGGTACACATATTATGTTTATTGGAGAGGTTGTGGAAGCAGAAGTTCTTGCCGATGGTACACCCCTAACTTATACCTATTATCAAACTGTTAAAAAGGGATCAACGCCTAAAAATGCGCCTTCCTATAAGGAAGAAGAAGCTGTAAAGAAAGGTTACCGCTGCTCCATCTGCGGTTATATCCATGAATCCGACACTTTACCTGATGATTTTGTTTGTCCAGTCTGTAAAGCCACCGCTGATAAATTTGAAAAGCTATAAAAAACTGTGATAGAGAGCAGTTTCTATTTAAAACTGCTCTCTAACACTATACCATGGGCAATTCCTGGGACGCTCTGTCCTTCATTAAAACTGACCGTTGACAATAGTGCACCCGTAGGTACAAATAATACTCTTTTCCATTCTCCTGATAATAACTTAGGTAGAATGTATGCCGACAAGGTCACTGCCGAACAGCCGCAGCCGCTGCCCCCGGAATGAGTATCCTGAGTTTCTCTGTCAAATATTTCTATACCGCAGTCTGTATGCTGCTTCTTAATATCAAAGCCTTTATCGCCAAGCAATTTAATTAATAATTCTTGACCAACATAACCCAGATCTCCGGTTATAATTTTATCATAATCCTCAGGCTGTCTGCCTAAGTCCGCCAGATTTTGATAAATGGTATCACATGCAGCCGGAGCCATACTTGCACCCATATTCATAGAATCCTTGATACCTAAGTCTACAATTTTTCCAATGGTTGCCGATGTAATGACCGGCTTATCTTTAGACTTTACATCCCCTTTTCCTAATATGGCACTACCGCTGCCTGTGATCGTCCAGGTTGCAGATAGGGGACGCTGATTTCCATAGTCCAATGGAAATCTAAACTGCTTCTCTGCACTGGCGAAATGACTGGATGTTATCGCCAGTATTTTATCTGCAAAACCACCATCCACTGCCATACTGCCGAGCGCCAGTGCTTCTCCCATTGTAGAACATGCACCATAAATGCCTACTAACGGTATTTCTAAATCCATTAACCCAAAAGATGTCGCTATCAGCTGCCCTAACAAGTCACCGGAAAATATATATTGTATATCCTTTTTAGATAGGCATGCTTTCTCCAAAACTTTTTCAGCAGCCTTTTTCTGAAAAGCACTTTCAGCTTCTTCCCATGTGGCCATGCCTAGCATGGCATCCTCTTCGATAAGATCAAACAAATCCTTTAAAGGTCCTTCTCCTTCTTTCTTACCAACGATACTGGCACTGGATAAAATAACAGGTGGATCCTCAAATACCACTGTGCTTTTACCACTTCGTTTGTTCATCATAGTATGGATTCCTTTCTGCATTTTCTTACTTTATACAATTCCTATCTGAACTAAAATATAATAAATTGCACCAAATAGAGCCGAACTTACGATACCATATAGTATAACCGGTCCTGCAATGGTAAATATCTTACAGCCAATTCCAAATACCTGTCCTTCCTTTTTAAATTCAATGGCACATGCTGCAACTGAATTAGCAAATCCGGTAATAGGAACCAGGTAACCCGCTCCTGCGAATTTAGTAATCGGCGTTACCAAGTTAAAACCTGTCAACACGACACTAACAAAAATTAATGTCAAAGTCATATATGCGGAGGCTACCTCCTTTGGATGTCCAACATGTAAATACATATTAAGCAGTAATTGTCCAATCACACAAATAATACCTCCGCAAATAAATGCTTTAATAAAATTCAGGATACTATTATGTTTTGGCGTAACCTGCTCCACATACTCATTGTATTGCTTTTCTTTAAGTTTCTGTTCTTTACTTTTTTCCATTTTCTAACCTCTCTCGTTTAGATAAAATATTGAAGTAATACTCCGGCAAACTTACCCAGAGCCAATGACAACACAATAGCCGCCAGGGCTGTTTTTAATTTGAATCGTCTTAGAAAAATAGGAAATGCATTAATTATTTCAGCAATAGAACTAATCAGGCAGCCAACAAAAATACCGGAAAACAGACCTATTATTCCAAGCATCATATTCCCTAAAGGCAATAAGAGGATATATGCAGAATATATGGCACCTGCAATTCCTCCTAAGATAACACAATTTTCATAGTAATGAATAAATCTTGCGGTTTTTGTAGTTTCTGCTAATCGATTTACAATTCCCAGGCTGGTTATGAAGGTAAATAAGCCAGCAGCTACTAAAGCACCTGATGCCAATCCTATAAACATTAAAAAAAAATATCTAATTAATATCAATTGTTTCATCCTTCCGGGAGGACTCTTTAATTAATGTATCGCATATATCTGCTTCATACTTTTCCATTTCAATTTCCATAGGCGTGGGATCTTTTGTTAATTTCTTTTTCCCAAAATGATTAAAAAAAATAATGATTCCCACCGCAATACCCAAAGCATATGTCAATTCCAATATTCCTGCACCGTTGCGTTCACTTCCGATAATAATATAATGAATTTTATCGAATACGCCACTCACACCCACATCTTCATTATACGTCATAATCGCAAATACACTTCCAAAAAATGTAACGGCCATTACAAATAGGACTTTCAAAAATGTAATGGCCTTTTTTTCTTTATCTTCAGTCACATAATTAATTACAAAATCATTTTCGCCTATGCTGCTAATGAGTATTGGTTCTTCAATATGCTCATAAATCGACTGTATAACCACCATTGAAGAAACAGTACGTTTTTCATTATAGTTAACGTTGAAAGTATAAAAATTTATATTCTTAATTTTTTCAGCGAGATTATAATTATCACAATACACTTTACCAATATCCTTTATCAGTATCTCTTTATTTTTAACTTCTACATGCCTCTCAATTTTTAAATACACAACCTTCATAAGGCATTACACTAATGTCGCGCCACTATACGTGGTTGTTCCGCTGATTCCCAAATCAAAACCGGTGAATAGTAAAAAACATCCCAGGAATAATAAGACTAGTGCCATAACAGTAATTGCTGTTTTTACAGCCGGGCTTTTTATCAACATCATTCTCACTCCTTTTTCTATACATGCAATAATTATATCTCTACCCTTATTATTCCTAGAAAATTTCTGTTTATTCTGGAATTTAATTTATTTTATTTTTTCCCGCATAGATTCTAAAATCCGCTTTTCAAGTCTTGATACCTGAACCTGTGAAATCCCCAGCTTATTTGCAATTTGTGACTGCGTCTGATTATAAAAATACCTTAAAACAATAATATTTCTTTCTTCCGGTTTTAATTGTTTTAATAGGTTTTCAAGAAACAACCTGTCGATAACCAACTCACCGCTATCCACATTATCCTCCAGCTTGTCCATTAAGCAAATCGTATTGCCTTCTCCCTGATATATGACTTTATGCAGCGATTCTACTTCAGTATTGGATTCCAGGGCAAGAATTACATCATCTATTGCAATTTGGGTTTCTTTGCTTAACTCTTTAGCCGTAGCATCTCTTCCCAACTCTCTATATAACTTGTCCTTTGCCAAACTTAATTTATACGCATTATCTTTAATGGATCTGCTCACCTTAAGCATTCCATCATCGCGTAAAAATCGCTTAATCTCCCCGGTAATCATTGGGACTGCATAAGTTGAAAACTTCACTTCAAAATCCATATTAAAATAATCAATAGCTTTTATTAAGCCTATAACACCTATCTGGAACAAATCTTCTGACTCATATCCCCTGTTTGTAAATCTTTTAACAATACTCCATACTAACCCTATGTTCTCTTCTACCAGTGTATCTCTTGCTTTTTTATCCCCTTTTTGAGCCATTTCCAATAAATTGAAAACATGGTCCATAGGCATCCCTAAATCGCTTCTTCGTTAATGCAGATACCCAACAGCTTTTCCATTACAACTTTTGTTCCTTTGCCGGGTACAGATTCAACACGTAAGTCATCCATAAATGCCTCCATAAATGCAAATCCCATTCCAGAACGTTCCAAATCAGATTTTGTTGTATATAAGGGTTCCATTGCTTTCCTGATATCCACAATACCTACACCCTCATCATCTATTTCTATCCGCAGTGTTTTATCTTCGATCTTACATCTCATATGAATTTTCCCCGGACCATTATTATAACCATGAATCACACAATTAGTAACCGCTTCTGATACGGCAGTCTTAATATCTGACATCTCTTCTAATGTAGGGTCAAGATATGTTATAAATGCCGCCACAACCATCCTGGCGAAGCTTTCATTTTCAGATTTACTGTCAAAATACATATCCATTTCATTTCTTTCCATAGTCCTCACTCCTTTTCTCATCAATATAACTCCATCAAGGCATCATCTAAGCAATCATATTCATAAACAAGTTTATGAAGACCTGAAATGAGTATGAGTTTCTTTACCGACTCCGCTGCATTGATAATACTAATCTTTCCTCCACGCAAGTTAACCTCTTTATAGCGGCTAATAATCATTCCTATACCCGAGCTATCCATAAATTTAGTATTTCTAAAGTCTAAAATAATGTGCTTTGTCACGCCTCTTCGCATAAGATGTTCTGTAACTGATTTTATTTTCTTAGCTTCATGATGATCAAATTCAGCTCCAATTGTAAGTACCAAACATTTTTTAACGACTTTATAGTCTACATTCATGAAAAATCCACCCTTCAAAAAAATTTTTACAAAAAAAGATAAAGACTAATCTCTACTAATCTTTATCCTTTAATGTACGTTCTAATCCATATTCTCCAGTGCCCGTTTTGAAGCATCAAACCATTCGCCAGATGGAAATTCATCTACAATTCGATTGTAATAAATAGCGGCATTGGCTAAATCTGCCAGCTTTTCATATGAACTTGCAAGGTGAAAAATAGCATTTTCATTCCCATTGTCCAGTCGGAGTACTTTTGATAAGTGCGTTTTCGCCTCGCTGTAATTCCCACTTTCATAAGCATTCAGTCCATTTTGGTATAGGCTGTTAACCGTCTGTTCTTTCGTTTCTCCAAGAATATGATTATATATATCTTTTGCCTCCTGGCTATCTAGCTTGTCAGGTTCAATATTGGCCAATAGCTCTCCCGCTTCACTTTTATTTTGCAGCATATAAGCTTTCGCGGCTTTAATAAGAAGTAAATCATTACTACCTTCATCAGTAGCACTTGCATAGACATCCAGTTGTGACTGCAGTACTTCGTTCTTTGCTTGCAAGTCTTCTATCTGCTTTGTGAGTGAAGATATTTCTGCATTTTTATCAGATATTTGTTCACTATACTCTACAACGGCACGATTAAATTTTTCTGTTTCAGATCTTTGAATTGAAGGAACAAGCAGCAGCCATACAACTGCACCTCCAATAATAATGCCGATTACCACATTGACAAAAGATAAAAGACCTGTATTAAAGTCTGTATATCTATTGGAGGTGTTTTCCTCAATAACAACAGGATTAGGGTCATTAATCTGCTGAAATCCATCCCGCTTCTTGCTTTTTGTTCGCGTTTTATCTCCGGCTATTTTAATAAGTTCTTCCAGATACCTTAAGCTGGTAATATTATTCCTGTCAACACGTAAAGACCGGACCAGAACTTTTCTTGCGGCAGCATACTGTCTGGTCTTTATATATAATAGGCCTAACAGCTGATACGCGCTGATATAATTAGGACTCAAATTGACAACCTTTTTCAATTCAATAATCGCCATATCCGCATTATTCTGCTCTAAATATGTTAAAGCCAAATTGTACTTTTGAATTGTTTTATTGGCTTGTTGAAGTTTTCCAGGATTGTTTTGTATAGCTCTGATATATGTAGCCGCTATGTTACTTTTCTTTTGTAGATGAACACTGATCACCCATTCACTTAAAGCCGCAACAATTTCACCGGTTTGAAAATAAATCAACCCCAGCAAATTTCTTGCATCTGTATTGAACTTATTATATTTTAGACTTGTAAGTAAGGAAGTTGTTGCACCAGTTAAATCTTTTACTTTAATTTTTTCTAAACCTTGATTATAATGCCAATTAGATGCAAAAATAATCTTGCGCATCAATATATTTGTCTGCCCGCAGTGGCTGCATACATAAGCATTCACCATAGGAGTATCGCAATGTGGACAATTCATCTTCCTTCCTCCTAAAATGTATTGGATGAACCCTGGCTGTGTTTTAATTCTTTAAGCATGTCCTCAATAATGTCAGTAACATCTCTTAAATCGTTTTTATATATAGCATCCTCTGCCTGATCTATTTCCAAACTTGGCTTAAATTTCTTGATTTCTTCTTCAAAATTGATCATTTACTGTTCCTCCTAAAATCTGTTTTATACTACCAGCCAAATAAAGTGAGCCGATACAGCATAAAATCCCACTATCTCTTGTCCATTTTCTACCTTCTGAAAGTGCTTCTTTATTATTATATGTACTGTAAATCAAACCATTCCAGTTTTTATCAAAAATCTCTTGTAATTCTTCTAAGCCGGCGCTTCCTGGCTCTCCGGTTTCGGTTATAATAACACCCCTTAAGTTGGTCAGTGTACAAAGTTCCTCAATCATTGCCCGATAGTCTTTCTCTTTTCCGACGGCAAATATCAAATATAGATCAATATCTTTAAAACAATTTTCAATACTATCGGTAAAGGCAGCCACAGCAGCTTTGTTATGGGCACCATCGATATATAAACGTTCCAGTATTTCTTCCATTCTGCCAGGCCACCTGGTTTTTCGTATACTTTGCAATATACCTCTTCTAAAAGTTATATCGACTTGCGGCAAACCCTTTATAGCTGCCTTAATAACTTCTATTGCTAAAATTGAAAGGCTGCTGTTCACCACTTGATATAATGCATTGGTTTCCAAACTAACATTATATCTATTATGATACCTATTATTGAAAAAAAAATCAATCTTTTTACCGCAGATATTTATATTTTCTATATCAGAATCTCTCAACTCATAAATAGCACAACCCAACTCCTGTGCCTTTTTATCAATAATCATCTGAACAACTTCATGATTATTATAATAAATAACCGGACAACCTTCTTTGATAATACCAGCCTTTTCTTCAGCTATTGACTTAAGGCTGTTTCCAAGAATCCCGGTATGATCAAGGCTAATAGCAGTTATGATAGATAGTAAAGGTCTTTCAATAATATTCGTTGAATCATTAAGACCTCCCAGACCTGCTTCAATAATGGCAAGACGAACGTTCTTCTCTTTAAAGTATACCATAGCTATGATATAAATAAATTCAAAAAAGGTTGGATAACTCAACCCTTCTTGTCTATATTTTTGAATTAAATTATTAACCTTGCAAAATATTCTCTCAAAATCATTATCAGGTATTTCAACACCATTCAAACGAATCCGCTCATTGATTTTGACTAAATGGGGTGAAGTGAACAGACCGACTCGCTGATTGCAATAGATTAAGCAGTTTTGCAGATACACACACACAGACCCTTTGCCATTAGTACCCGCTACATGGATATATTCAAATGTATTCTGTGGGTTATTAAGCTTCTTTAGTATCTTTATTAAATTCTCTCTATTTCCGGAACGCCGGCCTCTTGGCATACTATATAAATAATCTATCCATTGCATATCACTCAATTTCTCCGGGATTATATACTTTTGTCATATCTTCCACACGAATTAAAGTTTTCATAAAGCTCCCATCCTTCTTTTGTTCTTCAAACATCCTGTTTTATTGTAATATGAATCACTTTAGATAACAATAATTTTCACTAAATGTAACAGAAAAGAAACCTGATTCCATTTTTTGCTGGTATCAGGCTTCAATGTTATATTATTTCTAACCTTAAATACTCTGCTCTAAATAAAAAGTTTTTAATCAGAAAACAGAGGTGTCGATAAATATCGTTCACCAGTATCCGGTAATATAACAATAATATTTTTGCCTTCATTTTCCTGTCTTTCTGCCACGGTTATTGCCGCATGAAGTGCCGCGCCGGAAGATATTCCAACAAGGATACCTTCCACTTTAGCTATCTCACGCCCCGCAGCAAAAGCCTCCTCATTGTCCACGGGGATAATCTCATCATAAATATGAGTATTCAGTGCGTCAGGTACAAAGCCCGCACCAATTCCCTGTATTTTATGAGGTCCTGGTTTACCTCCTGATAATATAGGAGATCCGGCAGGTTCCACTGCAATGACCTTAATACCTGGATTCTTCGATTTTAAGTATTCACCGGTTCCAGTAATAGTTCCTCCGGTTCCTATACCTGCTACCAATATATCTACCTGTCCGTCAGTATCTTCCCAAATTTCAGGTCCGGTCGTCTCTTTGTGTTTCCTGGGATTGGCTGGATTTGCAAATTGGCCCAGCACAACTGAGCCAGGTATTTCTTCTGCCAGTTCATCAGCCTTCTCAATAGCGCCCTTCATCCCCTTGGCGCCTTCTGTCAGCACAAGTTCAGCACCATAGGCTTTTAGAAGCGTTCTTCTCTCAATACTCATTGTTTCAGGCATCGTTAAAATTACTTTGTAACCCTTAGCCGCTGCTACGGCTGCCAGGCCAATGCCCGTATTTCCTGACGTTGGTTCTATGATTGTTGCCTGCTTCTTTAATACCCCCTTCGCTTCGGCATCTTCTATCATGGCCAATGCAATACGGTCTTTTACGCTTCCTGCAGGATTAAAAAATTCTAGTTTAGCAAGTATCCTTGCCTTTAATCCTTCTTCCTTCTCTAAATTCGTTAATTCCAATAATGGTGTTCTACCAATAAGTTGGGTTCCACTTGTATAAACTTTTGACATGATAAAACCTCCTTTAAATTCCTACTTATCAAATATATAAAATATGTTTTAATTATATAGTTTAATATCTCCCCTGTCAATACCTTTCCTATCTTATTTTAAAAATAAAAACAAAAATAAAAAGAAATGATTGAAAAAGCAGATCCAATACTTACTTCTCCAATCGTTTCTTAAATTATCAATCTAACGCTAACTGATAGACCAAAACCCGTTGGAATAATAAATCAAAAATAGCTCTAATGACATTCGCACATACTTCGACAATGTGTTTGCAATCATTCTGCAAGTTTTGCAGCTGACACTTATATTTGGTATGGCAATTTCTGATATACTCACATATATCTGAAGTTGACTGATGTGTATCATCAGAATTATCTTTCATGTCAATATGATTCACATAAAGCTTCAATGCATATTTAAGCTCTTTCTCATAAGTACAATGTTCTTTTAAAGTTCCTGTATATGTTTCATTATGAGGAAACGTAAAATAATCTGCAATAAAATGAATAATGACTCCTAAATCTTTCGTATGAAGTCTTGTTAAACCTTTGTTATAATCATAGGTTTCAATAATCCGATTAATCTTCTTCTCGACAATATCAAAAGTACTGTTGATTTCATGCCTTTTGGTAAAAAACGTCGGTACCAGGTCTGGCGCCAGATTACCAAATTTAAACGACTTTGTATGCTTAATGAATGCGTCTGACTCAAATCTTTCAATTAAATGGTTAGCAAGTGAAACATGTGACTTCTTTCTCAATGATACTACCTGCCTTCTAAGCTTTAATTGAAGGTTAGTTTATCCTTCGTTGTTTATTTTACATTGTTTTATACTATAGTGCAAGCCTAAAATTAATTTTGTGAAAAATCACTGTTTTTTCTCCATCACATAAACTGCTTTTCTTGACAATATTTTAATCCTCATATACAATATAGCTAATAAAACACTAGGAGATGGTATGTTTGGACCCCAGCGCGGTCATGCAATTGATTATTTTATTTATTTTGATTCTACTCTCTGCCTTTTTCTCATCTGCAGAAACAGCTTTGACAACAGTAAACAAAATCAGGCTGCAAAACCTTGAAGAATCGGGTAATAAAAGTGCTAAAATAGTTATAAAGCTTATCAGCAATCCAGGGAAATTGCTCAGCACGATACTTGTGGGCAACAATATTGTAAACTTAACAGCTGCTTCACAGATGACTTTATTCGCAACCGATATTTTCAGTAATGCCGGTCTTGGTATCTCTGTATCAACCGGAGTGGGGATTGCCACCGGATTACTGACTTTACTTATACTGTTATTTGGAGAAATCACACCAAAGACCTATGCTACTTTAAATGCAGAATCTATCTCACTAAATTATGCCCGGATTATTTATGCCCTGACAATTATAATGACCCCCATTATTTTTCTTATTAATAAAATATCTTCAGGCTTTCTTATCCTTTTTCGCATTAATACAACAGATAGTAAAACAACGATAACAGAGAATGAGTTGTTAAAGATTATCGAAGTTAGCCATGAAGAAGGAGTCATTGAACCTGAAGAACGGGAAATGATTAATAATGTTGTTGATTTTGGAGATTCACTGGCTAAAGATGTGATGGTTCCCAGAATTGATATATCCTTTATTAAAGCAGAATCATCCTATACTGAAGTTGTAGAAGCTTTCAGGGCAGAAAGATATTCGCGTATGCCGGTCTATGATGAATCCAAAGATAATGTTATTGGTATAGCTAATCTAAGAGATGTATTTTACTACACAGGCCAACCTGATAGCTTTATACTTAATGAAATCCTCCGGGATCCCTACTTTACTTATGAATATCAAAAAACCTCTGAACTTTTGATACAAATGCGTGAAAATTCCATCAATATCGCTGTTGTCTTAGATGAATATGGAGCTACGGCCGGACTCATTACTTTAGAGGATCTATTGGAAGAAATAGTTGGTGATATTCGTGATGAATACGACGAAGAAGAATATGATTTAATACAACCGATATCCGAAACTGAATTTATCGTTGATGGCTCTACAAAGCTTGACGAATTAAATGATTCTATTGGAAGCTCGTTTATATCTGATGACTATGATTCCATTGCAGGTTATATCATTGATTTATTAGGGCACATTCCTGGTGAAGGTGAAGAAGTCGAAAGCCAAGGCATCAAAATGGTTATCGATAAAATGGACAAGAACCGGGTCGAAGTCGTACACATATTAATTCCCGCAAAGCAATGAACCAAGCGCAAGAATACCGATAGCTAAATACGCCGCCGCCCGCTGCGGCGTATTTGAATTGTCAATGAGAACATAAAAAGAAGGAACCGTAGTATTAATATCTTACTTACTATCGATTCCTTCCCTATATAAATGGGTCTAACATCTCTTTACCTCTTCTATCTTGTATATCAAATATACTTTAATAAAATGTAATTCAAAATATCTCTCGTTATTTAGTTTTATGAATATTACTTTACTTGTATCTTAATTATTATCACTACATGTTGCCCAATTAACCTACGTTAAATTTATCTTTATGCAACTCTTATTTATGTACTTGGATTCTAAAAGTAATATTACCAATCTATATTAAATTATCCGTTATATTATTTGATAGACTTTACAATAAATAAATTCTCTTATCTCTCAGAATGGATTGTTTCGGAAATTCATTCGCCCTAGAATCTATCGTCTTGTTCATAAATCAAATAATATTATAACTTGTACATTGGACCAGACCTCCTTCTTTATAGCTACAGTGTACCACAATCAGTATTAACTCTCCTTTGAATCTTTCTTCTTAACATCCTATGAACTATAATCAACTTCTTTAGGACTGTAGTACTTTGTAGGTGCTATGTTCTTTGACTTGTACTCATTATAAACAATAAGCTCTTATTTGTCAATACATTTATTGAATTTTCTTTTAATTTTCTTTTTAGTTTATTCATCTACTGTTTTTATCAATTAATTAAGTCTTTTCACTTATGAAAACAATTAAATTCAGTCACAACATTCTATTATTCGACTTATTCCGCTTATTACAATAATTTGAAGAAGCAGTCCCGGCATACGAACAAGAACTGCTTCTTTGATATCGCTTCTATTTAAAGTATTCAACTCCCGACTCAAAAATATACTGATTTTGATTTCCAGTAATATTAATAGCCACCCCTCTTCCAATACGTTCCGAATGTGCCATTTTACCGAATACTCTACCGTCAGGACTAGTAATGCCTTCGATGGCCTGGTAGGAACCATTGGGATTAAATTCCTCTTTCATTGTTGGATTCCCACCAATATCAACATATTGGGTAGCTATACAACCTTCGGCAAATAATTTGTTCAGCCATTTTTCATTGGCTACAAACCGCCCCTCCCCGTGAGATGCAGGTATCGCATATACATCACCGGCCTTAACCTTTGCAAGCCATGGAGATTTATTTGAAACTACTTTCGTATATACTATTTTAGAAATATGGCGGCCTATGCTGTTAATAGCCAGAGTCGGGGAATCCTCCTGCTGCGCTTTAATCTCACCATAAGGAAGCAAGCCTAACTTGATTAATGCCTGAAAACCATTACATATACCCAGAACTAATCCATCCCTTTCATTTAACAATTTCATGACTGCTTCTTTGATTTTTTCATTCCTAAAGGCGGCTGCAATAAATTTACCGGAACCATCAGGCTCATCACCAGCAGTGAATCCACCAGGGAACATAATTATCTGTGCTTTTTGGATAGCCCTATCAAATACATCAATAGACTCCCGGATATGATCTGCGTTTAAGTTTTTAAAGACGACCGTTTCAACTTTTGCCCCTGCTTTTTCAAATGCTTTTAACGTATCATATTCACAATTAGTACCCGGAAATACCGGAATAAAGACCCCGGGCTTTGTTACCTTATTTTTACAAATATAGATTTCTCCGGCAGTGAACATATCATTTCGCATTCCATTTGAACTCACACCACTCTTTGTGGGATAAACTTTTTCTAACGGCTTTGCCCATGCGTCAATAGCCTTTCCAAGAGGCAGCACCATATCTTTATAAGTAATTTCCGGCCGCTCTTTAACTTCACCAATAATATGCATCTTGATGCCAAGTTCTTTGATATCCTGCATCGTCATCTCTGCAAGAATATTCCCGTATGTCTCTTTAAATAAATCATTTTCTTTTAATTGAGATGAAATTGTCACTCCCAAATTATTTCCAAATGCCATTTTACTTATCGCCGCGGCTATACCACCACGGCCTATTGCATAAGCAGATTTGATTTTTTTAACTTTCACCCATTGGTGAATACTGTCATAGAGTTCTTTAATTTGGTTATATAACGGCAAATGATATTGATCTTGACTAATTTTAAATAAAACCAGTTGATTTCCCGGAGTTTTCAATTCAGGGGTTATCATATGATTATATTTGCCTGTGCCAACTGCAAAAGATACTAATGTAGGTGGCACATCGAGCTGATTAAAGGTTCCTGACATAGAATCCTTTCCGCCTATCGAAGGCAGTCCGAACCCAATCTGGGCGGCATAGGCACCCAGCAGGGCAAGCAAGGGTTCTCCCATACGCCTCCTGTCCTCCTTCACACGCTTAAAATATTCCTGGAAAGTAAAACGTATTTTTGAATAATCTCCACCTGACGCTACAATCTTGGCCATTGAATCTAACACAGCATATATCGCTCCATGGTAAGGACTCCATGAAGAAAGAAAAGGATCATAGCCATAGCTCATCATCGTCACAGATTGAGTCTTAGCGTTTAATACGGGAACTTTAGCAGCCATGACTTGTGCAGGGGTCGATTGGTATTTTCCGCCATAAGGCATATATACGGAAGCTGCACCTATAGAGCTGTCAAACATTTCTACCAGACCCTTCTGTGAGCAAACATTTAAGTCACTTAATGTATCCAGCCACTTTTCATTTAGATCAGTAATTTCTTCATTCTGCTCTAAATAATTAAGGCTGGCATCTGGCATTTGGGCATAAACGTCCATTCCCTGATGGGCGCCATTAGTGTCTAAAAAGGCTCTTGATATATTAACGATTTCATTTCCACGCCACTCCATGATTAAACGTGGAGACGCCTGGACTTCGGCTACGCAGACAGCCTCTAAATTTTCTGCATCCGCAAAGGCTAAAAATTGTTCAACATCTTTTTTATCGATAATAACCGCCATTCTTTCCTGAGACTCGGATATTGCTAACTCTGTTCCGTCTAATCCCTCATATTTCTTTGGGACTTTATTTAAGTCAATACGGATACCATCGGCCAATTCCCCGATAGCTACACAAACACCGCCTGCCCCAAAATCATTACATTTTTTGATAAGGCGGCTAACCACTTCCTTTCTGAATAATCGTTGTATCTTTCGCTCTGTAGGGGCATTTCCTTTCTGAACTTCTGCACCACAAGTATCAATAGACGTATTTGTATGTGCTTTTGATGAACCGGTTGCTCCGCCACAGCCATCCCGGCCTGTCCTTCCTCCTAAAAGGATAATTACATCTCCTGGTTCTCCCGATTTTCTAACGACATTTTTTCTTGGGGCTGCACCAATGACAGCCCCGATTTCCAGCCGTTTAGCCACATAACCTGGGTGATAGATTTCATTGACAAATCCGGTTGCCAGTCCAATCTGGTTCCCATAAGAGCTATAGCCTTTAGCGGCACCTGTCACTATTTTGCGTTGAGGTAATTTCCCCTCTAATGTGTCCTCAAGCATAACTGTAGGATCAGAAGCGCCTGTTATGCGCATCGCTTGGTAGACATATGAACGTCCAGACAATGGATCTCTTATGGCTCCCCCAAGGCATGTGGCAGCACCTCCAAAAGGCTCTATTTCAGTTGGATGGTTATGGGTTTCATTTTTAAAACTAATGAGCCACTCTTCTTCGTTACCGTCTACATCTACCGGAACCACAATGCTGCAGGCGTTGATTTCCTCTGATTCCTCTAAATCATTCAGCTTTCCATCCCTCTTCAGTTTTCTCATGCCCATTAAAGCTATATCCATTAATGAAATATATTTTCCTTTTTGCTCGCCAAATATCTCTTTCCGATGCTCCTTATACATCTTAAATGTTGATTCAATTGGCTCCCTATAATAGCCTTCTTCAAATTCAATATTTTTTAACTCTGTCAGGAAAGTCGTATGCCTGCAATGATCCGACCAATATGTATCCAACACCCGGATTTCTGTGATGGAGGGATCCCTTTTTTCTTCATTAACAAAATAATTGTGTATATGTAAAAAGTCTTTAAACGTCATTGCCAAACTTAAAGATTGATATAGTTGCTGCAAATGTGTCTCATCCATCGTTATAAATCCATCAAATATTAAGACATCTGACGGTTCTTCAAACACCGTCTTAAGGCTGTCTGGTTTTATTTCATCACACTCTCTGGAATCCACAGGATTAATGCAAAAAATCTTTATTTTTTTCAATTCATCTTCATTCAATTCACCTTCAATAACGTATGTCACCGCAGTTTTGATAACCGGTTCTTCATCTTCACTTAACAGCTTCACACATTGAACTGCAGAATCTGCACGTTGATCAAATTGTCCCGGAAGAGCTTCTACTGAAAAAATCTTGGCATCTTCAATAATCGGTAAGCATTCTTCATAAAAAATATCTAATGGCGGCTCACTAAATATCGTTCCTTTTGCTGAGTGATAGACGTCTTCTGATAGATTTTCCATATCATAACGACAGAGTATTCTAACGTTTTTAACATTTTTTATGCCCAAGAAATCCCTAATGTTTGCCAACATATCTTTGGCGGCAACTGCATAATCTTTTTTCTTCTCAACATATAGCCTTTTTATTCCCACGTTTTTACCTCCCTGGTAACTTTCTTACACCTGATATTATACCATTTTTATATTTATAAATAAAATGAATAAATTTAATCTGATTTATTAGTATAACTTATTTACATTCTCCATTGACTATGTTAATATTTAAGTACTACTAATAATTAAAACTATTTTTATTATATTCATTAATATAAGGAGGAAATATATGGATATTAATTACGAATTATACAAGGTCTTTTATTATGTGGCTAAAACCTTAAGCTTTTCTGATGCTTCCAAGCGATTATACATATCTCAATCTGCCGTCAGCCAATCCATTAAATCTCTTGAAACAAAGTTAAACCAACCGCTATTTATACGAAGCACTAAAAAGGTGAAGTTAACTCCGGAAGGAGAAGTATTATTCAAGCATATTGAACCCGCCATTAATTTGATTATCCGGGGTGAAACTCAGGTTCTTGATGCCCGCACGCTAAACGGAGGACAATTAAGGATTGGAGCCAGTGATACGATTTGCCGTTATTTCCTTGTACCTTACTTAAAAGAATTTCACACACAGTTCCCTAATGTCCACATAAGGGTCACCAATCAAATTTCCTCTAAATGTGTAGATCTGCTTGAAAACGGTCAGGTGGATTTAATCATTACCAATTATCCAAACCCCCGGATTAATTCCATAGCCAATGTAAGGAAGGTTAAGGAATTCAACGATGTGTTTATCGCCAATTCCCAGTATGCACATCTCAAAGAAAAACCTTTAAGACTTGAAGAACTTCTAGGATATCCACTGTTAATGCTTGATAAATGCAGTATGACCAGTGAATTTTTGCACAGCCTTTTTCAACAAAGACAGTTGGATTTAGTTCCTGAAATAGAATTGAGCAGTAATGATTTATTAATAGATTTAGCCAGGATAGGCCTGGGTATTGCTTTTATACCAAACTTCTGCCTGCCGGATAATGATCATGATTTATTTACCATATCGACAACGGAACTCCTGCCCGCCAGACATCTGGTCGTGGCTTATGACGATAAAGTTCCAATGTCTGAAGCAGCCAAATATTTTATTGGCAGCCTATAAGAGGAGGGTGCTTAGAACACCCTCCTCTGACATATAATGTATGTGCACCGTATAATATACGGTCGTATATTATACGGTCGAGACACCGCTTATTCTTCATCAAACTCTTCTTCTAATTCCTCTACGTCTTCTAAGAGTTCATCAAACTCTTCACTATCTATCAATTCATCAAAAGCATCAGATACTAATTCATACTCATCGTCATCTTCAATATTATCAAGCTGAACCTCTCCATTCTCCAATTCTTTAAAACGATACAGATATATATCGCCAACCTCAGCCTCATCATCATCTTCACCATCTTCTATGGGCATCAACGCAATATACTCAAGTTCACCAGCCGGGAAAACAGCTAAAACAGCACATTCCAACTCAGTATCATCATCTAGCGTTAAAGTTACCGTTGCTTCTTCATGATCATGGTCACAGCCACAATCACAATTATCGTTATGTTTATGTTCACTCATAATGAATACCTCTTTTCATAAAGTTTTATATTTCAACTTTACCAGATGTATTAAGAAATTGCAAGACACAATTTGGCACAATACAATTATTAGTTACTAGTTTCCAGAAGTTTTTCATCCGGCACCATTTCACGTACAAAACGGGAAACAAGGGTTTTTTTATCAAAACGTTCCTTAGGAAAATAGACATGAAGATAATGCTTTGCTCTTGTTAAAGCAACATAAAACATCCTGCGTTCTTCTTCAATCTCACTGTCCATGACAGCCTTTTGATGCGGAACAACACCTTCAACAGTATCTATTACAAATACTACTTCAAATTCCAATCCTTTTGCACTGTGCATCGTTATAAGGGATACGCTGTCGGATTCCACCTCGTTCTTATCCTCAAACTGTTTCTTTAGAGTCTCGCCATATTCACGAATATGCTCAAACCATGATTCTATATCTTGAAAAGGTTTTGCCCTCTCCTGTAATTCGTCAAGTATCTCAAGAAGATTATTTTTATCCATCCGGCGCTCCTTTGCATAGTCAGCTAGATAAGCTTCATAGCCAATGCCAAGACGAATATAATTAATTGCGGCATAAGGAGACATTGATTTTAATAACTCCATGTCATAGGATAGCTGTTCAATACGCTTCACCATCCAGTCTTTATCAGCATAATCCCGTTTTAAATCATGAATGGTCACACCCTGATTCTTCAGATAGTCTCTGGAAATAAACCGATTCGGCCGATTCACTATCTGTAATAAATCCTGCCGCCTGCCTTTACCGGCAGCAATACGTATATAAGCACAAATATTTTTGGCAATCCAATGTTCATATATGTTAGGCAGTATATCCTTTGTCTTAAAGGGGATATTATATTCCATTAACTTTTCCAAGAGCAGGCCTGACCCCATGTTGGTCCTGAATAGTATAGCAATTTGTGAAAGCGGAATTTCCTTAATTTGCTGATAATCATTAATTTCTTTAATTAGCCATCGGTATTCGTCCACCTGATTATGAAATGACTTAACCAATACAGGCTCCGCTGTTCTTTTGTCAGCCTCTAAATTTTTAGAATACCGGTTTTTATTATTTTGAATGACCCTTTTAGATGCCTCCACAATATTTTTATTGCAGCGGTAATTGATATTAAGAATAACTTCTTTCGCTCCCTGATAATCATTTTTGAAATTTAACATAATCTCCGGTTTGGCTCCCCGGAATTTATAAATTGACTGATCATCATCACCTACAATAAATAAATTCTCACTCCGGCCTGCCAATAAACGTATAACCATATATTGGAGCAGATTAATATCCTGAAATTCATCAATTAATATATACTTAAACTTATCCTGCCAGGCAGCCAAAATATCTTTCCTGTTTTTAAGCAGCTCATATGTGTAGAGAAGCATATCATCAAAGTCAATAAGCCTAAGATTTTTAATCTTGTTTTGATAGGAAATATATATTTTCCTAAATACTTCTTCAGAACAATTGATTGAATAATAATGCTGGATAGATATCATGGAGCCTTTAACTATGCTGACTTCATTTAAAATTCCCATAATAAAATCTGTTTCGTCATCAAAAGAGAGATTTTCTTCATTTATAATTTCTTTAATCAATTGAAACTTCTTTTCTTCTGTAATAATATTAGACCCATTATAATGATAGGCATGCTTCAAAATCGTAAAAAAGACGCCATGCAATGTACCGAAATTTACCTGACTATGGCTGCTTCTCACCAAATGCTGAAACCTTTCCTTCATTTCCTTTGCCGCCGCCCTTGAAAATGTGGCCACGAGAATATTGGCAGGATTAACGCCTGCCAATTCTATCAACCAACGGACACGACAGGTAATGACAGTTGTTTTACCGGAACCCGGTCCTGCCAATACCATCATTGGTCCATCTAAATGCTCTATAGCAATTTTTTGTGCCTCACTAAAACCCATCTAGTTCTCCAATTTTTCTATTCCTATTTCTATACGCCTAAGCGACTCTTCCTTACCTAGCAGTTCCATTAGTTCACTGGCTCCTCCCGGAGTCATCTGTTTTCCCGAAACCGCAGTACGAACCGGCCATAGCACATAGCCGTTCTTATATCCCTTTTCCTTAGCAAAATCAACCAACAAATTATACAGGGTATCATTACTATAGTCTTCATGGGCTTGAAGTAATGGAAGAACTTCCCTTAAAACCACCAGAGATGTAGATTCATTGGTCTTCATCTTTTTGTGGGTATACATAGCGGTATCATATTCCGGCAGCGTTTCGAGAAAATCTATCTGCCCTTTAATATCAGGAAATACTTCAATTCTGGTTTTTACTATCGCTGCAATCTTTCGTAAGTCCATGTCCTTTGTAATAATCGTTTTAATATAAGGCCTTGCCATCTGATCAAAAGCATCAAAATCCATTGCTTTGATGTATTCACCATTCATCCATCTTAACTTGACCGGATCGAATACAGATGGTGTTTTCCCAATATGATGATAGTCAAATACCTGTATTAACTCTTCTAGAGAAAAGATTTCCCTATTATCTTCCGGACTCCAGCCCAGTAAAGCGACAAAGTTGACAATGGCTTCAGAAAGAAACCCCTGATCCAATAAATCCTCATAGGAAGAATGACCGCTGCGCTTACTTAACTTCTTATGTTCTTCATTGGTAATCAATGGGCAATGAACGTAAACGGGCACCTCCCAGCCAAAGGCTTCATATAGTCTATTGTACTTCGGAGCAGAAGATAAATATTCATTCCCCCTGACAACGTGGGTGATATTCATCAGATGGTCATCTACCACATTGGCAAAATTATAGGTTGGATAGCCATCAGATTTAATTAAAATCATGTCATCTAATTCAGCATTGTCAACAGTAATATCTCCATAAATCACATCATGAAAAGTGATTGTCCCTGATGTAGGATTGTTTTGGCGTATGACATAGGGAATTTTTTCAGATAATTTCTCCAGCACTTCTTCCTGGGACAGATGAAGGCAATGCTTATCATAAATGGCAATATCTTTACCTGCCACCTCCTGCTTCAAGGAATCTAAGCGTTCCTTATCACAAAAACAATAATAAGCCTCTCCCCTCCTGACTAACTGCTGCGCATATTCCAAATATAAACCCATGGCCTGCCGCTCACTTTGCACATAGGGACCCACGCCGCTGTCTTTATCCGGACCTTCATCATGAATTAGACCAGCCTTATCAAGGGTTCTGTAAATTATATCTAAAGCACCTTCTGCATATCGTTCCTGATCTGTATCTTCAATTCTCAGCAGGAAGTCCCCATTATCGTGTTTTGCTATTAAAAAAGCATATAGCGCCGTTCTTAAGTTACCTACATGCATTTTGCCTGTAGGACTCGGTGCAAACCGTGTTCTGACTCTTTTATCCATTCTTCAACTCTCCTAAATATCCTTTTTCCCGCGAGCAATGATCCCAAGCACAGGAATGCTTGTACTCCTGCATGTGACGAATGCTGCGGGTATTTGGTTGATGTTTATTATACATTAAAATTTTATTGTTGAAAACCGCTATAGAAGAAATTCAATTTTGAATTAACAATTCTCTCAATAACTCATTACCCATTAACCGATTATTCGTATACCCGCCGCCCGCAGTAAATATATGTGCTAGTCTGTCGAAATATTATTTTATTATAAATCATATTCATAAAAAAGGCTATAATTTATTTTGTAAATTATGTACTTCACCATCTTGAATCATTCGCATATACGTGTCATGATTCAATTAGAATCATTTATTTCGAAATATTCTCATATTGATATAATTAAATTAATAAACGAAAGATGAGGTGTATGAATTATTATGTCAGATTTTAATAATAATGTTATTAGAGAACAGTTAAAAAAATATCGCGAGGACAGAAGCTATAGTCATTCATTTGTAGCTTCTTACTTACAAGTAGCGCGTTCCACTTACACTAACTATGAAAACGGAATCCGTTTTCCCGATGTGTTAACTTTAGATAAACTGGCGCGTCTTTATAATGTCAGTATTGAAGCCTTTTTATATCCTGATGAGCTTTATAATTCATTTAAAGAACTACATAATCTTCCATATGACCATAACCGTATTCCCGAAATAGAATTAAACAGAGACGAACAGCATCTGTTGTATTACTATAGGCAGTTGACTCAGAATAACCAAAAGGAAGTCTCACATATCATTCAATATAAGGTTGAAAACCAATAGAAAAGCAGATTTCCGGCATGTATTACTTTGTCAAATAAGGATGACATAAATACAGAGCGGATATTCGCAGCTCCTGCCAAAACAAGCAAGTTACCGGAGTGTTTTTACGAGGTCAAATGAAACACAAAATTAGTTTAAATAGTATTGACAAAATATCCTCTTTGATGTTATTATAATTCCTGTGCTTAGCAGTCGTGGCGGAATTGGTATACGCGCTAGACTAAGGATCTAGTGGTCAATGCGACCGTACGGGTTCAAGTCCCGTCGACTGCACGGATTTTTTGCTCTAAATGCCTTTATCTACTGGCTTTTAGAGCATCTTCTTTGTTTATATTACGGTTACATTTGGTTACTTTTTAAGCTTCACCTATCTACATCTAATCTTGCTGCATATGAGTTGGATTTACTTAAATTTAAGCCTATACGCATCTTCACCCTTAAGCTTTTTAATATAACCTTTATTGTGGTTCATTGTATTTTGTATTTAAGCGTTTTGTAAACCGCCATGCAACAACCGACCAAAGAGCAGGCTACAATAATGATGGAAATAAATATAATGATAAGATTGCTCCTACCCGTTCCCATAAAACGTAGCAGATCGAATCCGCCCAAATCAACGCTTTCTATAAAAGCTGTAAACTCCGCACTTAATAAATTTGGCCTGTTTATTAGGTAAAGCATTATACCCATATTGACCAAATTGCTTACTATAACAACACCGCACATAAGTGGCGTCCATCGGCGGGCCTTGATTTTAGCGATACATTCACTGATACCAAGAATGGACATAGCTGCAATAGCAGGTACACAGGCTGCCAAAAATTCAGTGCTGAAAAGGGTACGTATTTGTGTGTCACCATTTTGAATGATAAAAATAGTAGGCAATATCCCATTACAGGCTAAAATAGCCACAACAGAAAATACAACTGTCAGCACCAATTCAATAATGCTATCGGATAGAGGGATTCTATTTTTATCGTTGGGCAATACCTCCGGCAAATCTTCAATTTTCCATTCCCGCTCTTTACTTTCGTCTGCTTTAACATTGGTTCGCTCTGCAATCACAAAACCAACTGTTGTCCATACAAGCGCTTGAAAGACCGCGGACACACCCAGAGAAATTCCCTTTGATAGACTATTACTTATGAAATGAAATAAATCAGCCATACCATCTTTAATGGCATCAATCGCTCCCCAAGCCGAACCGATAGCCAAAAGCACACCACCAACCAGAGGTAATAACCACTTCAAAACACGCACATATTCATCATAAATAGCAGGCGATATCAAATAACGAGGCTTTTGCCTGTACTTTTCTGCCAATGAAGCGGGCGCCCCAAGTTTATATAAAACCGCCTGTATTTCGGTTTCTTCTGCATTATCCGATAGCATGTCATAAATATTGGATTTCAATTCTTTACTCACTTCAATCCGGTCTTTTTCCGGGAGGCGGCGTGTTACGTCATAGACATAACGTTCAATAAAATTATCCATGTCTATTCATCCTTTCCACAAATAATATCAATGCTGCTCTGCATTTTTTTCCATTCTACCAACAGTTCACTATATATCATCCCGCCTTTTTCGCTGATGCTATAATACTTTCTTGGTCGGCTTTCGCTGGTATCCCAGTCACTGGCAAGCAGTCCCTGACTTTCGAGCCGACGCAAAAGTGGATACAGTGTGTTGGCTTCAATGTCAATGTGCTTTTCCTGCATGGTCCTAAGTAACGCATAGCCATAATGTGGCTCTTTCAAACAACCCAATACCGCTAAAGTAAAGCTGCCACGGCGAATCTCTGTGATAAAGCTTTGGAATTGCTCGTTTACTGACATATTATCACCTCGCTACTATTATACTGTATGATACACAACATTGTCAACTATAACTTATTGTGCGATTCCTAGAATTTCTTCTGAAAAAGTGTCCCAAGTTTATACCGTCACGCAACAATATACAAAAAAACGGAGGTCGAATATAAAACACGACTTCCGCTTTTTATAATCCGGTTTAGCAATTACGACAATTCCCGGCTACTTTATGTTTTTTATATGTTCATATTCTAATTCATTTATACGTTCTACTTTCGGAACAGAACCTCCGCCGGCAAAATCACATTTTAGCCAGATATCAATTAGATATTTTGCCAATTCAGTTCCAATCACCCGTTCACCCAAACACATGATCTGGGCATCGTTGCTTTTTCGTGAACGTTCGGTAGAAAAGGGATCATGGCAGACAGCTGCCCGGACTCCGGGAACCTTATTAGCGCATACCGCCATTCCTATTCCCGTTCCACAAAAAAGAATTCCCCTGTCATACTGCCCCTCTGCAATTACATCTGCTACCATGTAAGCAATATCCGGATATAATATAGCCTCTCCTTCATTTGCTCCAAAGTCCGTTATTTCTATATCTTCCCGATCTTTCAAATAATTAATGATTTCCGTTTTTAGTTTGTAAGCAGCTTCATCACAACCAAATGCAATTTTCATAATCAGCCTTCCTTATCCCTACAAGATTTCCAGTATTCCATCAGCCATGGCAGACAGAATGATATAACAAGACACCGCTCCTGCATCTAATACTCCTCTGGATCTCTCGCCCAGTCTGCTGGAACGCCCGAACTTTGCTACCATATCTTTCGTGGCATCCCTCCCTTTTGCTGCCGCTTTCTTCATGTCGTCTAAAGCCTCCTCAAAGCCTTTTCCTCTACGGACTGCTTCTTCCAGACTTTCTGTGGCCGGATTCAAAGTGTCTACCAATGTCTTATCACCCACTCTTGCCTCCACAATTCCATATAGTCCTTCAAGTCCAGCTTTAAACATATTCATCAGATCCGTTGTTTTGATATCTTCCAGCTCTTCGCCTGCTTCAGCCGCATCCATCAGGATAGTTCCGTATATAGGACCCATAGAACCGCCAATTTCATTCAACAGGATCAGCCCCAATTCCTCAAGACCATCTGTGAAGCTAAAGCACTTATCTTTAAACCGTTCCTCGAACACACTAAAGCCCTTATTCATGTTCATTCCATGGTCTCCGTCTCCAATCAGGCCATCTACTTCTCCTAAGTATGCCTTATTTTCTTGGATAGCTTTCACCATCCGCATCAATACCGGCTTGCCCTTCGCATTCTCAAATGTATCTGCCATTGCCTTTCCTTCTTTCTGTCACCTGCCTAATGGCTTATATTTGTTTCAATCCCATAGTGTTTACTGGCATGTCAATGTATTGCTTCAATTCTTCATCCAGCTTCATAATCGTCAAGGTTGCTCCCATCATCTCCAATGATGTAAAATAATTCCCTACATAAACGCGGTGCGTATGTATTCCTTTTTCTATGAGTAATTTATCAACTTCATTATAAAGGACATACAGCTCCATAACCGGAGTGGCACCCAGTCCGGAAACCAGCACCGCCACTTCGTCTCCTGCCTTAAAGGGGTAATCCGGCAGAATGACATCCACCATTCTCTTTGCCATCTGTGCAGCAGTTTCCAGTTCACACACTTCTATGCCTGGTTCGCCATGATGCCCGATCCCCACTTCCATCGTCCCAGCCTTGATTTCAAAGTTAGGATGGCCTACCGCAGGTAAGGTACATGGAGTTAGGCCAATTCCGATACTCCTTGTGTGGTCAATTGCTTTTTGTGCTGCCGCAATGACTTCATCTAAGGTTCCTCCCATAGCCGCCTTTGCGCCGCCCACTTTCCACATGAAAATTTCTCCTGCCACACCCCGTCTTTTTTCTGCCTGATCCTTGGGCGCCGAAGCCACATCATCATTGGCAATCACAGTTTTTACAGTGATCCCTTCCTTTTTCGCCATCTTGACAGCCATTTTTACATTCATGTTATCACCAGAATAATTGCCATACAGGCACGCTACACCATTTCCTTGATCGGCAGCCTTATATGCATCAAGAAAGGCGGTGGCGGTAGGGGAGGAACATATTTCCCCCACCGCTGCTGCGTCACACATATTAGTTCCTACATATCCGATAAATGCCGGCTTATGTCCGGATCCTCCGCCAGTTACCACCCCAACCTTTCCTTCCGAGATGTGTTTTGCCTTTATCACACGGCTGTTATCCGATGTCTTAGCAATATCCTTATGAACCTTTAAAAATCCTTCCAGCATCTCATCTACAACATAATCCGGATTATTTAAAATTCTTTGCATACCATCGCCCCTCCTATTTAATCGTATATCCTCCGTCAATCAGCAAATTATGACCGGTAATCATACCTGCCGCATTGCTGCATAGAAAAGCAATAACTCCTGCCACTTCATCTGGTTCAGCAAAACGCTCTGACGGCATTTCCGCTTTAAATGCATCTCCAACAGGACCATCCCACGCCTTATGCCCTAATTCTGTCAGTACAACCGTAGGCGAAACCGCATTAACCCGGATGCCGTATTTCCCCCATTCCAGAGCCATCACTTTTGTCATGGCAATAATACCGCCCTTTGCCGCACAATATGCCACGTGTTTATCTAGTGCGATTACACCTGCCTGAGAGGCAATATTAACAATACTTCCATCTATTTGGTTAGTAATAAAATATTTCCCCATTGCCTGAGCCATTTTAAAGGACGCAGTTAAATTGATTTCGATTGTACGTGTCCACATTTCATCACTGATATCTTCTGCCTTATCTAGTGCTACAATCCCGGCGCAGTTTACCAATATATCAATTCTTCCAAAAGCATTTATGCCTTCGCTAATTACTTTTTTCCTGTAATCACAGCTGGTTATATCACCTGCTATTCCAATGGCATTTTCACAAATTTTGCCTGCTATCTCATCTACCTTCGGATTTAAGTCGGCCAAAATCAAGTTTACTTTCTTTTTGGCAAAAAACCTAGCCGTTTCATAACCAATTCCTGCCGCCCCTCCGGTAATCAATGCTGTTTTCCCTTCCAGAGAGAATTTTGTATCCGCTCCATAATATTTCAGCATGTTAGGCACCTCCTATTTAACTGGCAACTACTGGGCTCTTTTCTTGAATTCAGCTACATTATCCTGATTGACTTCCTCAAAATCAATCCAATAATTCTCTTCCACCTCTTCGCCATTGATCGCCGCCAACAGTACTTCCACAGCTTTACTTCCCTGTCCGGCCCCATCTTGGAAAATACTGACTCGTAAGTCTCCTGATTCTACCGCATCCAAAGCATCTGTTATTCCATCCACACCCGCTGTTATAATATCTTTGTTTGCCGCCTTTGCTGCTGCTTTTGCGCCAAGTGCCATCTCATCATTTTCTCCTACGATTGCGTTGATTTCATCAAATGCCTGTAGCCAGTTTTCCATCACCGTCATTCCTTCAGATCTGGACCAGTTTGCTGTTTTTTCAGCCAGTACTTCGATATCAGGATATTTATCAAGAACATTCTGAATTCCTTCCCGTCTTTCAATTTGTGCGGACTGACCCATAGGTCCTTCGATAATAACAACTTTACCTTTTCCGTCTAATGCGTCTACAATTGACTGCATCAGCATTTCTCCTGCAGTGACATCAATAGAGCCAACATAACTTGTTAATTTTTCATTATTTACACGTGTATTGACTCCGACAATAGGAATACCCGCTTCTACTGCTTTGTCCACACACGGCGAACAGGCATCTGCATCCTGAGGATTTAAGATAATTCCATCCACACCCTCAGAAATCATGGTTTCAATCTGGCTAATCTGTGTATTTGGATCATAGTCCCCATCATATATCAGAAGTTCAATCCCCAGTTCATCAGCCTTTGCCTGTGCTGCATTAGCCAAACGTACAGTAAACTCATTTTTTAAGCTATACAGGGTCATACCGATTTTAATTTTTTTAGCTTCACTTTTAGAATCAGACGCTGCATCGCTGTTTTCTGCTTCACTTTCTTTTGCACTTTCCTTTTTTGTCTCTGCCTTTCCATTGGAATTTCCACACCCCGCTAACATCCCAATCACCATTACCGCACTCAATAATACACTTACCAATCTCTTTTTCATTTTCAAAATCCTCCTTTAATACATTATTTATTTAATAACTGCAAAGGCAGTTCGCCTTTCAATATTGAATCATTTATCTTTAGTTAAAGAATCCAGCATTACTGCACCACTTATAATTAATCCTTTAATGACCAGCTGCCAGTAAGAAGATACTGCCATCATATCCAGCCCGTTATTCATCACTCCCATAATGACAAAGCCTACAATCGTACCCCATAAGCGTCCGCGCCCTCCCGACAGGCTATTTCCTCCAATAACGGCTGCAGCGATGGCATCTACTTCATATCCATCTCCGCCTGCAGCAAGTCCCGAAGTTACGCGGGATGTCAAAATCAATCCTGCAACTCCTGCCATAACACCTGATATGATATATACAGAACAGGTAATTAGTTTTACGTTTATACCTGAGACACGGGCTGATACAGGATTCCCGCCTGTTGCAAACACATATCTTCCATACCGGGTTTTATAAAGCACTACAAAGCAAATGACAAGCACCACTGCTAACACAATGACTGGTATGGGAATAATCCCGATATTTCCGCTCCCGATTTTTAAGAATGTTTCACTGAGTCCGGGGACCGGTTTCGCATCAGTGGCCATATATGTAATTCCTCTGGCAATGGAAAGCATTGCCAAAGTAGCAATGAATGCAGGTATTTTTAGATATGCCACTGCAATTCCATTGACGGCGCCAAGAAGTAATCCGATTCCTAAACCAACCAATACGGCCAGATACCAGGGGCATCCCGTTTCTGTCCTTGCTATCAAAGCAGAAAACATTCCCGATGCTCCTACAATTGATCCTACTGACAGATCGATTCCCCCGGTCAGCACCACAAAAGTCATCCCAATCGCAAGCATCCCATTAATTGTCATCTGCCGGAACATATTTACCATATTATCCATTGTTAAAAACTTCGTTCTCATAATAGAGAAATAAGCTATAATGAGAATCAACCCTATAATCACACCATAATGCGCAATAAAATCTTTTATATGGAATGCCTTCTTTTCTGTCTTTTCCATTTCTTCACCTCGTTATCAGCCTTATTCGTTTATATATTAGATACTGCCATTTTCATGATATCTTCCTGTTCAAATTCTTCTTTCGCTAATTCTTTGCACAATAATCCATTACTCATTACAACAATGCGATCAGACATCCCCATGACTTCCTGCATTTCTGACGAAATCATAAGAATAGCATTTCCTTTTTTTACATATTCTCCCATTAACTTATAAATTTCAGATTTTGCACCCACATCAATCCCTCTGGTAGGCTCATCCAAAATTAAAAGTTTTGGGGTTTTCATCATCCATTTAGCCAATACAACTTTCTGTTGGTTTCCCCCTGACAGTGAATTCGCTCTTTGCCTCGGAGTGTGAACCCTAATGCGCAATGCTTCTATTTGCTTATTTATAGATTTTTTTTCCTCGCGTTCTTTTATAAAGAACAGATTGCTTAACTGCTTCATTGAAGAAAGTGTTATATTCTCCCCTACCCCCATTTCCAATACCAGTCCTTCTAATTTTCGGTCCTCTGTTACATAAGCAATTCTATGTCTGATTGCATCCTGGGGGTTTTTAATGTTCACCAATTTCCCTTCCAGATACAATTCTCCGCTGTCCGGTTTCTCAAGGCCAAAAATAGTGTGCATCAATTCAGTTCTCCCTGCTCCCATTAAACCTGCAATTCCCAGAATTTCACCTTTTCGAACATGAAAGTGAATATCTTGAAATTGCCCTTGCTTTGAAAAATTTTTTACTTCAAACAGCACATTTCCTGGTTTTATATATTCTTTTGGATAGATTTCATTGAGATCGCGGCCGACCATATTTTTTATTAGCATATCCTGATTCAATTTTTCTGCAGACCAGCTATTTACATACTCACCATCTCTTAACACCGTTATGTCATCTGCTATTTTAAAGATTTCATCCATTTTATGAGAAATATAAATAATTCCTTTTTTCTTTTTTTTCAAATCTTCAATAATCTGAAACAACATCTCTACTTCCTTGTCCGTAATAGCGGAAGTGGGTTCATCCATAACAATTATTTCCGCATTTAGTGAAATTGCTTTTGCAATTTCGACTAATTGCTGATCAGCTACTTTTAACTTTCCTACTTTTATACTGGGATTGATTTTTACACCCAGCTCTTTCAATAATTCTTCAGTTTTCCGGTACATCTGCTTATAGTCAACAAAAAAGCCTTTACCCGGTTCTCTTCCCATAAAAATATTTTCCGCTACTGTCATTTCCGGAATTAAGGAAAGTTCTTGATGAATCATAGCAATTCCTAATTCCTGCGCATTCTTTGGAGAATGAATTTCAACTTTTTCCCCTTTAATTTTAATTATACCTTTATCACATTTATGTACTCCGGCTAAAATTTTCATCAAAGTAGATTTACCCGCGCCATTTTCTCCCATAAGCACATGCACAGTCCCTTCTCTGACAGATAATTCTATACCATCAAGAACTTTAACACTTCCAAAGCTTTTTTCAATTTTTTCCATTTCCAATAAAAATTTCAACCCCTCAACTCCTTCTTAGCCTGCCATTGTTTAGTTTTATTATACCTTCTTAATGATCCCGGCAGAGGTTTCAAAAATACGGAAAAGGTTTGAATTTTTTATATTATAAGAGACTCAGCTTCTGGGAAAAACTGAGTCTCTTATAAATGATAAAGAATGGTAGCTTGTACCATCCTGATTATCGATTTTCTTTCCGAAATTGTCTGGGCGTCTTATTTGTTATTCTTTTAAAGACTACTGAAAAGTATTTCGAATTTTGATATCCGCAAGTTTTTGCTACCGCCCGGACAGAAATCGCAGGATCTGCAAGTAATTCCTGTGCAACTTTGATCCGTTCACTTGTAATGTATTCATTAAACCCTAATCCAGTGCTTTTTCGGAATAATGCACTAATGTATCCTGTCGTTCTGGAAAACTTCTCCGCAACTTTGTTCAGATCTAATTCTTCTGCCAAATTACTTCCTATATAATAAAGGATATCCTCTATCAATTTTTCATTCCTATACTCTTTTCCTTCTCTCCTTTCTATTTCCCATAAGGCATTTACACCATATTTAATCTCCTTCTTCAATTCAGTAAAATCAAACAGCCAGCTAAAATCTTTCATCTGGATCTGCCGTCTCCATGCCAATCCCTTAATATCCTCAAACAGCTTTTCAATTTTTTCCAAAGCATGAATCGATTTCGGTTCTCTTATTAACTTTTCAAATACATTTAAAATATGAGGAATATTTCCATCTGCTTCTTTTAGCAGCTTTCCGGCATCTATGCCTTCTGATTTTCTTTCACCGCCTTTTACAAGCTCTGAATAGACTGATAATCTTTCCTTTCCTCCATAAATCTTAAAATTTGCAGTTTTTATGGCCTGCTTTAACGAATGGTTTAGATAACCTCTATCAAATGCTACGTCTCCAAGTCCTGCATATGTTCTTGATTTTCCAAATTTTCTAATAAGCTCATTACATTCTTGTAGCCCTGCTTTTTTAGCCTCCCAAAATGCCGGTTGATTGATACCCTCAAAAAGAATCACCATTTTCCCCGGCTCATATTCTACAGTCACAAAGCTATATGCTTTTTCCTTGACAGAAAAATACTCCTCCACTATATTTTGAGCAGCAAAATCCATGTATTCTCTATTCTGGACCGTTATCTCATATTGGATCATTGCACATACAAATAAATTCGATTGAAAATAGATGCCCAGCTCTTTAAGCCTATCAAAATATTTTTCTGCTTCTAATTGATTCCGGCAATGAAGGAGGGAAAGTAATGTTTCATTTTTTACTTGTTTTAAGAAATTTTTTGTCCATATGGTTTTTCTTACAGTTTCTTCTGTTTCCATCCTGCCTTTTTCTATTTCTTGTATATAATCATCAACCAATTCCAACAATTCCTGCTTTTTAATTGGTTTCATAATATAATCTTTTATACCCATTTTCATTGCACTTTTCGCATATTCAAAGTATTCATAACCGGTTAGAATAAATACTTCCGTAGAATATTTCTCATCCTTTAAGTGACGGATAAAATCCAATCCGTCACTTAAAGGCATACTGATATCGGTAATTACAAGGTCTGGATTCTCCTGTTCAACAATTTTCATTGCCCTGACTCCATCTTCTGCCTCCAGGCAGATGACTTCTCTGGACAGATCTCTATTTAAAATCTCTATGATTCCTTTTCTGATTAATTTTTCATCATCTGCAATCAGAATTTTAATCACACTTCATCCTCCTTTAATACAATCACAATCAGAACCTTAGTCCCTCCGCCAGGATTACTTTCAATCTTCACACCAGTCCCTTCATTCCCCACAATATCCAGCCTTTGCTTTACATTCACTATTCCTATGGAAGTCCCTTTATGCGCCCTGCTTTCAAGTGGCTTAGACTCTTTCATACTGACTCTTATTTCCTCCAACCGTTTTTCTTCCATTCCTTTTCCATTATCCTCTATACTGATGAACAATTTACCTTCTTCTCGATAGGCTTGAATGACAAGATTCCATGGAGGCATCTGATTTTTAAATCCATGTTCAAAGCAATTTTCCACAAATGGCTGCAGCATCATTTTCGGTACAATTATTTTTTCGATCCCCGCTTCTTTTTCCATAATAAACTTTAGTTGTTCATCAAACCTCATTTCCATTATAGAAATATAATTTTTCAAATTGTTCCATTCCATTTCAAAGGGTACTTCATGGCTGCCGAATTTAATACTATAGCGAAATAAATTTCCCAACGCGGACAAACGATTCCCAATTGCCCCATAACCGTCAATTTCACACTGCATACGCAAATTCTCCAAAGTGTTATATAAAAAGTGGGGATTAATCTGTGCCTGCAAAGCCTGAAGTTCCGCGTCTCTTTTTGCTCTTAATTGCGTCGCCATTTGATTAAATCTCTGCTCAATACGGGAAATTTCATCGTTGTTTTTATTCTCCTGTATAACGACATCATACTTACCCATTTCAATTTGTCCCATCATTCCATCTAATACAAGCAGCCGCTTCAGCATTTTTTTCATAAGCCAATGAATCAGCAACATAAGAATACCGGTCCCAAGAACAGCAATGATTATAACATTTCGGATCATCTGAGAAGCTGTGGAGAGAATCTCTGCTTTTGACATAGCTACGGCACAAATCATTCCATTCATTTCACACTGGGTATAGGTCATGATATATCTATCATTATCAATTGTAATTTCCTTTGTCCCCTTTTCTTTTCGCAAATCTGCAGCCTCAAAAAAATAAGATTCATAAAGCTTATTTCCATAAATAAATTTCCCTTCCTCATTAAAGAGTAGATAATCTGCTCTGTCGTCCTTGGAATAAAGATAGCTTTCACCAATAAGCTTACTTAGTTCCATATCGACTTCAATCAAGCCTATAAATTCTTTTGAAGTAATACTATGAATTTTTTGATATGCAGGAAGAATCAGAGAATCCATCTGCTCTACCTCCGCCCTTAATTTCTCTTGAGCTAAATCCGTCAGCACAAATTTTGCTGTTCGTACTTCTCCAAAATAAATCTTCGAATATGGATAACTTTCAATCCTTTGTATCCCCTTTACCTCATTATAGTAATCCTTGTCTAACAGTTGTGCCAATTCCACCTGCCAGTCCTTTAACCAGCCCTCTTCTGAAAACTGCGTATTACTTGAGTAAATTGTAATCCGATAATATAAATTCGGATACATGTAACGAATATCTAACATTTGCTTTTGTACATTGGAGACATAATAACTAATTTCTTCTTTGCTAAGAATATTTTTTTGATCCAAAAAGTAAAAGAATTCCTGTGCATACACAAGTTCATTAATAACAGAAATCATATGATTCAGATTTACTTCCATCTCTGCTTTCATACTATTAAGATCCTCTTCTCTCTTTCTTTTTGCATCATCAAGAAGTGAATTTTGAAATACGGAATAATAGAAAAAACTAATAGCAGTGAGTGGAATCACCAGAATAATAGTAATTGCCCATGTCATTTTCCCAACAAGTCCAATACTTTTAAAATAACTCGAAATCTTTCCCATATTATAAACATACCCCAATTCCCCAATAAATATAAACTATTCCTTTCTTCGTCCTTTTTTTGATTGTAGCATACTTGAAAACAAAAACAAAGTACTAACTTTCACACTTTCTTTTACACTATCCATTTTTATCAGCCAGGACATTGATATTAAGCGTACCAGGTTCAACGATTTTGGCAAACAGCTGGAATTACTGGACTACTTTGCTGATAATTGCTATAAAGGAATTGCAATTACCGCCCAGAACACTCCTGCTATTGCAGAAATGACCAAAGAAATATCGCAAAAGAACATTCCCGTCATTACCGTAAATACAGATATACCGAATTCTGGCAGACTTGCCTATGTAGGCAGCAATTATTATCAGTATCGCTGCCACTATCGACCAGCAGCCTCATTATCAAGGCTCAAAACCTTTAGATATTTTATTTGATTTTACCATTGATGGAATTGAATCTGTAGAAGAATACTATTACGTTGATGCTATTATTAAACCAGCAGCAATATATAAAGATATTGAAATAAACAAGAAAATGTGAAGAGAATATGACGTAAATAAGCAGGCAAATGCCTGCTTATCTCTACTCCCCAAGTTGGACTCGAACCAACGACAACTCGGTTAACAGCCGAGTGCTCTACCGACTGAGCTATTGAGGAATATGCAACTATTTTAGACCAAAATCTTTCATATGTCAAGGGCTAAATTAATTTTTTTGTATATATTTTTAATATATTTACAACAATTATCGCGTTACGTTTTTAATCCATTTATACGTCTTGTATCGCCAAATGCTAAATGGTAATTTTATGATCTCATCACTCATTAAAATAGCATAAACCCATACCACCGGAAGCTTGATAATAAATGCGGCAATAAAGCCAAATAGTATAGAAACACACCACATGCTTATCGCATCTAAATATAAGCCGATTTTAGTATCACCACCGCCGCGAAATATACCTACAATTGCCGTACCATTGATACTTTGGGCAAATGTAAAATAAGACATGACATACATCATATATTTTAAATAGTCATTTGCAGTTTCACCTAAGTTTAAATAGGTCCTGGCGGCAGGAGAAATACACAAAACAATGATTGCCGCTATAATTCCTATAATAATACTAAGCTTTAACAATTTTCCGGCATATAGTTTAGCCAGTTCTTCACGCTTCTCGCCAATGGCTTTGCCCACTAATATAGCTGCCGCATTGGCAATTCCAAAGGAGACGACTGTTGCAAATTGTCTCGTCACCTGGGCAATTGAGTTAGCCGCAACGGCTGATTGTCCTAAATGACCAATGATTGCCGCATATGTAGAAGTACCCACTCCCCATAACAATTCATTGGTCAACACCGGCAGCGAATATGTCATGAAGTCTTTGATTAACCATTTTTCCTGGTGAAACATATCTTTGAATTTCAAACTAACGACATTATTAAACTTTTTAGCATATATCATAACAATGATAAATTCCAATATTCTGGCCATCAATGTCGCCAATGCGGCACCTTTAATACCCATTGCCGGAAATCCGAACATACCAAAAATCAAAATACTATTAAAAATAACATTAAAAACGAGAGAAATTAAATAAACAACGGTAGATATAATGACTCTCTCGATACTTCTGATAATATTTAAATAGGTTATGGTTATCGCAATAAAAATATACGAAAATCCGGCTATCCTTAAATAATGTACGCCTTGTTCAATAACATCTGGCTCTGACGAAAAAATTCTCATCACATATTGTGGAATAGATAAAGTAATTATTGTAAATAAAAAGCCTATGGCCAAAGATATCTTAAGTGATATGCCCAATATCTTTTCAATTGTCCTTGTATCTGACTTTCCCCAATACTGAGAAGCTAAAACACATGCTCCTGAAGTCAGCCCGAAATACATTAATGTCATCACAAATTGGACCTGACCAGCCAATGATGCACCCGAAATAGCTGTTTCTCCCAGTCTGCCCAGCATAATAACATCTGCCGCCGTAACACCTACATTAATGAGATTCTGTAATGCCATTGGCAAGACAAGTTTTAATACTTTTTTGTAGAAAACAGAGTTTGATTCTCTATTAAATTCCAGTGATTTCATCATTCATAATGCCCCTATTCTTCCGTCAATAAAAATTCCCCGACAACAAATTCTTAAAGAATTATATTGGCAGGGAAGCTACCCTCCATTAATAATGTACAACACGGTTTTGAAACAACAATTGTCAATGGAGGTATTGTCTATTCATATCATTTGGATTTACGATGCTAATTTTGATTTTGCAACATCACACAGTGCGGTAAATCCGTCCGCATCATTAATGGCCATTTCTGACAGCATCTTCCTGTTGACATCAACCTGAGCTAGTTTTAATCCATACATAAATTTGCTGTATGATAATCCATTCAGCCTTGCACCTGCATTAATTCTGGCAATCCATAATTGTCTGAATTGACGTTTTCTTTCTTTTCTGCCTGAATAAGATGTAGCTAACGCTCTCATTACTGATTGCTTCGCCACTCTATATTGTTTAGATCTGGCTCCACGATATCCCTTCGCCAGTTTTAATACTCTTTTATGTTTCTTCTTTGCATTTAAAGCACCTTTAACTCTTGCCATGATAAATCCTCCGTTTCTCGAAATTATTGATATGGTAAAATCTTTTTCATATTCTTAACATTTGATGCATCTGTTATTGTGGCTTTTCTTAAATTTCTCTTCCTCTTTGCAGATTTCTTAGTTAAAATATGACTTTTGTTAGCTTTCATCCGTTTTAATTTACCAGTACCTGTTTTTTTGAAACGCTTTGCAGCTGCTTTTTTCGTTTTCATTTTTGGCATTGTATTGTCCTCCTTAAAATCTGATATTACGAATTACGTTTTTCACTTAAAAACATAACCATATTTTTTCCTTCGAGCTTTGCCGGTTTGTCAATTACAGCAATATCTGATAATTTCTCAGCAAATTGACCTAGAATAACTCTTCCTGAAGCTGTATGTGCGAGCTCTCTTCCCCGGAAACGGACAGTAACCTTGACTTTGTCACCATTGCTGATAAACTTTCTGGCATGGTTCATCTTCGTATTTAAGTCATTTGTATCGATGTTGGGGGATAAGCGAATTTCTTTAACATCAATTATTTTCTGTTTCTTCCGCGCTTCTTTTTCTTTTCGCGTCTGCTCATACTTATACTTACCGTAATCAATAATCTTGCATACAGGCGGCTTTGCCATAGGCGCAACCTTAACCAGATCAAGTTCCGCCTCTCTTGCAAGCCTGAGCGCTTCCTTTGATGATACAATTCCTAACTGCTCACCGTTTTCGCTAACTAAGCGAACTTCTTTGTCTCTAATTTGCTCGTTAATCATTAAATCGCTAAACATTGACACCTCCATATGTCCAATAAAATAAAAATAAAATGGCGAGCAAATATACTCACCATTTAAGCGTACAATATGTACGTAATTTCTTAAATATTAACCCAAGTCATCTAAATATGCTAAGGTGAGAGTGAGTACTCTGCTTTGCTTTTCTGTGTCTTCTTATATACAACTTCTATATGATATCATTTGTATTTGATAAAGTCAAGAAGATTTTTGTATTCTGCTTGACCCTTTATAGTATTTACATTAATCATTGATTTCCTTAATTTCTTTTGTTCGAATCTCTTTGCAGATTTCATCCACAAACTGCTCCAAATCCTTCTGCCCTTCATCACCGTTATAACGGCTTCTCACAGACACTACTCCCTGTGCTTCTTCATTAGCACCGACAATCAGCATATATGGTACCTTATCAAGTCTGGCTTCACGGATTTTATAACCCATTTTTTCAGCTTTATGGTCTGCTGCAGCCTTAATGCCATTTTCTCTTAAAGTTCTTAAGACTTTTTCGGCATAATCATAATACTTTTCTGAAATCGGCAGAACCCTAACCTGCTCAGGACATAGCCAGGCAGGAAATAGCCCGGCATATTTTTCAATAAGTATTGCCAGTGTTCTTTCATAACAGCCTAAAGATGTTCTATGAATAATGAAAGGACGCTTCTTCTCACCATTTTTATCAATATAATATAAATCAAAACGTTCTGCCAGGGCAAAATCAAGCTGGATTGTAATCATCGTATCTTCTTTTCCATATACGTTCTTAGTCTGAATATCCAGCTTAGGACCATAAAAGGCCGCCTCCCCATCTGCCTCCGTAAAATTGACACCTAAATTATTAAGAATTTCACGCATATCGTCCTGGGTTTTCTCCCATTGATGGGCTTCTCCTAAATACTTATCCTTGTTATTAGGATCCCACTTTGAGAAGCGGTATGTTACATCATTCTCCAAACCTAAAGTTTTCAGAACATATCTTGCCAAATCCAGACAGCCTGCAAATTCCTCCTCAATTTGTTCAGGGGTTACAATTAAATGTCCTTCAGATATGGTGAACTGCCTTACTCTGGTCAAGCCATGCATTTCTCCAGAATCTTCTTTTCTAAAGATTGTTGAGGTCTCACCATAGCGGAGGGGTAAATCTCGATAACTTTTCTGGCTATGCTTATATACATAATATTGGAAGGGACATGTCATTGGACGCAAAGCAAAAACTTCTTCATCTTTTTCCTCATCTCCTAAAATGAACATACCTTCTTTATAGTGACCCCAATGATCCGAGATGATATATAAATCTTTTTTAGCTACTAAAGGTGTTTTCGTGCGCACATATCCCCTTTTTTCTTCTTCATCTTCAATCCAGCGCTGAAGCGACTGCAAGATTGCTGTCCCTTTAGGCATTAACAGCGGCAAACCCTGACCAATGACATCAACAGTTGTAAATAACTCCATTTCGCGGCCTAGTTTATTGTGATCTCGCTTTTTTATTTCCTCCAGTTCCTGCAAATAGTCTTCCAGATCTGCTTTCTTAGTAAATGAAGTGCCGTAAACACGTGTCAGCATTTTGTTTTTTTCATCACCTCTCCAGTATGCACCTGAAGAAGAAATCAGTTTAATTGCCTTAATGTTTTTCATATTCATTAAATGCGGACCGGCACAAAGGTCGGTAAAGTCACCCTGCTTATAAAAAGAAATCACCGCATCCTCTGTCAAATCTTCTATCAGTTCAACTTTATAAGGTTCTTCCATCTCTTTCATTAATTCAATGGCTTCGCTGCGAGGTAACTCAAACCTTTCAATTGGAGGATTTTCCTTGATGATTTTCTTCATTTCTTTTTCTATTGCTGCTAAATCATCAGTCGATAATGGTTCCATATCAAAATCATAGTAATACCCTTTTTCAATCGCAGGGCCTATGGCACATTTGGCATGAGGGTACAGGCGCTTAACAGCCTGTGCCAGAATATGTGCCGTAGTATGCCTAAAGGCCTTCTTTCCGCCCTCCTCATTAAATGTCAATATATTTAACTCACAATCTGTCTCCACCTTAGTCCTTAAATCAACAACCTCACCATTTAATTCACCGGCACAGGCTATCCTTAAAAGACCTTCTGAAATGTCCTTGGCAATATCAATAATAGACATTTTTTCGGCATATTCTTTGACTGAACCATCTTTTAATGTAATCTTCATTATTTCATATCTCCTTTCTAAAACGCCATACATGGCGCACCAAAAAACGTCCCTTCCTCTGAAAATCCTGCAGAGAAAGGGACGAGCAAAGTCACACTCGCGGTTCCACCCTAATTGCTTTAAAACCACTTCATTAGACGATAACGGAATCACCGGACCGGATTGGGGTCACTCAGAGGTAGTTTTGGGCCACTTCTCATTAGGATACTTCCAGCTTTGTATCCTTCTCTGTAAAGTTTCATGGCTTACTCTTCTCTTCAACGTGTTTTCTTACACTTTATTATAGCATTCATATTATCTTTGTCAATCAATTTTTATAAATTTCGCATCTGGTCATGCAGGGACTGCATGCGTTTATCTGTATCATGGATAATTTCTGCACACTCACGCAATTGATTAGAGAACTCTTCCGGAACATTACCATCAGTTTTATACCTCAATTGATGCTCCAAACTGGCCCAAAAATCCATAGCTGTCGTCCGAATCTGTACTTCCACCTTCATATATTGCTTTCTATCGGAGAAAAATACCGGTATCTCAATAACCATATGTAGGCTGCGATAACCATTAGGCTTTGGGTTTTCTATATAATCCTTTACCAAAATGACACGTATGTCGTCTTGCTTCAAAAGCATGTCAGCAATCATATAAATATCTGAACCATAACCGCATATGACGCGGATGCCTGCAATATCATGAAGATTTTCAACAATTGACTCCATGGATACAGGGAACCCTCTGCGATGAAGCTTCTCAACAATGCTCTCCGGCTTCTTAATCCTGTGTTTTAAATATCTGATAGGGTTTCTTTGACTTTTTATTTGAAATTCGTCATTTAAAATCTCAAGTTTGGTCTGCATTTCCTTGACCGCCGCAGTATACATCATCATTAATTCCCTGAATTGTTCTGCCATGTCTTTAAGTTTCCCGGCTTTTATGACTTCTTCTCCTTCACTCAGCAGCAGCCTTTCTAAATCTGTAATCATTTCCCATCCCCTTATCTTTATGATGGAAACATTATACCATTTTTCAACATTATTTTGTATAGAAATCCAAATTATTTAGTTATTTTTAATAAGTTAATCAATTCTCCTGAATCTGCTCCAAAATCAATGTCAAAACTTCATCTCTTTCGATATCAAGAACGAGTGCAAATTCATCATAAAGTAGACTTTCGGCCGCTTTCATGAAGCGTTCATCTGACATAGACAATTTTTTGCCATCGGCTATACGGTTTTGTTCATGAAAATATAGAGTTTTAATCAATTTTACAAGTTCTTCCCGATTACCTTCAGCAAGAATCTCTTTATACTTTATCTTACGTAAGTTTTCATTTTCAATCCAGATTGTATCTTCATTTGGCATTGTCCTTATCATGTCATATATTTCATCAGAAGATAAGACATGACGCATTTTATTCGTTAAAGTTTCATTACTGACAGGAACAAAAATAGTTGCTTTTGTGTCGTAAACAGGTCTTAATATATAATATGTCCTCTCTTTGCCCTCATTAAAGTCTTTTTTGGCAATATCGATAATCTCACAGACACCTCTGGCACCGTACATAACCATATCACTTACATTAAACATATTATTTTCACTCCATCATCTTAAAAAAGAACGTGCATTTTGCCTACCGTTTGGCAACGCAAACTACACGTAATTTACAGTCTATATTAGTATAACACTTTTTTGTAAAATTTGTCATAGGCAATTTAAACGAAATTATGGTCTTTTATATTGGGATTTCTAATTTATAACCTGTTCAGCCCCTCGCTCTTCGCTGACCTCAAGGCTGATTACATTTAAAGCAACAAAATCGTTACCATTACGTTGTATTTTTTTAATAGTGCCGGTTACGACAATCCAATCATCTATCTCTGGGTATTCACCATCATAGCGAATCTCAAAACCTGCTGAAGAATCATTAACACAGCATGCCGGACCATACCGGATAACGAAATGGCGGGTCATCTCTTCCTGGGTATCTTCCATATGATAATAAAGCCCTTCAATTTTAATAATCTTATCAATATAATCATCTGGATTCAGATAAATATCATTACATTGAGTAATAAACATCTTTTCTGTTATTTCATATATACCATCATCAGGTTCGCCGGTTTCAGCGGCTGTTTCTATTTCCGAAAGTTCAGTATCGGTGCCGTCAGTTTTAGCTGCCACATCCTGACCATCAGGAACCTCATTCTTAGCACAACCTATCAACAGACATATGCATAAGCAACAGAAAAGCAACAAACTTTTCTTCATTCTGAACCTCCTTTTATACCTTGTTCTTAATTAGCCCTAATAATGAAAACAGGCAAAATGCCACAAGATTAACAATAACAACACTGGCACCCGTTGGTGTTGAATAAACAAATGATATGACAATACCAACACAAAAACATATAACCGATAAAACGACGGAGCTTATCACGACACTTTTAAAACTATTAAATAACCTCATAGACGTTAATGCAGGAAAAATAATCAAACTGGAAATCAGCATGGCACCCATCATCCGCATGCCTACCACAATAATCAGGGCTGTTAACAAAGCAATCAGCATATTGTAAAATCCCGATTTTGTTCCGGTGGCTTTCGCAAAGCTTTCATCAAAGGTTACTGCAAATATTTTATTATAAAAAATCACATATAAAATTAAAACAATAACTGTTACTGCTACACTCAGGTAAACATCACTTTTACTCATCGCCAGAATACTGCCAAACATATAGTTACATATATCTGTGTTCATGCCTGTTGTCATAGAAACAATCATAACGCCGATAGCCAAGGCACTGGTGGATATCAATGCGATAGCTGCATCGCCTTTAATTTTACTGCTTTCACTGATTCGTAAAAGCAAAAAAGCAGCTATTAAGACAATGGGTATGGATACTTGAAGCGGCGCCAAATTCAAAGCCATGGCAAAGGCTAATGCGCCAAATCCCACATGGGATAAACCATCACCAATCATTGAGTACCGTTTCAGTACAAGACTGACACCGAGAAGCGCCGAGCATAAGGCCACAAGTACGCCGACAATGAGTGCCCTGACAATGAATGTATAGCCAAGTAATTCCTTAAGAAATTCAATCATTCCGGACACCTCCTGCCATTTGTTTATATATTGGGGTCGCCACATATTCATCTTTACTTCCATAAAACAACGGCTCACCTTGCATATGAAGTATTTTGTCCCCATATTTGACTGCACTTTCAATATCATGAGAAATCATGATAATTGTCATCCCCTGCTTACTTAACTTCTTAATAATCTGATACAATTCACCGGCCATCATCGGATCCAGGCCGGTCACCGGCTCGTCTAACAGCAGAACTCTGTCTGCCGCACATAAGGCCCTGGCTAAAAGTACCCGCTGCTGCTGTCCCCCGGATAAATCACGATAAGATTTTTTCCTGAGATTTTCTATATCCAAATATTTAAGGTTTAATAATGCCCTTTCCTTATCCTTTTTTGTATAAAAAGGTAGCTTACTACTTCGGTTTAAGCAGCCAGATAATACAACTTCACCAACATTGGCCGGAAAATCCTTTTGAATAACTGTTTGCTGGGGCAGATAACCAATTTCATTTTGTTTAATGCCATTAAAAGCAATCTTTCCTTCCGATAACTTTACAAGACCCAGTATCCCTTTCATCAGCGTGCTTTTACCTGAGCCGTTTTCACCAACAATACACAAATAATCACCCTGCTTTAGACTAAAGCTGATATCCTTAACCACAGGTGTCTTTGTATATCCGATTGATACTTTTTCACAAGTCATAATATCCATTTTAATTCAATCCTTTTCTTAAATTCTCAGCATTTTGGCTCATAATAGACACATAGGTTTCTCCTGCTTCGAATTCGTCTTTTGTTACATTCTGGCATGAGTGAAGCAATAACATTTCAACGCCTGTCTGTTCGCTGAGGGCCTGGGCAACCTTTTGATTGCTTAACTCAATATAGAATAGGTAAGGAATATCTCTATCATTTATCAGATTTATTAAGTATGCCATTGTTGCCGCATCAGCCTCTGTATCACTGCTGCATCCGCTAAAAGCCGCCCGGTAGGAAAGGCCATAAGCATCTGAAAAGTATCGAAAAGGATAACGGTCCCCGAATACAAGTATTTTCCGCTTGGCATTATTAACAATTTCCTGTATTTCTTTATCTATAGCTTTGATCTCGGCAATATAGTCCTCTTCATTTTTCAGAAATATTTCGTTGTTGCCCGGTTCAATTGCCCGAATAGCCTTTCCTACTGCTTCAACTAATAGAATTGCATTCCCTGGAGATGTCCAGATATGTTCATCACTCTCGGACTCCTCTTCTTCCTGGCCAGCTTCATGCTCTTTATCCGACATCATACCTTCTACCAGTTCTTCATCAACTGTATCTACATAATCCATCAGACGCAAGGTTTTCACGCCTTCTATTTCTGCGGATTCCAACAGCTCCTCTACCCATACTTCACTTTCACCGCCAATGTATATAAATAAATCAGCATTTTCTATTGTAATAATATCGGCAGGGGTCGGTTCAAAGGAGTGAACCTCTGCTCCAGGCTTTATTAACATCTCTATATCCGCATAATCACCGGCAACGGCTCTGGCAAAATCATACGAAGGAAATGTAGTTGTTACAATGCTTATCTTACTATCGGCCGCACCTTTTGTACTTACCACATTAGCATCTGTATTTTTTGCACAACTATATAAAACTGTCATTATTAAGACCAAAATAATAATAACAAATATTCTGTTTTTCATGGTATCCCTCCAAATATATAGATTGTTTACGAGTCACCAAAATGTTTCAATGATTTAACCGCACTTTCAATCGGATTGGCGTTTCAAAAACAATATATTTAAATTTATTAATTACATATTCTTCTAAAAAAAAGGGCAAAAGCAATAAGAACAGAATCGCAAAAACTGCATGGCTGCCCCACTTCTTCAGACTTGTCTGAATGCCCTGAAGTTCTTCACAAATCGGGCAATTCTCTTTCTGACAGTCATGATTGGCATATACAACAAAGGTCAAGCTCATTAATAAAAATATGCAAATTATATTAATTAAAATATAAACTGTCAATGAATGTTTGTATTTGAAGCACTTTTTTAACATATATCTCCTGACCTTTCTCTGAAAACGACTCCTACAGTGTCATAATATTATAACCTTATGTATATTATCTGTCAAACAACCCTTATTCAAAAATATCCAAAAATATTATATAAAAATGTTATTGACCACCTTGGTTGACTGTGCTATTATTGAATTTTATACCAAGATATTTTATAACCCGGAGGATTTAAAGATATCGGCCACTGCCATGAAATGCTATGATGAAATTTTTACATTATATTCAGAAATAATTTCCCTTATCCGGACAAATTGCGACACGTCGAACTTCCGCACTGATATGGATATCAATAAAGTGATAAGATATATTAACTGGTGCCTGGAAGGTTATTCTGATGAGCTTATCAACAAGTTTAAATCAGAAAAGCAAAATCTTTCTAACATGGATTTAACTCCTTATTGGGATGAATATTATGAAATTCTAGTTGATTTAAAAAAAATATTTTATAAAAATAGTAATCAAGGAGGTTTATGATTATGTCAATTGTCAATGTCAATCATGTGACCAAGAAGTTCGGAAAGTTTACAGCTTTAGACAGCCTGAATCTCTCTGTAAATGAAGGTGAAATTTATGGTTTCATCGGACCTAATGGCGCCGGTAAAACGACTACCATCAGGATCCTTCTAGGCATTTTGCAAGCGACAAAAGGGAGCGCCACTATTTTTGGACAGGATGCATGGAAAAACGCCGTGGAAATCCACAAGAGAATTGCCTATGTACCGGGAGACGTCAATCTATGGCCTAACCTCACCGGAGGCGAAGTCATTGATCTTTTTGTCAAGCTTCGCAGGAATAATAATAAAAGTTACCGTGAAGATTTAATAAAAAGATTTGATTTAGACCCAACAAAAAAGTGCCGGACCTACTCCAAAGGCAACAGGCAAAAAGTAGCTTTGATTGCTGCCTTTGCATCTGATGCAGATTTTTATATTTTAGATGAACCTACCTCTGGTTTGGATCCTCTGATGGAGAGTATTTTTCAAGAATGTGTTATGGAAGCCAAAAAAGAAGGTAAAAGCATACTTCTCTCCAGCCATATTCTATCTGAAGTGGAAAAATTATGTGATAAAGTAAGTATTATACGTCAAGGTAAAATTATTGATACAGGGACATTGACCGAGTTAAGGCATCTGACCCGTACCAGTATTTTAGTCCAGACGGAGCGTCCTGTAGAAGGCCTTAAACAAAATCCAAACGTCCATGATATGAAAATAACTCCTGGCGGTTTGAATTTCAGTGTCGACACAGAAGCTTTAGGCTCGGTTATTTCACATGTCAGCCAATATAATATCCTGAGCTTAAGTAGTACACCGCCGACACTGGAAGAACTTTTTATGCGTCATTATGAGCAACAATAAGAAGGGGGGAGCTAAACAATGACTTACGAACTTTTTTCAGGCAGTGGGACGCTTACCCGCTTTATCCTGCGCCGTGACCGTATTTCCATACTGCTATGGCTGAGCGGCATCATCGGCTTTACACTTTTTTTGGTACCTATAATGGATAATCTTTATTCAACTAATGAAGAACTGGCGGTGATGGCACAAACGATGCTAAATCCTGCCATGGTCGCCCTGGTAGGGCCTGTATATGGCGCCGACAACTATACTACCGGAGCGATGTACGCAAATATGATGATGTTAATCATGGCAATTGTGGTGGCTGTTATGAATATTTTTTTAGTAACCCGCCACACCCGTCAGGATGAAGAGCTTGGCCGCATGGAAGTTGTGCGTTCCCTTCCGGTTGGCAGATTATCAAAACTTAGCGCTGCTTTATTGACCTCAATCTTAGTTAATGCTGTTTTGGCACTAGCCATCGGCTTGGGGATTACTGCATTTGGTATTGACAGTATGGGCTTGAATGGTTCAATGCTTTTAGGGGCTGTTATGGGGGTTACCGGCCTCTTCTTTGCTGCGGCTACAGCTATATTTTGCCAGCTTACAGCCAACAATAGGACGGCTACCAGCTTTTCTTTTATCTTTTTGATGCTCCTCTATCTGCTTCGGGCGGCAGGGGATTTGAAAGCAGAAGCGCTATCACTGATATCACCTCTGGGCTTAATCCTACGTACTGAGGTCTATGTCGGCAACAACTGGCGGCCTATATGGATTGTCCTTGGCATCAGCCTTTTGGCCGCAGGATTGGCTCTCTACCTGGCAAAAATCCGGGATTTAGGCTCTGGCCTCCTACCGGCCCGCCCAGGCAGGGCAAGGGCAGGCAAGCTATTGTCGACACCTTTAGGCCTGGCTTTCAGGCTCCTTCGTTCCTCTATCATCATCTGGGCAGCAACAATGTTTGTATTTGCTGCCATGTATGGTTCCATCTTTGGAGATTTGGATACTTTTATCGGTAGTAATGAAATGCTAAAAGCTATATTTGCACAGAATACCGAATTTTCCTTTGCTGAGCAGTTTATTGTATTGCTAATGGCCGTCATGGCAATGCTTGGTACAGTGCCTGTACTATCTTTAATGCAAAGGGTTCGCCAGGAAGAAAAATCAGGACATACAGAACAGCTTCTAGCCAGGGCCGTATCACGTACGACATTGCTTACATCATACTTCATCATCTCCCTAATCGTGAGCGTTCTTCTAATGTACCTTACTGCACTCGGGTTCTGGTCTGCAGGCTCCATTACAATGGCAGACGCCCCTTCGTTTGGTACATTTATTGAAGCCGCCATGGCCTATTTACCGGCTATCTGGGTGATGTTGGGCCTTACCATGGTGCTGATAGCCTACCTGCCGGGTAAATCTTCCCTGATTTATTTATACCTTGGCTTTAGCTTTCTCAGTATTTATATTGGTGCCATAGCCAGGTTGCCGGAATGGGTTGGTAAGCTATCTCCTTTCGGACATATACCTCAGATTCCGGTTGCCGATATGGATGCTCCAAAGCTTATCATTATTACAATTATCGCAGCCTCTCTCTTTGTCTTTGGTTTTATTGGATTCAGACATAGAGATGTGAAAATGTCTTAATGGAAAGGGCAATCAGTCAAACACCCGGCTGATTGCCTAATTTTTAACCTCCTAAGGAAGTCCCCCGCTTCTAAGCGAAGCGGATTACGAGTATCCTCTTTGACTAAGTAAATATTTGACGCTTGATGACTTCCAAAAGTACAAGATATATTTCCCAATATGTGTCTTTCAAATATTTATCCTGTAATGGAAATCCTGCCTCATACGGCAGCGTTTCGATTGTTATTGCCGGTTTCTTAAAATTCTCAGAATAGAAATTCACCGTATTTCCCCCACTGAGTACATCGGAAAATTCCTCTTCCTGGTTACCTAAATCATACCCCGTTATTTCCTGTAAACACAAAGCCAAATTTTTGCATTTTTGATTATAGGCATAGGGCATTGCGCTTCTATAATAGTAAATAACTTCTCCCCGTGAATGAAAGTCTATGTAGGCAATGGTGTCATTTTCGTTGAAGACATTGATTAAAGCCTTTGTTTCATTTTCACTTCCGGCCCACCTGCTTGATGCCTGTGAATTAAAAGAAGCACAGGGAAAATTCCGGTTAACATCAATGCCCCTTCCATTAAATTTCCATTCTTCATATGGGATGTTCCGGCTGACAATCTTTTCTCGTAATATCTCATCCTTAATTTCTTCAAAACCTTCCATGGCAATAACATGTCCGTCGGGGTTTAAAACCGGAATCATACAAATTGAACAAGTATCTAAAAAATGGCATATGTCATATTTACCATCAATCACCTGGCCTTCCTGATAACATCGTAAGTAACTCTCCAGAATTTCAAGTAAAATGGTCGGATTAATGCTTTCTCTTCCATGGACACCACCGGAGCAAATCAAACATTTTTCACCATATCCGATTTTCAGCATTGGTATTTTTCGGCCATCATGGCTTACACCTATAGTCTGATAATCTAAAAAATTGGAATACTTACGGTATATCTCTTTAATCCGCTCCATCATCTCTCCATAAGTTAGTATTTTATTTAATGGACTCAAGGTATCTAACTCCTTAAATATCTTGTTTCCATAATCTATGATTAACTTCCGGAAATTATGAAGTATAATTGTCTCGGCCAATGCCCATGCATTCTGGTTTTTAAGGTATATTTCTCCCTTTAAATCTATTTCTTTCATCTATCGTATATCTTTGCCTTTATCCCATATGTAATGCCAATCAAAAACTAAATGCCAATGATGCTCCACTAAAAATATGCTGCATCTATTATACATGGTTTTTTCCTGCCTGATGGCAGTTTTCAATACCCTGTATCTTTGTATGGGTGTTTCAATGATTGATACTACCGTTGCCTTAAACTGGGCAATTTTATTTAGCTTATCCTCTATGCTCCTCTGCATTGCCCACAATAAACTGTCATATGACCTCATAAACACTGTAAGTTCAGTCACTGCCGCAATCTGTTCCCTTGCGCGTGCAATCCTGTCAAGGCTGTTTCCCAATCCGTCTTCATCTAATAGCCTATGCCGCTCAAATATGTATCTATCAGTGAACTATACTTATCATTAGCCGCCTTTATATTCCTCCACATGACATATAAGCCCTCTTATGGCCGGTAAATGGGTGCTTGAATAATAATTTCTCATGCTGTCATAAGATACACCCACTAGCTGCTTTGTTGTTTCTGTAAATGCGGAAACACTGCCCTGGAGCAGCTCTGCCTGGCTAATGACCTTATCCAGATGGTTATTCATCTGGGTCAACTGTGACCTGACGCTGCCTGTATCCATAAATAATCCCATATACTTTAATCCTCCTCACGTTGTAAACACATTTGTTGACGCTGGTATTCCAGCTGGTATTCTTCCTCTTCCTCAGATAAGACACGCCTTCGGCCTTGCAGTTCTCCCCTTTTCTCCTCCAGCCCGTTCAGCACCTGTTGATGGCATTGGTGGAAATCAGTTATATGCGGTTATCATGAATGAATTCATATTCCAAAAATAGAATTTTAAACTTTGCCTTTCTTTCCTTCATATTTCCCCAGCCATTGTCCATAAATTTCCCTAAATCTGTCTTCCTCCTCATCATGGAACCCTATAAATATAATACGGTCTATATTTTCCTCATTGAAATAAAATGTCTTCTTAGGCACTAATCCCAATGGATATATGCAGGCAGAATAATCATACATCAGCTGCACATTTTCATTCTCCGTCAATGGTCCGCGGTTTAGAACCATAAGTTTTTTTCCGCCACCTTTATAAATATACAATAGAGCCTATCTCTAACATTGCTCATGCCTCCTATAAAAAAATAGTAATATAGTATTTAAATAAAAGTACTTATTTCCTTACTTATTTTGATTATATTAATCTAATTAAAACATAAGGCTTCTAACGACACTCTTGGAATCAAGAAAAATGCCTGATAAATATTTTACATATCCTTATTAATTCTTTTTTAGCCTGCATATTCCATGATTCTATATCTCATCAACCGGCTTGGCTTAAATTTCAATCCTTATGATTGCCATAGACGCTTACTTATTCTTTCCATTTTATTTCCTCTCCTTCTAGTATGACCCATCAAACGGATTTATTGTTTCTCTTCCAATAAATCTAGCATACTGTCTTTATATCCTGAAAATATGCGTATCCTAGAGGAATCCACTAGAATTTTATAGTTCTTATTCCTCCATACGCATCTGCATTGCCCCTAACAAGCCATCAATGTATTCTATAGCCCAAGATCATCAGACTTAAACCCAATGGATATATGCAGTGCGAATAATCATATGCCTCATAAGCCATTCCCATTTATATAGAAATAGGTTACACTTTTTTTATATATAACTCATTAGTACACACCTCTAACGAAAGCCTTGGAACCATGTAGTAATAACACATTAATAGAACAAGATAAAGAAAATATGTTGCAAAATTTATTGAGGAAGAGAATAAAAAATGTATTGCAAATAAAACCCATGTGCATTGTAACATAAGTACCACAACTAAAAATAATATAAAATTTTTAATATACGGCTTTTTTAACCTGCCTTTAACATATCCATTAAAACCAGCCGGAATTATATCGACATTACTTTGACATATAATCCAAATTTCTTTTTTTTCTTTACCCTTTGCCATTCATGCCAACAAAATAAGATACTAAAAGGAACAAAAACAAGTAAAAATCGAATCCACATTGCTATGTCTTGATTTCCTACCTTTTCATAAATTATTCTAAAACTCGTTGAAGAAAATGCGGTAACACCTATAATAATTCCCATTCCACCTCCATTTTCCTTCCAACTCGTCTTATAATACAATCTGGAAGTATCTTCTACTTTATAAAATCTGGCTGGTATTAAATTAAGAATCAATCCCCAAAAAACACTATACCAATGTGGCAGCATATCTAATAAATAAGTACTTCCTTCATACTCCATAATTTTATACCCAAGCATGCGACTCGGTTTCAATACTACTTGATTTGTTTCACCGAATCCCTTATTTATTCTTTTCATAGTTTTAACTCATCCTCCTTTCTACCATGACCAATTAAATGGATTTATCACGTCTCCAACAGACTCTATGCCACCCAAATAAGTAACTATCTGTAAAGCATATCACCTGTGAAATATGCAACAACAGCTGTTACTCCCAAGCTTCTTGACATATTCTTATCTCCTGTAAAATTTCTCTTTTTCCCATGTACGCTCTCCTAACTGTCGCTAAATATAGTATAAATTCCTTTTCTTATTCCTGTTTTCCGACTCCTTTTGCCTTTTATGCTCGACTTTTGTCTAAAGCTCCTAACATAGCTGAGAGATTAATGATTTCATCTAATACAGAATAACCATAATATAAAATGGGGAAAGGCAAGTTAATTAAATGTAATAGTGGCAATTATTCTTCCCAGTCCTCAGGTTTTAGTCTCCATTCCTCATCCGGAAGTGTACCCTCTTTGATTTGCCTTCCCGTATCTGTATCAATGACCCTTACTACCAAATGCCAGTCTTCAGGATTCTCTCCCTGAAACATTCGCAATGCTATAATACTACTAGCGGTGAGGGCATAAACACTTATCACTTGTAGCGTCACTGCCTCGCCTAAAGTTTTATTATCATTTGCCATGTCATTATTCATTCAATATATAAAACCGGCTGCCGCTATTACCCCTATGATCCAAGTTTAATTAAATTCACACCTGTATCTTCTATAAACCATGGAATTGCATCGGATAAAAGATCTGTTAGCATTCAGTTTATTAATAACCGCCTGACTGCCCATTTCTTATCCAATTCCTGCCCCCATGTCAAGGTTGTTGCCATAGCCTTATAATTTTAAACTTTGCCTTTCTTTCCTTCATATTTTCCCAGCCATTGTCCATAAATTTCTCTAAATCTGTCTTCCTCCCCATCATGGAACCCTCTAAATATAATACGGTCTTTTCCTCATTGAAATAAAATGTCTTCTCAGGCACTAATCCCAATGGATATATGCAGGCAGAATAATCATACATCAGCTGCACATTTTCATTCTCCATCAATGGGCCACGGTTTAAAACCATAAGTTTTTTTCCGCCACCTAATATACAATAGAACCTATCTCTAACATTGCTCATGCCTCCTATAAAAAAATAGTAATATAGTATTTAAAATATTCCCTTATACGAAAGTACTTTTTTCCTTACTTATCAACAGCAATTCGAATCCATTATTTATATCAAGACTAACAATTCTTGCAGCTACCGAAGAATAAAATTCCTTTTCTTTCACGCAACATGTCTACTATATAAGTATTTTATTCATATTCCACAATTTTATATCGGGACATGCAGCTCGGCTTTAGTACAACCAGATTCATAATTTAATAAACATATAATCGCATATATTTTCCAAGCTTAACCTAGGTATATAAAAATAATATAAAAATAATATAAGTGGGTAAAGAATATAATATGCAGCTTCTATGGTTGGTGACAGACAAATATATAGTATCATAAAAATTGTCAATCCATGCATCATGAACACTGCAAATATTAATGTTAAGGCGTTTTTTATCAAAGGTTTCTTTGGTTTCCATCTAATATACCCATCGGCTTCATCTAAAATTCTGCCATCTCTTTCTTTACACAGTCTCATAATTATCTTTTTTTGATACTTTCTCTGACGTCCATACCAATATGAGCAAATACCTAGTATGATTAGGAGAAAAATAATCCTAACCCACATTGATATATCTTGATTACCAATCCTTTTAGAAATGATTCTTAAGGCTGTCGAGGCAGACGCCGATAATCCTGCAGTAATTGCAAATATGCCTCCACTTACCTTCCAAGTCATATTATAATGCAGATTAGGATTGTCTTCTATTATATAGCATCTGGCTGGTATAAAATTAAGGAACATTCCTATAAGAAAACTATACCAATGGGGAGCCATGTCTATTACATAGGTATTGCCTGCATATTCCATTATTCTATATCTCATCAACCTGCTTGGCTTAAATTCCAATCCTTGTGATTGCCATAGACGCTTACTTATTCTTTCCATATTAATTTCCCTCCTTCTACCATGACCCATCAAATGGATTTATTGTATCCCATACAGTTCCGGCAAACCCACCAATAGCATTCAAACTATCATTAAACTTATCTCCAACCCAGTTGATCCCATCACCAATGTTTTCAATGACTCCATTAGCTTGCTCGCCAAGCCAGTTAATCCCCTCATCAATATTTCCTCCAAGCCAATCAAGACCATCTTTGATTCCAAGCACATTATTATCATACAGATAAGATGCCCCTATACCTGCAATTGTACCAATTGCGGCAGCTCCTAGTATTGCCCAACCAACATGTGCTCCAGCCGCCATCGCAAAAGCTGTATACACCGTAGAAGTTCCCATGCTTGTTCCTGTTGTAAGTACATTATGCGAAACAGCTTCTCCGAAAGTTTTTTATCTTTTATCATATCATCATAAATACCATAACAAAATGCAGCAGCGCTTACTGCCCACCCTAATCCTTTTCCAAATTTAATAGCTTTGCTTCCCCGTTCCATTATTTGAACACTTTTAGCAAGTGAACTACTTGAACCTGCCATGATAAAAGAACTTTCCGGACCAAATAATACCCCCGATGATCCAAGTTTAATTAAACTTCCACCTGTAGCTTCTATAAACCCTGGAATTGTATCGGATAAGAAATCTGTCAACATTCCTGGAATTTCAACATCTGGTGCTTTTTCTGCATACTCACTAAGTTTCTTCAAGTCATCCTCTGTTATATCCGGTATTTTTTCTTCTAATTGGCTCAGGTATTCTTCTGCCCGTTTATTAATGGACACCTGCATTGCCTGAACAAATGCCTTGCTCTTTCCATTTATATTTTCAATCACCTGTGTAATCTGATTCGTTATTTCCCGCATTTGATTGCCTAGTTCAACCAATTTTACTGAAGTTTCAGGTGCCTCAAATACCTGTTCTGTAATATTTTGTATAAGAGACATATACGCTGACCCTGCTTCTTGTAAAAATGTTCCTCCCTATCATCTACCGCTCCATTTGGAACGCTTCGACATCCTCTAGTCCCTGCTCTTTTCGGCGAATCTGATTTATATTATAATCAAGCATTCTTTCATAAGAATTATTTCTGATATAGTCTATTCTGTTCACTTTTCTTCCCTTTTACCTAAAATTATAGCTAAGGCTGCAAAAAGCAATATATCCTACCCTTTTGCAGCCTTCTTGGTGAATGCTGTCATTATTTTATTCATTGATACCGTTCACTTGTGCCATTAGGCTATTTTACACCCACCTGGCCAGCCATTCCACTATCTGTATCCTGGACAGTAGAAACGATGCTGTCCATTTGATCTGCAATGTCTTCGACTAAATCTCTGGTGGCTTCAAATCCTGGTGTCAGGTCAGCAAACTGGTCTATATACTTTTCGCTTGTCTCGCCTCTCCAGACATCAGGTAATGAATTGACAATCTCAGTCATTTTTTGGATTGCGGTGTCAAAATTGTCTCTTTCAGTCCTTAACTTCTGTGAAGCAGTTGTTAATCCATCATAATCTAAATAAATATCGTTTTATGCCATATCTTTTCTCCTTACCTGAAATTTCCATTATATACTAACACATCCACATTTATTTGACAACATATTATTATGGTTCCATATAGAATCTTATTATTATGGTTCCATATAGAATCATATCGGCTTTTATTGATATAACCTTAAAGGAAATTGGCAAATAAGGCTATGAGCAAGGATCGAAAGCGGATTACGAATATCCGGAGCGACTAATATTTTGTTATATATTGGAATTTCGGTCTTGTAGTTTATTTCTGAAGCTAGTATAATATTTATGATTACTTAAATAGATTGGAGGAACTATCTATGGAAACAATGAAAGCGATTGCAAGCCGACAATCCTGCAGATCCTATACAGGAGAACAAGTTACAGAGGAAGTATTACAGACAATTTTAGAAGCTGCTAACGCCTCTCCGGTAGGAATGGCTAAATTTGATGAAGTGAAGCTTACAGTCATTCAAAACAAAGTACTTTTAGAAAAGTTAGATCAAGTAGGTGCAGATTTTATGGGAAATCCGGATCTGCGTCCAACATATGGTGCACCGACAATAATCTTAGTGTCTGCAATCAAACCGACCGATCCACAAAATCCATCTTCATATTGCAATGCTGCTTGTATTGTGGAAAACATGGCAATAGCCGCTGCAGATTTAGGACTTGGCAGTGTGTATCTTTTAGGCGTTATCGCCGCTTTAGGGACAAATACTGCACTTTGCACAGATTTGAAAGTTCCTGATGGGTTTATACCGGTTTCTGCTATTGCTTTGGGAAAGAGTAAAGAACCTCTTAAAGAACGGATATTGACTACTTCTAAAATAGTTACCGAATATGTCTGTTAAGACATTGATAAAGGCTGTCTCAATTTTGAGACAGCCTTTATCATAATACCTTATTCAAAAAATCTATCGTCCTTGGCTCTATAGGATGGCTAAAAATCTCTTCTGGTGTTCCTTCTTCCACAAGAAGGCCTCCATCCATAAATACTACCCGGTCAGCCACTTCTCTGGCAAATCCCATTTCATGGGTTACGACTACCATGGTCATTCCTTCTGATGCCAATTTTTTCATAACCTCCAGAACCTCGCCTACCATCTCCGGATCTAGAGCGCTGGTTGGCTCATCGAATAACATAATATCCGGATTCATTGCCAATGCACGGGCAATAGCAACTCTTTGTTTCTGGCCACCGGATAACTGGCCGGGATAAACATCTGCCTTATCCTCCAAGCCAACACGTTTTAATAATTTCATTGCATTGGCTTTTGCAGCTTCCTTATCCATAATCTTTAATTCAGTAGGAGCCAGTGTAATGTTTTTGATGACCGTTTGATGCGGAAAAAGATTAAAGTGCTGGAATACCATGCCGATATTCTCTCTCATCTTATTAATATTGACCTTTTTATCTGTTATGTTTTCTCCATGTACAAACACTTCACCGCCGGTTATCTTTTCAAGCCGGTTTAGGCATCGAAGAAAGGTACTTTTTCCGGAACCAGACGGTCCAATCAGACAAACCACTTCTCTCTCGGCAACTTCCATGTCAATGCCTCGTAATACATCTAATTTGCCAAAGGACTTTTTCAGCCCCTTTACAATTATTTTATTTTCCATAAGACACCTTCTTTTCTATAACCTTTGCTGCTTTTGAAAGAATTGTACAAATAACAAGATAAAATAACGCTACTGTCAGCCAGATAGCCATTACCATAGAGGTACCATTTGCCGCAAGAATCTTACCATTGTAGGTCAGTTCCCGAATACCGATGACAGATATTAAGGAGGTGTCTTTCAAAGTAATAATAAACTGATTAATAATTGATGGCAGCATTGTCCTAAATGCCTGAGGCAGAATAATCTTTATCATAGACTTTCCATAAGGAAGGCCAAGGCTCCTTGCGGCCTCCATCTGCCCTTTGTCAACTGATTCAATTCCTGCACGTACAATTTCTGCCATATAGGCACCTGCATTCAGAGTCAAAGTGACCACACCTGCTGTAAAGGCACCTCCAATGGGGTTCCAGGAAAATCCCATTGGTTTAAATGCCTGGGCAACGCCATAGTACATTACGAAGATTTGTACCAACAATGGAGTTCCCCGTATAATATCAATGTAAATGGTTGCTATTAATTTTAATAGTTTTATTCCTGAAATACTGATTAAACCGATTATTGTTCCTAAGAGTGTGGCAAAAACCAGAGCCAGAATTGTCATTTTTATCGTTTCCAGCAGTGCTGCCAGAAATGATGGATAACTTTGACTTATTACGTTAATTACGCCCATTTTATCATCCATCCTAACTATTTTGAAATATAAGTATTCAAAATTTCATCGTATTTACCACTCGATTTTAGATTTTCCAGTCCTTTGTTAAACATCTCAAGCAGCTCCTGATTCTCGCCCTTCATCACCGCAAATCCATAGGAATTACCTTTTTCCATGTCAAGGGGCAGAGTCAAGTCCAGTCCTCTGGAAATTTCATAACCTAAAACAGGATAATCTTCAAAACATGCGACTGAAGCGCCTGATAACACATCCTGATACATTGTTGAAGAATCTTCAAATTGAGTAATCGTAAATCCATACTCTTCCTGAATAGATTCCGCAAAAGTATTTCCTTCAGTCCCCATCTTAGTCGCTACCTGCTTCCCTCTTAAGTCTTCATAAGCGGTAATACCTGAGTCTTTCAGTATCCCCATACCTACACCTGAATCGTAATAGGCATCTGAAAAATCATATTTTACTTTACGTTCATCGGTAATTGACATACCTGCAATGACCCCGTCTGCTTCTCCGGCTTCTAATGCTGTGACTGCTGCTGAAAATCCTACAACCTGAAGCTCATACTCAAATCCCTGGTCTTCAGCAATAGCTGCCAATAATTCCAAATCAATTCCTACCATATTCCCCTCATCATTCTCAAACTCAAAGGGGGCAAATGTGGTGTCCGTAGCAATTTGATATACTTTTTTTCCTGATACAGCCACAGTATCACTGTCGTTGCTCCCACCGGCAACATCACCGTCTTTGTTCCCACATGCCCCGATAGATAACAGCATTATCGCTGCTAATACAAATGATAATATTCTCTTCATTATATCCTTCCTCCTTAAAATAGTATACAATTTACCGTCAGCCATATGTTTGGCCTACAATAGCATAAAAAAAGCTCAAGGGTAATGCAATTTTACACTCCTATTGAACTTCTTCGTTCGTCATATTATAGCATATTAATTAAACAAATACAATTATTAAAAAGAGGAATCATTCCTTAGTATGGAATGATAAAGAAAGCATATATTAAAAAAGCAGGTAACTTACATCAAGGTAAGCTACCTGCTTTTAACCGCATCAATTATAAGCAAGGAGCGGTCATCTGCTTTGACTCCTTCTTCAATCGCCTGTATACGTCTTTTTATATGGTTGATACATAAGCTTTTCATCACGTTCACAATAGCCATGCCACATTTCACCCAGAGGATCTATCGGCATAGATTTACGCTTCATATCATACCAACCCCACTCGTAAATTTTATCCAATAGTGAAATAATAGTTTTACCTTCATCTGTCAACCGATACTCTACCCGCGGTGGGACATCTGGGATAACCTTGCGGTAAATTAATCCATCTTGTTCCATCGCTTTGAGATTTTGCGAAAGCACCTTCTGCGTTATTGGCCTGTTTAAAAAATCTTGAAAAAAAGCGTATCATTATGCAGGGAGAACTGACCTCACCTATCAATCCAAAGCCGGGCTGCCGATTTGCCAATCGTTGTCCTCATTCTAAGGATAAATGTTTTAGGGATCTGCCCATGTATGAAGAAGTGGAGCCTGAACACTTTGTGGCTTGCCATTATACTTGTGAGATAAATGGGATGGTATGAAAGCATTATTTGGTGTCGAAATCATCAGTAACAACTAGTCAGAGAAGCTATCGGTATTCCTTCTCTGACTAGTTGTTAGAATTTAGACAAGGGCATGGTTCTATCTTGCATCCAAATCTGTTCGAATTTCCTTGTATTTTTCATCAGTAATTTCATAAAACCACATGGATATAAGTGATGCTATATAGCCTAAAATCGGCATACCAAACTTTAGAAATATAACCATATTAACAACCGCCTGGGGCTGGGCCTGATTGGCAACGAAGCCCACTAATCCAAGGAAGAAAGATGCAATAAAGCCGCCAAATGCCATTCCCAGTTTATTTATGAAGGTTAATGATGAGGAAATAAGGCCGTCACCACGTCTTCTGTATTTCCATTCAGCAAAATCAACACATTCAGGAAGCATGGCCCAGCCTAAATTACCTGGAACTTTCACCATAAACCCTATGGCTGCCATCATACACATAAGTATTGCCATAGAAGGGGTTGGATTTATCCATAATACAGCCAGAGGCAAGATATTCAAGGCACTTCCGATCCAATACAATTTCTTCTTACCAATTAGTTTTGCTAAAAAAGGAATGACCGGAAGGCATACAATGCCTGCAACCAAGGTAACAGTAGCTGTTACGGCAACTAAATCTTCTCTTCCCAAAACATATTTAAAATAATACATATTAACGGCACTGCTTGTTGCCGAAGCGAATACATCTGTTCCAAAAGCAATCATTAACATAATCATTGGTTTGTTGCCAAAGAGTAACTGTAAGTCTTTTAATGGATTCACTGCTTTCTTTGACTGGCTCAAATCACACATGTCATATTTTTTACCACCCCAGGCACAAATCCAGAATGATATGGTAGTCATGACACCAATTACCGCCCCATAAATAGCCCAGCCTTTAGTACCTCCTCCAAATGCTTCTACTAAAGGAAGTGCTAAGACAGTGATAGCAAACTGTGCTACTGTTCCCATACCCTGTTTCCATGCCACTATAACTGTCCTTTGATCCGGATCCTGAGAAATGATCGGCGTTAGTGCATGATAAGGGATATTAACAACAGTAGAAGCAAGCGAGTATGCAATGTAAACAACATAGGCATAGATGATTTTCATGTCAGGAGATAAATTGGGTGCTGTAAATAATAGAAATATAAAGAAACCGAGCACCGGTGCCCCAAAAATAATCCAGGGACGATATCTTCCCATTTTACTTCTCGTATGGTCACCAATCATACCCATAATAGGATCTGTAAATGCATCAATTAATCTGGATACCATCATAAGTCCCGCAACAACCATCGTGTCAATACCAAATATATCTGTATAAAAGAATGTCAAATAAGACATTGTTAAAAGGAAAGCCAGATTTGATCCCATGCCGCCAAAAGAATATTTTAATACATCATTAAATGCCGCCTTTGCATATTTTGCTTTGTTTTCCATAAGATTTTCTCCTAACTTGTGAATGTTTTTATAAATGCAGATCCATCCGCCTATCCTTTTTAAAAGGGACCACATCGCATGTATCCTGATAATGTGTTAATAACCGCTCTTTCATTTCCATAATCAATTCTTTATATTCCGGGTTATCAATTTCATTCTTTACTTCTATTGAATCTTTTTTAAAATCATAAAATTCATCTTCTTCATACAAACGCCGTATATATTTATACTCTTTTGTACGAATCATAACTGCTTTACCGTTAAACATCTCATCAGATGCCTGAAGAAACTGTCTGGGATAATACAAGCCTGTTGGCAGAGGTTTCTCCTGTCCCCCAGTTTCTTTACAATGATTTTCCCCTTTTCTAAAACCACCCTCACAGAAGACTTCGTCTCTTATTTTCTCCTCTTTATTATTTAAGAAAGGAACCAGTGACTTTCCAAAATGAGTATGTGACTTGGGCAGTCTGGCAATTTCTTCAACTGTGGCATAAAAAAGAACCGGTTCATTTGAATGCATCATATGATTCATCGTCCTATGTCCTGCAACATGAGGATACCAGCCACTCATGAAACTGCATCTTGAAGGCGTACAGACCGGATTCTGGCAAAAGGCTTTGGAAAATGAGACCCCTTCTTTGGCCAGTTGATCCAAACTTGGTGTTACAGCAGCATTATTTCCCAGATGGCGCATACTGTCGGCACGCATCTGATCCGGATTAATTATGATAATATTAGGTCTTTTCCCCATTCTACTCCTCCCTATTGTGTTCTGGCCGATAACATTACAAAGTATCGGATCATTTCTACCAACTCTTCTGGTGCTGAATTCTCCATCAGCTCTATCAGGCTTTTTTGCTTAATCCGCTTATCTAAGACGATTTGACTCAAACTTTTATCTACTTCACCTCTCTTCTCCTCAGGAAAAAATTTCAGCAACGCATGATACATATTAAGAGCCCCTGCTTCCCATAAATAATCTGAAAGTGATTCTGGAATTCTCTCCTCTTTCTCTTTTCTACGTAAATCTTCAATTTCCGTTTCTAAAATGTTTCCGTAACTTGGAAATCCAAAACGCTCAAAGCGTTCAAGAGGACAATCATTCTCATGCATCGCCTTAATCATTTTATTGGCCATTTCCGTTTCCTTTGCTATATCATAAACAGGATTCTCCTGCTTAGGATCTTTTTTAAGATTATAAAGCTTCGTACCAAAATTAATTGGATCGTTCATAGCGCTTTTGGCCTGAATTTTCATAGTCCGGCAGCCTTTTGTGAATTCAAAAGGTTCCTGTAGCTGTATATCCTGCAGCTCTTCAGGTGCAAACATACTTCTCATATGAGCAGGCATCAATGTGTATTCATATAGGGGGTTGTTATTTACCGGAGCCTTCATATAAACCCATGTCCCGTCGGAAATAATGCAATGAGACTCATGATATCCAAAAAGTGCGGCTTCGTGAATCTGTTTATTATCTTCCACAACTTTATTCAGTGGCCTCCCCTGCATATCTTTTGGAATTAGAACATTGAAGAACTCAAGTAATGTTGCCGGAATATCAATGGTCTGCGTTATTAAACCTCTTCTTTCATCCACAATTTTGTTTCTGGGGTCATATAAGAACATAGGCGTTCTGGCAATCTCCTCATACACAGGCATAACCGTTTTACTCCACCAGCCGTGCTCCCCTAATAAATATCCATGGTCTGTATTAACAATTAGCATTGTGTCCTCCCACATATTGTACTTATCCATGGCATCTAAAACCTTTCCGAGATATCTATCACACATGGTAATCAGTGCCGCATATTCATAGCGGATATGACTTATCGAATCTTCACCCTCGGTAACATAATAATAGGGCGGCCAGTCTCCCATTGGCCCATCATATTCATGGGTAAAAACCCGTTTATACTCATCTTGTGTATAAAATGGTTCATGGGGATCAAAGGTTTCAATGGTTAAAAACCAATTATCATCTTTCTGGTTATCATCAATAAAATCAAGTCCTGCCTTAAAGGTTACTGCCTGCGGCATTTTATCTTCACAATCCATAAACTTTCTATTAACTTGATCATGAAGCATCAACTTTCCCATGAGAGAAGCGTAACCTTTACTCTGAACTTTTTTAGGGTTAATGAGTTCGGGAAGTGCTTTCCATGGATCCCCTTCTTGTCCTCTTACCAATTCAAAAGAATTATATCTTGTGTGATAAGTGCCTCCGCCATCTTCCCAATAATGCTGATGATCTGTTACAATGTGGGTATAAATGCCGTTATTTTTTAAAATTTCTGGCATTGAATCATCAAAGGGTTCCATAGGTCCCCAACCCCTGTGCTGGAAGTTATAACGTCCTGTGTGAATTTCACGTCTCGCTGGCATACATGGCATACTTCCCACATAATTACAATCAAATGCCACTGAATGCTTTGCAAGCCTGTTAAAATTGGGTGTCTTAATCCAGTCACAGCCATAAGGTTCGAGCATCCTGCTATTCAAAGAGTCGAACATTATCATAATTGCTCTCATAACTTTCATTCCTTCCTTTTATTTTTTGAGTCAAATTTTTGAAAAATGTTCAAAATTAATTAATTACATTTTGAAAACGTTTTCAAAATTATTATATAATTAATCAGGATTTTCAAAACCCTGATTTAATTAATGTCCTTCAGTGAACCTCTTTCGATATACCGCGGTTTAAATTCTGCCGAAGTTTTTTCCATCCCCATGCCTTTTAAGGAATTAATCAACATTGCTGCCAATTCCTTACCCATTTCATATGCCGGTACATAATAGGCCGTCATCGATGGAATCATCTTTTCACCTTCATTGGGTGAATGCTCTGAACACACTAATGAAAGCTCTTCTGGTACAGGCCGGCCTAACTCATTACAAATGGCCAGAAGCATATTACAATCATCATTGCTCTCGGACCATAGTATTGTACATTTCTTATGGACCATAAAATCTATACAGCTTTCTTGTAATCTTTTTTTATATGTTTCAATATCAGCTATTGAAGGAATGAGACTCATATATACTTGTAACTGAGGTAACTCATTCTTAGCTCTATCTATTGCTTTTAACAGCAGCGTCTGATGAAAATCCCCATAATAGATACCAACCCTTCTATGCCCTTTTTCATAAATCTTCCTCAGCATACGGTACATATAGCTTTCATATTGAGCGTATACCTGGAATCCGTTTTCATGGAATCTATCACCTACATATCCAATCGGAAAATCTTCGTCTAAAAGCTTCTTAATAACATCTAATTTTTTAGAATCTTCCGGAACAAAACCTAAGATTAAGCCGTCAATCTTCTTCTGATTCACAAATCTCAAAAACTTAGGTTTTTCAGAATCATAGCGATGATCATTGATTAAAAGAAGGCTATATCCATGTTTTGATATCTGATTTTCAATTCCTCTTAAAAGTTCCCGGTTATATGAAATATCAAACAAGGAATTCACATTTTCAAAATAAACGCCAATCATATCAGAAGCCTGCTTTACAAGTCCCCTTCCAAATTGATTCGGTTCATAATTGTAATATTCCATCGCTTCTTTTACCGCTATGGCCTTGCTCTCTTTGACTCCGGCACTGTTATTAATTATACGGGACACGGTTGAAATAGACACGCCGGCTCTTTTAGCCACATCTTTAATTGATGCTGTCATATTGTTTCTCCTGAAAACGTTTTTAATGATTTGGTGTAAATTGTTTACTGCTTTTTAATATAACATTTTTGTTTCATCGTTACTATAGATATAATATACAATTTTTTATATAATTATTATTTAATTTCACTAAATTTCTTAGAATATTCTTATAATTAATGAGAACCATCATTATACAATCTGAAAACGCTTGCAACTCCCTATAGCAAATCGCCTTGAGGTGGGGGACTTACTTGATGCGGTTAAAATCCCATGTTTACAGAAAGATTGCCAACTGTAAACAAGGATTCTGATTCGATTGGTCAGATTCGCGCCACACCGCTCTCTCTTGCTGCTTTGGCTACTGCCTTTGCGACAGCATCTTTGACGCATGGATTAAATGCTGCAGGAATAATATTATCCGGTGTCAATTCAGCATCTGGGATAACTCCTGCTATCGCATATGCTGCCGCAACCTTCATAGTATCATTAATATCACTGGCCTGCACATCAAGAGTTCCTCTAAATACTCCCGGAAACGCTAAAACATTATTGACCTGATTGGGAAAATCACTTCGTCCCGTTGCAACAACTGCTGCACCGCCGGCTTTTGCATCATCGGGGAATATTTCCGGCGTGGGATTGGCACAGGCAAAAATAATAGCGTCTTTAGCCATTGATTTTACCATATCTGTTGTCACCGTACCCGGTGCGGAAACACCAATAAACACGTCGGCTCCCACTAAAGCATCGGCTAGTGTACCCTTTATCATCTTTAGATTGGATATTTCAGCCATTTCCACCTTTTCCTTATTCATGCCCTCTCGCCCTTTATAAATTGTTCCTTTCCGATCACACATTACCACGTCTTTTAAACCCATTGCTATGAGTAGTTTAATAATTGCAATACCTGCTGCACCTGCACCGCTTGTCACGACACTTATATCTTCTAATTTCTTACCAGTTATCTTAAGGGCATTAATCATCGCCGCTAAAGTTACAATTGCCGTTCCATGCTGATCATCATGGAATATGGGTATATCACAGCGCTCTTTAAGTTTTCGTTCAATTTCAAAACATCTTGGTGCTGATATGTCTTCAAGATTGATACCGCCGAAACTCCCGGCTAACAGCGCAACTGTATCGACAATCTCATCCACATCCTTGGAGCGAATACATAAGGGAAAGGCATCTACATTACCGAATTCTTTAAACAAGACACACTTTCCTTCCATCACCGGCATCCCTGCTTCCGGACCAATATCACCAAGGCCTAAAACAGCCGTTCCATCGGTTACGACGGCAACTGTATTTCCTCGGCCGGTCAATTCATAACTCTTACTAATTTTTTTTTGGATTTCTAAGCAGGGCTGTGCAACTCCCGGAGTATAGGCCAATGATAATGCCTCTTTGTTGTCAACAGGCATCTTAGAAACAATCTCCAACTTTCCTTTCCATTGGTAATGTAATTTTAATGACTCTTTTGCGTAATCCATGACTAAATTCCTCCGTATGATTTGATGTATCTTATCTATTATAAAGCACTTCATAGGGATTTTACAACCACTTATATATTCTTTTGCTTTCTTTATACCGATCACGTAGCTCACCCCGCCAAAATGCAGATATTATCAGCAATATACAAAATCAGGGAAGTAATGCTGCACCTGCACACTTCCCTGACTTTATTTAATATCTCTAACATCAATTAATCTAAGTGAAACATTTCCTGCAAATCTACACTAACCGGACTGTTATCCTCATTTGTTTCCATGATATCAGCCATATACTTCCACCACTTTTTACAAATCTCAGTCTCTGCACTCTTATTCCATCTATCTAAATCTTCTAACTCAATATATCCAAACAACCGATTAGCCTTACGATCCAAAAAGATTGAATAATTACTGCCTCCATATTCATGTATCATTGCTTTCATTTCCGGCCACAACTCATCATGCCGTTTCACATACTCTTCTTCACAACCTTCATATAAGTTCATTACAAATGCTTTTCTAATTATAATTAATACACTCCTTTCCATTCATCAATGTTAGATGAATCAAATCTAAATGGGGGGCCTACAATAATTTCGGTGCCGCCGTCAGCCGACTCTGTGACAGTATATTCACCCATATCACCAGCAGTAAAAGTTTCACCGGCTACACCCGTAATATCTCCATTAACTAATGCAATTGATGTATAGGCCGTTAAGCGTCCGACATCTACCGGATTCCATAAATACATATAAGGACAGGAATTATCATCTCCATCGCCAATATAATCTGCCATCTCAGAAGGAAGTCCAAGTCCGGTCAGTTTTACCGTGCCTGAAACGCCCTGATCCTGAATTACCAACCCCCAGCATTAGAATTACTTACTTCTGTAACCTCACCTCCGCATCCGGCTGATACCACCATCATCATTATGACACACAACAATAAGCTTAACATCTTTTTCTTCATTAATATTTAACCTCCCATTATTTTCATTTTATACATAACACCAGCCTGGTGCAAGCATCATATGCATTTATTTTTTATTTTTACGAAAAAACTGCAAAATATTTAAATTAGGAACCATGACTGCGACAATTAACAATGCTCCGATAATAACCAGCATAACCTGAGACGGTACATTAATTAATCCCAAACCATATTCCTGAGTCACACCTTTCAATACCAAAAATAGTTTCCGCCACTTCAGTCCGACCAGCGCCGACCAGTCTTGTAAGGCCAAGTACTGACTTTTCAACCAATTGTCGAAAATTCAATCTTACATGGAATATTAGAAAAAGACAGCAAAGAAGGAAATATCGTTATCACCGCATGGTTAGAGGATAACACCATTATCTTTTTTATCTCTGATGATGGCATTGGCATCAAGCCTGGCATTGTAGAAAAAATACTTAACGGAGAATTTAAAAGGAAACAAGGAAACAGTAATATAGGAATCTATAACACCTATCAGAGACTCCAGCTGCTCTATTGGGCAAGAATTCGGGCTTTCCTACACAAGCACTCTTGGCTCAGGTACGGAGGTTGAATTAAGAATAGCTGCCAAAAAATCAATATAGACTGTTGTAAAAATGTCAATTTTAACATATAATTATACCATCAAAACTAGAGGATGTCTTAAACTTTTGTGACACTCTCGGACAGAGGTGACTTTATGAAAAAAGGTGGTATTACGGCTTATTTTAGTATTAATTCTCCTGTTATATTAGGACTGACCTTTCTTTCTCTGATCATATTGTTGGGTAATTATATAACCAAAGGCTTCTTAAACTCAATTTTAGCTATCCGTTATACTTCGTTTTTAGATCCATTTATGTATTTAAGGTTGTTTACCCATGTGATTGCCCATCAGGATTTAGCACATTTTACAGGTAATTTTTTGTTAATATTAGCTGTGGGACCTATGGTTGAAGAAAAATATGGTTCAAGAACTCTATTAATCATGATTTGCATCACAGCTGTTATAACTGGGTTAGTTAATATTCTTTTTTTCAGGAATATTATGCTGATTGGTGCCAGCGGCCTTGTTTTTATGCTTATCCTGCTAGCTTCTTTTACAAACATCAGTGTGAGGAAGATTCCTATTACTGTCCTGTTAGTGGGTATCCTGTATATCGGCAACGAAATCATCAGCGGCATAGCAGCTGATGATAATATTTCACAGATATCACATATTATTGGCGGCTTATGCGGCGGAGCTTTTGGCTTTTTCATCCACAAGGATAAATTCAACTTATACAAAAAGTGAGGGAGTAATCATGCCCTACCTCAAGGCAAAATGTTCCCATATACCAGCCATTTCCAAGGAGAAACTCCAGTTTATTCTCACTTCCTTCCTTTAGGCAGTCAGTCAGGGTAAAAGTAATGACCTGGATAGTCTTTTCATAATTGTTCACATACGGGTTCAGGAATTCTTTTCCAGTTTTTCCCTATTCACATATGCCTCAAACAGCCCAACCCCAGTGGCATATAGCCTGGCGTGCTTCACCTTTTTTGATATGAAAAAAGATTTAAAAATAATGGGATGGAAATCATCTTCCCGGGCTATATAAATCCAATCTGCCTCCCACTTCTCCTCCATCTTACCTGTCTCAAAGGTGCAGATATCACTGGCAGCCTTATCCCCTTCAATGCCTTCAACCATAATCCGATAATAATAGATTGTTCTGGGCTCTGCCTCAATCAGCAATTTCTCGCCGCCCTGTTTTAAATCCGTTCCTTCTTTTTTGTAAAGGATTGTTTTAAAATCCTCCTGATTGCTAACCTCAATAACAGTGTTAGCCTGCTTTTTACTTTTCGAAGTTGGTGTTTTTAAAAGACAGACGATTAAATCTGTCTTCTTCTTTACCTTTGCCTTTTATCGAAATCTGTCTAATATGCCTGAAAAACAACCTGGTGACGGATGAAGTGCGTCCGAAAATGGTAATGCATCTCAGGGAGATGATAGAGAATAACAGGGGCTGCCTGGACACAGGCTTTTTGTCCATCCTGTTCTTAGTGGATGTGCTGTGCAGAGCTGGATGTAACCGTCCCACCAAATACATCGGCCGAGGTCATCGTAGACGGTAAAGTGAACGAAGTAGGAAGTGGCACATATCAGTTTAAAGCTTTTATAACAAAGTGAATTATTTATCATTTTCATTAATTATGAAACGCTTGATTCTGTGGCAGGTGATATAATGTGAGAAATTAATATCCAATCACTGTTTAGTGACATGGAACAAAGGATCAGGGTGTTCGAAAAATTGCTTTACTAAGCAAAAGTAAAAAAGGAGGATTTACATTATGCTACAAAACGAACAAAACCAACAGGAAGACGGTGGTGTAGTCTATCGTCACGCCAAATTATGGCAAATTATCATGGTTTGCTGCACTGCCCTTATCGGCATGAGCTTCTATTCTCTGATTGGTCTGGCCAGTTACACGGCAAGCATCGGTTACGGCATTGCGACGGTGGCAGTGGGGGGAATCCTTACCTTCACCAGAATCTTCGATGCGATTACAGACCCGTTAGTGGCATTTATTTATGACAAAGTCAATACCCGATTTGGTAAGGTGCGGATATTAATGGTCATCGGTTGGGCGCTTATGGTATTATCCATATTGGTGATGTATATCTGGGCAGCGGGAAAAGGTCATGGAGTGGTACTTTTTGTATTGCTATATGTATTTTATATCATCGGATATACCCTTTATAATATGACCTCACAAACACTGCCCGCACTGGTGACCAATGATCCAAAGCAGCGCCCTTTGTTTGGCGCAGTTAACACGATCTTTAACTATTTGGTTCCTGTTGCTTTGAGCCTTATATTTTATGTAAAGATGATGCCCATATACGGAGGGTTTAATCTGGAATTTTTAGCTGCTGCCTGCCTGTTGGTCGTCGGTATATCTACGGTGGGAGTTATATTGACCTGCATCGGTATTTCAGGATTTGATAAACCGGAAAACTTTTCAGGTACCACTGAGAAGAGGGAAAAGTTAAAGATTAAGGATATGGCAGAAGTACTGAAAAATAATCGCCCGTTGCAGTGCTATATCGCATCTGCCGCATCGGATAAGATTGCGCAGCAGATTGCCAGCCAGTCGATTGTCTCCACAATGCTGAGCGGTATTATCATCGGAAATATGTCAATTGCAACACAATTAGGCACGATTGGAATTCTCCCCTCTATTGTGTTTGCCTTTATCGGTGCAGCCTATGCCAGAAAGAAAGGTAATAAGCATACAATTGTTGCCTGGACAAGATTTAGCATTTTTACAACCCTTGCGATGATTATATTTTTCGTTGTTCTTTTCCTCGGCGGAAATACAGCTGCTATTGGAACTGCCGTACCCCTTATGTTAGTGTACATCGTCCTTACCTTAATGATGAATGGTACGAAAATGGGTGTTACCATGGGGAATACTGCTTTCATGGCAGATATTATCGATTATGAACTGGATCGGGGAGGCAAGTATATTCCGGCAGTCATAACCGGCGTTTACAGTCTGATTGATAAAATTGTTTCTTCTGTCAGTGCTTTAATTGCTACGGCTGCAGTAGCTCTGATCGGATATCGGGAGACGATGCCGCAGCCTACAGATGAGTTAACAAGCGGTATTTTCTGGGTTACAATGGCCTTAATGTTTGGTATGCCTCTTTTAGGATGGGTAATCACTCTGATAGCTATGCGTTTCTGCTCCCTGGATAAAGATGAGATGGTAGAGGTACAGAAGCGTATTGCAGAAAAAAAGACCGCATTAAAGAAACCGGCATAAAAGGATATGTAGTTACAGCGGATTCCGAAACGAAAACTGGAAGATTGGATAGAGGTGCAAAGTATGAGAACTAAATTTTCAATGAATGAAGATTGGAAATTTTTGAAAACAGTAGATAATGCTGCAGTAGCAGCAGTAGCTGAGGGTGAAGCAGTTACACTTCCGCATACATGGAACGCTATTGATGGGCAGGATGGAGGCAATGACTACTATCGGGGTATATGCTGGTATGTGAGAAAATTTGCCAGACCGGATATGAAAACGTCTGACTGTGTATTTATAGAATTCATGGGTGCCGCAATGACAGCGGATGTGTATCTCAATGGAGAAAAACTATTTCACCATAAAGGAGGCTATTCCACATTCCGCGTAGATGTTACAGAAAAACTTCAGGCAGACAATATTCTTGTGGTGTCTCTTGATAATAATGATAATGGGGTTGTTTACCCACAAAAAGCAGACTTTACTTTCTACGGTGGGTTATATCGTGATGTCAACATGATTGTTGTGCCACCTCTGCATTTTGCATTAGATTACTGTGGTACGCCGGGCATTAAGGTAACGCCTGTGGTGGATCTGGATGCGCAAAAGGCAGAGGTGACGGTAGAGGCATGGGTAACGGACGCTGCCCGGGATGTTACATTTACTGTAAACGGAGAAAGCCGGATTGCCCACGCAGAAAATCAGCATGCGCAGACGGTGTTTACGATTGAAAATGTACATCTGTGGGACGGCGTAAACGATCCTTATCTCTATACGGCAAAAGCAGTGCTGGAGAGTGGTGATGAAGTGAGCACCCGCTTTGGCTGCCGGGAATTTAGAATGGATCCGCAGGAAGGCTTTTTCTTAAACGGACGCAAGTATCTTCTTCGGGGTGTATCCAGACACCAGGATTTTAAAGGCATCGGCAATGCCCTGACCCTGGAGCATCATATAACGGATATGGAAATCATCAAAGAGCTTGGCGCAACCACGCTAAGGCTGGCGCATTACCAGCATGCCCAGGAATTCTACGACCTTTGTGATGAAAATGGACTGATTGTATGGGCGGAAATTCCGTATATTACCTTGCACATGAAGGATGGGCGGGCAAATACGCTCTCCCAGATGGAAGAGTTAGTGGTACAGAATTATAATCACCCCTCTGTCATCTGCTGGGGGCTTTCCAATGAGATAACAGCAGCAAGTGCAGTGAATGAAGACCTGCTGGAAAACCACCGCCTGTTAAATGACCTTTGCCATAGGCTGGATGCTACCAGACCTACAACAATGGCGAGTGTATTTATGCTGGAAATCGAAAGTCCGATTCTGGAAATTCCGGATATCAACAGCTATAACTTGTATTTTGGCTGGTATCTCGGAGAGCTGGAGCAGAATGATGAGTTTTTCGATGAATATCACGAAAAATATCCTGACAGGGTTATCGGTTTCTCTGAATACGGCGCGGATGCAAATCCCCAATATCAGACGACAATTCCGGATAAAGGAGATTACACGGAAACCTATCAGACCGTATATCACGAACACATATTAAAAATGATAGAAGAACGTCCCTGGTTATGGGCTACCCATGTATGGAACCTCTTTGATTTTGCTGCTGACGGCAGAGATGAGGGCGGCAAGCACGGGGAAAACCAGAAAGGGCTGGTGACCATTGACCGTAAGATTAAGAAAGATGCCTTTTACTTATATAAGGCAGCGTGGAATAAGAAGGATGCCTTCGTACATCTGTGTGGCTGCCGCTATGTTGACCGCACAGAAGATGTGACGGAAATTAAGGCCTATTCCAATCAGCCGGAAGTTACCTTGTTTGTGGACGGAAAAGAGCTGGAGACAAAGGAAAGCAGGACAGTCTTTACTTTCCAGGTGCCGATTACAGGAGCGCATCAGATTGAGGCAAAATCCGGCAGCTGTACAGACAGTATCTCTATCCGGAAAGTAGAAGAACCGAACAAGTCTTATATGTATGTGAAAAAGTTACCTGTGACCAATTGGTTTGATACCGATGAAATTGACAAAACCTGTTTCAGTATATTTGATACCCTGGCAGAAATCAGGGAAAACCCACAGGCCGGCGCGGTCATTGATTCCATGATGAGCAAGGGAGCATCCGAACGCGGGGATGTTGCAGATGCGGTGAAGGACAACCCGGCACTACAGCGTATGATGGGAAGGATGACGGTGTTCAGTCTTTTAAAACAGGGCGGAGCTGACGAGGAAAGTGCAAAGCAGATCAACCGTATCCTGCAGGGAATTAAGAAATCATAATGACAATCAATCAACTGTGATATTGTGCATTTACGGCGCAGTATCATATAGCAATATGACACAACATTGACTTAGCCTTGCGAGATAAAATTGATAAACGTAACGTTTTTATCTCGCAAGGCAAGTCAATGTAAATGCATATAGCTATAGTTGGGTAAAAAATTGGAGGAAGACGAAAATGAGTAAATTTCCACAAGGATTTTTAATAGGGGCTGCGACTGCGGCACATCAGGTAGAAGGAAACAATATTCACAGTGATTACTGGGCAATGGAGCAGATGAAATATACGGCTTTTGCGGAACCGTCCCTGGATGCGGTCGATCACTACAACCGATATGAGGAAGACATCAAAATGATGGCAAAGGCGGGCTTAAATGCCTACCGTTTTTCCATCGAGTGGGCGAGAATTGAACCAAAGCAGGGCGAGTTTGATGAAACGGAAATCGAGCACTATCGTAAGGTGCTGGAATGCTGTAAAGAAAATAACGTAGAACCGATTGTGACCTTGATGCACTTTACTTCACCCAAATGGCTGATTGAGAAAGGCGGCTGGGAGAACGAAGAAACCGTAGGATTTTTTGCAAATTATTGTAACTATGTGGTGGAACAGTTAGGCTCCTATATGCACTATGTCTGCACCATCAATGAGGCAAATATGGGTCTGCAGATTGCAGCGATTTCTGCCAGATATCGAGTACAGATGATGGCAAAAATGGCGCAGATGCAGCAGTCAGATGCGTCAAAAGCCGGGGAAGAAGCTGCTAAGAGCACTGCGGGCAGCGTACAGGTCGGCTTAAATATGCAGAAGATGATGGAAAATATGCAGAAGCAGGGTGAAGAAAACATGGAAGTCTTTGGCACAGCCACTCCGCAGGTGTTTGTAAGTGCCAGAACTCCAGAGGGAGATCTCCTTGTCATGAAGGCGCATCAGACAGCGAAAGAAGCCATCAAGTCAGTAAATCCGTCCCTTCAGGTAGGCATCACCTTATCTCTGCATGATATTCAGGCGAAGGAAGGCGGCGAAGGGAAGGCGGCAAAGGAATGGGAAGAAGAATTCCTGCATTATGTTCCCTATATCAAAGAGGACGACTTCTTTGGATTGCAGAATTATACCCGCTCTGTCTATGATGCAAATGGAATCTGTGCAGCACCAAAAGATGCAGAGCTCACCCAGATGGATTATGAAATCTACCCACAGGCTCTGGAAGCCTGCATCCGCAAAGCCTATGATAAATTGCAGATGCCCATCATGGTATCAGAGAATGGCATTGCTGTCGAAGATGATGCGAAGCGTGTGGATTTTATTACCCGGGCAACAGATGGAATTGTAAACTGTATTGCAGATGGCATCCCGGTAAATGGATATATGTACTGGTCTCTGATGGACAATTTTGAATGGCAGAAAGGCTTCTCCATGACCTTTGGCCTGATCGCAGTTGACCGGGCAATTCAGAAAAGGATTGCCAAGCCAAGCCTTGCCCATCTGGGAAGCTTATGATCATAAAAGATACATCATGGTACAGTCCCTCAAAGTCATGCAGGGCACCGTCCATACGTTCTTCCACCCTTTTTGCCTGGGCAGTTAGATCCGGTGCAAATCCATTCTGTTTCTCATCAGCATTCAGGGGATCCTGGTCGAGTTATGTACTTCTCCTGCCAATGTATTTATTTTTATCATGTTTATGTTCTTATATTAATGCTGTTTTTCCTGCCCGTGTCAAGCTAGAACAAAAAAATATTTTCTATTTTTATAAGCAAATGGCAATAGAATATTTCACTACTCGTAACCTCTTTATATTTTACACAACTACTTGATAACAAACGTTCATATTGCCATGCTCCTTCTACCATCTTTTCTTTTTTGTATGTTATTAAAGTCAAGTGTAAGAATACACGTATTCTTGCACTTGACTCATCGCTTGCAAAAAGAAGGCTTTCCAATATTTATCCATATATCCAATATGGATCAACCCAACGTTTTTTAGTCTCATTCCATCTGCGATATTGATATCTCCCATTGTATATTCTAGTTTTTAAAACAATTACATCTGCGGCAAGAATTGATATTTCTCCCCTCTGTTTCCAATAACAAAGCAAATTCTTCTTCTATTTCATCCATTTTACCATTTAACTGGCACAATACATAAATTCCATTAGCACATTCTATAATATAGTAATTTTCTCGTGTGATTTCCACCTCATAGACTCCCGGTTAAGTCTCTATTTCCCTAATCAGAGGATCATAACTGGGTTGTATAACAAACGAATAGGAAAGTACCAATATAATTATAAAAATACAAAACAACATTAGCAGATATACAATCGGATTTCACCAAAAAATATAGCAAAACATATGTATAAGCATTTTTATAATCAAATCCCTGTTTAGGAAATGTGTATATTCATGAAGCAGGATATAATATAATTCCATGTCAGCATAATCTTCATCCGGCAGAATAATACTCTTTTTGAAAATATTCTTATTTTGCTACTACGGAGGATTTCTACTTGAAACCGTCCTTTTTTATTATTTGATATTTCATAAAACCGGGACCTATATTGGCCATCTTCAAGTTTTTCGTATGTATCAATCTCTTTCATCACACAATAATACCGGAACCAGAAATGAATTATTAATATTACCGAAACAACCACCCAGACAATTCCTAAAACCTCCAGTATGGATATACAATCAATCGGAAATAACATTCGTACAATACAAAAGAAATATAAAAACACTAAACTTGCAAGTCCAAATCCTTTATCGAAAAAATGTTTTTTTCTACCTCAATAAATGGTTATAATTAATATATTACTCCATCAGACCGACAATGCAAAAGAGTAAAACGTGATCTGCATGCTATTTGCCCTTTTTCTCCTTTTCTCTTAACTCCGCAATAATGTTTTCCAGTTCTTTGATTAATTTATCTCCATCTCCTGCCTCCTTAGCCATTGCAACCGTAACTTTTGAAATAGAGCTGCTTTCAAGTCCAGTAGATAAAACAAGTTTTGCTGCATATTCTTCTTTCGTAACAATAGGAATAAACTGTCTTGCATATTGGGTACCATATTGGACAGTACCGCAAACTTTAATCAGCCCCTTTTTCAAAACAGAGCGGAGCATAACATGGATGTAGTTTCCATTCCAAGAATGTTTATCTGTTATTTTTAATATTTCAACGCTTGTCAGCGGTTTATCCTGTTTCCAAAATATCTCCATTAAATCCTTTTCACTTCCGGTTAAATGCCCCATATTTTTTTTCATTAGTATTCATCACCTTCTACCTTCTATTAACTCGAATAATTAATTGTTATATTATATTTTTTGATTAATATGTCAATATCTTTTTTCAAAAGTGTAGATATAATCATGACCACCAGCTTAGCTGGTGGTTTGCTCTGCGGCTTTAAGCCGCTGTTCCCGGCTTCCCTCTGAAGAGGCTCTGAAAAAGCTTTGCCAGTCGCCCTATATCCCCGATATACTAAAGGATTGCTATAGTTTTAATTCATAACAAATATGTAGGTACGTCTAAAAATCCACTCCATCGCTTTTAGTCCCCCTTTTTGCCTTTCTATCTTATGTGACATCCCATACCTTAGATATGTATTATCCTTCTAATTATAGTTATTAAATGTTGTATACCGTATTTATTTACAAGAAAAATAAATAATAAAAGAATTAATATTAATAAGAAAAAGATAGCTGTTTTTTTATTCTTTTTCATGTAGCTTTCACCCCTTGTGTTAAAGTTATTTGTTAATCATACTTATGATTTGCTTAAATTTATAATTCTATCCGCTGAATCTGCAACCTCTTTATCATGGGTAACACAAATTATTGTTTTTCCAGCTTTTTTTATGTCTTTAAATATCTCTATAACATCCCTTTTATTTTTATAATCTAAATTTCCGGTAGGTTCATCAGCTAATACCAATTCATATGGCTTCAGCATCATTCTCCCAATTGCAACTTTTTGTTATAAACAACTTTTAAAAAATACCCAAAATATAAGGAATCTTTTCCCTTTTTGATGTAAAATTAAATCACCACAAAATAATCTACTAAACAAAAAAGAAGGAGATTCCCTATGGCTAATTTTACATCAAATACTTATACTTTGAAACGAAAAATTTTAAATTTTACAAATAAAATTTCAAAAAATCTTTCGAAACCGGATAAAAAGTTTGTTGCTGACATCACTTATGGCATGCTTGCATCCGGAAGCTGCCTGCTTACCGATGTTGTTGACCAGTTGTATGAGGCCTCCAAAAAGATTAACATCGTAGATCGTCTATCCAGACATCTGGAGAAGGGGACTCCTGCACGTGCAACGGCTTCTTATCTTCGGTATGTAAAAAAATGGATTCCTTCCGAGCCGGTTATCCATATCGATGATAGTGATGTTACAAAACCAGACGGATATAAATTTGAATCTCTTGGTATTGTTAGAGATGGTTCGGAAAGTACCTCTACAAAAAATATTTATAAAAAAGGCTATCATGTGACCGAAGCCTGCGTCCTTACAAGCAGTAATCATCCTGTCAGCATCTTTTCAAGAATACACTCTGTTTTTGAATCTTCATATCACGCAGCCAGAGGCGGTCAATAAAGTCGTAGTGGCTGGAAAGGGAGGGAATGGAATCGGGAGAACAGCCAATGAGGAAAGCCTTAAGGGGATCGGAATGTAGTTTACGCCCCCAGTTTTTGATACTTGTTTCTTTAGAATCGACCATAAGAAGGAAATATCTTAGGATTTGAGGCTGATGAAGAGCGGGTCTGCCAGTATAGGAATAATAGGGAGAAAGAGAAGAAAGTCCCTGTGAAATAAAAGAACATTGTCAAGTGGTTTTGCAAAAAAAAGAAAAAATATGCATTTTTTTTGAGGTGAAAGAGATTTTAGAAAGTGCTTAAAAGCTAGCAAATATGTATTGTTCGGAGTTTCCGAACCTACTCCCTATTTTAAAGGAGGTGATTGCTAATGATCCGTCAAGCAACTATCGATAAACTGCATGATATGAGACTCGGGACAATGGCAGATGCCTTTACTGCAAAACATACGAAGGATTACCTTTTGAAGACCGCTTTGGTTTGCTGGTTGATAAAGAATGGGACAAGCGAAAAAGCACAAAACTCCAAAAGATCATTTGTAATGCGGAATTCCGTTATCCAAATGCCTGCGTGGAGGATATTGAATACCATGCAGACCGCAATCTGGATAAATCCCAGATAATTGAATTTTCCACCGGACGATATATCACAGACAGCCATCATATCATCCTGAAAGGTGCATCTGGAAACGGCAAAACTTATATCGCATGCGCACTTGGTATTGCAGCGTGCAAGAACTACATCAAAGTTCGTTATGTACGGCTTCCGGATTTACTCAATGAGTTAGCAGTGGCACATGGAGAAGGAACTTTCGAAAAGACCATTAAGACTTATCAAAAGATCAATCTTTTGATTATTGACGAATTTCTGCTTACACCACTTAAGACCAAATCGGCTGAATCCCTTGAATTTACTGGGTTCTGCTAACTTGGTCTTATTATAACACGCTCTCCCTCTCCTCTCTCCAAAATTTAACTGGACCCAGAAGTCCCATCGGTGGAATAGCCGCATTTTCGGAGATTGGATCACATTGTGCATAGAACTCCATGAGTTCCTTTCCGATCTGATGAAACAAATGCCAGATAGGCACATTCCTCAGGTTTTACCTCGAAAACAAACACATGGCTGCCCTCTTTTTCTCCCACCAGCTCTCCGTCTTTATAAAGGACCACTTTTTCAAGATTGCTGTATATCTTTATTTCCGTGACTTCCTCCACGCGGTCCACATAACGGCTTCCGCATAAATGGATAAACGGTTCCTTACACCACCAAGCCTTGTAAATATAATAAGCATCTTTTTTCACTTTTCGGTCAAAACTAACCAGGCCTTTATGGTTTACCCCGTTATCTCCTGCCTCGTCCCTGCCGTCAGCCCCGAAATCAAACATATTCCATACATAGGTGGGCCAGAGATAGGGGCGTTCAGAGAACATTTCCAGCATATGTTCATGGTAAATGCTCTGGTACTGTTCTGAGTAGTCTCCTTTTTCAGGTTTTGGTGACTGCAACTTATGGTATGTATCTGCACCATATTCGGACAGTCCAATAACCTTTTCTGGAAATTTTTCATGGAATTCATCGAAAAAGCGGTCATTGTCGTTAAGTTCTCCGAGGTACCATCCATAATATGCCATAAAAGGTAAAATCAGCCTTCTGTGAATAAACCTTTTTGTTGGGGGAATTATCCACGGATACTTCAATTTTGTTTTCTCCTTCTTTCAGTACATCCGTAATATTGATCCGGAAAGTAGAATAGCCGCCATCATGGCTTCCGCAGATTTTGTCATTCACTCTCACCTCTGCCGAAGAATTTGGAGAAACATTCCGATACCAGTTTGCTGACTGCATTCATATAAGCGGTACGCATTCTTGCCACCAATTGATCGTCTGCCTCCTTACTCCAAAGACAGTTCAAATGTGACTTCCAGTTCTCATCTCCATACTCACGGCTAAAAGCCTTTTCCATCCCTTCTGACCAGGAAAGCGGCATATCCGGTTTGCCGATCAAATCTCCCGGTGTATAGCCCGGTGTATTTACAATCGGCGGCTCGTCACTTAAAAAACCGGCGATGACATTTCCAAAGTATTTCCCATACCTTTCGTAATGGGGCTGATAGACCGCATCGATTAATAAGCGGCAGGAATCCATATCCAGGAAATTGATATAATCATTTCGTCCTTTTGCATCCCTGGTCAGATAGACAATATAAAATTTCCAATAGCCTTCCGGAACATCCCAGATCAATCTGCCGTCTTTTACCTGCTCTGTTAAATCTATCGCTTCTCCTTCCGCTCCACTTTCCAGAACCCGGCAGGAAAGCACACGGAAAAGATGATCATCATGAAACTTTCTAATTCCCTCCGGTTCCGGAGGCATTAAAACTCAAGTTCATCTCAGTTCGAGATAAACGCCGAGGCGTTCTTCCATCAGTCTCTATACTACAGCACCAGCAAAATATCCTTCATGAGTCGCCTCATTAATGCGGCGTGCCCCCATACAGTCTCCAACCATCTTAACGTCATATACGATTCCATAAAACGACTCCGCAAGATCTCTTAAGGGGCGCATACCGACTGAATAAACCACGTTATCTGCCGCAATGGTTTCTTCGCTGCCGCACTTATTTTTTACCTTAACACCATTTGCCGTGATTTCCATACAGCTCGTCTCCATCAGACAGGTAAGATGCTTCTCCCTCGAAAATAGTTCCTCCAGTGCACCCTTATAAAGATTATTTCCTGAACTTGCAATCTCGTCAGTCTGCTCGATAATGACTACTTCACGTCCTGCTTTCAAAAGTGTGAGGGCCAGTTCACAGCCGGAAGATCCAGCACCGATAATAACCACCTTTTTTCCAAGCTCTCTGTCATGATAATGAGCCTTAAGAATATCCATCACATTAGCCCGATCAATACCTGGAATGCGTGGCTTAACCGGTTCAGAACCAACTGCTACAAAAATCTCATCCGGTTCCATTGCCTTTACCATTTCCGGTGTGGCTTCGCTGCCCAGCTTCAGGTTAATATCTGAGTCAAGAACCTGGTTCACCAGATAGTTTTTATAATTATGCATGTCGATCTTATTCGAGTCATAATCTGAAATGCGGATAAGACCACCAAGCTCTTTTTCCTTCTCAAACAAAGTAACCTGATGCCCCCGCCCGGCAGCTGTTACCGCTGCTTTCATGCCTGCCGGGCCGCCGCCTACTACAACTACTTTTTTTACCTTTGGGGTGGGCGTAATCTCCGTGGAAAGTCTTAACTCCCGTCCGCTGCGTGGATTTACGGCACAACCCTGGCTGATATTATCAGTTGCAACACCATAGCAGGAACAGCATCTCAGACAAGGAACAATTTCCTTTGCCCTGCCGGTTCGGGCTTTATCAGGCCATTGCGGATCCGCAATTAATGCCCTGCCAAGCGCTATCGCATCAACCTTTCCCTCAGCAATGATTTTTTCGGCTTCGTCCGGCATTGTAATTCCTGCCACCGTAATTACCGGAATGCTGACTGCCTCTTTCACTTTCTGTGCAAATGGGACATTGATAAGGTGGGGGTAAAGGCTGGGTGATTCCACATATGTAGTTGGTCCAAGGAGCTTATCCACACCGGAAGACACATGAACCATATCAATTTTATCTTCAATGCGCCTGACGAAATTAACAACGTCTTCGATATCAATGCCGCCTTCCACCCACTCCTTTCCACTGATACGCATATCCAATGTAAAATCAGGTCCAACGGCTTCCCGTACCCGTTCTACAATCATCATGGGGAAACGGATCCTGTTTTCAAAGCTCCCACCGTATTCATCCGTCCGACGGTTAAAGAATGGTGACAGAAACTGTGCCGGCAGCCAGCCATGGGCAAAATGTAACATACAGACATCAAATCCGAGCTTTTTTGCCTTTACTGCAGCCCTTGCATAATCATCACAGATCTGGTTCATCTTTGCTTCATCAATGCCTATCACGGTTCTTCCGTCCATAATACAATTATTTTCAATTCCTTTGATTCCCTGAAAATCACCAGGTGTACGCTCAAATGTATAAGGACCCACCGGATTGGCCCCTGTATCCCTTACGTCTGCCCAAAGGCCGCAGTGTAACAGCTGTAAAGACGCTTTTGCCCCATACTGGTGGATAATACTCAGCTCCTCATTATATAAGGGCAGCTTATATCCATCCAGACTGCTGGCCCCTTTGAAAATCAACGACTGGCCATCATCTACCGCGCAGCTTCCAAGAATAACCAGACCAGCCCCACCCCTCGCTTTTGCTGCCAGTGTCTCCAGTTCTTCCGCAGGTGACGGCAATAGGCCGTACTTACTGACTGGTGCTGCAAAAATTCTGTTACGAAGAATAATCTTACCCACACGAAGTGGTTTAAATAAATTTGGATAATCGTTCATAATATCTATTCCTTCCTAATCTATTTCTCATAGAAACGCATATCGCCCCAGACCTTCATTAATTCGTTTCTGTAAAGCTGTTCTGTTCGTGTCTCTTTATCAAAGATACGTACCAGAGAATTATATCCTGTATACCGGGGCCATTCACTGCCATTCGGAGCACCCGTTTTGATAAAACGTACCCATGACATATGTATCTCATTTATCAGCTTCTCTACCACTTCTTTCGGGTCATCCTGAAAAAGCTCCTTTGCAAAACCAAATTCCGGTTCGTTAAAGGCGCATGGCAGATCCATGGCATGTGCAGCCAGCATACCTGTCTTTTTCGCAAATTCAGATATATATTCATATCGGTATATCCATACATCATTAAAGGCTTTCTGTGCCTCCGCAACCTTCAGGGCAGGTACCTGAAAAGCATAATCTGTGGCAAAATGGATAAATGCTTCTTCAATTCCATTGATTGTATCCAGGTTTCTACCCTGATAATACTCCTTAATTGCCTGAAACCCTTCTTGGTAACCATGCTTTTCAAACATCTCTTCGATCATCGCCCAGGAACTGGGGAAATTGGTATTTTCAAAACGAACGAACATGGTTCCCTCATGCATATTCGTTCCGATCATCAGCTTTATATCTTTTGCACAGCCTTTTCGGATAGCATCTAAAGGACGCTCCGGAATCAGGTCATCGATAACCGGAGATGGCAGGAAAATACCGGGATTCTTATACTGATGTTTCTCTGCCACATAAGTATTACCCTTCTGCACTTCAAAGGCATCGACTGTACGAAGTTTTGGCAAATCCTCCTGGGTCCAGCCCATGCCCTCCAGAAACAGATCAATATTTTCTCTGGACATCTCATGACTGAAAAGTGCATTGGGAAGTGAACTGGATGCTATTGCCTGCTGAAAAGTACCCTTCAGGGCAGGAATCGACATCATTGTTATAACTGATGTTCCACCTGCCGACTCCCCTGCAATTGTTACCTGTTCCGGATTGCCGCCAAATGCCTTTACATTCTCATGAATCCACTTCATAGCCAGAATATGATCTGATATGCCACAGTTACTGTCAAATTCCTTACCGCCCGGATAGCTGGTAAAATCATAGAATCCCCACACATTCAGACGATACTGTATGGAAATATACACAATACCATGGCTTACAAAGGATGCTCCTTCATAAAGCGGATCGGAAGCCATGCCGGTGTTATATCCACCGCCATGAATATAAACAAGTACCGGCAGTTTTTCTCCTCCCAGAGGTCTCCGAATATTCAAAGTCAGACAGTCCTCATCACCTATCTGCTGATCATTTTCCAGCTGTACCGATGGGGCACCGTATTTTCCGGCATCAAAAACACCTTCCCACAAGGCAGCCGGACGTGCCCGTTTCAAACGTAACTCACCTACCGGAGGCTGGGCATAAGGAATGCCCATATATTCAACCATTCCATCTCTTTCATGGCCCTGTACTTTTCCATTGGTGGTCTCAACAATATATTTTTCCATGTTTATTTTTACTCCTTATTCGGGTTTTATAATCTCAACCTGGACTCCTTCTGGTGCCGTGACACCACATTGATACGTCCCGTCCTCCAGCTTCTCCCAACTGACTTCAACCATTCCCTGCGGTGTCATAACCTTCCCCTTTGCCCATGTCATATATCCGGGGGCTGGTTTTACCTGTATTACCTGACTGCCTGGGGTTATGGGCCTTACTCCAAGAATGACGGAAGGCAGTTCGTACAGAATCAAGGCTCCCCATGCATGGCAGTCGCTGCGTTTCCCTACTTGATCCTCGACACATGTGGTAAGATTATCTCTCAGCATCTGATGCCATGGTTCCCAAAGCTTTTCTGTGTATTCATATAACCCTGCCTTTTCTACTGCCCGAAACAGATAAAATGCCATGGCCACGGAACACTGTGTCAGTTCATTATTCTCAAGTGTTTCCTTCATTAGGCCATGCACCTGTTGATCAGGAACTGTCTCTGAAAGGACTGCCCAAACCTGACAATGCTGGCTATATTTTTCAACTCCGGGGCCGTCCTGATAGAGTCCATTATTTCCCTTGCAATTCATATTAACTGCCTTCTTTATACACTCTGCCCTGTCGGCAAATTCCTGCGCAAGCTCCTTCCTTCCAATATACTCGGCCATTCTTGCACTATGCTGAAGCACGTACGCGTACATGAGGCTTTCCACCGTGACAGGGCCCTCCAGCATGGCATCCGGTACCCCAAATGTAGCTTCCCATTGGTCTGTCCAATCAATAAATGACCAATAAGCACTCCAATTTCCCTGTGAGTCAATCAAAGGACCGCCGGTTCGCCCAACTAAACCCTGTTCTGTAATTGCCCTGTCAAAGAAATTTAAGATACTCAGGACCGTAGGCATATATTTCCTGACCAGCTCTTTATCCCCAAAATACATCATATGGTCATAAATGATAAGTATATAATAAAGAGAGAATGTCGGAATAACATTAGGCCCATAGGAAGGATAGCAGCAATTGATTAATCCATCGTAACGCAAAGACCGGTGATAATCATCAATGCACCGTCTGGCCATGCGGTCATCTCCCGACACGGCATAAGTATAAAGTATCTGGGAACGGGTGTCCATGGCATATTGGAGCTGTTCATAAAACGGACAGTCTTCATAGGTTTCATGCATACACCTTCTTAACGTTCGCATGCTAATATCCCATATATCATCCATAGAGGCATCTGAAACCTGAACTTTAGTCTCTGCTTTTAAGGGATAACCCGTCTCTCTATAAGAAAAATCTGTGATCACCAAAGGTTGTTTTGCTGTCGTAATCTCAAGACGGATATACCTAAATGTTCGGAACCAAAAAGGTTCATAATACTCGTTTTCCTCTGCTGTCCCATAACCACCTACATGATAGACATCGGTAAATCCAAATAGTTCACCATTCTTCCAATCAGCCCTGTCACCTTTTAACGGTTTGAACATAAAATCATCCGTTTCTTCTGGTCTGTAGGCATACGCTTCCGAACTTAATATCCGTATCCGGGCACCTGCTCCGCTATAAACACTTAACTGTAAAAATCCCGTTGTCAGTTCCCCGGCACTTATTTCTACAATTTCAGTAGAAGATGCCGGAATGCTTACCGTGTTTCTTCGCCGGAGTAATCCATCCCAGACTTTTGCATCTGTATTCCCCTTCCTTGAAACTACTACTTTATCAAAATACCTTTCTTCCTCATACATAAGGGGAACTGGACGCTTGTATAAGTTTCCCGGACTCACAGCTTTTGATATTTCAAACGAAGAATATACTTTAGATTCCGCCCAACCTGAATCATCAAACCCAGGTTTCGTCCATCCCTGTAATGCACCATCTGCAAATACCTCCTCTGTATGATACAAATACCGCATATCCGGAGCCTCTGGCAATACATGAAGACTATCTATTCTCTTACTCTTCCAGCTGTTGTCGGCATCTATATCGATACTCCTGGTACCAGACTTCATTACACCCTTCATATAGAATCCCGGTGTCTTTGTTCTCCAAACCGAATTATTACCTTCATCCGAAAGTGGATAGTGTAAAACAACAGCGCTTATGACGTTTTGCCCTTTCACAAGATAGGGCGCAACGTCATAGGTCTCATAATACCAGATCTGGTTATCCCCTTTACAGGGACCAAAACCTATTGATGTCCCGTTAACAAACAACCTATACCTGGAATCTGCGGATACATTAATTCTGGCTTCTGTTATAGTTTCTTCAAGGTCTATACCTTTCCTAAAATAAACAATTCTCGTATTATCTTTATCTTCCGCTGACCAATCGATGATCCATATCCACCCGGATTCTTTTAGCTGAATCATGTAAGCTCACCTCACCCTTTCACTGCCCATATTGTAATGCCTTTTACAAAATACAAATTATTCTTTTACGCCCCCCATGGTAATACCTTTTACAAAGTATTTCTGGAAGAACGGATATGCACATACGATTGGCAGAATACCGATTACCGCCACAGCCATGCGCATAGTCGTTGACGGCAGCTGTTGGGTGGCTTTTGCTGCCAGCTCCGAATTATTCGCCAGGAAATTAATATTCTCATTAATCTTATTTAGCACCAGCTGAATGGTGTAATACTGCGTTCCGCCGTTTTCGTTCAGAAAGTACAGGCCATTTGTCCAGTCGTTCCAGTAACTAATTGCCGTCATCAACCCTATGGTTGCCATGATCGGCATCGAAAGAGGCATTACAATCCTTACGAAAATAGAGAATACACCTGCACCATCGATTTTTGCTGCTTCCAGGATACTTGGGCTGATACTGTTCGTAAAATAGTTCTTCACCAGTACCACATTAAACGGACTCATCAAAAATGTCGGTACAATCAATGCCCAGATGGTATTCTTTATACTAAAAATATTGGAGTACACATAGTAGCTGGCTACAATACCGCCATTGAATAACATCGTAAAAATACTCATAAACATCAAGATCTTATATCCCGGAAGTTTATCATAACTTACGGCAAAAGCAAATGTACTGGTAATCACCAGGCTTAAAAGCGTACCGGCAACCGTTACAACGATTGTCATCAGATAGGCACGTCCGATTGTTCCCCATTCGGATGCAATATATTTATATGCCTCCAGGCTCCATATCTCCGGCATGAATGAATAGCCATTTACCAATGCGGTCTGATTATCCGTAAAGGATGCAATTACCAGAAGGATAAAGGGCAGTAAGGCTAAAACGGCTCCAGTAAACATAACCACATGGGCTATAATCTGCCATAAGGTACCATCTTTTATTTTTCTTTTCTCGCTCATTGTATTCCCTCCTAAAACAACGCATTTTCTTTGCTGACCTTGCGGATAATGGCATTCACTGCAATAATCATCACAAAACCAACAATTGACTGGTATACACTTGCTGCACTGGACATCCCAAAGTCACTGCTCTTCATTAACGCATTGTATACATAGACATCTATAGTCCTTGTTACACTGTACAATGTTCCGCTGTTCATTGGAATCTGATAGAAAAGGCCGAAATCCGAATAGAAGATACGTCCTACCTGAAGAATACACATCGTTATGACCGTAGGTTTTAAAAGGGGTAGGGTAATTATCTTAATCTGCTGCCATTTGGTAGCTCCATCCAGAGCAGCCGCTTCATAATAATCCTGGCTTATCCCGACAATACTGCTGTAATAAATAATCATCGCATAGCCCACACCCTTCCATAGATTCACAAATGTCAAAATAAACGGCCAGTATTTTGGCGTATTATACCATGAGACAGGATTAAGCCCCAGATTTTTCAGTATTCCATTATTAATCAGGCCGGTTTCCGCAGACAGCAGGGCATAAGCCAGATAGCTGACAATGACCCAGCTCATCAAATATGGAAGAAGTATCAGACTTTGATACAATCTGCTGGCAAACCTGCTGCGAATCTCATTAATCAAAACTGCAATCGCTATCGCAAATACAGTTGTCAAAATGATAAATGCAATATTGTATAATAATGTATTTCTGGTAATCGTCAGTGCATCCTTTGATGCAAAAAGGAATTTGAAATTATCAAATCCGCTCCAGTCACTACCAAAGATTCCTTTTCTGAAGTTCAGGTTTTTAAACGCTATGACGATTCCGAACATCGGAAGATAGTTATTGCAAATCATATAAATAACTCCCGGAAGTGCCAGCAAATAGTAAGGAAGATACTCTTTCCAGCGGAATTTCTTTTTGATTTTTCCCGCCCTCCTGGCAGGAACTGTTTTTACACCAGACATATTAGCCCTCCTTTTCAGGTTGAAAAAGCCCCGGGATGATCCCCGGAGCCTCCCTCAAGTTTTAAATCAGTTTTCAATTACTACTGTGCAGCTTTCCATTCATCATACTGCCTCTGATTTTCAGCGATAACCTCATCAATTCCCGCTGCTTTCAGAGCACTTCGGTAGGTTTCCAGTTCCGTTGCCGGATCCGCCACCCCAAGACCAAGCACCGCCTGATACTGTGTTATGACATCGCTGACAGCTGCATACTGTGTCTTCACAGGTTCACTGTTGAAGCAATACCCTAACGCTCCTGAAATATGTTCTTCTTCTACGGACTCATTAAATGCTTTCATCATATCAAAAAACGTATCCTCCATTGGCGGAAGCTGATAATCCTTGGATTTATCTCCCCATACATTAAGGATTGTCTGGTATGGTGTATTGCTGGCGTCAACTCCTTCCGGATATTCAATGAGACGGTCACTTCCTTCCCGGAAGTTCCAATGCTCGCCTTCAATGCCGTGATAGATCAGGTTAACAAGATCTTTATCTTTATATGTCAGGTTTAAGAATTCCATTGTCTTTTCCGGATTATCACAGGTAATCGGAATCATCCACTGGGTTACCTGATATAACTGTGTCATAGACGTTGGTGCCGAAGTATAGAATGGAACAACATCTGTTCCGATAGCGTCCTGCATGACCCTGCTGTGACCAAGGATCATGTCTGGTTCTGCACTGGAGAACATACCGAAATAGTTTCCTGTCTGCATCTGAACATAGGCAGAATCGGTAATTGTATTGCAGTCCGGAGAAAGGTATCCGGCCTCAAACCAGGTTCTTGCTGTGTTACAGAAACTTTCAAATTCTTCTGTTTCGAAATAGTTGACAATTTTATCCTCACCATTGCCATAATCCATCAATACACCGGAGGCATAGGTTGCCCCAAGCTGATCTGTATGGTCAAAGAAAGAATACAGCGGATCTTCACTGCCGTTTATTGCGACACAACGGAATGCTCCGCCTTCGCCTTCTTGGACAATTTTGAAAATCTCAGTCAGTTCATCTGCAGTATAGATTTTATTTTCATCGTATTCAATGTTATATTTGTCCACTAAATCCTTACGGCATTCGAATGCTTTTACACGAGCCATTTTTTCTTCTGTCGGGATTCCATAAAGTGCACCATCGAAATATCCGCCCTGCATGGCGATACCCTCGGCATCCAGAATATCCTGCCCGTATTGTTCTACCAAATCATCCAACTCAATAATCATTCCTTTATTTACGTAGTTGGCAACACCACCTTCGAAAATACTGATTGCCAAATCCAGTTTTTCACCGGAAGATACCATCATACTTGTGACATTATTTGATTCAAATGCATTTACCGGATAGAATGTTACATGTACACCAATTTCAGATTCCACACGTTCATTGACTGCATCCTCTACCATTTTAAGGTCTGCCGGAGTGGTTCCAAGCGTCGGATACTGGACAACTATTTCGTAGATATCATCCCCTGTTTCAGATGCGGCTGTGTTTTCAGCATTGTTATCATCTGCTGCCCCTGCTGCTTCTGTTTCCTGTTCCGGCTGCTGTGTTCCATCGCTGCTGCCACAACCGGAAAGCAAAAACACTGCCGACAATAGAACTGCGGATACTTTTTTAATCATTTGTTTTCTTTTCATAAAAACAAACCTCCCTTAGATTTTTTCCATTGATATTTTCCTCATCTGGTGAAATAATTGTACAATGATTATTGAGGTTTAACAATTATGGTATCCGACATCTTTTTTCACATTTTCGACTTTACCGTTTATAAATTTCCGATATCTATTTTCACATTTCCGACTTTCCGGCTTTTAAATTTCCGATACCTGTTTTCACATTTCCGACTTTTCCATTATTAGTCAGTTTCATGCTTTTTTTGTATTGCGACGGTGTGCATCCATGATATCGCTTAAACGAAGATGCAAAATAAGGATAGTTATTATATCCAACTTTTTCGGCTACCATACTTATATCACTATCCGGCTTTACCAGCAAAACCGCAGCCAGTTTCATTCTCTCCTGAATCAGATACTGGCTGATGGAAATGCTATGGATTTTTTTAAAGGTTCGATTTAAATAATCCCTGTTCAAAAACAACGCCTCTGCAATATCAGCTACGAGAAGCTCACTGTCATCCAGATGCTCGTGGATATGCTCTTCCACCTGCTTCACGATTTCTCTCGGACTCCTCGAATTTTTTACTGTTTCTACAGACTCTTCGCCCGGAGTTTCAATAAAATGATATTTGGACAGCTCTTTGTTCATTTTGTGCGCATCCACTGCTTTGGATACCTTTCGTAGCCGTTCCTCAATTAGTTTATAGGGTGCAGGCTTCAGAATATAATCGCTGACACCCAGGGCAATTGCCTCCTGGGCATACTCAAACTTGGCATGACAGGTCAGGAAAATACAGGCAATTTCTTTATTATACTCCCGAATAATACGGAGGAGGTCAATCCCGTTATCGCCTGGCATTTCGATATCGCAGAGCATGATATCCACCTGCTGCGCCCTTAAAACCTGAAGGGCGCGTTCTGTGCTGTGGGCCGTCCAGATACTTCCGTCAATGCCACATTCCTCCCAGTTGATACCATCCATCATTCCTTTAATAGCAACCATCTCGTCATCTACAATCAGCAGGTTCATAACTTTTCCTCCTTTGGTACAACAATTGTAAAGCAGGTACCTTCTCCTAATCCTGACCGGACCGTAAGTTTTCCTTTATTGCCATAGATATAGTGAATTCTGCGATATGAGTTCGCAATTCCCACGTGCACACGTCCCTGATTTTCATTTTGAAAAATACCCTGATTAATCTCAGAAACCATTTGCGGACTTATTCCCGGTCCATCATCGGCAATAATAAAAATTGCTTCTGCATCGGTTGTATACGCTTCTATCCGTATATGTATCTTCCGATCATAATTAATTACATGTTTGAAAATATTCTCTATGAAATTATGAATCATAAGCGGCGGAACTTCCACATCCAGCGCCTCCGGCTCCACTTCATAAACAACATCATACCAGTCGGGATAACGTATGGAAGAAATGTCCAGATACTTCTGAATCAAAAGAAACTCCTCGTCAAATGACTGCAGCTCTTTACCGCTCCAGAAAATATGCCTGAAATAATCCGACAGATACAATGCCAGCTTTTGGATATTTTGGTAATTCTCAATCTGTGCAAAGCTGTAAAGCATATTAAACATATTCATCAAAAAATGGGGACGAATCTGCAGCTGCAGGTTTCTTAGTTCCATCTTCCGCTTATCCAGCTCTTTTTCATAATTTTCTATCCTGAGTGTATGGATACGGTCAGCCATGGTATTAAAGGTTTCGTCAATGGCTTCGAATTCTTCCGAAGATTTCTGGTATGGTATACGGTATGACTGTTCCCCGTTTTTCAGGTGTTCCATCGCAATTCTGATCCGTTTCAGCGGTGCCAGTGCAATTCTATGCATTGCAAATATCAGAACCGGTATTAGAAGCAGGTACAATGCTGCCAGCCCAAAACAGAGCAGCTGATACAACGTCAATCTGGAATAGCTCTCTGTCCTTGGCACGAACATACTCATCTGCAAATCAGCTTTTTCAGAAAACGTGATTACATGCAGTGTTTGCTTTGGCATATCAGTGTTTTCCTGGCGGCTGTCATAACGGACATCTGATTTTGAAAAAATTGAATTCCTCTCTATTTCTTTCACCAGGTTTTCTAAAGAGAATAACGCGCCATAATAAAAATCATCCACGGCACAGATTCTGATGACCCACTTGAGCCCATCAACCTCTGCAACTGACCAATTACCATATCCATTACCAGCATTCTGCCTCAGCCATTCTGTTATCATATTCTTCAGATACAACTGCTCCACCTCGGTTTTTCCTTCGATATCCGTCAGGCTGGCATGGGCATCTTCATATTTTCCACTGTACCAGAAATATCCGTCCGCAAGCACCTTGTTTCCTGTATTACTGCTCAGGTAACGTGCCAGCTTGGTCTCTGCCCGATAATAGGCACCATCACGTTCTCCCTGTGCAGCAATTGTATGGAAATCTTCCCGTTCTTTTTCCATCGAATATAAAAAGTCATTCATCGCTTCAATCCGATTGTCCAGCTGCTGCATCGCCAGATTTGACATGCTTTCCATCGACAGTTCTGTTTGTGTCTGCGCACTCTGGAGAGACTGCATGGCAATCATAATCGCGGTTAGGTTAAATGGCAATATCAGCAAAATCAGTAGCCATACCAGTTTGCTCGTTATCGTATGGCAGAATGTTAATTTTTTTAATTTCATACCTTCACCTCACAAATGCAGTTTAATTACCCTTGTATTTTAACATAATTTATTCTCGCGAGCAATGAGCCGTGCAAGCGTGCTGTGCAAGCGTGCTTGCATTTGACTTACATTTGATAGTATTAATTTACCTAGGCAACAAGAATAAACAATAGAAAGCACACTTTTCGAACTTTCTATTGTCATGAATAATAAGGCATGCTATTATAGGCATGCCTTGAGCTAAACCCCAAGCATCGCATGGGGCTTAATATTTAAGTTAAGAGAAATCTGCACCTCCCTATACAGTATATCAATTATGGCAATCTCTTTGACCATGTCACCGGCAATATTCAGCAAAGCATCAAGTTCATCGGCGTTATGGGCTTTTCGGTCTCAAAAGTACAGATATTCTCCTTTAACTGACGGAAGTGGACATGCCGGAAAGCACCATCGTGACGTTTGGTATTGATTGAAGGAAACGGAATGCCCACGCCGGAACACCTTCTTCTGGCCGCAGCTTTTTAAGTTCTGCCGTATGTTTCTCAGATAAGACTGCAAGACGCCCTCCACGTAGCGGCTCCATCACCCAAATCGTTTGTATGGCACCTTTGCCCGGATCTCATAGAGATCGGCGTTCAGGGCGTCCGCCGCATGTTTGACTAGGGAACGGGTAGTTCCGGTGCAGGAGTAAGACCCTTCACATAGGGCAATTACATACCATTAAGAATTAATTCGTTTGTTCCACAAGCCGATAATATCAAGGGATTAAAAAAATTTTAAAAATCGCTTTGCCCCTTGTTTTGTTGAAAATGCTAAAAAATGTAAAGTTTCCTATACGTTTTCTGAAATTACCGCCCCCATAGGAAAAAGCCCTTGGAAAATGAAGAAAACCCTTGATTTTCAAGAGTTTTCATTGATAAAATGCCCATCTTTGTTATAATTAATCTTATCAGAAAAAAACATAAAAAAAGGAGCATATCAGGCTAAAATTATAACACAGCTTTCAATATTTGACTATAGTGAATTTGAAAAATTAGGGGATTTAGAAAGATTGGATTTGGCGTTGGAAGGGATAAACGACGAAAAATTAATGCAGAGGCTGGAGGCAAAGCGAAAGAACGGGCGTGACGACTACCCCATACGTGTCATGTGGAACCTGTTGATTGCACTGATCGTATTTGAGCATAAGACAGTGGATTCCTTTCGCCGGGAGTTATCAAGGAATTCCCAGCTCCGGAGAAAATACGGCCTTTGCAACTACGGGAAGAAAAAACACCTTGTCCCGCCAGGGAGCCTTAAACCGGAGAGCACCTACCGATAAAACAGAGTGTATGGTAACATAATACTATCGCATCAAATGTTAGGAGTGATTTTTTCATGAAAAACAGCATAACAAAAGAAGATGTTAAGATAGGATTATGGACAATCGCCAGTTATCCGTTTTTATAGAGCGCAATATACGCATCCCTTTATAGTCTTTCAAGTCGCGCTTTG